>Ga0070741_10000064_pt1 | contig 376571 bp, 240 predicted proteins | sample Coa_R1_4_FD_66440 | JGI IMG/M metagenome (GOLD analysis project Ga0070741, IMG submission 66440) | Surface soil microbial communities from Centralia Pennsylvania, which are recovering from an underground coalmine fire - Coalmine... | ecosystem: Environmental > Terrestrial > Soil >...
CGGCTTTGGGGCAAAATCCTCAGTCCCTTTCCCAACTGCAATGCAGTAGAAAACCGACCTGCCTTCAGCGGATAAAAACAACGCCTAAAATGAAATCCTACTGCATGGTTACGGCTAAGATCTTGTAGCCGAACCAGACAGATATATCAGGCAAAGTAAAAAACCCCGGCCTATTCAGACCGGGGTTGACAAATCATGATGGTTTCAACTCACGTCACGTGCCCTGGCACGTAATCCTCTAAGCCTTCTTTTTCTTCTCCTTCTTTTCCTCGCTCCGAATCCAATTTTCATTTCCGCGGACAGCGGCCATCAGCGCGTCAAAACTTGGAGCGTTCGCAACGATTCGCCCGGTAGCTGTGTCCAGTCGCCGACAAGGACCTTCGACCACCTCGATTTCACCTTTGTCACCCTCACGCGCTCCAAAATCAAGCGCCAATGGGTAAAGGTCGATGCCTTGCAGACGATCCGCGAGCAAGTCGCGTTCTTCCTGGGGCAATTTGGCGGGGTTCACTTCAACTGCCACGATTGAATGGGGGCAGTCAATCCCGGCTCTCAGGCACGCAGCCTGATCTACTTCAAACCGTAATTTCACGGCTTTCCTTTCGCTAATGATTAATGGTCGGCCAATGGTTTCCACCGTCGATGGCCGGTCAACGGCTGAAAAGAAAATGCGCCATGGGAAGGACGGTGTCAAATTGGGGCGGGATTTAATCCGCCCCGCAGTTGTGCCTGGCGAGCCCGAATTTACGGAGTGCGGTTCGACCGGTGTAACCGAAGAAAATGCCGGCAGCCTCGGTTTTTACCTGGCTGTGGTCCTCATCCCGCCGATGATGGCCAGAGTCCGGGGCAAGTCGGCTTTGACCTGCCAGCCGCAAACGGCGGTGCATTGGACCCACTCGTTGCCGCGTATTTGATGGGCGGGCAGGTGGCATTTGGGGCAAAAGGCGAGCCATTCGCCCAAGGTGCGCGGGCCACGACGAAATTCGATCCCTTCCCGGATGATGATTTCTTCGGCTTGGATTTCAGACAGCCGCTTCTTGAGTTCCGCGTTCTCCTGGATGAGCCGGACGTCGCGTTCCAACATTTCCGCGTGATCTGACTGCAAGGAGAGGGTGAGGGATTGGATTTTGTTAAACAATGCGATGTCCTCGTGATTCCTGGCGCGGGACTCAAGGTCCTGGCAGAGGTCAACGAGATCTTTCATGGCGCCCATGGGTGGATGAAAGCAGCCCGCTGGCATAAATCAATCGCAAACCGGTGCGCGGGAAGCGTCGGGATGTGCGGGGGCAGCATCCGGATGTGCCTAATTTTGATTGGCGAGGGGGGCTGAAGGTTGTATTACAGGCGGCAACGCACAATAATGTAAATCGTATGAAAAAACACTTTTCTCAAACGGAGTCGCTGGTCAAGGGGTTGCTGGGTTCGTTGCTGTTGGCCACTATTTGCGCAGTCGGAGCGCGGGCGGCGGAGAAGAAGATCGTCGTGGGCTTTTCGCAGATTGGCGCGGAGAGCGGGTGGCGCACGGCGAACACGGAATCCATCAAGGCTGAGGCGGCGAAGCGGGGGATCGAACTGAAGTTCGCGGACGCGCAACAGAAACAGGAAAACCAAATCAAGGCGCTGCGGTCGTTCGTTGCGCAAGGGGTGGATGTGATCGCGTTTTCGCCGGTGGTGGAAACGGGGTGGGAGTGGGTGTTGCGCGAGATCAAGCGGGCGGGGATCCCGGTGGTGCTGTCGGATCGCGCGGTGGCGGTGACGGATGATTCGCTTTATGTGACGTTTATCGGCGCGGATTTCGTCGAGGAAGGCCGGCGCGCGGGCCGGTGGCTGGCGAAGGCGAGCGACGGAAAAGCGGTGATTGCCGAATTGGTGGGCACGCCGGGTTCCGCTCCGGCCATTGATCGCAAAAAGGGATTCACGGAAGTCATCGGCCAATATCCCGGCATGAAGATTGTCAAATCGCAGAGCGGCGATTTCACGCGGGCCAAGGGCAAGGAAGTAATGGAATCGTTCCTCAAGAGCCCGGACGCAAAGCAGATCACGGCGCTGTTCGCGCACAATGACGACATGGCGCTGGGCGCGATCCAGGCGATGGAGGAAGCGGGTGTGAAGCCGGGCAAGGACATTTTGATTGTGTCGATTGACGGCGTGCATGGCGCGTTCGAGGCAATGGCGGCGGGTAAATTGAATTGCACGGTGGAATGCAATCCGCTGATTGGCCCACAGCTTTTTGACGCGGTAGATGCGATACTCGCCAAGAAGAAGCTGCCCAAGCGCACGCAGGTCATCGAAGGCGTGTTTGAACAGTCGCAGGCGGCGGCGGAATTGCCGAATCGGAAGTATTGATGCCGGGCGAAGGCCTGGTGGACAGTGAATCCGGGTCTGGAGTCCCGCGTTCAGGCGGCGGGCGTTCGCGAATACTATGGTTTTGAAAACTTTCAATTCCCTCGTCAAGGCCGCAGCTCTGCCGGCTGAAGCCGGGACTCCAAAACTCGGAGCGCCCCGCAATGAGGCTGGCTTTCAGGCGGCCGCGCTGCTCCGCTAAGCTGGAACGCCGCACGTATTCGCATGGAAACGGAGCCGAAAGCATTACTGGAAATACGCGGGCTCGTGAAGGGCTTTCCGGGGGTCAAGGCTTTGCAGGGAGTGGATTTCATCGTGCGGCGGAGCGAGATTCACGCGCTGATGGGGGAGAACGGCGCGGGCAAAAGCACACTGATCAAGGTCCTGACCGGCGTGTACCCACGCGACGGGGGCACGATGCGGCTCGAAGGCGTGGAGATCAATCCGCGCTCGCCCAAGATGGCGGAGGCGCTCGGCATCAGCACGGTCTATCAAGAGGTCAATCTCATCCCGCATCTTTCAGTGGCCGAAAATATTTGCCTGGGACGCCAGCCCACTTTTTTTGGAATGATCCGCTGGCGGGAGATGGCGCGGCGGGCCGAGCGGGCGTTAAGGCGGGTGGATTTGAAACTGGATGTTTCGCAATCGGTGGCTTCATGTTCCATCGCGGTGCAACAGCTGGTTGCCATCGCGCGGGCGCTGGACGTTTCGGAGAAACTGCTGGTGCTCGATGAACCGACTTCGAGCCTGGACGAAAAAGAGGTGGGGGAACTTTTCGCGGTGTTACGCAAGCTCCGTGGCCAGGGCACCGGAATCGTGATTGTCACGCATTTTTTGGATCAGGTTTATGCAATTTCGGATCGCATCACGGTGTTGCGCGACGGCAAGCTGGTAGGCGAATTTGAAACGGCCAGGCTGCCGCGGTTGAAACTGGTGAGTCACATGGTCGGGCGCGAAATCACACAGCCGGAAGGAAGCGCGCGTGGAGCGGAAGCGGGTGAGGCCGACGTTAAAGCGGAGCCGCTGCTGGAAATCAAAAACTTCGGCCGCGCGGGTTCGGTCACGGCCATGGACTTGAGCGTCGCGCGGGGTGAGTTGGTTGGTCTTGCGGGCTTGCTGGGGTCGGGTCGCACGGAGACGGCGCGGTTGATTTTTGGGATAGACAAGGCGCAGACCGGCGAGATGCGGGTGGATGGGCGGAGAACGTCGTTTCATTCGCCGCGACAGGCGATCCGCGCGGGTTTTGCGTTCACGCCGGAGAACCGCAAAGTCGAGGGCATTCTCCCGAGGATGTCGGTGCGGGAAAACATCGTGCTGGCGTTGCAGGCACGGCAAGGGCTGGGGCAGATGATTTCACGAAAGCGGCAGCTTGAACTGGCGGACGAATTCATCCGGCGGCTGGGCATCAGCACGCCGGGGCCGGAGCAGGCGGTGGGCAACTTGAGCGGCGGCAACCAGCAAAAAGTTTTGCTGGCGCGCTGGCTGGTGACACAGCCAAGGTTGCTGATCCTGGACGAACCGACGCGCGGGATCGACGTGGGAGCGAAGGCAGAGATCGAGAAAACCATGCAGGAATTGCGCGCGCAAGGGATGGCGATTTTGTTCATCAGTTCGGAGTTGGAGGAGGTCGTGCGCGCTTGCGAGCGAGTGGTGGTGCTGCGCGATCGCGCGAAAGTCGGCGAACTGGCTGGCGATGGAATCAGCGAGGAGAAGATCATGCACATGATCGCCGAACACGGCCATGGCCACTGAACGATTTGAGAAAAAGCAGGCTCGCTGGTGGAGCAGTCTCGTCTGGCCGGTGTCCGGGCTGGCGCTGTTGTTGCTGTTTGATCTGTGCTTTACGGACGGCTTCTTCAAACTTGAAGTGCGCGATGGTCATCTTTATGGCGTGCTGATCGACATTCTCAATCACGGTTCCAAGGTGATGCTGCTGGCGCTGGGCATGACGCTGGTGATTGCGACCGGAGGCGTGGACCTTTCCGTAGGGGCGGTCATGGCGATCGCGGGCGCGGTGGCGGCCCGGCTTATCAACACGACCAATGTGTCATTCCCGGTGGTGATCGGCGTGACGCTGGCAGTGGCAATCGCGGCGGGCTGTTGGAATGGATTACTCGTAGGGGCGTTTCGCATTCAGCCAATTGTGGCGACGCTGATTTTGATGGTGGCCGGACGCGGGGTGGCGATGTTGATCACGGATGGGCAGATCATCACGTTCACGGAACCGTGGTTGACTTATATCGGGAACGGTCATTTGCTGGGTTTGCCTTTTCCAGTTTGGCTGAGTGGCGGGATGCTGTTGATCACTGCGCTGCTCACGCGGCGGACAGCCCTGGGCCTGTTCATTGAGTCGGTGGGAGACAATCAGACCGCCAGCACTTATGCCGGGGTCAATTCCTCGACGGTGAAATTTTTTGTCTATGTTTTCAGCGGGTTTTGCGCCGGGCTGGCGGGGCTCGTAGCAGCCTCGAACATCAAGTGCGCCGATTCGAACCATGCGGGCCTGTTCCTGGAGTTGGATGCGATCCTCGCGGTGGTGGTCGGCGGAACGCTGCTGACGGGCGGACGGTTTTACCTGGTCGGCGCAATGGTGGGCGCGTTGTTCATTCAGACGCTGACGACGACGATGTATATGCGCAATGTGAGCGCGGACATCGCGCCGGTGCCAAAGGCGCTGGCGATTCTCGTCGTGTGCCTGCTGCAATCTCCCAAGGTGCGAACAAAATTTTCCGGACTGCTCAAACGGAGGGGTTCATGAAGTTCCCGCTGGCAAGCCGCTACCTTCCGTTGCTCGCGACGGCCTTGGTGCTGGCGGGGCTTTATGTGGCGGGCTGCGTCTCGTTTGACAATTTTTCCTCCCTGCGTGTCGCGGTGAATCTCATCGGCGACAATGGTTTTCTCGGGATCGCGGCGATTGGCGCGACATTCGTAATCCTTTCCGGCGGGATTGATTTGTCCGTGGGGGCGGTGGTGGCATTCACGAGTATTCTCATTGCCTCGCTGGTGGAGGACCACAGTGTAAATCCTCTGGCGGCCATTGCGGCGGCGTTGATTGTCGGCTCATTGTTCGGAGCGGCAATGGGAAGTTTGATTCAGTGGTTCGAGCTGCCGCCATTTCTCGTGACGCTGGCGGGGATGTTTCTGGCGCGTGGCGTGGGATTTATGATCCATCCGCAGTCGCACGGCATCCAGAATGACTTCTTTCTTCAGACGGTCAGCGAGCGGCTTTCGCTGCCGTTGAATAATCGGGTGAGCTTTCCTTTCACGGGAACCTGCTTTGTGGTGATGTTCGTGCTGGCGACCTTCGTGGCGCATTATACCCGGTTCGGCCGCTACATTTATGCGCTGGGCGGCGATGAACAGTCGGCGCGGCTAATGGGGCTGCCGGTGGCTCGAACCAAGGTGTTGATTTACGCGCTATCGGGTTTTTGCTCGGCGCTGGCGGGTGTGGTTTACACGTTTTACACGCAATCAGGCGACCCCGCGTCCTGTGTCGGGCTGGAGTTGGATGCGATAGCGGCGGTGGTGATTGGGGGCACGCTGCTCAGCGGCGGCGTGGGATTTTTGGCGGGCACCGTCATGGGAGTGCTCATCCTGGGTTTGATTCAGACCCTGATCACGTTTAAGGGTGATTTGAACAGTTGGTGGACGCGGATCGTGGCGGGAATGCTGGTGTTCCTGTTTATTCTGTTGCAGAATGTAATCTCATCGGCGTCCAAGCGGCTTAGGGGATAAATTCCAAACCTCAAGCTTCAAGCGCCAGAAAAGCTCCAAACTTCAAACACCAAGCACCCCAATGATTAATGTTTGGTGCTTGTTCCTGGAGTTTTTCAGGTGTTTGGAGCTCGGTGTTTGCCCGTGTGCTCTGCCTTAGAGCAGCGTTTTCTCCGGCAGGGGCGCGGGCTTGCCATTGGGGGCGAAGGCACGCGGACCGGGCTCGCCGGCTGGAACTTCCGGGCGCAGGATCACGAGGGCAGGGCGTACCAGTCGGCCCTGGAAGGTAAAACCAGTGGCGATGGTTTGATCGATTTTCGCCTCGGAGACGGGGTTTTCAGTTCCATCGGCCAGCTGGTGCAACTGCGGGTTGAACGATTCCTCGGGCGCGGGCACGAAAGGGACCAGGCCGAGGCGGCGGGCGACGTCGCGGCAGGCGTTTTGGAAATTGCCGAGTTGCTCGATCAGGCCCGGCTGGCCTGAGCGCAACGCCGCCTGGTGCAGGGCATAAATATGATCGAGCATCCGCACGACGGATTGCAGCCACTCGCCTTCGGTGCGTTTGAGTTTTTCGACTTCGACCCGGAGGCTGGCTTTTTCGCCATCGTTGGCTTTCTGGAGAAAGTCAGTGAATGCGGCTACTTCGGCACCCATGCGTTCGGCGATGGTTTTTGCCGCGCCGACGGTTTTGTCGGATTGCTCCTGCACGGTCTGCCAGCGCGCAGTGGCGGCGCCGATGAGCGCGGCGAGCGACTGCAAGTCCTTGATCTGTTCGAGGCTGGAAGTCAGGGAAGTGGTTTCGCCACGGCGGACTAGGGCCTGGAATTCGAGCACGTAGGGAGTAATCGCCAGTCCTGCACCTACGACACAGCAAACCAGCACAAAACCGATTTCCCAGGGGGACAAAGGCAGTTTGCTTTGGAAATAAATGAAGATGGACAAGGCGATTAATACGATATCACCGAGGAAGAATGGCAGTTTGGGCAGCTTAGGTTCAGTCTGATTACTCATAACAGCCGTAAGCTTTAAGAGAATCCCGGCTGAACTGCAAGACTATCGCGATGGAATTGAAGAACTTTCCGCCCACAGGGTGTGGCAGCGGTTGGTTGCAGCTCAGCCGTCCGACAGTTTGCCCGGACGAATCTGGACGCACCCCAGGAACGTGGTGAATGTTCCTTCCAAGGAAGCAAAGTAATCGGTGGAGGTGGTCATTGAGATCTCCAATAGTCCATCCGGGGTTGACACGAAGGCCATTCGGGTCGTCAGCCTGGTTTTGTAGACGGTGGTGCGTTCGACATCGAAAGCCAACCCTTTATCGGTGCCCAAATATGCGATTCTGGCTGGCTGGATTGCGGCATCCGGGAAACGATTCTGGACGAGTTGAAGCAATCTGGCGCTGCTATTGGTGGTAACGATCCCGAAACGGTTCGTGGTGAATTCCAGTACGATGCTGGCTTTGGAGTCCTGGACTTGGAGCTTGAGCCGCCTTGCGGCGTAATCGGTTTCGACCCTGGAATTTTGCGGTGGCAGAACGCCGACGCGACTGGCCCCGGTGAGGACGACATATTCTGGGAATGTGCCCATTTCAGGCTGTTCGCGCGTGCTTTGCACCACGCTAAAAGCTTCTTCCGCAGCGGGAAGAGGCATGCAGTCCATGAGGACAGCGAAAAGCAGGCAGGCGACCATCCCCAGCCGGGGCATCCGCGCGGAACCGGGGTTGGCAGCGTCGAGTTGCAAGGGCCTCATAGCGATGAGATTAAAGAATCGGCCAGGCGGCGTAGTTCGTGGGGCTGAACGTGGAGGTATCCCCCGGGTCGGCGTTGGGCGGCATTATTGCCCAGTGCAGACGTTCCATGATCAGGATTTGCGGCGTGCCCGGCGGCAGTTTCGACTCATCATAAAAGTTCGTGTCAAATGCCCATCTGCGCGTCGGGGGAGTGTAATAACCGCCGGTATTCCAGAGGCCTTTAGCGATCTCGCTGTTGAACATCACCACCATGGAGCCGTTATACCAAAAAGTAACGCCATTGCCCCAATTCTCCAGGAAGCGCGGGAAATTCTCGACTCCGCCACTGTAACTGTTGGTAGTGGTGGGAACAATGCCGCTGAGAAACGCCGCATTGATCGTTGTGGTCGCAGCGGTGGAGTTGTTGGGGTTGGCGTCATTCCAGGCTTTGGAAAGAATGGTGATCGCATCACCGAGCACCGATGCCGGGTAGGTGTAAGCGGTGGTATTCACATTGGTGGAGTAATTAATGCCATTGGTGGTGGTATTGTAGTCTCCCTTGATGTAAACCGGATCAGGCGAGGCCACGGTGAGGCCGTTATTCGGCAACTGAGAGCCATTGACCAGCCGTACTCCCACTTCATCGCCAGCAGGTGGCGTGCGCATGTCCGCGATATAAACAATGTCCGCCGTGGTCTTGTTCATCATTCTTCCTTTGAGCACGTTCGTGCTGGGCTCGGCCCAAGCCCTGAATTTGCCAACGTCAAACTCGGTGGTGAGAATGGTTTTTTGCTCCCTGCCGTTGTAGAAGGTCGCGTTGGTGGTGAGGAAATTGGTCCATGCCGCGGGGCCGGCATTCGTTATGATCGTCGCGCGATTGTCCACGCCCACACCGCTGGTGACCGTGACGCTGTTATTGGAAACCAGAATGATCACGTCCGCCTTGTTATAAAAGCGGTTGGTTCCCATGGGAGAAGTGTTGAGCTCGGAGGCCGGCGGGATTTGCAACAGTGCGTAGATGTTGCTCGGCGAATTGTTGGTCCCGATGGGCAGATTCAAAGTGCTGTTACTGGCAGAAGGCTGGCCTGGGTTGCCATCATAGGTAATATTGGGGTTGGCGTAGGGCGTGTGACTGGGATCGCCCGGCATGCTCCTCGGATAGACGGCGCCGGAGGCGGTAACATCGTTGGAGAAGGTGAGAGAGATACCTGAACCCGGCATGGTATAGATGTTGCTGTTGGAATGGACGCGCCCCGTCACGAGCATGGGCTGGCCGGGCTCGATCTCGAGGTCCATGTTGTAGAAGATGGCGAACTGGAATATCGGAATGGCCTCGACGCCCACATCCTGCCAGACGCTGGATTTGAGGCCGTAACGGCTGCCGTTCAACTGGGCGTTGGCCGCGATGCGGTAGGTGGCGCGATTACCGAAAAGGCCCGCGTATTGTCCGCTCAATATCACGAATTGATACGGCGCGATTCGGCTCACGGCCAGGCCGGCGACCCCATTGGGCGGAGCGGTAAAGGTGTAATTCCCCCAATACGGATCGTCGGTATTGGTGGGGATGGTAGCGCGGTAACTCGGCATGTTGTTGAAGGTGGCGCCCTCGCCGCTCAGGACATAGTCGCGGTCGATCCGGATCAGGACTTTCTCCGTGGCTGCTTCGGCGGCGGCGGAACTGGTGTAGTACTCGTTGCCACGGTCCGTGTTACGCGTATTTTGGGAACTCCAACTCAGCGCGCAAGCCAGGAACAATACGCTCAAGCCTAGAAAGACCAGGGTCAATACAAGGATGTAAGCCTGCCGGCCCGGTGATTGAGAAGAATGGGTCTTCATAATTCAGAACAGCGTTCGACGCGTAATCCGTGTGTGCAACTGGTAGAAATCGTAATAATTGCCCGCGCCGATGTTAACCCGGGGATATTCAAGCTGATAAAACTGCAGCGTTAGTCCGATGACTTGATTGTTGATATTGTTATTGAGAATATTTCCGTTGGGATCTTCGGCGGTGAAAATGGGAACGGCGTTCGTGATCGAATTGGCGATGACGAGGCTGGAGACGAAGCCATCCTCGGTTCGCAGCAGCTTGGAGTAATTGGCGGCCGCCGCGTTGGTCTGGTACCAATAACGGATCCAGGTGTTGGTGCTATCCGTTTCCATGTAAATCCGGAGCGCGTTCCCTTGCTGAAGGGCGTTGGACGCCACTTCGGTGAACGTGCTTAGATCCCCGGTGCCGATCTGAACTTTCCAGGCTGAACGAATTTCATCGGTGAGCCTGATGACAGCCTTGCGGGTGTCGTCGCTGGCTCCCAGTTTGACTCTGGTGATCTGATACATGTTCAGCCCGAACATATAGCCGTAAAGGACGCCAACGACCAAGAGGAGGAAAAGCGTGGCGCTGACCATCATTTCCGTCATGGTGAAGGCCCATTCGCGCCGGCAGGCAGCGGCGGGCAGATTTGAGGAAAAGGAGCGGGTTTTCATTGATCGGGAGCGCGCAAAGTCGCGACTGTGTTTGTGTAGAGCCGGCTGATTCCCCTGCCGGTGACGAACCGCCAAGTCGTGTCCACCCGGATCATTTTCAAGGGGTAGGGATTGGTGGACACCATGGTAATCGTCCAGGTATTGGTTGCGTAAGTGACTCCGATTCCGTTGGTCACGGACATGGGAACGTCCAGTTGGTTGGTGGTTACAGGCGGAAAGTTGTTGGTTGTGCAGCTATCGACAGGAACGATCGCCAGGGGATCCCACTTGGCCGCTCGCGCCTGTTCGATGCCCTGGAGGGCGAGGCTGTGGGCGGCCAGGTTGTAGGCCGACCACTCCGCCTGCCGGGCGGATTGGACGAATCCCAGGCTGATGCTGGCTACCAACAAGACGGCGATGGCCAGGGCCACGGCGACCTCCGCCAGCGTGAAGGCGCGAACTTTCGCGCGCGGCGTATTTTGTTGTTGCTTGAGTTTCACAGTAGGGAGGCTATGAGCCTGTGAACGGGTGGAGAACTTCGAACTTGCCGTCCCGGCTGATCCAGAAAGATCCCGTAACCCTGCCAAAGCTATTCTGCATCAACGCCTGGTTGTTGGGGGTGGAGACGGCCATAAATTCCAGAACGCCCATTGGGGAAGCGACAAAGAGAACGCGCGCGGACTGGGTTATGCTGCTGGGGCCTTTCCATTCCAAGTCGAAGGCGGGTCCGTTCTGTCCGGCAACACCGCGGGCAGATTCCACAAGAATCTTTGCGTCAGGGTGCTGTTCGAGCAGCAAAGCCCGGTAGGTTTCCGGATTCAGCTCGCCTGTTTCCGGCACCGGCCCAAGAATGGAGAAGGTGATTTTGCAACTGCCCTCGCGATTGATCAGTTTGATGGAACCGTCCGCCGGATTGTTGTTCAGGCGAAACCCTTCGGGCAGAAAGAAGGCGAATTTGTTGGTTCCGACCGTCACCAGCGCCCGGTAAAAGTCCTCGGCGAAGTGCAGATCTTCCTTTTGAACCACCACACCCAATGGCGCCGGCGTATAATTCTGGGCGAGGGCGGAAACCGCCGTGGAGGCTGCTGCCAGCAGCAGTACTATGTTTCGCAAGCGCTGCATAAAATTATTGCGGCACGAAGTCCAGTGTTGGCGACGGAGCATAGGTGAGCGTGTTGGGCGGCGCGCTGCACCAGGTGGCCCGAATCATGCGGTCGATATAAGGTGTTCCTGGAGGCAGGCCCGCCGAGTTGGAATAATTCGCGTTGAAATAAAAGTGCCGCGTCGGCGCTTCGTAATAATCGGTGCTGGCGCTGCCCGTCGGTTGCACAAACTGGTTGGTGGCCTGCGCGCTGGTGAACAGGCACACGATCGAGGTGTTCATCGTGAGCGTTTGACCGCTCCAATTCTCCAGCAAGCGACTAAAATTCTGCACGCCGCCGCTGTACGTGGTTGAGGAAGAGCCCGTGGTAAGGACGTTCCCGGCGAGGATGGCGGCGTTCATCGTCATGGAACTCGCAGTGCGGCTGCTACAGTTCGGTGTCCCGGTACTGTTGGCGTCGTTCCAACTCGGCGAAAGCAAGGTCAACGCATCGCAAGCCACCGAGGCGGGCGGCAACCCCACGACGTTGCTGCTGCCCAGATAATTGATGTTGGTGGAGGTGTTGGTGGCGTTGTAATGGCCCTGGATGTAAAGCGGATTGACTGTGGCCACCGTCAGCCCAAGGGGCATCGCGTTGGTGGAGTTGTCGATGGCAATCCCGTTGGTGAGCCGCACCGCATCCAGGTAGGTGGAATTGGTCACGTCGTTGTAGTTGCCCACGTACATGACGCCGTTAAAGGGATTTTGCGCGGCGGCCGACCATTTGGCGGTGGCGTTGGTGTTGGATTTGATCCAGGCGCCAAGCCTGCCGACATCAATCTGCACGGTGCGCACGTTCTTGCCCTGGCGCGCGTCATAGAAGGCGAAGTTGCCCGTGTTGGTGCCCACCCAGGTGCTCAACCCGTTGTTGGTCCAGTTGGTGGTGCCGCTGGTAAAGACGATCGGGCTGGTGTCCGAGGGGGTGCTCTTAAGCGTCACGTTGACGGTGTTATTGCTGACCATCACGATCAGGTCCGCCTTGTTGTAAAAGCGTTGGGGGCTGATTGGGTTGGTGCTGGACTCACCGGACGCCGGAGGGTTGATGATTTCACGCACGGAGGAGGCGGAATTGTTGGTGTCCCCGATGGGCAGAGTCAGGACCGGCTCGCCGGTGCCCCAACCTGGTGCGGGCGTGCCGCTGTAATTAATCGCCCCGGTAAGCGTGTTGGTGGCCAATCCCGCCAGCGGCGGATTGGTAATGATCCCGCTGCTCGTCACAAAATAACTGAAGGTGAGCGAAGCGTTGCTCGGTTGTCCCACATCGATGTTCGTATTGCAATGGACCCGCCCGTAAACGGTCATCGTGGCGGCGCCAGTAAATTCCAGCGGGCTGTTATAGAAAATGGCGAATTGGAAAACCGGGATTTCCGCCATCTGAACGTCCTGTTGGACCGCATTGGTAAATCCGTAGTTACCGGCGAAGATCGGCTTGACGTTGGAAAGGACGCGGTAGGTGGCGGCGAAGGCCATTAACCCTGGGTACTGCGTTTCAAGCTGGACGAAGGGGGCGCTGGCGTTGGTCGTGGTCTGCATCACGTACGTGGAATTGACATGACCCTGGCCGTCTGAAAACACAAAATTGGTCCACCACGAGTTCTCGCTTGAGGTGGGCACCATGGTGCTGCCGCGATAATAGCTGAGGTTGTTCGTAATCGAGGTCAACCCGCCGCTTTCGAAATCCAGCATCATCCGCGCAAGGACTTTTTCGGTGGCTGCTTCCGCCGCCGCGTTGGCCATTATGTAGGTGTTATTGCGATCGTTCAGCCGGGACACGGTCATGGTTCGGCTCGCGGTGGCGGCCAACACGGTGAGCGCGAGGCCGACCAGAACCAAGGTCATGAACAAGCTGAACCCTGACTGGTTGGCGCGGCGTTTGGGGCAATTGATTCTCATGGGATGCTGAGGTTACGGTGAGCGGCGAGCCGCCATGAACTGCATCTGATAATAGTTGAAAAGGTAATTGGTGCCGACCCGGGTGAGCGGATACTGGTATTGGTAGAACTGCAACAGTGCGGCGACGATGTAATTATGGGTGTAGTTGGTGGGACTTTGCATCAGAATATTGGTCCCGGTGTAATCCATCGCCTGAAAGCAGCAGGCATTGGTCAGCCACAAGCTGGTAAGATTCGTGATATTTTTCGCCACCACATTGCTGTTGTAAGTGGTCCCGCCGTTGGTGGTGGAGATGCGGATGAGCCAGCTCGAATCCCTGGGGGCGTTGGTCAGGAAATAATAGTAGATGTAGGTATTCAGGTTGGTGGTGGGCAGGATTTGAATCGTATCGCCCCTTTGGGCGGACCCGTTCGTAACCGACGTGAAGTTGGTGAAGGAGCCGCTCCCCACCAGCACGTTCTTGGCGGCGCGAATCTCTTCCATCATCAGGTTGAAACTCAACCGGGATTGGTCGCTCGCCCCGAGTTTGCTGTTGGTCAGTTCATCATACCGCATGCCGAAGAGATTGACGCTAATGAGTCCGGCGAGGGCGATCACCAGGATGCTCATACTGACCAGGAGTTCCGGCAGTGTCATCGCTTGGGTGGCGCGCAGATTGGGTTGGACTCGGGCAATTCTCATTTTTATTGATCCGGGGCGCGGTAGGTGACAAGCGTGTTGGTGAAGGTCTTCCCGTTCCAAGGCCAGACCGTGTTTACGGTGAGCATTTTGATCACGGCAGAGGAGTTGGTTACGTTCAAGGTGGTGACGGTGGCGTAGTTGGTCGCCCAGACCGCATTGGTGCCGGTAATCGGCAGTTCGAGGATGGTAATGACGGTTCCCGGAATATTCGTGGTCTGATCATTGATCGGCACGCTTTGAGTGTCCCAAATGGCCGCGCGAAATTGTTCCATTTGCCGGACGCAGAGGGCCTGGCCGGCCAGGGAGTAGCCGGACCATTCCGCGCGCCGGCAGGATTGGATATAGCAGAGGATGCTCGAACCGAAGACCACGGCCAGGATGGTAATGCTCATCATGGTCTCCACTAATGTGAAGGCCTTGAGTTTCCTTAGTCGCTGGCTTTGCCGCGGCTTTGTCTTCATACAGAACGTCATCAGGCGACCAGCACAGGCGTAATCGCACTCTGATCTCGCAGACGCCGTGCCACCAAGCTAGCAGTCGATGTGCCAGTCCTACACGCCCGGCGGCCCTGTAGATATGTCGAAGTTAGCTGAGCTTTCGCTGCCTCTTTGCTTTCCGGCCATGTTTCATGCGGAACACCTGTCCAATTCCGGGGCAAAAGTGTCTTGAAAAAAGTGACGAATGCCGCCGGCGACCTTGCTGCATAAAACATCCTTTGGGCCGGACAAGATGTTCAAGCGGCGGGGAAGCCAGCCGTCATGGGCTGTTTGCGCGGGATTGGAGCCGGTTTCGAAATCGAGGTGCGATGCAGAAGACCGGGACTCAGGGTGGCATAAATCCTGCCAGTGGTTAATCGCTGCATGAAATTAAGTCTGGATCTGCCTTTTAACCAACGCTCCCGGAAACGCGACGAAATCGTTGCCATCGACCTTGGCGGGCGCACCACCAAAGCCATTCACGTGCGCCGCAAGGGCGCTGGCATGACCCTGGTGAAATACGCCATTGTTGACGCCCCCCTTTACGAAAAGACCCTTACCGTGGACGTGCTGGCCGCGCACCTCAAAGCAGTTTCCCAGACCCTCGACGCCAAGACCAAGTACGCCAGCCTGTCAGTGGGCGCGAGCGATTGCGTGGTCCGGCACGCGGAGTTGCCACAAATTCCGATGGAGGACATGCGGCTGATCCTCAAGAACAACAGCAAGAACTATCTCCAGCAGGATCTGAGCAACCATGTGTTTGATTGCTGGCAGCTCCCTTCAACCCGGCTCCCGGGCGCTTCGCCGCAGACGGGTGGACAAAAAAACAAGGTCATCGTCGGCGGAGCCCGGACTCCCCTTATCAATGATCTGCGCTCCGCGGTCAAACAGGCCGGCTTGATTGCCGATCAAGTGGTGCCCAACCTTATCAGCACAGTCAACGCCTTTGAACTCGCCATGCCGGATATCTTCAGCAAATCGGCCGTGGCCCTCGCCGACATCGGATTCAAGAGCAGTTACATTTGTTTGCTGAACCAGGGAGACCTCGTAGCCACCCGCGTGGTATCCATCGGCGGCGACCGGCTGACCCAGGGCCTGGCGGAAGCCATGAGCATATCGTACGCGGAGGCCGAAGGCATCAAGGTGGGCATGCCGGCCGAAGTACACTCGAACCTTGAAGCCGGCTTGAGCGCCCTTGGCCGGGAACTGCGCGCTTCGATTGACTTCTTCGAGCACCAGCAGGACCGGCCGGTCAGCCATGTTTACGTTTCCGGCGGCTCGGCGCGCTCCGAACATATTGTCAAGACCCTCGAGGCCGAGTTGATGGTGCCCTGTTCGTCCTGGAATCCCACCAGCACGCTCGAATTGGGCCTGCCGCCCCAGCAGGTTGCCGACCTGGAGCACGTCGCCCCGCAATTGACCGTGGCCCTCGGAATGACGACCACGGTTTGAGTCCAACGCCGCGCCCTTCCTGCCACCGCATCGTTTTCCACCCGTTCGAACCCGGTTTGAAACCGGGTCTGGAGCGCATCCCACATCTCGCATCACTACTCCGCATTCCGCACTGGCATACCCCCGCCCCCAGGGGGCTGGACCCGTGACAGCGTGACAACTCAATGAAGACGGGCCTTCCATGAATCCCCACCCGTGACAGGACCCGTGACAAGCCGTGACAGACCCGTGACAAAACCTTTTGCCGATGGACAGACGCCCATCGCAGGGCATAACCGGGGGACAGAGCCCATTGCCAAAGGATAAACCCAATTAGCCCGAACAAGCCCGGAATAAACCGAAGTTCAAGTGGTAGCGCGGCCTTTACTACACGGCAAACAAGGAATAAAGAATGCCCGCCATCATGAACAGCAAGAACGCCGCGATGATGAATGACCCTGCAAAAGCAGCCAATGCCGCCACACGGTCAGGCGCGACTCGGCGAGCGCGAAACGAATACACAATCGCGATGGGGGCGATGAGCAGGAAGGCCAGGAATGGGGGCAGGCTCGATGGGCGTGAACTTTCTCCACCCTCAATAAGGCTCCAAGCCAATGCGGCGATCAGCAACAAAACAACACCCACCCAGCCACGCATCGGTGCCCGTAGTGAGATGAGGGAAAGTGCAGTTCCAAGTCCGACAGCGGCCAAACCAAGAACCTGTAATGCTCTTATCGAAGTCATGCCCTCAGCAGCCTGGCGTCGTTTGGTGCAAAAGTTCCTCTGCGTCTCGGCGAACATTGTCGGCGATGGCTTCCTCTTGGAGAGCCGCTTCAACTGCCGATTTCAAGGACAGCCGTTCAGCCTCGTGCTTCGACCAATACTCCAACGGAACGGACTTCAACGAAACCAGGAGTTCGCCATCATACATTTCACCGGCAAGCGGTTCGGATTCCAGCCGCCGCAATGCCAATGGCACCACTTGTTCAAGATGAATGTTTTGTCGGACTGCCTTGCTGATGTCTTCAATACCGAGTTCGTCCAACGGCAATTCGCGCACAGAGCGATACCAAGCAGGGAGTGGATATTCCTCGCTAGGAGCCGGTTCCGGAACTCCTCGTTTGCGGTCTAGGAGCGCGAAAGTCAGCCGTTTTGGATTCTTCTCAATCATAGACCAGCGCCCTTTATCGCTGCCTGAATTTGCTGAATTGCCTATTGGGCCTGCTGTCGGACAGCAATCTGTGCCGGATCGGTTGCGTTTGCAAGCGCATCCACATTGAAAGTCTCCGCTTGGTTGACTTGGACAACACGGGATGTGGTGGCCCTGATGTTGGGGCGTTCGGAATGATAAATGAAAGCCGTCCCGACCTTATTGTTGCGGGCCGTCAGTAACGCGAAGCTGCCTTCCGGCAGGCTCTGCGCCCAGCGCAGCTGCCATGCGAAAAGCTGGCTCCAAGCCTGCTATTGGTTGCTGACTGATCGGCGGTTGCGAGCACACAGATTCAACAATGCGTTCCAGACTCCCATAAGAGGAGCGCCTTCTTCTACTTCCACCGTGAGCAGTTCGTCCGACATGGTTTTCAGTTGAAGCTCCCGCATGCGCTCCTTCCTGCTTCGGAAGTCAGCCGCCAGGTTGAGAGACTTGACCCTGTTTCTATATTGGGGACTATCGGGTTTTGCATTCATTTGTGTCTCGCGGTTGCTCACTGGCTCGACACGCGTTGATTCTCCTATTGCGTACGTTCTGGTTGCATTCTGGATGGGATCTGTGTGTGTTGCAAGTGTGGTCTTTACAAAATTCTTTAGCAAGCGTCTCGGCCTAGTTTGTAGTCATTGCGGTCAGCAACTTGATCGCGCCAGCGTCGCTCGTAGTTGCGAGTGCCCTAAGTGCGGATACCGTCCAATTGAAACCGTACGCGACCAATAGCAGGTTTTAGGAGTTTTTTGAGCAGTAAGGCAGCCAACAGCCTGGCGAATCCCCCGTTTTGATTGGTGCCCGGAGCAGCTTCTTGGAGTTCGTGGCAGGTGCGCCATCTCAAGTATTCATTCGAACGTCTCAACACAAGGGCCACCCACATCCAGTGCTGTCCAGGTCAACCTCAAGGATCCTTTCGCTGTCACCAAAAGTCCCCTGCGAACCGAGTTAGAGGCGCGACCGCCGCACTCCAAGCCCTTGCGGATCTTCGCAGAGTTTGTCCTCGACTCGGATGCGGACGGTTCACCAAAATCCCCGGGTGCGCATTTGCGTTATTTTCAATCCCACCGCGAAAGGTGAAAAGGCCCGGCGATTTCGCCGCCACTTGGATACCATCGGGGCGGAATGCGCCCTGAAACAAACCGCCGCCGCCGGCGGAGCGCGTCCGCTGGCGGCCGAAGCCATCCGCGAAGGTTTCGATACGGTGGTCGCCGCCGGCGGCGACGGGACTTTGAACGAGGTGCTTAATGGCATTGGCGACGTGCCGGATGGATTCGAACGCGTCCGTTTGGGCGTGCTGCCGCTGGGCACGGTCAACGTCTTTGCGAAGGAGATCGGCCTGCCGATGGAGTTAAACCGCGCCTGGCAAACGCTGCGCCAGGGACGCGAGGCCCGCATCGACCTGCCCGGCGTGAGTTGTGCCGTCAACAGCGTGGTCGAACGCCGCTACTTCGCCCAACTCGCCGGGGCCGGTTTGGACGCGCGGGCCATCGAGCTCGTGGATTGGCAATTGAAGAAAAAATTCGGCCCGCTGGCGTATGTGTGGGCCGGCGTGGTGGCGTTGCGCGGCCAGGCTTCACAAATCACCGCGGCGAATGGCAAGGAATTGGCCACCGGCGAGTTGGTGCTCGTTGGCAATGGCCGTTTCTATGGCGGAAAGTACCGGCTCTTTCCGCAAGCCGATCTGCGGGATGGGCTGCTGGAGGTTTGCGTTTTTCCGCGGACGAACTGGCTGACCCTCCTCCGTTGCGCCCCTGTGTTCCTCGCACGCCGGGCGTTGTCTCCGAGCGTCGCCAAATGTTTTCGCGTCGAAAGCCTTGTGCTGAGCAGCCCCAGGCGCACTCCCGTGGAAGTGGACGGCGAGAGCATGGGCCATTTGCCCGCCACGTTCAGCCTGGAGCGCGGGCGCCTTCGCGTCATCATCCCCTGAATTTTCTTCTGGCCAGTTGGGCCGGTACGACCTAATCTGGCGCCACGATCCAGTCAGCAACCCAATCGCGATTATGGACCTGATTTTCAATTGTCCGAAGTGCGGCCAGGAGTTGGAAGTGGATGACTCCGGAGCCGGCGAGGAAATCGCCTGCCCCGCCTGTGGTTCAACCATACGCATCCCCATGCCCGACGGAGCGCCGCGCACCGCGAGTGCCGACGGCGAAGCGCCCGCGGGCAGCGCGTGGGCTCCGGGAGGCCAGCACGCTCCCACCATTGCCAGCTCAGCGGCGGCCAAGGTCAAGATGCAGCTCAAAGTGCCGGTGCACACCACGCCCACGGAAAAGCTCATCGCCAAACCTCTCGTCCCCCTGGAAGTTGCCGCCAAGGAGTCGGACCGGCATTTGCGGGTCAAAACCATCCGCCACATTGATTGCGTGGAAGTCGGCCATGACCGTTTCGATGAGACCGTGACCAATTTTCTGACCAAGGTCGGCGAAGCCAACGTCGTCAGCGTTACCCCACTCAACTATAGCCATATCGACATCAGCAGCCAGAAACTGCTGGCCGATTACGGCGTGCTCATTATGTATCGCGGCTGATGCGGGCTGTTTAGCCGGGCGCATCTCCGCACTGTTCTTATTCGGAAGGCAGGGACATCGCGCCGCAATGTCCCGCCCGTATTCCAGCGGGCGGAACGTACTCCCACCGCAAGGCAGCGTGCCAGGGGCGGGGCCATGGAATCGACCCGCCGCCAATACCAGGTTCGCTTCAAGCAGCGTGTCCGGCGCGAAAGCGGAAGAGCAGGGGAGAGAGAACTGCCAGAGCGTCTAACAATCCGCCTTACGGAGACCCGCAAAATCGAGTTGCGCGTTCCGTATGCCTCTGGCACAATGTCACATGGCGTTCAAACAGAAGCAGTTAAGGAACGCCGATGCGGGCAGCGCGCTTAGCTCAGTGGTAGAGCATTACCTTCACACGGTAGGGGTCGCAGGTTCGAAACCTGCAGCGCGCACCATCTTCAATAAAATCAAGTTTTTTCCACAGTTTTGTGCTTCTCAAAACACAAAGTCATAACAAACCGTTGAGAAGCGCGTATACCGCTGACGTCGCGGAACGCATTCTGGAGCCCGGTCATGCTCTCCATCTCATGGGGCAATTACGCCATCTTTTACCATCGCTGCCCTTTGCGAAATCTGCCTCCCTTGGAGCCAAACGGGAATGTCTCACCTTAGTTTTAGAGCCCGTAGTGGTAATCGTCTAAGCCTATAGTTTGAGATGGTTTCGGTGCGCGGGAAAGATTGGTTGCGACTTTTCCGTTCTGGAAATCCTGTGCCGGACATGGAGAATGCCTCCGTGTCGTCCGCGAATCAGCAAAAAACATGAAATCCCTTTCCCTGCTTCTCTATTGTGCCTTCCTTCTTTCGGCTGCTGCCGACGATTCCAATTACACCCTCACTGATCCCGAACTGAAAGCGGTCGTCATTGATTCCGACCCCAAGGAATCATTCTTCGGCATGCAATGTGACAGCGCAGGACGGCTCTTCGTCGGCGCGCGCGAGGGTCTGTTCGTTTATGAGCCTGACCCAAACGGGCTTTATCAACCGCGCAAGTTGCTCTTCCGCTTCCCGGCGAATTCTTGGATTGGCGACATCGCCATTCGCGGGAACGATCTTTACGTCGCGACCCACAATGCAGTCTATCTGCTCGCGGGCGCAGTCACCAACCGCGACGGGCTCAAACCCAAACGGCTGCTCTGGGGTTTGCCGCCGCTGGCTTTTTTCCAGGAACACCAAGGCTTTCACGGCCTCGTGTTCGGCCCGGAGAGCGACCTTTACGTTTCGTTCGGCGACAATCTGATCGGCTACGGCGACTTCAAACGCCCCGATCACTTCGGCCACTGGACGTTTTATCACGGGGAAAACACCACTCCGTTCACCGGGTGCGGTGGTGTGCTCCGCGTCAGCCCTGACGGCAACCGGCTTTCCGTGATCGCCACAGGCCTCCGCAATCCCTGCGGACTGGCTTTCGATTCCGATTGGAACCTGTTCAGCAACGACAACGACCACGAGTCCCGTCCGGACGAATATGTTCCCGGTCGTTTGCTTCACATCACGCCCCACGCCGACTTTGCCTGGCCGCGCGGCTGGCTCATCGAAAAACAGCCCTGGCGCGCCGACCTCCTCGACACGCTGAATCCCAACCTCGGTCGCTACGTCCCCGCCGGTCAGGGCTACTACAACGACGCTTTTCTCCCCGAAAAATTCCGCCGCTGCCTCTACGTTGCCGAATGGGGTAAAGCCATGCTCCTGCGTTATCCGCTCCACGCCGATGGGGCCAGCTTCAAAGCCGATGAGTGCCAATTCCTGGCGGGCAAAAACAAGGCCCGCCCCGTGGGTGTCACCGTCGGACGCGGCGGACGCATCTTCGTGACCACTCTCTATATGGCTGCCAACGAAGCCTCCCCGGTCGTCAAAAGCGACCTGGTTATGATCACTCTCGCCGACGACGCGCCCAACGCCCCATTCGATGCCTGGAACGAAACTACCGCCACCGACACGCAACTCGTCGCCGAGTCCCAAAACGCGTCCTGGTCGCGCCGCTACCGTGCGCACATCGAACTCTCCCGGCGCGGAAAGGTCATACCACCGAAAGCCCAGGACTACGCCACGCTGGAAAAAAATCTCGCCAGCACAAACGCGCGCGCCGCCCACGCCGCTCTCATCGACATCCTCGATCGTGGCGATCAGTTCCCTTACGACGCCGTTCTCGCACTCGCCCGCAGCCAGGACAGCTACCTGCGCCAGACCGCCGTCCAAATCCTCGCCCAAAAAGCCACTACTGACCAACTCCAAAAACTCTCGGACGCACCCGCCGCCGCCGATCGCCTCGTCGGCGTCCTCGCGCTCGGCCGCCGCCTCACCGTTCCCCCCGTGACACAGCCTTTGCCGGACGATTATCCCGCTGCTGCGCCGAATTTTGCCTCCACAGTCCAATATGCTGATGGAGCCGTCGAACTCAAGACGCTCGGTCGCCTCGCCAACTTCACCATGGCCGAAGTTTGGGCGCGCAAGAAAACCAAAAGCGCCGAGGAAGAAAAAATCTTCGACTCCCTCCAACGCCGCCTGCACGACGCCGACGAACAAGTCGCCAAACAGGCGGCCTTCAACCTCCGTCTGCTGGCTGATCCCCGCACTGATGCCGAGGCCGCCGCGATTCTGAAAATCAAAAATGACGCCATCGTAAAGCCCATCGCCAGCGCCACGGCCGCCACCTCCACAGAACTGCCGGCGGAATACCGGGACGCGGATTGGAATGCGGAAGCCAAGTTGGGCAGCGCCGATGAAGGCCGTCAGCTCTTCAAAACCATCGGCTGCGCCAATTGCCACGCCATCAAACCCACCGACGCCGGTGGTGGCGGACCCAGTTTGGCCGATGCGGGGAAACGCTTCTCCGCCCAATACCTCGCCGAATCCATCCTCGTTCCCAACAAAGTCGTCACCCCCGCCTTCCGCTGGACCGCCTTGAAATTGACCGACGACGACGATGTCGCGGGTCTGGTCGTCACTGAAACCAGCGACAAGCTCGAACTGCTCCTGCCCAACGGCACGCATCGCGTCTTCGATAAAACCAAAATCACCTCCCGCCAAATCCAGGACCGTTCCCCCATGCCCGAAGGCCTCATCCAATCCCGCGCCCAACTCCGCTCCCTCCTCGCCTACCTCCTGAACGACCAACCGTAGCCAAACGCGATGGTTTTGGCACGCCATCCCAAGGCAGGTCAGGGAACTTCCTCAAGTTCCAGCTATTGCCAGGGTGCTTCACGTTCGCGCTTATCGATGACACACAGTGACATCGATCGGACCGGGCGATTGTTCCTGGCTGAAAACCGTCGTAATATGTGGTGGTTTTTTTGTTTCTCTGGTAAACCTTGAGGCCATTCGCGATGAAATGGCGTCAGAAACATGAGGGATTCAGAGGGCAACGAATCGTGGTAGTTCCGCGCCCGGTCCTGGAGCGAGCCTTGCGGGACCCACTGCTTAAAGGTGTCTTTCCGACCGATGCGGGGTATTATCCCAAGGCCAAAGGTCATACTTGCGCGCGCGAAAAAGGGGCGCCAGAAACGATTTTTATTTATTGCGCCGAAGGCGACGGATGGTGCGATATCGGCGGTCGCCGGCACAATGTCAGCGCCAATCAACTCCTGGTGGTGCCAGCTTCCACTCCGCATGTTTATGGCGCGGCTAAGAGGACTCCCTGGACCATTCATTGGTTCCACGCGGTGGGAGCCAATATGCCCTTTTACTTGGCGCGATTGGGCGTTGCGAAGGAAAAGCCGGTGGTGTCACTCGCAGGCGACGTTTACCTGTTCTCATTATTCGAAGAGGTGGTCGAGGCGCTGGAACATGGCTTTACACCGAGCCATCTGATCTACGCCGCCCATGCTTTGACTCATCTCATGGGATCGATCCTGCGTCACCGGGAAGAATATGGATACGGAACACCCAGCGTTCGCGAACAGATCTCCCGCAGTGTCGAGTTTATGAGGGGGCACCTGGGCGAACCGCTGAAGGTGGCGACTCTGGCAGCACTGGTCAACTTTTCACGCTCGCACTATACGACGCTGTTCCGGCGCGTGACGGGTTATGCCCCGCTGAGCTATTTGAATCACCTGCGCATGCAGCGCGCGGTTCAACTTCTGAATAGCACCGACCTGCCGATCAAACAAATTAGCGACCAGCTCGGATTCTCCGAACAGTTTTATTTCTCGCGGGCTTTTAGCAAGATGCACAACCATTCGCCGAGCGAACATCGACGCCGTTACAGCACGAAATCCCTTCCTGCGACCGGTCAAAAGTCCATGCGTCGCGTCTAATCGTCCATTCCGTGCGAGGCGCGTCCGTGCAATATTCGGCCCATAGCCAAACACTGGAACACTGGGCAACAACAATCGCTTCTCTTTATGAAGATTGCAAAACAGACGACAAAAACACATCAACGTCTTTTGACCGCCGCCACCTTACTACTGGCCCTGGCTTGGGCTGGGTCCGCCGATGCTTATACGGATGGCCGGGTGACCTTTGCGTCGGACGCTCCATTTGCTGGCGGATATGCTCATTCGATGTCGGCGGATACCGCCGAAGATTTGTTCACCGTGGCCGGCTGGGCCAATGCCAATGCCACCACGGCCGCCAATCTTTGGAACTGGTGGATCCTGCTGGGCGTGGATTCCGGAGTCGGAAATGGCGCTTTGATTGATGGGACCGAATCGGTGACGATCCAATTAGACAAGAGCGTCGGCACAGCCATGTTGTTTTTTACCTACACCGGGGCCAACGGTTCTGGAAGCGGCAATCTGGCCCGCATCAGCATTTCCGGTTTCTCAGCGGATCCGGGGGCGAGTTGCGTCCCGACTTCCGTCCAGCGAATCACCGCCATAACCTATTCCAGCGGGGTCTTGAGTTTTGATTATCTGGATGACGGCGGTGGTTCGGATACTGGTCAGTTGATCCTCGCCAATCCGGCGGCGTCGGCGGGCTCTAATCTGATATTGACCGTGGCGGCTTCTACCAACGGAAATGCCACCGCCGCCTTTGCCGCTCTTCGCGGAATGAACATTCAGGAAGCGCATGCCGGGCCGCAAGTTCAGCCCTCCTACATTGGAAACAATGTCAGCAGCAGTTACACGACTACGGACGGCAAACTCACCATTCGGGGATTCTCCGATTTGAACGCGACCACGCCGGCAAATCTTGGCCGCTACCTGGACGAGTGTTTCGGCATAGCCGGCCCGAGCACGGTCAGCGGCAACGCTTCCGTGTCCCTGCAGTTCGCCAATGGATTCGGGCTCGCGCGACTGGACAGCCGATATTCGGGCGGGACGCTGAGCATTTCGGGTTTTCTGAGTGACCCCGGCTTGGTGGATCCCTCCGCGGGAGCAACGAGTTCAAGTTATGCGAGCGGCACATTGACCGTGTCGATTGCCGATGGTGGTGTCCATCCGCTTTACTTCATGAATCGCGCAGCGTCCGCGGGACAGACGCTACTTATCACAGATACCAGCGGCCAGTTCGGAATCGGTGGTGTTGGTTATGCCAGCACACAGACCATAATCGGGCCTGATATTCCGAATGAAGTTTCGCCAACCTATACCACACCGGATGGTTTGATAACGCTCAACGGCTACGCCGACACGCCGGGAACAATCCCCGCGAATCTGCATGAGAACTATAATTGGTTTGGGATCTCAGGCGGGGCCAACAGCCAGTCCATTGACGGAGGGGAATCATTGAGCGTGCAATTCACGAACGGTGTTGGACTTGCGGGATTGGGCACAAAGTACACATACGGACAAGTGATCATTTCAGGCTTTGTCAGCGATCCCGGCTTATACGATCCCTCCGGCACGGCCACTGCGGTGAGTTACTCGTCCGGCACTCTGAGCTATACGTTCAATACGCCACATTCACCCGAACTGGTCGTTTCGTTCACGAATTTGATGGCTTCAGCGGGCCAAACCTTGAGTCTTCACACCGACGGCACCGGCAATTCCCAATTGACATTGACGCGCATCAACTACGCGACGGCGTCCGTTCCTGCCACGGTGAGCATTGTAAACTCAGGCAATAATATCATTTTGTCCTGGCCATCCGGCACGTTGCAGGAGTCCACCAATGTCTCCGGCGGCTACCATGACCTCTCCGGCGTGAGCAGTCCCTACACAAATGCGATTACGGGGCGGCAAAAATTCTTCCGCGTCAAACTGTAATGTTTATGCAGTTCCTTGCCACCAACCGCCGGAGGCGGGCCTTCACTTTGATCGAACTGTTGGTGGTCATCGCGATCATTGCGATTCTGGCAGGGATGCTGTTGCCGGCGTTGAGCCGGGCAAAATCGAAGGCGCAACGCGTCAGTTGCTATAATAACGTCCGGCAGCAAGGCGTAGCCCTCGCCATGTATCCCGACGACAACGCCGGCTACTATCCCGTCTGGTTGACGTGGGTTTCCTATGGCGGGCAGGCTGCGACGCTCAAGCCAGGAGATCCCGGCTATTCGGCCGTGGTTCCAAACGGCGGCCAGGTGGATCCCACGAATCGGCCGCTGAATCGGTATGTCGGCAATTCGCTTAACGTCTTCCGCTGTCCTGCCGATCACGGGGACGCTCAATACGCCGATGTCAAATCCTGCTGGGACGCGTATGGGATCAGCTACTACATGGCTTTTTGGTTCGACGCCTACGGCGTGCAACATGTGGGGGGAGCCGCTGACTGGCCGTGGCCGCAACCCGGTAATGCAGGGCCGATAACGGCTTCAGAAATTGGCCGCGCGCCGGTAACCAAAGTCATATTGGCAGATTTTCCGTGGTACGACCGCGATACGCGCAGCATTTTTAGTCAGGCCAGTGCGTGGCACAACGACCGGGGCAAGCCTGTTTTTCCGACGCTCTTTGGTGACGGGCACGCTCAGAACTTTTTGTTCCCACTGAATCCCGACACACTTAAAGTGGACTCAGCCAACGGTTTTTGGTGAGAACGAACACAGATAGATGGACACATCCAGGCCCCAAAGCCTCACAACTGTTTTAGGCCTGGCGCTTGGCTTGCTCTGGGGCGCGGCTGCGGAGGCAAGTCCGCTTTTGCCACCCAGCCAGGTTGGCCACACGCTGAAAATGACCAATACGAACGTGCGACTGGAATACGACCTGAGCACTGGGCGGGCGAACTTTTACTGGCAAAACGTGCTCAAGGTCGCCGGGTTTTACGGCGGGGTGGGACTGCAGACGTACATCACCGGCACCGTTTACTCGAACCGTACCTGGACCGTCACGAACAACGAAGTGGACATCACGTTGACCGGGAGCGGCCTGCCGACGATGAAACAGGTGTTCATCCTGGATGAGGAAAACAGTTTTCTGACGCGCGTGGAAGTTTATGGGACGGGGCTGCAATCGCGCTGGATGGGGCCGGTCGTCATGGACACGCCCGGCGGGGTGGACATCGGCAGCTACAACGACAATCGGGCCTTGGTCGTGCCTTTCGACAACGACTCCTTTAGCTTTTCCTATAACGCGATGCCGATTAACAACACCAACGGCAGCTATGAAGTCTCGGCGTTCTACGACAACACCACGCGCAACGGCCTGGTGGTGGGTTCTGTGACGCATGACATTTGGAAAACCGGGGTTTATTTTCAGGGCGCAAACAACCGGCTGAACGTGCTGAACGTTTACGGCGGCGTGACATCCAGCGATACTCGCGATGTGCTGCCGCACGGTTCGGTCTCGGGCAATCCGATCGTGTCGCCGACGGTCTTCGTTGGGTTCGGCGCGGATTGGCGGACAGTGATGGAAGCCTACGCGGATGCAAATGCGGCCGTCGCGCCGAAGCTGGCCTGGAGCGGTGGAGTGCCGTTCGGCTGGAACAGTTGGTACGCCTACGGCATGGGAGTCAGCTATTCGAATGCAACCGCCGTATCCAGTTTCATTAAGAACCATCTTCAAACAAATCAGTTCCACGACAAAGGGGTGGTTTACGTCAACCTGGACTCGGGCTGGGACAACTTAAGTGATGCGCAATTGCAGCAGTTCGCAAATTACTGCCACAGTAATGGCCAGAAAGCCGGGATCTATTGGACGCCGTTTGTGTACTGGGGAACAGCTTCGCAAGGCTCGAACTATTTTATGACGGGCGCCAGCTATCGATGGAGTGATGCTTATCTGAGAACGCCCGACGGGCAGGTGCAGACTAATGATGGCGGCATAGCTCTCGACGCGACGCACCCCGGCACCAGGCAAATGATCGGTTACTACATGTGCTACTTCAAAAGCCACGGATTTGACTATCTCAAACTGGATTTTTTAAGCCATGGCGCGATGGAGGGCGCGCATTACGATACCAACGTGATTACCGGCATTCAGGCGTATAACCAGGGAATGCAATATCTGGCGGCGCAGAACAACGGCCGCATGTTCCTCAACGAATCGATTGCGCCAATTTTCCCATACGAGTATGCACATTCGCGGCGTATTGCGTGCGATACTTCAACCACGATTAGCGACACAGCCTTTGAGATGGAGTCGGTTTCCTATGGCTGGTGGATCAACAACCGGCTCTACCAATACAGCGATCCGGACTTGATGAAGTTTGCCGGTGGAACAGCCAATGAAAACCAAAGTCGGTTGATCAGTTGTGCGATCTCCGGAACGGTTTTTTTGAACGGCGACGACCTGGTTTCCGCTGCTGGGCAATCTCTGGCGCTGACGTGCCTGACCAATGCCGGCATCTGCGAGGTGGCCAGGGCAGCCGTTGGATTCCGGCCCGTGGAGGGAAATACGGGGACCAACCCCACGGACGTCTTCGTGTGCCAGGATGGCAGCACTTGGTATGTGGCGGTGTTTAACTATACCGCCTCCAGCGTGATCAAAAGCTTGAACCTGAGCAGGCTCGGTATCACCGGCAGTTATGTGGCGCAGGACCTTTGGGGCGGAGCCGTCTTTACAGTGAGCGGGACGACGTGGAGCGTGAGCCTGGGCGCGCGGCAGGCAAAGCTTTTCCGGTTGGGTTCGGGCAATACGAGTGCTGCTGGACCGACCAATCAGGCGTTGGTTGTGGGTAGTTCGGTCACCTTCTCGACGGTCGCCTCGGGCACCCCTCCATTCAGCTACGTTTGGAGGAAAAACGGAACGGTATTGGGCGGACAGGTCCTCAACAGCATCACCATCAATCCTGTCAACATCAGCGACGCCGGGCTTTACGCCGTGGAAGTAACGGGTGGCAGCGGCTCAGTGACGAACACGGCAGTCCTGACCTCGCTGCATCAGGCTGATCTCACTGCCACTCGTGCCGGAGCGAATCTGGTGTTGAACTGGCCGGTTGGATATACCGGTTGGCGGTTGCAAACCAAATCCAACATTCTGGCCGCGGCCTCGGGCATGAATTGGTCGGATCTGATCGGTTCCAGGCAGACAAACGCCTGGACCGTACCAACCGATGCAGCTACCTCGGGTCGCCTTTTCCGTCTGACCTATCCCTAAACACCACCGCACCCAACTCGTATGATCGCACCCGCTCCGATGACAACCTCCGGTGTAAGGAGCAACGACAACCCCACCTACGTGTGGCTCGTTTCAATCGTCGCGGCGATGGGTGGCCTCCTCTTCGGCTGGGATTGGGTGGTGATCGGCGGCGCAAAGCCGTTCTTTCAAAGATACTTCGAATTGACCAGTGAAGCACAGATTGGTTGGGCCAACAGTTGTGCGCTTGTCGGCTGCCTTGCCGGCGCCCTGGTCGCCGGCGCTCTGAGTGACAGGGTTGGCCGCAAGCGGTTGTTGCTGGGAGCGGCGTTGCTGTTTGCCATAACTTCCATTGGCAACGCCCTGGCCGGCAATTTTACCGTGTTTATCATCTGGCGAATGCTGGGCGGCGTGGCCATCGGGCTGGCCTCCAACCTTTCGCCCATGTACATCGCGGAAGTCGCCCCGGCCGCGATGCGCGGCAAACTTGTTGCCATCAATCAGCTCACCGTGGTTATCGGCATCCTTCTGGCGCAGTATCTCAACTGGTTCCTCGTGCGCGACCTGCCGCCCGGCGCAACCGACGAGCTCATTCGCGCTTCCTGGTTTGGTCAACAAGGTTGGCGCTGGATGTTCGGCCTGACAGCCGCGCCCTCATTGTTATTTGTGGTCGGTATGATGTTTGTGCCCGAAAGTCCGCGGTGGCTGGCCAAAAATGGAAGGTTGCGCCAGGCCCGGGACATCCTGAGTAAGGTTGGCGGCGAAGCTTACGCGGATGCCACCATGGCTGAGATCCAGTCGTCGGTGGCCATGGAGGAGGCTCAGCACGTGCGGTTCTCCGATTTGCTCGAGCCGAAGATGCGTAAGGCGCTAGTCTTGGGAGTGGTGCTCGCTGTATTCCAGCAATGGTGCGGAATCAATGTGATCTTCAATTACGCTGAGGAGATTTTCCGGCAGGCGGGCTACGACATCTCGACGGTGCTGAAAAACATCGCCTGGACCGGCTCGGTCAACCTCGTCTTCACTTTGGTTGCCCTGGGCGTAGTGGACCGCAGGGGGCGAAGGCCGTTAATGTTACTGGGTTCCGCAGGACTGGCGGTCATCTACCTCGCCCTCGGCTGCGGTTACAGCATCGGCCTCAAGGGGTTGCCGATGCTATTGTTGGTGCTGGCTTCGATTGGCTGTTACGCGATGTCGCTCGCGCCCGTGACATGGGTGGTGATCGCGGAGATTTTCCCGAACCGCATTCGCGGGGCCGGCATGGCGGTGGCGGTTTCGGCACTATGGATCGCCTGCTTTATCCTAACTTACACGTTTCCGATCCTCAACGCGAGACTCGGTTCAGCGGGGACCTTCTGGCTTTACGCGGCGATTTGCGTCGCCGGGTTTGTATTCATCAAGCTCAAACTGCCGGAAACCAAGGGCAAATCACTCGAAGAAATTGAAAGGGAGTTGGTGAACAAACCTTAATCCCATGAGGCCGGATTTCTATGTCTATTGACGCGGCACGAACGGTGGAATTGAAAAAGAGCAGCATAGGCCAGCGAATCGCCCGGGATGGCGGGTCCGCTTCAGCTTCTCCTGGCTTGCAAAAACCGGCCGCCGCAACGTCCGCGCCGATCGGTCCCGCGAAGTCCGACGGCCTGGTTTCGGTTTCCGTGACGGAAGCCGTGATTCCCACTTACCTTCCGGAGCCGCCGGACAAGAATCCGATGTTTTTGGAAAAACGTGTTTACCAAGGCAGCTCCGGAAAAGTCTATCCCTTGCCGTTCACGGATCGCATCGCCGAGAAACCAATTGATCGGAAATGGAAGGCGGTCTGGATCGAAAACGAATTCATTCGGGCGATGGTGCTTCCGGAAATTGGCGGACGTATTCATGTCTTGCAGGACAAAACCAACGGCTACCATTTGATTTACGATCAGCCGGTCATCAAGCCCGCTTTGGTCGGCCTTGCCGGGCCATGGATTTCCGGTGGGATTGAGTTCAATTGGCCGCAGCATCACCGTCCAGCGACGTTCCTGCCGGTGGATTTTGAAATTGAAGAACATGCGGATGGCTCAAAGACCATCTGGTGCGGAGATCACGACCCGATGTGCCGCATGAAGGGAATGCATGGCGTGTGCCTGCACCCGGGCCGATCCTACCTTGAACTGAAGGCGCGCGTTTACAACCGGACACCCTTCGTGCAAACGTTCCTTTGGTGGGCCAATGTGGCCACCCGCGTCCACGAATACTATCAGAGTTTCTTCCCGCCGGATGTTTATTATGTGGCCGACCACGCCAGGCGCTCGATGAGCGAATACCCGTTGGCCCAGAATTTTTATTATGGAGTGAACTATGGCGAGCGCGGCAGAAAGGGCATTCCGAAAAGCGAGATTCCTTCCCAATTTGTGCCGCCTCACTGCGGGAAATCAGACGCAAAGGATGGACTGCCTGTTTACGCACACAACGATCTTTCCTTTTATGCGAATATTCCGGTGCCTACTTCTTATATGTGCATGGGCAGCCATGAGGATTTCTTCGGCGGATACGATCATCGGGCACAAGCCGGCATCGTCCACTGGGCCAATCACCATATCTCTCCCGGCAAAAAACAGTGGACCTGGGGCAATCACGATTTTGGATATGCCTGGGACCGCAACCTGACCGATGTGGACACACAAGGGGAGTTTGCGCCGTACATCGAAATTATGGCCGGGGTGTACACTGACAATCAGCCGGATTTCAGTTTTCTACAGCCTGGCGAAACCAAAACGTGGAGCCAGTACTGGTACCCGATTCAAAAAATTGGACCGGCACAGTCCGCGAACCTCAACGCCGCCGTCAGCTTGCACTTAAGCAGCCGGGACTTGCAATTCGGTGTCGCCGTGACCGCGAAATATCCCCGGTGCGTGGTTACACTGTCCGCCCAACAAAGGGAACTGGCGCACTATACTCGAGACCTCTCACCGGAGCACCCCTTGGTTGAAACTATCAAATTGCCAAAAGCGGTCAAAGAGACTGACTTGTTCTTACGTGTCACCGACGAAACGGGGCGGGAACTCGCCGCATTTCAGCCGCGTCCGCGCGCAGCGGGCAAGGTGCCCCCGCCCGCCACTGAGCCGCCCGCGCCGCGGGACATCGCGAGTGCCGACGAACTATTCATAACCGGTCTTCATCTCGAGCAGTATCGTCATGCAACGCGTTTGCCGGAATTGTATTGGCGTGAGGCGCTGCGGCGTGATCCTCTCGATTCGCGCTGCAACAATGCGCTGGGTCTATGGCATCTGCGGCGAGGCGAATTTGCAGCGGCGGAGGCCCACTTTCGCAAAGCGATCGAGAGGTTGACGCGCCGAAACGCCAACCCGGCCGATGGCGAGGCATACTACAATCTCGGACTTTGCCTGCGCCACCTCGGGCGCGACAACGAAGCCTATGATGCGTTCTACAAGTCCACGTGGAATCAGGCATGGGCGAGTGCGGCCTATCATGCGCTGGCGGAAATCAATTGCTCACGGAAACATTGGGCGACGGCGTTCGAACATCTCAACCACTCGCTCCGATTTGACACGAACCATCTTCGCGCCCGCAATTTAAAGGTCATTGTACTGCGCGAATTGGGGAGGGCGGACGAAGCCGCGGAGCTACTGCAATCGACGTTGCGGCTGGATCCGCTCGATTGGTGGACACGGGATTTGGACAATCAAACAATCGCCTGTAATTGGCAGGCGCGGCTGGATCTGGCGCATGATTATGCGCGCGGCGGCTTTTTCGATAAGGCTGCGAGCGTTCTGCAGGGCCCGGCGCCAGCGCGTGGAGATTTGCCGGACCAGAGCTGGGGCGCTTTGCCGCTCGTTTACTACACGCTCGGATGGTTGTACGAAAAATCAGGGGACAAGGCAGGTGCGCTGAAAGCTTTCCGCGAAGCGGCCGCGCAACCGGCGGATTACTGCTTTCCGGCCCGGCTCGAGGAGATTGCCATCCTGCAGGCGGCCATGCGCGCAAACCCACGCGATGCCCGCGCACCGTTTTACTTGGGCAACCTGTTGTTTGATCGTCGCCGTCATCGCGAAGCCATTCAACTTTGGGAGCGCGGTGCCGCGTTGGCCCCAAGTTTTTCGATAACCTGGCGCAATCTTGGAATTGGCTACTTCAATATCTTGAAAACCCCTTCCAGGGCCGAGCGGGCGTATGAAAGGGCCTTCAAAGCCGATTCGACAGACGCCCGATTGTGTTATGAACGGGATCAACTCTGGAAACGGCTCGGGAAAAAGCCCGAAAAGCGGCTGCGGGAAATGGAAAAACATCCAGCTCTCGTGCGCCAACGCGACGATTTGAGCGTCGAACTATGCGCCCTTTACAACCAGACAGGTCAGCACGAAAGGGCGGCACAATTACTCGCGGGCCGTCAATTTCAACCTTGGGAAGGCGGCGAGGGCGGGCCTTTGGCGGAACACGTGCGCGCGCATCTGGGCGTGGGCCGCGCGGCGTTTGAGAGGGGCGAATTTGACCTGGCGCGCTCGCATTTTGAAAAAGCGCTTGTATCGCCGCGCAACTTGAGCGAAGCCAGGCACCTGCTGGCGAATCAAAGCAACATTCATTATTGGCTGGGCTGCGCGCTTGCAGCGCTCGACCAAAAAAGCTTGGCGCGGTCATATTGGCAAAAAGCGGCAACTTTCAAAGGCGACTTCCAGCAAATGAGTGTGCGGGCGTTCAGTGAAATGACCTATTATTCCGCCCGGTCGCTGGAAAAGCTGGGACAGCGCACCGAGGCCAAAAAGCTTTTGCGCGACTTGCTCGCGTTTGGCCGAAACTTGGAAAGGGCGCCGGCGAAAATCGACTACTTCGCCACGTCATTGCCAACCCTTCTGCTGTTCGACGATGATTTGCAGTCCCGGCAGGCGACGACGGCCTTGTTCCTGCAAGCCCAGGCACATCTCGGCCTGGGTGCCAAGGCAAGGGCGGCTGCGCTCCTCAAAGCAGTCTTGCGGCGCGATCCCAATCATGCTCTCGCCGCGGACTTGTTAAAGGATCTGATTTCATGAAGGTGGTGACCAGCCATGCGACCGTCCGGCGCGAACAAGACTTTGCGGTTTATGTGCTCAGCAGTAGAGACGCGGAAGTTGCGGTCGTGCCGGAACTCGGAGCGAGAATCATTTCGCTGAAAAATCGGCGCACGGGCCGGGAATGGATGTGGCACCCGGCCGAGGGATTGAACCTGTTTCAGAATTGCCTGGGAGACGATTTTTCCAATGGCCCACTCGTCGGCATGGACGAGTGTCTGCCGACCATTGAGCCTTGTGTATGGCAAGGGCGAAAACTGCCCGATCACGGAGAAGTCTGGGCGGCGGCATGGGACGTGGATGGCGAAGCCTGGAAAAGCGGCTTGTTGAAAACCTCCGTCCATCTAAACATCTCCCCGCTCGATTTCGAACGAACCATCGAACTTGATGAAAATGTGATTCGGCTCAACTACCAATTGGTCAACCGAAGCTCAGTGCCGGAATATTTCATTTGGGCGATGCACCCGCTTTTGAGGTTGCAGCCGGGTGATCGTCTCGTGCTGCCGCCGTCCACTCGAAAATCGATGAATGGAGAGGGGTGGGTTGAGGCTCTCGATTCGGCTATTCCAGAGGGCGACTCTTCCAAGGTTTTCGCCGGACCGTTGAAAGCGGGGTTCGCGGCCATTCACAATGGTCAGAACGGTGACGCCGTGGAATTTGAGTGGACCCCTGCTGAAAATAACGGCCTCGGATTGTGGCTGACACGGGGCGGCTGGCACGGACATCATCACTTCGCAATGGAACCGACGAATTCAGGCACCGATGCGTTGACGACTGCCGCTGCCCGGCAGTGGTGTGGCTTGGTTCAGGGGGCTTCCAGCATGAAATGGCAGGTTCGTATTCGTATTCGCTGACGTCCCTCTTTCCAAGCCTGAAATCATGCGACAGATCAATCGTCTTGCAACCCTTACCTGCTTTATCAGCGCTTTCCTTTTCGTCAGCGAATCCCTGGCAAGCGAAAAAGTTTGGCTTTCATCCCTCGATCTCAGGAAGATGACTGCGGGTTGGGGCAACCCCATGGCCGACCACGAGATATCAGGAGGGGCTCTCATCATCAATGGCGTGAAATTCGACAAAGGCGTTGGCACGCATGCGGAAAGCCGGATGCGAGTGGATCTCGCCGGTCACGGTCGCCGTTTTCAGGCAAAGGTCGGATTGGATGACAGCGCCCAAGCTCGCGGGAGTGTTGAATTCATTGTCGCCGGTGACGGCAAAATTTTGTGGCGAAGCGGAGTGATGGCTGGGCGACAAACGGCCAAGGCCGCGGACGTTGACCTGGCAGGAGTGCGAGTGCTGCAATTACGCGTCACCGATGGCGGGGACGGGACCAGTGATGATCATGCCGATTGGGCCGAATCCTCTATTATGATGGACGATGGCACCGCCGCTCCGGTTGCCTTGTCTCCTTATGAGGGATTCGAGGTGAGAACCAAATCTTTCAGCTTGGGATTTCAGACTGGAGACGATGGCCGGCTCTATCAGTTTCCAGTAGGTGATGCTGACCGGGAGAGACACCTTGAGAGGGACTCCGAGTCCTATCCACAGGCAGGTGATGGGTATATTGGGGAACCAGCGTTAAAGATAATACACGCAGACGGCAACACTTCCACGGCTCTGCATTATTGCGGCATGACCCGGACCAATGAGTCCGCCGAAATTGATTTGACGCGAGTGCATTTGCGCGATCCGGCTTATCCGTTCGATGTGACGCTTTGTTTTCGCACCCACCGGGATGAGGACGTCATTGAGCAGTGGACGGAAATCCAGCACCAGGAACCAAGAGTAGTGATCCTGGAACGCATGGCTTCAAGCTCGCTGTTGGTTGGCACGAATGTTTGCCTGACGCATTTCTTTGGCGATTGGGCCAAGGAGATGTTGAGCCCGATCACCGAGCAGATTACGCCGGGAACCAAGGTTCTGGATTCAAAAATTGGAACGCGCGCAAACCAGTTTCGCAATCCGTTCTTCATTCTCTCGCTCAATGGAAAGGCATCCGAGACGAACGGCCAGGTGCTCGCGGGAGGATTGGAATGGTCGGGCAACTTTCAATTCGCCTTTGATGAATACGGGCACGGCGTGCGGGCGGTGTGCGGCATCAATCCGTTTGACTCAAGCTATCATCTGCCGCCGCGCCGGATGTTTACGACGCCGATTATGTTATGGGTTTGGAGTGGCAGCGGGCTTGGGGACATGAGTCGTAAGTTCCATCGTTGGGCGCGTGATTTCGGAGTGCGCGACGGCCACAAATCGCGAACAGTCCTGCTGAACAACTGGGAGACAACCGGCTTCGACTTCAACTTTGAGCGCATCGCCGGGTTGTTCGGACCGGCGAAGGAAATTGGCACCGAGTTGTTCCTGCTGGATGACGGATGGTTCGGGAACAAACACCCGCGCACCAGCGACCAGGCGGGCTTGGGTGATTGGCAGCCGAATCGGCAACGGTTCCCCAAAGGTTTGGCACCGCTGGCCGCGGAAGCTAATACAAAGGGCCTGCAGTTCGGCATCTGGATCGAGCCGGAAATGGTGAACCCGAAGAGCGAGCTGTTTGAAAAACATCCGGACTGGGTGATCCGCCAGCCGAAACGTGAACCCGAATTGCAGCGGCACCAATTGGTTTTGGACCTGACGCGACCCGCCGTGCAGGAATTCGAGTGGAATACGATCAAGAGCATTTTGGGCGTGCCCGGCGTTAGTTACGTGAAATGGGATTGCAACCGCTATCTCACCCAGCCCGGCTCATCGTATCTCGCGCCGGATCGACAGTTGGAACTGTGGATTGATTATGCGCAGGCGTTGGATGCCTTGATGGAAAAAACGGCGAAGACTTTTCCCAACACAGAAATGATGCTTTGTTCCGGTGGCGGTGGACGCGTGGATTACGGTTCGTTAAAACATTTCCACGAATTCTGGCCGAGCGACAACACGGACCCGGTTGCGCGCGTGCCGATGCAATGGGATTACTCGTATTTCTTTCCCTCGACGGCGATGGCGGGGCACGTTACCCACTGGGGCGACCGTCCGATGCATTTTGCCTGCGGCGTGGCGATGAGCGCGCGTTTCGGGATGGACCTGGACCTGACGCGACTATCGGCGCAGGATAAAGCAATTTGCGCCGGAGCGATCAGCACTTATAAAGCGATCCGCGAGGTGACATCGCAGGGCGATTTGTACCGGCTGGAAGATCCGCATCAGGGAATTCGCGGCGCTCTGAATTTTGTGTCGCCGGACCAATCGCGAGCGGTAATATTTGTGTTTCAGTTGCAGGAAGGCCAAAACAGGACGGTTCGTCCGGAGGGATTGGATCCGGCGAGAAGGTACCAAATCAGTGAACTCAATCCGGCTCCCGGCCGCGCGCCGCTGGAGCAAGCGGGCAGGATTTTCACCGGTGCGCAATTGATGCGCGACGGAATCCTGCCGTCGTGTTCGAAAGCGATAGAGGCATGCGTAATCGAATTGCATTGATCGTTTCTTGTGCCGTGGCTTTCTGGGTGACGCTTTTGTGCCCGGCATCCGGAAGGGAATCCTTCACCCCGGAAACCACTATCTGGTTTGACGCGCCAGCGACCAACTTTACGGCATCCACACCGCTGGGTAATGGCCGGCTTGGCGCCATGATGTTCGGAGGCGTCACGGAGGAAAGAATCGTTTTGAATGAAAGTTCCGTCTGGTCAGGTTCGCGCCAGGACGCCGACCGACCGGAGGCGTACAAAGTTTTGCCTGAAATTCAAAAGCTCCTGCTCGATGGGAAGAATGTCGAAGCTGAAGCGCTCGTAAACGCGAACTTCACCTGCAAGGGATCCGGATCCAATAATGGCACCGGTGACAGCCAGTTCGGATGTTATCAGGTGCTGGGAAATCTCCGGTTGTTGTTCCAGGCCGCCACCAATGCTCCCGTCGAGAATTACCGCCGCGAGTTGGACCTCAAGCAGGCCGTGGGGCGGGTGAAATACTCCCGCGGCGGTGTCACTTTTATGCGGGAAATGTTCGCCAGCGCGCCAAACCAAGTGCTGGTTTTGCATTTGAGCGCGAGCCGGGCAAAGGCGATTTCCTTCGAAGCCCGGCTGGACCGCCCGGAGCGGTTCGAAACCGCCAGCGATGCCGACAACGGCTTGCTCATGACCGGACAATTGGACGATGGTTTGGGTGGCACCGGCCTGCGTTTTGCCGCACGCATTCGCGTTCTGAATCGCGGCGGCAACTCTTCTGTTTTTGAGAATATCCTGACAGTCAAGGAGGCCGACGAAGTTATTTTATTGATTGCGGCAGGAACGGACTATCAAGGCTTCGCCGGGCGTCAAAACGGAAACCCCGTGGCAGCGACACGACACGATTTGGACCTGGCCGAGATGAAAACCTATGAGCTACTGCGAAAGGAGCACGTTGCGGACTACGAAAAATATTTCGGGCGTGTTTCGCTCCGCCTGAAACCCGCCAGTCCGGAATTCGTCGCCAGGCCCACGCCTGAACGCATCCTGTTGGCACAAAAGCGCGGGGGGGATCCATCCCTGGCGGCGCTCTATTTTAATTTTGGCCGTTATTTGTTGATTTCCTCGTCTCGACCGGGTGGCTTTCCTGCGAATCTCCAGGGCATTTGGGCTGAAGAAATCCACACGCCGTGGACCGGTGACTGGCATCTGGACATGAACGTGGAAATGAATTATTGGCCCGCAGAGGTCTGTAATCTCTCCGAACTAGCGGAACCGCTTTTTGCGCTGACTGAATCGATGCAAAGCCCCGGCGCCAGGACCGCCCATGATTATTACAATGCGCGTGGCTGGGTCGCGCATGTTATCACGAATCCATGGGGTTTTACCTCGCCCGGCGAAGCCGCTTCATGGGGCGCGGCCGCGTGTGGGTCGGCGTGGTTATGTCAGCACTTGTGGGATCACTATCTGTTCACACAAGATCGCGAGTTTCTGCAACGGGCGTATCCCATCATGAAAGGGGCCGCACAGTTTTATTCCGACCTCTTGATAGCGGAGCCAACGCATCATTGGCTGGTCATCGCTCCAGCCAATTCACCGGAAAACCACTTTGAAATCAACGGCAAGGATGCCTGCATTTGCATGGGACCAACCATCATGCAGCAACTGGTGCGCTATTTATTTGGTGCTTGCATCGAATCGTCGAGGATTCTGGGAGTCGACGGGGATTTTCGCAATGACCTCATTGCCAAACGCGCACGGCTCGCGCCCACACAAATCGGTCCGGACGGCCGCATCATGGAATGGCTGGAACCCTATAAGGAAGTTGATCCCCATCATCGGCATATTTCGCATTTGTGGGGTTTGTACCCCGGCGATGAGATTTCTCCGTTTCGCACACCGGAACTTGCGCAGGCGGCTGGCAAATCTCTCGAAGCACGTGGCGCGGTTCCGGCAACACCGGCGGGTAGCGGGACGGAAAGCGTGGGTTGGTCGCTGGCCCACAAAGCCGCATTGTGGTCACGGCTTGGCAATGGAAATTACGCCTGGCGAATGGTGTGCGAAGGGCTTGAACCGGCGCAGGGAATGGCAATGCGCTACGACGGTGGCGGCGGAGTTTATCCCAATTTGTTTGATGCCGCGCCGCCATTTCAAATCGATGCAAATTTCGGCACCACGGCTGCAATTGCAGAAATGCTGCTTCAAAGCGGCGCTGGAGAAATCCGGCTGTTGCCTGCGTTACCAGACTCGTGGACAGCTGGAAGCTTTACCGGCTTGCGCGCCCGTGGAGGATTCGAGGTGTCGATAACTTGGAAAGCGGGTCAATTGACGTCGGCAACGGTTCGCTCTTTGTACGGTGAATCGTGCCGATTGCTGTACCGGGACCGCTCAGTGGAACATAGAATGAAAAGAGGTGAAAGCATCACGTTTGGCCCCGACCTGAAAAGCGCCAGGAATGTGCGATAATACCTTCTGGCGAATATGAACAACCCATAAGTGAAACCACGCTCGGCGGCTGGTTCACGTTTCCCGGCACATCCTTAACGGTTCATCGGATGGGATATGGCGCGATGCAACTGGCCGGGCCCGGGCGTGTGGGGGCCGCCCAAGGATCCGGACAGGGCCGTCGCCGTAGTCCGCGAGGCAGTGGCTGCTGGCGTGAACCATATCGACACGGCCCACTTCTACGGCCCGCACAGTGGCGCACCGACCGGGCAGCACTGCCAGCCGCAGGAAGTTGCCCAGATTGTAGGCCAGCACGAAGAGTTGCAGCTGGACCCAGATTTGGAATATCAAAAACGCACGCTTCCTCGAAAGCTGCCCAATCGCTTAATCCTGCGGGCTGTGCATATGCTCACGGCGGCAAACTTCTTCCCGTTTGACAGCATCGTGCCGCTACGTGCGGGGGCCTTGGAGGTGAGTTCGTTCTATCTCATTCTCAATTGTTCCCTGGCCTGGGTACCAACTGGGTAAATATTTCCGGTTCGAGCCTGACAAACCGAGCATTTGTTCCAGTTAACACCAGTGGGGACAGCTTTTTCCGGCTGATTTATCCGTGACGGCTGTCTCTGAGGGGCAAACTCGTCCTCGTCGCACCCGAGCTTGAATCAGCCCTCGCTTTCATCTTAGCATGCAATGCGAACTTACCTATGAAACCATTTGCTGGGACTCTGTGTTCGATCGCAGCGGCCTTCGCCTGCCTCTTAGTCGGGCACCGGGCCTGCGCCGTCGAGGCGAATTCGACCGCCCGCGCCGGTGGATTTCAATTCGACGGCAAAATCTCGCGGCAAGTCCTTGAAAATTACTTATCACGGTCCATTTGCGTTGAAGGCTTGTTGAACGGGCGCGGCCCCTTGACCGACGATATCCGCATGCTCACCAATTGTGGAGCCAAATACGTCGCGCGCGCCTTGTGTTTGTGGGGCGCGGAGAACAACTTCCTCGCCAACATCCAGCGGGCAAAAGAAGAGGCGCCGCGGGTTTTAAGAGCGGACCCGGAAATGATCCTGGAAGGCTGCGTCTTTGAGACCGTTGGGCCGAGAGTTAGTCAAATCGCCATTCCGGATTGGGTATTCAAAGATCTTGGGCAACCGGTGGAGCAAAGGAACTTCCGCTACGAGGACATGATCTATCCGCCGGGCCAGCGCCGTCCCATGGGCAACGCCCAAGTGCCGGACGAAAGCCGGATGGAAACACAGCTTTGGTTTTATTATCAGGCAGCATCGTATATCGATGTCGGCTGCGAAGGCATCCACTTTGGGCAAGTGGAAATCATGAATCGAAACGATCACGGCAACACCAATTGGTTCCATCTTATCAGCCTCGTTCGAGAATACGCTGCGAAGCACGCGCGCCGTCACATGGTCCTTTGCAATGGCCACGTTCCCTCCGGTGGATTGATGCACGACGGAAATCCCATCCTGGATTTCCACGCATTCCCATTACGCATCAAGGAAACCCCGGAGAAGCCCCAGGAAGCCATCCTGCAAGCCGGTTTCACCGACGCCATCTATGGTCGCAGCAAAGGCGGTAAAACGTTTAGCGGTTGGACGTGCGAACACTTGCCCTACATCGTAGAGTTCGATAATTACGGGCGGAGCCGCCATCCCGGACAGGCCAATGCTCAGGGCGAATTCCTATGGGTCTGGGGTTATGACGAAATCACCTGGTTTGGCCTGCAAAGCAAGGAGTACCGTGCCCGGTGGCTGCAGTACGCCTGGGATTGGGTGCGGAACAAGGACACCAACGGCTACGTTGAAATGCCGGGTGGGCGCACGGCAAGTGCATCGGATATGCGCTGGTATTACGCCAACAACCCCAGTGATGCAGTTCCCGCCGGAAGTGGCGACGAGGCGGCCATTCACGCCGTGTGGGCCAAGGATACGGCCAACTTTAACAAATAGATCTCAAAAACCGTCAATCGCTCCGTTTTCGAGGCTTGACCATGCCAAAGAAATGCACACAGGCAAAACCGCCAGCCACAACCGGTCGGTGTAAACCAGTTCTTCCTCGAATTCCGAGCGGTGGTCTGCTCGAAGCGGATAAGAAAGGCCCAAGCCCCGGCTGCCTCCTGTGATCACGGTGATTTTATTGAGACTGGCACTGAAAAGCGCTGAAATAGCGGCCGGTTCGTAAAAGGATTATTTGCCGAGAAACTTCACCACGGCTTCGGTGCGTGAACTGACCTGGAGTTTCTCGTAGATATTGTGGCAATGTTTCCGCACAGTTTCGATGCCGACCCCAAGCATTTCCGCAATTTCCTTGTAGGGCAGGCCTTTTGACAACAACTCCAAAACTTCGCGTTCGCGAGCTGAGAGCGGTTGTTCAACGCCGGGCCGGGAGGGCTGATGATGAAAGTGCTGGACAATCTTTCTGGCGATCAAGCTGTTCAGAGGGGAGCCGCCGTGGGCGGCGTCGCGAACGGCCTCCAAAACCTGGGTGCCGGACCCAGTCCTGCCCTTGAGGAGATAGCCCACGGCCCCGGCCAGCAGTGATTTGAAAATCAAATCGGCATCCTCGTAAACGGTGAGCATGACATATTGCGTACGGGGTATTTGTCCCTTCAATTGCCGAACGCAATCAATGCCGCTCATTTTGGGAAGGTTGATGTCCATCAGCACAACATCCGGTTGGTGGCGTGGTATTTCTTCGAGCGCGGCTTCGGCCGAGCGATGGCTGCTGACACAGGCAAAGCCCTCGGCATTTTCGAGTTGATGCACCAGTTGCTCGCGAACAACATGGTCGTCTTCCACCACGCAAACGCGCACTGGCCGTCCTGTTGGCGGCTCTGCTATTTCAAGATTTGTGCTGACCATTTTCATAGCCTGGGGCAGCATGCCCGGTCGTGCCAATTACACGACCGTGTAACTGATCGCGCCGGATGAGCAGGCGTACAGTCGTCCCCTTGTCCGAACTGCTGACGATTTCCAAACTTCCACCGATGTCCTCCAGACGGCGGTGCATGTTATGAAGCCCGTTGCCGCCGCTGCGGGCGTGCTCCGAATCAAAGCCGCCGCCGTCGTCCGCAATCAGAATGACCAGGGCTTCATCATCCAATTGCAGAGTCACCCGCGCTTCGGTGGCGGATGCGTGCGTGGCCACATTTTGCAAAGCTTCCCGTGCGGCAAGCAGCAGTTTGTGCCTCACTTCGGCGCTCAGGGGCACGGCGGGCAGCACGGTGGGCACGTCGAGCACGCAACGGACGCCCGCGAGCATGAGATGCTGCTGCGCAAACTGACTGAGGTAATTGGCCAGACTCTCCAGCGAATCGTGTCGCGGATTGATGGCCCAGACGATTTCGTCGAGCGACTGGATGGTCCGCCGGGCGGTGGCGGGAATCAACCCCAGCCAACGTTCACTTTCCTGCGCATGTTGCCGCGCATCCTCGACCCGCTGGCTGAGAAAAACGATCTGCGTCAAATTGGCGCCGAGGTCATCGTGCAAATCCTGGGCAATGCGCGCCCGTTCTTTTTCAAGGCTGCGCTGGCGTTCGGTTTGTTCGCGCAATTGGATTTCCGCAGTGAGCTGGACAGTGCGTTCCTCAATCTGGCGGCGCAATTGTTTGATCCAAATGAACGCGGCGAAAATCACAAATCCCATTGCGCCCATCGCGGCCAAGGCGCGTTGCATTGTCCACCACGGGGGACGGGCAAGGATGGCGAGGTCTGTGGGCGAGCGCGCGAGGACGCGCACCGAACCCACACGCAGGCCCAGTTCCGCGTACGGCATGGGATCGGTTTGGCATACGCCAGTCACGCGCACACGAGTGCCGGGAACGATGGCGGCGAGCCTGGTGTTGGTCGGGACAAGCACCTGCAAAGCACGATCGTTCCATTCCAATGCCATGACCACGTGCGTGCCAAGAATGTTTTGTCCGCGCACGATGCCATCGAGAGTGACAAGCGTGGAGTCCAAGGTGCCGGAGGCAATGGCGCCGGCGGTGACCTCCTTCGGTTCGACTGCGGCGACACTGCCGGCTTTGCGCAAAATGACTTCCGTGAGCACAGGAGAGTAGCCGTGCGTTTCAGGGAAACCGACGATCTGCACGTGGTCACCCGGCGAAAGATCCTGATTGAATTTGAAAGCTGAATTCGTTTGCTGGCTGCGCCAAAAAAGCCAGCGGGAGCGTCCAAAACGCGGATCCAATGCGACATCTTCCTGGAAAATGGCCATCGCGCTGCCGGTATCGTCCTGAAGGAAAAACCTTTGATTGTCGAGCAAGGTCAAAGTGCCTTCCACGTGAACACGGTGAGAGGATTGCCGCGCTACATTCAGCCCCAGCAGGCTGCCGATGGGTTGAATGGGTTTTGAGAACGGATCCACGGGCGGTTCAAGAACATCAACGTGTTCAAGCGATGGAATGAGCAGATGCACACCCTGGATGCGGCCGTTGTCGTCGAGTGCAGTCACGCCGACGCCGCGAACTCGCACCGCGGCATCCACGAGGCCATTCACGATAGCAATGGAACCCCGGCCAACACTGGCCGTAACTTCCTGGCCTTGAGATATCATGAGCAGGTGAGCTCCGTCGGTCGAGCGAACCACCCCGTCCAGTTCGATCCATTGGCCATCCATCCGCCCGCTCATCAACTGATTTAAAGACAGGTGCTGCGGCGGGGGAAACTTGCCCCTGCCGATTACGGTGATGTGGTCGGCGGAAACGATCGGATTGCCGACATCACCCACACCGCCCCAACCTTCGACTTCCACAAACATGCCGGGCCCGGTGATTTTCCGGCTTTCGGCATCGGGAAAGGCCACTTCTATTCCCGCGGTGTCGTCCTGAATAAAAGCGCCGATTAAGTCGGTAATTATGCCGCGAATTTTGACTGGCGGACGCTTGTTAAGCTCGTCCTGGCTGAGTTTGCGAATTTGTTCGATTTTGGTGAGGCTGTTGGTTTCCTTGTTTAAATTTGCGGCCTCGGGCCGCGAAAGCGTGGGGCCCCCACCGGCATTGTCTGGACTAATCAGCGAGATGGCGTCAGTCCCGGAAGCCCAGAGGTTGGCGGCGACCCAGCGGCCTCGGTCGTCAAAGGCACCTTGCGCAATCCCGCGCACGGCAACTTGCGTGCCGGACGGCGGCAAAGGGTGGGAGGCGTCCCATCGCAGCAGACGGACCTTCATGCTGCGCGCGGCGTCCTGGACATCAAAATAGTGTTTGTCACCCGAGGCGGTGGGAAATTCGATTTGGCCCCGAATCTCGACCCATTTTTGCTCCTGGCTCGCAAGCGGTTGTTCCAAGGGAACCCACTCGGGATTTTCTGGCGTTAGCGGCCCGAGCAACTGCACGCCTGGTCGTAATATATCAACATGATCAGCGTTCCACTCGCTGACTCCGGTCACAAGGACATGCTGGCCGGGCTTGAACTGCGCGGCATTTGGAACATTACGAAGTTCAATGCCTTCCGTAGTATCAACCAAAAGCAGCCTGTGGCTGTCTTTCGGCTGGCTGCAGACGATGGCTTCCATTCGGACCGGATAGCCGTCTCCAGCGCGGGCTCGCAGTGAAAGCAATTGGCTTGCATTGGTGATCGTGGCGTCGGCGGGAGGTGAATATTGCCATTGGATCCATGAGGCGCAGGTGATCCTGTCCGCGGGACGGTCAAGCCATTTGGTTTCAACGCGCCCGTCGAATAGATTGCGGACCGTTTCAGCCGGGGGATTGTCGCCCTGGGCAGCGATGACATCGTTGAAATTCGGCACGGGATCCAGATCAGCTTCCGACTCTCCCATGAGTTCGATTTCGGACAACTGGACGCAATTCGCCACCTTCCGGTCGCGGATATGGTCAATTTGGAGCTGGTACATTTCGAAAGCATTGGTATTGGCAATCTTAAAAAGGCGCCTTTGATGACGCGCCGAAAATGATTCGCCCTTGCGTGAATCAAGTGTCGTCCAGGTCTTACCGCCGTCGTTCGAACCCAGCAGCCGCCAATCCTGCGGATCGCGTTGAGGAAAATCATTGGCGGAAATGAGCGCGTATTGTCGAATGACTTTCCGATAATGCTTTGGATTAGCTGGCTCCTCGCCAGATACAATGGTGGGAATGAGAAGACCCAGAAGCGCAACTACTTTGAACCAGGCCTTCGCCCTGCACCCAAGCCGCAGAAGACGCGACGACCTGCCGGGACGGACAGGTACGCCATTCGATGCAATGCGGCGTTGTACGCGCAAATCCATGGACTTGATTTCAGCATTACTCAATACGGGCTTTACGCTGAGGGCAAGCCAAATTGAAGTGTTACACTTAAGTGTAATGGACGGTTTCGGGGTGGAAATGAGATTTTCGCGGGCAAGCCGTGAACCCGAAAACTTTTTTGTCGTCTGATGCGCGTCAATTGGCGCGCGCCTTGGGAATTAACTCCGTTTCCAGCGCCAAACAAAGGATTTGCAACCCGAGACCCTGAACTGACCTGACCCTACCGATAATATGAAACCCTGTATCTATAATCTTCCGAATCTGGCGTTTGTCGCCGCGGCGCTTCTGCTCGCCAATTTGGCAGAAGCGGCCACTTATCAATGGACCAATTCCGTCGCCGGTGATTATGGAAATCCACTGAATTGGACCAATACGGCCTCGCCGTTTGCGAACGGGGTGCCTGGTGCGGCGGACACGGGCATCAACAACATCGCCGGGTCCACCACCCTCATCACCAACGGCGATAACTTTTCCGTAACAACGCTTCAAGCCCAGAACGGCAATGTCTCCGTTACGGGCGGCGTGCTGAACTCGGTGAACCTGCAAGTGACCGGCACTACCGGCAATCTTTCCATAAGCGGCGGAGCTGTCACGAACACGGGTGATTCGCGCATCAGCCTTACTGGCGGAACGATCAACGTCAGCGGCGGGACTTACGCCTTAAATAAGCTGGTGCTCGGCGCCAATTCGGGAACCACGGGAGCCAACATGACCGTCTCCGGGACCGGCTTGGTGATTCAAAATCAATCTGGTTCAAGCCTGCATCATGAATTATGGGTCGGCGGCAACAACGGCGGGTCAGGCTCGCTGTTGTTGAAGGATAGCGCATCGTGGTCCAATCCCTTTATCTCGGGTCAGGCGACTTACAGCGTGGTCATTGGCAACAACGGCAGCGGCCAGGGCGCGTTCACGATTCAGGACAGCGCCGTTTTTAGTTTGACCGGCTCGCTCATTCGCGTGGCAGATTTGAGCGGCAACGTTGGAACGGTGAATTTGAACGGTGGGACGCTGAACAGCGCGGGATTCAGCAAGGGGGCGGGAACAGGCACAATCAATGTTAATAATGGCTCGATTGTGGCAAATGCAGGCAGCGCCAGTTTTTTTTCGGGATTTGCCGGGACGAGCGGTAACAACTCGGTGAACCTGGTGTCAGGCAGTTTGAATTTTGATACCGGCGGGAACACAATCACAATTACCAATGTGCTCTCCGGTTCGGGCGGACTGACCAAGAATGGAAACGGCACGCTGACATTGACCGGAGCGAATACTTACTCTGGCCCGACAATCGTCAACGGCGGCTGGCTGGCTGTCCCGGCCAGCGCCACTGGCGCAGGGGCGTTCACAGTTGCGGACAACACAACGTTTGAGGTGCAATTAAACGCCGCTGGGAAGTCACTCACAAACAGCAGCCTGACGCTGGGAACGTCAGGAAGCCTTGCCACCGTTTTCACTCTCGGAGCCAATGGGACTACAACCACACCCGTCATTAGGGACAATGGCAACCTCGCTCTCAAAGGTACCGTGACCGTGAATGTGAGCGGCACCGGCCTGTCGGGAAGTACCTATATTTTAATCTCTTACGGATCGATTTCCGGTTCGGGCAGCTTCGTCGCCGGCACGCTGCCGACCGTGGCGGGTTATACGGCCAGCGTCATCAACGACGCAGCGAACAAGCAGTTGAAGCTGGTTTACACCCCGCAGGCGCTGCCTTCGATCGCCTGGGCAGTTGGCGATGGCATTTGGGACACGAACACGGCGAATTGGAAACTGATTTCGAACGGCACCTCGACGACTTACGCGGAAAGCAACAATGTGACTTTGGACGACAGCGCCTCTGGCAGCAGCCCGATCACAGTAACGCTGGCCGGCAATCGCTTTCCTACTTCGCTCACGAATTTCTCGAGCAAGAACTACGTCCTGGCCGGGAACTTCAATCTCAACACCGCCGCCCTGATTAAGGACGGCAGTGGAACGCTGATTCTGGATGATGGCAGCGGAAACACTTTTGCCGCGTTGACCATCATTAGTGGCACCTTGCAACTCGGGAACAATGACACGAATGGCAGCCTGGGCAGCGTGTCCATCGTGGACAATGGGTTTCTCGCTTTCGATCGCTCTGACAATATCATAATAACCAATTTGATCTCCGGCAGCGGCGGTATTGCCGAGAATGGCCCTGGCACAGTGACCTTGGCTGCCTCCAGCACATACAGCGGACTGACCACGATCAACAACGGACAGCTCATTTTATCGAACAACCTGGCGAACAGCACGGTGAGCAACAGCATCGCGAATGGGTTGGGATTTGCGTCAGGCATAACCGCCCCCGCAATCGGCGGCTTGGCGGGAAGCGGCGATATTTCATTGCTCAACCAGGACAGCGCGATCGTAACGCTCACAGCAGGAGGCAACAATGTTCCGACGAGTTACAGCGGCAGTCTCAGCAGTGGCAATTTGCTGAAAACGGGGACAAATGTCCTCACACTTTCCGGCAATTCGAGCCTTAATAATTTGCAAGTGACTGCTAACGGGACGCTGGCGATTGCTGGCGGCAGCTCAACCGTAAGCGCTCTACAGATTGTTGCCAATAATGGGGCCATTATTGTGAGCGGTGGAAACACAACCGTCACGCTTGACAGCCGCATCGCAGGGGCGAACGGCATCTATAACGTCACGGGTGGCACACTGAATTTGCCAAAACTGGTCATCGGCTCCGCAGCCGCGAATAACACCAACAATTTGATGACCGTCTCCGGAAATGCGGTTGTGAACCAGAATCAGCCCGGCGGCAGCCCCGCCACGGCGCTCTGGATCGGCGGCAACAACAGCGGCTCGGGCGCGCTGCTCTTGAAGGACAATGCCACCTGGGCCAATTCGGCCACGACGCCAAACATCGTCGTGATCGGCAATAACGGCACGGGCCAGGGGACGTTTACCATTCAGGACAACGCCAGCTTCGCCAACGCCACCGTCATTCGCGTGGCTGATCTGGCCGGGAACGTTGGAACGGTTAATTTGAACGGTGGCACCATGTCCGTAAATGGGTTTAGCAAAGGCGCGGGTTTCGGTGCCATCAACGTTAACGGCGGCAAAATTTCTGCCCTGGCACCCAATGGTGACTTCTTCAACGGCTTCACCGGCACAAGCGGGAGCAATTCCGTCAATCTGATTTCCGGCAGCCTCACTTTCGACACGGGTGGTAACGCCGTGACCATCAGCAATGTGCTGTCCGGGGCGGGCGGTTTGACGGTACGGGGCAATGCCATGCTCACCTTGGCTGCTGCCAATACTTACACCGGCCCCACGATCATAAATAATGGCACTTTGCTCCTCACGAGCGCTGCCTCCATCAACAGCAGTTCCTCCATTTCCAACAACACTTCCTCGACCCTGGATGTTTCCGCCGCCAGTTCGCAGCTTGCCATTGGCGGCACGCTGGCGTTCAACGACAGCATGTTGATCGCCAATTTTGCGGGCACCAACATAACCGTCGGCACAATTGCCACGGCAGGTTCGGCCAATACCATTAATATTACCGCGCTGCCGGGAATAACCTCCCTCCCGGCGCAAATCAAATTAGTTAAATACTCGACCGCTGCACCGGGCTTGGTGGACGGCAATAATGTGCTCACAACTCTCGGCGCAATTCTTCCTGCCACGGGCAACCCCTCCGGCTACTTGACCAACAACACAGCCGGCAATTCAATTGACCTGATCATCACCGACATGGTGTTGAAGCCGGTCATTAGCAGACAACCGCAGCCGGATAGCAGTTACAGCAATGGCTTGGCCCATTTTTCTGTGGAGCTCTTTATCACGAATTCGCCCAGTTACATCTGGCGAAAGGACGGATCGCCTCTGGTCAATGCCGGCCACGTTTCCGGCGCAAATACGGCCGTGTTAAGACTCAGCAATGTGACCTCAGCCGATGCCGGCAACTATGACGTCATTGTCACCAATTCAAGCGGTTCGGTGACGAGCAGCATCGCGCCATTGACGGTGCTTGCGCCGTCCGGTTACGAAGGCGCGGCGGTTGCCGCCGGCCCCGTGGCCTTTTATATGTTTGATGAAGCGGGAGATCCCGCCACCAATAATTCTCCGGCTTACGATTTCGTAGGCGATTACGATGGCATTTATGGAATTGCTGCGCAAAACGGCAATCCAAATTACAACATCGCCGGCCCGCAGCCTGGCGACAATCTGCCTTTCTTTTCCCCAACTAATCTGGCAGTGCGATTCTTTGGTTTCACGAGCAACTCGCATGTCACCATACCGCCGCTGAACCTCAACACGAACACCGTCACGCTCACGGCCTGGATCAAGCCTGCTGCCCCGGCTGCGTTTGAGGGGCTCATCTTTTGTCGCGGAGGTGGAACTGTCGCCGGGATGAATTTTACCGGCGCTTTCGATGCCAACGGCAACCCAACGCTTGGCTATACCTGGAACAACGAAGCCGGCACGTATACTTGGAACTCACAAATCGCTCCTCCGCCCGGGATCTGGTCATTGGTGGCGTTGGTGATCACGCCGACGAACGCCAGCATTTGTATTCTCAACACCAACGGACTGCTTTCGTCCTCACACGCCTACTCGCACGTCGTCCAGGCCTTTTCGGCCAATACATTGATTGGGGAAGATGGGATCGCGGGCGGCAATCGACAATTCGACGGCACAGTGGATGATGTGGGGATTTACGCGAAAGCATTGAGCCAATCTCAATTGGAGCAAATGTTCGGCGCAGCTTCGGGGATTTCAGGCTTTGCGCCCGTCATCTCAGTGCAGCCCGCTTCTCAAAATCTCTACGAGCAACAAACGGCGGTCTTCAATGCATTGGCCGGCGGCAGCCAGCCATTGACCTACCAATGGCAGACTTTTGATGGCGCAAATTACTTCAACGTCACCAACGGTGGCCGGATCAGCGGGGCCGACACGGCCACGCTCACAATCACCAATTTGGTGCAGTCGGACGCGAACAACTTTGTGCTCGTGGTCTCCAATACCCTTGGGGCCGCCACCAGTTCCATTGTTTCGCTGACCATTAATGCCGCCAGCCCTGCCGAAGCCATCACCAATTCCGTGGCCGAATCCGCCGGGCAGGATTGGAACACGGGTTCGGCCTGGAGCGACGGCAATCCCGCTTCCTTCTCAGCCGTGGCTTTCCCGGGCAGCACGTATTTTATTGCGCCGGGTGGCGGACTGCGCACTCCGAACACCACCGCGTCCACCAATTTTCCGGGAAACATTCTGACAGTGCAAGGCGACGGTGTATATAACGCCGGCGCAATTACAACTGCGGGCGCCCTCATCCTGAAAGGTCAAAGCCCCGGCGTGACCGGATTCGAAAAATTGGTCATGAACGGCGGGCAAATACTTTCGTTCACGGACAATAACAATCCCTCCGTCATCGGGGGTGGGGAGTTGAACATCGCGGCGAACGCGCCCATTGCCGGTCTCAGTTCCACCGGCGGCCGTTCCATCACCATCACTTCCACGTTGACTGGCAATGGCAATATACAATACGTCGGTTACCCGAACGTCACATTCCAACCGAGCGTTGTCACCACCCTGGACATCGCCGGCACCAACAATACTTACACGGGGACTTGGGACGTCGTTTCAGGAGCGCTTGTCGGCAGCGCTTCAAATGCCCTGGGCACCAACAGCATCAACATTGAAAGCGCCGGCGCCCTGCAAACCACCTATAATATCAATAACCCCAACGGCAGCCTGATCCTGAATGGGCGGATGTACTTGACGCAAGACGACACGTTCAAGAATGTCACCATCAACGGCGCTCCATTGGCATCCGGCAAATACACATACGCTCAATTGGCTGCGGCGTACCCGGCCTTTTTCCCTGCGACTTGGACGGGACAAACGGGCGTCGAGACGTCAACGACCGCCTCGGGGAGCATTACGATTGGCGTGCCAACCGCGTCTTATCCGACCAATATGACCTTGAGTGTTAATGGCAACACGTTGTCACTAAGGTGGCCGGGCACACACCTTGGCTGGATTGCTCAATCTAACAGCGTTAACGTGGCCAACCCGAACCTCTGGTTTGACATATCCAACTCGCAAAGCGGGACCAACTTGGTTATCATCATCAATCCCGCGACCACGAATGTGTATTACCGCCTGCGGCATCCTTGATTGATAATTCGTGAAGCGCTTTGACGTCGCAGCAGTGCGTGTGAAACTTACCATCAAAATTGACGATCATTCAATTCGTCCCTGTCCGGAAGCTTCACAACTCGTGCACTGGCCCTGCAGGCTTGCCAGGGCCAGCGTGTTATGATTTCATTTACCATGCAAAGCGGCAGCGATCGTAGCTACAGGAAAAAGCCCTTGCGTGGCGGTTGTAGAGTTGGTTCTAATCACGGCCCGACCGCCAGACGGTAAAATCTTGCGGATGTTCCGCCGACATTATTTGTAAACCAGATCGAGCGATTGGTAGGCGCGCTGGAAAAATCAATTAGCGGCGACCAGGAGCCGGTACTGAGGCTGTTGCGGTATTGGGCGACGTAGTCCAAGTTTGATTTCGCATTGAAGTTAAATGCCACATGGAGGTTATCAGGCGCCTGAATTGAATTGAATTGCGGCGGAGGCGGACGCAGCGCTGCGTCCAGAATCCAACTCACCACATCCGACATAATCGCCTGCCCTTGCGGTCCCGAAAGCAAAGTGGTCCAGACATACAGTATTTTCCCGCCTTTTGCGGACCCGGTCCCAAAGGCAATGAAAGCGGCTGCGTCGCCGTAATTGGTTCCATTGGCCCAGGCTGTGATCAAGGGAAGGTAACGATTCGCCGGGTTCACCGCGCTGGCGGTGATGGCGCGGAGCCGCTGGTCGCCAGGCGGGAACGGGAAAACCGCCGGCACAGATTGCAGGATAGTTTGGTTCGTGTTCCGTTGCATAAAAATGCCGGACGGTGCCTGCTCGAAACCTTGAATCTGAATCCCGAAAGTTGGCAAGAGTGGGTCGGATGGTCCCGGCGCATCGTTTGGGCCGTAACCGTAGTAAAATGGAAATGGTCCCGAGGCCAGAATGACGAGTGTGCCTCCGCCCGCCAGATACCGCGTAATGGCGGTCTTGCCATCGCCATTTGTCACCACCGTCTTGACATAGTTTTCATTGCCCAGATGAAACGCCAGCGGATAGCGCGCCGCATTGAACCAGTTCGAATCCACAAGTTGTTGTTCGGAGATTATATCCCATTTCTTGTCGAGACCAGTCGCAGCGGCAAAGTTTGCCGCCGCGCCCGCCGTGTTCATTGGCAGCAAGGCGATCCTGCCCGTTGGCAATTGCGCATAACTTGCCTGAAGAGCCAGCAGCGCGAGGGCCTGGGTTTCTTCTGCAACAAAGACCGCAGAAGCATTGGTCAAGGCCGTTTGGATTGGCTGCCAGGCGTTCGTGCCGCCGGTAAATGCGGTGGCGCCCATGACCAGTGTGCCCCTGGGATCCACCTGGCTGACCGAGCGCCCGTTCGGCAATACGGCATAATCCATTAACACTTTTTGTTTGAAAATAATCGGCCACGCCTGCCAGGCCAGCACGGGATTTGCGCTCAACGGCAACAGGGTTGCATCATCAAGCACTAGCGCCGGAGCCTGGGTCAATGTCTGCGTTGGGTTGGGCGAATAGGCCACTAAAACAACCGTCGCGCCGGGGGCGCTGAGCGCGGCAAGGTTGGTGATTGCCTGCACATCCTGCCGATAGGGCACGCCGCAATTCCAATGTTGTCCCGGAACGATTCCGGCAAATGAATTCAAGTCCGTCCAATCTTGAGGCAACTGATAGTTCTTGGTTAGCGGCAACGTTATGAAAAGCCCATTGGTTGCCGGTTGCGGATTGGTCGGGCTGTAAACCAGAGACGTATCAAAAGTGATAATCGGCGCGCCTGGGGATACCGATCCGATGGTCACCACGTCGTTATTCTGCATCTGCTTTAAATATACCGAACTGGGTGATTGCGTGGGATGTATAAGCTGGTTCGCAGTCATGGGATTGGTTTGACCATTCCGCACCCTTGTGACAGACCAAAAGGAGATATCTACGAACGGACAGGAAACGCTGACATCGAATGACCCGGACAAGCTGGAGACGATGCGGAAGGAGCAAGGTCCGGTGCCATCGGTGCGATAATCGGTGACGTCGCAGGCAGTGCCATTTTGGTTGAAAGCGATGCAGGCTTGAGCGCCGGCCACCACGCGCATCGTGGAATTGCTTATGGGTTCACACATCGTCAGCGATGGCGCGAAACCATAAGGATAATGATTGCCTCGGCCAGGGCCCGAACCGTCAAAGAGTCCCAATCCCTCCGAGAGAGAGTCGGAGCCGCCATAATCGGCCAGGGAATCGTGAGTGGTTGGCTGGTAAAGAAGCGGCCATCGCTGCAACATCCCGCGCAGATAATAACGCATTCGCGGATCGCCGGTCTGCACATAGACTTGCGCCAGTGTGTCAATAACCCAATCGACCTCATTGGCACAGCCAAGGCCCGCCCAATCGCGGCCACTGTTCGGTTCGGCAAGGAAGGCACTGTCCAGCGCACTATCAGATTGGTCCGAGTCCATGGCCCACAAATTGAGGTAACGCCAAGTAACGATGTCCGCCAGGTGGAGCGCAAGCGCTGCATTGGTTCCGCGCTGAGCGTCATTTCGAAACGTGTAATAATAATCCAACAAAAATGAGGAGCACAAAGTGCTCCCAATAGCGAAAGGGGAGGACGGCACATCGACGAATTCATTGCGGCTCCAGACAAAATGCTTCGCCCAATTGAAGATGCCATCGATGGCCGGGAGGTATTGAGGTTTGACCTGGTTTTGCTTTAGATCGTAGCGATAGAGTTCGACCAGGACGCGGCCCAGGTACCAAGAGTCGGAATTATGAAGTGTTGTTACCGGCGCGCCCCCCCAGTTGGTCAGCCAGGCGCCGGACAACGGTTTTTGCCAGTAAAGGCAGGAGTCCCCGCCCGCGGTGAAATTCGTCGCATAGTTGGCAAGCAGAGATTCGACGTTGCCCCGCAAATAATTCAACGTCGTCAAATCCCCGTTTCGAACCGCGGTATCAACCGGCATTTCCTGGTAACCCTGCCAGGTTTGCAAAACAACGGTGCCGGTGGGGTAGAAGGTCGTTTCGGTGCCAGGCCCGTACAGGTTCGCCCCGATCGGCCCTGCAAAGTCGTTGAGCCGCGCCGCGCCTGGAACCCATCCAAGATCATTCATTGCCGGCACTCGCGGAAGCGAGTTGGTGTAGCGGTTGAACAAGCGGGTTTGGAAGCGTTCGTTGGGATCCTCCGTGGAAGGCAGGGCAGCGTCGATCACCAGGGAGAACCTGGACGAGAGGATTTCTCCGCCTTGTGGATACACTTGCTGACCATAACGCACGCCCCCGTATGGGTAGGCTAGGGTGATGAAGTTGGTTACCGAAGATTGCCGCCAGCAATAGGCCGTGCAAATGTATCGTTCCGATTGGTCGGTCGCCCGCGCTTGCTGGAAGTCGTAACCGACATACAGATTGGCATTGGGGTCCCAGAGGCCAATCATCGGAATCGGATGCGCGCCCAGCGGGCAGATGTAACTCCAATTCCGATTCCAGAGACATGAAATTTCGGGAGACCCGCTGTGCACATCCTGCAACAGCGGAAATGGATCGGCATAGGGCGTGGCATTCAGCCAGCCGCGCTGATGCCATACCTGAGCCGTGGGCATCGGGCAAATCAGAAAGTGAAATGGCGCCGGCCCGTCTGGAAATAACGCGAGCCAGCGGTTGGTATTGAAACCAAGCAGGGTCAGTTTGAATTGAACGATTGGTTCGGGCGCGTTCGTCGAGTTGGACAACGTAATGCTGACATAATCATCAGGCGCGAAAGTTACGGCCAGTGGATCCGAGGTATGAAGACCGGAAAGAGTCACACCGCTCGCATTCGTCGTCACGGTGTTTGCCAGGATTGCGCCATTCACGGCCAGACGGATCGGCGCCGCCAGCACGCCGTCGGCGGACACGTCGAAGCCTGCATTGCCCGCCGGCACAACCGTGAACACGGGTGCCGCGTAAGCTTGAATCATTGCGCCAACGATCAGGGCAAACCAACCAATTCCGATATTACGAGTCACGACTTCAGTTGGACTGGGTCTTCAGGGTGAAAAAGGTGGAACCCTCAGCCGAAGCACGCTGAAGATTCCACCGTGTTATTGTCTCAAATCAACCTTCAATTGTCTATGGCACGGGGGATGGGGGAAATGTAAGCCTGAAGAAGCCCGCCGTGCCATTGGTCGAGGGCGTATAGATGTTCGTGCTCGTCAAAAGATTCGTAATGCTGAACACATTGCTCCAAATCCCTCCGTTAACAGCGGAAGCTGCTTGTACCGTCGCGCTGCCCTGCCACTTCACGCCGAAGGGACTTGCATTCGCAACCCCCACGTTCTGAAATACATTGATCCCTTCCAGCGATCCGCACGGGCGAACCACGCAGTAACGCACGCGTGTAACATGAATATATCCCGACGCAGGGATCCCATTGGTTGCCGGATCGGTCTGGAATCGCACGACCGATTGCGGGCCTTGATTGACACCCGCCAGGTTCACGTTGGGGAGTTCAAAATAGGCCACCTTCCACTTTCCACTGCCCGTTAAGGTTTCCCGATAGCTGTAGGGAGTTCCGAACACGTTCGTCCCGGTTAATTGATTTGGAAATGTTATGGTGCCCACGCCAAATTTCAGCGTGTTGTACGGCCATGGGTACAGTCTGGCGCCAATCATGGCCGGATCGTCGTAGTAAGTAAGCGCCATCAGCACGTCGGCGTTATCCTGGTACGTAGGCCCGAACGGGGGGAGACCATTGGTGTCAGGCCTGATCGCGAATTGGAGGTTGTTATTTCCACCAGTAGGCGCTTCTGACAGGCGCAGGTCGTTGGTCGGACCGGCCATTTCGATGACCATCTGTTGGTCGCCGCCGGAGTCGCCTGGAGTCAATCCAGTGGTGCTGGTCGCGACTCCGGGTATTTGCAAATCCATATCCAAATAATAGCCGTAATTTGTGGAACAAATCGCCGGGTCCAGATAATAGCCGGGCTCGGGATCCGCATTGGCCAGCGGGCCGATTATTCTAACGACGCCCAACTCGACGCGGTCTATGAAGGGAAACCCGCCGGCGAATTGAAGCCGTGGGCCCCCGGTTAGGGTCCCAGTGTTAACACCGGTCAAATTGACTGCATGAATCCAAAAGGCCACCTTCAGCCATTGGCCACTGCCCTTCAGCGTATAGAACGGTCCTGTATAGGTCGCGGTGTGTCCGAGATTATCTACCGCATAGCTTTCCGGCCCAAAGATGGCTCCAGTCAATGCTGGATCGTCATAGAACTCAACGCACACCTTCATGGCGCGCGAGGGGTTGCAAGGCTCGCCGAGGTAATTGCTTATAATGCCAAAATTCATAAATGACGCCGTGGCTTGAACCGCCTTTCGGAGATCGCCCGCGGGCCCGACATTATTCGAAATAATAATTGTCTGGTCGGTGTCGTTCAGAACCTGGAGGTGATTTGATACGCCGGCATTAATGTCAACGAATGCCAGATTTACCGTCGTCGGTTCGGGATCACAAACCGCAGGCGGTGGGAAGACATTAATGGCATTCGACGTGCCGAAAGAACCTGCCGGCCCCACGGCGATTGCCCGAAGGCTCATCCCCGAAACTCCTTCAATGCGCAAGGTTCCGTCGTTGACGCCGCCATTCTCCGTGCCCGGACCCGGGGTGGACGTTTGAAAGCCTATATATCGCAAGCCGGACGTGTTTTGGACATTGGGGCTGACGGGATTGGTAATGGTAAACAGCATCCAGTTCCAATGCCCGTTGTTGCCCCCGAGGGGCACAGTGCCCGCGCTGACAGGAAGTTCAGTGCCCAATACGCCTTCGCGGAAGGTGATGGTTTTCCCGCTCCCATCAGAATTGTAGAGGCTGGTATCTCCAAAGACTTGCAACAAAACGTCCACAACCGGCACCGTCCCAAACTGCGCGTAATTCGGATCGGCAATATTCAAGAAAGCCGAGGTTCCTTGATCCCCTGCCAAACCGTCCAGCGTGGCCAGCGTGAAGGCTTGATCCCCTCCGCCAGCCAAATGCATGCTGGCGTTCCAGCCTGCCGGCGTCGATGCAAATGAAGCGCTCGTATCCAAAATGACGTAATCCACCGCCGCATTGGCATTGATCGTAGGCGGCCAATCCGCGTTGGTGAATGGCCCGGTTTGCGCCTGCAAACTCAAACTTGCACCGAACAGTATCATGATCATGCCGATCACACTGTGTGGCATGCCATTCATTGGTTTGTGGTCTTTGCTCCTGATGGTTGTTAAAGGAAGAGGTTTCATAGGTATGCGCTCTTTTCAGTGATGATTTGAAGTCATGACGGGCTCGCTTTGGGTTTCGCCAAAGTCATTCTGCTGGCATTCGTTGTTGACTGCGGTTCGCCGTCCTGGCACGTGCACAAGTTGTGGGCGGTGCATCTGGTGATTCACGGTGGAACAATTACGGAAAGCTAAACACCAAACTTGGCCCAGCGGTATCCCCGAAAGCGGGGATGGAAGCAAGGGTCGGAATCGACCGCTGCAACCACGTTCTGGGTCAGATTTGCCCAATGTTTTCAGGCAAATCAAGCATATTGACCCTACTGCCATTCAGTAGCTTGTTTTAACTAGTTTACTGACACTTTTACTGAGTGCGACATGAGGTTGTTCGAACAGTTGTTTGTTATGGATACACGTAAACAAACCTCCGGTTCCGTCCACAGAGTCTATCGGCACCGGCGTGACTGGCAACGGTCGGGTCGGAAGCTGCCGAGACAATATAACTCACCCATGTGGGTACGGAAGTGGCCGCGAGGTCGTTTCCGTGACTGCCAGCGTCAAGGCTTGCTGGGCTTCGTTGGTCCACGGGTAGCCGGGCGGTGTTGTGCTGTTGCGGTGCAAGCACTCGTTTCCAATAGCTCAAGTGTAAACGCTCCGGCGGCTCAACGTGGCGTTCCGTCGGCGGCTTCAGCAACTCGAATCGCTGGAGCCGCGGACTTCGGTGGCAGAGGTAGTGAGGTTGAACCCTCGTTGTCTGCGCGCGTGGGCCGGCTCCTGCCTTGCCGGTTTTGCGGTCGGATTGACCATCACTGCAATTGTAGGCGGTAAAACGCCTGCGTGGCAGACACCGGTACCGTTACCTGATTCTGATTGCCAATGGTGAAGACGGAATTGGTCACGTCCACCCAGTTGGGCACAGCCAGGTTGGTGTTGGATTGCAGCTGATACAGGGATACGTCCGCGGGCCAAGTCAGGATCATATTCGTCCCGGAAAGCTGGGCCGTCAAAGGCATCAGGCTGAGGAATTTGAAGCCGGTAATGGTCTGCACGGCAGTGGAGCCGCCGCTGGAGCCAGTGAAGCCCACATAGGCGAAGTTCCCCCCTGCACTGGCGGGCAGATTGCCGACGTTCAAATTGGTGCTGAACGAAATCAAGGCCACGGTGTCCGTGATGGTCAGGGACAACATTCCCTGATTGTAATACAGGGCGATATTGATCGGATTACCACTGGCAAGATTGATGCTGCCGGGCGCCGTGTAATTGCTATTGCCTGCAAAGTGACCGGTGAGGCCGTTCGTATAGTATGCGTAACCCCTGATCTGGCTGTTGCCCGTATACAGGTTGAGTTCCAATTCGGCGCTGGGAGTGATGGGATTATTAGTGCCAACACCGAGCAGGCCGCCACCGCCTCCGAGTGCGGTCACCCCCCGCGCATCGTTTTGCAGGACAAAGGCGATGCCGTCCGCCGTCTTGCTGCCGCCCGCCTGGTAGGTGAAGGAAGCCTCGAACGCGCCAATGTATTGCGGGATATCGAAGAAGACGCCCCGGACCTGGTTGGCACCGCCGTCCGTCAGAGTTAACACGTTGTTATTGAACGCGGTGGTGGAATAGGTGCCGCTTTGGTTCACCGCCGCCCAGCCAATGCCGTTCCAGTTCAAGGCAAGATACGGCAGACCTGTCAGCGTCACCGGCAGATTGGTTGATCCAGTCAGGTCGGTGACCTTGCAAATATAGATGCTGTCGCCGAGTGTCGATATCGCCATAAAGGAGGCGTTGGTGGCATTTAATATCGGTGTGCTGAGGCTGCCGGCATACCACTGATAGGTGATTGGCGCCGTGCCGACTGCCTGAACCGTGAAAGTGAATGGCTCGTCTGCAGTTATCGCCACGTTGGTCGGACTCACACTCGCGGCCAGGGCGGAATTGACAGTCAGAGCGACGGAAATGTTGGTGGAACCATAAAGATTCGACACGGTGAGCTGCAAGGTGTCGCCGTTCAAACTGGCCGGGACATTACTGATGATCAGAGTTGAATTAAGCGTGTTCGAGGTGCTGGTCCCGGCCAGGAGATTGGTGCCTCCATTGACATCGAACCAGGAATTAGTCAATCCCGGAGTGCCCAAGGCGATCGCCGGAAGCGTCAGCGTCGCGCCCGCATTGATAGTCACAGCCGCCGGAGGCACTTGTGAAAACGAGGGCGGTACGCCAGCCGAGACATAATGGGCCACCACCTGGCTGGCGCTCAGGGCGTAGTTGTAAACGGCCACGTCGTTTATGGCACCGACAAATTGATTGTTGTTAACATTGGTGGTTGAGTTTGACGGACGGGAACCAATGATCATGTGCCTGGTGGTAGCCAACAGGCCAGCCCCGGCCGAGACCGCCCCGCTGGCGGCCACAACTCCATTAACATAAAGCGTTACCACGCCGTTGGATTCGTCGCAAACCCCCACCAAATGCTGCCAGGAGCCGGGGGACGGGAGAATTGTCGAACTTCCGCCATGCGTATTGCCCGCGGCGTCGCGCACAAAGAAGCGATATCGGTGATTGTTGCCTGAATCGCTGCCCGTATCCAAGTTAAACTGCTCGCCGCCGCCGCCGTAACCCAGGGAAACGATGCCGGCGTCTGTGGTTTGCAGGAAGCCATTCACCCATGCTTCAACTGAGAAAGTGGGGCTGGTGCTGGCGGGCGAGGCAAAGTTAATGCCCGGGATGCCATAGGCATCGCTATCCACCCCAGCAAAGGTTCCGAACAGGGCCGACGTTTCGGCAGGATCCGTGTCTGGAACGTTGTTGGTGGTATAACCCGCCTGCCCAAGGTTCACGTTGGTGTAAATCCCGACGTTGCCTCCCCAATAATCATCCGCGAGGACACCCGGATCGCCTCCGCCTTGTTCGGGCTCGTTCAGCCGCCAATAACCCAGCGGATTGTCCGCCAGCACTGTCATCGGATAAGGATTGGTGGGATCCGGCAGGATAATGGCGTTCCAGGTGGCGCTGGCGGTGCCGAAGGCGTTGGTCGCGATGCAAACAGTCGCCAGTGAGACGCCCTGAATGTTGGTGAGGGTGAGGGTTGAATTGGTGACGCCGCCCACCAGCACGTTGTTGGTGTACCACAGATATTGCGCCGCGCTGAGCGCGGCAACTGAGAAGGTGGAATGGGCTCCAGCATACAGCAGGTTGGTATTGCCACCGTTGACTGGCGTCTGGCTGAGGATCGTTGGTGAGGTCGAGACAATGTTGAGGTAAAGCGTGTTGTTGCTGATGGCCAGAGAGGCGATAGTATTGACGATCTGGTTGTTGACGGTCAGCGGTGAACTGGCGATGGAGCCGGCCAGCAAGCCGGGGTTGGCGCCATTGACACCCGTGATCAGCGGGTAAGTTCCCGGCAACGGGCCACTGCTGCCCAGGATCGTAACGGTCACAGGGTTGTTGCCCAGGGTCAGGGTCCCGTTGGTGACGGTCAGCACGGAGGCGTTGTTGGTCCAGAGCAGTGTGAGCGGTGCACCTGAGCTCAAATTCAGGCTGCCTACGATGGTAGCGGCGCCAAAGTTCGTCAGCCCCTGGCTGCTGCCCAGGGAGTAGCCGCCGCTAACGGCGGAAACATCCAGGGCCGTTCCGTTGGTCAGGCTGATACCGGACGAACTGGCAATGGAACCCGTCGCGCCAATCGCGAGCGTCCCGTTATTGACGATCGTCCCGCCGGAGTAGGTATTTGCGGCCGTGAGGACAATGGTGGCATTGGCGCCCACCTTGGTGAAGTTGTAGCCATTGCCGTTGTCACTAATGATGCCGCTGATGGTGCTCGGTCCGGTGGTGTTGCCGTCTCCGATCAGGCAGTTTGGGCCGTTGAGCAGCACGTTCCCCTGCTGGTTGCACGCATCGAGCCGGAGCGCGCCGAAGATTTGATTATTCCCCACACCGTCAATGACCACGGCTGCGGGATCCACGGTGAACGGCGTGGCGAGATCCAGGGTTGCACCATTCATAATGTGCCAGGTCGCGCTGGCGCTGATGGGAAAGAGGCCGTTGTACACCTGGTCTATAACCAACTGGCCGTTGTTGTTGGTCGCGCTTTCACAATTAATCGTGCCGCTAAAACCGGAGAGCGAACCCGAAAGACGGGTGTTGCCCGTGGGTTCATTGACTTGGATGGTAGCGGATGAGCCGCCGGTGATCGTGTTCGGCACATTGATGGCAGTAGTATAGCTCACGATCAAAGTGCCATTGTCGCCGACGGCGACAGGCCCGATGCCGCCGCCTGCCGCTGCGCTGAGCGCCACGGTGCTGTTTGCGCCGACGTTAAGTCCGCCGGAGTAGGTGTTTGCGCCGCCCAAAATCAATTGAGCACTGCCGTTGTAAGTGAGCGACATGCCATTGCCACTAATCGTACTCGCCAGAAGGATGTTGCCATTGCCGCTAATTGTAGCGTTGCCAGCCAGGACAATTCCGCTGCCGCCGTTGGTGATGCCGCAAGGGGAGACGCTGCTGTTGATCAGCGCCCCGCCGCCGCTGCCGTTGCCGGACAGGGTGAGCGTGCTGAAGCTGTCGCTCTGGCCGTTCAAGTCAAATACGCCGCCGCTGGCGACAGTAAGGACGCAGCCACTGAAAAGGTCAAAGTTGCCAGCGCCGCTTAATTGAAGCTCGGCACCACTGGCCACGGTGCTGACGCCGCCGCCCAGCCCATGCACAGTACTGGTGGAATTCTTGTTTATGATCACCGTGCCCGCATTGATAGCCATGAAGAGACTGGAGTTATCCAGCACTCCGCCCAAGATTAAGGTGCCGCCTCCGGTAAAGGTGAGGTTCTGAGCGGCTGTATCGGCTACACTATGAATCTGGCCGTCCCATTCCAGGGTGTTGCCGCCGGGCACAGTCAGCGTGGCGGTCGTTGGGCCTGACAAGGTAAGCGTGCGTGCCGACGTGCCTGAGCTGCCCGTAAAAGTGAGATTGCCATCGAAAAGCGTAAGGCTCGTGCCGACGCCAATGGCGCTGGTCCCGCTGTCGGCGATGCTGTTGGCGCTCAAGGTTGCGCCGCCTGCGACCGTCAAGCTGCTGGTAATGCCCGCATTGGGGCCGGTCAATGCCAGCGTGCCGGGACCGGCTACGATCACCGTGTTCGACGAGGTTGCGGTGGCAAGGGCGCAGTCAATCGTGGTGTTGCCGGCGGGAATGGAAATTATCGGCGTACCGTTGCTCGCCAAGCCACTCAAAGTCAGCGTGGCGCCTCCGCTAAGGTCATAACCCGGCGTGGCGAAGGTCAGGCCACTGGCGGCCACATTGGCATTCAGCGTGACGGTGCCTGCCGAGCCGGCAAAATTTGCGATATTGGTCGCAACCCAGGCAGTATCCGCGCTCCCGATGAACCAATTGGCCGCGCTCGCGTCCCAACTTCCGGGGCCGCCGCTTCCGGGAGCTGCATTTGCAAAGGCAGGGTCCCAATAAGCACCCTGACCCACAACGTTGAGGATGCCGCCGCCGGTGAAAGCGGCGTTCTGATAAGTGACACTGCCATTGCCAGTCGCGCCATAGGTTCCCGGGGGCATCGAGGTTGAGCCGAAATTCAGGGCGCTGACGGTCTGGACGCCTGAGAAATTGAGATTCACCGTGCCGGCGGCGGGGGTTGCGGCCAGGGTAAGGATAGCAGCCGAGTCCAGCGCGGACGGGCTGCCAAGCAGCAGCACGCCTCCAGCCACCGTCACGTTGCCCGGGATGAACCCGGTGGCGTTGACGTTCAGAATGCCATTGCTGACAGTCGTGCCACCGGAGTAGGCGTTGGCCGCATTGCTTAAGGTAAGTGTGCCGGCGCCGCTTTGGATCAACGAGCCAATCCCGGAAATGGCCCCCAACAAGGCCTGGTTGGCAGAACTTGCGTAATTAAACGTCCCATTGTCGGTAATGGCGCCCGCATAATTGGTGACCCCGTTGGTGGTGCCCAGGCAACCCGTTCCCGCGATGATGAGCGTGCCGCCTTGATTGATGGTCGTGGCGCCGGTATAGACATTGGTTCCGCGCAAGCTCAGCGAGCCGCCTGCGGCAGTGGAACTGACCGTCAATGAGCCGTTGGTGCTTAACAGCCCGGACGCGAAAACCACATTCTGGCCATTGACATCAATGTTGAAACTTTCGCTGGCGGTGTTGGTGGAGAAACGACCGGAGTAATCATTCGCGCCATTCGCGGCCGTGTATTGGAGAATGCCACCGGTCAAGAAGATGGATCCATGGTTAATTGCAGCCGATAGGCCCAACGGTCCGCTGGTTCCGGGAATTTCCGCGCAAGCCAGTTGCAGCGTGCCGCTCGCGTTAGTCGTGGCGCCGGTATAGGTGTTGGGGGTGCTTAAAACGAGCATGCCGCCAGGGGAGGAGGAACTGGACGTGAGCGAACCGCCGACACTGCTCAGCGGCGTCGCAAATGTCACGGTCCGGCCGTTCGCATCAATATTATACTTCTGGTTGGCAGCGGTGCTGAAGCGGCCGGAATAGTCGTTGTTGTTCACGCTCGAGTATTGCAGTTGGCCGCCGGCAAAGACGATGGAGCCGGGATTGGATGCGGCTGATTTGCCAAAGGGCCCGCTGATTCCCGCGATTTCCGCGCTGCCCGCCTGCACCACGCAACCGGTCAACGTGGTCGTGCCGGTATAGGTGTTGGCGCCTGAAAGCACAATCGTGCCCGGCTCGGCCGTGTAGGCGACGCCAAAAGCGCCGCTGATGGCGCCGCTGATGGTGGCGAGATTGGCGGCGCCAGATACGCCGTTGCCGATGGTGGTATTGCCAAACAAGGTGACCGGCCCGCTGATCAACGCGCCCTTTTCAATCCGCAATGCGCCATAAGGCTCGATGTTCCCGAGGCCATATAGATTCAAGGCACAGGGAATTACGACGCCAGGATTAACGACATAAAGGGTGCCGCCAGCAGCGACATTTATGTTTGCACCGGGGTTAATAGTAAAGGCGGTGCTGGTCATTTGGATCTTGGACGTGCTGCCTGGAACACCCGCGTTGGCGGGGCAATTGATGGTGCCCGTGAAGCCAGTCATCGGACTGCTAACGGTTGTGTTTTGGTTTGAAGTTTCGATGAAGTTAATGATGGCCGACGAGGGTCCGTTAACCGGATTGCTCAGTGTACCGTTGGAGATGTTCACGCCCAAGGTGCTGTTGGCGGCCATGGCGATGGTCCCTTGGCCCGCGCCCGCCCCATTATTAATCTGCGCCGAAGTGCCGGCGTTGATGTTTAGTCCGCCGTTAAAAGTATTGGCGCCGGTCAATGTAAGCAGGCCGCTGCCCGCCTGGGTCATGGCGAAGGAGCCTTGAACCGTGCCCCCCAGGGTAATGGGGCCGGTGCTGTTGATGGTGGTATTGCCGCCCAGCACCACCGTGGTGGCAGTGAGAGTGCCGGTGGAAGCGCTGCTGTTGGTCAACACTCCGTTGTTAATACCATTGCCGGGCAGGGTAAGTACACTCAATGGCGTGCTCTGGCCGTTCAAATCGAACAGGCCGCCGCTGTTGATCGTGACGGGGGCGCCGCTGAAAATCTCCTGGCCGTAGCCGCTGCCGCTCAACTGAAGCAGTGTGCCGCTGCCCACGGTAACGGGGTTGCCCAATGAATGACCGCTCACGGTTTTGTTAAGGATGACCGTGCCACCCACGAGGTTCAGCCCGCAAAAGGCGTTGTCGCTCGTGCCGCCAAAGGTCAGCGTGCCGTTGCCCGTTTTGGTGAGGATGAAACCGCCGCTACTGGTAACCGAAGTATTCAGGGTGAGGCTGCCGGCAGGCAAGTTGATGGCAGGCGCAGCGCCCGCGGGTACCGGGAAGGGACGCGCCGTAGTGGCGGCAGACGCACCCGTGTAGGAGAGTGTGCCGCCTTGCAAGAGCATGGGGCCGTAGCCAATGGCGCTGATTCCGGAGTCGGCAATGGTATTTACACTCAACGTGGTGCCGTTGCTGACCAAGGTATTGCCAGTATAGGTACTGCTGCCACTCAAGACCAGCGTGCCGGGACCGAATATGTCCAGCCCTTGTCCGGCGATCGGACAGGCGATGGTGGTGGTGCCGGAGGGAATACCGATCAAAGTCACGGGGTTGCTAACGCTAATGGCGGAGCCGCCAGTATTGTTTATGACGTATCCGGGCGTGGTGAACAGGAGCGCGTCCGGGTTGACGTTGGCGGCCACCGTCACCGTTCCGGCTGTTCCTCCAAAGTTCGCGATGTAACCTGATTGCCACGCGGTGTCCGAAGCCCCGCCAGTCCACCAGTCAGGAGTGGCATTGTCCCAATTTCCATTGCCACCGCCGCTGCCATTGTTCTGGGCGCTGGCATCCGAGCCGTTGGCATCCCAATAGAAATTGGTGGCCGTCGAAACTGACACATAGAGAATGCCGGTGCCGGTGAAAGCGGAGTTCGTAAAAGTGGCGCCGGAGCCGGCCGCACCCCAGGTTCCCGCCGCCATTGAATTGGTGCCGAAATTAAGAGTAAGGATATTGTTGGTGCCCGTAAAATTGAGGTTCGCGCTATTGGTGCTTGCACTGGGCAGGGTGAGCGTTGCAAACCCAGACATGGCGTTGGAGACGTTCATCTGCACCGAGCCGCCTGTGACCGTGATATTTCCCTGGATGGGAGCATCCAGCACCAGCATGCCGTTGGTGACCGTGACTTTGCCGGGGATGGCGCCGGGGACCTTGGCGTCGAGGATGCCGGAATTGACAAACGTGCCGCCGGAATAGGTGTTCGCCGCGCTTAAGATCAGCTCCCCGTTATCGCCAACCGCCAGCGCGCTGGCGCCACTGATGACCCCGCTAATTGCGATTACTTGGGTGTTCGTTACGGACGTCAAGAGAGTGGTGGTTCCCGAAGAGGGCAGGGTAAAGGTGCCGGAGAAGGTTGTGCCGGGAGCGCCCGCCACGGGATTGCCGCCCGCCAGATTCAAAGTAAAATTCGCCGTTGGGAAGATGAATTTATTGGGAATGGTAAGCGCCGTGGAAGCGGTGCTAACCAGCGCCTGGCCGGTGCCGGCCACGGTAATGGCGCCGGTGCCGAATGAACTGTTATTGTTGTAATAGGTAACCTGGCCGCCGGTAATTTCGGTTCCTCCCGCATAGGTGTTGGTGCCAAGCAAATAGAGAGCGCCGCTCTGCTCCTGTTCGATTCCGCCGGGGCCGACCACCGGGGCGTTGATGATTAAATTCGCGGTTCCAGCCGTAGTGGTGGCGCCGATGAGAAATCCCTGGAGAAAGCTTCCGTTAACCAGAACGCCTCCATTGGTGGATATGCTCAAATTACCGTTGGCGTTGGTGGCGGTGATGGTCAGAGTGACGCCATCCACCGTCACAAACATCCCAACATTAGTGAAGGAGTTGCCCACCGTGATGGTAAAAGGCGTGGTGGTCGTGAAGAACCGGGCAAAGTCTCCCTGCACCCAGTTTCCCGTCGGCAATGTGCCGCCTGACGCCGTGGCCCAGTTGGTGCCATCCCAGGAGCCGCTCCCCCCGTAGCCGGCCGCCGGGCCGTTGGCATCGAAAAAAAGACTCGTGGCAGCACTGGCATTATTTGTGCAAAGGCAGAGGCAGAGCAAAAAGCCAGCCGCGATGTGGGTGAGAAACGCAGTAGTAGTTGGGGTTTTCATGGAATGTTGATGTCGCGGATTCAGCTTAAATAATCAATTTTCTAACGGCCGGACTGATTGCTGGCGTTTGGACACTATTAGCGCACAATCTTAAATACGAAGACACTCTTGTTTGTTGCCCCTCGTTCTTTGCAGGGCAAATCTCATTTGCTCGTCCGTAGCTGTTCTATGGCCAAGAAATCAGAAAGTGTGATTTGTTCACACAATTACATATGTTTTTCTTCCCGATGTCAACAGTTTCCTTGGATTTCAAACATATATAACTTGGCCATGTAATACAAGTAAGCGGAAGCCTCGGATCAATCCGCGACTTTTTAATGGATCGAACCATATGAAGCTTTACAACCAGATTACAGAATTATTCAGTCCTTTCCAGACTCTAAAGCAAGTATGCCTCTCGCTCCCAGAGTCACCGCTGGCCGGCTGGTGTTACTCATTTACCTGACATCGGTGACGTTCACTCCAAACAGTGCCGGTTTACATGCCGTTTTCTCCCACTGAGTCCTTGCTTCAAAGTGGTCGGGTTCCTAGAATGCTACAACTTGAATAACGTACCTGACCATGACCAGACCCATTACGACTCGGCGTGAGTTTCTGCGCCACGCTACGTTCGCCGCCGCCGGCTTATGGCTCGGCGTTCGCGATGCCTCTGCCCGCAGCCGCTCCGCAAACGAACGCCTGAATCTTGGCATCATCGGCACCGCCAATCGCGCGGCTTCCAACATCGCCGGCGTGGCTGGTGAGAACATCGTCGCGCTTTGCGACATCGACGACCATTACCTCGCCGCCGCCGCCGAAAAGTTTTCGCAGGCGAGGACCTACACTGATTTTCGTGAACTGCTCGACCAGAAAAACATCGACGCAGTGGTCGTCAGCACGGCAGACCACACGCACGCAGCCATTACCGCAGCGGCGTTGAAGTCTGGCCGGCATGTTTATTGCGAAAAGCCGCTGGCACACACCGTTTCCGAAGCCCGGTTTGTGGCGGAATTGGCTGCGAAGCATCAGCGAGCCACGCAAATGGGAACGCAGATCCACGCGGGCGGAAATTATCGGCGCGTGGTCGAGCTTGTGCGATCCGGGGCGATTGGGAGGGTGGCAGAATGCCACGTTTGGTGCGAGAAAAGTTGGTCCGGCGGAGAACGCCCAGCGGACACGCCGCCGGTTCCCGCATATTTGCATTGGGATCTCTGGCTCGGACCCGCGCCCGCGCGTCCTTATCACCCCGCATACCTGCCCAGGGAATGGCGGCGCTGGTGGGACTTCGGCAGCGGCACGCTTGGTGACATGGGCTGTCACTACCTGGATTTGGCCCAATGGGCGCTGGACCTGCGCCATCCGCTTACGATTGAGGCCGAAGGGCCGCCCTTGCATTCGGAGACCGCGCCCGCCTGGCTGATTGTTCGTTACGAATACCCGCGTCCCAACGCATCGGATCCACTCCGCGTTACCTGGTATGATGGAGGCAAGCGCCCCAACCTCGTGCTCGAAGGGAAAGTGCCAGGCTGGCGAAACGGCGTTTTATTCGTCGGCGACAAGGGAATGCTGCTGGCCGATTATGAGCGGCGCAAGTTGCTTCCGGAAACTCAATTTACCGGGTTTGTTGCTCCGACTCCGTCCATCCCCGATTCCATCGGGCATTACCACGAATGGTTCGAAGCCTGCAAACACGGCACGCCCACGACTTGTAACTTCGATTACTCCGGAGCCTTGTCGGAGGCTGTGCTGCTTGGCAACGTTGCCTATCGCACCGGCCATAAAATTGAATGGGACGCCGGCGCGTTAAAGGTGAAGAATTGCGCTGAAGCCATGAACTTCATCGAGCATGACTACCGCCGGGGCTGGAGTTTGTAGTTGCTTTTCGATGTTTGCGGGCTAGTGTGACTTTAATTCTTCCTATTTCCTTGTGCTGTACGGCGGAAACGGTCCCTTTGGCAATGCTATGAAGATCTATTTGCAGCATCAGAAGTCGCGTCAATTCTTAATGAAAAATTGGGACTGGACGCCCGATATTGAGAAAGCCATGAACTTCAGCACGTCCTTGCAGGCGATGGATTTTTGCCGACTTCATAAGCTGGGCCAAACCCAGGTGGTCTTAAAATTCGGGGATCCCCGCTACGATATTGTGCTTCAACCCCACTCAGGCCAATCCCAGCACCCGAGCCAGAATAAAAGGCTTTGAAGCGCCGTCGTCGTCCGGCTGGCTTTGGTAGCATTTAAGCTTGGGGTCGATACCGCAGAAGCCCAAGGCTCCCCTTTGCCTCGACATGTGGCATATTGTTGAGAGCTCTTGGTGGGCTCTTTGTAACATGAGCGAGGTTATGGAACGAAAACGGGCGGTGCGCAAGCGCGTGCGCGGACCGGCTTCTCCGCCAGGCGATCACAGTGTCCTCACGGTGGACGGAAAGCGAATTCCGGTGACGCATTTGGACAAAGTGTTGTATCCGAAAGCCGGGTTCACCAAAGGGCAGGTGATTGACTATTACATCCGGATCGCTCCCGTGTTATTGCCCCATCTTCGGGACCGCCCGCTCACCCTCAAGCGGTATCCAAACGGTGTCAACGGTCCGTTTTTTTACCAGAAGCATTGTCCGGAGGAACGCCCCAATTGGGTCGCCACGGCCAGGGTCTGGGGAGAGCAGAAGGAGGAGGAAATCTGCTTTTGTGTCGTCAATAATCTTCCAACGCTGGTCTGGCTGGGAAATCTCGCGGACCTTGAACTTCATACCTCGCTGGCGCGACGGACCAATGTTGAATGCCCGATCATGGTAATGTTTGATCTCGATCCCGGCGCGCCGGCAACGATCCTTGAATGTGCAGAAGTCGCGCTTTGGCTCAAGTACGTGCTTGAGAAACTCGGCTTGCAAAGCGTCGTTAAGACTTCTGGCTCCAAAGGGTTGCAAGTCTGCGTTCCCCTGAACACTCCAACGATCCACGATCTGACCAAGGCTTTCGCCCGCAAGCTTGCGGAATCGTTTGAGCAGCAGAACCCCGGCTTGGTCGTCGCGAAAATGAGCAAGGATTTGCGCCGCGGCAAGGTGCTTGTCGATTGGAGCCAAAACGACCGGCACAAGTCCACCGTTTGCGTTTATTCGTTAAGGGCCAAAGACAATCCGACGGTTTCAACGCCGCTGACCTGGAATGAGGTGGAGGCTGCTTTGAAAAAAAAGGACGGGACGAAACTTTCGTTTTTGCCCGATCAGGTTTTGCAGCGAGTGGCCAAACACGGCGACCTGTTCGCGCCGGCTCTCACGCTGAAACAAAAACTGCCCGCACTCTGAATGATTTACCGTCCTTAACCACTTAATTACACATTTGTCATGCGCCCCATCTGGAAAGGTTCCATCACGTTCAGTTTGATCAACATACCCATCGCTCTCTACCCCGCATCGCGGCATGAAGACCTGAGTTTTCGCATGCTCCGCGCGTCGGATTTGAGCCCGGTGAATTTTAAGCGCGTGGCCGAGACGGACGGACGCGAGGTGCCGTGGGAAGAGATCGTCAAAGGCTACGAATACGACGAGGGCAAGTATGTCGTTCTCAAAGAGGAGGATTTCCGCCGCGTCGATGTCGAGGCGACGCAGACCATTGATATCATCGATTTCGTGCGTCTGGAGGAAATCAACCCGGTCTATTTCGACAAGCCGTATTACCTCGAGCCGCAGAAGTCGGGCGCGAAAGCCTATGCCCTTTTGCGCGAGGCACTCCGGCGCACGGAACGGGTCGGCATCGCAAAGGTGGTCATCAAAAGCCGCCAGCATCTGGCGGCCATCAAGCCCCAGGGAAACGCGCTCGTGCTCGAATTGATGCATTTTGCGGACGAATTGATAAAGCCCACGAGTCTCAAAATTCCCGCCAATCTCGACGTGGGCACGCGTGAAGTGGAAATGGCCACCGACCTCGTCCGGCGAATGACTGACGAATGGAACCCGGAGAAATACACCGACGATTATCGTTCCGCCTTGCTGAACCTGATCCACGAGAAAATCGAACACGGCGGACGCACGCCGCCGGGCAAGGGACCGAAGAAACGGAAAGCAACCAATGTCATCGACCTGGCGGCTGTGTTGCAGGAAAGTTTGGATCAGGCCGAAGCCGAAGCCGGCAGCGGGAACAAGAGCCGCCGGCGCAGACAGAAGAACCACGCGGCTTGATGATACATGGGCCTCACGACATATAAAGCCCGCCGGAATTTCAAGCGCACTCTCGAACCCCCGGGAGGCAGGGCTAAACGCACGTCCAAATCACGCGCACCGCTGTTCGTTGTTCAGAAACATGCGGCCTCGCACTTGCATTATGACTTCCGTCTGGAGATGGATGGCGTGTTGAAATCCTGGGCGGTGCCGAAAGGATTTCCCACGCGCAAGGGCGATCGGCGTCTCGCCGTCCAGGTTGAAGACCATCCAATTGAGTATGCGAATTTTGAGGGCACCATCCCGCAGGGTAATTATGGCGCGGGAACGGTGATGGTCTGGGATAAAGGCGCGTATGAGGTCCGCGACGATGAACCACTGCACGCACTCGAATCCGGAAAAATCCACCTTGCCCTCAAAGGAATCAAGCTCAAGGGGGATTGGACGCTCGTCAGAATGCGTTCGAGATCGAGCGGCAAACCCCAATGGCTGTTGATCAAAAGCGGTGAGGACCTGAAGCCGATTTCCAGTCGCGCCGAAAACGAATCCGCGCTTACGCATCGCTCCCTCGATCAGATTGCTTCGAGCAACGGTCCGCAATGGTCCAGCAATCGCAAAACGACACCGGCCAGGCGCACGATAACGAGTTCGCGGACGGTCTCGCGCGAACCCCGGCCGAAAGCAGCGATGACCTTGGATGCAAAAAAACTTCCGAGAGGCAAGCCGCGTTTCATACCACCGATGCAATGTCTGCTCGTCGAGGAATTGCCCAAGGGCGAGGACTGGCTTTACGAAATAAAGTTCGACGGTGTGCGCGCGCTGGCCATCAAGGCTAAGAACAAGCTGTCGTTAATATCCCGCACTGCGAAAGATTTAAGCGGAAAATACCCGGAGATAACCCAAGCTATTTTTGAGCTTCCTTTTCCCGAAGGAGTGATGGATGGCGAGGTCGTCGCGGTTGACGCCCAGGGGCGCTCGGACTTTCAACTGCTTCAGGCTTACCACTTGGTGGAACACAAACCGAGCATCTTCTACTATGCGTTCGATTTGCTGAACCTGGAAGGAAGAGACCTGTGCGATCTGCCGCTCGTGCGGCGCAAGGAGATGCTGCAAAAACTGATCGTCAACGCCCCGGAGCAGGTCAGGTTCTCCGCGAGCATCCAGGCGGATTCGGCGCGTGTCATGCGCGAGATGAAGGCGCGCGGTCTCGAAGGCCTCATCGCCAAGCAGCGCGATTCCCGCTACGAACCGGGGCGGCGAAGCGGCGCCTGGGTGAAATTCAAGTGGAGCCTGGAACAGGAATTTGTCATCGGCGGTTACACCGAGCCGAAAGGTTCGCGTTCCTATTTCGGCGCGATTCTGGTCGGCTACTACGAAGGCGACGAGCTCGTGTTCGCCTCCAAGGTCGGCACCGGATTTGATCACACTTCCCTCAAGTCGCTTTACGACCGCTTCCAGAAGCTGGTCCGCCCCGCCTGCCCATTTGTCAACCTGCCAACGCCGCGAACCGAGCGGGGCAGCCTCGGTGTGACGGCCGCCGAAATGAAGCGGTGCACGTGGCTCGAACCTTGCCTGGTCTGCCAGATTCGCTTTTCGGAATGGACCCGGGACGGCCACCTTCGCCAGCCCGTCTTCCTGGGGCTGCGCGAGGACAAGCAGCCCCGCGAGGTTGTGCGCGAACGGCCCCGATCCGCGCGTCCGTAACATACCCGAACGCAATCCGTAATCGTTCAACTTTGCTTTTCCACCCGGGTCGGCTCTATTGGAAGCGCATATGACGAACAAGATTTCCAACCAAACGCCGGGGCTGAAACTGACCATGGTTTCCGTGCCGGAGACGCGTCCGGCCGCTCAGGTTTTTGCGCAGAGCCCGGCGAGGTTTCGAACCATGTTCGGCAGCTTCCCGCGGCACCTTGGCACGCTGTTGCTCATTCTCGTGCTCAGCGCCGGATGCTACGCCGCCATCAGCCGCTTCCTGCTCGAAACCGTCCAGGTTGTCGGCGTGAGCATGGTGCCGACACTCCAGGAGAGCGGGCATTACTTCCTCAATCGCTGGGCTTTCCACGATCGTGATCCGCAGCATTCGGACATTGTGGTGCTGCGCGACCCGGCTGATCACGGCTATTCGGTCAAGCGCATTATTGCCACCTCCGGCGAATCGGTCCTGTTCAAGGAGGGCAAGGTCTATGTGAACGGCAAGCAGTTGGTTGAACCGTATCTATTGCCCAACACGCATACCTACACCTACTCCCAGCTCAAGGAGCAGCTTATCACCTGCGGCAAGGACCAGTATTTTCTTTTGGGCGATAACCGCCTGCGCAGCATCGATAGCCGCTCCTACGGCCCCGTCCCGCGCGAGAACATTCTCGGCCAGATCATCATTCGGTAAGGGCTGCATCTCATTACTTTAGCGTATCGGATAGGGGACGGTGCCTTGCGCCGTCCCCTTCAACGCTGGCGGGACATGGCAACACAATGTCCCTACCTTTGGTTGAGCTGCGCCATTCGATGATTCGGTGGCGACTCCTCAACAAAGCTTTGACAGGCTGGCGCTGAATTCCTAACCTCCTTCACCGGCGGGAGGCTCTCCACGTGGATGGCAGCCGACCGCGTCAGAAGCATCACGCTGCGCCGGGTGACGGTACTTGGGTGCGGCTTGCGGAAAGCCTTGTCGATGAAACGGATCTTTGCAGTATTGATGGCCACAGCTTCAAGTTGCCTGGCCGCGACCAATCCCACTACTTTTTCCAATCCGTCCCCCATCACGATTAACGACAACTCCGCCGCCAGTCCTTATCCCTCCCCGATCACGGTCTCGAACCTCACCGGCGTCGTGTCGCACGTAAGCATTCAGATCAACAATCTCAGCCACACGTTGCCCTCGCAGGTCAACCTGCTGCTCGTGGCCCCGACGACTTCTTCACGCGCGGTCATCTTTTCGCACTGTGGCGGGGCGACCTCCGTTTCCAATATCACAGTCACGCTGGACGATGCGGCGCCATCCCCATTGCCGCAAAACAGCCCGCTGGTTTCCGGGCTTTATCAACCCGCCAAATATCCGCCGTCCGTCAGCTTTCCCACGCCCGCGCCAACACCCGGAGCGTCCAATTTCCTCGCCACCTTCAAGGGCATTAATCCCAACGGCACGTGGAATTTGTATGTCGTGGACGATCAGACTGGGGACACCGGCAGCATCGCCGGCGGTTGGAGTTTGACTGTTACCACCGCCGCCCTCTTTACGAATTCGCCGGCCACAATCATCATTAACGACAGTGACAGCCCGCCGACCCTGGCTACGCCGTATCCCTCGACGATCACGGTGTCGAACCTCGTTGGAACAGTGAACAAAGTGACCGTGCGCCTGCTTGACGTCACCCATGATTTCCCAAACGACATCGACATGCTGCTGGTCGGACCGCAAGGACAGAATGTCGTGCTTTGGGGTGAAGTGGGCGGGCCGAATTTTGTCACCAACATCAACGTCACGCTGGATGACAGCGCATCGCAATCGATTCTCGACGACACGGCGGTGACTTCCGGGACGTATCTGCCCAGCACTATTAGCACCAATCTCGTCTGGCCGTCACTGCCAACGAATCTTGTGGTCACGCAGACCTTTACCCCACAACTCTCCACCTTCAACGGCACCGCTCCCAATGGTCCTTGGACACTGTATGTCGTGGACGATTCCCCCGGAGGAGCCGGAGAAATCGTCGGCGGCTGGGTGCTTTCCATCACCGCCACGCCCAAGCCGGCGCTCAGCCTGCAAGTCAGCGGTTCCAACGCCATTCTCTCCTGGCCTGCCACTGCTCAGGGCTTGACCTTGCAGTCCAATGCCGACCTGACCTCGACCAACTGGGTCACGGTCACACCTGCGCCGGTATATTCTGCGGGCCTGAACGTCGTTACCAATCCCGTTGGTGCCGGCAATCTCTTCTACCGGCTCAGCAAATGATCCAATGATCGCCTGGCTGCGCCTTCTTGCGGCCCCTCATTGCCTTCATTCGCGTTCCCCACCCTTGTCACCAGTACTGGTGACAAGACAGAAACCGGATCCTGACGTAACCTCTCTTTGTTGTTGGTGCGCTTTGTTCTCAAGTGTGCCGTGTGAAAAGGCCGGACCTGTTGTCCGGCCCTTCTTTTTTGTACCGTTCCTCACAGAGAAGGGAACTCGCAATTGACCGGCTTCCCTTTCTTCGCTTTAATTCCCCCATGCCTCTAATTACGAGCAGCAAAACACAGGCGTCCTACGACGTAATTGTGGTTGGTTCCGGCGCGGGCGGCTCGATGAGTGCCTATGTACTCGCGATGGCCGGCGTCAAAGTCCTCATGCTGGAAGCCGGCCGGAACTACGATCCTGTGACCGAAACGGCCATGTGGAATCTGCCCAAGGATGCGCCTTTGCGGGCCGCCGCAACTCCGGACAAACCGTTCGGTTTCTTTGACGCCACCGTGGACGGCGGCTGGCGTGTGCCGGGCGAACCCTACACCAACGCGCCGGGAACCGATTTCCAATGGTGGCGCGCGCGGATGCTCGGAGGCCGCACCAACCATTGGGGCCGCATCGCCCTGCGCATGGGGCCGTATGATTTCAAGCCGCAGGCGCGGGATGGCCTGGGAATTGATTGGCCGATTGGATACGAGGATCTTGCTCCTTTCTACGACAAGACTGAAGCGCTGATCGGCGTGTTCGGCTCGAACGAAGGATTGGAGAACACGCCAAATTCTTCTCCTGGGGTCTTGCAACCGCCGCCGAAGCCTCGCGCCTACGAATTGCTGACCAAAAAGTATTGCGACAAGCTTGGCATCCCGGTCATTCCCTCTCACCTTGCGATTCTAACCAAACCGCTGAACGGCCGGGCTGCGTGCTTTTATGCAACTTCCTGCGGGCGCGGTTGCTCCATCAAGGCGAACTTTCAGTCCACCACCGTCCTGATTCCGCCCGCCGTGAAAACCGGCAACCTGGATATCATCACCGATGCCATGGTTCGCGAGGTGACCTTGGATTCGTCCGGAAAGGCGAATGGAGTCATCTATATCGATAAAGAAACCAAGGAAGAGCGCAAATCCAACGCCAAAGTCGTGGTTTTGTCCGCCAGCGGCTGCGAGTCTGCCCGCATTCTGCTCAATTCCAAGAGCAACCTGTTTCCCAACGGGCTGGCTAATAGCAGTGGGAAGGTGGGCCGCTATTTGATGGATACGGTGGGCGCCGGTCTTGGCGGTCAGATTCCCGCCTTGGAGAATGTTCCACCTCACAATGAAGAAGGGGTTTCCGGCATGCACATGTACATGCCTTGGTGGGGTTACAAGGACCAAGCAGCCAACAAACTCGACTTCCCGCGCGGATATCACATTGAGTTCGGCGGCGGACGCCGGATGGTCCATGCAGGCGATTTTGACGGCTTGGAACAGTTCACTGGCGGTTCCTATGGCAAAAAGTTCAAGGAGGATGCCCGCCGGTATTACGGGTCATTCCTTTGGTTCGATGGCCGTGGCGAAATGATTCCCAACGACGATTGCTATTGTGAAATCGACCCCGAAGTGAAGGACAAATGGGGCATTCCCGTCCTTCGGTTCCATTGGAAATGGGACCAGCACGAAATTCGCCAGGCCGCCCACATGCAAAAGACCTTCGCGCAGATCATTGAATCCATGGGCGGCAAAGTCATGCAGCCCGTCGAAATGGAGGGCGCCAAAGCCATCGAACCCGGCGGCAAGATCATCCACGAGGTCGGCACGACCTGCATGGGAGCGAAGAAAGAGCGCTCCGTCCTCAACCAATATTGCCAGGCTTGGGACGTGAAAAACTTGTTCGTCATGGACGGCGGCCCTTTCCCGTCCAACGCCGACAAGAACCCAACCCTCACGATCCTCGCCCTGTCCATGCGCAGCAGCGAGTATTTGATGGACCAATTGAAGAAAGGAAATCTTTAGGCAACCTATGGACAACGAACTTAAAAGAATGGATCGCCGTGAAGCGTTGAAATGGGTGGCCGCCGCGCTCGCTGCCTACCCGATGCTGGAATTGGACGCCTTCGGCGCGGCAGGTTCGGGAATCAAACACACCTTGAGCGATCCGGACTTGTTGCACCCCGGCAAGCTGTGGGACCGCACGCTCACGAAGGATCAATTGCGCACCGTCACTGCGCTCTGCGATGTCATCATCCCCAAAGACGACAAGTCACCCAGCGCCACTCAGGTGGGTGTTCCCGACTTCATTGATGAATGGGTAAGTGCCCCGTACCCGACTCAGCAAGCCGATCAGAAGCAAATCCTCGAAGGTCTTGCCTGGCTGGACGCCGAGGCGAAAAAGCGATTCGACAAAATCTTCTGCGACGCGACGGACGAACAGAAATCAAAAATTTGCGACGACATCTGCTACGAGCCCAAAGCGGCTGCTGAATTCAAAACCGCCGCGGCATTCTTCGCCAAAATGCGCGACTTGACCGCAACCGGCTTTTATACGACGCGCGAGGGCATGGAGGATTTGAAGTTCAAGGGCAACGTCGCGCTCGCCACCTTTAACGGCCCTCCGAAAGCTGTCTTGGAATATCTCAAGCTGGCATAGTCGGTTCTTGGGCAGACGGAATGCAGAGTTCCAGCTTTGCCCGTTGATATTTTGTATCCGACCGGTCGGCCATGTCTAGGAGGAGGCCAATTGTGATCCCGGGTGCTTTGGCCAAACGCGGGCCATGCCGCCACCGATTGCCCCAAAGATGCTGCCCAACACCAGCCCCGCCAATAGGTGTGTAAATCCTGCTTCCAATGAATTGGCGATAGCAAAGGCATGCACGTCACTCCAGCCACTTTGCTTGAACTCCGCCCACGTGCCAACATAGTCCAGCGACGGAACATCAAAAAACATCAGTACAAATCCAAAGCTCACCGCTACAATTACGCTTACTACCGCGCTCCAGCATCCTCCCAACAAACCCAGCGCTGCGCTTGCCGTGTTACGCGCCGCCACGAACCCCGCCACGCCCCACAGCAAGAACGTGATGGACATGAATGCCAAAGTGATCCAACTGTTCTCGCCGATATGTTGGCCGAAGCTTTCCAGAACCATGTGAACGACAAGCAAAGCACCACCAATGATTCCCCAGGTCGTGGCCGTCCACAACGCCTCCTGGAGCTTTACGCTCTTGCCAGATGTCGCCGCCAGGGTGAACAGCCCGCAACCCACCAATCCGATCACTGGCTCCACAATAAAACGAAGTGCTCCAGGCATCGCCAATAATGGGCGGTAAAGCGACAGCCGGACGACGATGAGACACAGATTGAGTGCGACGCCGAATAGCAGGGCGCGACGCAATAGTGATAGTTGCGGCATATTCATAAAAGTCTTCGGTAAAAGGGTGACCAACTCAATCAACAAATTTGCATCCGGCAGCCCTGAGAACGCCAGATTCCCGCCTTGGAGAATGTTCCACTGGTGTAGGGAGGCGTTCACCAAGCCCCGTTCAGAACCATTTTGGCCCCCCACTTTTCCGGGATTGAAATTGGGAGGGATTACTGTAGCCTCCCGAAAGGCGAACAGTACAACCAAGATTAGGTCTATTATATTTTATTAAGGAGCCCAATGCCGAAGAAGCCCAGGCCACAATCTACGGAAGTAGCATTCGATGCAGCGGTCGAAGCGGGAGACCTTGCAGTAGTACGCGGATTTCTGAAGAAGGGTTACAAGCCGGACGCTCAGGCGGCGGAACTGGCCGCGATGGCATGTAACGAGGCTTTTGCCACCGCTCACATGACCAAGGCTCCCCTGTTCGGTCGCAAGCCACCGAGGAAACAGCAGGAGCGGGCGGCTGCTGTGGCGGAAAAATATTACCACGTAATAAAGGCCTTGCTCGGGGCCGGTGCTCCTGCACCCGATAGCGAGCTCGGCCCGGCTGCACGATCCGGCAACACCAAGCTGGCCTTGCTGCTGATCAAATCCGGGGCGGATGTGACCTACGATGCGCCAGCCGGCACTCCGCTTGAGCGTGCAATTCAGTCAGGGAATGTCAAAATCGTGCGTGCTTTGATAAAGGCCGGTGCCGATATTCATGGCGAGGGCATTCATGGAAACATGCTTACCAGCGCAATTAGTGCTGACCGTCTGGCCGTGGCGAAGGAACTGATCAAGGCAGGGGTGGATGTCAATGCCGAACCCAAATTTGGATCCACCGCACTCTTAACAGCGGTGAGCGAACGGCGGGCGAAGTTTGTGCTGACGCTGCTGGGCGCCGGCGTGGACATTAATCAAAAAGGGACAATCACCTGCGGGGACTTCGGCGAGCCGGAAGTGCGAGTGGAAGGGGGCTGCCGAATCACTCACGTTCCCAACCCTCCCGTAGCGTACGATTCCACGCCTCTCATTGTTGCGGTACGCCTGGGTTGTGCAGACATTACCAAATTGTTGATCAAGGCGGGCGCCGATTTGGAGGCCGTTGACAAGGAGGGATTCACCGCGCTGGTTTATGCATTGAAGGACAATGATCAGAAAATGGTCAAATTGCTAACCGATGAGGGAGCGAAGCGTCCAAAATACAGCGAAGGATCGTCCGAGGCTGCCTTTATGACAGCTGCGACGCAAGGTGATTGCCAGCGCCTTCGGGAACTCCTCGCCGAGGGGTTGGATGTTAACCTGCAGCGCGGTGTGGCAGACGAGGCTCGATGCACCGCACTGGTTTGCGCGGCGGAGAATGGGCAGGCCGACGCCGTGCGACTGCTGCTCAAGGCCGGCGCCAACGTGGACGAGAGGTGTGGCGGTGGGTCCGACAATCGCACGGCGTTGATGCACGCGGCGAACAAGGGCCAGATCGAGACCTCTCGGATCCTGGTCGAAGCGGGGGCGAGCGTGGTTGCAAGAGATCGCTCCGGTAAGTCGCCGATGCACTATGCTGCCGTAGGTGGGCAGGCCGAGATTATTCGCGATTTGGCAAAAGCCGGGGCCAAAGCGGACGCCATGAGCAAACGCGGCGAATCGCCGTTGATGGAAGCTGCAGGCGGCGGGCATGTCAGCGCTGTCGAAACACTTTTGGAATTGGGAGCCGACCTGAATCACGTGAACAAAAACGGATTCAACGCACTCGCCGTCGCGGCACTTGGAGGACACGCTGAGGTAGTCAAAGTCCTCCTTAATGCGGGCGCGTCCGTAATGCCTGGCGGCTCGTCGCCACTGCGATACGCCGCCAGCGCGGGGCATAAGCAGGTCGTGGACTTACTGATCCGGGCTCGATCTGGGGCAAAAGACTTGGAAGACGGTGTGCCGTTGGTCAATGCGGCCTTGATGGGGCAGACAGAAATTGCGCGCGCCCTGCTGAATGCAGGAGCCAATCCGAACCAACGCGACAAAGAACATTTCACGCCCTTGATGGGCGCCGTCCGATCCAGGAACATGGAAATTGTCAAAATGTTACTGGAGTCTGGTGCGGAAGTGAACGCAACGAATAGCGAAGGTGAAACCGCGCTCGACCTCGCTTATGACAACATCGAGGCAGCCAAAGACCAGGCCATATTTCTTAAAATGGTGGGAAGAAAGGATTTGGATCGGGAAAGCCGCAGGGCTCTCGAGCTGATCAAAAAGTCCGGCCCGGAAGATGACCTGACGCAGGAGCTGAAGGAATCCGGAGCAAAGCTAAGCAAGGACTTGAACGTCCAACCAAAGCTTCGCGTAGAGACCCCTGAGAAAAAACCGGAAACCGCTGTGGAAATTCCCGATTTCCGGCAGGCGGCGAAAGCCGGTGCATTCAAAAAGGCGATAAGCGATTTAGCCCGATTGTGCGGCGTGAAGGCGAAGCCGCTTTCCAAAGACGAGTCGGATCCCTTGGCCGGTTGTGTCGCATTCGAACTGGCAAAGGAGCAGGCCGGGAAGATTCTCAAAGAGCATCATTCGGTATTTCTAAAGCGTGGCTATCATCTCGTGCGAATAAAGCGAGGTTACACTTCCGGGAAGGACAAACTGGCGCTTTTGCCTACCGCCGATTGGAAGCTCATTCTCCAAGCATTCCAGACGAACGGCTGCAATTGTAATTTGTACACTGCGGACATTATTCGATGGCTGGACGAACTGGCCAAGTCCCAGCCGTTCGTCCTGACTGGAGCCGGATTCGATTGGTGCGAGGGGCGCTTCACCAAACCCATAAAAAACACAAGAGGCCTCGCGCAAAAGATATACGAGTTCTGTCCGGACATTGTCACCCAGGGTTCCGGCGATATTGCACGGCTGGCGCTGGCGCTAAATAAATCGCAAAGCTTCTATTTCTGGTGGGACTGAGAAAGTACAGGACCCTTACTTCGATCCTTGTGATTCTCCGCCGCCGCGTTCCGGGAACAGCCTTCTCAAAGCCAGGTAGATGACAAACGCGAGAACGAATCCCGCAAACCAGGCATAGTTGTAAATCCCGAGCAGGAAACCCGAAGCGGGCCAGCCCTTCGGCCACAGTTTCACGTTCATCAGAAACCCCGGCAAACACGGCAGTACACTCAACACCAGCGACACCAATCCAACAACACTGAACCCGTTCGTGTAACGGTATTCCCCGTTCGGATCGTACAAAGCGATCAGGTTCAAGCGGCGTTTTCGATACACGAAGTAATCCGCAATCATGATGCCACCAATCGGGCCGAGCAGGGCGCTGTACGCGATAAGCCAAGTAAAGATATAACCGCTGGGATCAGCAACCAGCTTCCACGGCATCATGACCACGCCAATCACCCCGGTGATCAGCCCGCCCATTTTGAACGAGATATGCCTTGGCGCGAGGTGCGCAAAGTCATTCGCGGGACTGACCACGTTGGCGGCGATATTCGTGGCGAGCGTGGCGATGCACAGCGCCAGCATGGCCGTCACCAATACCACCGGATTCGTGAAGCGCGTGAGGACATCCACCGGGTCCCAAATCGGCTCCTTCAGTTGGTAGATGATCTTCGTCGCCGAAGTCACCGCGACCCCAATGAACGAGTAAAGCGCCATCGTCAGCGGCAACCCGAGCGCTTGCCCGGCGATTTGGTCCTTCTGCGAACGGGCGTAGCGGGAAAAGTCAGGAATATTCAGCGAAAGCGTTGCCCAAAACCCAACCATGCCCGTCAGTGCCGGAATAAAAAAAGCCAGGAACTGGCCGCTCTTGGGCTGTCCCGGCTCGAATGCCGACGGCTGCGAAAGAATCGGCCCGAAACCTCCGGCATTGCGATAGGCCCACGCCAGCAGGATCAGCCCGAGCATAATGAGCAGCGGAGCCTTGATCACCAGCAGCACACGGATGCAATCGATGCCTTTGTAAATGACCCACATGTTGACGCCCCAGAACAGCAGGAAGCAAAGAAACTGGGGCAGGGTGATGCCGAACGCATTCGCGGCGGTTTCCGCAGCCAGTGAAGGAAAGAAAACCGCCAGGATTTTGTAAATCGCATTGCCGCCAATCCAGGTCTGGATGCCGAACCAGCCGCACGCCACCAATGCGCGCAGCAGGGCGGGCACATTGGCGCCCCGGGTGCCGAAGGACGCGCGGCAAAACACCGGAAACGGAATCCCGTAATGCGTTCCCGCATGCGCATTCATCACCATCGGAATCAGCACAATCACGTTCGCCAGGAATATCGTCAGGATCGCCTGCCACCAATTCATGCCCTCGCCGATGAGCGACGACGCCAGCATGTAAGTGGGAATGCACGCCGCCATCGAAATCCACAGCGCCGCGAAATTCCCAACCTTCCATTTCCGCCGCTCAGCCGGCACGGGCGCGAGATCGGGGCTGTAAAGTTGACTCTTCTGAACCGCCGCCAACTCATTTTCCGCGATTTCGCCAACTGTTGAATTCATTTGTGCGCCAAGCCGACCCCGCTCGCAGGCGGGTTACTGCGGCATGTAACAAACCGGAATGAATCGTTTGTGAAAACGGGACTGCGCGCCTGCTTTCGGTGGCTGGAATTGGCGCTAACATTGATGAGATATATTTTCAGCACAGCGTTTAATTAAAAATGGCTCGGCGTCCGTTTCAGAAACTGTCCCCGACCGACCGTGCCCACGAACTTCCCGTTCTTTACCGCAACCTGTCCGCGCACCGTCACGTCGCGTGGCCGTCCTTCGATCTTCCAACCCTCGAACGCACTGTAATCCACGTTCATCGTTTGCGATTTGCCTGAGATGACGCCGCGATAACCTGGATCGAAAATCACCAAATCCGCGTCACTGCCGGGTTGAATGGTCCCTTTGCGGGGAAACAGATCAAAAATCTTCGCCACCTGCGTGCTCGCCACATCCACGAACGTATGCAGGTCCAGCTTTCCCGCTTTCACTCCGTGCGTGTAGAGCAGGTTGATGCGTTCTTCGAGCGATGGGATGCCGTTCGGAATCTTCGTGAAATCGTCTTTGCCCATGGGCTTTTGAGTTTGGAAATCAAATGGCGCGTGATCGGTCGCGACCGTGTTCACCAAACCCGAGCGCAGCCCGTTCCAGAGCACCGCCTGATTGCGCGCGTCCCGCAACGGCGGTGACATCACGTACTTCGCGCCCTCGAAATTCGGACGCTCCGCGTACGTCTTGTCCAGAACCAGGTATTGGATGAGCGTCTCGACGTTTACCCGCACCCCGCGCTGCCGGGCGGCGATGGCTTCATCCAAGGCTTCCTTGCAGCTCAAGTGAACGATATACGTGGCCGCGCCGGTGAGTTCCGCGAAGGTCATCAAGTGATGCACGCCCTCGGCTTCGACCGCCGGCGGCCTGCTTTCGTGATGCTGACCGGGATCAGTCCTGCCAGCCGCCAGCAATTCCTTCTGTCGTTCCGCGACCAGCGTTTCATTCTCGCAATGCGCCGTGACGATGACACCGAGTTCCTTCGCCAACTTGAGCGTTTGGTAAAGCTCCGTGTCATCGATGCCGAACGCTCCCTTGTACGCGAGGAAAATTTTGAATGAGCTGATGCCGCGCTTGACGATCTCGCGAAGCTCCGACGCCGTCTTCTCGTCAAACTTCGTCACGCCCATGTGAAAACTGAAGTCGCAAGCCGACTTGCCCACAGCCTGGCTCATCCACAACTCGAACGCCTCCAGCGCATCGTCCTTGCGCGAAGGGCAACACATCTCGATCAATGTCGTCGTGCCGCCCACGAGCGCGGCCTTGCTGCCGGTTTCGTAAGTGTCCTTCGAGAACGTGCCCATGAACGGCAGGTAAATGTGAACGTGCGGATCGATAAACCCGGGAAACACATGCTTCCCGCCCGCATCGATCACCTCCGCTCCGGGCGGCGCGGCAATGTTGCGGTCGATCCGCGTGATGGTTTCCCCTTCGCACCAAATGTCCGCCACGTAACGTTCGCTGGCGGTTACGATCTCTCCGTTCTTGACTAGAAGCGCCATGCCTTGAGCTTAATCGTTGGATTCTTCCCGCCAAGTGGAAACGGACCGGACAAGGACGTGGGATACCGGAATTTCAGCCGCAAAAAACAGGTTTGTTTAACCTTGTTTTCGCTTGTTCCTGGAGCTGGAGACTGAAACCTGGACCGGCCAAAAGACTACAACAGATTGTGGTGTCGAAACGCTGCACCACAAGGGGAAAAGCAAATTGGTTTAATTTGGTTTAATTTGCTTTAATTTTGCCCCCTGGGTGGCGGGCCTGTCTCGCCCCGGTAGCTGCTCAACGAAGGCTGGAACCCTGGTGAGGGTGGGAGGCTTTCCAGCGAAACCGGGGGCCTGGTTTGATTGTCAAAGAACCGTTCCCGATTCCCCAAAGGAACTCGGGTAAATCCATCCCTTCGTGCTGCCTGGCGGCATTCCTTAGACGGCCATCGCAACTCTATTGTCGCTGCCTGAACCTCCGCTCAAGGGCGGGGGAATGCCGGGCCAAAATTGTCTCCAAGTCCTGGATTTGTCAATATTTTTGTTTAGTTAAATTTGGAAGCAATTAGCCTGGGCCTTCGTGGATGTGCCCTCCATCCTCCCCATTTTATGCTTCAGGCGGATTGTAGAGGGCCTCGTTGAACTCGGCCGGTATGACGAGGGTGTGACAAGGCTCTGAACGCGTGCTTTCTCGGCCTAGCGGATGCCCGTCGTGGCCACGCCTCCGAAAGCCGCAGTTTCTTTGCGCTGGCCGCAAATTGGACCCGTACTGCCCGCTGTTGACCCGCGAAACGGAATGTCAAGCGATGGAATCGAGCAACGCCTCCACCAAGTAATACTCCCATTACGATGGAGCTATTCCGGCTTTGGACCCTGGACTTCGGACTCTGGACTGGAAATCACGCTTTAATGAACGCCAGCAAATCCTCGTTCACTTGGTTCTTGAGCGTCGTGCACATCCCGTGCGGCGCGCCCTTGTACACCTTGAGCTTCGCGTTCTTGATCATCTTGGACGACAGCAGCGCGGAATCGGCAATGGGCACAATCTGGTCATCGTCCCCGTGCAGGACCAGTGTCGGCACATCGAATCTTTTTAAATCCTGGGTCATGTCCGTTTCCGAAAACGCCTTGATGCAGAAGTAACACGCCGGCAGGCTGGCTAGGATCCCCTGCAACCAGAACGAGTCACGCACGCCTTCGGAAACCTTCGCCCCGGGCCGGTTGTAGCCATAAAAGGGCATCGCCAGGTCCTTGAAGTATTGCGATCGATCCGCCAGCACCCCGGCGCGGATTTCGTCAAATGCCTCCATGGGTGTCCCGCCCGGATTGGATACGGACTTGAGCATCACCGGCGGCACAGCGCTGATCAACACCGCTTTGGCTACGCGCGTCGTCCCGTGCCGCCCGATATACCGCGCCACCTCGCCCCCGCCGGTGGAATGCCCCACATGGATGGCATCCTTCAAACCCAATTCCGCCACCAGCGCCGCCAGATCGTCCGCGTAAGTATCCATGTCATTCCCCTGCCAGGGCTGGCTTGACCGCCCATGCCCACGCCGATCATGGGCGATGCACCGGTAACCTCGCGACGCCAGAAAAAACATTTGATCTTCGAACGCGTCCGCGCTTAACGGCCATCCGTGACTAAACACCACCGGCTGTCCCTTGCCCCAGTCCTTGAAATAGATTTCCGTCCCGTCCTTGACCTTGAAACTGTTCATACGTTGTTTTCCTTTCCTGGTATGTTACTCCGTTGCGCCATCAGCCAGGTCCCGTCACTCCGGCCGCCGCCGAACGTGATGGCATTCAAGTTCATCCGGCAATGTGAAACTTGCAACTCGAATCATTGCCCACCCTCTGCGACCGTTTAATGGTTTTTCAATGTGCCTCAAAAGAAGACACAAAAAAGCCGCCTTTTAAGAGCGCTTTCGTTTGTAAACTTTTTCTTGTGAACGAAAATAGAGCGACAAACCTGATTCAAGCGATTCATCCGACGACAGCTTCAAGCGAATTCAATCCCGTTGGCACAAGAGTAGCGGTGCTGTATTTACGATATAAATGAGACGTTTTCTTCGATTTACATTTGTCGCCGCCGTTGGCTTCGGTGCGTGCCTTGGTGCGCTCCCTTCGCGTGCCGCCGGGCCGGATCAGATTAGTGACACGGCGATGGCGCAGATCTCCGCCCTGCACGAGGAAAAGCTCTCGCGTTCCCCGGTTCACCAAAAGCTTGATTCCCATTTCATTTTCAAGCTCAAGCGGGACCGCAATCAGATTTCCAATCCCGCTCTCACGAACTTGCCATCCCATCTCGAATTCCAAACGGATGGCCGTGTACTGGTCGATATCGAAGCCCAGGTCACTGACGCGCTCCTCGCGCAAATCCAGCGCTCCGGCGGAGCCATTCGCAGCAGCGTGCCGGCGTTTCACGCAATCCGGGCGCTCGTCAGTCTGAATCAGCTTGAGAGCCTGGCAGCGCGGGGGGAAGTAAAATTCATCCGGCGCGCGATCAAGGGGCATCGTCGCACCGGCAGCGTCGATTCCCAAGGCGACGCTGCCCACGGCGCCATCACGGCCCGCAGTACCTTCGGTGCCAGCGGCGCCGGTGTCAAAGTCGGCGTGCTCTCGGACAGCATCGATTACTTGTCCAATTCTCAAGCTTCCGGCGATTTGGGGCCGGTCACCGTATTGCCAGGGCAGGACGGGACACCGGGCACCGGAGAGGGGACGGCCATGCTGGAGATTATCCATGACCTGGCGCCGGGCGCGCAGCTTTTCTTCGCGACCGCAGGCATTAGTGAAGCCAGCTTCGCTCAAAACATTCTCGACCTCCGCAGTGCCGGTTGTGACATCATCGTGGATGACTTCGGCTATGGGGATGAGTCGCCATTTCAGGACGGCCCGATCGCGCAAGCGGTGAACACGGTCACCGCCAGCGGGGCTTTGTATTTCTCGGCGGCAGGCAATGACGGAAATCTGGATAAGCTAACCTCGAGCACCTGGGAGGGAGATTTCGTTGATGGTGGCGCAGTCGGCTCCGTGATCACCGGCAGTGGTTTCAATGAATCCGGCGGGCGCATGCATAAATTTGGTGCCGTCACTTACGACCGCGTATTAAGTTCCTCAGCGGATGTGGTCCTGTTTTGGTCCGACCCGTTGGGCGCGGCCACCAATGACTACGATCTGTTCGTGCTCAATTCCGCAGGCACCCAAATCTATGATTTTTCCAATGCCACCCAAGACGGCAGCCAGGATCCCTTCGAGGCTTGCACATCGCCGGCGAATGGCTGGATATTGGTCGTCAAGCATTCCGGCGCGGCGCGCTTTCTCCACGTGGCGGCGCTGTCCGATGGCAACTCGCACCTGGGCTTGGGCACTTCAGGCAACACCGCCGGACATCAGTGCGCCAGCAACGCCTTCTGTGTGGCTGCCGTGGACGCGACCAAGGCTTACCCGAACCCCTTTGCCACGACCAACGTGGTAGAGAAGTTCAGTTCGGACGGCCCGCGCAAGGTTTTCTTTAATGCGGACGGTTCCGCCATCACTCCGGGTAACTTTTCTTCGACCGGCGGGACGAACCGCCTGAAGCCGGATATTACAGCCGCCGATGGCGTCAGCAGCAGCGTGCCTGGTTTCACGCCATTTTATGGGACCTCCGCCGCCGCTCCACATGCGGCCGCGATTGCCGCGCTGCTCAAGTCTTATCAAACGAACCTGAGTTCCGCGCAGATTCGCGCCTGTCTCACCAATACGGCGCTCGACATCATGAGCGCCGGTTGGGACCGCGATTCGGGCTCAGGCATTGTCATGGCAGCGCCTGCGCTCCAGGCCGCGCCGCCGCCCCCGCCGATGATTCTGTCCAGCTTGCGCACCGGGACCAACTTCACTTTCACCTGGAGCACCAGCAGCGGGCACAAGTACCAACCCCAATACACGAGCAACGTGAAGCCCACCGTTTGGAACAACCTTGGCAGTGTCATCACCGCCAGCAACACCACCGCCAGCGTCTTCGACACCCTCGGAACCAACCACCAACGATTTTACCGTGTCCTGCTGACGCAGTGAAATCCCGGCCCGCTTAACGCCTCAGTGAAGTGCTCAGCGCGGAGCTCCAGCTCCGCCCCAATGCCAGTCTCAGCCCGGGAAACGCCCGGTTCGCCGTTTTCAGGAGCGATGCAGTGAGGTAGGCATGGCGCAAAAAGTAGAAATTAACCCCATGGCGACGACGGCAGGCCGTGCTAGCTTCGCACCACCTCGAACTGAGCACGTTCCGAAATCCCGGAAACAACAACGCAGTTCAGAGATGAACAGACAGACAACCTGGAACAAACCATTATGAGAAATCCATCCTCCATCCTTCCACCTGCCGCAAATGCAACCACACGCCGCCAGGCCTTAAAAGGCCTGGGCCTCGGCGCATTGGGACTGGCTTCTTTGAATTTACTGACCTCCCGAACCGGAGCGGCCAATCCCGGCGTGCTTGGCCGCTCGGACATCAACATCCTCAACTTCGCGCTGAACCTGGAATACCTGAAGGCCACGTACTTCACCTTCGGCACCACCGGATCGGACATCACGGCTGAAGGCGTCAGCATAAGCGGTCTTGGCCGCCCCGGCAGCGTCCTCATCAAGAGCGGGGCTCAGGTTCCCTTCGCCGACTCAAACATCCAGCAATACACCTCGGAAATGGCCGCCGACGACCGCGCGCACGTCGAATATCTCCGCTCAGTGCTGGGCTTTTTTGCGGTCACGCGGCCCACCCTTGACCTCGAACTCAACTTCAACACTCTCGCCCGGGATGCCGGCATCATCACCACCGGGGAAACCTTTGACCCTTTTGCCGATGATATTTCCTTTCTGCTCGGCGCTTTCTATATTGTGGATGTGGCCGTGACCTTCTATCGCGGAGTGCTTCCACTCGTCATTGATAGAACCATCCTTTCCGCCCTCGCGGGATTCCTCGGCGATGAGGCTTCTCACGCTGGCGTCATCCGCGCCAAACTCTTCGAGGCTGGAACCACGGCTCAAACGGAAGCCCAGGATCTTTCCGCGCTGCGCGACAGACTCGATGGCGTCGGGAGCCTTGACCAGGGCGTCGTTCTTAACGGCAATGCCAACATCGCTCCAGTCAATTCCTTCGGCATGACCTTCTCCCGGACCGAGCGCCAGGTGCTCAACATCCTTTTCCTAAAGGTGAACGCCAACAGCGGCGGCTTCTTCCCCAACGGCTTCAATGGATAAGCCGCATCGAGAAAAGTGCAATCGTGGGGATGTCTTCATCCCCACAAGCAGGGAAGGGGACATGGATTGGCGACGAAGATGTCTCCACCCCTTCATTAAATGCCTGCGAAAGTCCATCAGGCTCTCACTGTCGGACACGGTAGAAGAGCGCGGGACCGGTGGCGTTGGTATCCGTGAAGATAAACACGCCGCCGCTCGATGTGTTCGTGTAAACCGGGATCCAGTTCGTCAGGTCGGTGGACGTATCGACTTCGTAGTTCTGACCGTCCGTTCCCGGGAATTGCAGGCTGAAGTGCCCATTTACTGGCGTCGAAGCCGTCAATGTAATGGGCGGCCCAAACGGTGTGGCGCTGGCTTGAGCGGAGTTGGCGCTTTCACCGCTGGCATTCAAGGCCGAAACCACATAGTAGTAAGTCGTGTCGTTGACCAATCCCGTATTGGTATAAACCGTTGAGGTTGGACTGGCCAGGATGGTGTACGGGCCTCCATTGTTCGTCGAGCCCTTCACATTGTAACTGGTCGCTCCCGAAGCCGCGGCCCAGGTCAGGCTCACTTGCGCGTTGCCTGGCGTGGCCGTCAATCCTGTCGGCACTCCCAGCGGCGGGGCCATGACCACGGCAATTTCCGAAGCGCTCAAACCACGATTATAGACGCGCACATCGTCCAGGGAGCCTTGGAAATAATCGCCGGCGGTGCCGCTGCCGTTTTTTGCGCCGATCGCCAGCGAGTCGGTGGTGGTGCCATTGGTGCCGCTGGCCACGAGGCTGGCCTTGCTCACGCCGTTATAATAAATCACCATGGTGGTGCCGTTCCACGTCCCCGCGACATGGATCCACGTGCTGACGGACGGCAACGTCGTGGTCAGTGTGCCCACTCCGGTCAGATCGAACTTGAACACTCCGCCCTCGGCCAGCAGCCGGTATTGATTGTCACTATTTCCCTTCTGGAGCACGCGCCGGTTCCCGCTCCAGTTGGCGGCATTGATCCAGGCCGTGATCGTCAGGCCGTTGGTCGGGTCGAGACTGGCTGAATCCGAAACCGAAACGAACTGCAAATTCGCGGCATTGAATTGGAGCGCTGACGGCCCAACTTTGCCGGGCACCCAGGCTGGAGTGTTTACCAACGCGCCGGAGTTGTTATTGCCGGAGGAATCCGTGGCCGTGGTTCCCGAACCCTCATCAAACTTCCAATAGCCGATCAGGCCGCCGGCGACCGTCGAGGGGATCGCGCTGATCTGCACGCTGTTCGAGCTCTGGCCGTGCGAACTCGAAGCCGACAGCACATAATAATACGTGGTGCCATTCACTAATCCGTTGTCGGTGTAATTCGTGCTCACGGGACTGGCTATGGTTACATAAGGACCGCCGTTCGCCGTCGAACGTTTCAAGCTGTAACTGGTCGCCCCAAAACTGGCCGCCCAATTCAAGATTATCTGTCCATTGCCGGGACGGGCGCTAAATCCAACTGGAATCGGCGGAGGCCCCACTGGCGCTCCGATCACTTGGGCGGAGTTCGCGCTCGGCCCGCCGCTGCCCACCGCCGACACCACGTAAAAATAAGACATCCCATTGACCAAATTCGTGTCCGTGTAACTTGTGCCGGCCAGGTTGACCGCCAGTGAATAATACGGCCCGCCGCTGCTGGTAAAACGCTTCAAGTTGTAACTCGTCGCTCCGGAAACCGCGTTCCAGGACAGGCCGACCTGCGCGTTGAGACCATTGGTCGCAACCAATCCAGTCGGCGCCGCGGGCGGCGCGTAGGTGAACGTCACGGGCGCCGAACTGTTGCCGCTGGCCGTCACCACCAGCGAATACGTCCCCGCCGGCAGATTTGACGGCAGCGAAAATTCCGTCGCCACCACTCGGCTGCCGGTGGCCACCCCGGTGCTGTTCCACCCGTAAGTTCGCGCATAATAGACATTGCCGGTGACGCTGTTGGTCATTCGCACCAACGGATAGTTGCTATCCATCTGCCAGTCATCCCCGTACGCGGCGCCCCCGGTGATGCCATTGAGCCCGGTGCCGGTTAAATGAAACGAACCGTCCACATTTTCCGTAATGCCATTGATGACCGGCTGGCCGATCGCCAGCGGTGCGCCACTGGGCGTATAGACGTAAAGGTGAGTGCTGGTCTGGCCCCCGACGAAGAGCACGTTTCCATCCGGCAGGTCGAGCATCGTGCTGCCAAAGGGAGCGTTATTGTAGGTAAGCCCGGTGGGGCCATTTACCTGGGTAAAACTGTTGCTGATGTAATCGTACTCATAGAAATAGGTTGGGGGATTGAACCCATTCGTGGGGCCAATGGCGCAGAGAATGTTGCCGTTGACCATCATCGCGGCCGGGGCGTCCACTGCTCCCAGCGCGTTCGTGCCGAAGATCATCGTGGGTCCAGCCACCCAGGTGCCGGCGGCAGTGCTTCCGCTCGGAGTGTAAATGGCGGTGTTGACCGTGCCGCCGATGAAAAACACCTTCCCGTTAGGCAGCAAAAATACAGCTCCTTCCTCAAAGCCATACCCGTAAAGAGACACGGGACAGGTGGCATCGGAAATCCATTGATTTAACGACGGGATGAAGCGTGAGGAAGTGGTCGCCCCGCCATCCACCGTCAAAATGCTGTCGTCGGGCAGCTTGACCCAACAGGCCTCCCCCTGGCCCCGCAGAGCGTTGACCGTAGTCCAACTATTGCTGGCGACATTATAGATGCTATGTTCCAGCACGACATTTCCATTGGGCAACATTTTCGATTCCGCGTCGGAATAACCGATTCCGGGAAGGGGAGTCGCCGTCCAGACATTCGCCAGGGGATTGTAAATTTCCGCTTTCCCCCTGCCCGTGTAGTATTCGCCGCCGCAGACAAAAACATTGCCGTTGGTCAGGACTTGTGAGGCGTAGAAGAGGCGGGTGTCGTGCATTGCCGCCATGGTGGTCCACGTGCCATTAACATAGCTGCCTTGATTATCCGGCGTCAGCCGATACCAATTCTGGCCGCTGTCTCCACACATCACGGTTCCATCGCCTAACAGGAGACAATTGATAACTCCGGCCGGCGGTGCGTGCGTCAGGGGAGCCCACGTTCCCGCCGCCTCCATGGACGGCGACAGAAGGATCAGGGCTAAAACAGCGCCGAACGCAATGGCAATTCCCGGCGTGATTTTTCGGGATGCGAGAACATTAACTGGTAATTTGCCTGAATGTTTGTCCAGCCAGTACGGCGTGGTTCCTGGAGTCATATAGTATTAAAGGCTGCACGTATCTGAGTAATGATTTCATCATGCCGGTAATCGATCTATTCGCGCGCTTCGTTTGCCGGTCGCACACCCACCCACTACTGGCGACGGTGCTGTAGCAGGAAGGGTGTTGCCACGGGATGAAATCGCGCGCGATGGTTGGAGCTGCTCAGATGAGAGAGGCAAACCAACTCTTGTCAATTTGACGCCATGATGAACGGCTCACATTTTGGCACGGAAGCGGCAATCTGTCAATTTTGCTTCCAATCAGTTCCAGGACGGCTGCGACTTGCGAATCAAACTGAAATGCCTACAGGAGTATTGGAGTCAAAATCATACTCTGCTGCCTTCCATTCAAAGGGTGGCAACCGCAACTCAATTTCCCCGAGCTTTCCCTTCGTTCAAGGCGGGAGGACGCGCAGGCGGAAGAAGTCCTGACTGTCCGTGAGAGCGTTAGTGAACGTAATTGGGCCGCCGGTGCCGATCATGGGGTTGCCGATGGGAATCCAGTTCGGCGCGGAGAGGTCGGTCTTGTATTCGACTTGATAACCTTGTCCCGCCACGGAAGACCACGCCACTGTGAGCTGGCCGGCCGAGGCATTTATCCCGCCCACTGCCGGCGGCGGAACGACCACGACGGTGAAGGACTGCGAGGCGCTGAGGTTCGGCGTGCCGTTATCGGTGACAGTCACAAAAATGGTGTTCGTAGCCGGGGCGTTGGTGGGTGTCCATTGGAAACCACCAGCGGCGGTGATGGAAGCCCCAGCAGGCGCGCCTGCGCCAAGTGTGAAGGTGAGCGTCTGGGGCGGCAGGTCGTTGTCAATGGCATTGGCGTTGAAGGCGAGGGTCTGGCCAATGGCGACGACACGGTTGCTGAGGGCGGCCAATACGGGAGCGGTGTTGTAGATGTTATTCGTGCGCGGCGTGGGAGCGACCATGGGATAAAAATTGGCGCCGCCGTTGGGGTAGCGGCCCAAACTGATGTCGTCGGTCTGCGCTCCAAAAGTGATGGCGTCCACAGCATTGCCAAGGCTGTTGAAGAGGCCGATGCTCTCACCGCTTTTGCTTAGCTTGAAATTGACGTGGAGGTCGGAGCTGCCGGTGGTGGATTTTTTGTCAGCCCAGACCAGGAGGAAACCGCCAGGCGGAATGGTGTAGCCGGAGGGAATGGCGAATTTGGTGGTATTGGTGAGCGTATCGGTCAGGTAATAGCCGGTGAGGTCCACGAGGTTGGAGCCGTAATTGTAGAGTTCGAACCAATCGTCGTATTTGTTGCCATCGGCGGGGTCCTGGAGGGTGTGGGTGTTGCCGGCCATGAGTTCGTTGAAGACGACGGTGAGTGGGCCGCTATTGCCGTTGTTGGTGCCCGCTGGCGTGGCGAAAAAGAATTGCTGGCGATCGAAGCTTTGTCCATCGGGGAATGAGCCGTAGGAATGGTTGGACGGCAGGTTCGTGTAATCAAGGTAATCGAGCACTTCGGCCTTGCCGGCGTCGAGCCGGCTCAAGGCCAGGGAGCCTGCTCCGCTGGGCAAGGTAAAGCTGGTGTGGATTTCGTTCGTGGTGTTCAGGCCGACCTGGCTGTCGGCAAAAATGATTTTGAACTGGCCGGGGTTGATGCTGGCAGTGGATGGGAAGGCCCAGGCGGTGAGGTTCGCATAATTGGTGCTAAGATAAAGGCCATTCAGCGAAACGACGGTCGAGCTGGGATTATAGATTTCAATCCACGGGACGTGTTGCCCGGCGCTGTTGGTGATGCTGCTGACGTTGTCAGCTTCGATTTCGTTGATCCAGAGCGGCGGGAAAGATGGCAGTGCGGCTTGGACGGTGTTGGTCGCAGCGGGGCTGAGCGAAGCGCCGGACCAGTTGCCGACGCGCCAGTTGTCCTGATGCGGGTCAATCAACTGAAGCGAGCCACCGTTGCCGTTCGCGCCTGAGGGCCATGGGGCAGCGCTGCTGTATTTGACGCGGGTCACAATGACATTCGTGCCGCCGTTGGTGGAGGGAATTTGGAGGGACAAGGTTTCGCCGCTGCTTTGCAAGGTCCCGGTGTAGGTGTCAAATACCAGGTTGCTGACCCCGTAGGCCGCGCCGAAGGTGGAGCGATCGGAGGCGAGCACGAGGGTGTTCGTGGGACTGATGAACGAGCCGGGCGGGAACGTGTAGCCCACACCGTGAAGATCGTAACTGGAGAGGTCGAATGCGACATTGGTGGAGGTGTTGAACAGTTCGATGTAATCCGCCCCGGGAATTTGCGGGTTGTACATGATCTCGTTGATGACCACCTGGCCGATTGGCGGGGGCAACGTGTTGTTATACACTGCCGCGATGTTGGTGCTCGCTCCGGAGACAGGTTGGGAATGAACGTCCACGCCAGTGACGGCAAGCTGGTTCGTGCCGGTTTGCAGGGGAACCCGGACAGACCAGTTCGTGACCGTGGTCCACGTGACGGGATATTGTGCGCCGTTGAACCAGATGGTCTGGACGCCGATAGGCGCGGAGCCGGTGATCGTGGCGACATTATTGCTGACGATGGGCGGGCTGACGGTGAAGTTTGCGGCGACGGTGGCAAGCTGTGATTGCAAATAAGTCCGCCGCTGACTGAACCAGGAAATCACCGCCGTTGGCGGCGTGAGCGTCTGACTGTCGCACCAGTTGACCCCGTTGGCGAAGAGCGATTGCGACTTGGCGTTGATGACCGGCACGCAAACCGATGGATCCAGCGGGCCGTTAACGGCGGCCTGGATCGCCCGCCAGTAGGCGCGGGCAAATGGCGGGAAGGCATACATGCGCGAAACCGTTGGGTCTTCGGAGTTGAAGAGCGGCGCGGAACTCGGCTGGTAGGTCGAAGAATTAAGCTCTGCCGCGAGCATGAGCCAGTCGAGGTCGAACATGTAAAGCTGCCATTTGCCGCCGACAGGCAGGAACGCGAACATGTTTTTTCCAATCTGATGGCCGAAGGAATCGAAATTCACGATGATATGCTCGGTGGCAAAGATGCCCATACATTCCTCCATGTTCATCAAACCCGAGAGAGCGTCTGCGTAGGGTTCGGGTGAGGCGGCATTGGCGGCATCGACCCACGTATAGAGATTGGTGAAATTATTGACTCGGTCCTCCGTGCGGACCAAAAAATTCCAGCGGTACTTTTCGCGTTTCTTCGCGCCGCTGGTGGTGGTGAATTCGGCCAATTGCGGCTCGGGATCGGCGGTGAGACTGCCGGAATCGCTGAATTCGAAGGCGCGTTCGACGCGGAAGAAGTCGCCGGCGGTTTGATTGTGCGACCATTCGTCAATGAATCCGCCAGCGGGTTCCATGACAGCCTCAAATGTAGTGTGGCGCGAATCGTCTGTGACGCCGTTGACGTGAAGGCGGATGGTATAACGATGGCTGAACGGCAGATTAATGCGGTCGGCAATCCAGTAGCCCATTTGCTCCTGCAACGCGGTCGTTTCGTTGCCGTGGCCACCGGGCCAGTCAATCTTCAATTCGGTTTCGCCAAGGAAAGGATCATCGGAGGGAAAATTTACCGCGTAACCGCAGCTTGAACACGTCACACCGCAGTAGCCAGGGGCTATATATGGGCTCCCTTTGTAAAGAGCCGAGGCGTTATAGATGACGCGTGAGCCGTTGAGAACCCAGGTGATGTCGAGCGGAGAATTGTCGAGGTGAGCGCGGGCATTCCAGGTGTTGGACCTGGCCTGCGTCATCCACATGCGGTAAACGGGGTAATTTCCGGTGGGCTGGAATTCACCGACACGCACGAGGCATTCATGCGTGGGAGCATCGCTGGGGAAGGCCGCGGTTACGTGCGCGGCGGAATTGTCCGTGGCTTGGATGTAAAAAGCGACGAGCGAAATGGCGGGCTGGCCGGGAATCGTGGCGGTGTAAATGCCATCGCCTGCAACTGCGTCGTTGCCGGTGCCATCGTCTGTCATTGTGGTAGACGAGTACGTCGAGCTGGGGTCAATGCGATATTTCAATGTGACTGAGGAGAGGCCGTCGGGATCGTTGACCTGCGCGGTGACAACGATGGGCTGATTGGTCGTCGGCAGCACGGGCGAGTGCGAAACCTGGGTAATGGCTGGCCCGGCATTGGTGACGTAGCGGCTGTTGGGCAGGCCGGGTGTGCCGGGATTGGAAGGGGTGGTGAGTTCGCCGACGCATTCAAGCCAGTTGCCACGCAAGCGAAGCAAAATTTCCGGCTGACCTTTGAGCCAGCGTGCGGCGGCCTTGATGGTGACGTTGGTCGTTCCTGAGGGAAGCGCGGAAGTCAGCGGCGTGCGGACGCGGTTGACCTGGTTGTCGCCCTTGTCCACCGTGCGGACGTGATAGGAATGCGTGCTTTGGTAACCCTCGGTGGTTTCAAGGGAGGAAAGGGATTCAGTTCCTTCGGCAGTCCAGCCTGTGGCGTCAGGTTCAAAGTTGGAATTGGCGATGCGATTGGTGCCGCCGGAGTCAATCACCTGAACATTGTCCACCAGCGCTTCGCCCGTGCCTTGAAGGAGGACCTGCAGTTCGTCCGCGGCAACGTCACCGTTGTCAATCGTGCCGATGGCAGAAATGAGCGTCCACGGGGCTTTGTGGGTTTCATCGCTATCGGCCCAATTTGGCGCGAGCGAATTGTCGGCGCGCGGATCAATCAGTTCAAGGCTGCTGCCACCGCCATGCGACCATTGGCCCCAGCGTCCGCCGTTTTCGTAACTGACCTGATTGACGACGGGGTAGATGTTGTTTGTGATGAACGCGCCGTGATCATTGGTCGTGACAATGACATCGGGCATGGCCAGCGCCACCGCCTCACCGTGGTGTGCGAGCGAGCCGCCGAAATTACCGACGAGATTACCCGAGTTCAGATAAGGGTAATTGGCCTGCATCCGCATGGTGTTCCTGGCAACGACCATGTAGCCGCCGGACGCGAGCATCGTATTGGATGGAAAACTGTAGCTGATGCCGGAGACAAACTGCCAGCCGCCCAGGTTCACTGGGTTCGGGCCGCGATTGTAAAGCTCGATATATTGGTCGTCATCATTCAGCGAAATCGGGTCGTACATGATTTCGTTGATGACGATGTCCACATTGCGGACTGCGGCGTTGGCGGTGCCCGGCGTGGGCGAAGCGAGTTGACGAAATGTGCCGGAGCCATTCGGAAAACGGCCGGTGGAAATGCCAGTTTGTTGCGCGGCAAAGCGCACCGCGTCCAGCACGCGCGCACCGCTGGCGTTCCGGAAATAAATCGTGTCGCCGCCGGGGTTCAGGGTGAATCCAAGCTGGCTGGCCGTGAAGGAAAGGAAGCCGCGCGCGGGAATGACCGAGCCGGGTGGCAGAATATATTTGTTGGTGGCCGGATCATTGCTCAACGAGCAGCCGCTGAGGTCCAGCGCGGCGGCGCTGTGATTGTAGAGTTCAATGAAGGGCGTCTGGCCGGCATTGGTGTGGGCCAAGAATTCGTTAATCATCACGTTGCGCATCGCGTCGGATGTGATGGGTTCAAGCCGGCCGGGCGAGCCGCCGACAGAATCGCTGGCTGCCCAGGCGAGCGGATTATTTTCGCCATAAGATGGATGCGCGAGGACGAGCGAATGGCCCGCGCCATCGGGTGAAATGGGCCAGGGCGATTGCGTGTCGTAATCCACTTCGAGAAAGACCGCGCCGGCCTGGTTGAGCAGCAACACGCTGCCGCTGGAATTGGGGAGGTTGTTGGTGTAAGGGCCGAAAACGTTCGTCAACCCATACGCGGCCTGGAGGTCAGCCGGAGATCGAGCGACGAGTACGAACCCGCCGCCGGGAAGGATCGTGCCTGGTGGGAATGTGTAGGAAAGGCTGCCGCCCAATTGGAACCCGCTCAAGTCCTGGGGCTCGCCGCGCGAATTAAATATCTCGACGTATTCCAAAACGCTGTTCGTCGGGTGATACATGACTTCGGAAATGACCAGGCTGGTACGGCGGCTGCATTGGCCGAGCGACTCGAAAGTCAACGGCGCGTTGGTGCCGGGGTTGACCGCGTTGGTGATGTTAACGAATGAGGCCGTCGCGGTCGTGTTCGTGTTGTGGCTCGAAACGACGAAACTGAGAAAAACGTTGGAGGGCAGCGTCAAAGTCGCCGAGCCAAGCTGCGTCCAATTCGTTCCATCGAAACCCGCATAACCGCTGAACACGTTTCCCGAGCGGCGAAGACGAAGCCAGGTGTTCGGATAGTTGACAGGGAAGGAACCAGTCACGGTCGCGGCGGTGTTGCTCGCGCCGCGTGATTCGAAAAAAGCGCCGCTGATGGTGGGCGTGGCGAGCACGGCGGCGTTACGGGCCCCGGTCGTCAAATCTTCGCGCGCCATCAAGCCCGCTTCCGACCACGCGTCGGCCAGCGAAAGCGAAGTCAACTGGAACTCAATGTCGAAATCGCCAGTCTGGGTTTGATAACCGGATTGAAATTGATCGTTGGTCCGGCCAATGCCCGTGCCGCCGCCGGTGATCGTGAGTCCGCCAGGTATGGGAGTTTGAGAGCCGGGAGGAACCGCGCCGCCGACACCGGCGGGCGTATAAAGGCTGGCGAGAAAACTGGCTTGGCTGTTCGCGGCAATCTGGTTCGTCGCTGACGATTGATCGGTGACGTAATTGACCGTCACGGTATAGGAGGCGGCATTGCTCATGGCGGCGACATTCAACACCACGTTGCTTTGCGAGGCGTCGAGCGCGGCGCTGAGAATGGCGAGGTTGCCACTCGGGCCGGTAATGGAATAATTCGCCAGGTTCGTCGCGGTCCCAAGCTGAACTTTCTCCGAGTAATAAACACCCACCTGGCTGAGGCCCAGCGATTGCGCGCCAAGCAGGATGGGCGGGGTCGTGTCCGCAACCACCATGAGCGTGGCGACCTTGCTGGTGGCGCTGTAGTTCACGTTGCTGATGACATTGGCCGCGATCATTTTGAAGAGTGCGCCGTTGTCGGCCAGCGCGGCGGCGTTGGTGGTGTAACTGGCGTTCGTGGCGCCGGGAATGGCCACGCCGTTTTTGTACCATTGCAACACCGGGTAAGGATAGCCCGTGGCATTGGCACTGAAGGTGGCGGGAGCAAGCTCCGCGACAGTCAAATTTGTGGGGTCACTAAGAAATGTTGGCGGCAACTGGCTCCCGGGGATGCCGCTCAACGCGTAAACTCCGGTTGAGCCGCTGCCGGGCGCTTGGGAGAAATCAATGCTGGCCACCGGTTTGTTGGTGACGCCGAACAGGGCGGCGAGATTCACAGTGGACTGGTAAAAACGAGGATTACCGGGATTGCCCTGGGTGGTCCCAGTGCTCAAGGAAATGCGCTCAAAGCCACTCAACGCGTACCCTGAATTGTTGAACCAGTCCGGCGCGTTGTAATTCGTGGCGTAGGTGCTGCCATCGGCAAAATGCACCGTCATGGTCGGCGCGCTTGCGCTGCTGGCAGCGGCGGAATTCGCGATCACAGTCAGGATGTTGTAAATCGCGGGTGTCGTCAGGGTGAGCGTGCCGGTGGAAATGCCCGTCTCACTGCTCATGACCAGCGCATTGGGACCAGTGTAAGGTTGAAATTGAAAAAGCGAGCCGTCCATGACGCTTTGAAACGAACCACTGGCCGGCAGGCCAAGGCTCGTACCGGGCAGACCGCTTTGGTAAAATGCATTGCCTTCACCGGGATTCAATTCGCTCGCGTAAGCATTGTAGGGCGGACCGGAAGCGGTGTTTTCAATCACGACGTCCCAATTGTAACCGGTGGCGTTGATGGGCCGCGCAATCGGGATCACGGTAAGCGTGGCGACCTGACTGGTGGCGTAGTAAGTGACGTTGCTGGCGACGTTGCTGGCGATGAGTTGGAAAATTGCGCCGTTGTCGGACAATGCGGCCGAAGGAATGGTGTAGGTCAGATTCGTCGCGTTCGGGATGGCGTTGCCATTGCGATACCATTGCACGGTGGGAATTGGATTGCCGGAGACGGCGGCGGTAAAGCTGGCGGATGACAATTCCGGCACGCTATTGCTTAGCGGCTGAGTGGTGATTTGCGCGGGCGTCTGGGCGACGAGCTGGCCGCTCACGCCGTAAACGGCGGTGGCCCCGGACAGGCCGCTTTTGGTGCCGGTGGCCTGGCCGAACGTGAGGCTGAGGATAAGCTTGTTCGTCGCGCTGCCGGTCAGGTTGATGGTGGTCTCGTAAAAGCGCGGATTGTTGTTGCCGGCATTGGGCGTCGCGCCGTTGGAAAGATGGATGCGGTCAAAGCCGCCGAGTGCGATGCCGTAAAGGGAGGGATTCGCGTTGTTGAACCAATCGGGCGCGTAGTAATTCGTGGTGAGGGAAGTGCCGTCGGAGAAATTGACCATGAGGGTGGCGGAGCCGGTGCTGTCGCCGTTGGCGGAATTCGCAAGGATGGCCAAGCTCGAGTAACTCGCGGGCGTGACGAGGAGGAGAGTGCCGGTGGAAAGGCCCGTGGCGCTGCTGAGGACGAGGGCATTGTTGGTGGTGTACGGCTGCAATTGAAAAAGAGCGCCATCACCGCTGGTGCTAGTAAACGCACCAGTGTCCGGCAGGCCATTGGTGTAGCCGGGCAGGCCGTGCTGATAAAACGCGTTGCCTTCACTGGGATTCAGTTCGACAGCCGTCGTGAACGGCAGGCCGGAAGAGGTGCTTTCGACGACCAGGTCGCGATTGTAGCCAGTCGCAGCAATCGGCGAAATGGCGGCCTCAAGCCGGGCATGAACCAGAAAAAGAACTATGGAGAACACCGCGAATAAACGGCAAAAAAAGGGACTATACATAGTAAGGTAAAGGGCCATCTGAATGGGAAACAATAGAGGCGCTGCTTGGACCTGGTACGGCTGCTGGCATTTTTTTAATTCTCACTGTCCGCAGGACAATTGACAAATGGAAAATCAAGGGGTTCCGCGCGATAAAACGAACCGATTTCTGCTAAGCGGTTTCCGCGCATGGCAGGTCACGGGAAAGGAAGGACTCGTGTCAGTTTCCAACTTTATTCCGCAAATACCAGCGGACGGGCTTCCCCAAATACCTATTCCACGGTCACGCTCTTGGCCAGATTTCTCGGCTTGTCCACGTCGCAGCCGCGGGCGACGGCGGTGTAATAGGCGAGGAGTTGCAGAGGGATGACGGCGAGCAGGGGGAAGAGGGGCTCGATGGTTTGCGGGATATAAATAATGTCATCGACCTGCGCGCCCAGGCTGGGATTGCCTTCGGTGGCGATGGCGATGATCGGCCCTTTGCGGGCTTTGACGACTTCGAGGTTGCTCAGGGTTTTGTCATACATCGCGTCGGAGGGGATGACGACGACGCTGGGGGTATGCTCGTCGATCAGGGCGATGGGGCCGTGTTTCATTTCCGCGGCGGGATAGCCTTCGGCGTGGATGTAGGAAATTTCCTTGAGTTTGAGCGCGCCTTCGAGGGCGACGGGGAAATTGTATTGGCGGCCGAGGAAGAAGAAGTTTTTGGCTCCGGCATATTTTTTCGCGATTTGCTCGATGACGGGGGCTTGTTGCAGCACTTTTTCGAGTTGGGCGGGGATAGCCTCCAGCGCGTGCAGAATCTGCCGGCCGCGATTCAATGACAACATGCGGATGCGGCCCATCAACAAGGCGAACAACGTCAGCACGGTGACCTGCGAGGTGAATGCCTTGGTGGAAGCAACGCCAATTTCCGGTCCAGCGTGCAGGTAGATGCCGCCGTCGGCTTCGCGGGCAATGGTGCTGCCGACGACGTTGCAAATGGCCAGGACCTTGTGGCCGCGCCGGCGGGTTTCGCGCAGGCTGGCGAGAGTGTCGGCGGTTTCGCCGGACTGGGTGATGGCCAGGACGAGAGTGTTTTTCTCGATGGGGGCGTTGCGGTAGCGAAATTCGCTCGCGTATTCCACTTCCACCGGGATGTGCGCAAATTCCTCGAAGAGATATTCGCCCACGAGCGCGGCGTGCCAGCTTGTGCCGCAAGCGGTGATGACGATTTGATCAATGGCGCGCAATTCGGCATTGGACAGGTTCAAGCCGCCGAATTTGGCCGTGCCTTCATCCACGTCGATGCGGCCACGGAGAGCGTTCTGGACGGTGCGCGGCTGCTCGAAAATCTCCTTGAGCATGTAATGCGCGAAATTGCCGCGCTCGGCCGCTTCCGGGCTGAACTCCAATTGGCTGATCTGGACTTGCGCGGTGTCCGCGCCCAGGCTGGTGACATCGAACCGCTCGGAAGTGAGCGTGGCCACGTCGTAATCGTTCAGGTAGGCGACCTGGCGGGTATGCGGGGCAATCGCGGTGGCGTCGCTGGCCAAAAAATGTTCGCCTTCGCCGATGCCGACGATGAGCGGCGAGCCGCGTCGCGCGCCGACAATCACACCGGGATGATCGGCGCAAACGACGGCGATGCCGTACGTGCCAATCACTTCGCGCAACGCCTGCGTAACCGCCTGGGTGAGCGGGTGGAGGCTGCTGCCATTGTTCCCATTGCCCTTCGTTTGCTTTTCGTAATGTTCGCCGATCAAGTGCGCGAGAACTTCGGTATCGGTGGCCGAGCGGAAATGATGGCCGGCTTTGAGCATACGTTCCTTGAGCCGGTCGTAGTTCTCGATGATGCCATTGTGAACGACGGCGATCTTGCCGGTTTGATCGAGGTGCGGATGTGAATTCTCGTCGGAGGGCTGGCCGTGAGTGGCCCAGCGGGTGTGGCCAATGCCCAGGCAGCCGGGCACCGGTTCGACCTTGAGCAGTTTTGCCAGGCCTTCATCGATCTTGCCCTTGCGCTTGCGCAATTCGAGGCCCTGGCCATCCAGAATGGCCAGACCGGCGCTGTCATAGCCGCGATATTCCAAGCGCCGCAAGCCCTCGACGACGATCGGGGCAGCGGACTGCCTGCCAACATAACCAACAATGCCGCACATAAGAGGTCTTCGTTAGCAATTTACCTGCCAAATTGGGGCTGTTTTGGGCATTCCCAGCAGTAGGGAAACCGCGCTGAGGCGTCCCCATCCGCGTTTCAGCGGACGGAACGATTGATCCAGCGTTCCCAACCTGCGCATCCGGTTGCGCCGCTGAACGCGGCGCGTGCCGTCCCTGCCATTAGCAATGTCGCTTGCCCTTTGGCCCCTGACTGCGTTATATACGTACAGGGTACCGACCGACAAGCAAAGATTTCCTATGCCACAATCAGGCCGCCAATCAATCAACACCAGCAATGTGCTCTCGATCATCATGGGGGGCGGGCAGGGCACACGGCTCTTCCCCCTCACCAAGGAGCGCGCCAAACCCGCCGTGCCCCTGGCCGGCAAATATCGGCTCGTCGATATTCCCATTTCCAATTGCATCAACTCGGGCTTGCGCCGCGTTTACATCCTCACGCAATTCAACTCCGCTTCGCTGCACCGCCACATTTCCCAATCGTATAAGTTCGATCATTTCTCCGGCGGCTTCGTCGAGATTCTCGCCGCCGAGCAAACCTTCTCGGATGCCTCGTGGTATCAGGGTACGGCGGATGCCGTTCGCAAAAACCTCATCCACATCCTGAACCATGCGTTCGATTACCTGCTGATCCTGAGCGGCGATCAACTTTACCGGATGGATTTTCGCCCCATCATCGAGCAGCACGGCGAGAGCGCGGCGGACCTGACCGTGGCGACCATCCCGGTAACGCGTGCGGACTGCCCCTCTTTCGGGATCATGCAAATCGACGCCGACCGGCGGATTACCCGGTTCGTCGAGAAGCCGAAGGACCCGGCCGTGCTCGATACCTTGCACGTGCCCAAGGACTCGTATCCCAGCCTTGGCATCAAGGACGAGCGTGAACTGTTCCTCGCGTCGATGGGCATTTACGTTTTCAATCGCGACGTGCTGATCAAACTGCTCGACAACACGCAGACTGACTTCGGCAAACATATCATTCCCGGGGCCATCCCCACACATCGGGTGTTTTCCCACGTGTACCAGGGGTATTGGGAGGACATCGGGACAATTCGCGCCTTCTTCGAGGCGAACCTGGATGTCACCGCCGAACTGCCGCGCTTCAATTTCTTCGACATGAGCGCGCCGATTTTCTCGCGCCCCCGCTTTTTGCCGGGATCAAAGGTCAACGGCGCGCGCATCGACCATGCCATGGTTTCCGATGGGTGCATCATCAACGAATCGAAGATCGTCCAGAGCGTGATCGGCATCCGCAGCGTGGTCGGCTCGGGCACCGAACTCAAGCGCGTCGTGGTGATGGGCTGTGATTACTATGAATCGCTGGCGTCCATTACGGAAGGCGACAAACTTGGCCGTCCCCGCGTCGGCATTGGCCGCAATACGAAGATCGAAAATGCGATCATCGACAAGAACGCGCGCATCGGTGACAACGTGGTGATCTCCCCGACTGGCAAGCCCGAGAACGTGGACCATCCGCTCTACTTCATCCGCGACGGGATTGTGGTCATTCCGAAGAATGCCGTCATTCCGCATGGGACGGTGATTTGAGGGCGTCGCAAGGAAGGACACGAAATTTATGATCAGGGTGGGTATCTGTCTAAAAAGAGTTGCCGAATTAGTGCTTCTATTGGCCATGCTGGCGTTGAACTTGCGCCATGCCAATGCCGACACATGTAATATCCCATTCTCCGCGGCAAACTATTCAAAATTCGATTTCCGCTTTCAAAACTCAACGCCTTTGTTGGCAAACCAACGGTCCTTCACCTTTAACCCGCATCCCGATTTTCAGACGAATACACCAAGTTACGATCCAACCTGGGGAGGGGGCGGATACGGCTCTATGGAGCTGACCTGGCCGGCAAACCGGACCAATTTCTTCGAAGTCACAAATATCGGTTGCGATAGCAATCAAGACGTGGCATATGGCTACGCAGGGGTAACAACTTATGTGGATATCCGTGTGGGAGAATTTGGTTCGAGCTTGTCGGATGCGCTGACAAACAGTTTTTATGGGCTGCCCACAGACAGGATATTCGATACCAGAATAAAATATATTGTAAAGGGAGGCGTTGGTGATGGCCGGATGCTTTATCTCAATGGGAAGTGGGCTTATTATTTGGAGACGTCCGGAGACAATATGCCCGTTGGTGATTGTGGCGATTACCCCACCAATTATTCCTACGGTGCTGACGCGACAATTCTTTTGGCTGTTGATTTGGGAATTGAGCCTCATGGTTTTCCGGAAATGCTGCTGATCACATGGTCCATTTACGCCGATTTGGAATTGGGAGTGCGACCAAATGATACAAGTTTACTCTCCTTCGGCGCCATTTCTTCCCAGCTCTTGTCCACGCCTGACCCCACCAATTACATCCAGAACGTGGTCAATTATTACCAAAGTCAAATAACCGGGCAGAGCTTGGTACTTTCCGGCGCGCCCCCGGAATTCCTGTTGCTATATGACTTTTCAAGCAGCAATTCGGTGGTGCCGTCTGCAATTGTGCCATCCAGCGTCGTTACTACTCGACCGCCTGGCTTGCTTAACAGCATGTATCCCTACATTAACCAATATGACGCCGGGGTTGCCTTTACCCTCCCGAAACGGTTTAAAAATCCAAATCCCTCTCCGGTTTATACTCCAGGTGGGAACGCCTGCGGCCCTACGTCGCTCGGAATGGCATTACACGCTCTCAACGCCTCAGGTGACGCGCATTCAATATACGATAACACCATGCAGTATGGATGGGTTTCAACAGATGATTTCGCAAACAGTTTTCAATGGGCGAAAGCCAAGGCATGGCTCGAAGGGGCGCCTGATTACGAAAAAGAGGAATTTTCGTCGCCATCCCCGTTGCCATCCGGCACGTCGGTCTATTTGTTGTCCGATACCCAGTCCAATCGTATTGCCTCGGACTGGACGAACATTGACGGGGTCCTTACCGGGTTAAAGCAGCCCATTTTATTTCGTACTGATTTGGGTTTGGGAAGCGGTTTAACCCCAAATACAATTGGCGGCGGTCATGTCATATTATTATTGGGAAAAAGCCACAGTGATTTTGTTGGAAATTTTTACGGCTTGTCGGGCGACTACTACATTGTCGCAGATCCAGCAGGTCATTTTTTCGCCAATATCACGGGAACCCATTATGGTTTGATGACGAATTTGATGGCCCAATGTGTTGGCATCAGTTACGGAGGGTGGTGCGCCATTTACCCAAAGGAGTTGCTCCAAGAGAGCATATTGGACAAGAACAATGCATTTAAGCCGAGGCTGGCGGCTTTAACGTTCCCATCACCATTTGCCTATCAGCAGACGCAAGTGCAATCACCGGCAGCGCTTATTGTCACCGACTCTTTGGGAAGGCAAACGGGGATTCAGACGGACGGCACGGTCATCGAAAATATTCCCCAATCGTGGTACCAACCGGACGTAGCTGATGAGGAAGAGGATGGTTCAACAATCATTGTGCCGAATGGGTCAAAAACAGTCGTTATCAACAAGCCACCTCAAGGACTGTATCAAATCCAACTTACCGGCACAGGAAATGGCTCATTCCAACTTGGCTGGGTTGATGTGACGGCTCAGGGCGGACAGTTCTCTCGAACAACGGTTACAAACGCAATTGCGACAGGCCAAACTTCGGTTTACCAGTTCATGGAAGGAACGATGCCTCCTCGGTTGGGTATTTCCATCACCAACAATACCGTTGTTATATTTTGGCCAACCAATGCAAGCGGTTTTAGCCTGCAGAAATCAACTTCATTGTCAACTCAGGCGTCGTGGTCTTCTGGACCTTCTCCGACAATCGTCGGCACGAACTACACGGTTACAAACGCCCTTTCGGCAGCGACAATGTTTTATCGTTTGAAAATGTAGCGCCTTGAAATGAGGCCGCCGGGGGGCATTGGTCTGCGCAGACAATGGAGGCGGGCAAGGTCCAAATGAACGAACTGCCAGGTCTGGTGTCGATTCAGTAGAACGACCTATGAACTATCAACTTGAAACGTATTTGAAGGCGAAGGGAACAGAAATGACGTGGCGACGGGCCGTCGCCACCCCGACATTAAACAGCCGCCGAAAGGAGTGGGGGATGCCGGCCATGGCGGGGGCATTGATACTTTGCCTGACTTTGGGGTGGTCGAGCGCCCGGGCGGATGGCCGCGCCGGGGTTGACGCCGGTTATGCGGGCAGCGAGGTGTGGTTCGATACGATGAGGAAATTGCCGGCCAACGAGGCTTTGGTGCTGGCGCTGGCGAAAACGAATTTCGTGGCGGGCGTGCCGTTTGATTGCGTGGAGGTGGCGGGGACGATCACGTTTCCGGATGGCAATCCGTTTCCTGACCAGCGGTTGCCGGAGTTGAACATTTCCTGTCGCGACCAGGGCGCTGACGCGGCGGTGCGGGTTCCACGATTGGATGATGCGGGCCACTTTTACACGGTTTTCAGGCGCGGCCAGACGTATGAATTTTATTGGAAGCGGGGCAAGGACCGGGAAAAGTTTTGCACGTTGCAGGTCAGCGCGGACGCACAGCAGCGGCAGAAGCTGGCCGTTCCTTATCCACCGACAAAAGCCGCGTCTCCCGGCAATCCGGTTGACGCTCCATCCGAAGTGCCTCGAGACCGCGCCAGCATTTTCCGCGAATACGATCTGAGCGGTTTCCCGCCGAATCCCAGCAGCGCGGAGACGAAGAAAATCGCGGAGGCGATTAAATTTGCGCGGTCCAATTCCGCGCGGGCGGAGGCGCACGAAATGCTGGCCCGTTATTATCGGGACGCAAAATTGGATAACACGCGAGCGGCGGTGGAGTTCAAGAAGGCGGAGGCGTTGAAAGCCAATCCGGAGTGAGAGTGGCGATTGCGATCGAAGCGAAACGGGCCGCTAAAGCAGATTAAGAGCCTGCCTCGGTAGGGGCGGGCAGTCCTCTGCCGGCCGTCGGCACGCACGGAGTGACGCGCCCTACCGAGACAGGTCTCTTACTTCCAGACTCCTTCACGAGGATGCACCAGGTCCAAGAGCAGGAACCGCTTTGTGGCCTGACATCGATCAGGAGCACGAGGCTGCGGCGGTGATTCGTTTTTGCGCGCCGTTGAGAATATCATGCAGGGCGGCGAGCAACATTTCCGCAGTGTAGGGTTTCATGAGGAATTTCCCCACACCGAGAGACTCGAGTTCAGCCGATCGTTCGCTGCGGCCAAGGTTCCGGCCCAGTCCGCTCGAAGCGATGATGGGCACGGACGGGGCGATGGATCGGACGGCTTTGATGAGGCCCAACCCATCCATTCGCGGCATCATCATGTCAGTGACGATGGCTTTGACGTCCCGGCGTCGTTGGCGAAAAGTATCCAATGCTTCCGCGCCATCCGCCGCGGTGAGGACGCGATACTGGTATTTTTCAAGAATGGCCCGGTTGGCCATCAGGATTTCGGATTCGTCATCGACCATCAAGATAGTGTCGCCTGCTCCATTGGGCAGAGGTTTGGGGGTTGCCACGTCGTGCGGGCCGCTGGCGATGGTGGCATCGGGCGAGGCGGGCAGAAGGATTTTGAAGGAAGTTCCCTTGCCCAGTTCGCTGAAGACAACGATGGAGCCGCCGTGGCTCTTGATGATGCCCATGACGGTGGACAGACCCAGGCCGGTGCCTTTGCCGTGGGGCTTGGTGGTAAAGAAGGGGTCGAAAATGCGATCAATGATTTCCGGCGGAATGCCGGAGCCGTTATCGGTCACCCGTAGCACGACGTGTGCGCCGGGTTTCAAGCCGGGGCGTTGAGCCGCGGCTTGAGCGTCCAGCATCATGTTGGTGGCTTCGATGGACAAGAGCCCGCGTTCGGTCAAAACATCGCGCGCGTTGACACAAAGATTGAGAAGCACCTGCTGGATCTGGGTCCGGTCCCCGCGAATCGGCCAGAGATCGGCGGCGGCATTCAACCGGATTTCGATGTTTTTGGGAAAGGTTTCGCGGGTCATCGTAACCATTTCCTCCAGCAACGGCCGGAGTTGCAGGGGAACACGCTCACCGGAGACACCACGCCCAAACGTCAGCACCTGCTTGATGATTTCCGCTCCGCGTTTGGTGCTGGCTTCAATGCGCTTGACGGTTTCCTCAAAATCCGCGGGCGGCAGCGGCCAGCGCAGCATCTCGGTGGCGATCATGATCGGCGCGAGAATATTGTTGAGATCGTGGGCCATGCCCGTCGCCAGGGTGCCGATGGCTTCCAGCCGTTGCGTGCGGAGGAATTGGGTTTCCAGCCGTTTCTTTTCGGTGATGTCGGTGTCGATGGTCAGGATGGACGCCGGGTTGCCGGCGGAATCGCGGAGGAGGGTCCAACGGCTGTTGACCGTGATTCGATCGCCGGCTTTGTTGAGCCGGCGCATTTCCCCGTTCCATTCGCCCTTTTCCAACAACGCGTCGTGGGCGGTTTTATTGGCGAAGACGTCGCCGAGCAGAGCCTGCGCGATGGCGCCATTGATGGCCTCGGTGGCGGTCCAGCCGTACAAATGCTCGGCGCCCTTGTTCCAGAAGTGGATCCGCTGGTCGTCAAAATCGCGCACGAAAATGGCATCCGACGCGAGGTCCAGCAACAGGGCGCTTTCCTGGAGCGCGGTGGCAGCGTGCTTGTGTTCGGCGACTTCCTTTTCGAGCAGGGCATTGGCGCTTTGGAGCGCGCCGGTTTTTTCAGCGACCAGTTTCTCCAGGTCGTCGAGCTTGCGTTTGGATTCCTGCAGGAGCTGCCATTTCTCTGTCAACGCGTGCGCCAGTTGCAGGGCCTCGACGTGGTCGAAGGGTTTTTTGAGGATTACCAGGCGGTCGGACGAGCCGATTCGGGTCGTGAGTTCGTCCCAGGAATAATCGGAGTACGCGGTGCAGATGACCACTTGCAAATCCGGGTCCACTTCCCAGAGGTGGGCGGTGGTTTCAATCCCGTCCCAACCCGGCGGCATCCGCACATCCACGAAAGCCAGCGCGTAGGGGCGGCCGGCTTTCACGGCCTGCTCGACCAGCGCCAATCCTTCGTTTCCCTGGCAGGCAGAATCGACTTCGAAGTGCGCTTGCCGTTTCGTCGCGATCGGTTCGCCGAAGAGCGCCGCTTCGGCCGTTTGCAAATCGGTGGCGCTGCTTTCGTCGGGGCAAAGAATCTTCCGGAAATCGGCATGGATGGCCTGGTTGTCATCGATCACCAGGATGCGGCGATTCAGTCCGGGCCTGGCGGTCTTCATGCCGGCCCCCTTTTGTCGGGCTGGGAGGGCAGTTCCAGGGTGAACGTCGCACCGGTTCCCAAACCAGCGCTGTAAACCGTGAGCGATCCGCCCAGTTCCCGCGCTGCCAAAGCGCCGCTATGAAGGCCGAAGCCGTGGCCGTCCTTGCGGGTCGTGAAGCCGTGGCCAAAAATGCGGGTGAGATTTTCCGGAGGAATGCCAACGCCGTTGTCGATGACGGAAATCCGGACCCGGTCGTTTCCATGTGGCGCAACACGCAGCGTCAACACTTTGCCGGTTTGCCGGCTCTCATCGAGGGCGTATTTGGCGTTGCGGATAAGGTTGACCAGGATCTGGAGAACTTTGTGTTTATCGACCAGCAAAGGCGAAGTCTCGGAAAACTCGCGGACCAACTGGATGTGATGGCGTTCCATGGCGCCTTGATTCATGCGCAAAGCGTCTTCGACCAGGGCGATGGCCGGGAGCGACTCGATCACACCCGAAACGCGGGCGTAATTTTGCTGCATCGCGACAATCTCCTTGATGTGGTCGATATTGCTCCGCAGCGAGTTGAGTTCGGTCACGATCTCCCCTTGTTCCTTGCTCAAGTGGGCCGCCAGAGAGTTGACGTAATCCGGCAATTGCCGGCCCCTGGGATCGTTGGCAAAAAAGCCGGGCAGATCCTGCGCCTGGGTTTGGAGCAGGGCGGCTATTTTGGAGATGCTTGCCGCTTTCGAGCCGCGGACTTTTTCGGTGACCAGCGAGCACGAGGTGGTGACGCTGTTAAGCACGTTGCCGACATTGTGGAGCACGCTCGTGGCCACCTCCGCCATTCCGGCCAGGCGCGATGCCTGCATCAGTTGCTTGTGGGCCACGTCCAGCTCCGCCTCCGCCTGCTTCATGGCCGTGATGTCCTTCGAGATGCCGAACGTGCCGACGATTTCGCCGGCGCGATTGCGAAGCGGCATTTTGCTGGTCAGCACCCAAAGCTCGCTGCCATCCTTCAAAACTTCCCTTTCCACCTTGCCAAGCATCGGCTGGCCGCTGCGGATGATCTGCTGCTCATCCTCATACGCGGGCCGGGCATGGCCTTCCTTGAAGAAATCAAAATCAGTCATGCCGATGATCTCGTGCTCCGTAACGCCGAAACGTTTGCACAAGCTGGCGCTCGCCCGGATGAAAGCGGAATGGCGATCTTTGAAATAGACGTGGTCGTGCGAATTGTCCATGAGCGAGCGCAACAGTTCGCGTTCGTACGCCAGCTCCTGCTCGGTTTGTTTGCGCTGGGTGATGTCCAGCAGCAGCCCCTGGGTGCCAATGATCCGCCCCGCCGCATCGAAGACGGGGGATTTCACCACCTGGAGATATTGCACCGAGCCATCCGGATGCAGGTATTCTTCTTCGCGCTCGATGGGTTCGCCGGTGCGGACGATGAAATCGTGATCTCTCGCGCCTTGAGGCGCGGAGGTGTCCTGGGGCGGGAATTCGCGGGCGGTTTTCCCCAGAATTTGTTCCGCCGGCAGGCCCTTAAGACGGCAGAACCGGGCGTTGACAAAGGTGAAGCGGCCTTCCAAATCCTTCCTAAAAACGCAAACCGGCAGATGCTCGACGAGGGAATGATACAGCATCTGCGCGTCTTCCACTCCGCTGGAGCCGGTTTTTCGGCCTCCAGGCTCTTTGGGAGCGGGGTCGACAGCGGAAGCAACGAGGCTTCGGGGGATCATGAAGCGGTTCTCCCACGCGCATTTAAACGGGACAGGACTCCCGTTTCCGGACATAGTTGCCTTAGACCGGACCTGGTCGCTTTTCTTCGTGTGCCGAAACAAAGCTTCATGTTTTCGTTGTAACTTGCTCTCAACACGCGAATTCCGTTCGCGCGTGGATGGGCGATGACGCCCATCTGCTTGGGGAGGCCAAACTGCGGGCGCTCCGGTGTGACGCGGGTAGCAGAGCAGCTTGCGTACCGGTTTGGGATCCTTTGCGTGCAATCAAGGGCACCGGAGAGGTAAACACCAAGCTCCAGAAAAGCTCCAAGCTTCAAACTCCGGTGTAGCGTTGCACTACTTGGAGTTTGAAGCTTGGTGTTTTTCTGGTGCTTGGTGCTTGGAACTTGGTGCTTGGCTTTTTCTAATCTTCCTCACGACCCAGGCTGCCAGCCAGACAACCGAACACGGAAGCCAGATGTACTTGAGTTCGCTGCGCACGACCGCGCCGCCCCACTGAGTGAAAAATTGGTGGATGGTCAGCGGCGAGACTTCAATCCCGTGCCAGGGAAAAAAGTAGCGCGCGGAACTGAAAGGCGCGAAGAAGGCGACGCCGAGGCCGCCGTTCGTGAACGCATCCAGCACGCCGTGCGAAGCGGTGACCGCAAAGAAAAAGAGGAAGAGACCCCACCATTCGCGCGAGAAGCGCACCACCGGCTTGAACTCGGACGACGCCACCATGAAACCCCATACCAACGCAAACGCCAGTGAGTGAGTCAAACCGCGATGGCCGAATATGCTTTCGTAGGGAATGCCGAAACCAAATGCGATCACATCGGCGTCCGGCAGCACGGCCGAGGCGATCGCCAATCCCCAAAACTTCCACGGCAACTTCCTGCCGGTGCAGGTTTTGCCCAGCGCGACGGCGGCAAAGGCGTGAGAAAACGCGGAAGCCATGTTACATTGTTAACCACAGCGAGTTTGCAGGGTATCGCCGGGTAGCGCGAGTTCTTTGTCGCTTCCATACCGCTGGTTTTACCTTTCGCATCGCCGCTCTCTGCGCCATGGTTGAAGCATGTCTGGTTTAATTGCCATCGTCGGTCGCCCCAATGTGGGCAAGTCCGCCCTCTTTAATCGGATCGTGGGCAAACGCATCGCCATCGTTCACGACCAGCCGGGTGTGACCCGCGACCGCGTCAGCGCGGAAGCGGAATGGGGCGGGCGCGCGTTCACGCTGGTGGACACGGGCGGCATCGGGTTGCTGCGCCGGGAAAAGGCTGCTGATGTCATTGGCAAGGCGGCGCTCGAACAGGTTGCGCTGGCCATTGAGGCCGCCCACGTGATCGTCCTCGTCGTCAATGTCCAGGAAGGCATCGTTCCGCTTGATGAGGAAGTGGCGGCTCGTTTGCGCCAATCCGGCAAGCCGGTGTTGGTTGCGGTCAATAAGGTGGATACGTCCAGGCTGGAAACCGCCGCCTCGGAATTTGCGCGGCTGGGTTTCGAAAGACTGTTTCCGGTCAGCGCCATTCACGGCGAGGGCATCCAGAATTTGATGGAAGCGGCACTCGCGTTCCTGCCGGCTGAGAGTGAGAAGCCGGCAACTGAGGCAGCCGAGCCGGAAGAAACCAACGGTGACGCGGCCGGCGCGGGGGAGGGGATGGAAACTATTCTACCGGAAAGCCGACTCACCGGCCCGCTCAAGCTCGCCATTGTCGGACGCCCGAATGTGGGCAAATCGTCCATCATTAACGCCCTCACACAATCCGAGCGTGTCATTGTCAGCCCGATCCCGGGCACGACGCGCGATGCTGTGGACGTGCCGTTCGAAGTGGAAACCGACGGCGTGCGCCAGTCCTATGTCCTGATTGACACCGCGGGCATGCGCAAAACGCGGCGGATCGATGATTCCATCGAGTTCTTCAGCGTGAAGCGCACCGAGGAATCCATCGCGCGCTCGGACATTGTGATTTTGGTTTTGGACGCTGAAGCGGGGATTGCCGAGCAGGACAAAAAAGTCGCGGACAAAATTGTCGAGGAGCGCAGGGCCTGCATCATCGTCATCAACAAATGGGACCTCGTGGAGGAACAGGTTCGCAAGGCGCGCGAGGAGGAATTGGAACGGCGGGGAACGAAAAATCGCAATCGTGACGAGCGGCGCGAGCGGCGGTTGACCACCCTCGGCGAGTTCGGCCAGTGGGTGCAGGAGCATCTGTTCTTTCTCGATTACGCGCCGGTGATCTTCACGTCCGCCAAGTCGGGCTTTCACCTCGATCGTTTGCTCGAAGCGGTGCGTTACGTGGCGGCTCAGTTGCAGCAGCGCATCCCCACCGCGTTGTTGAACCGCGCCATTCAGGATTCCATCGAACGCCGTCAGCCGGTCAGCGCGCAAGGGCATCGGTTGAAATTCTTTTACGCCACCCAGGTGCGGCAAGCCCCGCCCACGTTCCTGCTGTTCGTGAACCGCGACGAATTGTTCTCGGATCAGTACAAGAAATATCTCGCCGACGAAATCCGCCGCGCCTTTGGCTACGAGGGCTGTCCGATCGTGCTTGTGCCCAAACCGCGTCCGAAAACCGTGGAGCCGATCCGCAAATTTAAACCGCGGCACGAGCGCGGTAACTATGCGAGCACGCACAGGAAAGGGCGGGCGAGGCGCTGATCAATTCGTCTCCCGCAAAGGCCACTGACATTGTCGCCAATGGCGTATGTGGCTGCGGTGGCCTTGGCGGCTCTTGCAGAAGCTGTGCCTTACGGTGTTCGGTTTTTTTCCATTTTTCTGGAGCTTGGCTTTGGTGTTTGGTGTTTGCGCGCGGAGCGCGCCGCTGTGAATAAGGTTTTTAACCCGCTCGCTCGCAAGATTTTCCCCGCATTTTCCACAGGGAATAACGTTAGCGTAACTTTTTTGCAAAAAATTCTTGTCACCACAACAGGTAGTGGATAAGTTGTCATGGTTCCCCTACTTAATGGGGTTTTGGCTGGATTCAACCACGGCCAAAATCAATGAAATTAGACCGAATCTGACGGGTCGCCCCCATTGTCTGTGCGGAAATGCGCGGGCGAAGTTTGATTGACACTAAATCAGTTCGAAAGGCAAAGCCATGATTGATGTTCGTGAAAATGTAGTATCGTCGTCGTCTGTTTCGCCCGCCCGGCGCACTCGGGCGGATGTGTCCAAAGCCGTGCGTGGTTCCCGGACCGCCGCCGCTCAAGCCCCCAAATCCAAGTCCATTCGTTTGCAACGCGTTTTCAGCGATGCCAAAACCAACCCCTTCGACCAGATCGAATGGGAAAAGCGCACGGCGGAAATCACTGACGACGCCAACAAGGTCATTTTCAAACAGGAAAATGTCGAGGTGCCCAAGTCCTGGTCCATCCTCGCCACGAAAGTGGTCGTCTCCAAATATTTTTACGGCGAACAAAACACGTCCGAACGCGAAGTGTCGGTCCGCCAGCTCATCCATCGCATTTCGCGGACGATCGCGGACTGGGGCGTGAAGGATGGTTACTTCAGCAAGGCGGACGGCGAAATCTTTTACAACGAGCTGACCTGGCTTTGCCTCAATCAGTACGGCGCGTTCAATTCGCCGGTTTGGTTCAACGTGGGCCTTTACCACCAGTACGGCATTGGCAAGAATTCCGGCAAAGGCAATTGGTTTTACAATCGCCAGACCGGCGAAGCCGAACGCGCCCGCACGCAATACGAATATCCCCAGGGCAGCGCGTGTTTCATTCAGTCCGTGGCCGACAACATGGAGGACATCATGCGCCTGGCGCACAGCGAGGCGATGCTGTTCAAATACGGCTCCGGCACCGGCACGGACCTGAGCCCGTTGCGTTCCAGCCGCGAGAAACTCAGCGGCGGCGGCCGGCCGAGCGGCCCGCTTTCGTTCCTCAAGGTCTATGACCAGGTGGCGAATGTCGTGAAGTCCGGCGGCAAGACCCGTCGCGCCGCCAAGATGAACACCTTGCGCGATTGGCACGGTGACATCGAGGAATTCATCGACGCCAAGCAGAAGGAGGAAAAAAAGGCCTGGGCGCTCATCGAGCAGGGTTACGACGGCTCGTACAATGGCGACGCGTACGGCAGCGTCATGTACCAGAACGAAAATTTGTCCGTTCGCGTCAGCGATGAATTCATGAAAGCGGCCGAGGAAGGCCGCGAATGGTGGACCCGCGCCATCACCACGAACCAGCCGCTCGAAAAAAAGGACGCCAACCAGCTCCTCAACAAAATTGCCGAAGGCACCTGGATTTGCGGCGATCCGGGCTTGCAATACGATGGCGCGATCCAGAAATGGCACACCTGCAAGGGCACGGAGCCGATTCATTCCACCAATCCCTGCTCGGAGTACGTGTTCCTGAACAACACCGCCTGCAATCTCGCGTCGCTCAACCTGATGAAGTTCAAGCGCGAGGACGGTGTGTTCGACCTTGAGCGGTTTAAGGCCGCCGTGCGCATTTTCATCACCGCGCAGGAAATCATCGTTGATAACGCCAGCTATCCGACCAAGGAAATTGCGGAGAATTCGCACATCTATCGCACCCTGGGCCTCGGCTACGCGAACCTCGGCTCGCTCATCATGAGCTACGGTTTGCCGTACGATTCGAACGAAGGCCGCGCGCTCGCGGGCGCCATCACCGCCGTGATGACCGGCCATGCGTATGAGCAATCCGCGGAAATCGCCGGGGCGATGGGTGCGTTCAAGGGTTATGCGGACGCCCGTTGCGCGCACGTTTCCAAGCCGGCTGCCCGGGATAACATCGCTTCCATGCTCGGCGTCATTCAGCAGCATCGCAATGCCGTCGAGGAAATCCAGCCGAGCCGCGAGTTCAATTATCTCAAGGAAGAAGCGCGCCGTTGCTGGGACCGCGCCCTCGAACGCGGCAAGAAGGCTGGTTACCGCAACGCGCAAGTCACCGTGCTCGCGCCCACCGGCACCATCGCGTTCCTCATGGATTGCGACACCACCGGCGTCGAACCGGACATCGCGCTGGTGAAATATAAATTGCTGGCCGGCGGCGGGTTGTTGAAAATCGTCAATCGCACTGTGCCCGAGGCCTTGCGCCGCGTGGGCTACAGCGCCGCGGAGATCGAGAAGATCATCGCCCACATCGCCAAATACGACACCATCGAGGACGTGCTGGACGAGGGCAAACCTGTGGCCAGCGGATTGCGTCCGGAACATCTGGATATTTTCGATTGCGCGTTCAAGCCTTACCAGGGCAAGCGCAGCATTCGTTACATGGCGCATTTGAAAATGATGGCCGCCGCGCAACCATTCATCAGCGGCGCGATTTCCAAGACCGTCAACCTCCCGCAGGATTGCTCGGTGGCGGACATTCGCGACGCCTACGTGCAGGCCTGGAAAATGGGGCTCAAATGCGTGGCCATTTACCGCGACGGCTCCAAACGCTCGCAGCCGCTCAACACCAAGAAGACCAACGAAGGCGGCGACAAGATCGATCCCAAGGCCGCTGACAAACGCATTCTCGAACTCGAAGCCGAAGTCGGGAAGCTGCGCGCGCAAACCGGGCAACCGTTGCGCCGCCGCTTGCCGGACACCCGCACCGCGCTCACCCACAAGTTCGACATCGCCGGCCACGAGGGTTACCTCACCGTCGGCCTGTTCGAAGACGGCGCGCCGGGCGAACTCTTCGTCACCATGGCCAAGGAAGGTTCCACCATCGGTGGATTGATGGACACCATCGGCACCCTCACCAGCATGGCCTTGCAATATGGCGTGCCGCTGGAAACGCTGCTCCGGAAATTCGCCCACCAACGCTTCGAACCCTCCGGCTTCACCAAGAATCCCGAGGTCCGCAACGCGTCCTCGATCATCGACTACGTCTTCCGCTGGATGGCGTTTCAGTTCATCCCCGGTTACCGCGAGGCCAACACCCTCAACCGCAACCAGCCCGAGCTCGCCATGCCCGGCCTGATGGAGGAAGTCAAAAAGCAGGTCAACCGCCCCGTCCCCGAACTCCCCATTTCATCCGAGGACACCGACCTGATCGAACTCAAACCCGCCAACGGCAACGGTGGTGGAAATGGCAACGGCCATAACGCCGCCGCATCCAAACGCACGGTGAACACCCTCAGCGACTCCGTGGCGCACTTCCAACAGGACGCACCCACGTGCCCAAGCTGCGGGCATATGGCTGTCAGAAACGGAGCGTGCTATAAATGTTTGAATTGTGGGGAGAGTTTGGGGTGTAGTTAAGCCCTTCTTTCCAGATCGTCAGAGGAGCAAGAGCGATCTTGCTCCTTTTTTATGTTTGAGAACGGTCGTTCAACTGGCTCAAGGCTGGGCGTAGACGCCGCAAGGAACAGAATTTACTGACACAGTTTTTCGGCTTGCGCCATCTCGCCTCGCTGACTACACTTCGCCAAGTTCCTCGAACTGAGGACCGGTCGCTGGTATTGGCCACCTACTTGTCCGAAGCGGAAAGGAACAACTTCGGTTGAGAGTGGTCGCTAAAACCCACCACTCATATTGAGGAAAATTATGTTCACTCGCTCCCTTCCGGGCGGGGGTAGGACCCTGCCGATGACTGTCAAAAACACTGGCTTCCTTCTCGACCGTCTTGGCCAGGACTGCCACCCGCTCCAGTTTTTACGCGAACTCACCCAGAATTCCATTCAAGCGATCCAGAGAACACTAAAGCCGGGCGAGATTGTTTGGGACGTCGATTGGAACTACTTCGAATTCGATGGCGTGATGAAATTGTGCGTCATTGACACAGGCGAGGGGATGACTGGCACCGAGATGGTGGAACACATTAACAAGCTTTCATCCTCAGGTGCTCAACAGTCACTGAGCGGAAACTATGGGGTCGGAGCTAAAATTGCTGCTGCAACAAGGAATCACGCCGGCATGGTATACCTGTCATGGAAGAAGAAACAGGGCGCGATGATCCATCTGTGGCGGAATCCAGAAGATGGAACCTATGGCTTGATTCAGCAGAGACGTGCAGATGGCAGCTATAGCGAGTTTGTCGAGTTGGAGGACGAGGTGAAGCCGGAAGTAGTTGGTGACCATGGCACCAAAATTGTCCTGTTCGGAAATTCCACCGACGAAAAAACGATTGCGCCACCTGAAGGTACTCCGTCGCCATCTCGGTGGATCGCCAAATTTCTTAACACTCGCTTCTATCGCTTTCCCGAAGGAATCATCGTTAAGGCAAGGGAAGGCTGGGACTACCCGCGCTCTGACTCGGCTCGTAACAAAATGCGGACAGTTACGGGCCAAGCAAGTTATTTGGAAGAGCACAAGATAAGTTGTGGTGAGGTGAAACTCGCCGGTGCGACAGCGCGGTGGTGGATACTCCAGGATTCGGATTCATTGAGCCAAGATGAGAACTATTACGCATCAAAAGGGCACGTTGCCGCTCTTTATCAGGACGAACTGTATGAATTGACAAGCGGCAGGAGCACTGCTGCTCGGCTCCAGCAGTTCGGAGTGATTTTTGGCCACCGGCAAGTCGTTATCTATGTGGAACCGTATGCGACCGATGAAGTTCGCCTTACGACCAATACATCGCGCACAAGTCTACTCGTAAACAACGAACCTTTGCCGTGGTCTGATTGGGCAGCCGAATTCCGTGAAAAGATGCCACGCGAGATTGATGAGCTCATACAGCAAAAGGCAGCCGGATCATCTTCGAGCGATCACTCAGACACGGTCCGCGAAAGGCTGAAGGGCATTTTGGATTTATTTAAGTTGAGCCGCTATCGACCCACTGCCTCTGGGGATCTGCTACTGGATGACGACGAGACTGTCCGGGGCGGGCGACCCGGACGGTTTGCCTCAAAAACATCACCTGGTGAAAACGTAAATTCCTCGACACGCCGAGGAGGCACAATCGGTAATATTTACTCTCTTTTCCAGAAAAAGAACGGGACTCCCGGTGAAAAAATTCAACCAGACCCTTTTCCGCGCGCAGATTGGATTAGTACTCGAGAGGGCACTCGCGAGCCCTTAGATCTCGAGGACAGAGCGGCGCGGTTTTTGATGGAGCAGAATCGCCTTCTTATCAACGCTGATTTTCGTGTTTTTAGGGACATGATCGCACGTTGGCATAAAGAATTCGGGGGGGGGGACGCCGCCGGAAAGATCGTTGAAGAGGTTGTCCACATTTGGTTTGAGCAAGCGCTCGTGGAAACGGTCATGGGGTTACAGGCTTTGCAAGGCTCAAAGGAGTGGTCGCAACAGCAGATAACGGCTGCGCTTTCGGAAGAGGCATTGACAGCAGCGGTAATGCAACGATACCACGTGAACAACAGCGTGAAGCGCGAATTGGGCGCGAAACTTGGAAAACTCCAACCCAGTTAACGAAAAGGAAACTATTTATGGCTGAACGAAATTCTCGCGTGATGCTAGTCGCAGCAGATCCGTTCTCCACAAGCAAGGACCTTCTTGAGGAGGAAAGTGAAATCATTAAGACTTTCATGACATCAAGCGAGAGCGGGGCGGATATTACGACCGCTTACGTTTGTAAAGCGAGTGAACTGGTTGAAAGACTTCGCTCCAACCGTCCCGAAATTCTCCAATTTACAGGACACGGGAGTCCGTCTGGAAATATTCTTCTTGAAAACTCTCGCGGACGAATTCAACGGAAGCTGGGGAAATCTGTCGCTAAAATACTGAGGGACGCAGAGGTTGTGCCCGATTGCCTTATTCTTAATAACTGTTCCGTCGGTAGAAGTGCGGGACAATTGCTGCCGTTTTGTAAACATCTTATCACGTTTAAACCAAAAGGCGTTTTCGACTTCTCGCTTGGTTTCTCTCGCAGCTTTTATCGTGCTTTCGCGCGAGAGCGGGATTTCGAATACGCGGCTCAAAAAACATTGGCCGAAATCAAAAGTGAAAGTAATGAAGACCTAGTCGATTTGACGTATCGGCAGGGCGGTATTGACTTCGCAAATGAACGCGCGTTCGAAATGATAGAATCAAGTAATCGAATCAGTGCGTCAGAGCGTGCTCATCTTCCGGCAGATGGGCTCTCCAAAGTGCCACAACTCGAGCACGCCACTGGGCTCTTGGCTGTTGATTCGCCTCGAAAATACGAAGTGTGGTTTGGCACGAACCGGCAACCGCTCGATCCCGTTCATCCCGAACGAGGGTTCGGCCCCGAGCGCGACGAGCGGATTTATTATGGCCGATGCGAAGTCGTGGTTCCAAAATTCCACAAGATTGGCGAAATCGGGAATCCGTGGTGGAAGAAGTGGCCCGTATGGAAAGATGATCGACTTCGCATCGCTAACCGTTACCCAATCAGCGAAGATCTTTTTTGGGTCGCTCTCTCCCAATCACTCGGTGCGCAGCCTTGCGAAGAACGGACGATTCTTTGTTTCGTCCACGGTTACAATGTGACATTCGACCAAGCCGCAATACGGGCAGCCCAAATCGGAGCGGACTTGGCAGTCCCCGGTGCCACAGTTTTCTTTAGTTGGCCATCAAAAGGACGTGTGAGGGATTACGCCGCCGACGTTGCATCGGTTGAAGCGAGTGAAGGCTTTCTTCGCGATTTTCTGAAATCGCTAGCCACGAAGGCCGGAGCGGAGCGGATACACCTGATTGCACACAGCATGGGTAACCGTGGATTGCTCCGGGCCTTCAACTCACTCCTTGCCGGGGTGTCAAAAGATCTCAAGCTTTTGTTCAGCCAAATTTTCCTCGCGGCTCCCGATATCGACTGCGCCCTGTTTAAGCAACTTGCTGCCGCCTACGCTCGGTTGTCGACACGCACGACGATGTATATCTCCAACAGAGATCGGGCTCTTTGGGGTTCCAGTTTCCTTCATGATTATCCAAGAGCTGGCTACAAGCCGCCAGTTACGATCGTTGAAGGCATAGACACCATCGAAGTTTCAAATATCGACCTCAGCTTTCTGGGACACAGCTATGTCGGAGCTGCTCGCGATGTTCTTCATGACATGCACACCCTGATGAATATGAATACTCCCCCGCAAGGACGAATGGGGTTAGAAGAGTTGACAGATGGGTCTAGTAGTATGAAGTACTGGCGAATTCGTACATAAATGTCGTAGCATGTCCAACCAGTAAGAAAATCCGCGGCCGATGCCCCTTTACCGCAAGCGCTTGTCTTTCTCCCATTCCCTGCCTACTTTACTTCCAGAAGCAGTTATGAGTTTTCAAGTCACAGTCGAGGTTCCAGAGGACGCCATCCACCTGCTTGGTGAGGAGGCAGGACAGTTCGGTCGCGAAATACTGGTGGCTGCGGTGTTGCGTTGGTTCGAGAAAGGGCGTTTGTCCCAGGGACAGGCGGCTGCCATGCTGAGCATGAAACGCGGGGAATTCTTCGATCTTCTCTATCAGCATCACGTTTCCCCGGTACAGATGAGCGTGGAGGATTTGGAAGGGGATTTCCGGCGTGGCTGACCAGAGAATCCCAACGAGATTCAGTCACAAAGGGTTGCCAGGTACGAGCGCCTTTTGAGCTTCTTGCGTTGAAGCGGAGGACTGCCCGCTCTGCTGAGACAGGTTAAGGCGAATTAAGCCAAATTAAAGTAAATTAAACCAAATTAAGCCTGCTTTTTGGCGGAACCGTCCAAGGGCCGGGATTTTCATGCGTGAAATTCACGCATTCAAAACGACAGCCCTGCGGAATTCCGAGCTTTTGCCGATTAATCCCGAGCTTTTCATGCAGGAAATTTTGCGAAGTTTGGCCAGCATCACCGGCCATCCTTCAGGCCGGCGTTTTGGTAGGAGATGCGGGCGATGGCGGCCCAGTCGGCTTCGCCGAGGCCCTGGGCGAGGGCGGTCACAAAGCGGTCGTGGACGAGGCTGGCGAGGGGCATGGGGACTTCGGCTTGTTCGGCGGCGGAGAGGAGCAAACGGTTGTCCTTGAGACCGAGCGGCAACTTGAAACCGGCGGGTTCGAATTTGTCGGCGGCGATCATGCTGCCGTAGTTGCGATACACGGGCGCGGAAAAGAGCGAGCCGGTGAGGAATTCCAGGAATGCGTTTGGGTCGAGGCCGTGTTTGCGAATGAGCGCCAGAGCTTCCGCCAGCCCTTCAATGGTGGCGGTGATCAGAAAGTTGCCCGCGAGTTTGATCACGTTGGCCGCCGGAGGATCGCCGCCCGCCACAAATGTCTTCTGCCCGACAGCGTCGAAGATGGGCTGGCAATGTCGGAGTTGTTCCGGCGCGCCTGCGGCAATTACGAACAACTTGGCCGCAGCGGCGGCATCGGGCCGGCCAAAGACCGTGGCGGACACATAGTGCTGCCGCCCTTCGCGATGCGCCTGGGCCAGCCGGCGCGACAGGGCCACGCTGATCGTGCTCATGGAAACATGCACAGCGCCGGCGCGGAGAGCCGAGATGGCTTCGCCGGGCGAAAACAGCACTGCCTCGACGGCGGCATCGTCGGCGAGCATGGTGATCAGCGCTTCGGCGTTGGCCGCGGCTTCCGCCGGGGTCGCGGCGATCTTCGCGCCTTCGGATTGCAGCGCCTCGGCCCGGCTTCGCGTGCGGTTGTAAACGGTGAGGGTGTGGCCCGCTTTGATCAGATTGCGGGCCATGGCCGAGCCCATGTTGCCCAAACCAATAAATCCAATGTTCATATTGCCTCCCTTGTCGGCTAATTCCTGCCTCGCATAACACGCTCCTCCGGATTGTGCCCCGTGTCAACCGGCTGAAAAGTTTTGCTTCGCGGCGGATTCGATGCGAGCGTGGTGAATAGGAATTATGGACAAAACGAATATCGACAATTTGCCTCGTGAGGCTCGCATCATGGCGACAGTCCACGTCGGCATCGCGGGCATGACTTGCGATCAATGCGTGCGGCGGGTGGAAGGCGCGCTCAGAAGTCTCGCGGGAGTAAAGGAAGTGACGGTGGACCGCGGGCAGGCGGTGGCCACAGTCGTCTACGATGACACGGTCACCGACGTTCCCGCGATGCATGATGCGCTGCTGAGGAGTGGCTATCGGCCAGTCGCCGTCCCGGTGCGTTAAGCGCGAGCCGGCGGGCGTTATTCCCCGCGACTGACGATTTTATTGAACCGGCTGGGTTGCCCATTGCGCAACCGGGTGTCCTGATAGAGAAAGGCAAGCCCGCGCTCGTCAAAAATCTCGAACCAACGGTCCCAGGAAATCTCCGTCAGCGTTTGCTCGCCACTGAAACCGGGAAAATCGATGCGCAAAATGCCGGAAGGCTCGTCGTCCTTGGTCGTGCGTTCCACCACGGCTGGGTGGCCGCCGCGCGATTCGACCCATTGACGGATTGTATCATGGTCGGTGGTCGTCCTGGCGGAGCGGCTGGTTCGGCCCGACGGCTTCGCTGTGGAAGCCCGGCCAGCGCTTGATTTGGAACGGCCCTTGGCGCGCGAAGCTTTCCCGCCGGTTTTTTTGCGAGTTGTGGTGGAAAGCTTGACCGAGGAACTCCTTCTTGCGCCGCCCCGGCGTGAGGCGCTTTTTGTCGATGATCGTGTCTTCATAAGTGGTGTTCGCGTGTGAAAACCGCGAAGGTTTCCCAAAATCGCCGACGTCATTTTGCACGACAATAAGGTGTTGGCCTACCGACGTGCGTTGAAGGCGCGGAATTCCGGGCTCCGGACGAGATCATGGAGTTTGCCCTGAGCGGATGGAACTGAATTGTACCGTTCAACAAATCCGTGGCAATTGTTCGCCCGAAAACATATCCACCACGCGATTGCCACCTACACGCGTCTTCATCGTGACACAGCCGGGATGCTCGGCGACAACTTCGCCAATGATGGCGGCTTTCTGGCCAAGCGGGTGTTTGCGCATGACCGACAGCACAAGTTCGGAATCCTCCGGCCGCACAAAGGCGACGAACTTGCCTTCGTTGGCGACGTAGAGCGGGTCGAGGCCGAGGATTTCACAAGCGCCTTTGACGGCTTCGTCAATCGGAATGTGAGCTTCCTGGAGGCGGATGCCCACGCCCGCTTGCCCGGCGATTTCATTGAGAGCGCTGGTGATACCGCCGCGAGTGGCATCGCGGAGGACGTGAATGTCCGGAGCCGTCGCCAGCATGGATTGCACGAGAGCGTTGAGTGGCGCGGTGTCGCTTTTGATTTCGCTTTCAAATTCAAGGCCCTCGCGCACCGACATGATCGCAATGCCGTGCGCGGCAATCGGACCATTGATGATGATTTTGTCACCGGGCTGCGCGCGGCCGGGATGAATGTTTACGCCGGCATCGATCAGCCCGAGGCCGGAGGTGTTGATGAAAATTTTGTCGCCCTTGCCGCGGTCCACGACCTTCGTATCACCCGTCACCAGGCTGACGCCGGCAACCTGCGCTGCTTGTCGCATGGATTGAACGACGCGCCAGAGATCGGCCAGCGGCAGGCCCTCCTCAAGGATGAACGCGGACGAAAGATAAAGCGGGCGCGCGCCGCACATCGCGAGGTCGTTGACGGTGCCGTTGATGGCCAGTTCGCCGATGTCGCCACCGGGAAAGAAAATTGGATTGACCACAAACGAGTCGGTGCTGAAAGCGAACCTGGCGCCATTCAGCGAAAACATCGCGCCATCGTGCAGGGGATTGAGCAGATCGTTTTCGAACTGCGGCAAGACCATTTTTTGAATCAACTGCTGGGTAAGTTTCCCGCCACTGCCGTGGGCCAGGACGATTTCCTTGTGCGCGGAAATGGGGAGCGGACATGAACCGAACAACCCTCCCGCGCTGCCGTTACTTTCAGGTTCGTTGCTCATGGGCGCGGCACACATTCCATTCTTTTCTCACGCAGCAGCCGGCGTAAGAAGAATCCAATTACAACCGGAAGCAGAGTGAGCCTCCTTGCGCGGGCTGCTGCGAGATTGACGCGTTCAAATGACATCTTCCGCTCCCAACACGATATGGATCAGGTCCCAGGCCACATGAACGAGGGTCGCATGCACTTCCTGGATTCGGTGAATGCTGTAGGAAGGAACGATAAAGCAGTAGTCAGCGATCTGTGGGAAGCGTCCGCCGTCCTTGCCCGCCCACGCGATGGTCAGCATTCCGATTTTGCGCGCTTCTTCGAGGGCGTAAATGAGATTGGGCGATTTGCCGCTGGTGCTGACGGCCAGCGCCATGTCACCCGGACGGCCATGCAAACGCAGTTGGTTGACGAAGACGCGCGAGTAATCCATGTCGTTGCCGATGGCGGTCATGGTGGCGACATCCGTCATCAGCGGAATGACGGGGAACGCGGGGCGCTTCTCAATGATGGGGTGGGTGAACTCGACGCTGAAATGCAGCGCGTCGCACAAGCTGCCGCCATTGCCCATGACGAGAAGTTTATTGCCTTGCTGAAAGCGACGGGCCATGTCCGTGGCCATGGCTTCAATCTGCCCGGCGTATTCATGGAAGAACTTCTGCTTCATCTCCACGCTTTCGGCACATTTGCGGAGGATGCGCTCGCGATGGTTTTCAGTTGGTTTGGCCAGGGAGTTGGTCATCACGGCGCAGCCACCTCCGGGGCCGGTCTCGATTTGGGCTCGCCTTTGAGTTGCAAATGACGTCCATAGGCATGGTAGGCGGCGCAGGCCCCTTCAGCGGAAACCATCGTGGCTCCGAGCGGATGGTCGGGCGTGCATTCCTTGCCGAACGCCGGGCAATCATGCGGTTTCTTCACGCCCTTGAGCACCAGACCGCTGATGCACACGGGCGATTCCTGCGTGTCGATTTCCTTGACTTCAAACAGGCGTTCCGCGTCGTGCTCGCGAAATTCGTAACGCAGTTTGTAGCCGCTCTTGGGAATTGAGCCGACGCCGCGCCATTTGCGGTCGCACACCTCGAAGACCTGATTGATGAGGTCCTGCGCCACGCGGTTGCCTTCGCGGGCGACGATGCGCTGGTATTGGTTTTCAACCCGCGCCTGCCCAGCCTCAAGCTGACGGACAGTCATCAACACTCCTTCCAAAAGATCAAGCGGTTCAAAACCGGTAATGACGATGGGCACTTGATAGCGCGCGGCGATGGGTTCGTATTCCTGAAATCCCATCACCGTGCAAACGTGGCCGGGCCCGAGAAAGCCCTGCACGCGATTCAACGGCGATTGCAAAATCGATGCCATGGCGGGCGGCACTAGCACGTGCGACACCAGAATGGAAAAGTTGTGAATGCCCTGGCGTCGCGCCTGCCAGACAGACATGGCGTTCGCGGGCGCGGTGGTTTCGAAACCGATGGCGAAGAAGACGACTTTTTTGTCGGGATTGGCGCGCGCGATTTTGAGGCAATCAATCGGCGAATAGACCACCCGGATGTCCGCGCCGCGCGATTTGAGAATGAGCAGATCGCCAGCGGAGCCAGGCACGCGCAGCATGTCACCGAACGAGCAAAAGATCACGTCCGGGCGGCTGGCGATGGCGTGAGCCTTATCGATCATTTCGAGCGAGGTAACGCAAACCGGGCAACCCGGCCCGTGGACGAGTTCGACTTCGGGTGGCAGCAGATTGTCCAGCCCGTACTTGACGATGGTATGGGTTTGCCCGCCGCACACTTCCATCAATACCCAGGGACGGGTAAGAATGCGGCGGATTTCATTCACCAGCTTTTGGGCCAGCGCTTCGCTGCGATACTCATCGAGATATTTCATTGCGGGCTTCGGTTGGTTCGGGCGCGTCGGGCGGTGGCAGGCTGACCTCAGGGACGTCCAATTCACCCAGTTGCTTCAGTTCCTCAAGAGCCTTGTAAGTCCGCATCGCCTCTTCTTCATCGATTTTGCCCAGGGCAAAGCCGACATGCACCAGAACATAATCTCCCATTTGAACGTCGGGCGTGTATTCGAGGCACACTTGTTTGACGATGCCACCGAAATTTGCCCTGGCCATTTTTACGCCGTGCGGATCTTCGTCGATTGCGATCACCTTTCCGGGAATGGCCAGACACATATTAAATTTCTCCTTGCTCGTGGCTGCAACCGGCGGGCAGCAACAGTTCCGGTTCAACGGTCAGATTGACGCTCTGCTTGTCGCCCGTGAAGCCGCTGGCGCGCAACGCTGCCACCACCTGACCGATGGCGATCCCGCCATCGTTGGGCGGGACTCGCTGGTGCCAGTAAGGTCGAAAACCCTCCGCCCGCAATCGTTGCACGGTTCGTTCGGTGAGATATTTGTTTTGAAAACAGCCACCGCTTAAAACAATGTGTGGAATGCCGACCTCGCGGCTGACGCTGACGGCTGCTTCAGCCAGCGTGTTGTGGAACCGGGCCGCTATGACGCCGGTGACTACTCCATGTCGGACATCGCCCAAAATTTTCTGAATCATTGGCTGCCAATCAACCACCATGGCTCCATTTTTCCGCACTTCGAACGGATAAACTTCCTCCGCTCCTTTTTCGACGGCGAATTCCAACTCCATGGCGGCCTGTCCTTCAAAGCTGACCCGTTGTCGCAATCCAACCAGCGAGGCGACTGCGTCAAATAACCGGCCCGCGCTCGAAGTCAGGGGAACATTGATTCCCCTGGCCATTACTTGTCGCAGCATGCGGAGTTCGACCGTAGAAAAATTTTGGAGCGGGATCAGATCGGTTTGTTCGAACAGGTTATCGCCGAAAATTTCATACAACATGCCCAACGCACTGCGGCGGGGTTGTCGGATGGCGGATTCGCCGCCGGGCAGTTTGAAAGTTCGGAAGTGCGCCGCGCGAGTGAAGCCAGTCGCGTTCACCAATAGGAATTCGCCGCCCCAAATCGTGCCATCGGTGCCATAGCCGGTGCCGTCCCACGAAATGCCCAGCACGGGAGCATCCAGTTCGTTTTCCGCCATACAGGCCAGCACGTGCGCGTAGTGATGCTGGACGGGCACCGTTCGCACGCCGGTCTGTTGCGCAAACCGGGAGGAGAAGTAATCCGGGTGCAGGTCGCACGCCGCGAATTCGGGCGCGACTTGGTACAAGTTTTGCAAATCCCCGGCGATTTTGCCGAATGCCTGGCGGGATTCCTTCGCTTCGAGATCGCCGATATGCTGGCTGATGAAGATATCGTTGCCGAGACTCAGGGCCACGGTGCTTTTCAATTGTCCACCGAGCGCCAGGACGCGGGGCATTTCCTGTTTGAGATGCAGGGGCAGGGGAGCGTAGCCGCGGGAACGTCGCAAAACCAATTCGCGACCCAGCATCACCCGCGCCACGGAATCGTCCACCGGCCGCACAATGGGACGGTTGTGAACTAAAAATAAATCGGCAATGCCACGCAGTCGTTCCAGAGCTTCGTGTTCATCAATGCAAATGGGCTCGCTGGCGAGGTTGCCGCTCGTGGCCACAATCGGCGAGCCGAACTCGCGCAGGAAAAGATGGTGCAGCGGCGTGCAAGGCAGCATCACGCCAAGCGTGGGATTGGCTGGAGCAACGGACGGAGCGATGGCGGCCTGGTTTGGCAATCGGTCCAGCAACACAATCGGCGTTTCCGAAGACGAGAGCAAACGCGCTTCAAGCCGGGAGATGCGGCAATCCGGTTTGATTAGTTCCAGCGACGGATACATCAAGGCAAACGGCTTTTCTTCACGGCGTTTTCGCTGGCGCAGGCGAGCAACGGCCTCTTCATTGCCGGCATCCACGATCAATTGAAAACCTCCAAGACCCTTGAGAGCCAGAATCTCACCGCGCCGTGCGGCGATTGCCGCTTGCAGCAGAGCATAGTTGCCTTCGGCGAGTCGGTGGCCCGTCGCGTCACACAATTCCAAACGCGGTCCGCACTTCGGACACGCATTGGGTTGCGCGTGAAAGCGCCGGTTGCGCGGATCATGGTACTCCGTCTCACATTCGGGACACATGGCGAACTGCTTCATCGAAGTGTTCCGGCGATCATAGGGAAGCGCTTCAACGATGCTGAAACGCGGACCGCAGTTCGTGCAGTTGGTGAATGGATACAAATGGCGGCGATCACGCGGATCGAAGATTTCGCGGAGGCAGTCGGCGCACGTGGCGAGATCGGGCAAAATCAATGTGGTCTTGTCGCCGTCCTCTTCACTGTCACGGATTTCAAAACCACTATGGCCGACGGCATCGAGCAGCGAATATTCGAGGCTGTGAATGGCGGCGTGCGGTGGTTTCTCCTGCTCAAGCCGGGCGAGGAACTGCTGGAGGATTGGCCGCAGACCTTCCACTTCCATTTGCGCGCCCTGGGCCGAATTGAGCACCCAGCCGTCGAGTTGAAGCTCCGTGGCCAGCCGGTAAACGAAGGGCCGGAAACCCACGCCTTGGACCGCGCCACGCACCATGATCTTTGCCCGCTCGCGGTTCATGGTCATGTTCACCCCACCCAGACTTTGACCTGGCCGTTCTGGGCGAGCAACGGGAATGGATCGAGATGAAAGGTTTCGTTGTCGATGCACTTGCCGGCGTGTTGCGCGTCAAAGCGATGGCCGAGCGGGCATTTCAGACAGCCTTCATCGAGTCCGCCCGGGGCAAACGAAACACCACAGGCCGGGCAGAGATTGCGATAAGCATAAAAGGTTTCGTTTACTTTACAAATAATGAGCGAAACACCGTTCAACTCGACGGCCGTTGTATCGCAATTGTTAAGGTGCCCAAGGCCATCCACGGTGGTCCAGGCAGGCGCCGCGTGCGGCACGTGCGAGTCCGCTGTTTCAGCAACTCCCTCCAGCTCGAATCCCATCAGGTCCGGACACGCCTCTTCAATGGCCCGCCTGACGGCCAACTCCATGGTGACAGTCGAGGATGGGCAGGTTTTACAGGCGCCTTGAAGCCGCAACCGGGCGACATCGTTTTCGAGGCTGATCAATTCAACATTGCCCCCGTGGCTCTCCATGTAGGGACGGACTTTGCTCAGTGCCTGGTCCAAACGGGTGGCGAGATCCACGGGATGCAAGCCATGAATGAACAACAGGCTCCGCACCGCCTCATCATGAAGAAACTGATCGAGAATCTTTTGCCCTTCAGCGCCCGCGTCCTGCACAAGTTGCAACACTCGCGCCAGGCCCTGGCCGTGAAGAGCCAGCACCGATTGCAAACATTCCTGCACGAGCGCGCGCGCGTCAAGATCGGGCAGGGCATCAATCTGTTCGATCAGTTCCTGAATTCGGTGTCCCTGCTGATTTGATTCATCAAGCGGCTTGGGCGCGCCATTGCCGTTGTGCAAGGGGGCCGGACCGGCAGATGGTGGTTGAATGAGGGTGGCAGAATCAGGTGACATATTTAATGGTTTTAATTTCGCATTCGTGTCCGCGGGTTGCTTCCGCAGTCAGGCCGCATCGCGGACATTGCAGCGTTGCCACCGGCGCCGAGGCCAGAGCTTCGTCCCAGTATTTTGGCGGCCCTTGGTAGGAACAGTGCGCGCAATTCACTTCCGCAGGAACCGTTTCGACTTCCAGCGTGGAACCGTGAATGGCGGTTTGTTCGGTCATGGCCGTGTAACAAAAGCGCAACTGCTCGGTCTCAAGGTGCGTCAACTCACCCACACACAAGCGCAAGCCGAGGACCTTTTTGATTGAACGCGCAGCTACAAAATCCAGCACACTTTCCACCAGCCCCGACACAATCGACAGCTCATGCATGAACGCCCGATTTTGTGACCGCAAGCAAGGCCGCCGCGACCTCGTCCAAACCGGCGCCGGTCTTGCAACTGGTGGGAACCACCTTGAGGTCGGGCTTCAACGTATGCGCGTCGCGGGCCAGGTCCGCTACTTTGACGCCCATCACCTCGGCCAAATCGGTTTTATTGATCACCACGAGGTCGGCGCCCAGAAACATGTGCGGATGCTTTTTCACCATGTAGGGCCCTTCCGTCACGCTCACTACGACGACCCGCGCCCGTGAGCCAAGCGGAAACTCCGCCGGGCAAATGAGATTGCCGATGTTTTCAATCAAGATCAGGTCCACTTTCTTGAGGTCAGTCTTGAGGAGCGCCTTGCCCACCAGGTTGGCGTCCAAATGGCACCCGTTGACGGTGGCAAGCTGGACCGTTGGCACACCCTGGCTCGCGATCAGATTGACGTCGTCAACCGTCGTGGCGTCGCCATTGAATACGGCCAGGTTGAGCTGATCCTTGAATTTTTCGACCAGCCGGGTGATCAACGTTGTTTTGCCCGAGCCGATCGCTCCCATGAAGTCGATGGCCGTGACCCCATGGTGGTCCAACTGCGCGCGGTTTTCCGCCGCCAATTTCGCGTTGGCCTGGAGCAGGCTCTGTTCGAGTTCAATGTCGTACGTTTCCTCCGGGGAGGCTTGGATTGTAGGTATCATAGCAGGTTTAAGCGGGGCTATTTCTTCGCCAGTCCCATGAGCGCGGTGGGTGTGTGCATTTGTTTCAAAACTTTTCCTTTGCCCAGGTACATATGCACGCCACAAGGCAAGCATGGGTCGAAGCTTCGCACCGCGCGCATGATGTCGATGCCCTTGAAATTGTCCGGCCCGTTCTCTTCGAAGATGGGTGTGTTTTGCACCGCGTCTTCGTAAGGCCCGGGCGTGCCGAAGCTGTCGCGTGGACTGGCGTTCCACGGCGTGGGCGGATAAGGATGATAGTTGGCGACTTTCTGGTTTCGAATCACCAGATGATGCGAGAGCACACCGCGCACGGCTTCGTGAAAACCGCATCCGATGGCCTCGTCCGGCACTTTGAACGGATGAAAGGTTTCGGTGCGGCCATTGCGGACATCATCCATTGCCTTTTCAACGCAATACAGCGCCACAGCCGCCGCGTAGGCTTGGAAATAACTGCGAGCGCGGTTCCGTTCGATGGCGTTGCTCCACTTCGGAATTCGCCAGGTCAATTCTACTTCAGGCTTTGTCATCGTCTTCGGGAGACGAATCTGCACCGAGCCGTCGCCCGGCGCTTTGACATAGCCCAAGTCCACCAAGCCGGCCAGCGCCGTGGTCCAAAGGCGGGCGATTGGACCACCGCCGGTATCAAGCGCCAGGTAATCCCCCGTGCGCTGGTCAAACCAGCGGGGTGACATGACCCAGGTGTACTTGTCATCGAAGTTGCGCTTCTGGGGTTTGGGAATGGTGGTTTGGTTCCAGGGGTGACGTCGATCCACCGGATTGCCAAGCGGATCTTTTTTGACGAAGACTTCACCGCTTCCGTTGTCGGCCCAGTCCTCGTAGTAAGATGAACCGAGCAGGATGCGAATGCCGAGATTGATATCCACGAGATTCGTGGTAACGAGTTTGCCGTCGACTACGATCCCCGGCGTTACGAACATCGCCTTGCCCCACTTGTCCATGGTCTCGTATTTGTAGTCGCATATGTCAGGATCCTGGAACGAGCCCCAGCAACCCAGCAGCACGCGCCGTTGCCCAACCTTCTCGTAACCCGGCAGCGCCTTGTAGAAGAAGTCAAAGAGGTCATCGTGCAACGGCACGACCTTCTTCATAAACTCGACATACTTCGTCAAGCGCACCAGATAGTCGGTAAACGTCTGGATTGTTGGCACGGTGCCAACTCCGCCGGGGTAAAGCGTGGAAGGATGCACGTGCCGGCCTTCCATGAGGCAGAACATTTCGCGCGTCAGGCGGCTCATTACCAGCGCCTCGCGATAGAATTCTCCCTCGAACGGGTTGAGGGCGGTCATGATCTGGCCGATGGTACGATAACCGTGGTCCTTGGCATGTGGAGCTTCAGTCTTCTGCGCTCTTTCCCAAACGCCGGGATTCGTTTCCTTCACCATCGTTTCGCAGTAATCCACGCCCACGAGATTGTCCTGGAAAATACAGTGGTCGAACATGTACTCAGCCGCCTCGCCGAGATTGACGATCCATTCGCCCAGATTCGGCGGGCGCACGCCGTAGGCCATGTTCTGTGCGTAAACGGAACACGTCGCGTGATTGTCCCCACAGATGCCGCAGATACGGCTGGTGATGAAATGCGTGTCGCGCGGATCCTTGTTTTGCATGAAGATGCTGTAGCCGCGAAAAATCGACGACGTGCTGTGGCACTCGACGACCGCTTTCTTCGCGAAATCGATCTTCGTGTAGATGCCCAGACTTCCGACGATGCGGGTGATCGGATCCCACGACATCTCGACGATATTGCCGGTCCTCTCCGCGGTTCGTGCTCTTGTTTCAGTAAGCGTTGCCATAATTCACCTCGTTTTTGTTTCGAATCGGCGCGGTGCGCCATAGTTGTGCGCTCCGTTTCCATTGCCGTAGTATTTCGGATGATAACCCGTCGTAAGTACCGGCTTCGAGTGCCGCCACTTCGGCTCCTGGTTGACGATACGGTTGGTGATGCCGCGCAGCGAACGAATGAGCCGGCCGTAAGAACCGATCATCATACTGGAAAAGGTGGCGCCGGGCGGCTCATCCATGAAGGGCATGAACTTGTCCGGAAAGCCCGGCATGGTGCAGCCGATGCAAATGCCGCCGACGTTTGGACAACCTCCAATGCCATCCATCCAGCCGCGTTTGGTAACGTTGCAGTTTACGACCGGCCCCCAGCAGCCGATTTTTACCAGGCACTTCGGCGAGCCGTACTCGTGGGCGAAATCTCCTTGTTCGTAATAGGACCCGCGGTCGCAGCCTTCATGGACGGTTTTTCCAAAGAGCCAGGTCGGTCGCAGTTGATCGTCCAAAGGAATCATCGGCGAGAGGCCCGCAACTTGATAAAGCAGGTAAAGCAGTGTCTCCATCATGTTATCGGGCTGCACCGGGCAACCGGGCACATTTACGATGGGAATGCCGGCTTTCGAGCGCCAGTTCCAGCCGAGATAATCCGCAAGGCCCATCGCCCCGGTGGGATTGCCCTGCATCGCGTGAATGCCCCCATACGTCGCGCAGGTTCCAGCGCAAACCACCGCCGTGGCTTTGGGCGCAAGCCGTTCAATCCACTCGTTGGTGGTGATCGGCTGGCCGGTATTCGGATCTGTGCCCATCGCTGCCCAATAGCCCTCCGCCTTGATTTCTTCGTTGGGCACCGAGCCTTCGAGCACGAGCACAAATGGTTCAAGCCGGCCCTCCGCGGCCGCGAACCAATACTTCATGAAGTCATCGCCGACTTCGTACGCGAGCACCGGATTGTGCAGATGAACTTTTGGCAAGCCGGGAATCGCGCCCATAACGACGTCCTCAATGCTTGGCAGCCCCGCGGCGGTCACGGAAACAGAGTCGCCATCGCAACTCAAGCCGGTGGTCATCCAGACCACATGGATTTCTTTGACGGCGGACGGACGGTCCGCCACCACTTGAGAGGTCTTCATAATATTGCCTTTCAGTTACATTTTCATAATGCGCAATTCGCGGCGCATGGCCGGCGTCTCCCGGACAATTAGCATGGTTGCGCCGAGCGCGAGCAGTCCTCCGAAGATGAGCCAGGCTGTCGCAGCGGGATTCGAGGTTCTAGCACGTTTCATGGCGATCTCCTTTCAAGCCGTAAGATGGCCGGCGGTTGTTTTCGTTCTGGAATTCAACAAATCGGGAAAAACTTTCTCAGTCACCAGGCTGCGGCGATTCATGATCCTTCCTCCAGTGGTTCGACTTCATCCAGGCCGTAAAAAAAGCGGTGCCCCGGCTGGCGCAGCAATCCGAGGTCCTTGCCGGGATCATCCTCCAGCACCAGGGCGAAATGAATCCTTTCTTCAGCGTCCTGCTCAATGGCTTCAATGACGGCGGTGCGTCCAGCGAGTGCGATGTCCATTATATCGGCCCGCCCTCTTGGTCGGATGCGCACACGATGACCGCTCTTGAGATAGGTGTCGTTCAAGGAAACGCCATCCAGCCGTGTGCTGGTCCCGAAGAGCCTTTCGTCAAACGAGCGCGGGTCGCGCAACGTTCCATGCATCCCCAGCAGATCCTTCTGCGGCAGCGCCTCGGTGCGTTCGAGCAAACGCCGCGCGTGCGCATCCACGTTGCGCATCTCCCGCTTCTCCTCGTCCGTCATGGTCATGACGCGCAAGGTCAAAATCTCGTCGATTTCTGTATTGTCGAAGAGATCGCCGCGGCTCTCAGGCGCAATCTGCGGATAATCGTAGAGGATGATGGGCGAGGACAGCATTGTGTCGCGTTCGCGCTTCTCCTGGTCGCCTACCAGCACCGGCCAGGTGCCGGCGTTCTTGCACGACGCAGCGGCTTCCTTGAACTCGGCGGGTGGATCCAGCAGCGAAATGAAGTCGGCTTCGCGCGCATGGAGGATGGTGTGCGTCGATGCAAAGGTGCGCTGGATAATGGCCTCCTGGCTGTTTAAATCCGCGTCCGCAACCGGCGAAAGATTTATGATGCGGGCGGACACCTGGAACAATTCATTGTTCAGCGGCCTGGCTGCGATTTCCACCGTGCCTTGAATGACCTCCGTCTGCCGCACGAGCACGGCCACAACCCGGTTCTGTTCATCGCGAATCGGTTCGAGCGCGCGCGAGGCTTCGAAACGGAAGGGATGAGTTTTTCCGCTTTGGGTGCGCAGTTCCAGCACAGGCAGTTTCACCTCGCGCTCGGTTGCTTCCTGCCAACTGCGATGAACCGTTTCACCGACACGAAATTCGGGAACGATTTTGAAGTCAGGCTGGCTTTGTTCGGTCCAATCCTTGACCGGCGTTGCGAGCGCCCCGACTTCGCGGCGGATCGGTTGTAGAAAACGCACGCTAACCTCAATCTTTGGGTTTTCCGTGCCGCTCGTCACCAGGCATTCGGTTTGCATGGTCGCCGGTTCCATGCCGTTCTGCGCGGCGCTGTAAGCTTGTGGATAGATTCTCCCGAAGGTGAAGCGTTCGCGCTGGTTTTTTACCGAAGAGGCGCGGTAGGGATAGAGAATGTAGCCTTCGTAGAGAACAGCGTGGACAATTTGGTCCAACAAGGAGGAATTCATGCCAGCGCCTCCGCGAGTTCCGGCTCAGGCAGCAGCCGCTCGATGGTTTCCTCCCAGGTGGCCAGCCCGCTGGCACGCTTGAACGCGCTGAGGCGGTCGAAGGCGTCGCGGCGCAACACAAGCCAGGCGGTGTTGGGATAATGTCGGTCCATCAACCCTTGCCAGACGCTCAACGGCATCCGGTAAACGCATTCCTTCTCCCACGAGATGCGTTGCACCTGCAGCCGCCCGTCTTCCGATGCGTAGAAAAGCGAACCACTGAAAAGAAACAACAGGGGAACGTCGCCTTCATCCAGCGCTTGAAAATATTTTGTCGCGAGCACATTCAAATCGAACGTGCAGGGAACCGGCAGAATTGCGTCGGTGCTTCCGGTAAAGGCGCCCGTGGTTGTGTTCGTGTGCGTCCAGAAACGGTTGCGCAGCGTTTCGCCCCACCGATCCGGCGTCCCAAAGATGTCCAAAAGCCTTACCTTTTCGCCGGCGTTGTAAGTGCGTTGCGGCGACTGGATTTGAATCTGGGCTTGAAGGATCAGAGCGTGAATTGGTTCGGTTGCAGGCGAAGAACTAATCCGCACTTTGAATTGCAGCAACGGGGTCAATCCGTGCTGTGAGGTTTCGACGCCGGTGATTTGGAAATCCAGTTCAGGCATGGACTGCCTCCGGGATGAGGTTGCCGTGGCGCACAATTTGCGACCGTTCCTTCAGCCGCGCGAAGAATTTTTCGATTTCCATCCACACGCTGTTACCGCCCGACAACCCGCTCCAATGCTTGCGAATCAGGCCGACAAGTTCGTAGCAGGCATCAATCGGCGCGATAAAACAATCGCGCGCCTCACCCACGCGGTTTACCAGCAAAGCCTCCACATCCAACTCGAGCGAGGCCAGAGGCGGATTCTTGGCCACCAAAGCGGACCAGTTTTCCAGCGGTACAAGCGATTCCGTCGCGCCAGCCGGACTCGGATACAGCGCCGTGGGTTTTTTGGTTTGGCTGCTGTGGAAGATGAAAACCAGGTTGATGGGCAGGGCGAGGCTTTCCCACTCGGTGTCGCTGAGCTGGAAATCTGCGAGCAGCCGCGCGTCCCGTGGGATCAGCTTAAAGCGGCCATCGAGCACGGCTTCAAAACGCAGGGCACAGGGATCGCAGGCGCAAACGATTTGGCGGGTGGCCGTCTCGAACAAGTGACGGTGCTCAGGCGATAAGCTGACGCAACAGAGTTCGCATTTTTCCAGCGGGCGACGCGGCAGCGCCAGCCGCCGCAGAGTGGCGAGTGAATTGACGCGGCGAGGTTCAGCGTTGGTTGTCATTGCCAGTGCGGCGGTCGGCTTTGGGCAGTGAGTGGATCACGGCGGCGGTATGTTGGGCATGGCCGGATCAATCGGGTTTCGGCGCTGTGGATCAATGGAAGTGGAATCCCTGGCGGTGCGATAGTCCCGGCCACCGCCACGACGTCCGGGTTCGTGACCTTTCTCGAGAACCAACTCCTCGCCTCGGTGCATGCCCGGCACGTGTACCGGTTCGGGTGGATCTTGTTGCATTGCCATAGATATCGTTCCTTTCGCCTTCGATCTAGTGTTGCACGAAAACGCATCGATGCACGGGCCTCCGCGACCGACAAACTCTGTGGTAGGAATTAAGCCGGGCTTCCTGCGCGAAGCAAATAGGGTATTCACCCCGCGCAAATTTCTCTGTGCGCTTCCAGCCGAGGAAATGGAGCAGGATAAGGCATTGATTAGATGGGACTTCCCGCTGCTTGACTGGGGATGGGCTGCACTATAAAAAGGCTGCAAATTGTCCACACATTCACGCTGACTACACAGTTCGGCTAAACAAAACGAAGGAATGAAATGAGCAGAATCAATTGGATAACCTGGAGCATTCTGCTGGTGTGCGCGGGACTTGCCGCGGACCCAGTTTCAGCGGCGGAATCGACTGTTGCCATTACGAACGCTTCGCTGGCGAGGACGAAGGACGACGTGGAATTCACCATCGGGCCGACATATGTAAACGCGCCTGAACTGACGGTGAAGGAAGGTGTGCCGAAAGGGACGATTCATCAGTTCACAATGAGCTCGGAGGAGAGCAGGATTTATCCCGGCATTGCCAAAAACCAGACGGGCACCGTGCCGTACCAGCGCAAAGTCTGCGTCTATGTTCCCGAACAATATGTGGCCGGAAAGCCGGTTCCATTCATTGTCGTGCAGGACGGGCTTGGTTATACCAACACGCTGCCGAAGATTCTTGACAACCTGATTCACGAACGGCGCGTGCCCGTGATGATCGCCATCATGATCAACTCGGGCGGAGGCGACGGACAGGGGAGTGAGCGTGGCCTCGAATATGACACGGTGTCGGACAAATACACGACGTTCGTTGAGACGGAGGTTTTGCCGCGCATTGAAAAAGATTACAGCGTGAAGTTCACCACGGACCCCGAAGGGCGCGCGACCATGGGCGGGAGTTCGGGCGCGGCGTGTGCATTTACGATGGCCTGGTTTCGTCCGGACCTTTACCGGCGGGTGTTGAGCTATTCGGGGACTTTTGTGAACCAGCAATCGCCGTTGAATCCCGAGTCGCCGCACGGCGCGTGGGAATATCACGAACACCTCATCCCGCAAAGCGAGCGCAAGCCAATCCGCATCTGGCTCGAAGTCAGCGAGAACGACAATGGCTCCAAGCGAGACGAGGCGTCGCTGCACAATTGGGTGATGGCGAACCAGCGCATGGCCGCCGCGCTCAAGGCCAAGGGTTATCCCTACCGCTACGTCTTCGCCGAAGCCGCCGGTCACACGGATGGCCGCGTGACGCGGCAGACCTTGCCCGGAGCACTGGAGTGGCTGTGGCAGGGGTATGGGATCCACTGACGCGGTTACGTTAATCTTCACCGACGACAGTTCGAAGCCGCTACCGCAGAATCGGCTCTTGTAGATGTCACTGGCAGCGGACCAAAGCCAGCCGCATTGCCTTATCCACACCTCCTGTTAAGGGGGTGATTACCCACCTTTGCCTATTACGGCGCTATTCCAAGTTTTAATTGGGGTGTGATTTGGCACCTCGTAAACGCCAACAATTCAAATAGGATCTATATGAAAGCATTACCCGGAACACGCGGTTTCAAAACCGCCATCTCCATTACTGCGGTCACGATTTTCGCGACCGGTTGTTCGTGCTTCAAGGGGAGAGAGGCCAGATACCAGACTGCACCGGCTCCCATAGTAAGCAGTGAAAGCCAGCCTCCGCCGCCCCAACCCATGGGCGGGACCGGCATCGAAACCCAAACCAGCGCTGGTGCAGGCGGCACTTCCAGTGAAACCGTCATACCGCTGCACGAGGAAAAACTCGTGGCCGGGACCCAGCAGACCACCGAGGGTGCTGTGCGCATCCGCAAGGAGGTCAAAACTGAAACCGTCAACCAGCCCGTTCAGGTCCGCCGCGAAACTGTGACCGTCGAGCGAGTACCAGCCGGCCAGGCCAATGCGCAGGCTGGAGCACAACCCGAGGGAGGTCAGGGAGATTTGAACACTCCTTTCAAGAGCGGTGAGATGACCATCAACCTGCACGAGGAAAAACCCTTCGCGCAGACTGAAACCGTTCCCGCTGGGAGCATCGTCGTCCGCAAAAAGGTCACCACTGAACCAATAACGATTCAACGCCAGGTGCGGCGCGAGGTGGCGACTGCCGTTCCTTTGGGGAACTCGAAAGACGTAACCATCTCCGGCAATTTGAATGGTTCACAAGCGCAGCCGGAAGCCATGGCCAATCCCAATGAGGCCAACGAAGCCTCGGGAGCCGGTCCCTCGAACTCCGGCCAGTCCGGCGGGGCGGGAGGCAGTTCAGCGGGCATCACGCAATGGAGCCAACTGACTTCGACGCCCAATCCCACCACACTGGCCGGCCAGCAGGTCAACCTTTCCGGTGTGAAAGTTCAGCAGTTGATGGGTGACCATCTGCTCGCCGTCGGGCCGGATAAAAACCAGCCCATTTATGTCCAATCCGATAAACCGCTCACCGGAATAGCTCCGGGGGACACTGTTAACCTCAGAGGAACAGTTCGTCCCATGCCTTCGGACCCGTCGGCACTGGGCTTGGATCAACAAAGCGCCAGCGCATTGCAGGGGCAATCCATTATCATTGCCGTGCCTGAAGTTAACTCGCAAAATCAATAATGCTGTTGCTTGGCAGAGGGGCTGCGCTGGTGGCAGCCCCTTTGCAGGCAGGTGGACGGCCGCTGTTATCATTGTGTGACACAACCACCAGACTTGCGGCAGTCTGGATTTTGTGGAACCACGCTTGTTTTGATGCCGGTTGCGCCAAAATACCTCCCAACAAACCTGCTGGTTGGTAAAAGTTTGAGACTCCTTGCGTAGGCTGCTACGATCAAGGAGTTATGCGTTTGGCCGTCACTGTAATTGTTGTTTTCCTCTGGCTTTCGTGTGCCTTTGCCGCCGACTATTTTCCACCACCGGACAGCGCCGGCGGCTGGCGCACGGCGACCAATGCGGCGCAGGTCCGCGAGCTTGCCGGGATGGACTCGCCGAAGCTCGAGCAGGCGTGGGAATTCACGCAGCGTTGCACGCAAAACGGCGGGTTGCTCGTGGTTCGCAACGGCTGGCTCGTGTTGGAAAAATATTTTGGGCGCGCCAGCCGCAACGCCAATCCGGACATGGCGTCCACCGGCAAGGCTTACACGAGCATTGCCTGCGGCCTCATGCTCAAGGAATTTCATGACAAGATTCCCGACGGACTGGATACGAAGGTGTTCACACCCAAATTTTTGCCGGAAGCGTTCGACTCCGAGGGCAAGCTCGGTGACGCACGCCGGGCGGATATTACTTTGGGGCAGCTTTTGTGCATGACCGGCGGTTACACGGGTGAGGGCGGCGCGCCCGTGGCGGTGGTCATGGGCAGGGCGTTTCCACTTAAGCCAATGCCTGGACAAAACATCCGCGACCTCGACATGTCATCCCTGCATTGCGCGATGTGGACGAACGCAGGCGCGGGTTATTCCTATTCCTCGCCGGAGCCGCACATCGCATCGATGGTGTTGCGCCGCGTCACAGGCATGGAGTTGCAGGACTACATCAATGAGCGGCTGGCGAAGCCAATGCAATGGGGCGCGTGGGGCTATTGCCTCAATCGCGGCGGGTTCAAGATGCCGCACGCAAATGGCGCGGGCAGCATTGCGGTGCATGCCACGGATGCGTTGCGCTTTGGCTATTGCCTGGCTCACGGGGGCAAGTGGGGCGACCAGCAACTCGTGCCGCCGGATTACCTTGCCCTCTGCAATCAAATGTCCCCGTACAATCCCCACTGTCCCTACACGCTGATGTTCGAGCATAACGCCGATGGCCACGTGGCTGGCGCGCCGCGCGATGCGTTTTGGAAATCAGGCGCGGGTGGCTTCGCGCTCATCGTCGTGCCCTCGCTGAATTTGGTGATCTACAAAATGGGCGGCAACAACGGCCAGTACGATCCCGCGCTTACCGGCCTGCCACAACCGGAGCCGCGTCTTGACCGCGATGACTGGAAACCGATCCCACGGACGCCCTTCAACGAAGGCAGCCTGGGCGGCGATGATGGGATTCGGCGTGTGCTGGAAATGGTATGCGCCGCGGTGCGGGAGTGAAGCTTGCCAAACCTTCGCCTCGTTACGCGTCTTTCAAACACCAGTGAAACGCCTCCACTGGTTTGCAGCCAATTCCGACGAGTTTTCGGAGGTAATGTTGCCGGCCCATTTTCGTCCCCATGCGCACACTCGCCGGATATACTGATGGGGACAGCGTTCTTCCCATGATCAGCGAATTCGACCGATGGACACGAAAATAATACCTTGCAGGCGGTCCGCCCATTTGGGGCATTTCAAATGGGTCATGTCTTGTTTACTTTTCTCTTCCCGTCTATGCTCCGGAGATGAACAACACGACCATCAGTTTCATCAAGGAAGATCCCTGGCGGATATTCCGGATCATGGCGGAATTCGTGGATTCTTTCGAAGCGTTGTCGCAGGTGGGACCCGGGGTGACCGTTTTCGGTTCGGCGCGCACGAAGCCCGCTGATCCGTATTATCAAGCCGCCACGGAACTGGCCCGGGGGCTGGCCAAACACAATCTGGCTGTCATCACGGGCGGCGGGCCGGGCATCATGGAAGCGGCGAACAAAGGGGCGGCGAAGGTGAATGGGAAGGGAAAATCGGTGGGCCTGAACATCGAACTGCCAAACGAGCAGAGAGGCAATCGCTACGCCAACATCCCGATCCATTTCCATTACTTTTTCTCGCGCAAGGTTTGTTTCGTGAAGTACAGCATCGGGTTTGTCTTCATGCCGGGCGGGTTCGGGACGCTCGACGAATTTTTCGAAGTGCTGACCCTGGTGCAAACCCAGCGCATCCCGCGGTTTCCGATGATTTTGTTTGGCCGCGAGTATTGGAAGGGCCTCGTGCAATGGATGAAGGTGACATTGGATAAGGGGAAGTTTATCAGCCCGGGCGACCTGGATTTATTTACCATTACCGACGATCCGCAGGAAGCGATCGACATCATCCTGGATTATGAGCGGAAGGTTGGGCCGCCGGATATCATGCCGAAGGCGTTTGCTTAGACAATGAAAAGCACCAAGCATCAAATTCCAAGCTCCAGAAAAGCAGCAAGCTCCAAAATCCAGGACCATGCGTTTGGTGCCTGGTTATTGGAGCTCTTCTGGAGCTTGACGGTTGGAGCTTGGAGCTTTTGTTCTGCCTGAAATGTACCAAATAACCCAGTTAACCAATGGTATCACCGTCGCGACGGCTGAAATGCCGTATATGACGAGTGTCAGCCTCGGGCTGTGGGTGGGCGTGGGCGGACGCTACGAGCCGGCGGAACTGAATGGCGTGTGTCATTTCATCGAGCACTTGTTGTTCAAGGGGACAAAGCGCCGGACGGCATTGCAAATTTCCCAGGATGTGGAAGGCATCGGCGGTTACCTCAACGCGTTCACCAGCGAGGAGATTACCTGTTATCATTCCAGGGCCTGTCATGATCGTTTCGCGGAGTTGCTGGATGTGCTCACGGACATGCTGCTCAATTCGAAGTTTGACCCCCGGGACATCGACCGCGAACGCAGTGTCATCAAAGAAGAACTGGCCATGTACCTGGACCAGCCGCAACATCACGTGCAGGAATTGCTGAACGAAATCCTCTGGCCAAACCAGCCGCTGGGCCGCCCGCTGACCGGCACGGAGAAAACGCTCGATTATCTGACTCGTTCGCGCCTGGTTGGTTATCATCGAGAGAACTACGTGGCCCGACGGACGCTGTTCACCGCCGCCGGCCGGATCAGCCATCGGCAGGTGCTCAAAGCCGTGTCGCGCATCGCCAGCCGATTTCCGCGGGGTCCCGAGCCGAAATATGTTCCCGCCACGGCCAGCCAGCGGGAACCAAAAGTAAGGCTGTTTGCCAAGGCAACGGAACAAGCGCAATTGGCGCTGGGCATTCGCACCTGCTCACGCCACGACCCGCGCCGTTATGCCTTGCGCCTGCTCAACACGATTCTCGGGGAGAACATGAGTTCGCGGTTGTTCCAGGTGCTGCGCGAGGACCGCGGCCTGGCTTATTCCATTTATAGTTCGCTAAGTTATTTTGACGATGTGGGGACGCTGACGATTTCTGCCGGGTTGGATGTCGATAATCTGAATAAAAGCCTTCGGTTGATCCGGCGCGAACTGGAACAACTGGCGCGGACCACGCCGACCCTGGCGGAGTTTCGCCGCGCGCGGGATTATGTGATCGGGCAGATTGATTTGGGGCTGGAGAGCACCGATAGTCAGATGATGTGGCTGGGTGAGCAACTTTTAGGCTATGGAAAAATCGTGCCGCCGGCGGAGTTGAAGCGGCGAATCTGCGCCGTGAAGCGTGGCGACATTCGCGCCGTCGCGCGCGAGTTCTTTCGGGCGGAAAGGATGAATTTGGCGCTGGTCAGTCCGCTGAAAAAGGACCGCGGCCTGGCTGCGTTGCTGGCGGTGCGGCCTTGACGAGAAATTGAGTTCTCAGACTGAGCACCATGGGCGCGATGACTGGCACTATCTCGGGCGCGTATCTTGGCTCAAGCCGGATTCCTCAACGCTGGCTTGATAGCGTGCGCGAAGAGAAGCATACTCCAGGGCATGTGAAGGAACTCGCCAGCTTCCTGTTCGAAAAGGGCAGCCAACTGCGCTTCCGGAAGCCAGCAACGATAAAAGATTAAATCCATGCGCCCGTTGATCCAGGAAGTCCCGACCGGACATACGCCGGAATCGCTGGTCGAGCGGTTGCAAGGCGAGCCGGGGATTGTGCTGCTTCGGAGCGCATTGTTTGATTCTGGGCAAGCGCGCCACTCGTTTGTGGCAGCGAAGCCATTCTTGACGTTGCGCGCGTTTGGTTCGCGGTGCGAACTTCTGCATGATCAGAAGGTTGGGGAGGAGAAGGTTCAACCCGAGGTTCAATTCGGCAATCCCTGGCAGGTTTTGGACGGGTTAATGGCGCGTTACGAATTGCTTGATGAAATGGACCTGCCTTTTCCGCTCGGAGGGTGTTTCGGCTATTGGGGTTACGATCTCAAAAATTTTGTGGAGCCGAAACTCCCACGCCGGGCGGTGAATGATCTCGATCTGCCCGATTGCCACGTTGGTTTCTACGGCAGCCTGGTCGCTTTCGATCACCAACTTGGCAAGGCGTGGATCGTGGCCACCGGTTTGGGCATCGATGGTTCACGCAGCGAGCAGAATACGCAGGCACAATATGCGTTTTGGCGTCTCCACCTCGACTCTTCCGCAGAAGCCGGGGCCGATTCAAGAACTGACGCAGCAAGCGGCAACCGACACAGGAAGTCAAAAGCTGCCGGTCGTTTGGACGTTGCTGCACCCGGGGACGGGCGCACTTTGCAGAAAACGCCGGGTTCATCGACATCATGCCGCCCCTTTCCTGGGGGCTCTGATTCTCCTTACGTCGGCAGCCACGATTTCTTGAATCGGCCCTGCGCCGAGGCGGTCGTCTCGACGCGGAAACCTCAAAGCTCAATGCTCAACTTTACGAGCCTCGCGTCCACCTTCGCGCGCGTGGATTTCCTCGGGGCGGTCGAGCGGGTGCAGCGTTACATCCGAGCCGGCGATATTTATCAAGTCAATCTCGCGCAACGACTGGCCGCCCGGTGCGAATTGCCCGGGTGGGAACTTTACCAACGGCTGGCCGCCGTTTCGCCCGCGCCGTTCTCCGCGTATCTCGATTGTGGCGGGTTTCAAGTGGCTTCGTCGTCGCCGGAGCTTTTTCTGCGACTGAGCGGTTCGCAGATCCTGACGCGACCGATCAAAGGGACGCGGCCGAGGTCGAGCGATGCAACACGCGATGCCCAGTTCACGTACGAACTCCAGACCAGTCCCAAGGAAATGGCGGAGTTAGTGATGATCACCGACCTGTTGCGCAATGATCTTGGTCGCGTTTGCGAATACGGGTCCGTGCAGGTGCCGGAACTGGTGCGGTTGGAGCGTTATCCGCAGGTGCAGCACCTGGTATCGACGGTTGAAGGATGTCTGCGTCCAGGAGTGACCCACTTTGCCGCCTTTGCGTCGTGTTTTCCAGGCGGCAGTATTACGGGTGCGCCCAAAATTCGCGCGATGGAAATCATTGACGAACTGGAACCCGTGACGCGCGGCCCGTACACCGGCGCGATCGGTTATCTGGGCTTCAACCGGGAAAGCCAGTTGAGCATCGCGATTCGCTCGGCAATCGTTCGAGATCAATTGGCTTACTTTCACGCCGGGGCGGGAATCGTGGCGGATTCAATTCCGACGGCGGAGTATGAGGAAACGCTGGCCAAGGCGCGTGGTTTTTTGGCGGCGCTGGAGTTGTCGTGGCAGGCGGATATTCAAGGCAGGGTTGAGAGCGAAAGGCGGCGACAATGAAACACCAAACACCAAATACCAGGCTCCAGAAAAGCTCCAAAAACCAAGCTCCAAAAACGGGTGAGGTTTGCCCGGTGTTTGGAGGTTGGTGTTTTTCTGGTGTTTGGTTTTTGGCGTTTGGAGCTTGCGCGGGTTGGAGTATGACGGAAATCAGGACCGAACGCGTCCTCTCACAAGGCATGCCGAGCCTGGCCGCATACAACCCGCGATGACGTTTCTTCCGATAGTAGAACGCGAACTGCGCGTCGCCGCCCGGTTGACGGGCACGTACAAGCGGCGTGTCCTGGCTGCGGCGGTTGTGGCCGTGGTGACCATCTTCATGCTGCTGGTCGGGGCTCTCTCGGACACACCCTCGCATATCGGTTCTTCGATGTTTGGCACGCTTTCGTACTTGATGCTGGCATTCTGCTTATTGGAAGGCGTCCGCAAAACCGCGGACTGTCTGAGCGAGGAACGCCGCGAGGGCACGCTGGGTTTGCTCTTCCTCACCGACCTGAAGGGTTATGATGTCATTTTAGGCAAGCTGGCTGCGACTTCGCTGCCGTCGGTGTACGGGTTGTTCGCGATGCTGCCGATGTTGGGCCTGTCTTTGCTGCTGGGCGGCGTGACTCAGGGTGAGTTCTGGCGACGCTCGCTGGCGTTAATCAATGTTCTCTTCTTTTCGCTCTCCGCCGGAATTTGGGTTTCCGCCCGTAATCGGGTGGAACGCCGGGCGATGGGCGGCACCATGCTGCTTTTGTTTCTCTGCCTGGCCGGACCGTTGCTGGCGAAAGGGACTTCGTTCAGACACTTTAGTCCCGCATTCGCTTTTTTTAATGCGCTGGAACTGCGGTATCGAATGGAGGCGACGGGTTATTGGCAGTCCATTTTGAGCACTCAAATCCTGAGTTGGACGTTGCTCGTGTGGGCAGCTTTTACGGTGGCGGATTTTGGAGAAGACGAGGGCGGCGCGGCGGGCTGGCTCGGCTGGCGGGAGCGCTGGCGGCGTTGGGAATTTGGCGACACGCGCATGCGGGTGGAACTTCGGCGGGAAATGCTTGCCCTCAATCCCGCTTATTGGCTGGCGGGGCGCAGCATGGGCCGGTTGTTCCTGTGGATTTCCATGGCGGTGGTGACCCTGGGGTACGCGATGGTTCCGTTTATCATGAACTGGTCGTCGTACCTGCCGACCTTGGTATTTTTCCCGCTGGTCATCAACTACTTCGTCAAGGTATTCATGGCCTGGCAGGCGTGCCATTGCCTGGCCGAAGCGCGCGCCAATAATGCGATGGAGATGTTGCTTTCCACGCCGCTCTCAGGTGAAAAGATTCTTGAAGGCCAGGTTTTGGCGCTTCAGCGAACGTTCCTGAAACCGGTGGTCACCCTGCTGATGATCGAGGCCTTCGGTGGTTACGCTGTGCTGGCATATCTTTCCTCGAGCGGCAGCGGAGATATGGCGGGCGCGGTCATCGGCGTTCTGGTGGCGGGGGCATTCCTGGCGGGAGTCTTCGGGCTGGATATCATGGCAGTCACCTGGGTAGGCATGTGGTTTGGCCTGTCGGCGAAGAATGAAACGCAAGCCATTTTCAAAACGGTTCTTTACGTTTTGATCATCCCATTGTTTTTCGGAATCTTTTATTGCTTCGGCATTCCGTTCCTGATCGCCTGGCCGATTGTTTGTACGGTTCTGGCGCGCGAGAAATTGCGTTCGCAGTTCCGGCGGCTGGCCACGCAGCGGTTTTCCGGCACGCAGGAAGCGCCGGGATGGTGGCCATTTCAGGCGAGTGTTCCTGCGCGCCCACGGATTGGCGACAAGATGCTGTGAGGGCAGGGCGCGGCAAGCCAAAGTTCAAGGTCCGGCCGTTCTGAGAGGGGATCGAGGACGAGGACGAGCACAATTAGGGGAGCTTTGGGACCGGCCTTCGCTCGGAAGCTTCGGCCCGGCAAGCGGGTTGGGACGGGTCCAGAGGGGCCTATATAATGAAAACACCAAACACCAAGCTCCAAAGATGGAATCTGAAATCTGAAACCCGAAGGAAGAGCGGAACCAGGCAAAAACAAAGTGAAACAAGATAAAACAAAGCAAAACAAAGTGGAACAAACCTGCTTTGCCAAAATCGCCTTTGGGCCTTCTGGGCTGCTGCTGGTCATCATCAGGAGGAATCCTTGTCCGGATAGATACGGACGGGTAATGCGGTAGAACAGTCTTGTTTTTTGGGTTGCGAAAAGGTAATCAGGGGGTTGCTTGAAAAATAAGATGGCGAGTTGTCGCCCAGAAACGGAAACAGTAAAGCCCGGCGGCTGGTTCGAAAGCAATTCATGAAACGAATGACCATCTGGCGGCGGCTGAATGCGTCGCTGGCTTTGCTCATCCTGCTGTTGCTGATTGGCGCCGCGCTGGCTTGGTGGGTGGCGGCTGCCCGGTCGCAGGCGGGCCTCCGCAGTGCCGCGCTATGGACCGGGCACTGGCGCATCCAACTCGATTTGGCGCAGATGAATGACGCCGTTCGCGGGCTGTTGCTGGATCCCAAAAACGATCCGGAGCGCAACCGCTACAAAGACGCGACCAATGATTTGGCGAGGGTTATCCGGGACATGCAGCGGGAATTCAGCGAGCACGACAAGCTGATGCAAAGCCTGATCAATCTCGCGGACTTTGCGCGCGCTTACGATGGCAAGCAGGCAAAACTGCTGGAGTTGCAGGACAGCGATCCAGCGGCGGCCCTGGTCCAATATGCCAAAACATTTTATCCCGGAATTCGCGACCAGCGCGACCAGGTGCTGGCCGATGTCAGGCAGCAAGTGCAGATTGCCGACCGAGTCGAGTTGAGCAAGGACGATGTGCCAACGGAGTTTGGGGAAATCGGCCTCGTCGTCCTCTTGATCGCGACGGTGGTGGTGGGGACTTATCATTCGACCAGCGTGAGCAAGCCGCTGGCGTTGCTGGTGGATGCGCTCGAACGGATGCGGCACGGAGATTTTACGCAGCGGCTCTCCATCGAGCGGCGTGATGAATTTGGGGTGATGGGGGAGGGGCTAAACCGGCTGGCGGACGATCTCTCGGTGCTGGTCGGCCAGGTGCAACGCTCCGGCATCCAGGTCAATACCACCGCGACTCAGATTGCCGCGACCGCGAAACAACAACAGAGCACCGCCACGGAAATCGCCGCCACCACCGCGGAAATTGGCGCGACCTCGAAGGAAATATCCGCGACTTCGCGCGAGTTGGTCAAGACCATGAACGAAGTGAACGACGTGGCAGAGGATACCGCCCATTTGGCTGGGAGCGGCCAAACCGCCATCACGAGCATGGAGGCCACCATGCGGCAAATCATGGAAGCTTCGGGGTCGATCACCGCGAAGCTGGCCGTGCTCAACGAAAAGACGGGAAACATCAACTCCGTCGTCACTACCATTACGAAGGTGGCCGACCAGACGAATTTGCTTTCCTTGAACGCGGCGATTGAAGCCGAAAAGGCCGGCGAATACGGCTTGGGCTTTGCCGTGGTGGCGATGGAAATCCGGCGGCTGGCCGACCAGACGGCGGTGGCGACTTTTGACATTGAAAAGATGGTGAAGGAAATGCGCTCAGCGGTGTCGGCTGGGGTGATGGGCATGGACAAGTTCTCTGAAGAAGTGCGGCGGGGTGTCGAGGAGATCCGCCAAATCAGCACGCAACTCGCCCAAATCATTCACCAGGTGCAAGCGCTCACACCACGGTTTCAACTGGTGAACGAGGGCATGCAATCGCAGGCCACGGGCGCTCACCAAATCAGCGAGACATTGACGCAGTTGAGCGATGCGGCGCGACAGACGGCTGAGTCGCTGCGTCAATCCAACCAGGCCATCGAACAGTTGAATGAAGCGGCGCGGGGTTTGCAAAGCAGCGTCACCCGCTTCAAGCTCGAGGAGGTCCGGCGTTCATGATGTTCCTGCTTTTCCATCTCGGCCAGGATCGCTACGTGATCGAGGCCAGTCGCGTGATCGAGGTGCTGCCGCTGGTTGAACTCAAGCGCATTCCCCAAGCGCCGCGCGGAGTGGCCGGGTTGTTTAATTATCGAGGCCAACCGGTGCCCGCAGTCGATTTGAGTGAACTCACCATGAACCGGGCGGCCAGCGAATGCCTTAGCACGCGCTTGATCGTGGTTGCGTACCCGGATGAGAACGGCCGCCAGCATCCGCTGGGATTGATTGCCGAGCGCGCGACGGAAATCATCCGCCGTGAAAGCGCGCAGTTTGTCGAGCCGGGATTGAATCTCGGCGGTGCGCCCTACTTGGGACCTGTTTTAATGGATGGCCAAGGCGTTATTCAGTGGGTGCATGAAGGCCGTTTGCTGCCTGATCGCGTGCGTGATTTGCTCTTTAGCGAAAATCTGGAGGGGGCGCAGTCGGCGGCCGCGTTGCCGGAGCCCAAGTCATGAATCCAATCCAAAACCTGCTCCGCCAGACGATGGGATTGCACACTGCTGCAGTCGGGTCATCGCTGATTGAGCGCGCTGTGCGGCTGCGCATGCAGGCCCGCGGCATGACGCGGCAGGAGGACTATCTCAAGCTGGTGAAACAATCGCCGGTCGAATGGCATTTGCTGGTCGAAGCGGCGGTCATAACGGAAACGTGGTTTTTCCGTGACAAACAACCATTTGTGTCGCTCGTGCAGTTGGTTCTCAGCGAATGGCTGCCGGCGCATCCGTCCGGGCGCCTGCGGCTATTGAGCCTGCCCTGTTCCTCCGGCGAGGAGCCCTATTCCATGGCGATGGCATTGCTCGACGCGGGCGTGCCACCCGAGCGCTTCCAGATCGACGCCTACGACATCAGTTCGCGCGCGCTCATCGCGGCCGAACAGGCGTGTTATGGCAAAAATTCCTTCCGTGGCAACGATCTGACATTTCGAATCCGGCATTTCTCCGCCACTGCCGACGGCTATGTATTGAATCCCCGTGTCCGGCGGCAGGTGCGATTTCATCAAGGGAATGTGCTGGACAGGGATTGTCTCGATGACGCTGCCGTTTACAACTTTATCTTCTGTCGAAACCTGTTGATCTATTTCGATGGGTCAACGCAGCAAAAGGTTCTTCAAAAGCTGCGAAAGGGTTTGCTTCCCTCGGGTGTTTTATTCGTCGGCCCGGCGGAATTGCCCATTGCCCTGGACAACGGCTTTACGTCCGCGAATCTGCCTCTGAGCTTCGCTTGCCGGCTTGGCTCTTCATCGGAACGGACCCGGTCGCAGGCTTTGGGATCGCTGGGACCCGCTGTGCGGCGAAGCCGATTGCGCCGCTTGACCATGACGCCGCCACCGCCGCCCGTTTCCGCGCGCAAACTTCCACCCGGCCTGGATTTCCCCGGGCTGTCGGCCAGGCCACCGCGGACACAAGCCAATCTGGACCTTGCCCAACGACTGGCCGATGAAGGCCGTTTAGCCGAGGCGGCGGAGATTTGCGAGGCACATCTGCGGGAGCAGGGGGTTTCCGCCCAGGCGTATTACCTGCTCGGCTTGGTTCGGCACGCCGCCGGAGCGGACTCCCAAGCCAGCGAATTCTACCGTCGCGCGCTTTACCTGAAGCCTGACCATTACGAAACCCTCATGCAATGGGCGTTGTTGTCGGAGCGGAACGGCGACGCCGCCAGGGCGCGGATCCTACAGGAGCGCGCCGAGCGGGCCCGGCGATCCGGAGCGGGGGGCTATTAGCCAATGGAAGCTCACGGCCCCAATTCGAATGCCTTGCCGACCCGAGCGGGTGCGGAGTCTCTCGCCCCGCCGGCGTCCGCCGGCGATTTCGCGGAAATTGCCGATTGCTGGAGCCAGATTGGCGTCAATGGCGACGGCACGTGTCCCGAACTTGAAAAATTCTTTCATTGCCGGAATTGTCCCGTGTACTCGGCGGCGGCCATGCGTTTGCTCGATCGCCAGACTCCGGCGGAGTACCGGCGGGAGTGGACGGAGCATTTCGCGCTGGAAAAAAAGCGGCCCGCGCCCGGCAAACAATCCGCCGTCATTTTTCGCATTGGCCCGGAATGGTTCGCGCTGCCCACCGGGATTTTTCGGGAGATCGCCGAGCGGCGGACCATCCATTCCCTCCCGCATCGACAGCAAGGAATCGTTCTCGGCCTGGTCAACGTCCGGGGCGAGTTGCTGATTTGCGTTTCGCTGGGGCGGTTGCTCGGATTGGAACGGGAGCATCCCCGGCACAAGCCCCGTGCCATGTACGAGCGGCTGGTGGTGACCGAGTGGCAGGGCAAGTTGCTGAGTTTCCCGGTCAGCGAAGTGTCGGGCATTCATCGATACCAGGCGGAGGAATTGAAGGATGCTCCGCCGACGATGGACCTGACCTCGCCGAATTTCACCCGCAGCGTGCTCACCTGGCAAAATCGCCTGGTGAACTGCCTGGATCAGGAACTGTTGTTTGCCACCTTGAACCGGAACCTTGCGTGAAAAACCGAACTCCGGATGACCTCAGCAATTTGTCCATGCTGGAACTTTTCCAGGTGGAAGCGGAGAACCAGACGGCGGCCATGACCAGCGGCCTGCTCGAACTGGAGCGCGATCCGGCCGCGATTCGTCATTTGGAAGCACTGATGCGCGCAGCCCACTCGCTCAAAGGCGCAGCGCGCATTATCAATCTGGAAGTCGCCGTCAACCTTGCTCACGCGATGGAAGACTGTTTTGTGGCCGCCCAGCATGGCAAGATCAAGCTGCGCCAGGCGGAGATCGATGTGCTTTTCCAGGGCGTTGACTTGCTGCTGAACATCTCCAAGCGATCGGAAAAGGAAGTCGCGGAATGGGAGGCTCAACAGTCAGACCGGATCAAGGATTTTTTGGTGGAACTCACTCAAATCACCCTCGGCCGACCGCGGCGGGAAGTTGTTGATGAGCCAGTGAATAAAACGGACGCGCAGCCGGTTCCTCAAAACCCGGCGGTGCGCCGGCTTCCCTTGGTTCGCGCGGAAAATGAAGCTGGTCGCAGAGACACTGTCGCCGACACGCCCGCGACTACTTCGAGGCGGAGCGCGCCGGGAGACCGCGTGCTTCGTCTGACGGCCGAGAACCTGAATCGCCTTCTCGCCCTGGCCGGCGAATCCCTGGTCGAGTCGCGCTGGCTGCATCCGTTCGCCGATTCCTTGCAGCGGCTGAAGCGATTGCAGTCGGATCTGGCCCTCTCGCTCGAAGGATTGCGGGATTCGCTGGACGACTGCGAATTGACGGAACGCGCCGAGGGCCAGATGACCGAAGTGGTGGAGCGAGTGGCCGAATGCCGTCAGTTTCTCAGCGACCGTCTGGTGGATCTGGAAATGTATGACCGCCGTTCCGCCAATCTTTCCCACCGGCTGTATCTGGAAGTTCTCCAATGCCGCATGCGTCCCTTCGGCGATGGGATCCGCCGGTTTCCGCGCATGGTGCGGGACCTCGCGCGCACGCTGGGGAAGGAAGTGCGGTTGGAAATCACGGGCGAAAACACCCAGGTCGATCGTGATATCCTGGAAAAGCTGGAGGCGCCGCTGGCCCATCTCCTGCGCAATGCCGTTGATCACGGCTGCGAAATGCCGGACGAACGCCGGCGGCTGGGAAAGCCGGCCGAGGGCTCCGTCCATCTCGAAGCACGCCACAGCGCCGGCATGCTCGTGATCACCGTTTCCGACGATGGGCCGGGCATTGAGCCTGGGAAGCTTCGTGAAACGATCCTGCAAAAGCGGCTGATCAGCGACGGTGTCGCGGAAAAATTGAGCGAACCCGAGCTGCTGGAGTTTTTACTGCTGCCTGGATTTACGATGCGGGACACCGTCACGGAAATTTCCGGCCGCGGAGTGGGACTGGACGTGGTCCAGAACATGGTGAAAAGCGTGCGGGGCATGGTGCGTATCGTGACTTATCCCGGCCGGGGGATGCGGTTTCAGTTGCATCTCCCGCTGACGCTTTCGGTCCTGCGCACGCTGTTGGTGGAAGTCGCTGGAGAGCCTTACGCCATTCCGCTTTCGCAAATTACGCGCACTCTGAAACTGCCCCAGGAGCAAATCAAAGCGCTCAACGGCCGGCATTACTTTACTTTTGGCGAACAGCAAATCGGGTTGCTCACCGCCCACCAGGTGTTGGGCCGTGACCAGCCATCGCCCACGCGCGGGGCATTGCCCGTCGTAATTCTGGGTGATCGCAATTCACGCTGCGGGTTGGTGGTGGATCGTTTGCTGGGCGAACGGGAACTGGTGGTGCAAACCCTCGATTCGCGCCTGGGCAAGATTCAGGACATCAGCGCGGGCGCGCTTATGGAGGACGGCTCCCCGGTGTTGATCGTGGATGTCGAGGACATGCTCCGCTCGATTGACAAGCTGATTTCGAGCGGCCAATTGGATCAGGCGCACGAGGCTGTGGTCGACGTAACCGCGCGACGCGTCAAACGCATCCTGGCTGTGGATGATTCCCTCACGGTGCGCGAACTCGAACGAAAATTGCTCGCCGGGCACGGTTATATCACCGACGTGGCCGTGGATGGAATGGATGGCTGGAATGCGGTGCGGGCCGGGAATTATGATCTCGTGATCACTGACGTGGACCTGCCACGCCTGGATGGCATCGAATTGACCACCTTGATCAAGCAGGACGCCCGGTTGAAATCGGTGCCGGTGATGGTGGTTTCCTACAAGGACCGGAAAGAAGACCGGTTGCGCGGCCTGGAAGCCGGCGCGGACTATTATCTCGCGAAAGGCGGCTTTCACGACGACCTGCTTTTGCGGGCGGTCGTGGATTTGATTGGCGAGGCTGAAGAATGAGAATCGCGATCGTCAACGACATGGTAATCGCCGTCGAAGCGATGCGACGGATCCTGCTCAACGCCCGTGGACACGAACTGGCATGGGTGGCGCGCGATGGCGCGGAAGCCGTCGCCCGTTGCGCCGAAGACACTCCCGACCTGGTCTTGATGGACCTGATCATGCCGGAAATGGACGGAGTGGAAGCCACGCGGCGCATCATGGCCAAAAGCCCCTGCGCCATTGTGGTGGTTACTGCTGATGTTGGCCAAAATTCCTCCAAAGTCTTTGAAGCAATGGGTGCTGGCGCGCTGGACGCGGTCAACACACCGACCCTGGATCGCCCTGGAAGCCCCGGCGGATCAGATGCCTTGCTTGGGAAGATTCGCACGATCAGCCGCCTGATCGGGGGGAGCACCCGAAGCCGGTCGCACTCGGCGATTCCGCTGGACATGCCGACCCTGCACCCACCCCGCCCGCAGTTGCTCGTTCTGGGCGCCTCTGCCGGCGGCCCGGCGGCTTTGGGCCAGGTGCTGAGTCATTTTCCGGCTGATTTTCCGGCCGCTGTGCTGATCGTGCAACATGTGGACTGCCAGTTCGCGGAGGGGTTGGCCCATTGGCTTGATTATCAAACCGAACTATCCGTGCGGTTGGCACGGGAGGGCGATGAACCGGAGCCGGGCACAGTTTTATTGGCGGGGACGGAAGAGCACCTGGTCTTCATTAATTCAGCGCAGGTCGGTTATACCGCCCAGCCGATTGACAGCGCCTATCGCCCGTCGATTGATGTTTGCTTTAACAGCGCGGAGGAATTTTGGCGCGGCGATATCCTGGGCGTGCTGTTGACCGGCATGGGCAGGGACGGCGCGGCTGGGTTGAAGTCGCTTCGCGAGGCCGGCCATCACACCATCGTTCAGGATCAGGCCACGAGCGCCGTCTATGGCATGCCCAAGGCCGCCAGCGAACTCAAGGCGGCTTCGGAAATTCTGCCGCTCGAAAAGATCGGTCCCCGCCTGATGAGCCTCTTAATCCATCGCTTCAGGGACCAGAGCGCCCAATGATCGTTGATATGAGCAATGCCACCCCACAGGACAGTCAAACACCCCTTCAACTTCCGGAATACCACGTCATGGTTCTGCTCGTGGATGACCAGGCCATGATGTGCGAAGCCGTCCGCCGCTATCTGGCGAACCAGCCCGACATTGATTTCCATTATTGTGCCAATCCCAAGGAGGCCGTCGCCGTTGCCAACCAAATCAAGCCCACGGTCATCCTGCAGGATTTGGTGATGCCGGGAATGGACGGTTTGGCGCTGGTCGGGCAGTTTCGCAGCAACCCCGGCACGCGCGATACACCCATCATCGTCCTTTCGACCAACGAAAATCCCCAGATGAAGGGGCAGGCCTTTGCGGCTGGCGCGAACGATTATCTGGTCAAGTTGCCCGACAAAATCGAACTGATTGCGCGCCTCCGCTACCATTCCAAAGCCCACATGAACCAGGTGCAGCGCGACGACGCTTACCGGGCGTTGCGTGAAAGCCAGAAGCAACTGGTCGAAAGCAATTCCACGCTTCTCTCGCTCAATCAGAAGCTCGAGGAAGCCACTCTCGCCAAATCCGAATTTCTGGCCAACATGAGCCACGAAGTTCGCACGCCCATGAATGGAGTCATCGGCATGACGGCGCTGCTCCTGGATACGGAACTCACCGATGAGCAGCGCGAGTACGTCGAGGCGACCCGCAGCAGTGCGGACGCCATGCTCACCATTATCAACGACATCCTGGACTTCTCGAAAATCGAGTCGGGCAAGCTCGAATTGGAAAGCCACCCTTTTGAACTGCACACCTGCATCGAGGAATCGCTCGACTTGCTGGCGCCGAAAGCCGCCGAAAAGAACCTGGATTTGTCCTACCAGGTTGACGACCAGATTCCGCGCATCCTGGTCAGCGATGTCACCCGCGTGCGCCAGATCCTCGTGAACCTGATCGGCAACGCGGTGAAGTTCACGCCGGAAGGGGAAGTTGCCATCGAAGTAAAACCCGCTGGACGCAGCCAGCGCAGTCCCGAGCCTGGCCGGGAGAAGGATACCGACTTTATCCGGCACCCGGAGCAATGGCTGCTCCATTTCGCCGTTCGCGACACGGGGCCTGGCATTCCGCTGGAAAAGCAGCACAGGCTTTTCAAATCGTTTCAGCAAGTGGACGCCTCCACCACGCGGCATTACGGCGGCACCGGCCTCGGACTGGCGATCTGCAAACGCCTGACCGAGTTGATGGGCGGGAGTGTCTGGGTCGAAAGCGAAGCCGGCAAGGGCGCGACTTTCCACTTCACCATCCAGGCCAAGTCCGCCGCGACGACCACCCCACCGCCCTGGCAGGTGCTTCAGCCGCAACTTAACGGCAAACGCCTGCTCGTCATCGAGGACAACGCGACTAATCGCGCCATCCTCGATCATCGGCTCAAACAATGGGGCTTGAACCCGGAGTTCGCTCAGAGCAGCCAGACAGCCCTGGCGTTGCTGGCCAGCGCACCCCCGTTCGACGTGGCCATTCTCGACCTCCAGCTTCCGGATCTGGATGGTTTCGAGTTGGCCCGGAAAATCCGCGCCACTCCCCAGGGGGAAAGGCTGCCGTTGATGATGCTTTCCGCGGTAAGGCCCCGCGGCGATGATGCGCGACCCGCGGAGTTGGGCATTTCGATATTTGTTCATAAACCCATCCGCCCGGCGCAATTGCTGGAATCTCTGTACCGCGGGCTGGGCGTCCAACTCCAACGCGAAAAGCGCGCGCCCGCGTCGCCGTCGCTGGATGCCACGTTCGCGCGGCGAAATCCGTTGCGCCTGTTGCTGGCCGACGACAATCCGATTAACCAAAAGGTCGGGCTCAGCGTGCTGCAAAAGCTTGGCTACCGCGCCGACATTGCCAACAACGGCCTGGAAGTCATCAAGGCGCTCGAACAAAAAGCCTACGACGTCCTGCTGCTGGACGTGCAAATGCCGGAGATGGACGGGCTGGAAGCCGCGCGTACCATTTGCCGTCGCTGGCCCGAGGCCCGGCGTCCACGCATCATCGCCATGACCGGCAACGCACTGTTGGGTGATCGCGAAAAGTGCCTGGAAGCCGGCATGGACGATTATATTTCCAAACCCGTCCGCATCGGCGAATTGCAGGCGGCGTTGGAACGCTGGGCCTCCAACAAACCCATAAAAACGGCCGATACCGCATTCCTCGCGCGCGAGGCCAGCCGCACTGAACTGGTCGATCAAACGCTCATCACTGAACCAGGCGACAAATCGCCCTCCAAAGGCGGCGCGATGCTCCGTGAACTGGTCGATTTCTACCTGGAGAACGCGCCGCAACGCATTGCCCAGATCAACCATTTTCTCACCGACCCGCTCAAAATGGCCTTTCACGCGCACGCGCTCAAAAGCATGAGCCTCAATGTCGGCGCCGCGCGCATGGCGCATCTCTGCCAGCGGCTCGAAGAAGCCGCGCAGGCCAGCGACGAAGAGAGCACCGCCAAACTGCTTCGCGAATTGGAAAAAACTTTCGGGCTCACCAAGGACGAACTCCTCTCGCTCCGTGTGAAGAGCGATTGATGCCGCCGCGCCCGGAGTGCTCGTCACCGCTCCGGCACTATTCTTACTCTTAATCTCGCTCCATGCCTATTCTCCCAGAACGACTGCATCCCGGAGACACGGTGGCGCTCGTCGCCCCCGCCAGCCCGCCGCCCGACCCACGAGCGATCGATCTTTCCATCAGCGCCTTGGAAGAGCTTGGCTTTCGTGTGAAGCTTGCGCCTCATGCCCGCCAGCGCCATGGCTTTCTGGCGGGTACCGACCGCGAGCGGGCAGGGGACCTCATGCGGATGTTCGGCGACCGGAAGGTAAAGGCGATCTTCTGCGTCCGGGGCGGCTACGGGACTGGTCGATTGCTTTCTCTGCTGGATTATGGGATTGTCCGCCGCAATCCAAAAATCTTTGTTGGTTACAGCGACATCACTGCCTTGCATTGCGCGTTTCTCCGAAGGGCAAACCTGCTTTCCTTTCACGGCCCGATGCTCTCCTCGGACATCATTAAACCGGACTTTCCCGCTTTCGCGCGCGAAAGCCTCCTGTGCGCGCTCATGGGCACGTCCACACTTCCCGGCGCGGCTGGCATCGGTTGTGATTGTCCGCTCAAGGTGGTTTCCATTTTGCGGCGCGGCATGGCTTCCGGCCAACTCATTGGCGGCAATCTCTCGCTGCTCTGTGCCTTGCTCGGCACGCCGTTTCAACCATCGTTCAAAGGCAAAATTCTGTTTCTTGAGGACGTGGACGAACCGCCTTATCGCCTCGACCGGATGCTGACGCACCTGCTGAACGCCGGAGTTTTGCAAACCGTTGCCGGTGTCGCCGTGGGCGTCTGCGAGCATTGTGCGGACCCGAAAGCCAAAACCGCGCGCGAATACCGGCAAACCCTCGATGACGTTCTCAAGGAACGGCTGCTTCCTCTGAAGGTGCCCGTCGTTACTGGCCTGCCCTTCGGTCACACGCGATATAACGCCACGCTCCCGATTGGGGGACGCGTTTTGCTCGACGCGATGCGCGGCGACCTCGTGATTACCGGCCCGGTAGTCAGATAAACTTCCCGCGATTCACAGTTGCATTTTCCCCCATTCGAGCCGAGTGGTACACTGATGTGGGGATTTAACAAACAGGAATCGAAACCAAGCCGGCCGAAGTCCCCGCCGTCTCAATCCTCAAAGTCTCCGTGCCTCAAGGCTTCCGGAAAGTGCAAGCACCACCTGAGCCGCAAACTCCTCTTCGACACCGAAGTCCCCGGCGATCGCGGCGACTGCAGCCAGCGTAGCTTGTGCGAGGGAAGTGAATGAGCGGATGGAACTCCCTTGCAATCGTCAAAAACAATCTAACGAGGTTTTGCCGGTGACTCGGTTTGCAAGGGTTTTACTTTCAGCAAGACTGACCCGTGTCTCGGCAAGGAAACTGTGAGAGTTTGGGTAAGTGTTCCCATGTCCCGCCGCCACCAAAGGTTGCGCACTTGAAGGGTGTTCGGGAGGCCAAGTTCCTTGAAGTTCGCGGTGATGGTCATGGGATGTCCCTCAATATTGAACACAGCGACAGCCGTGCTTCCATCGGCCAGCGTCTTGAGCCAGATTTCCGTCGGCCCTTCCTGCCATGCGCGATGTCCCTGGACGCCGATGGGATCCTGATCAATGGCGATGACCTCCGGGTTGGTCAAGATTTCCAAAGTCGCCCGATTCATTTTCGTCAAATCATTGCCGGCAAATAGCGGCGCCGCCAGGATGCACCAAAGCGTCATGTGCGTGTGGTATTCGTCATCGGTCATGCCACCGTTGCCAACCTCCAGCATGTCGGGATCGTTCCAATGTCCCGGCCCGGCGTATTTTTCAAGCCCACTTTGTTCCAGGCCGATGAGCATCATCGAATTGTATTTGTCCTGAATATCGCTGGTGGTGCGCCACACCTGACCGCCGACCACGGCGCCCCATTTCCAGACGTTCTGCATTCCGTATTGGCAAAGGCTGTAAAGGATCGGCCGGCCGGTTGCCGTCAACGCATCGGACATTTTTTTGTAAGCCGCTTGCATTTCTTCGGGCTTATAAACCTCATCGCCGCTGCACCAGTCGTATTTGACAAAGTCAATTCCCCAGCGCGCAAACGTGTCGGCGTCCTGCTTTTCGTGGCCATAACTGGCTTCACGCCCGCGACAGGTCGTCGGTCCGGGGCTGGTGTGAATTCCCGCCTTGAGTCCCAGGCTGTGAATGTAATCGCACAGCTCCTTCATGCCGGGAAATTTTTTCGGGTCGGGATGAAACACACCCTCGGCATCGTGGAAACCTTCCCACCCGCCGTCAATGACCACGTATTGATAGCCGGCGTCCTTCATGCCGCTTTTGACGAGGGCCGCCGCTTGCGCGCGAATCGTGGCGTCGTCAATGTTCAGTTGAAAGTGGTTCCAACTGTTCCAGCCCATCGGCGGCGTTCGCGCCAACTCCACCGAATTGTTCGTTAGGTTCGTTTGCGCAGTGGACGTCCAGACAGAGCCCAGCAATGCGCCGGCCAAAAACTTTTGAAGGAACGAAATGGACATAAACTGGGAGCTTGGCGGCTTGCGGGCTCGCTGCGGCCCTGGCTTGCTTAGAACCGCAAGTTGAGTTCGCGCGGAGTGGCTTCGTTGGAACAATGAATCCATAACAGACCGTCGGCGGCGGAATAATTGAAGGTGGTTAACGGCTGGCCGGCCAGAGTAACTGCGGCCGGAACATTGGGCGCGCGCAGCAGCACGACAGCGTCGGTTTTGCCAACACCTTCGAACATCAACGAGTATGTTTCGCCATCGTGCTTCAGCGGGTAGGCTTTACAGGCGGAAGCGAGGACTTTCACTTTTGCCTTCGCATCGGAATCGCCCACGACATCGAGATCAAGCAGCAAGTAATGGGAACCCGGCGTAAGCGTGATCGTGGGTTGCACCCGCAACTCGGGATCGAACAGGTTCACGAACCGGCCTTTGAGCACGTGGGCCTCGCCGCCGATGGACTCGTCCAAACCGGCAGCCACAATATAAGGGCCGCGGCGCAGCAGCAGGTAATTTGTCTCGCGCCACTTGAGGCCGGCGTATTCGGCGGCTTGCTTCGTGGTTTGCATCAGCCGCGCCTCGCCTTCGACGCTGGCGGCGATGTTGACGGGGTTTTCGTGAAGCCAAAGGACGCCACCCCGGCCGGCTTTGACGAATGTCGCAGCCTTGCCTGCCTCGGGCGGATTGATTGCAACGCCGAGTTGCTGGAATAGATGCTCGCGGGGCGTGGCGAAATGCAGGGATGGCGTAGCATCTGAGCCTCCGGAATTCCACCATTCGCGAATGTGATTGAAGGGATCGCTGTCGTCATCACATACGAGCAGAACGCCGCCTTGCCTGACCCAATCGGCGAGCGCGGCGTGAACGTCGGGCGTCAGCGGCTTCATGCCCTGATAAGTCAGCAGCAGCAAACGAAGGCCATCGAGATAATGCGGGACGGTGACGTTCTCGAGTTGCACCGGTGTGACGGGCAGGCCGTGCTTGAGCAAGGGCATTGCCATCCCGTAAATATGGCCGAGCCATAGCTCGCTTGGACTCGGCCCACCCCGCTCGAACATCAACGAATCGCTGATTAGAACGCCCACATTGGTCGTTCCGCATTCCCAGGCAATCTTTTCCTGGTGCATGTCGTTTAACGCGTTCATCATGGTTTGCAGTTCGGTCGCGTACTCCGGCGGGATGGATTTTCGGTCTTCGCGGTTCGCCTGCCGTGGATAACGTCCGCGAAAGATCCGCTCCGGCCACGGCGCCACTTCGTAACGCCAGACCTCAGGTTGGAACAGCGATGCCGTGAGCGTGCATTCCCAGTTGCGCCGGTAATCGTTCCAATCGTGGTTCGGGTTGTCCTCCACCGGATCGTTCAGGTACCAGACGGTGCGGCCCGTGGCGCGCACGAGATTCTGCATCGCGCCATATTCGAGAAACGCGGTGTCGAACGTGCGCTCGCGCCTCTCGCCGCGATACGTATTCGGCGTGCGCGAAGTGCCGGTCCACACTTGCGCGATGTAACCGTCGCAACCATTCAATCGCGCCAGGCTCGATTCCGGGCTGACGATCCGCCACTGACAATAGTTCAGCAGGCTGTGCGTCGGCACATAGCAGCGGACGTGGCGTCCGCTGTGGCGATTGTAATCCTGCACGTAATCGAACACCTGCTGCAACGCCCGGCGATAGAGAAAATATTTTAGTTTGGACGCGCGCCATTCGGCCTCGGGCGAACTGTCCGGCGCCTGCCAGTCTTCGCCGTAGTAGCTGCGCCACTCGCGCTTGAACGCCTCCTCGTAACCATCCTTCACCCAAAACTCGGGCTCTTCCAGGTGGATTGCTTCTGCCCCCGCGTCCAGCGCGCGTTGGATGCCTACGCACAAAAAGCGGCCATAATTCGTCCCGGGGCACATGTAGAACACGTCGGAGTTCCGGCTATCGTGCAAATGTGGATTGCCATCGCGATCAGTTTGCTCCTCATCCGCATGGTTCACCCCGTCGAATTTCCCATGGATATAATCCTGATATTGGCCCCAGGCGACTCCGGTCATGACATGAATGCGATAGCCATGCGCGCGCCAGGTCCCGATGCGGTCTGGAAGATCAGATCCAATTCCGTACGCAATGGCCACATCCGAGCCAAGGTTGCCCGCTTCCGAAAAAGGACCGCCCGTCTGGAAACAAGTCCGTTCCAGGTCTTGCTGCGGATCGTGTGCCGCCGCCGGGGACTCCGCAGCGGATAAAAGCGCGGGTGTTGACAGCAAGGCGGCCAGCGCTAGCCAGAGACAATTTACCCGGCCTGGGGGCGTCCACGGCCGGGCCAAAATACCCGAGAATACGCGAACATATGCGAACATTTTGCGCCAAACAACTTTGTTTTGGTTTGTTTTACTTTGTTTCACTTTGATGCGTTCCAGGTGGCGCGCACAGCCTTGTGTACGCCCGTCCCCGCGCTCTAATGGGACTCGAGCCATTGATCCCGCGCGGTTCCGGTTTCTCGCCCGTCATAGCTTCGTTTTTGTATAAATCTCGAGCCTCCACCTTTGTGGGTGGACGTTCTGAAGCCCATTGTTGCCCGCCCTTGGACGGCGCTTCAAAAATTTTATTCACATTTGTTCAGAACCGCATCCATTGTCTCAATCCCACCATAGGTTTATGAACCTGCGCCCTGCTAAATGTTTTGCTCTCGAAGGGGTCCGGTCCATCTGCATTTCCGAAGTCTCCGATGCCTGCAAAGACTCCGTTAGCTCACGAATTGTCGATTCTGATGCCCCGCCAAAGACCAGAACGTTTTCGGAAAACGGCCAATCGCCTTCTTCCAAGTCATAAATTTGCAGCCAGACTTCATCCACGTCCTCGCGGCCCTGGATTGACTTTAACACCTCCTGGAAATGGCCCAGCCCGGGATGATCGGACAGATTGCACCCGATCGATCCGAGATCATCGTTGCCGTCAAAGAATTCCGTTACCTTGACCAGCGCCTGGCCATCCTCGTATTCCGGTTGCGACCGGATCACGCGGAGCAGGGCGTCTTTCTTAATCGGATCAACCATATAAGTTCTCCCAAGGAGTCGGTTAAAACGAGCGATCCAAACTGTTCTTGATCTGCGGCGTGGCTCTTAAGTTTCTTCACACTGCGTCGAGGTTACCGGCGAAGGAAAACTCGGTCAACGACGCTTCGGGCAATTGGACTCCTGGCGCCGCCATTTTTCCTTTGACACTTTCCCGGTTTGCCGGTGCCATGGGCGGCAACGACACAAATTGCTTATGAAACTGATGCTCTCGCTCCTGGGTTGCCTGATGATGCTCTCCACCGGACTTGCCGCTGAAAAGGAGACGCGCTTCTTCGAGTTGCGCACCTACTACGCCGCCCCGGGCAAACTCGATGATTTGCTCGCGCGCTTCCGCAATCACACAACCAAAATCTTCGAGAAACACGGCATGGTAAACATCGGTTATTGGGTCCCTTTAACCAATTCTGAGAACAAATTGGTTTACCTCCTGGCCTATCCCAGCCGCGAGGCGCGTGAGAAATCCTGGAAGGAATTCTCCAGCGATCCCGAGTGGAAGGAAGTCGCCAGGGCCTCCGAAGCCAACGGCAGGCTGGTGACCAACGTCGTGTCGGTGTTTATGACGCCAACAGATTATTCACCGATCGTAGAACCGTCGAAAGCCGCCGAACCGCGTGTTTACGAACTGCGCACCTACACCGCGTCGCCCGGCAAGTTGGACAACTTGCACGCGCGTTTTCGCGATCACACCACCGCACTCTTCGCCAAACATGGCATGACCCAATTCGGCTACTGGGTGCCCACCGACGCCAAGCATGGCGCAGGCGAAACGCTGATCTACATCCTCGTCCATAAAAGCCCCGAAGCTTGCGCGGCTTCCTTCAAAGCCTTTCGCGATGATCCGGAATGGGTGAAGGTCAAAGCCGATTCGGAAGCCAACGGCCCGTTGACCGTCAAGGACGGCGTGAAATCGCTCCTGATGGCGCCAACGGATTTTTCTCCGGCGAAGTAGCGCCACTTTTCGCATCCAATTCCGAAATCGGGCTGTGTTCGAATCCGCCTCAAACGGCGGCAGCCTAAAATGACCGTGCCGGTATGCCCGGTTTGATCTCCAGCGCCAACTCCTCCGCCGGATACGTCCAAATCTCCGCCAGCGTGGGATGGTAGTGTGGCACCGCGGCCAGTTCATGAACCGTCATGCGTTTGTACATGGCCACGACGATCTCATGCAGCAGATCGCTGCCATCCGGGCCAACGCAACTACCGCCGATGATTTCCCCCGTGGCCGGGTTTGCCAGCAATTTCACGAAACCATCCTTTGCTTCCATGAGGAGCGACTTGCCGTGATCGGCGAACGGGTAACTGGCGGCGCGATAGGGAATCGCTCGCGCCAGCGCCGCCCGCTCTGTCAGGCCGATGACCGCGATTTGCGGCTCGGTGAACACGATTTCCATCAGCAGCCGATAATCCATCTGGCGTGGATGATTCGGGTTCGCGATATTGCATGCGGCGACTTCGCCCTGTTGCACGGCGATGTGGACGATCTCGTACGGTCCGGTGCAATCGCCCGCGGCATAGATGTGTTTCGCGGAGGTTTGCATTTCCTCGTTGGCGATGATGCGGCTGTTCTCGGTGGCGACACCGGCTTTGGCGAGATCAAGCCCCTCGGTGTTGGCGATGCGGCCCAGCGCAAAGAGAATTTCCTCCGCTTCCACGTGGATTTCCTGCGCGCCATGCAGGAAGGAAACCCGTTTGCCGCCTGATTTGCGCGTCGCCGCCAGCAGCTTCGTGTTCGTATAAACCGTAATGCCTTCGCGGCGAAAAACGTTCTCCAGCGTATCGGTTGCGTCCACGTCAAAATCGTGCAGGACGTGCGTGCTGCGTTGAATCAGAGTCACCTTGACGTCGAATCGCGCGAAGAATTGCGCAAACTCCATCCCGACCGCGCCGCCACCGAGCACGATGAGCGACTTGGGCAATCGCTTGAGTTCCAGCGCGTCGTCACTGGTGAGGTAGCCGACTTCGTCGAGAAACGGCAGCGGCGATGGCGCGACGCGCGAACCGGTGCTGATGACGAAGTTTCTGGCGGTGAACTTCCCGCCTGTGCTCAAGGCCACCGTGTGCGGATCCAAAAACCGCGCTTCCGCCCGCAAAAACTCGAACGTCCCCTCCGTAAGCTGCTGGCGGCGGTGCCCGGCAAAATCCTGGACCATGGCATCTTTGCGCGCCATGACTTGCTCAAAATCGAAGCCGGCCCCTTTCACCCGAATCCCCCACGGGTCCGGATGCCGGACCAAATGCATCACCTCGGCGGCGTAAAGCAGCGCCTTCGTCGGCATGCAACCCCGCAGGATGCAAAGCCCGCCCACTTCGCGCCCGCCTTCGATCACCACCGTGCGCAGGTCGGCATTGGCCGCGGTTCGGGCCGCAGCATAGCCGGCGCTGCCGCCCCCAATTACCGCCACGTCGTAGTCAAAATCAGCCATCAGGAACAGCATGGTTTTCGCCGCGCCGGTTTTCAAATTAAATCCAAAGGCCAGAAACAGAGCGTCGTTTATTTGATGTTTGCTGCCTGCAGCTTTTCTGGTGTTTGGAGCCTGGTGTTTGTTGTTTAAAATTCAAGCTCCGCGCCCAAGATTGACAAGACCCGCTTCGCTGTCGATTATGCTTCCATGAGCAACGAAATCATCTATCCCCGCAGCCCGCGCGAGACGATGAGCGGCTGGGTCTATCTGCCGCGCTTCGTCGATAAAATCCGCCTGCACCTGGCCGGCAAGCTGCACCCCGATTATCAGGAGAATTTCACCAAAGGCTTCGACGGCGCCTGGCTCAAAGCCGCCGGCGTTTCCGCCGATGAAATGATCAATGTCGTCAAAAACTCAGTAACCGACGGCCAAGTCGCCGATTGGGTCGCGAAACACGTCAAAAAATCGGATGCCGAAAAAATTGCCTTCCGTGATTTCGTCCTTAAACGCGGCACCGAAGGCGGCGAAGTCACCGAGCGCCTCAAAATGCGAAAACGCGAATCCGGCCTCTCCCACCGCGACGACATCACCTGCTTCGTCGATTACATCGACGCGGACGAGAAGCGGATTTAAAGACGGGAAGAAGCAGTGAAGTTGGACTTGCGTCTGTGTGATGCAGCCCCCGAGCGGGATTGTCACATGACTTCGGGTTTGGAATCCAGGAACTTCAACCACTTAAAAGTTCCAAAAATGGAGAAAGCCCACAAGATCATGCCGACCGCAAAGCGTTCCCAAAAGAAAAGAACCTGGAATCCTCCCCACATGACGCTGCCGGGGTGCGAGGTTTCGCCGTCCAATACCAGATAGGCCGTCGCTCCGAATCGAACCATGTGATGGAAAGCGGCAATGGGACCGAAGAACGCCCAGGTCAGCCCACAGAGCCAAAAGCCGTACACCAGAATCTTGGCGACTTTTGCTCCAAGGGTGCGCATTGCAACGAGTGTAGTCCGTAGAAGCGTCTAAAGCAACGCCTTTCCTGTGCGCCCGCACAGCTTGACATCTCCGCGCCGCCGGTGATTAGTGGTGTCCATGACGGTGACTTTCCAGCACATCCAGGAAGCGGCGGAGCGAATTGCCGGCCACGTTGTTCAATCGCCGTGTCCTCGTTCCATTCCGTTGTCGGAAGCGACGGGCATGAAAATCTTTTGCAAGCTGGAGTACTTGCAGCGGACGGGGAGTTTCAAGGAACGCGGCGCGCGCAACGCGCTGTCGTTGCTCACGGCCAGCCAACGCAAGACCGGGGTGATTGCCGCTTCGGCAGGCAATCACGCGCTCGGACTCGCCTACCACGGCCAATTGCTCGGCATCCCGGTTACGGTCGTCATGCCCCGGTTTGCGCCGCTCACGAAGGTAACCAACTGCCGCCGCTTGGGCGCAACCGTCGTTTTGGAGGGCAGCGACATCGGCGAAGCGCGCGCCGCCGCAGACGAGATCGTCCGCGAAAAAGGACTGACGTATGTTAACGGTTTCGACGATCCCGCCATCATTGCCGGCCAGGGAACACTTGGCCTGGAAATTGCCGCCCAGGTGCCGGACGTGGACGCGGTGATCGTGCCGATTGGCGGCGCGGGGTTGATTGCCGGCATCGCGCTCGCGCTCAAGGCGCTCAAGCCGCACGTGGAAATAATCGGCGTCGAACCGGAACACGCCGCGAGTTTCATAGCGGCGATGGCGGCTGGCCGGCCCGTGCGTTACGAATTGAAACCCACGCTGGCTGACGGTTTGAGTGTGCCGAAAGTGGGCGAGAACGCTTTTCAGATCGCGCGCTCATTGGTGGATCGCACGTTATTGGTGAGCGAGCAACAGATCGCCCTGGCGATCCTTCGCCTGCTTGAGTTGGAAAAGGCGGTGGTGGAAGGGGCCGGTGCTTCGCCGCTGGCCGTGTGCCTGGCCGGTCTGGTCCCGGAGTTGGAAGGCAAAACCGTCGTGCTCCCTTTGTGCGGTGGGAATATAGACACGCCGATCCTCGGTCGGGTGCTCGAACGCGGGCTCGTCTCCGACGGCCGGCTTTTTCGTTTCACGGCGCGAATCAGCGACCGCCCCGGCGGCCTGGCCCGCATTGCCGGACTGATCGCCGAAACTGGCGCGAGCATTATTGAAGTCGCGCACGACCGCGCCTTTTGTATCGACGACATCAACACCGTGAACGTGCATTGCATCGTGGAAACCCGCGATGCCGAACACATCGCCGCGCTCAGCCAGCGCCTGAAGGCAGAAGGGTTTCTGATCAACACGAACGGCGCTCCTTCCTGAAAGGCAGATTCACCTGCCTGGCCACGGAGCTCTGCGCTCCGCCAGTTCTCAGCCGCCGCATTTTAGAACCGTCGCACTGGCGGGAGCCAATTTCGCCGTGGTCGAAGTCACTTCCACACCGGATGCAGACCCGAGCAAGACTTTGTGTGCGCCTGCGCGCAAGCCGACGGCCCGCATCTGGCTCGAGAAATTGCAAGCAACCGTAAACGGGCCGCGTTTCATGACCAGCCATCTCTCCTTCTCGTTCCATTGCACACCGATGGCATCCAGTCGCCCGTCCGTCAGGGAAGGCTCCGTTCGGCGCAAGTGAATTAATTGGCGATGCCACTCAAGAAGTTCCGCGTGCGGCGCGCGGGACATTTCGCTCCAATCCAGTTTGGACGCCTGAAAAGTCCCGGGCGCTTGCGGGTCGGGAACTTCTTCCGGCTTCCAGCCGAACGCGGCAAACTCCCGGCGTCGGCCCTCGCGAATCGCCTTGCCCAATTCCTGGTCATGATCGGTGAAATACAAAAAGGGAGTGGACGCTGCCCACTCCTGGCCTTGGAAGAGCAGGGGAGGGAACGGCGCAGTGAGCAGGATCGCGGTGCCGATTTTCAACAGGCCAAGTTGCAGCGCCTCTTCATGCCGGCTGCCACCGATGACTTGCTGGATCCGTTCACCGCGTGCGCGGTTGCCGATTTGGTCGTGGTTCTGCAGGCACACCACAAAGCGGTCGCCGCCCAGGCCCGCTGGCGAACGACCATGTCGCCGGCCGCGAAAGCGCGAGAATTGCCCGTCATAAACAAAGGCTTGCTGAATGGCTTTGCTTAATTGGGCCAGGCTGCCGAAATCCGAATAGTAACCGGTCGTTTCGCCGGTCAGCACGGAGTGCAGGGCGTGGTGAAAATCATCGCTCCATTGGGCATCGAGATTAAACCCGCCGCATTCCCGTGGCCAGAGGAGGCGCGGATCATTCAAATCACTTTCGGCGATCAAAACCAGGCGCCGCCCGAGTTGCGCTTCAAGTGCTGCAACCTCAACCTTGAGTTGTTCGAGGAAGGGTTCCGCCGACGTATCGAGGATGGCGTGCACGGCATCCAGCCGGAGGCCGTCGAAATGGTAATCGCGCAGCCACATCAGCGCGTTATCGCAAAAGAAGCGCCGCACTTCGTCGCTGCCGCGGTCGTCGAAGTTAAGCGCCGGCCCCCACGGCGTGCAGTAGCGCGTGGTAAAGTAGGGGCCGAAACGTCCCAGGTAATTGCCAACCGGACCGAGGTGGTTGTAAACGACGTCGAGGACGACCGCCAGTTTTCGGGCGTGGCATGCCTGAACAAACCGTTTTAATCCAGCAGGCCCACCGTAAGCCTGATGCGGCGCGAACAGATCCACGCCATCGTAACCCCACCCGCGGTCGCCGGGAAATTCATTCACCGGCATGATTTCGACATGCGTGACGCCGAGCATGACAAGATGGTCGAGCTTCCCAATCGCGGCGTCAAAATTGCCTTCCGGCGTGAAGGTGCCAATGTGAAGCTCATAAAAGATTGCTGATGACAATGGCGCCGCCTGCCAGCCAGCGTCGCTCCACGGAAACGCGCTGTGATCCACGACGTGAGAGAGCTTGTGAACACCGTTGGGCTGCCAAGGCGAGCGTGGGTCGGGGAACGGACCTTCGTCGTCCAGGACGAAGCCATAATCAGCGTTGCCGTCGCGCAATCGGGCTTCGATCTCCCACCAGCCGCCTTCGGCCGCGCTCATGGGCAGCCGTTGGCTTCCAAGCTGAAGCTCGACTTTGGAAGGAAGCGGCGCCCAAACGCGAAAGAGGTGCATGAGTTTACCTGGTCAATAATGCCACCGGGAAACGGCGTAAAAGGTCCGCCAGCAACAACCGGCCGCCGGCGAATTCCTCACCGGTGAGCAGGTTTCGCCAGCTTCCGGCCGGCAGTTCGATGGTCGTATCCATCCAATCATTGTCCAAGCCGCGAACGAGACGGGGCACGATGGTAATCGCCGCGCCGCCGCGAATGAAGGCAACCAGGTGCGCAGCCTTCATGCCGCTGGCGTGGCAGGGTTGATAATCGCTGGAGTTCGAAAAAAGTTCCGAGTGTTGGGCGCGAAATTTCAATGCCTGATGAATCAACCACAACTTTGGCAAACCTTCGCTTCGCCGCGCCCAGATTTCATCGACGGAAGGGGCATCAGTATTGGAAAGCAGACGCCGCCGCGATTCGAAATCGACCGGGCGGCGGTTGTCCGGATCGACCAGCGTGAGATTCCAAAGTTCGGTGCCTTGATAAATATCCGGAATGCCGGGCGCGGTGAGTTTCAGGAGAGTTTTCGCCAGTGAATTGATCCAACCAGCATCGGTGAACGCAGCGACAAACTGCCCGAGATCTTGAATAAATTCGGGGTTGGCCAATGCCCCGGAAATGAAATTGTGGAGGGCGGTTTCGTAGCGGCTGTTATTTTCCGTCCAATTGGTGTGTTGCTTTGCCTCGCGGACGGCCTTTTCCATGTAGGCCAGGGCGCGGTCGGTGGACAGCGGCCAGGCGCCGAACAAGGTCTGGTAAAACAGATACTCAGCGTTGCGATCGGGCCAGCCATTCTCGCGGAAGCGCTCATTCATCGCCGCCCAGCGCAGGACGGTCTGCTGCCAGAGTTCGGGGATTTCCGAGAGCAAGCCCAGCCGTGCGCGCACGTCTTCCGAACGCTTGGTATCGTGAGTCGAGGTGCCCAGCATCGCCTCGGGTTGTTGAGCCTGGCGGAAAAGACATTGATCATGAAAGAGGTCCGGGCTGACGCCAAAGCGGCCGGGATCGCCGCCGACTTCGTTGAGCGCGGTCAAACGGTTGTAGCGGTAAAACGCGGTGTCCTCGACGCCTTTAGCCATTACCGCTCCAGTGAATTGCTGAAAGCGAATGACGAATTCGTCTTCGAGGCGTCCGCGGATTTGCAAGGTGAGTAGTTCGTTTAGGAAAGCAACTGGCTCCGCCAATTCCGGCCTTTGTTCGCGGGCCAGCGACACGCCTTTGCGAATGTTCGCAAAGTCCGCCTCGGTGACACTGTTGCGGGAAGGCTCAACGTAGCTGCGATACACCGGAAAGCAGGCGGCCAATTCCATCAAGGCGGACGCAAGCTCTTCACGGCCGAAGTCCGACCACCGGCAGTGCCGTGCCGAGATTTGCAGGAGCACATCCGTGAGCCGATTAACCTCGCTCGCGAATAATTTCCGGAGGACGCGCCGTTTGCCTTCCCGCATCACGGCCTGCTCATCGGTTGGTTCACCCGTGAACGTGGCATAGAATCCGGCAAGCGAATCCGCACCGGCAGGGTCCACAAACAAACCATCCACGAGATTGGAGAAATCATAGCCGGTGGTGCCGGCGACCGGCCAGGCAGCCGGCGGCAACTCGTCCGGGCCCAGGATCTTTTCCAGAACGATCCAGGCCCGCGGCGCAAGCGCGCGGAGCCGCTCAAGGTACTGTCTGGGATTGGCGAGTCCATCAATGTGGTCAACTCGCAGGCCGTCAACCAACCCGCGGTCGAGCCAGCGTTTGAGCAAGGTATGTGCGTCGGCAAAGACTTTTTCATCCTCGACCCGGACACCAGCCAGCGTGGCAATGCTGAAAAAACGGCGATAATTGAGTTCGCTATCGCCGCGCCGCCAAAAGGCCAGGCGATAGTGCTGCTGCTGGATCAAGTCGTCGAGCGCCGGCGGATTATGGTTGATTTCGCGCAACGCAATGGAGATCGCTTTGGCCTCCGCAGAATCAGGATCGGACAGGCGGCGCAGGCGCTTTTGCCGTGACCTGTTTCCGTTCGCTTCCGGCTTGCCATTTCCGCCCGCCTTCACTTCGGAGGCGGCAAGCATCGCCTCACGCAACACATCCGAATCACAAAGCCGGCGAGCGCGTTTGAGCACACCGCGAGTTGAGGCGGGGCTCAAGGGAAACCGCCGATCAAAATATTCGAGCACGAACGTTCCGTCCTGAAATTCGCAGTGCAGTTCACCCCGTTGGAGCATGTGCGGGTAGCGGTCGCCGAGAACCGGCAGAAACACTTTTTCTTCCGAGGGTTGCCCCGGCGTCCGCCAGAAAATGTCGAAATGCCGCGCGAAGCGGCTGTCGCGCCCGTGAGTCAGCACATCCCACCACCAGCCGTTTTCCGGCCCATCGATGCCCATGTGATTGGGCACTATGTCCAGCACCAAGCCCATCCCGTGACGGCGCAGCTCGGCGACGAGCCGGGCCAGATCAGCTTCCGTACCCAGTTCGGGATTTAGCGCGTTGAAGTCACACACGTCATAGCCGTGGCTGCTTCCCGGACAGGCCTTAAGCAGGGGGGAGGCATAGATGTGAGAAATCCCAAGGGCGCTCAAGTACGGCACCAATGCCAGCGCATCGTTGAGACGGAAGTTTGCGTTAAACTGTAATCGATAGGTGGCGCGCGGCGGTGACGAAGTCGCTTTGCGGCCTGGCTTGTTCCGGCGCAGGAGCTTCGACCGCTTCAAGCCACGAGCCGTTTCCAGCCGCAATCGGCGCGAACCAGGCCGGCTCGCGAATTGACCGGCACCCCGGGCAGACCTGGGTTTTGCGAGTAGTTTGCGGGCCATGGCAGCACTCCGGAAAGCTTACTTCTCGACGCGGAAGCCGAGCTGCTCGCCGAGCGCCTGGAATTTTTCCATCCAGGTGCGCGCATCGGCGTCGTTCTGGGCGGCGAGTCCGCGCTTTACGGGAAGGATGGTCGTCTGCATGTTGTGGTAAACGTTTTGGGGCTTCCAGAAATTTACTTCAAAAGGCAGTGGGTGAAGGATCCGGGCGACATCCGCGAGCCGCTGCAACAGTTCCACATCATTCGGGTTCTGGAGCAACTGATCAGCCAAATGGTCCAGGTGCTTTTTGACGGAGTAACCGAGAGCGTTGGTTTCCAGAGTAATCTTGGTGGCGTGACATTCACTCAGCAGCCGCTGCACCTGCTCCAGATCGAGTTTGTCGCTCTCGAATTGGCGGCACAACTCGGCATTCAAAACGAGTTCGAACGCGAGCTGAAGCGCCTGGGGCGGGGGCACACGGAGGTCAGTCAAAAAGCGCATCAAGGGAGTATATTGATCACTGATGTGGCGATAGGTATTGTGGATCTCGTCCCGGGTGGTGGCCAGAATCTGGTTCAGCACTTTGCGTTGCTCGTCGCGGAACAGGCTTTTGAGGGAATAATGCGCCTGTCCGAAATGGCGGTCCATCAGCCGAATGAGGTCGGGAAAGTCGCCTCGTTCGAAAGCATCCTGGTTTTCCTTGATCAGGGCGGCGTACGCTTCCGGATGGCCATCCTGCCGCACGCCACAAGTCAGATTGTGATCCCCTAAATGAAGCACGCCGTAAATGAGCTGATCCACGCTGCGAGTGACTTCGAACCGCACCTCGATCATGCCGATCGCCAGGCGCGCGCGTCCAGCCGTGAACAATTGCCGGTCCTTTTGCAGGACACTGAAGGAATAGATCCGGGCCGTCTCGGGATAGCTTTCGAACAGTGAATTGACGGCATAATGGGCGGCGACCGTTTCGCGCGTGGTGATGGCCGGCTTGACGAACTTTTCATAGACCTGCCGGCCATCGCCGTGTTCCGGGATTGCGCTTTTGGCCTGCGCAAGAATTTCCAAATATCCGGGCTCGAGATCTTCGCCGGTCAAATCGTGGAATAGTTGCAGGGCACGGGCGGCGTATTGGATGGCCTGCACGGTTTCGATTCCCGATATCTCATCAAAGAACCAGCCGCAACTGGTGAACATCAGCATTGCGTGCCGCTGCATTTCGAGCAGGCGCAAGGCCGAAACCTGGTCGGCTTCATTCAACTCGCGCGTGGCCTGTTCGATGAAGAAATGCGAGATGTTTTCCGGCGAACGATCCAGGATCACCGAAATATAGGCGTCGCGCGCGGCCCAGGGGTCTTTAAGATATTGGCGGGCGGCGGCTTCGTAACGCGGAGCCAGTTGATCGCGGAGCCAATCCATGGCCTGCCGGAGCGGCTCGCGCCAGTGCTGGTTCCACCCGGAATGCCCGCCGGAATTGCAGCCGCAGTGAGCGCGCCAGCGGTCCACCCCGTGGGAACAACTCCAGGCGCTGGACTGATGAACTTCCACTTCATGGGCCGGAGGATTGTGGACGAGATGCTCGCCATAAATTGTGAGCCGTGCCAGTTGCCGCGTTTGAATGAAATTCAGGGCATACGCCAGCGCCATGTCGCCATGGCAGAAGTGATGGCCGTAGGATTCGCCGTCCGTGGCAATGTGCACCAGCTGGTTCCAATCCCGGTCGTCGTTGAACGCGTTCACGAGCTTGTTCGCAAACTGCTCGCCGTTTACCAGCAATCGCTCGAACGCGACCGCCTGGGAAACCGGCGCGTCGTAGAAAAAAACGGCGATGGAGCGGCCCGCCGGCAGCTTAATGAGATAGGGCATGGACGGATCAATGCCGCCGCCGTTCACGTCCTGCCATTCTCCGTTGTCCAATGCCCGTATCCGGCTGGCCTGGAATGGAGACAGGATGGTGAACTTGATGCCCAATTCCGCCATGACCTCGAGGGATTCATTGTCCACCGCGCATTCGGGCAGCCACATGCCTTCCGGTGGTCTGCCGAAACGGGACTCAAAGTCTTTGATCCCCCAAAGGACCTGGGTGTATTTGTCACGCCGGTTCGCGAGCGGCATGATCATGTGATTGTAGCATTGGGCGATGGCTGAGCCGTGCCCGGAGAACCGTTGGCGGCTCTCATAATCGGCATCGACAATCGCCTGATGGATTTCCGGCGCTTTCTCCTTCATCCACGAAAGCACGGTCGGGCCAAAATTGAAGCTGATCCGGGAATAGTTGTTGACGATGCGCTCGATGCGTCCGTCGCCGTCCAGCAAACGCGCGTGGGCGTTTGGGGCGTAGCATTCGGCGGTGATCCGCTCATTCCAGTCGTGATAAGGGAAGGCGGAGTCCTGTAATTCGACGGCTTCCAGCCAGGGGTTCTCGCGTGGCGGTTGATAGAAGTGACCGTGGATACAGATGAACTTTTTCATGCGATTGCTTCGAGATTTAATAAATCCAGCACGTTTTGTATGGGGATGGTTACCCATTCCGGGCGGTGGTTCAGTTCATAACCGATTTCGTAAACGGCCTTGCGGAGCAGAAAGGCGTCCATCACAACCCGCAGGTCCTCCTCCGACGCCGGGAGAAAAGCGCCGGGGCCGGCGCATTGACGGTAGGCTTTGAAGAAGGCTGCGCTCACCCAGCGGCTCCAAAATCGCGCCCACGAAATGGCCGATTCCGTTTGCGCGGGGGGCAGTGATCCGCTTTCAATCTGTTTCAACAAGGCGGAATGCGCCGCGTAGTGGAAGGAATGGACCATGTCGGCGACGTCGCGCAAGGGCGAATGCTTGAGCCGGCGCTCGCTGACCGCCCGGGCCGGCTCACCCTCGAAGTCGATAATCCAAAACTCCTTGCCATCGTAAAGCACCTGGCCGAGATGGAAATCGCCGTGGCAACGGGTGCGCAAGGCTGCAATGGGCCGTTCGTAAATGGCGCGGAACAGCTTGAGAATGTCGGCCTCAAGCCCGAGCACGCGTTTGGCCTGGACCTGCACGTTCTCGGGCAGGCGGCTGAGGTGCTGACTCAAAAGCTGGAGACTCTGCCGCGTTTCATTCCGCATCGATTGGAACAAGCCACGCTGATGATTGGGTGTGAATGGCTCCGGAACGAAGTTTCGATCTTCAATCTCCGACGCCAGTTCGACGTGCAAGGCCGCGGTGCGCTCGCCGAGAACTCGCGCCACTTGGAGATAGGAACCGATCATGTCCACCGCCAGAGGGGTGGGTTCGGTCATCGACAGCTTGACGATTGCGCCCGCAACGGCGGGAGCATCGTGTTTCTCGGCACGGCGCGATTGGACCCGTTCGTAGAAGCGGCCAAGATCATCGAGAGTGTAATCCCAGGCATTTTTGCAATTGGGGACGAAAGCCGAAAGGGTGGCCAGAGTGATGGATTCGCCGGCACGGCCGCGATATTCGATGGCGCCAACGAGCGGCGGGACGAACCGGCACCCTTTTGCCGTCAGCAACCGGGTCATTTCGAGATCGGGGTTCACCCCGATATCCAGCCGGCGGAAGAATTTCAAAATCCGGTTATGACCGAACACGACGAACGAATTATGCTGATCGCCGCGGATTATGGGAGGATCCTGCGAGACCGGGGTTTCCTTGCTCGCGTGGCGCAGGCTGTTGTTGCTGCTGGCTTTGATTTCCCCGCCATTCCAGCGCACGCAGCGGCGATAGGCGATCAAGTTGAAAAGTTCCTTGCAAAAGGCTTCATCACCCAGGGCGTCGTAGATCACGCCGGTACGGTTCGAGCGATTGAGTTTCATGCGCGCCACGACGAGGGTTGGGTTATCGCGCAGGATGGCCTCCGCCTGTTTGCCAAAAGCGCACGCCAGCGGGACCGCATACAACTCCGGATCGGTTTGCACGTACTCCACCTGCAAGAGCGCGAGGCAGGCCCGGTTCAGGCCGAGCTTGAGCCAGATGGCCTCCGTGACGTGAATGCCCTTGATGGTTTTGGCCTTGCCCCCGAACCAGCGGCGCGTGAGGAGCCAGTTCTGGAGCGCCCGTTCCAGCGGGAGTTGATTGCGGGTTTGCAGGATTTCCGTCCATTCCCGTTGCGCTTCCAAAACCGGCAGTTGAAGTTCCTGGGTGGGTGCCTGGGCAGCCGGCAGGAGTTGCGGGGTTTGGGATTCCAGCGAAAACCAGTAAAAAGCGTGCGGCCCGAGCGTGAAGAAATACGGCTTGTCGCCAATCGCGGGAAATTTCACGCGGCCAAAAAGCTCGACGGGAACCAGGGAGCGGAAAGCCGCCAGGTCAAGCTCCACCGCCTGGACGAAGCGCGAAAGGTTGGCCACGATGAGCACGGTTTCGTTCTGGTAACGCCGCACGCAGGCAAACACCTTGCGGTTCTCCGGTTGGACGAACTCCATCGTGCCCAGGCCGAACACCGCCCAGCGTTTGCGCAGCGTAATCAGCCGCTTCATCCACCAGAGCAGCGAATAGGAATTGCGTTCCTGCACGTCGACATTGACGGCTTCGTAATGGTTTTCCGGGTCGATGTTGATCGGCAGGTAAAGGCTATGCGGTGTGGCGCGGGAAAAGCCGGCGTTTTTGTCGGCGCTCCATTGCATCGGTGTGCGCACGCCGTTGCGATCGCCGAGGTAGATGTTTTCGCCCATGCCGATTTCGTCGCCGTAATAAATGACCGGAGTTCCGGGCAACGAAAAGAGCAGGGCGTAGAGCAACTGGATGCGATTGCGGTCGTTCCCCAGCAACGGGGCCAAACGCCGCCGGATGCCCAGGTTCAAACGCGCTTTCATCAACTGGCCATAGGCGCGATACATGTAATCGCGCTCCTCATCGGTGACCATTTCCAGGGTTAGCTCGTCGTGGTTGCGCAGGAAAAGCGCCCATTGCGCGCTTTCGGGAATGGCGGGCGTCTGCTGGAGGATGTCGATCATCGGGCCGCGATCTTCCATGCGAAGTGACATGAATAGCCGGGGCATCAGCGGAAAGTGAAAAGCCATGTGGCATTCGTCTCCACGGCCGGACCCAAAATAGGTCACGGCATCTTCGGGCCACTGGTTGGCCTCAGCCAGGAGCATGCGGTCGCTGTATTTTTCGTCCACGTGGCGGCGCAGGTCTTTGAGGAAGGCATGGGTTTCCGGCAGGTTTTCGCAACTGGTGCCTTCGCGCTCATACAGGTAGGGGACGGCATCCAACCGGACGCCGTCCACGCCCAGCTCAAGCCAGAAATCCAGGACCTTGAACATCTCCTCGCGCACTTCGGGATTATCAAAATTGAGATCCGGCTGGTGCGAATAAAAGCGATGCCAAAAATACGATTTCGCGACGTGGTCCCAAGTCCAATTCGAGATTTCGGTGTCCTGAAAAATGACGCGGGTGCCTTTGTATTTATCGGGCACGTCGCTCCAGACGTAGAAATCGCGCCAGCGGCTGCCCGGCGGCGCGCGACGGGCGCGTTGAAACCAGGGATGCAGGTCGGACGTGTGGTTGAGCACCAATTCGGTGATGACGCGCAGGCCCTGATGGTGCGCTTCCCGCAAAAACTGGCGGAAATCAGCCAGGGTGCCGTACATGGGATGGACGTCGAAATAGTCCGCGATGTCGTAACCGTCGTCCTTCAGCGGGGATGGATAAAAAGGGAGCAGCCAAATCGCCGTCACTCCGAGGTCGCGCAAGTATTCGAGCTTCGACTTCAGCCCGCGAAAATCTCCCGTGCCATTGCCATCGCTGTCGAAGAAAGAGCGGACGTGGACCTCGTAAATGACGCCCCGCTTGTACCAAATCGGATCACTCTCGAGCACGCTCAGCCGGCTTTCTCCGCGGGCCGTGGACTTTCGCTTCGGAACCTGGCCCGGGCCGGGTTCCGCGGTGACTTTTCTTTCCGACGGCAGAACCAGTTTAAAGTCCTCCCGCAAGGATTTGGTTTGGGCAGATGCGCGCGATTTCATCATGCGCTAATGGGAATCCCCTGCGTCAATGCCTACAACATCACCTCAGTGCGTTGGCAGTCAAGGTCCGTTGGGCCGCGGCCCACGCCGGCAGAAATCATCCACAATGCCCCCGATAAAGAGGATGACGACGCTGAGAATCACCTGCAGCCAAACAATCCCTGCGCAGACGAGAGATTTGGTCCCGCTTTCCGGGGCGGATGCCGCTATTTCTTGTACTCGATCGAGCCATTTCATATTTTGATGGGCCCAAGGAAACCCGTTGGAACTTCGGAAAGATTTTTAGAGCAAGGTACGTACCTCAAAGACGCCGGAAGGCAAGCTGTTGACCCACAGCAGGTTGCGGAAGGCGTGGAAATAATTACCGGTTTTTGGTTTCGCAAAATGCGCGGGTCCCGTCAGCTTTGGTCGCAACCTGCGAACTGCTTCCGGCCGAGTCACGAGATTTTGCCGCGAAATCATTCGCCGAAAATGGACAAAGATTTTTTCACTCTCGCGAAATGCGGAGAGTTGTGTCCCGGATTTTTTGCTTCGCAAATGTGTTATGGCGCAAAATGTGCTCACATTTTGCAAATGGCTGATACCCATCGAGTGCGTTACAGCCGAAAGTTCTTTTCTCGATTAGAGTGAGAATAAGATTGAATGAATCGGCACTTTCGGCGTCTATAGGATGCGCCCATAAGTCCACTTGATTATGCAGCAACGAATTAGCCAGAAACACCCGAACCTTCGGCCATTTTCCTTAATCATCCTCCTTTTGGGACTTGGCTGGTGCTCCCTGACTGCGTGGGGAGACAACCGCCTGGTGGTGCAGCTGCCGGCGGATTCCACCGGCGAGCGAATCCAGGCTGCCTTGGATCAATTGGCCGAGGGCGGTGACGTGGTGCTGCCCGCGGGCACCTATCAAATCCGCCAGCCGATTATTTTGCGGCACGATCATCAAACCTTGCGCGGCAGCGGGGTAAGCACGGTGTTGTTTCTGGCAGACAAGGCCAATTGCCCGGTAATCATTCTCGGCGCGCCGGATGTGAAGCCGCAACACTCAACCGCCCACTTGTGTGTCGCTGATCTGTTGATCGATGGCAACCGCACAAACCAGCAGGTGGAATTCTGGCGCGCGGCGGTGGATGGTTCCCAGCTTAACAACAACGGGATTGATGTTTGGAAAGTCACCGATGCGGTGGTGGAGCGCGTGGTTTGCTGCCGGTGCCGTTCTGGCGGGCTGGTGACCGCGGCCGGCACGCGGCGGTTGAAGGTGCAGGATTTTACGGCTTACGATAACCAGTACGACGGGCTGGCCTGCTATCGCACCGAGGAAAGTTCGTTCACCAAATTGTTCCTGCACGACAATCTTGCCGCCGGCATATCCCTCGATCTCGCTTTCAATCACAATGTCATCGATGGGGCGGTGCTCAAAGGCAACGACCTCGGCGTGTTCATGCGCAATTCCCGGGAGAATTCCTTCCAAAAGGTAACCATTGTCAACAGCCGCCATTACGGGGTCTTCATGGCCCAGACCGTGAATCATACTGCGGAAGGCTGGCAGGCTTCACCCGGGACGGAATGCGTCGGCAACAAGTTTACCGATTTGCAGGTCGCCGATTGCGGCGGGAAATCCGTGCTGATCAACAACGATTCCTGCACGAACAACGTGATTTCGGAAGTCAGTTTCGTCAGCAAGGATTCGAGCCAGACCGCCGCGGCAACGCCATTGCCGTAAAATCGCGCAGCCGGCGCAAGAAGGCTTGGATTTTTCCACGAAGGGATTAGAGCCTCCTTGCCTCGGCTGTCACAATTATTTGGTCCTTGAATTCACCCGGGCGGCGCATTTTTTCCGTCCGCTCACATCGCCTGCTCCAACACCGCCGCCAGTTCTTCGCGCGTCAGAACGATCGGATTGGCTTTCATGCTGCTGGCCTGGGTGGCTTTTTCCACTACATCATCCGTGTGGGTGCGCCCGATTCCATAAGTTCGCAGCGGCGGCGTTTTCAAATCCGAAACGAGTTTGCGCACCCATTCAACGCCCTCGTCCGCGGTTGCCGCCTCGGCGCCCGTCAGCCAGCGGGCGAGCGCCCGATATCGCGGCAATGCTTCACCTTCCGATTGGCGGCTGCGCAACGCGCTTAAATTCATTTCCATGACATGCGGCAGCAAAGCGGCGCACACCGCGCCATGCGGGGCGGGAAACATGCCGCCAATCGGCGCGGCAAATCCATGCACTGCTCCGAGGCCCGCGTTGGCGAGCGCCATCCCACCGAACAGACTCGCCAGCGCCATGTCTTCGCGGGCGGCTGCATTGCGCCCATTTTCATACGCCGCGCGCAAGGATCGCGCCGCGCGAACCATTCCCTCCCGGCACAAGGCATCAGTCATGGGGTTCGCGCGCGAGCAGACATAAGGCTCGATAAGCTGGGTCAGCGCGTCCAAACCGGTGCTCGCTGTCAGCGCTGGCGGCAATTCCAGCGTGAGTTCGGGATCAACGAGCGCGATCCGCGGCAGCATGCGGGGACTGCGCAGGCTGACCTTGACCCGATGTTCCGGCGACGCCAGGACCGCGTTGCGTGTCACCTCGGAGCCGGTGCCGGCCGTGGTGGGAATGGCGATGAACCCGGCGGGAGGATTGGTGAGCGGCTGGCCGCGGCCGATGACTTCCAGGTAATCCGACAACTCGCCCTCGTTCGTGAGCAGGGCGGCGATGGCTTTGGCCGCGTCCACGGCGCTGCCGCCGCCAAAGCCGATGATAAAGTCGCACTGCTCTTTTTTCGCGAGGGCCACACCCCGCCGGACGTCCTCCACCAGGGGTTCGCCTGCAATTGGAAAAAGCGACGCGCCAATGCCATCCTTCCGCAAAAGTTCCACCAGCGGTTGCGCGCGGCGCAGGTCGCGCCCGGTAACGACCATCGCCCGCCGGCCAAATTCTTTTGCAAACGATCCAATTTCGCGCAATCTTCCCGGACCGAAAACGATCCGCGTTGCGGTGGCGAATTCAAAGGGCATCGTCGGGTTCATTTAAGTGGGCTGCCATTAAAATTCAGGAATTACGCTCGCCCTCACCCCGGCCCTCCCCAGGAAAGGGAGAAAATGTCGGAACAGGGTTTGCCGAGAGATTAGGATTAAGAGCGGGGGTCAGTAGTTGCCATCGTCGGGAAAGACGTTCGTGAACTTTACGCTGGCGCGGGGTTCGGCCATCATCGGTTCGGCCGCGTCGCGCCAAACCTGGTAATGCCTGGTCGCTTTGTGGGCAGCCGGCGCTTCCGCGTTTCGGTATGCCTCGACCAACACGAAGCGGGTTGGGTCATCCTGCCGCTGCAACACATCGAACCGCGCGATGCCCGGTTCCTTCACACTTTCCCGCGCATTCGCGAGGGTAACCTGCTTGAAGGTCTCCACGCATTCCAGCTTGACCTGAATCTGAACTTGAACGATGAGCATAGACATCCTGGGTTTGGGCGCATCTGACACTGTTCTTACTCGGGAAGGTAGGGACACCGCGCTGCGATGTCCCCCGCCCGCGTTCCAGCGGGCGGAACGCACTGCCGAAGCCGTGCGATCTGGATCATTCGTTTCGTCGCCTGACGCCGTGCCCGGCGACGGAGGCAGTACAGCGCACCGTCCCGGCTAAAATATAATCCGATGCGCCCCTTCGGTTCCCGCCTCGTTTACTTCGCTTCCATATGAACACTGACGTCCATTTTCATATCCATGGGTTGTTTTTGGCCGCCGACGCTCATGCCCATGGACATTTCGGAGTGCATGTCAGCCGTGCTCTCACGAGGCAGAAGCTGGGAGAGGTCGAGGAGGAAGGTGCCGGTGCCGGAGCCGTCCATTTTATCAAGATCGGCCTTCATACCCGGCATCGCGGGGTTTGGAATTTTTTGATTCGCGGCATGCTGGACCGTGGTGGATTTGGCGGTGACGCGATCATTTTCGGCGCTGACCAGCTCGTAGGTGGCGGTTTCGTCAATAGTCAGGCCTTGGGAGACGCGCTTTTGTTTGACTTCCCATTTCGCGCCGGGGCCCACGGCTTCATCGGGCAGCAACATGGAGCTGCCGTACATGGATTCCTTCATATTATCCGCCATCTGACGGGCTTGGGGACTGGCGCCGGGCTGGAGTTTCATCTCCATCGTTTTGGTCAGGCCATGATTGGACATCCGGCCAGTGCCGGAAACGCCCTTTAACCCGTCGAGTGAAGTTTTCATGGCCGCCGCGACCATGGGCGTGGCCTCGGGGTCGTCGGCGACACTGGTGCCCGTCGTGAGCATGTCGTAGGTGATGTCGCCATCCGGAGAGACGTCTTTGACCGTGAAGTCCATGGTGACCGACATCCGGGGCATTTTCACCGCCGGGCTCTGCATTTCGGCCATTTTTATGTCCATGCCCATCTTCAGCAATATGTTCAAAGTCTGCTTGGCGCCCACCTTGGGATGGAGGCGCAGGACCGCGCGCGGTTCAGCGCCGGCATCGAGCAGCTTGATCTGTTCGGCGCCAGAGGGGGAGGCTGCGGCGGCGGTTTTGGTCTCGGGTTGTGCGTCCGTGGGGTGAGCCGCGGCAAGCTTGATTTTCTCCTTCAAGGCATCGGTTTTTTCACCGAGGTAACGGTCGCGGAACGCGATGGCTTTGGCATTCCACTTCGGGTAGGTCTGTTGGAAATTATAGAGAGCGGTTTGGGCCTCGCGGTATTTGGCCAGGGCGGCGGCGGGCGGGCCGTTCGTCAAGGCATCGGCCGCTTCGATGAGGCTGAGGATATCCAGGTATTGGTCGTCGGCTTCGTCGGCGCGCACCGGGTTCGCGGCGGCGAGCAAGGCCAGGATGAGAATGAAGATCAGGGCGGAAAAGCGCTTTTGGTGGACTGGGGATTGCATTTTGGGGCTCTCGTTTCTGCTTTGGTTCATCGGTTCCAGCGTAGATTACAGCCGCCAGACGTCAATGCGAAAAGAACCCCATGTTGCCTGTCAGCTTCCTTGCAATCCCGGGAAGGTCACAATTCCTGGACTGCCCCTTCAGTAATCGTATCAGCGTTTCAAGAGCCGACTTTGCTCGATAATTGGCCCACAGGAGTGCAAGCGTCGCGCATGGTTCCCGCCGGTCCACCATGTTCGTGAGGCGGTTCACCAGAATAGGTGACAAAGAAATATTCAGAGTTCATTTGCGTGTTGTGGCGGGGTGTGCTCTCATTGGCGGTGTTGGTGCAGTGCACGATGGGAGGGGCCGGCGCTCCGCGCGCCGGAATGTTCAATGACCAATGTCCAGGGCCCGGGAGCCTTGGGGATGTGAATTTTGCCCGGCCCGGCCGGGAAGGTTCTTTGAAATCTTAAAGCCATGCCCGAGGCGTTGGGCGCTGTTCGGACATAAAACTTCAGCCACGCAGAGCAGGGGTGCTGTGCCGGGAATTAGGGCAAATTAAACCAAATTAAAGTAAATTAAACCTCTTTTTTTCCGGGGCGTGAAGGGCTAAAATCGTTCAAAATGGGCGTAAGTGGCTGGTGGGGAAGCGGTTGGGTGAAAAATGGGCTGCTTGGAGGCGCGGAATAGGCGGGCGGAGTTCCCTGGTCATCGTTTCGCCTTTTCCAATCTTGCTTCCCCAATCTTCGCCTGCCCTTCCCGCAACGCCTCCAGCATGGGGAAATACATTTTGCGATGGAGGATGGTGTCCCGGTGTTCCAGATCCCACAGCCCCATCGGGGTCCATTGATGCCGCGCGTGCCATTCCGGCATTCCGAGGATGGGGTAGAGACAGACTCCGCGCAACGGCACGCGTTCGTCCAGCAAGGATTCGGCCTCCTCGCTGACGTGTCTCAACCAATCGGGGCGCTTGCCATTTACATGCGCGGTTTCGGTGATGAGGATGTCGCCGCCGTAACGTTCCCAGACTTGGCGCACCAGCTCGCTTACCGGGACCCGCCGCGGGTCATCGTCGGCCAGCGGCTGTTCGTCCCGGCCGAATTCCCATTGGTTGGTCCAGTAGTAGTTGATTCCCACAATATCCAAATGTCCGCGGCTGCCGCCCAACTCCGGCAAAACTCGGCCGCATAGCATGTCCATGGACTCGAATACCATCATCTGGTTGAAGTGTTCGGTTTCGGCGGCCAACTCCGGGCGGTTCACCGGCGGAACCATGCGGCAAATCGGGTCCACATTCACAATCCGCGCCTGCGGCAAGGCGGCGCGGATGGCGTTGATTCCCGCGATCCCGGCGCGGGCCAATGCCACTTTCAATTCGCCCGCCCGTCCCCGGCAATGCGGCGCAAACCGTCCCTGGTCTCCCGCCGCCCATGCCATGAAGGACGGCTCGTTCACCGGCGTGAAGTACCAGGGGCCGGCTTGTTCCGAGCCGATAAACCGCGCCGCGGCATGGCAATAATCGGCAAAGCGCCGGGGAAACAAATCCGAAAAAAGATCCACGTCATCGGGGTAACCGTAATGAAACAAATCCCAAATAATCTCCTGGCCATGCCTGCGCGCCGCCTTGAGGAATGGCTTGACCGAGCGAAAATCGTAAACTCCGCCCACGTCCACGCGCGGCCAGCGGATGGCTTCGCGCACCGCGTAGATGTTTACATCCCGCAATCGCCGGTAATCCTCTTCGACAAACCGGTCGTGCTGTGTCGCCGCGATCTGGTCAAACCATTCGCCATGGACATTGTAGCCCGTCGCGCATTCGAACCCCGCGAAAAAGAAACTACGAAACAACATGTTGCTCCTTTAATTTTCCCACCGTTTCCGAACCTTTCGCCACCAATTCGCGATACGCATCCACCAGGGGAGTGCGGAGACGTTCCAAATCCGCCTCCGGCCTGGCGTCCAGATCCCACAACCCAAGCTGCTTAAGATATTGCGCCGGCGACAAGGTCCCCTGGCGATAGGCCCACGTCACGATGGCCAACATCGGCCACCACGTGTAGCCGACGAGCGGGATGCCGCGCTCCCGCACGCGTTTGACCGCCGCGACCGAGGCATCGAGCCAGTCCTGGCGTCGCTGAACCGACCCGACCGCCGCTGTCTCGGTGATCAGCAGCGGGCACCGGTAACGCTCCCAATACATTTCTCCCAGTCGATCGATGATCTCTCCCGACGCGTAAGGCATTTGGATTCTCAACCCGCGCGCCGATTTGACGAGCACCTTACGGGAGTACATCGGATACAAGTTGATGCCGATCAGCGCCAGTTCGATGGCGTGTTCCTGGAACCACTCCAGGTCTTTTAAGGTCGCGCCCTGTCGCAACAACCAATCATGCAAAGGATGTTCTTTAACCACTCGTCCGCTGATGAGATCCAGCGCCAGGAAAACGATTTCCTGCCGGCGCTCCACCTCCGGGTTGAGCGCGGGATTGGATGTCTCGTAAAGGTCAGTGGCATCCACATGGACTGGCAGGATATTTTCGTCCACCGCGTGCAGGGCTTCGATTGTCCGGACGATGCCAAGACAAATTCCGAGCATCACGGCAACAAATCCGCGCCAACCGCGGCGGCAGGGCGGCCACCAACCGAGCTTGCCGCAATACCAGGCCGTGATGCGGGGTTCGTTCAAAGGCGTGTAAGCGTGGATTCGCCCTTTGAACCGCTCGGCCAATCGCCCGGCATACTCCGCCATGCGTTCGGAAAAATCAGCCGCCAGGAAACCGCCTTCGATCCAGGCCGGCGTTCCATAATGGACCAAATCGACGATGGGTTCGATGCCCAGTTCCAGCAACCGCTCCAGCGCGCGGTCGGCCCAGTCCCAATGCCATTTGCCTTTTGCCGGGTTGACGCGATACCAGGGTATGCCGTAGCGCGCCACATGTATTCCCAGTTCGGCCATCAACCCAATGTCCTCCCGCCAGCGCCGGTAGTGTCCGGTCAATTCATACTCGTCGAGTATTCGCCCGGTCTGCGGCCATGGTTCGGCGATGAACGTGTCTTCAATCCCGGCCGACCACATGAAGGCATCAGGCCCGATCAATCCACCAACGCTCGAACGGTGCAAAGGCATGAATAATAATGGTTTGTCCGGGTTTCAAGGACCGTTGACCACGGCCCGAGAACCAACGAAATCACCAGAATGTTCCCTTTTACGGGTCATCGACATTGACCTGCGGGAAGTTCCGGCTGGAACGGGTTGCGGGCCAGTGGGTCATTCCCGACTTGCGGAAGCAGCGGCTTTCGCGCAGGGAGCTTTTATTTCGCCGGGAGAGTACGCCATCCGTACTTTGCCCTAAAGCTGGTATGTTCGGGAATAAATTCAAATTGACAATGGCATGGCGGCGGCAAACATTCGTTGCAAATTCTTGGCCATCAGAACACAGCTAATCCACTATGAATGCATCCCGAAAATCCCTGTTCAAACGAACCCTTATTACCCTTTCATGCGCGGCAATTGCGTCGGCCCCTTTGGTGGCGGGAGCAATCCCGCTGTTCCAGAGCTACACCGTGACCAACCTGATCGCCGATACTCCGGGAATCGCGGCGAACACCGACACCAACCTCGTTAATCCGTGGGGAATGATCTTTGATCCCGCCGGGACGCTCGACATTGCTGAGAACGGGACGGGGCAGGTTGAATTCTTCCTCGCGGATGGCACGCCGCTTGATTTCAGCATCAACGCGTCGAATAATCCGACCGGCCTGGAGTTCAATTCCTCCACGAATGATTTCAAGATCGGAAGTGGCGGAAATGCGACCCCCGCCAAGCTGCTGATGGCGACGGAGAACGGGACCATCCTGGGCTTCAGCCTGGCGATCAATCCAAACACGGCGGTGGTGGTGGTGGATCGGTCCGCTTCCAACAGCGTGTACAAAGGACTGGCCTTGGGCAAAATATTTGGACGCCAGTTTCTTTACGCCACCGACTTCCATAACGGGCGGATCGACGGGTTCGATGCCAGCTTCCATTATCTCGGATCGTTTACCGATCACAAGATACCGGCAGGTTTCGCGCCGTTTAACATACGGAACATCGACGGCCTGCTCTATGTGACCTTCGCCAAGCAACTGGGGCCGGACAATCACGACGATCAAGCCGGGCCGGGCAACGGGTTCGTGGACATTTTCAGTCCTGAAGGGTTCCTGGTGCGCCGCCTCATCGAACACGGCAAACTGAATTCGCCCTGGGGGCTGGCGCTCGCGCCTGGAAACTTCGGTCAATTCAGCCACGCGCTGCTGGTCGGGAATTTCGGCGACGGTTTGATCAACGCTTATGATCCGTTCACTGGCCGCTTCCTTGGCTCCCTCGCCAGTGCCGGCAACAAGCCAATCGTGATACCCGGGCTCTGGGCGCTGGACTTCGCGCCCGGCGACGGCGACGGTGATTTCGACCGCGACGATTCGCCGGCGGCGCTTTATTTCACCTCCGGACCGGGCGGCGAATCCCACGGCCTCGCAGGCGCGATCATGTCCATCATGACGCCGAAGCCGCACCTCGGTCTCTTCGAACCGTAATCCAGCCGGTTTTTGGCGGCAGCTTTCAAAATTAATGGACCAAGCTGGGGCCACGACAGAACACATCTTCGCCCGGGCGCTTGAGTTGGGCCCCGGGTCGAAGCGGGATGAATATGTCGCCGCCGAGTGTGCGGGCGCGCCGGGGTTGCGGGATAATGTGGAATCGCTGCTACGCGCGCACGACCAGGCGGGAGATTTCTTAAAGCCGCGTTCGCCTGTGACTCGCGGTTCTGCATTGGCCGGAGAGCGGACAGGAACGGCCATCATGAATGCGGCTGCGCATGCCGAGACGTTTTTGCGCGGCGCGCGCAACGGGGATGAGGCGGAGATTCAGAGGTTTGTTGCCGGTCTTCCGAAAGGGTTGCAAGGTGAGGTCCGCGAACGGATTGAGGCTGGTTTGCGGGTTCGGCGAATGGAAGGTCGTTCTCTTCCGCAGCCGGTGGAGGAGCAGACGCCACCGCGGTTGGCGGGGTTCCGCATCGAGCGTAAGCTCGGCGCGGGCGGCCTCGGGACGGTCTATGCGGCGCACGACGAAAAGCTGAACCGGCGCGTTGCCCTCAAGGTGCTGCATCGGGGCGCGGAGCAGGAGGTCCGGCGTCGAGTATTGGACGAGGCGCGCAATGCCGCCGCGCTGGGTGATCCAGCCGTGGTCACGATCTTCTCGGTGCTCGATGAAGCCGATCCGCCGGCCATTGTCATGGAATTGGTCGAGGGTTTTCCGCTCGATCGTTTCGCCGCTGAACTCAATTTCGAGCAAAAGGCGCGGCTCTTGCGCGAGGTGGCGCGGGCGCTCGCGGTGGCGCATGGACGCGGCGTGCTCCATCGCGATCTCAAGCCGGACAATGTAATTGTGGGGCCGGATATGCGCCCGCGAATTCTGGACTTCGGGCTGGCGCTTTCGCTGGAGGAGGCGGGGCGGCTCGGACGCGGATTCGAAGGCACGCCGCTCTATGCTTCGCCCGAGCAGGTGCTGGGCAAACCGTTGACGGCGGCGTCGGACATTTTTTCATTCGGGAGTTTGATGTTCAAGGTGCTGACCGGGCGTCCGCCCTTTCCCGGCGAGACGGTGCACGAGGTGCTCGAAGCGGTGGCGACCACCGCGCCGCCGTTCCTGCGCGAAGTGGCGGTGGGTGTGCCGCAGGATTTGCAGGCGATCTGCCTGGCGTGTCTGGCATGGAACCCGGCGGATCGCCCGGCTTCGTCCGAAGTAGCGCTGGAGTTGGGCCGTTTTCTCGTGGGCGAGCCGGTGCGGCTTCGGCCCAGGCTTTACGACGACCTGCTGCGTCGGAGCATCAGCGAGCATTCCAATCAAGCGCGAACATGGGCCAACCAGAGCATCATTTCCGCGGACGAACGGGATGCGCTCGAAGTGGTGCATCGTCGTTTGCTGGCGGACGAGGATCATTGGATCATTGACGCGCGACGGATTACGCTGTTGCAAGCCGTGCTGTCTGGAGGCACGTGGCTGGCGGTGGTGGCGACGGTCCTGGCGGTGTGGATGTTGCGGGATGAGCTCGGACCGCACTGGCGTTGGCTGATGCCGGCCGGTTTTACCTTGACGTTGCTGTGGGCGGGAAACACCGCGCGGCGGGCGCGTGAAAACCTCTCGGCGGCTACTTTTCTGGCCGGCGCGGCCCTGGCCATTGCGCCGTTCACGCTCTCGCTGCTGGCCGAATTCGGGGCATTTGCAACGCCGCATCCGGAGGTTGGTCAGCTTTTTGCAGGCGTCTTTACGAACCAGCAGGTACTGGCCGCGTCGCTCACGGCACTAACGGTTTCCGTGTTCGCCTTGCGGCGGTTGAAAATGACCGGGTTCGCCTGGACCACGGCCACGCTGGCGACCACGAGCTATTTGAGCCTGTTGCTGCTCTTCAACTGGCTTCAGCAGAAACCGGAGATTCAGGCGTTGTGGTGTTTGCCTTTGGTCGGCATGGAAGCGGTGGCGCTTCGGTTCGAACGTGAAGGCCGGGTGCGCTGGACGATGCCTTTTCATGTGGTGGCGATGTTGACGCTGGTTGGCGGTCTCGATGTCATCGCCTTCAACGGCCCAACTTTGCACATGCTGGGAGTAAACGCGGAGCACTGGCCTTACTTCGACCAGCAACGCCAGCAGAGTTTTTCCATCGTCTTGAATGGCCTGGGTTTTCTCGCATTGATGCTTTTGACCGAACGCTCGGCGAGCCTGGAACTTCGGCGCGCGGCCAAGTTGCTCGAGATTTTGGCAATCCTCCATACCCTCAGCCCGCTGTTCGTGAACGCGATGGACCATCGCGCGGACGTCAACGTGCGGGCGGATGTCGCGCTTTACCTGGGAGCGGCGTTGTTGTTTGCGATCCTCGCGCCGTTTCGATCGCGCTGGCGCTTGCTGGTCGGCGGGTTGGCCGGGTGCGGGCTGGGAAGTTACCTGCTGGTCGATCTCGGGTTGGTGGCGAGCAAGCCGTTTATCATCGGCCTGGGTTTAACCGGCCTGGTGGTGGCACTCAGCGCGTTCGCTTATGTGCGGCACGGGCCGCGTTCGGGGAGACTGTGAGAATTATTTCCTTTGCAATTCACGGTAAAGCCAGGCGCGGGCGTAAGCCCAATGGCGCTTGGCCGTGGGTTCGGAAATGCCCTGAACCTTGCCCGCTTCTTCGAGCGTCAGGCCGCCGAAAAAACGGAGTTTAACCAACTCGGCCCTGGCGGGATCTTTGATAGCAAATCGTTCCAGCGCCTCATGGAGCGCGAGCAATTGCTCATCATCCATTCCCGCCGCGAGGTCCAATGATTCGAGCGTCACTCGTTCCGCGCCGCCGCCATGGCGCAGGGCTTTTTTGCGGCGGGCGTTGTCGATCAGGATGCGCCGCATGGCTTCGGCAGCGGCGGTGAAGAAGTGGGCACGATTTTGCCATTCCGGTTGCTGGTCGCCGCCGAGGCGCAGCCAGGCCTCGTGGACCAATGCCGTGGCCTGAAGCGTCTGGCCCGGCGCTTCCCGGGCCATCTTGTGCGCCGCGAGCTTGCGCAGTTCTTCATAGACCAGCGTAAGCAACTGCTCGGCCGCCTGTGGTTCACCGCGTGTGGCGGCATTCAAGATGTGGGTCAATTCGGGCATTGATCAGCGCTGCGTCGGAGGCCGCAGAGTCGGGTTCGTGATTTCGCGCTCGTGTTCGAGATTGCTTTAGACATTGAAGTCCAGTAAATGAGAGGCCAATCCAGAATAAAAACCATGCTCACTCGCTTGCCGAAATCAACTTTCATGCCGCTGCTGTTCGCCGCCGGGCTGTGGGTGGCAACGCCGCAACCTTCGGCCGCCGCCGACAAAGCAATGGCGCTTGCCGATCCGCCGCCGCAACCCGCGATGCTGTCGCACGAGGAGAAAATGAAGTGGTTTCGCGAGGCCAAGTTCGGTCTGTTCATTCACTGGGGGCTTTATGCCCTCCCGGCCGGCGAATGGAAAGGGCAACCCGTTCCCGGCATCGGGGAATGGATCATGAATCGCGCGCAGATTCCGGTCAAGGAATACGAGCAACTCGCCAAAAAATTCAAGCCGGTCAAGTTCAATGCCGAGCAATGGGTGCAAATGGCGGAGGATGCCGGCATGAAATACATCGTCATCACGAGCAAGCATCACGACGGCTTTGCGATGTATCATTCGCAGGTGAGCAAATACAATATCCACGACGCCACGCCGTTTCATCGTGATCCGATTGCGGAACTCGCCCAGGCCTGCGCGAAGCATCACATCCGTTTCGGATTTTATTATTCGCAGGCGCAGGATTGGCACGAGCCGAACGGCGCGGGCAACACGTGGGATTTCGGCGCCGATGATCAAAAGGATTTCGACCAGTACCTGCGCACGAAGGCTGAACCACAAGTGAAGGAGTTGCTGAGTTTTTACGGCCCGGTGTGCCTGATTTGGTTCGACACGCCCCGCATGATGACGAAGGAGCGCGGCCAGCGCTTTGTGGATATCGTTCAGTCGCTCCAACCGGCCTGCCTCATCGATGGGCGCCTGGGCACCGCCGGTGATTATACGTCCACCGGCGACAATGCCATCCCGGAAGTTAACAAGGAGGGTGACTGGGAAACTCCCGCCACGATCAATCACACCTGGGGTTTCAAGAAGGACGATCAGGATTGGAAATCGCCGGGCGAAATCACCTTCAAGCTCGTGGACATTATCAGCAAAGGCGGGAATTACCTGCTGAACGTCGGCCCCACGTCGCAGGGAATCATTCCCCAGGCCAGCCAGGACAATTTGCGGGCGGTTGGTCGCTGGTTGAAGGTCAATGGCGACGCTGTCTATGGCGCAGGCCGCTCGCCCTTCACCGACGAATATGGCGAATACAGCTCCCATCTCAAGGACCGCACCAACAATCCCATTTTTCTCGCGCGCACCGATTGGCGCTGCACGACCAAGCCCGGCAAGCTGTACTTCACCATCTTCAAAACGCCCCGCGGCGGATTCGATCTGCCTGCCTTCAAATCCTTCATAAGAAAGGTGTACTTTCTGAGCGATCCGAAACAGACTGAACTTCACATCGAAGCAGTAAACGGCATTCGCGTCGTCCAACTGCCGCGCAACCTGCCCGATGCCATGGCCAACGTGATAGTGGTGGAAATTGAGGGGGAGCAGGTTGAGTTATGAATGGTCCAAAGTCGGGCTGGTTTCACTGATTGTGAGCGGCAGCGAGGGTCTTGACCTCATCAAGTTCCTGTTGCAGCGTGGGTACCCACACCTGGCCGGACTTAATTTGGACGTCCAGGGCTTTGAGATACCATTGCTCCGATTCGCGAAAATGTTGCATGTTCCAGTAAGCGACGGCGATGGATCGCAGTGCATGCGTCACCGTTTCCTGCCGGATGATGGCGTAGCTGCTGGTTTGGGCGAAAGTCAGCGCGGTCTGAAATTCGCCCACCGCGTCGGTGTACTTGCCCTGGCTGACGAGCAGGCGCCCGCGATCCATAAATAAGTTTGGCGTGCTGAGCCGGCCGCGATTTTTGAGCGAGGCGCGATACTGTTCCCATGCGAAATCCCACAGCGCGTCGCGGTAAACGATTGAATTCGTTTTTGGTCCGGTGGTTGCTTGCCATTCCGCGTCGAGTTTCGACACGCGCTCCGGATCGGACAGGACGGCGCGGGCGAAGGTCAGTTCGTTCGTTCGATTGAGCGACGCGCCGGACTTGATGAAATTGTCGATCCGCCCGCCGGCATCCTGATAAACCTCGCCAAGGAACTGAAAGACCTCCGGGTTCTGAGTTTTGAAATGCGCGCCGTACCAGACGGAGCGCGGGTCGCGCCATTCCGCGACGTAATTTGTGGTTTTTACGCACCAAACCGTTGCCAGTGCCGCGCCCAATCCCCACGCCAGCCACGATGCCTGCCGCCATCGCCCGGCCAGGGCAATCATCACGTCCGCGAGCAAAATGCACACCCCGACGGACGGCAGGAACAGGTAACGATCCGTGACGGGGACGATAAAGCTCAGCAACATCGGCGGCACCATCTGGATGAGAACCCAGCAACACAACACCGCGCGAATTGGCTGGCGCGCGTAGCAAAGCAAAATCGGCACTGCCCACATGGCAACCGCCGCAAAAACGACGGCGATACGGGCCAGCAGGCTCCAGGTGTCGGCGCTGGACATGGAACGATACAAGGCATAGGTGCCGCATCCGGTGAGCAGCCAGAGATTCGTCAACTCACTTCTCGCCATCGTGAGAATGCTCAGCGCTTGGTTGGTCGGCGGTTGCGCGTGCCAGGTCATCCAGCCGAAAAAAAGCGTCACCATTCCAAATGGAACCTTGTCCGCGAACATTTGCCAACCGCGTCGCTTTTCCACGAGGACATCCCACGCCAGCATCACTGCCGGGAGCAGCAAGACGGATTGTTTGCCCGCGCTGCCGGCCGCAAAAAGAAACAGGCTGGCCGCATACCACACGTAACGATGCGGTCCGCGCCGGTTTAAAAGATAGCAGGCCATCGCCAGCGCCGCGAAGCCGGTGGCGACGAGGTCCTTGCGACTGGAAATCCAGGCGACCACTTCGACATGTGCCGGATGCAACACGAAAAGCAGTGCCGCAACAGCAGCGGTGAGAATTCTCCGCGAGATCGTGAACGCCAGCACGTACACCGTGAATGTGACCCACCCGTGCCAGATCACGTTCGACCAGTGGAACGCGGCCGCATTCTTCCCGCCGATGGCGATATCAAGCGCGTAACTGAGCAGATTGGCGGGCGCGTAGTTTGCCGCGTAGGGGGTGGTGAAAATGTATTTGAGATTGGCGGCACGGAAGCTCTCGATGTACGGGTTGTTCATCACGTAGTCCGGATCGTCCACCATGAGGAACCCGAGCCTGGCCGTGCCGGCGTGCAGAGCGAAGTTGACCGCCGCCAAGCCGAGCAATACGAGCGCGTGTTGCCACCATGAGGCCGCAGACTTGGCTGGTGGCGGCGGGGCTGCCGTAGGTCGCACAACCAGAATCGGTTTTTTGCTTTTTTTCGGACGCCTGGCTTTCATTCGCCGGTAGCAATGGCCAACGGCTTACCGTCTCGGGGCAGGAGAGGCAATCCTTAAACACCAAACGCCAGGCTCCAAACACCAGAAAAGCTCCAAACAACAAATACCAAGCATCCATTGATGCGCCTGGCTGTTGCTTGGAGCTTTTCTGGCGTTTGGCTTTTGGAGCTTGGCGTTTAGGCCACCGGAAGCGGTGCTGGCCAATTCCAACACCGAGGTTGCGAAATAAAGGTGGGCCGAAACTTAATCTCTCGGCTTGCCGCGTTCGGCGATATTCGGGTCTTCCGAAGGATGAAACGCCGCCGCCAGCAGAGCGGGACCAAAACAAACCACCAGCCCGATGGGTATCAGCACAAGGCCCCAATAATTCGAATCCATATTGGAGCAATGATAACGTCTGGCGGGGTTTTGGCAACAGGAAGAATTTGGCGTTTGCATCGTTTGAAACGCATTTTCACAGGTTGCTCTTGTACAATAAGATCGAGCAATTGGAGCTTGCTTTTCCGTTGACTCCGGCCGCCGGCCGCTGTCCAATGCCGGTGGTCATCAGCCACCAAGGAAGCAGCTATGTATAAAATCATCGGAACGGATGGGAGGGAATATGGCCCCATTAACCGGGAACAGGTCGGCCAGTGGATCGCCGATGGGCGTCTCAACCGCCAAAGCCTGGCGCAAAACGTCGATGTTCCCGGATGGAAACCCCTCGCCGAATTCCCCGAATTTGCCCCCGCCTTCTCGAACATCATCGCGGCGGGGACCACTGCGGGACCTTCGCAATTTGGTTCTTCGGGGACTCCGAGCAGCGGTCTGGCGATCACCAGCTTCATTCTTGGTCTCTGCTCGCTGGTTTGCTTTGGTGTGTTTGCCGGCATTCCCGCGGTTATTATTGGGCACATGGCTCACAAGCGGGCACGGAGGATGCCTGCGGAATATGGAGGAACCGGTTTCGCGATTGCGGGATTTGTCCTTGGCTATTGCGGCATTTTGATGACTGCGGCCGTCATCGGAATGTTTGTGCCGGCCTTGTCCACGGCGAAAGACCGCGCGGTGTCCATCAATTGCATGAACAACATGAAGCAACTCGGCTTGGCAGCGCGGATTTGGTCGGGAGATAATCACGACAAATATCCCTTCAATGTGAGCACCAACAATGGCGGCACCCTCGAATTTTGCGGCATGGGAAGCGACGGGTTCGATACAAATGCCGCCATGCATTTCCTCGTCATGTCCAACGAACTGAGCGCACCCAGGATACTCGTTTGCCCGGCGGATACCTCTAAAACGCCCGCCTTCAGCTTCCAGGGGCTGCGGGCCTGGAATGTGACTTACCAACTCCGCACCGGCACGAACATCGATGAAAGCAACCCTACTCAGGTGTTTGCGATTTGTCCGATCCACGGCCATGTTCTGCTCTGCGACGGCAGCGTTCAAAAAGGCAAAAAGAAATAAGATGAAGCAGTTTCCAGTTGTACTTCTCCTCTTCGTGCTGATCGTTGTGGGTGCTGGGTGCGCCTCGAATCGCGCAGCCGATTCCGCGTCTGCCTCGCGTCCTGAAGACAAATATCGTGTCACCTATGCCGCGCCCACTGCGGAACAACTCCAGGCGAAAGCAACGAGCGGCGATGCCGGATCACAGTTCAAGCTCGGCTCGATGTATCTCGAGGGCGACGGGGTGCCGAAAGATTCCGGTGAGGCTGCCCGATGGTTTAAGAAAGCCGCCGAACAAGGCCACACCGACGCGGAGTATCGGCTGGGGCTGCTGTATGAGGCCGGCACTGGAGTTCCGCTCAACAAGGAGGAGGCGCACACATGGTTTTGGAAGGCGGCTGCAGAAGGGCAAGCGGATGCGAAAGCTGAACTGGATCGCATGAACGCCCGGGGAGAACAGTTTCCGCCGCCAAAGCAGGATTCACACAAAGCGGAACGCCAGTTGGCCGCGCTGGGGGAGACGGTCGCGCAGTTCAACATGGGGGTTTATTATTCCAATGGTGATGGCGTGCCGCGCGACAAAGCCCAGGCGGTCGCGTGGTTCCGGAAAGCTGCCGATCAGGGTGCGCCGCGCGCTCAATGCCAGTTGGGCCTGACGTACTTGAAAGGCGAAGGTGTTCCCATGGATGAAGCCGAAGCCGCTCGTTGGTTTCGGAAGGCCGCCGTTCAAGGCGTAGGCGTCGCGGAGGAAATACTCGGTCGTTGTTACGAGGACGGTCGCGGCGTTCCCCAGGACAAAGCTGAAGCCGCTCGCTGGCTGCGCAAAGCCGCCGAACAAGGCAACGCGGGGGCGCAAGCGCATTTGGGTCTGCTTTACCTGCGCGGTGATGGTGTTCCCAAGGACCAAGTCGAGGCCCAACGGCTTTTTCAGCAAGCGGCGGACCAGGGCATTGAATTTGCGCGACACGAACTCGAGCAACTTGGCCAAACCGAATCCGAACCCGCGCGGCTTCCCGGCGAGGCCACCCGGCTTTTGGGGTTGGCGGCGGAGAACCGGACCGATGCTCAAAACGAGTTGGGCCTGCTCTATGAAAAGGGCCAGGGCGTTCGCAAAGACCTGACCGAGGCTTACAAATGGTTTACGCTTGCGGCCGATCAGGGTGACATGACGGCCTGGGAGAACCGCTCGCGGCTCTGGTTGATTGTCGATGGCGAACAAATTACGGAAGCAAACCGTCGCGCGGAAGCGTTTCGAAGCAGCCTCAAACGTTAGCCCACACTAGTTAGTTCACACTTCCCACAGCCTGAAGAGGCTTGCCCCAAAAGCGTGATTCGGCTCCAATGCACCCGTGATCCAAATTAAAACACTGGCCATCGGATTCGGAATCATGAGTACTGCAATCCTGTTCTCCAACTCAATCATGGCCGGGGCGGCTGAAATGAAACCATCGCTGGTTTATGTGGGCACTTTTACGGAACCGACGAAGGGCAGGGGAATCTATGCTTATCGCATGGATCCGGCCACTGGCGCGATGACTCCACTCGGTTTGGCGGCGGAAACGCCCAGCCCGACCTTCCTGGACATCGATTCCAGCGGCCAGCGCCTTTGTGCGATCAACGAAATCAACCGCTTCGAGGACAAACCGGCGGGAGCAGCCAGCGTCTTTTCGATCAATCGCGAAACGGGCAAGCTTACATTCTTAAACCAGCGATCGTCCGGCGGGCCCGGGCCATGCTGCGTGATGCTGGACCGCGCGGGGCGAAACGCGCTGGTGGCCAACTACGCCGGCGGGAGTGTGGCGATGCTTCCCATTGGGTCCGACGGACGCCTGGGCGAAGCCTCCGCCTTCATTCAGCATAGCGGCAAAAGCGTCAACCCCGACCGGCAGGCCGGCCCGCACGCGCATTGCATGACGTTGGATCCGGCCGAACATTTCGCGTTCGCCTGCGACCTCGGTTTGGACAAGGTGCTGATCTATCGGTTCGATTCAACAGCAGGCATACTGGTTCCAAATGATCCTCCTAGCGCCCAGACCAGACCCGGCTCCGGCCCACGGCACATTGCCTTTCATCCCAATGGCCGTTTCGCTTATGTCATCCACGAACTGGACAGCACCATCACGGTTTTCAAATACGATGCCGCACGCGGCTCGCTCGAAGGAGTGCAGACCGTATCGACCGTGCCGGACGATTTCAAAGGCAAAAAATGGGCCGCCGAGGTTCAGGTCCATCCGTCGGGGAAGTTTCTGTACGCCTCCAATCGCAGTCATGACAGCATCGCCGTCTTTACGATCGATTCGGCCACCGGCAAACTGGCCTCCATTCAGTACGAACCCACCCAGGGCAAAACCCCGCGCTATTTCACGCTTGATCCGACCGGCAAATATCTGCTCGCGGCCAACCAGGACTCCGACACGATCGTTATCTTCAAAGTGGACGATGCCACCGGCCGCCTTAAAGCGACCGGCAATGTTGTCCAAATTCCGGGGCCCGCTTGCATCAAGTTTGTGCCCGATGCGGGCCAGGAGCATTAATCCGTCAAAGGGGAATTGGGATAAATCGGTCAGGGAATTATTACCGGGCCCTGGGCCGGGCTGGATGGGGTGACCGTGATGCGACTTCCCACCGGGATGAAGACACCGGCCGGTTGAGCCGGGCCGCTGGAAACCGCGCGGATGCCCTCGTTAATGGCCACGGAGCTAACGAACGTGTTCATGATAAGTTCCCCGTATCGCACCAGATAACGATACGGCTCCAGCGGAACATACACAATATCGTGCGGTTGCAAGACCGGGTCGGGTCGGTTGCCGGTCATCACGGCTTTGTAATCCACAATGGCGATGCGCGGCTGGCTCACGGAGCCACGGACAATCGCCACGTGCGACAGGAAAGCTTCCGGGGCCGGGCCGCCGGCGTTGGCAATGGCCGAGGCCATGGTCATGCCGGGCTGGTACGCCACCACCCGGGGCAGGCCGACAGCGCCAATGACATAAACTTCGTGCGCGCTGAGCGGCGGGAAATAGACGAAATCGTCCGGCTCAAGGTAGATGTTTTGCGAGAGATCACCGGCTTCAATGAGCCGTTGAAAATCGATGGGCAATCGTCGTCCGCGCCGGACGACGAAGGCACGGCTTAGGTCCGCTTGTTCATCGATGGAGTTATTGATCGACAGGTCCCGCTGTCCGGCGAGGCTCAGCGAGCCGCCTGCGGTTGCAATGGCTTCGAGCAGGGTGGGGGAATTGGTCATGTAATAAACACCCGGCGTCTGGAGACGCCCGAGCAGCCAGATCCGCCGGCTCTCGACGCCGCGCAGGATGATCGAAACCCGCGGTTGTTCGCGGTAATACTCATTCAAGCCCTGTTCCAGCATTGCCTTGGTTTGCGGCAGCGTCAAACCCCACACGTCCATTCCGGGCAGAAGCCCGAAATAAATTTTTCCATCCGGCCCAACGATGCAGGTGGTAAGCGTGTTGGTGTCATCCACCAGTTCCACTTCCAGGCGGTCGCCCGGGCCCAGCGTAAACTGCCCTGCAGGCGGTTGGAGCCAGGCCGGATTAATGCCGTTTGTGAGGGTGGTCATTTCCAATTCCGAGGAAACACCGGGGCCTGGCTGAAAGGGATTGAACCGCGGCCCCGGATGCTGGCAACCGGTGAGGAGCAGCGCCGGGAGAAGGCCAAGGAAGAGCGCGAGCAAGCAACGATTTCTGGGGCAGGTTTTCATGGGCTCGTAAAGATTGGATGGGTTATGAGCGGGCCGATGTTTCTGCCTGTCCATTCGGCCGTCACGGATTGGATGAACGCGGTGATACCGGCGTCCAGCAAATCCTCAACCTGGATGAATGGCCGGCTGCTGACATAGATGATGTCGTGGGACTCGAGTTTGAAGTCCTGTTCCCGCGCGTCGAGGATCGCCCGGGTATCGACGACATATGCCTTGGGAGCGCTGAGCGAACCGCGAATGATCATCACGCGGGACTTGTAAGCGCGGCTGTTGAAGCCGCCGCGGGCCGACAAGGCCCCCACGACCGTCAACTCCGAAGTATAGGCCACCACGCCGGGGGATCCGACCTCGCCCAGCACATAGATCTCCTTCAGGCCACCTGACGGGAAATACAGGTAATCATCCGGTTCGATGGCGATGTTTTGGGAAAGATCTCCCTCGTCGAACAGTTTCTCGAAATCGATGGAAATCCGCCTGCCCTTGCGCATGAGAAAGCTCCTCTTAAAATCGGCCAGTTCGAGCGTATTGCGATCAGAGATCCCGGTTTCCAAGCCGCGGGCGCGGGCCACGGCCTCGACAATCGTGATGGGCCGGTCCAGCGAATAGACTCCGCGCTGGACCACCCGGCCGAGCATGTAATATTTTTTGCTTTGGAAAAGCACCGGCGTGATCACGGTGCGCGGTGCGCGACGGTATTTGGAAAGCTCGTGATCGACGTTCGTGCGCAGTTCATCCACCGTCAATCCCGTCGCCAGAATATTCTGCGCTTCGAGAAAGCCGATCCGGCCGTCCGGCCCGACGAACACGTCGGTTTTGTTCAAATCAGGCTGGCCATACAGCGAGAAGTTCAGAATGTCCCCCGGCCCCAGCGTCAACCGCTGCTGCCAGGGCGCGCGTTGCGCCGGGTTGACTACGGAAAAGGAACCGTTGGTGAAAGTTCCCGTCGGCGCGGGTGTGAGATCCGGCGCGGGCGTGAGGTCCGGCGGAGGCGCCGTTGCGGCCGGTGCGGTAGCGGCTGGCGCGTTCGTCACGGCTTCGTTTTGAGCGGCCAGATAAGACGTGCTCAGACCCCAGACGGCAAGCCCGAGGGCAAGGCAACTCAGCCAGCGGGGAAAACGGTTGCGCAATGGGCGCGCTGATTCATTGTTCAAGACGGCGCCGACAAAGCGGCAGCGGGCATGGCGCAGCGTTTCCAATTGGGCGCGCGTTTCGGCGGCGCTGGCGGTGCCGCTGTTGGCGAGCCAGATCATGTTTGGCAGGTTCTGCCCGAGCAGCACGGCCTCGGGCGCGGACGCCGGGGGAAGTTCCACCAGTATAACTACGTTATCAATTTTGCGCCAATGTTCCAGCGCCTGCTGCCATTGCAAGCGCCGTTCGAGGTTCCAAACCCATCCCGGCAGCGGGATATGCACCATCGGCTGCGGGTTTGGCCCCGCCAATTGTTCCGTCACCTCGGCCGGCGAGTTGAGGACATTCGTGCTCAGGGTGCTCACGCCGTTTTCGATGGGCTTGAGCCCGGATTCAGGCTCGTGGTTGTTGGGCTGGTGATCGTTGATTTGTTCCCGTTCCTCCAGCTCGGTGGAGGGACGCGTGGCGATCGTCAGGACGCGAAAGCCGGTCAGGCTGGCGGCTTCCGCGAGCAGATTGATCCAGGTCGAACGTCCTTCACCCGATTCTGACGAGGTAATGCCGCAAACCAAACCTTGCGCGGGCGAGGGACTCAGACGCCCTTGCAGCATCGTCCAGGTGCGGAAGGCCCAGCGTTCGCGCGCCGAAGGGCCTTTCTTGTGGAGATCGCCGAGCGTGGCGATGACGGGCAGTTTCGTCACCCGCTTGAGGTCGTCCGCCGATTTCACCCGGTCATCCATGAATTCAACGAGCATGACGCCGCCGGTGGCGAAGAACATGCCGAGAAACCCGCCCATAATCGTAACCAGGCTGATTTTGAGCCAGCGGCGGTCGTGCAGGACGCCTTTGATGGTGGCGGGGGCGAACGCGCGAATATTTCCGGGCGGATTGGCCGCGAACGCCAGCGCCTCCCGCTGGCGATCCACCAGGCGCTGGCGGCTCTCGTCCAGCGCCGTGAGTTGTGCGCGGATGATGTCGTACACCGGGTCGACGGCGGCGGCTCCGCCAGCGCCCGGCAACATGGCCATTCCCGGCCCGTTGGCGGCGGCGTTGGTGGCGGCATCCGCAATTTGCTGCTGCAAGGATCGAATTTGTTCCTGCTGTTGCTGCACGAGCGGGTGCGAATCCTTGTACTTCCTGGTGAGCGTGCTCAAATCGTCGATCGCCGCCTGGAGTTTCTCGTTGAGCCGCGCGGTCATGATCGAAACCCGGGGTGAGGTTTGCACCTGCACGTTCAGATTGGAGATGGTCCCGCCGATCTGGTTCAGTTTATTGGCGATCGGCACCGAGTTGGGCAGCCCCTTGAATTGGTTTTGCAAATTGTTGATGTCGCCGTCCATGGCGGCGAGTTCCTGTTTGAGATAGTCCTTGTTCACCTGCATGGCCTCGCGCGCCTGCAAGTCGCGCATGTAAGTGACGGCGCTTTCCATGTAAAGATTTGCCAGGGCGACCAGTTGTGCGGGGTCCTTGCCGCGGACACCGATTTTGACGAGGTCCGAGTCCGGATCGGTTTTGATGAAAACGCTTTTGGCGAGCAGCTCGGTTGAAACCGGCGGATGCGCGTTGGTGGCCACTCGTTCCAACAGCTCCGGCGCTTTCAACAAACCGGCGAAAGTGTCGGGCGTCAGTTGCGGCGGTTTGAAAAAGTCGCCCATGCCCATCGGTTCATAACGCATCATTTGGGCGACGGCGGTGCGGCTGGTTTTCCAGAGCATCGCGCCGCTGAGGCCGGCCAGCGCCGCCATGCAGACGGCGCCCAGGGCCAGCCAGCGCCAATGTTCCAGGAGGATGTCCATGAAGGTCCAGGCATCGACGGTGGCCGGCGCGGGCCCCCGGGCGGGAGATGCCCCGTTGGGTGGATTGTCCTTCATTGAACGTTTTTGTCGGTTTGCACCGTGTTTGTGGCCGTTGGGTTGGCCGGGGGCCGCCGAGCCATGGGGTGGCTCGATGGGCGGCCACAGACCGTCCCTCAAATCCAAAGTTTCTTTCATGCAGCAGGCTTATCGGTGGATCGCAATCCGCGCGCGAAGACAATTCGTCTCCCATCCCGAGCCCGTACACAAAGTCCGGGTACAATCCATCCGATGGGACCAAAAGTAAGTGGGGCCAGCCACCCATGTTAAGTGGGTAATGACCGCAAAGGCCGGCGGGAAAAAGCCGTAGAGAAAGTGGGGACCGGAATTCGGAATTGGGTGTGCGGAGCCAGGCTCGCCTGAATGTTCAAAGCGGGCGCGGCAACTGGATCCAGAATTTGCTCCCTTGTCCGGGCTCTGACTCAAAGCCCGCCGTCCCGTGCATGCGTTCCACCGCTTTGTGCACAATGGCCAGGCCGATGCCGGTGCCCTCGTACTGACGATCGTTATGGGCGCGCTGGAACATGCCAAAAAGTTTCGGCTGGTCGGATGCTGCGATTCCAATCCCGTTGTCTCCAAACCAGAGCCGGACCTGTCTGTCCTGTATCTGGCCCCAGATTCGCACCTGCGGCGTGACGCCCGGCGCAATGAATTTCACGGCGTTGCTCAGCAGGTTGGTGAAGCATTGGGTCAGGGAAGCCTCATGCCCCAGCACGGCGGGTAGAGGCGATTCGATACGGATGTGGGCCTGCGGAGCTTGCAGTTCCGGGCGCTCGGCAATAATTTGTTCGAGCAGCGGCTGAACCTCCATCGGCCTGAGTTCAATCTTATCCTGCGAAATGCGGCTGAACACCAGGACATCCGCGATCAGGCGATCCAGTCGCTCGGCGCTGCTGGCCACCTTGCCCAAATAAATCCGGGAATCCTCCCCCAGCTTCGGACCTTCCTCATCCAAAACGATCTGTGTAAAATTCCGGATGGCCCGCAATGGCGCGCGCATGTCGTGAGACAGGCTGTAGGAAAATGCCTCTAATTCCGAGATCGTCCGATTGAGTTCGGCAGTGCGTTCAGCCACGGTTCCTTCCAAAGCCACGGCATGTCGGCGCAGTTCCTGCTGCGCTTGCCTCAGGCTTTCCTGCGCATCGCGCAGTTCGGTCACGTCCGTGTTGGTGCCGAACCAGCGGGTGATGTTTCCCTCGGAGTTGCGCAGAGGAAAGGCGCGGGAAAGAAACCAGCGATACCTCCCGTCTTTGCCGCGCAGGGGAAAAGTGTCCTCCCAGGCTTCGCCCTTGGCCAAATTATCGCGCCATTTCGCAATCACCCGCGACAGGTGGTCGGGATGATGCACCTTTTCCCAGCCCCAACCCTGCATCTGCTCATAGTCCGTCCCCGTATATTCGTACCAACGCCGGTTGTAGAAAGTGATGTAGCCATCCGCATTACCCATCCACGCCAGCGGCCCCATATTGTCAGCCAGGCTGCGGAAGCGCTCTTCGCTTTCGCGCAAGGCGGCCTCGATTTTTTTGTTTTCGGTGATGTCGCGGGTGATACTGGATGCGCCGATGACTTTTCCGTTCGAATCGCGGATCGGGGACAGCGTCAAGGAAACTTCAACCTGCCGTCCGTCCCTAGCAAGACGCTTCGTTTCGTAAGGGCTGATTGTTTTGCCCTCGCGCAATTGCTCCAGCAAACCCGCCTCGTCGGCCCGATGTTCCGGCGGGATGAGGTCGAAAACGGAGCGGCCAATCATTTCATCCGCTGTGTAGCCCAGCAATCTTTCGGCACCGGCGTTCCAACTGGTGACGACCCCGGCAAGGTCCTTGCTCAGGATGGCATCCTCGGAAGAATCCACTATCGCGGCCAGCCGGGCACGCGTCTGTTCGTCACGCTTCAATTCGTCAATGTCGGTGTTCGTGCCGACCCACATGATGATTTTGCCCTGCGCATCCCGCATCGGTACGGCGCGGCAGAGGAACCATCGGTAAACGCCATCCGCCCGCCGAAAGCGATGTTCGAAGGCGAAAGGCTCGCCCGTTTCAATGGAATGCTTCCAGGCGCGGACATTTTTTTCGACATCGGCGGGATGGACGAACTGCGTCCAGCCCCATCCCTTGATGGTTTCCGCCGGGAGCCCGGTGAAGGTGGTCAATTCCTGATTGAAATAGTCGAGGTCGCCATTCGGTTTGGCGGTAAAGGTGATATGAGGCATTGATTCGGCCAGGAAACGGAATCGCTCCGCGCTTTCCCGCAACGCGGCTTCCGTGGCGTTGCCTTTCGTGATGTCATCAGCCACAACGTTCACCTCCCGGTACATGGCCGTCGTTTGTTTTCATTTGTAGTTTATGCATTGGGCGTCGCTTTGCTGGAGCACATATTTTAATCTTCTTTGACCCCTGGTAAAATGCAAATTTTTCCCCACTTGACTCGGCGATGACCAGTGCGAAATTCAAATTGAAGGCAATGGAGCTCACCATGACGCAAGATCTGGAACCCATTCTAATCATCGAGGACAACGAAGACGACGCTCTATTCGTCAAGATTGCCTTGCGGCGGAATGATATCCATGGCCCCATTTCCATTGTGAAGGACGGCGTGGAAGCCCTGAAGTATCTCCAGGGGGCGCCTCCTTACGAAGACCGGAACAGGTTTCCATTCCCCAGCGTCATCTACACCGACCTTAAAATGCCGCGATTGGATGGCTTTGGCGTGCTGGCTTGGCTCAAGGCTCATCCGGACTGCTCGGTCATCCCGACGGTCGTGATGACCTCCTCGGCTGAGGACAAGGATGTACGCCAGGCTTACATACTGGGAGCCAACTCCTATATTGTGAAACCAAATAACCTTGATGAACTGACGCGCATCCTGAAGGTCTCCATCGAATATTGGAACTTTTGTCTGAAGCCGCACGTCACATCCAAGTGTTAAGAAAGGGATGGTAAATCCATTTTCGCAAATGAGAAAGACGCTGATACAATTGCGTCGATTTCCACCACTTCATCATTGAAGAAATCCGAAATGAACTCAGCGCCAAGCCCATCAAGTGCAGCCTGCGGAGTGCGGAGGCGGGCAGTTTGGGTGGTTCGTTCCGTGGCCTGACGCAGTGCTTCCGCCTTCGCCCGGAAGCCACAGCGAGACAAGCGGCGCGGCGCACCATCCCTGCGACGGTTGGCAACCGGGCCCAGACCGGGTTTGGGCGGGGGCACCGCTTTTGTGCGTGCGGGAAGCCCCTGGATGGAGCAACGTGTTTGCGCGCCCAAAAGGGCCGTCGCCGCTGCGCTTTGCCGGCGCACTCCATGGGATATTGCCGCAATTCACGGAGGGGTTATGCTGATTAAAGGCGGCATTCCGCCGGGTTGCGCGTTTTTTGCCGTTGTTTGGGCATTTATTGTTTTTTGCCCATCGCAGCGTTGACAGCGCGACGGCCTTTGTTACCCTTCCACCCTCATTTTCGCGAGATTTCCAAACGAGAGTGAAGTGAAAGTTAATTCTATGGCTAAGACATCCAGTAAAAAAGACAAGTACGTGTATTTGTTCGGTGAGAAGAAGGCCGACGGCGACGGTTCGATGAAGGCGTTGCTCGGCGGCAAGGGGGCGAATCTCGCCGAAATGACCCGCATCGGCCTGCCGGTGCCTCCCGGGTTCACCATTACCACCGAGGTTTGCACTTATTATTACGCGAACAAGCGGACCTACCCCAAGATTCTGAACGCGCAAGTCAAGGACGGCGTGACCTTTCTCGAACGCGCGCTGGGCAAGAAGTTCGGCGACATGCAAAAGCCGCTGCTCGTATCCGTCCGCTCTGGCGCGCGCGATTCCATGCCGGGCATGATGGACACCATCCTCAATCTCGGCCTGAACGACAAGACGGTGCTCGCGCTGGCCAATTACAGCAACAACGAGCGCTTTGCCTGGGATTGCTATCGCCGGTTCATCCAGATGTACGGCGATGTGGTGATGGGTGTGCAAAAGCGTTCCGGCGAGGATCATGAGCCGTTTGAAGTGGTCATTCACGCCCTCAAGCACGATCGCCACGAGGAAGACGTGGAAGACACGAAGCTGAGCGTGGACGATCTCAAGGAACTGGTGGATCGCTTCAAGGCGTTGATCCGGGAGCGCACCGGCAAGGAGTTCCCGCAGGACCCATGGCAGCAGCTTTGGGGCGCCGTGGGCGCGGTGTTCGGTTCCTGGATGAACGATCGGGCCATGGTGTATCGCCGCAAATACAACATTCCTTCGGAATGGGGGACGGCGGTCAATGTGCAGGCGATGGTCTATGGCAACACGGGTGACAATTCCGGTTCCGGCGTGGCTTTCACGCGCGATCCGGCCACGGGTGAAAAGATTTTCTACGGCGAATTTCTCATCAACGCCCAGGGCGAAGACGTGGTGGCCGGCGTGCGCACACCGGAACCGGTGGCGGAACTGAAGAAACAGATGCCCGCCGCTTTCGCTGAGTTGGAGAGCATCCGCAAGACGCTCGAAACTCATTTCAAGGACGTGCAGGACTTCGAGTTTACGATTGAAGAAGGCGTCGTTTTCATGCTTCAAACCCGCAACGGCAAACGCACCGGCCTGGCGGCGGTCCGTTTTGCCATCGAGATGGAGAAGGAAAAACTCATCGATTGGAAGACGGCCATCCGCCGCGTTCCGGCGGATCAACTCGACCAGGTGCTGGCGCCGGTGTTCGATCGCAAGGCGATCAAGGCGGCCGAGTGCATTGCCAGGGGCCTGCCCGCCGGTCCCGGCGCGGCCAGCGGCAAGTTGTATTTGAACGCCGAGCGCGCCGTGGAAGCGGCGGCGAAGGGCGAAAAGGTTTTGTTGGTCCGCAACGAGACTTCGCCGGAAGACTTGCGCGGGATGATTGCCGCCGAGGGCATTCTGACCGCCAAGGGCGGCGTGAGTTCGCATGCGGCGCTGGTGGCGCGGCAGATGGGCAAGGTTTGTGTTTGCGGCGCGAGCGCGTTGCAGATCGATTACGGAGCCAAGACGGTTTCAGTCGCGGGCCGGACCTTCAAGGAAGGCGATGCCATTTCGATCAATGGCACCGCGGGCGAAGTTTATCCCGGCGAAATCAAGACCGCCGCTTCGGAAATCGTTCAGGTGCTCGTCGAGAAATCGCTTGAGGCCAAGGAGAGCCCGACGTACCAAATGTTCAAGCGGCTGATGGATTGGTGCTCGAAGGTGACGCGTCTCCAGGTGCGCACCAACGCCGACACTCCGGAGCAGACGGCGAATGCCGTGGCGTTCGGCGCCAGCGGCATCGGCCTTTGCCGCACGGAACACATGTTCTTCGAAGGCGACCGCATCGACGCCATGCGCGAGATGATTCTTGCCGAGAAGACGGATGATCGGAAGGCGGCGCTGGCCAAGTTGCTGCCGTACCAGAAGGCGGACTTCATCGGCATCTTCAAGGATCTTAATGGACTTCCGGCGACGATTCGCTTCCTCGATCCGCCGTTGCACGAGTTTCTGCCGCACGATCACGGCGCGCAGAATCTGCTGGCCCAAAAACTCGGGCTGAGCGTGGATAAAATTTCCAAGCGCGTCCATGAGTTGCACGAGTTCAATCCCATGCTGGGGTTCCGCGGTTGCCGGCTCGGGCTGGTTTATCCGGAAATTTCCGAGATGCAGGCGCGCGCGGTTTTCGAAGCCGCCGCCGAGGTGCAGAAGCAGGGCATCAAGGTTAAACCTGAGATCATGATTCCGCTCGTCGGTTTCAAGCGGGAACTCGACCTTCAAGTCGAGATCGTCCACCGCGTCGCCAAGGAAGTGATGGCGGAGAAGAAGGTTAAGCTGAATTACATGGTCGGCACCATGATCGAAGTGCCTCGCGGCGCTTTGACCGCCGATGAAATCGCGCACACCGCCGAGTTCTTCAGCTTCGGCACGAATGACCTGACGCAAACCGGTTTGGGCATGAGCCGCGATGATTCCGGCTCGTTCCTGCCGGCTTACCAGGAGGCCGAAATCCTGAAGAAGAATCCGTTTGCGTCGATCGACCAGGCGGGCATCGGCCAGCTCATGCAGATTGCTGTCGAGAAGGGTCGCAAGACGCGGCCCGACATCAAGCTCGGCATCTGCGGCGAGCACGGCGGTGATCCCGACAGCGTGAAGTTCTGCCATCGCATCGGGTTGAGCTACGTGAGTTGCTCACCGTTCCGCGTGCCTGTTGCGCGCCTCGCGGCGGCGCAGGCTGCCCTGGAAGAAGAAGCGGCGAAGAAGGCGAAGAAGAAATAACGGGCTGGTCGGAAGTTATTCTGAAATCAGACAGCCGTCCGGTTCGCCGGACGGCTGTTTTGCTTTGCGATTCATCCCTGGAAAATCAGGGTGACAATTCCGAACTACCCGACCACGATATTCACCAATTTTTTGGGCAGGACGATGATCTTCTTGATTGCTTTGCCTTCAATGAAAGGTTTCACCTTATCGCTCGCCAAGGCAACTGATTCCATTTGCGCCTGGTTTGCGTCGGCGGGCACGATGATTCGGTCGCGCAATTTGCCGTTTACCTGCACCGGGATTTCCAGAGTGCTTTCCACGAGCAAAGCGGGATCATATTTCGGCCAGGGCACGTAAGCCAGGGTTGCCGGCTGATCGGTCCGCCCCGCATTAAGCCTTGCAAACAACTCCTCGGCCAAATGCGGCGCGAACGGTTGCAATAGCGTTAGGAAATCGCGCATCACTGAGGCCGGCTTCACTTCCCAGGTGATGGCTTCATTTACGAATACCATCAGTGCTGAAATGGCGGTGTTAAACCGGAGTCCGTCCAAATCTTCCGTCACTTTCTTGATGGCGGCATGGAGGGTCTTGAGTTGAGCTGGAGTGGCTTCAGCTTCACGGACCGTGGCACTTGGCCGGATTTGGTTCAAAAGCTCGGGACCTTTGTTCGCGGCAGTGGTCGCGGTTTGTTCGAAATCCGTTTCGCTTTGCTCATCCACGAACAAACGCCAAACACGACCGAGGAACCGGTAAACTCCCTCGACGTTCTTCGTGCTCCAGGGCTTTACGTCCTGCAACGGACCCATGAACATTTCGTAGAGCCGAAGCGCGTCGGCGCCATACTCGGAAACCATGTCGTCGGGATTGACGACATTACCTCGCGCCTTGGACATCTTCTGTCCGTCCTCTCCGAGAATCAGCCCTTGATTCACGAGCTTGAAAAACGGCTCCGGCGTCGAGACATACCCCAAATCAAACAACACCTTGTGCCAGAACCGTGCATAAAGCAGATGCAATACTGCATGCTCCGTTCCACCGACATACAAATCCACCCCCGGCGTGGGTCCGGATTTCGGATTTCGGATTTCGGATTTCGGATTTATCTCAGTCCCCATCCAATACCCTTCCGCCTGCCTGTCTACAAACCCGTTTGGATTCCGCGCATCAAGGAAGCGCAAATAATACCAGCAACTCCCGGCCCATTGAGGCATCGTGTTCGTTTCCCGCGTTGAGCCGTCCGGCAAGGTCACCCAATCCTTCGCGCGGGCGAGGGGCGGCTGGCCTTCGGCGGTCGGCTTGTAATCGTCCAATGCAGGTGGGAGCACCGGCAGCGCTGATTCCGGCAGCGCCTCGTGGTGGCCATTCTTCCAGATAATCGGGAATGGTTCGCCCCAATATCTTTGGCGGCTGAAAAGCCAGTCGCGCAGTTTGTAATTGATTGTCTTTTTTCCGAGGCGTTTTTGTTCCAGCCAGGCCGTAATCTTCCTTTTGGCTTCGGCGGTGGGCAATCCGTTCAGCGAGATTTCCCTGTTGGCGGAATTGACTGCCGTACCTTCATCGACAAATCCCTGCCAGTCGATCTTCGGATCGGGTGGCTGGACGACCTGAATGATCGGGAGATTGAACTTTTGGGCGAACTCGAAGTCGCGCGTGTCATGGCCGGGCACCGCCATGATTGCACCGGTTCCGTAACTCGCGAGCACATAATCCGCAATCCAGATTGGAACCTGCTGTCCAGTCACAGGGTTGATCGCGTAAGCCCCGGTGAATACGCCGGTCTTTTCCTTTGCCAACTCGGTCCGTTCCAGGTCACTTCGGCCGGCGGCGAACTCCTTATACTTCCTGACCGCCTCGCTTTGTGCGTCCGTGGTGATTTCGTTTACTAATTTATGTTCCGGTGAGAGCACCATGTACGTCGCTCCGAACAATGTGTCCGGACGGGTCGTGAAGACCCGAATGACCCCTCCCAATGCCGCGCTCCGCGCTCCGCGCTCCGCAATCGGGAAGTCCACTTCTGCGCCTTCGCTCCGCCCAATCCAGTTCCGCTGCATTTCCTTGAGCGAATGGCTCCACTCAATATTTTCGAGATCGTTGAGCAATCGCTCGGCGTACGCGGTGATGCGGAGCATCCACTGGCGCATCGGTTTACGGATGACCGGGAAGCCGCCCACTTCGCTTTTGCCGTCAATCACTTCCTCATTGGCCAGGACGGTGCCGAGTTCCGGGCACCAATTCACCGGCGCTTCGGACACGTACGCCAGGCGATGATTGTCGCGGTGATTCCGTTTTTCCTCCTCGGATTTGAGTTCGAGCGGGTAGGGGAGCGTTTCAATCGGCTCCGCCTTGTTCGTTTCGGGGTTGAACCAGGAATTGTAGAGCTTCAGGAAAATCCATTGTGTCCATTTGAAATAATCCGGGTCAGTGGTGTCCACCTCGCGCGTCCAATCGTAGCTGAAGCCAAGCGATTTGATTTGGCGCTTGAAGGTGGTGATGTTTTGTTCGGTCGTCTGGCGCGGGTGCTGGCCGGTCTTGACGGCGTATTGCTCCGCCGGGAGGCCGAACGCATCCCAACCCATCGGGTGCAGGACGTTATACCCGAGCGCACGCCGATAGCGCGCGAGGATGTCCGTGGCCGTGTAACCTTCCGGATGGCCCACATGCAAACCCGCGCCCGAAGGGTAGGGGAACATATCCAACACGTAGTATTTCGGAGGCAGGCTGCTGTGCCTCCGGGCGAAAGGGTGAGCGGGCGGAATTGTCTCGCCCGGGTTCCAGGCGCGAAAAGTCTGTTGCTGATCCCAAATGGCTTGCCATTTCGGTTCAATCAAATCAAACGGATACTGTTTGCGGCCAATCGACATAGGCTCGAAATAGTGATGAATCCCGCACTTCAGGGCAATGGCAGAATTCCAAGTGGAAACCAGCGTCCATCCGGGGAAAGCCATGGCATGGCATAGGCAGTGCGGCCCATCCCTCAAACCCTGCCACTCGGAAATACACCCATCCATAATCGACCATCAGCGCCGTTCAATCAACCCCATGTCAACTTTGGGGCGGACTGTCGCGGCACTGCAAGCCGGAGGATGCTGGTGTGGAGACAGCCCCGGGGCAATGGCCATTGAAAAGGTTGTAATCAATTAATAATTATGATATTTATACCGCGATGTCCAATTATGGCCCGTTGGAATGCCGGTGTTTTTGACTGCCGATTGACGAAACCGGATGGTACAAATCAGAACAAAACCTAATAAAACATTAGACGCTCAGGTGTTGACGACTTGGTTGCCACTGGCCGTGCTGATCCTTGTGCTTGCGGCGCCGCGCGTCGCGCGCGCTGCCGGCATTACGTGGGGAGCGGCGATCGCCATCTCGGGCGACACCGATGTGCTTACCAATGGAACGTTCGCCTACGCTTATGATTGGGCCAACAACAATCAAGTGGTGAACGGCGTGAGTTTTACCGGGTCTTCGAGCTCCACGTCCGGCGGGGTGAACGTCGCGCTCAGCGGCTTCAATAACCGGAATGGCACTGCGTTTAACTCCGCGAGCAACCCGTTCGCTTCATTGTCAACGGCCTACACGAACATTCTGGTGGGTGCAGCCTACATCAATGGCGTGATCCCAGTGGTGGTGACGCTCAACAACTTGACGGTCGGCCACCTCTATGCTGTGCAAGTGTGGGTCAATGATCCCCGGGGAGGCAGCACTGCCACACGTACGGAGACCATCACCAGCAGTGGCGGGAATACCAACACGCTGCTGTATGATTTGACCGCCAGCGCCGGCGGCGCCGGCCAATACACGATCGGCACCTTCACGGCGGGCGCGTCCAGCCAATCCTTCACGCTGACGGGGAATGCCTCGACCCAGTTGAATGCGTTGCAATTGCGCGACTTGACGGGCGGCCCCATCCCCCAGCCACAGGCTCAATGGGTTCATCCGGGCCCCAACGGCACGCTGGTTTATTACCTCGATAATATGAGCAATCGGATTCCCGATTTTTCATTTGCGGGCTACATGGGCGGGGGCGTGTCGTTGCCGTCTGTTCCCGTCAAACAGACGATCACGCCCATTGGTGGAGACAATACCGCCAATGTCCAAAACGCGATCAATGCGGTCTCCGCCCTGTCACCGGACGCCAACGGTTTCCGCGGTGCGGTGCTGCTCAAAGCGGGCACTTATACAATCGCAGGCACGCTCTCGATCAGCGCCGGGGGAGTGGTGTTGCGCGGCGAAGGCAACGATACCAACACCGGCACCATCCTGCTCGTGACCGGGCTGGCCCGAAACGTCATTACCGTCGGGGGCACTGGTTCCTGGTCGAAGACGGGCAGCACGTACACGATTACGAACAACTACGTTCCCCTGGGCGCGACGAACTTCGGGGTGAATGATGCTTCGACTTTTGCCGTGGGGAATTCGATCGTGGTTCAACGCCCGCAGACACTGCCTTGGGTCAGTGCGCTGGGCATGGATCTGCTGACCAATCCATGGCCGGCGGGCAGCGGGTTGTATTTCGAGCGGCAGATTAAGGCCGTCAGCGGAAATCAAATCACGGTTGACGTTCCCCTGTGCAGTCCCATCGAGCAGGATTGGACGACGGGCCAGGTCTTTCACGTGACAGATTCGGCGCGCATTCAACAAGTCGGGATCGAGAATCTTTGCGGTGTCGGCCAGATTGCCGATTATCCGAGCAATATTCTGAGCGGCTGTTTCATCGTTTATCAGAATCTCAAGAACGGCTGGGTGCAGGATGTGTTGATGTCCGGTTGGGGGAACGGCATCAGCCTTAATTCCGGCTTGAAATGGTGCACGGTGCAGGATTGCCAGTATATCAATCCCGCCACGGGCACTTCCTCGGCCGCGCCCGCGGCATACACGATTGGGAACTCCGGCGCAATGTGCCTGTTCCAGCGGTGCACTTCGGACGGCGGATATTATCACATCATGGTCACGCAAGCCGGCACGCCGGGACCGAATGTGTTCCTGAATTTCACGTGCACCGGCACGCATTATAACGGCGGGCCCCATCAGCGCTGGGCGGTGGGGGCGCTGCACGACAACATCAACATGGCGGCGGACAGCCAGGGAGGCTACACGCCGTACCTGGCGATCAACAATCGCGGCAATGACGGCAGCGGGCAGGGCTGGGCCGCCGGCTTCAGCCTCATGTACAACTGCCAGGTGCCGCAGTTTCAACTGGAGCAACCTTGCCTGGTCACCAACCATTACAATTGGGCCATCGGCGGCATGGGCTCGATTCAGCAATACCCCTTTAGCACCAATGCGGTCGGGACGAACGGCATTTATGACACGCTTGGGGCCATTGTCAGCCCGCAGAGTCTCTATCTGGAACAATTGCGAGAGCGGCTCGGACCGGCGGCGGTCCAGAACATCGGCTACGCCCTGCTTACAGTGGCCGCAACGCCATCGGCGCAGTCTGTGCTGCCGGGCAACCGAGCCGCGTTCACCGTGAACGTTGGGGCGACGAATCATTTTAATGAAACGGTGACGCTTAATGTCAGCGGCTTGCCGGTTGGAAGCAGCGCGAGCTTTGATACGAATTCAATCGCCGGTTCCGGCTTGGCCATTTTGACCGTCACAACCTCAAGTTCGACAGCCACCGGTAATTATCCTCTCAGCATCAACGCGATTGACGGAAATCTGACCAACACTGTCACGATCAATTTAGCCGTCGTACCGAACAAGCTGCGCATTACCACCATTTCCAGCCTTGGAAGCAACCTGGTCTTGAGCGGCACGGGCGGTTTGACGAATGGGACCTACCACGTTTTGGCCACGACGAATGTGGCCTGGCCGTTGGTCAACTGGAGCGTGGTGGCGACGGGCCAGTTCGATGGCGGTGGGAATTTCAGTTTTACCAACTCGGCGAACCCGAACTTACAGAGCCGGTTTTTCCTGCTGCAAGTGCCCTAAAACAAAAAGGCTTTACGAACCGCATCGGGCCATGTCGTGCATTATTGGCTGACAACCGCGCGATAGTAACTCCGGGAATTGGTTGCGCTGATGGATAGGAGGCGGATGCTCGTTGCCGCGGTGTTCGTCAGCGCGGGCGTCCAAGTTTGGAGGTTGGTGGAAGACTGGACGATGTAGGTGACATTGGTTTCGCCAGTCAGAGTCAGTTGGAATTGTCCGCCGGTTCGCATCGGCTGGCTCAGGATTGGCTGTTGGAACGCCGACATGGAAAAGAAGAACGGATCGATGAAGTTGGTGGTGACGATGCCCCCAGCAGCGGTGTTCCCGCGCGCGGGGAAGGCGGCGTAAAACACATTGCTCTGCGCGCGCAAATAATCGTAGTCACCCAGCAGCCGATCGTGGTTGGAAGTGCCATAGCCGAAAACCATCCCATTGGTTCTGAAGCTGTAGAGGGTCAGGTTGGTTCGTATGGATTGACCGAGGTCGGAGGACAGGGCCAAATGGATCAGAAAGTTGGTCCCGTCATATTCGTGATACATGATCGCCACAGTCCCATTCTCCGCCACCGCCACCGCCGGGAGCGCAGCGCTAAAATTCGTGGAGGACAGCGCCAGCGCCGCGCCGCCCGCAACCAGATTAGTGCCGCTGGGTTGAAACCGTTGCAGAAACAGGCGGCCAATGCCGGAGGCTCCCGAGAGCCCGTAAACCACGTAGATCCGGCTGCCGTTCGTGTTGACAGCGATCGCGGTGATATTGCCGAGCAGGGCGTTCAGGCCGTTGCCGAACCAGAAGATATTCGTCGTTCCTTGCCGCGAAAGTCCGTTCGTAATCGAAATGCCACCGATACCATCGGCGGTGGCAGACGTAAAATCCCAGCCCGGCCCGCCGGAATAGCGATTCAACCGGTAGTTCATGAGGGGCACTCCGGCGGTGCCGTTGGTGGCCATCCCGAAGATAACGAAGGCGTCGCCGAGATTGTCCATTGTCACGCGCAGGCCGGGGTTGATGAAATTGGGGGGCAAACCACCGGAGGAGTTGGGCGCGCCACCCGGCGAACCAACCGGAAGATCGAGGCCGGGAGGAAACGTGGCTCCGTTGTTCGTCGAGAGCGAAACCCGCTGTTCGACTCCATTGAGGGCGGCGAAATCATCATAGGCCACGGCCACGCGGCCACCGCCCAAAGCAATCCAGGGCTGGTCGGGGCTGCTGGTGCTACCCAACTGGCCGGTGGTCCAAGTCCAGGCGCCGGCGCTGTTTATGTTGGTAGTTGTGCCGTGGAACACGTGATCAGTCCCGTTTTTGTCAATGGCCATCATGCCGCAGTGAAGCACGCCCAAGCTATCGTAGGCATACGTTTGATCGTCGACAAAAAAGGAGGTGGATGTGGAGTTCGTGATGGGATCCGGCACGGCGAAACGAATGTTCCAACTCACGCCTGCGTTGGTTGAATACCAGAGCTGGGCGGTCTGGCTGGAAACCCATGAGCCATAACCAAAACTCGAAACGACGATCTGCCGGGGATCGAGCGGGTTGACGGCAACGCACGGTTCGTTGCCCCAATCGCGGTACGTTTGTGGGGCAATGTACGTACTGAAATCACTGGCGGACAGATTGCCCAGGATGTCCGTCACCTGCGGGGCGGCGCTGGCACTCAGGGTGATTGTGCCAAATATCCACAGTACGCAGGCATAGTAGCAGCGAATGAGTTTCTGATGCATGATCTTCAACGGGGTTTCTGCGCGAAAACTACGAAAGCTTCCGCATGCAAGCTCGCCGTAGGTCGTTCGAGGAGCGCAAGTTGCGTGAAACCGTGGCAGAATGGCAATTTCCCGTCAAGGGAATTGTCCCCAGGAATTCCAAATCAGGGGCTGGATTGTAATGGTTTTGTCCCCGCTTTGTGGCATAATTAACGTACAAAAGAATGATGTCCAGTTGATCCAATCCCAAATTTAAGCCATCAAAGGAACCATTATGGATGCATCAAACAACCCGCCGCCCGCACTCATCATCAGCAGCAATGACCGGCTTTGGATCGTCCTGTCCCATCTTTCCGCCCTGCTTGGAGTCGGGATTGTGCTTCCGTTAATCATTTACCTCGTCAAGAAGGACGAGTCACCATCCATCGCTTATCACGCCAAAGAGGCGCTCAACTTCCATATCTCCATTTATCTTTACGCGCTGGCCTGTATTCCACTGGTGTTCGTCTTTATCGGCTTTCCGCTTTTGCTGGTGGTCATTGTTTCAATGTTCGTTTTGTCCATTATTGCGGCGGTGCGGGCGGCGGACGGTGTGCAGTATCGGTATCCGTTCACGCTTCGGCTCGTGAAGTGAAGGCACGGAAAGAGGATTGAGTGCGGGAGCGATGGAGTGGCTGTGAACTCTATTTCCTCGAAGTCGTGCGTTGCCCGATCCAGATCAAGTCTCCATTGTTTGGCGAGGACACGCCGTGAGGAATGTATTGTTGCCCGGCCGCAATTCCCATTCTGGTCCTGGGATCGAGCCATTTGCGGGATTCCACATGAGTATCGGCGAACGCCAGCACTCCCATGCCGCGATGCAAGCTGGAAGGGACATGGATGAAAGTTTGCAGGGTCATATCGACTCCAAAAGCAGGCGTGCAGATGCTGCCCGGGTTGACGTCGATATAGACAAAACGGTTGGCGGGCGAGTCCATGCCGATGTCCGAAGACTTCAGGTAAACGCGGTAGTTGGGGTCCAATTGGATGGGGGCCAGGATCGTGGCGGGAGTCGTTCCCATATAGCCGTTCATGGAATAACTCCGCTGCTCGAACACGCTTCTCCCACCGAGGGGCCAGGTCGAGTGATCAGCGGGGCATTTGTAAAGGGTCCACTGGCTTACATACGGAGCGAATAGGGAATAGGTGGCCCCCACAAGGTATTGCAAGTTCGTAAGTGTTTCCGGATCGCCGTGATTGCCGCCATAAGTCCAAAGATGGGCCACGGTCGAGGATACGTTCGCGTCTCCGCCGTTGAGGACCAGAGCGTCACGGTTGTCGGCGGAGTACAAAGCCCCGGTCAAAACCAGTTGCTTCTCATTGTTCACACATTCGATGCGCTCGGCTGTGGCCTTGGCTTTGGAGAGCACCGGCAAAAGCAGGGCGGCCAGGATGGCAATGATGGTGATGACAACCAGCAGTTCGATGAGGGTGAACGCGAACTTGGTGGAAGGCCTCCCTGCCTGCCTTGGGACGGGTGACTTTTGGTTTGCGGTTCTCATAAGACTGAACCAACCGGCCGTACGTGCGACCACAGCATCCTCAAACCCAACGCCCGGATCAACGGGCCAGGAATTTTGGAGACACTGGTATCCTAGCCGGAAGGCGGGCGATTGCAACTGAAAACACGGCGGGATTGGCCTGTTTGACTCCGTTGCAGTACGGGACATGGCGGCTCCGCGCGCGCTACTCCAAGGCCAAAGCCGCTACGAAATCGTAATGGTCCAGCCCAGACCATGTTGGGTGTTCACCCCGGCTTACGCGCTCCCTTGTCTCGTGCGATTTTTACCTAGGAGAAAAGTGGCATGCAAACTTCAACGACAACTTCCGGAACCTCGTTACTGGGTTTGGTCCGGTTGTTGAGAGAGCAGACGAGAAGACTTATTAAAGAAGAGTTTCAACTGGCCAAGGCGGAGCTATCGGAAAAGTTTTCCCATTTGGGCCGGAATTCCGCGGCCATGGCCGTCGGTGCTTTGATCGCTTATGCGGGCTTGATTGTGTTTCTGGCCGGACTCGGCGCGTTGCTGGCATTTGCTCTTGAGCAGGCTGGGATGCAGCCCATGCTGGCCGGTTTCCTTGGATTGGCAGTCATCGGCTTGCTATTTGCGGCGGTTGGCGGGGCCTTTGTGCTCAAGGGGCTTAAATCATTGTCCAAGGAATCGCTGGCCCCGGAAAAGACCTTGCATACTTTGCAGGAGTTAAAAGGAGCCGAACCCGTTAAAAAGCCTGCCGCCCCGGCCACGACACCCAAGCCCACCCGGTCGCCTGCGGAACTGGAGGCCAGCATCGTGAGCACGGAAAACCGGATCGACGCCACCCTGAAAGAGCTTAAGAGACGCTTCAGCCGCGAGTATGTGGGACGGCAGGTCGGTCATAAATACCGTTCACATCCTTACCGATGGAATGTGATGGTCATGGTGATGGGTATGCTGGGCGGCTTGTCCATCGGAAGAAAGTTCCGTCACTCGAAAGCGTGAGAGTGCGCTCCGATTATTTTGGCAACGGACCGAAATAAAAGCTTACGGAGCCGGAATACTCGCCGTTGGCGACGTTCGGCTGGCCTTGCGGGCCGCTGGCGCGAGCTTCCTTGAACTTGCTGCCCATGGGCGGGATCGCGTTCAGGAACGCCAGACCGGCGCGGGGCAGGGGCGCGATGGTTTTGCCAGCCAGCTTCGCCGGCGGGAACTCGGGCGTCAGCACCTGCATGAACGGGCAACCGCTGGACGGGATAATGGTGATCGGGCCTTCCGTCGTTTCAAGCTGCAGCCAGCGCACGTTGGCGAAGCAGCCTTTGAATTCCGGGTAAACCCAATCCGACCAGCCGGTGATGGTGTTATTGTAGTCGTTCTCCCACACGTTGAAGGTGACGCCAGGCAAACGATTTTTCCACACGCGATAAGGGCCGTCACCCAGCCATCGCTTGTGCTTCACACGTTCCTCCGGGTAATCGAAAGCAACACCATGAAAATCCATCGGACCATTCGCGGTGTAGGTGTAGTCACACCGCACCCAGCCGCTTTTTTCCAGTCGCCACTCAACGGTCTTGAGATCTCCGTCAAATGTGGCCCTGATGTTATATCCCGAACTGCCAGACATCGCCGTCAGGCTCTGCAATTTCGCCTGGCCGGGCGCGGGGTGCGGTCCATTGCTTAACGAGAATGTTTGTGCGCCGCGTTGCACCCGGGCGAGCATGCCGGTGTCCCGGCTAAATTCGACCAGCAAATCACCCGCGCGAACACCAATAACCGTTTCGGACTGCGTAATTGCAACTTCTTGGTTCTCAGGCGCCGGTAGAAGTTTGCCGGGACTATCGGCGTCCGGCAACGGCCAAACCCAAGTCCACAACTCGCGGCCAGTTGGGTCGTTCACACGCAGGGCCACCGCATCCGCTTTTCTCCAATTCCGCGGCAGTCCGAGCTTGATGGTGTTGGTTGAGCCCGGTGGAATTGACGGTATGGCGGCTTTGCCTTCCGCAATCATCATGAAGCTCGCGCCCGATTCGCCGGGCCCGCGGAACTTGCGAAGTTGCCAGGTAAACGTGCATTGTTTCGCGTCCGTGAAGCTGTAGCGGTTGGCAATGCACACTTTTTCTCCGGGCAAGGATTGGCCGGGCGTTATGACGATCGGTGACCACAACTCTTTGATGGTGTAATAGCTTCCTTCCTTCTGGCGATAGGGGCCGACGATGCCGTCCGGCGCCTGGTTGCCCGCGACGTCAATCTCCCCGGTGTCCGGCCGCCGCACGCCGTCATCCGTCAGCGCCCAAACGAACCCGCCGCCCAGGAGTTTGCTTTGTCGCATTAGCGTCCAAAAATCCTCCATTCCCGCGCCCGCGCCGCCATCGTAAAGGCCGTGCATGAACTCGGTGGGCATGTAGATATATTTTGCGGGATCATTGGTGGCAGCGGGCAACTCCTTGCCACGATGAACCTCCGCGAAACCGGTGCAGGCCCTTATCGCTTCTTCATAACCGAGATAATGGGCAGTGTTCACACCGCTGAACGGCGCCCAGGGATGCAGCACGCGGCGATGTTGGACATCCAGCTCCGGGAATAGGTGGTCGAGGTTCGTATTCCAACCGCCTTCATTGCCGTTGTCCCAAAAAAGAATGCAGGGATGGTTCACATCGCGCGCGATCATCTCGCCCACCAGTTTGGTCCCGACCTCGGTGTCATAGGACTGATGCCAGCCGCCGAGTTCATCAAGCACGTACAGCCCAAGTTCATCGCAGAGATCGAGGAATTTTTGGTCCGGCGGGTAGTGCGACATGCGAACCGCGTTCATATTGGCGTCTTTCAAAGCGTTTATATCCAGCCGATGGATCGCTTCGCTCAGACAACGGCCAGACTCGGGCCAGAACGAATGGCGATCGGCGCCTTGCAGCACAACCCGCTTGCCATTGAGATAAAGTCCGTCTCCGTTGCGCACTTCAAACGTGCGAAAGCCGAACCTCTGCCGGAACGTATGGACGGTTTGGCCGCGCTGTTTCAGCCGAAATTCGACTTCGTAGAGATTTGGCGTTTCGGCGGTCCACAAGCGCGGGGAGGGGAACCGCGTTTTCAAGGTGACCTTTGAATCGGCGATTTGTCCTGCGAACGTTTTTCCCGCCGGCCGGCCATTAAGTTGTAAAATTTGCGCTTCAACCACGCTGCCATCGGGAACACCGTTTCCAAACACCTCGGTCGTGAAGGTTCCGTCCGCGCGGGCATCGATGGCCACGCGCTCAATGAACTGTTGTGGCACGGCTTCGAGGTACACCGGACGGAAAATTCCGCCGAACACCCAGTAGTCCGCGGTGCGTTCCGCGCGATTGACCGAATTGTTCGCGGAATGTTTGGCCACGGTCACTTCGAGACGATTGGCCACGCCGAATTTGGCGAGTTTGGTTATTTCATAACTGAATCGATAAAAGCTGCCCTGATGAATTGGCCCCACGGATTCACCGTTGAGCCTGGCTTTCGTATCGGTCATCACGCCCTCGAAAACCAGGAAGATACGTTGATCGCGCCAGGTGGTGGGAATCGTGAAGTCGTGTTCGTAAAGGCCCTGTTCGTTCCAGGCGTTCGTCGGGTCCTTGTAATAGTTGAGCGAGCCGAAGCCGTGCATTTCCCACTGCGATGGCACCGGGAGATTGGTCCAGAACCCGGATTGCGGGCCGGAAGTGCATTGGAACTTCCACAGAACCGTCTCGTCTTTGTCGCGGCCGGAAAGGTACTGGCGCTGTGTTTCCTGGCCGTGAACGGCCAGCACGATCGACAGTGCGGCCAGGAGAGAGACCGCATTTCGCAACGCAGAATAGGGCTTCATTGGCCAAAATAACTATCCTACCCAGGTTGTGCTGAACAGGGAAAAGCCCAATTTGCGAAGCAGTTCTAAAAGTGTGTCGAGTTCCGCCCGCGCGCTGAGGATTACTCGGGAGCAAACAGCGAACTGCTCACGGCTTCTGTGGCAGGGAGACGCGGGTGACGAGTCGAAGCGGGTTGGTCCGTTTCGGCTGAACCGCGGCGGTTTCTACCATCGCAACGGAAGGCGTCGCTGCCTTATAGAGGCGATAGAATTTGCGAGTGCCGGCGGCCGTAACCACCACGGGATTGGTGGACCCGCTGGTTGAATTCGACCACAAACCAGTGGTCAGGTTGGTGCGTTCCTGAAGCACGAAGCCGCTGACGTTGTTGGACCACGAGAGAGTGACCTTGGTCGCGCCACTATTGACGATTTTGAGCACGGGTGGCGGCGGAACATTGGCGGCCAGCGTCCAGCCAATGACATCGAGCATGGCCAGTTCGTTGGTGCCTAAATCAAGCGCCGTATTGGGAGGAGTGAACGCATCCTGGACCTGCGGGTGCGGCGTTTGGCCGGGTGGAGCCCAGTTAACGCTGACGCTGTACCAGTCAGCGTAATCACCACCCGAATCCATATTGAAACGTGCGAGCAGGTTGGTGCCGTCCACGGAAAAATAGGAGTTGTCACCACTGGTGGTGTAGGTCCGGACGAGGTTGGTCGTGTAACGGAACAGGTCAATCGGGCTGACCATGGTGGTATCGGGCAGATTGCTGGGGGTTCCCAAAACTTCGTCCATCTCATGTTCGGTTACCTGCTGCATGTCGTATTTACTGTGATTACCCGGCGGACGCGTGAAGTTCATGATGGACGTGTTCAAATAAATGGTGGCATCGAATCCATCCGGGCCGGTGCCTGAATCCAATCCCATGAGCACCGCCAACGGCAGATTCATGTAGATTTGGCTGCTTCCGACCAGCGGATCAACGTTGTTGTTTGTCAACTTATGGAGGCCATTGGTGTCGTTGGCGCTGGTGGCCTTGTTCCTAAGGGCGGTCAGGTAATCCGAGTACAAATAGGTGTTCCCCCAAGTCGAGCTTTGCCCCAGGCCCACATTAGAGTCACTGACATAGTTGATGTACACCGTCTGATTATCGACGATATTGGTCTGGAAGACCTGAATGGCGCGATTGATCGCGGCAATCATGGCGGAGGCGTTGGGAGAGTTGGTAATCGAGCTGTCGAACGTGGGCACGATGGTAAGGCCGAAAGTCGAGGCGGTCAGGCCGAAGGCGGCCAGGCCGGACAGCAGGATTTTAGATGGTCTTTTCATTCGTAATTCTTAGTAGGTTGCTTTTCTGATGGAATGGCTGCCCTTCTGCATACATCCCGCCCCGATGGAACTTATTTGGCAAAATTATGTTGGATGAGGCTCTCCAAAAAACCCTGCATTGTCAAGCGCAGCCGGCTTTGCCTGTGGGCGCGAGAGCATCCATATCATCGCTCCTGTTGTGGATCAGGGCGGGACGCCTCGCGCCGCCGATAAGATTCCAAATCATTCATGCGGTCGAAGTGCGGTAGCTACGATTTGATCCATTGTGGAACGGTTCTGGACTTCTGATTGACTTCCAACGCGCTTCGCGCCATTTGTTTTGCATGACCACCGTTAGGATTCGTGTTTTGTTTTGTCTGTTGTTTGGCATGGCAATATCCGCGGCTGTGATGGGGGAGCCGGCCAGTCGGCCCAATATATTGTTCATCATGGCCGACGATCATTCGGCGGGGGCGATTGGGGCTTACGGTAGCCGCGTGAATCAGACGCCGCATTTGGACCGGCTGGCGGATGAGGGGATGCGGTTTGATCATGTGTACTGTGTCAATTCGATTTGTTCGCCGAGCCGGGCGACGATTCTGACGGGGAAATACAGCCACCTCAACGGTGTGCCGACCTTCAACCGGTTTGACGGTTCGCAGCCCACGGTGGCGAAGTATCTCCAGGCGGCCGGTTATCACACGGGAATGATCGGCAAATGGCATTTGGGGAGCGACCCGACGGGGTTTGATGAATGGTCCATACTGCCCGGCCAGGGAGTGTATTTCGACCCCACGTTTATCGAGCGCGGCGGGAAGCGGGTGATTCACGGATATGTGACGGATGTCATCACGGATCTTTCGATTGATTTCCTGAAGAACCGTCCGAAGGACAAGCCGTTTTTCCTGATGTGCCATCACAAAGCGCCGCACCGGGAATGGAATCCGGATGAAAAGCACCGGCTGATGTTCGCGAACCGGACGATTCCCGAGCCGCCGACGTTGCATGATGATTATGCGACGCGGACGGATGCCATCCGGGAATGCACGCAAAAGGTTTTTGAGGATTTGACGCGGCGCGATCTCAAGCTGAAACCGCCGGAGAGGCTGGACGCCGCCGCCCAGAAGAAATGGCTGAACACCAAGCCCACCGAAGTGGAAGTGGAGATCGACGGAAAAAAGCGCGTGCTGCGGGGCGATGAATTGAAGAGTTGGAAATATCAGCGTTACATGCAGGATTACCTGGCGTGTGTGCAATCGGTGGACGATAACGTCGGCCGCCTCCTGGAATGGCTCGACCAAAACGGGCTCGCGACGAACACGGTGGTCATTTACACGAGCGACCAGGGATTTTTCCTGGGCGACCACGGACTGTTCGACAAGAGGTTCATGTACGAGGATTCGATTCGGATGCCATTCATTGTTCGCTGGCCGGGAGTGGTGAAGCCGCGAACGACGCAAGAGGCGATGGCCATCAATGCGGATTTCGCGCCGACGTTCATGGAACTGGCGGGGCTGGCGGAGCCGGCGGACATGCAAGGGCGCAGCCTGGTCCCGTTGCTCAAGCAGGAGCGCCCGGCGGATTGGCGCACGCAGTATTATTATCGGTATTACCACGACCCGGGCGACCACAATACGCGCGCGCACTACGGAATCCGCACCGAGACGCACAAACTGATTTATTTTTGGAAGAAGGACCAATGGGAGTGCTACGACCTGGTTCACGATCCTTTCGAGTTGAAGAACATTTACAGTGATCCAGCCCAGGCCGGGGTCGTGGCGGGATTGAAAGCTGAACTTTATCGGATGAAGAAGAAAATGAAGGACGACGACCAGTACGCCAACCAACAGCCGCTGCCAGGAGTGGATTAAACAATGAAGAGTAGGCTACCCACCATAAGAAACAGCAACATCCCAAATCGGACCTCGCGCCCGCCGACGCTTTCCTGCGCTTTGGAATGGATGGGGTCTTTACCCCGTTTCCGCAAGGGGCGATACCTCGTAAGTAGAAACGGGCTTTGGGTGCGACACTGAGCTGCGTTGCATGTCCGATAAGAAGCAAATATTGATCGCGGAAGACTCGGATAACGATGCCGCCTTGTTGCAATTGGCAATCAAGGAAGCGGGCGCGATCAATCCCGTTTACGTGGTGCGCGATGGGGAGGAAGCCATCGCTTATCTCAACGGCGACGGTCCATACAGCGACCGCGAAAGGTTTCCAATTCCGTGCGTCTTTTTCCTCGATTTGAAAATGCCGAAGGTCGATGGCTTCCAGGTATTGGAGTGGCTGCAAAGCCAGCCTTCTTATATGGCAGACATGCTCGTCATTGTTTTGAGCGGCTTTGCCGAGCGGACCAATATTCACCGCGCCTACCTGTCCGGCGCGGACAGCTTTTTGGTCAAGCCTTGCGAACGAAAGGACATCGTTTATCTTTATAAGTATTTTTATGGTCGATGGATGTTCCGCTAACAGCGCGGGGAGAAAGGGGCGTAATGAACGAGGCTTTTCAGTTTATGAGCCAACTACAGAACCAGAAGGTGCCTGTTTTACTGGTGGACGATTCCGCGGATGACCGCATGCTATTCAAACTGGCGATGGGGCAGTCGCAGTCGCTGTCACTGGTAGCGGAATTGGAAGACGGCGATGAAGCGATTTGTTACCTGAAGGGCGAAGGCATCTATGCCGACCGCGCGAAATATCCATTGCCTGATTTGATGCTTTTGGATTTGAAGATGCCGCGAGTTTCAGGGTATGAGGTGTTGACATGGTTCAAACACCATGGCCCGCGGACGGTAACGGTGATCATTCTCTCGGGTTCGACTGCCCGGGAAGATGTGTCAAAAGCGATGTCACTGGGCGCGGATTTTTATCAGATGAAGCCGAAGAACACCGAAGACCGGGTGGCCATGTTGCGCGCGGTCGAAGCGTACCTGCTGCGAAGACGGGAGGGCGCTCGTTGTTGAATTTAGTTTATGCAAGGCTATAGAAATTTGCAGATTGTAGATGGGCGGAATGGCGACTGGATCAAGAATCTGATCGAGGCGGCGGACAGCAAGCGAAACTTCGTGGCCATATTGAAGCAGGAGGCGGATCTGAAAATATTATGCGAAGCGTTGGACTGCGATCCCAAGCTGCCGGAGATACTCGGACGCTGGGGGCTCCACGCGCTGGCGGATTTGCTTGAGCCGTCCGATTACACGCAATTGCTGGGCATTTACGAGCACTCACCGGTTTACCTGGTGGAACAACTGCGCCTGGGCCGAAATCATCCGCCGCGGTGCAAACCGTTCATTCTTTATTGCGAAATGCGCGGAATCATTTCCGATCACAATACCTGGGAGGAAGCCTGCACTTCGCTGCTGGATTATCTGGACAGTTTCAAGCGGGCGCGCCTATTTCCGCTGGCCGGCATTTACAATTTCAGCGACAGCCGTTGGAACCGGGTGAGGAAAATGCAGTCCTCCTAGTTGTTGGAGCCGGACGCCTCACGGCTGGCTGACGCGGAAAAACTGCTGCGGGACGCTGTTGTTGATCAGCACTCGCATTAGCTGGTTCGAGCCATTGCCGAGAAGGTTCGTGCGGACGACCCAGGTCGCCGTGGCCAGATTGGTGTTCGCATACACGGTGTAGCTTGCGTTGGAGGTGCTCGTGAAAGCGAAACTGAAAATTCCGTTGGACAATTGGGGCGAAAGAATCTGCACCGGCGCAATCGCCTTGATGTTATCAACGCCGATCTGGGCGTCCATCCTGTCGCCCATGGTGGCCGGGTTGGCCGAACAAAGCAGGCGGAAATCCATCACATTGGTTACCATGGCCGCGAACGGAGGAGGGACGTTGATCGGGGTCATGCTGGAGTCGTTTAGCAGGAAAACGGCATGATGCCAGGCCCCGTCCGCCGACAGGCTGAACGGCGTGGTGCTCGAATATCCAGGTGTGGCCGAGTTGCCTGCCGCACTCCGGATGGCGATGCGCACGGGCAGGTCATTCGATCCGAAATTCTTCAAATCCATTTCCACCGCAGTCACTCCAGCGGCCGCAAAATCTCCTATCCATTGAGTGTCGTTGAAGGTGATCAATCGTTCACTGCCGCCAAAGGCGCCGGAGGAAACCTGGAGGAAGGCGTCACTGATACCGGCCGGGCCGCCATCAGCGATGACGGCCACGTTGTCGCCGAGATTGCCATCCGTCCAGAAGTCCGTGGTGCCATCCTGAAAAGTATCGGTCTGGCCGGGCGTGACGCCAAAGGTCAGGGTCGGGGTCAATAGCATCGCAACGATGCCGGCAAGGCCATAGAGCATCAAACCATCCCGCTTCTGATTCCAGCGTTTCATGCGGCGAAGCTAGCAGTAACGGCGACTTCCAGACAAGCCACGGTTTTTGCCGGTCGCATCGCAAAATTGTTCTTGTCGGGAAGGCAGGGACATCATGCCACCCATTCCAGCGGAAATGCGCTGGCCGGGATGTGTGGCGCGGGCGATTCGTCCCGAGGCTGAACAAATGTGAATAAAAGTATTGACACGCTCGAAGGTCCGGGGCAAAATACGAGCGCAACATATCTGCGCTCAGATCTCAGACCGGAAACAACAAATCCAAGCCGGAGAAGAACCAAATCAAGTATCCGAACGATCGGTTCGCCGCTGAAAGCGGTCCCCGATCCGCCTTCACCCAGAACCTGCAATGGACAAGCTGCGTGGCTTCGTTGAAGCCATTCGCGAGCCGGCTCACTGCCTTTCCTAAAAAATGGGCACGAATGGCGCTTCCCTCCCGTGCCCTGCCGAGATAGGTTCCAAGCCGCGAGGGGCCGAAATTAAGGCGAATTAAAGTAAATTAAGCTAAATTAAACCAAAATTTTTCCAGAAGTGGGACCAATCCGGGTTGCGCCGGGTCAATCCGGGCAGTCCGGCTCCATGTCGCAGGTCCAACCCCGTGTTTGCCTCGCTTGACACCAGGGCGGCGAAACCGCATTTTTCTTTGTGACCGACCATTAACTTGAAGGGTTTTTGATGAGGGCGCGGAATTTATGAGTGCGACAAACAATTTGTTCAATACATTGCAGAAGTTCGACTTGGGAAACGGCAGGCAGGGATCGTTTTATTCGCTGCCGGCGCTGGAAAAGGCGGGGGCGGGCGTGGTTTCACGGCTGCCGGTGTCCATCCGGATTGTGCTCGAAGCCGTGCTGCGCAATTGTGACGGCAAGAAGGTGGCGGAGAAGAATGTCCGCGAATTGGCCCAATGGCAGCCCAAGGCGGAGCGGACCGAGGAAATCCCGTTTATTGTGGCCCGGATCGTATTGCAGGATTTCACCGGCGTGCCGCTGCTGGTGGACCTGGCGGCGATGCGCTCGGCGGTGGCGCGGATGGGAAAGAATCCGAAATTGATCGAGCCGCTGGTGCCGGTGGACCTGGTGGTGGACCACTCGGTGCAGGTGGATTTTGCGGGGAGCGCGGACGCGATGCAACGAAACCTGGAAATCGAGTTCCAGCGCAACCGCGAACGTTACCAGTTCCTGAAGTGGGGCATGCAGGCGTTCGACACATTCAAGGTGGTGCCGCCGGGCATCGGGATCGTGCATCAGGTGAACCTGGAATATCTCGCCAAAGGGGTGCTTTCGACCCGCGACGGCGTTTATTATCCGGACACGCTGGTGGGAACGGATTCGCACACGACCATGATCAACGGTCTGGGCATCGTGGGCTGGGGCGTGGGCGGCATCGAAGCCGAAGCGGGCATGCTGGGGCAGCCGGTGTATTTCCTCACGCCGGACGTGGTAGGCGTGCATTTGACCGGCGCGCTGCGGGAAGGCGTGACGGCGACCGACCTGGCGTTGACGATCACCCAGATGCTGCGCAAGGCGAAGGTAGTGGGAAAATTCGTCGAGTTTTACGGGCCGGGCGCGGCGGCGTTGCCGGTGGTGGATCGCGCGACCATTGCGAACATGGCGCCGGAATATGGCGCGACCATGGGTTTCTTTCCGATCGATGCTGAGTGCGTCAATTATTTGCGCGCGACGGGCCGCAGCGAAGAGCACTGCAAGCTTTATGAGAATTATTACCGGGCGCAGGGATTGTTCGGTATTCCCAGGAAGGGAGACATCGCCTATTCGACCGACCTCGAATTGGACCTGGGTTCGGTGCAACCGAGCGTGGCGGGGCCGAAACGTCCGCAAGACCGAATCGAATTGCCGAAGCTGAAGAATGAGTTTGTGGCGTCGTTCTCGCGGCCACTCACCGAAAACGGATTTGGAAAATCGGCGCAGGAATTGGCGAGGAAGTTCAGCGTGACCAGCGGCGATGGCGCGGCACCGGGCGGCGGCAGTCAGGAACCCGTGTCCAGTGCCACCGCCGCGGCTCGAGAGATCAATCCGCAGACGGAACTGGAGATGGCCAATAACCGGCCCACACCCGACCCGGTGGCCGGCGGCGCGTGGTCGGCTGAAGGCGAAATCCGGCATGGCAGCGTGTTGATCGCGGCGATCACGAGTTGCACGAACACGTCGAATCCGAGCGTGATGCTCGCGGCCGGTTTGCTGGCGAAGAAAGCGGTCGAGAAGGGCCTGCAAGTCAATCCGTTGGTGAAAGCTTCGCTCGCGCCGGGTTCGCGGGTGGTGACGGATTACCTCAATCGGACGGGGCTACAAAAGTATCTGGACCAACTCGGGTTCAACCTGGTGGGTTACGGCTGCACAACGTGCATCGGGAACTCCGGGCCGCTTGCGGCGCACATCGAGGAAGCGGTTGTGAAGAACGATTTGGTGGCGGCGTCGGTATTGTCGGGCAATCGCAATTTTGAGGCGCGGGTGCATCAAAACATCAAGGCGAACTTTTTGATGTCGCCGCCGCTGGTGGTGGCGTTTGCGCTGGCGGGCCGGGTCGACATTGATCTGAGCACCGAGCCGCTGGGCAAGGCGCGGGACGGCCAGCCGGTTTATTTGAAGGATCTTTGGCCGACCTTGCGGGAAGTGCGGGATCAGTTGCAGGCGGCATTGAAGCCAGAGGTGTTCCAGCAGCTTTACCGGGATTTCGCCAAACAGAATCCCAAATGGAACGAAATTCCGGCGAGCGTCGGCAATGTGTACGAGTGGGATCGCAAAAGCACCTACATTCAGGAGCCGCCGTTCTTCACACAGTTTGGTTTGCAGCCGGGTGAAATTCACGAGATCAGGGGCGCGCGCCCGCTCGGCATCTTCGGCGACAGCGTGACGACCGACCATATTTCGCCGGCGGGCAGCATCAAGAAAACGTCGCCGGCGGGAAAATATTTGATCGAGAACGGAGTCGATTACGCGGACTTCAACAGCTACGGTTCGCGGCGCGGCAATGATCGCGTGATGACGCGCGGGACGTTTGCGAACGTGCGGATCAAAAATTTGATGGTGCCGGGCGTGGAGGGCGGCGTGACCAAGTTGCAGGCAACCGGCGAAGTGATGAGCATTTTCGACGCGGCGATGAAGCACGCGGAGAAAAAGACCCCGCTGATTGTGCTGGCGGGCCAGGAATATGGGACGGGCAGTTCGCGCGACTGGGCGGCGAAGGGAACGAACCTGCTGGGCGTCAAGGTGGTGGTGGCGCAGAGTTTCGAGCGCATCCATCGCTCGAACCTGGTGGGCATGGGCGTGCTGCCGTTGCAATTCAAGGAAGGCACCACGGCGCAGACGTTGAAGCTGGACGGAACGGAGACTTACGATGTCCTCGGCCTGGGGCCGGGACTAAAACCGCAACAGGACCTGACCTTGCGCATCACGCGCGCGAACGGGCAGGTGGAAAACGTACCGGTGCGCTGCCGGATCGATACGCCGATTGAAATCGATTACTATCAGCATGGCGGCATTTTGCCGTTCGTGCTGCGGCAGTTGGTGGCGCAGGCGTGAAGCCTGCATCTCATGGCAAACGCAAGCCCCCAACACGTCGACGGCTACGATTTTTTGAATTCACTCAGACTGCCCGCGGACATGAACGGGCCGAACTGGAGCTCCGCGCTCCAATAATGAGATGAAGCCAAGCGCCGTCCGAATCCAGAACTACCGGTGCATCCAGGATTCCGGCTGGGTTCGGATTGAGGACTTGGCGGTGATTGTCGGAAAGAATGAGTCAGGGAAGACGTCATTCTTGAAAGGACTGTGGAAGTTCAATCCATTTCATGATGTGGGCTATGACATTGACCACGAATTCCCGGCGGGCAGGCGCAAGGAGAAATCACCGGAGAAAGTGGTGGCGTCGGTGCGGTTCAAATTGACTCCGGAGGAAACGCAGGCGGTTGCGGCGATTCAGCCCGGCGCGTCGGCGGTCGCCGAAGTGGAAATTCGACGGAACTACGGTGGCGGCTGTGCGTATGAACTGGCTCCGAGTTCCGTGCAGGCGAACGAGAAGACGGCGGAGTTTATTCGCAAGCGGTTGCCGGTGTTCGTTTACATGGATGATTACCGGATTTTCAGCGGGTCGGCGCAACTGGACGAGGTGCTGGCGCGCAAGGAACACAATCGTTCGACGGGCGAAGACGAGACGGTGATGTTGATCCTGGAAATGGCGGGCCTCGATCTCGCGGAAGAAGTGCGCAAGGGCAAGGAAGGAAACCGGCAGCAGCGCATCCTGGACATGAACGACGCCAGCCAGCGATTGACGAAGTTGATTGCGAACCGGTGGTCGCAAAAGAAATATGAGGTGATTTTCCAGGCGGACGGGCAGCATTTTATTACGTTCGTGCGGGACCTGGGGCAGACAAGCATGGTGCCGTTGGAGGAACGATCGAAAGGGTTTCAATGGTTCTTCTCGTTTGACATGGCGTTTATGTATGAAACGCAGGGACGTTTCGAGAATGCGGTGTTGTTGCTGGACGAGCCGGGGCTGCATTTGCACGCGACGGCGCAGCGGGATTTGCTGAACCGGTTTCAGGATTACGCGGCAAAGAATCCGATAATCTACACGACGCACCTGCCGTTCATGATCGATTTCAACCGGCTGGACAATGTTTACGTATGCGAAGAAAAAGGAGACGCCGGGACCAGGATTCACGAAGAGTGGGCGACGGCGGACACGGAGGCGCGTTTTACCTTGCAGGCGGCGCTGGGGTTGGGCTGGAGCCAATCTCTGTTCGAGGGGCAGTTCAATCTTGTGGTGAAGGATGTAAGTGATTACTGGCTCCTGAGCACTTTTTCGACCATGTTGAAGGACTCGGGCGAGGCTGGCATTGACGATCAATTGGTCATTACACCGGCCGGAGGCGCGAACAAGGTCGCGTATATTGGCACGATGCTGTACGCGCAACGGTTGAACGTGGCCGTCCTGCTCGATTCGGACGCCGCGGGCGAGGATGTCCTGCGCAAGCTGGTTCAGCATTGGGTCCGGGGAGACGAGCAGGTGCTGCGGGTGGGCCAGATATTGGGCGCCACCGGAAACCGGGTGATCGAAGACGTTTTTGAAGAGGTCTATTACCTGACGCACACCCGGCTGGCCTACCAGAAAGAACTGGCCGGGCGGAACCTGGCGCTGGCGCAAGCGCCGGAACGGTCGGTGGTGGAACGAATGGAGACGGCATTCAAAGGATTGGGTATTCCACAGTTTAACCGAAACCGCGTGGCCAGGAAAATCATGGAAGACCTGGCGAAGAAGAAGCCGGCCCAATTGCCGGCGGCGACGGTCGAGAATTTTCGCAAGCTAGTCGCGGCCATCAATGCGCTGGTTGCGGAGTGGCGGAAGGGCGGGGCGCAGGGATCCGGCTCCGCGTGAACATGCAAATGCGAAAGGACGTGAACACGCAGAGCTGGAGCTCTGCGCTCCCATGAAATCGGACCGACTCATTGGAATCGCGGCGAGTGTGGTGGCGCGCGCCGCTCCCGGAAAGCCCGCGGATGCGGTCCTGCGCGCGGAGTTGCGGGAGCGCGGCGGGATTTCGCGGGGAGATGGCCGGGTCATCAGCCGCGCGGTGTTTGCGTATTACCGGTGGTATGGATGGCTGGACCGGAAAGGCGAGGTCGCGCGGGAGATGCGCCGGGCACTCGAAATGGACGACGCGTTTCAAAGCGGTTCGCAGTGCCTGAGTGACGAGGAGTTGCGGCGCGCGGTCCCGGACTGGGTTTTCGATCAAATGGAGGTTTCGGCAGAATGGCTGAGGAGTTTGCAGAAGGAGCCGGTGCTGTGGCTGCGGGCGCGGCCAGGGCAGGGCGGGGGATTGGCGGCGAAGCTGCCTGAAACCTCTTCCAGCGGATTTTCGCCGGACGCGTTGAGTTACTCCGGGCAGGAGGATTTGTTTCGCACGCCGGAATTTCACGCGGGCGAGTTCGAATTGCAGGACCTGAGTTCGCAAATGGTCGGGCTGGCGTGTGCTCCGCAAGCGGGCGAAACCTGGTGGGACGCGTGCGCGGGCGAGGGCGGCAAAATGCTCCACCTGTGCGACCTGATGAATAATCGAGGATTGGTCTGGGCGAGCGACCGGGCGGCGTGGCGATTGCAGCGGTTGAAGCGGCGCGCGGCGCGCGCGCGAGTGTTCAATTATCGGAGCATTCTTTGGGATGGCGGCGGGAAGCTGCCGACTAAGACAAAGTTTAACGGAATATTGATCGATGCGCCTTGCAGCGGTTTGGGCACCTGGCAGCGCAATCCGCATGCGCGCTGGACCACGCAACCGGAGGATGTAACAGAACTGGCGGACGTGCAGCAACGATTGACGGGGCACGCCGTGGTCGCATTGAAGCCCGGCGGCAGGCTGATTTACTCAGTTTGCACCATGACGCGCCGGGAGACGGTGGAGCTGGCGGAGGCGGTGGCGAAGAAATTTCCGGAGCTGTTGCCACTGCCGATCGAATGGCTGGCGAATAAAAAAACAGCGGCCACAAACCAGGTCTGGTTGTGGCCGCAGGAAATGGGCGGAAACGGAATGTTTATCGCGGCGTGGCTGAAGCCGCGGGCTGCCTAATTGGAACGATAGTAATCGTCCGAATTCAGGACAGTGCTGTCATCAAACCGCTTGTTCGGGCCCGCCGAACGGACCAGGACGCCTTCGCCGGAGAAATAGATCCGGAGCGGCGTGCCCCAGGGATCGACGATTTCGCCCTTGGAATTGAGGTCTTTTTTGCGGCCCACGAGAATGATCAAGTTCTTGGGGTTTTTGCCGAGGAGTGATTGGGCGACTTCGGCGTTGTTTCCAACGGGATAACCGCCAATGCGCTCCTTATATTGTTGAAGCGCGTAGAAGAGGTTGTCCACATCCTCGTTGAACTGGTTGGTTTTCGCCGCGACCTGAAGCACATGCCAGGAGCGGTAGGCCCAACCTGCGCCGGCAAGAACGGCGACCGCGAGAAATACGTGTAATATCCGTTTCATCATGCGATATTCGTTAGCAATTCAAATGCCACCTTAAAGCGGAGGGACTGGGCCGACGGCGGGCAGGGGACTGCCCCACTTGCGAAGATAGGTTTCAAGCCGGCCCAGGCGCTGACGGCGGGGGAGCGGTGCTTTCGCGGACGATGATCTCCGCTTTCAAACGCTTGTTTTCGGCGCGTTCGCCCCGGAGCAATTTCAGCATCGTGTCCATGGCGGCGGAACCGAGGCGGAATTTGGGCTGGCGCACGGTGGTCAGTGGAATGCGGAAGTATTCGCTCGTCAGTATGTTCCCAAATCCCATGATGGAAATATCGCCAGGTATTTTGATTCCCTGGCTTAGAAACGTATTGGCGCAACCAATGGCCACCAAATCCGTTACGGCTTGAATGGCGGTGGCCTGCGGCGCTTCGTTTATGAACTGGAGGGCGGCTTTGGCGCCGTCTTCAATCGTATTGCCGGCCTGAAAAACCAGGCGGTCGTCCACCTCGAGATTAGCCTCACGCAAGGCACGCCGATAGCCTTCCAAGCGTTCCTGGGACCAGGGCGCGGCATTAGGCCCGCAGAAAAAAGCGACGCGCTTGTGGCCTAGTCGCAACAGATGCTGCGTAGCCGCGTAGCCGGCCAGGAGGTCATCAGTTTCGACACTTACGAACTGGCGGCAGAACGGGGCGTTATGGCCGAGAATCACGACCGGCGTGCCCCGGGCCTGCAGTTTCTGGTAAATCGCAGCTTCGGGACGCATGCGGTACACTGGCGAGATAAACAAGCCATCGACGCGCCGGGCCAGGAGGCGTTGGATGCAGGCCTCTTCGCGGTTCTCGGTATTCAGGGAGTGGGCGAGAATGATTTCATAACCGAGTTCGTGCGCGCGCTCCTCAAGGGCCAGCAACACGCGAGAAAAAATCGGGTTCGTGATGGAGGAAATGATGACGCCCAGAAAGCGCGTGGTGCGCGTGCGCAAGCTTTGGGCGCTCGAATCGGGCACATAGCCCATTTGCTGGGCAAGCAGTTTGACCCGCGCCTTGGTGGCGGCGGAAATATCCGGCGCGTCCCGCATCACCTTTGACACGGTCATGACCGAGACGCCGGCTTGCTGGGCGATGTCTTTCAGGCGAATCATGCGTGATAACTTCGAGATCGACCGGCGTCAGACATGGGCTCCGCTCCAGTTGAGTTTTCGCCGAAGCGTATCGAAAAACGAACTGCCAGCAAGATGCATCAAGCGCACCGAATTCCGGCTCCGCCGAATGGTGATGGAATCACCAGCGGCGAGTTCGCTCACGCCCTGCCCGTCGGCGCTCAGGATGGTTTCAGGCTTGGGATTGACGACGCGAACCAGAATCTCCGAGTCCAGGCTGACAATGACGGAACGATTCGAGAGCGTGTGCGGACAGATCGGGGTAATGGCGAACACCTCGGCGGTGGGATAGACGACCGCGCCCCCGGCGGAAAGCGAGTAGGCCGTCGAACCAGTCGGTGAACTGACCAGCAAACCGTCACACCGATAGCGGGTGAGCAACTCGCCATCGACGCTGACTTCCAGAGTAATCAATCGTGAGACGATGGCGCGGCTGACCACAAAGTCATTCAAGGCGCATTTGGAGATGGGCTGGCCGCGGCAGGATCCGGAAGCTTCGATCAAGGCGCGCGATTCCAAGGTGAATTCACCGCTCCAAATCTGTTGCAACGCGCGCGGCATCTCGTGCGACGAAACCGCGGTGAGGAAACCCAGCCCGCCGATGTTGATGCCGAGGATGGGCGTGCGAGAACCGGCGGTTTCGCTGGCCGCGCGCAGCATGGTGCCATCCCCGCCGAAAACCAGGAGCAAATTCACTTCGCGCGTCAAGGCCGCGGTGTCCGGATAAACGTCCGATGTCAACCCGCACATCCTCGCGGTAACGGCGTCACAGCAGACGCGCCGGCCGCTGCGCGCAATCAGTTTGGCGGCCTTGGCAATAAGGCTGGCACAGGAAATCTTCTCCGCGTTTCCAACGAGTCCGACGCGTTTAATGGCTTGGGCCAATCTTTTCAATCAGCGCAAAAAATTCTTTGTTGCCAGCCGGACCGAGCAGTGGTGATTCCGTGACCCCGCGCCAGGCCATGCCCGGCTGGCCGGCGGCGAATTCCGCCAGCTCCCGCAGCACGCGGGCATGAATCGCAGGATCGGTGATGACACCCCGGCCCTTGTCCGCCTCGGCCTTGCCTGCTTCAAATTGCGGCTTGATCAATGCGGCAATCTTACCGGATGGGCGGAGTAATGCAACCGCAACAGGAAGAATCCTGGTCAGGGAAATAAACGAGCAATCAATGACCACCAAATCAACCGGCGCGAATGGGGCCGGGAAGCTGGCGGGCGTCAGGTGACGGGCGTTGACCTTTTCCATAACAACCACGCGTGGATCCTGCCGCAGCTTCCAGGCGAGCTGGCCGCGTCCGGTATCGACGGCATAAACCTGCGCGGCGCCATGTTGCAAAAGGCAGTCCGTGAACCCGCCGGTGGAAGCGCCCAAGTCAATGGCCACCGCGCCGTTGACCTCAAGCTGGAAATGTTGCAGAGCATGTTCGAGTTTCAAACCGCCCCGGCTGACATATTTTTCGGAAGCAACCAGGGCGAGTTGATCCACAGGCTGCACCAGGTCGCTCGGCTTGCGGGCGGGCTGCCCATTGATGGTGACATGGCCGGCCATGACGGCGCGGCGCGCTTTTTCGCGACTCTCGCACAACCCGCGCTCAACCAGCGCTTGATCCAACCGATGCCTCGCCATGTCGAATATCAATATGAACAGTTGCCCGAGGCAGGGCAACAGGGACGTTGCACGTTTCCTGGAACTATCGATCGAGCAGCTCCCGCAAGGCCGTGAGCAGCCGTTCGGCCGTATAAGGTTTTTCGAGAAAAATTTCAACCTGCAAGGCCCTGAGTTCCTGTGCCCGTTCGTTGGTGCCGGGCCGGCTCGCAAGGCCGCTGGCGGCGATGATCTTGGTTTGCGGGTGAGCTTCCCGGATCGCACGGCCGCGAGTTCAACGCGGCGCAGGCGCAGAAGTTCCTTGTCTAATTTTTTTTGGGAAAACCAACCTTGCGCTCAGCGTAAAGATCGAGCCTCAACGATTTTCGGCGTAGAGCGTCGATTGCGCTTCACGATAACTGTGCAGGAAGAAGTTGGTATCGGCCACCGCCTTCTCGATCAATTGCCGGAGCAGAAAGACTTCGGAAGGATTGATGACGGCGTTGACGCTCTGCTGGAAAGCCTGCATCGGCGTAAAAGTTTGGAAGGAGGCGCCAAACAGGATGATGGCGGCGTGCCGGCGGCGTGCCATCGGCATTGTTTGCAAAGTCTGAAGCGTGGCGTTTTCTTCGATCGAGTTCGCCGCGAAAAGTTCCTCCACGATTACAACCTGGTAGCGAAACTGGCTGAAGCGGATAAGAAAGTCGCTGTGTGTTGCCGCCGTATGGACCTTGTAACCCAGTTCCTGCAAAGCGCCCTTGGCTGTCTCCAGCCATTCCGGAGTGGAAAAAGCCAGCAACGCCGGCTTGTCTGTGGCGCTGATAAAATCGAATTCGTCGGCCATGGGTTATTTGAGTTTGAGCGTGGTGGGAAGTGCGGGCATCGCGCCCTTGGGCGGCAGAATCTCCTTCATCCGCAGGGAACTGATTTGCGTGGTTGTTTCGCCGCGGGCTTTCTTCAGGTTATCGATGCCGCGCGTAATCGGTCCGCGCTTCGAGCAGTAAAGCAAGGCTGTCTCCTCGGTGATAAGGCCCTGATCATAGGCTTCCAGGGCGGAGTAATCGAAGGTTCGCCAGCCAAACGACTGGCTCGACTCGATGATTTCGTAAAAGCTTTTGCCTTCGCTCTCGCCCTGCACGATGGTTTCTTTCGTGCGCAGGTTCGAGCCCATGATTTCCAGCATCGCCCAGCGTCCGCCGCCGATCTTCGGCACCAATCGCTGGCTGACCACCCAGCGCAACGTATCCGCCAGCCGGAGCCGGATTTGTTCCTGCTCCTCGGTCTCGAACATGCCCAGGATACGATTGATGGTCTGGCCCGCGTCCACCGTGTGCAGCGTGCTCAGCACCAGATGGCCGGTTTCCGCCGCGCTGAGCGCGATCTTGACTGTTTCCCGGTCGCGCATTTCCCCCACCAAAATCACTTTGGGCGCCTGGCGCAAAGCGGCGCGGAGACCGGTGGCAAAGTTGTCGAAATCCGTGCCCAATTCCCGCTGGTTGAACGTCGCCTTGTCGTGCTGATGCACAAACTCGACGGGATCTTCCAGGGTGATGATATGGATCGCCTTGGTTCGGTTGAACTGGTTCAACACCGCCGCCAGCGTCGTGGATTTGCCGGAGCCGGTCGCGCCGGTGACCAGCACCAAGCCGGTCTTTTCGCGTGGAATCTGGTGAACGATTTCAGGCAGCTTCAGGTCATCCAGCGTGGGAACCCTCGTGTTCAGCTTCCGCAGCACGATGGAATAGTTGCCGCGCTGGGAGAAAATGTTGATACGCAAGCGCGCCTTGTCCATCACCGTATAGGCGGCATCACATGAACCGGTGCGGAGGAGATCCTTGATGTGCCACTGGTTTTCGCCCACCAGATTGAGCGCCACCTGCTCGGTCTGGAAGGGAGTCAGCCGGTCAATGGGGGGATCGCAGGTGACTGGGATGAGTTCGCCAGCCGTTTCCACCTGGAGCGGTTTGTCCGCGGTGAAAATCAGATCGGACACCTCCGGAGCGGCGTCCAGCATCGTAGTGAGGATATTGTCCAGTTCGGGCCGGCGCATAGTTTGGGATTAAACTAAACTTCGTCTTCGTCCGGCGGGTTGGGCATGAACACGCGGAATTTCTTTTTGTCGAGGCATTTGTCGTATGCCTCCTCCGGAGAGATGCGTTTCATCCGCAAATGTTCCATGATGGCGTCGTCGAGCGGCTGGTTGCCGTGCTTCTTGCCCACCTGAATCATGCCCGGAATCTGGTGTGTCTTGCCTTCGCGAACAAGGTTGGCGATGGCGGTCGTGAAAACGAGAATTTCCAGCGCGGCCACGCGGCCCTTCTTGTCAATCCGTTTGAAAAGATTCTGCGCCACCACGCCTTTCAACGCTTCGGAAAGTGTCGCGCGGATTTTGTTTTGTTGCTCCGCCGGGAACACGTCGATGATACGATCCACCGTCTTGCCCGCGCTCTGCGTGTGCAGCGTGCCGAACACCAGGTGACCGGTGCTCGCCGCGGTGATCGCCAGCTCGATGGTTTCCAAATCGCGCAACTCGCCCACCAGGATGATGTCCGGGTCCTCGCGCAAGGCCCCGCGCAACGCCGAGGCGAACGACTTCGTATGCACGCCCACCTCGCGATGATTCACGAGGCAATTCTTGCTCTCGTGGACGAACTCAATCGGATCCTCGACGGTGATGATATGGTCGCGGCGATTCTTGTTCGCATAATCCACCATGGCAGCGAGTGTGGTGGATTTGCCGGAGCCGGTTGGCCCGGTCACGACCACCAGGCCTTTGTGCAGCATGGAGAGCTTTTTCAGGACGGCGGGCAGGGGAGCATCGAACTTTTCAAAATCCTCGAACGAGAGCACGCGGCTGGGGATTTGGCGAAAAACTGCGCCGATGCCGTTCTTTTGGTTGAAGAAGTTCGCGCGAAACCGGGAAATGTTCGGAATCTCGTAGCCGAAATCGACGTCGCCCGTTTCCTCGAACACCTTGATTTTGTATTCCGGGGCGATCTCGTACAGCATTACCTTGAGGCTGTCGCTTTCCAGCGGGGGATAATCCACCCGGTGCAATTCGCCATTGATGCGAAGCATGGGGGGGTTGCCGGAGGACAAATGCAGGTCCGAGGCTTTTTGCTCGAACATTAGGTTGAAGAAAGCATCGATTTTCGCCATACGTCAGGGAATAGTTTAGCAGGACTTGTGCCCAGCCTGCCTCAGTACGGGCCAAACCCGCTCACAATGAAGAATCTCCGCGCCATCATGGCCGAAGAAGCCAATTCCGAGGGCGCAATAACCTTCGCCCGCTTCATGGAATTGGCCTTGTATTGTCCCAATATTGGATACTACACGCGTCCGGGTGCAACGACTGGGCGTTCCGGTGATTTTTTTACCAGTGTCAGCGTGGGCAGTCTCTTTGGTCAATTGCTCGCCTTTCAATTCGCCGAATGGCTGGGAACTCCTGAACGCCCGGTTCAACTCGTTGAAGCCGGCGCCCACGACGCCCGGCTTGCCTGCGACATCCTCGCCTGGCTCCAGGCACACCGTCCGGCTCTGCGAAACCATTTGGAATACTGGATCATCGAACCCTCTGAGTCAAGAATCCGCACCCAACAACAAACCCTCGGTGAACTGGCCGCTTCCGTCCGCTGGTTCCCGGCTTGGAGCGCCCTTCCGCCCTCCGGCGTCAACGGCATTATCTTCTCCAACGAACTCCTCGATGCCATGCCCACGCATCGACTCGGTTGGGACGCGAACAAAAAAGAATGGTTCGAATGGGGCGTGGCTGTCCAACAAGTTGCCACCGAACCCGGGCATGGAGTCCCGCCTTTAGGCGGCCGGGCGTCCACTAATATCATCAGCGATGAAGCCACCAACGCACCCATTTCCGTCTCCTCTTCCGAAGGGGGGGCTGGGGTGAGGGGGCCCAATAACGAACCTTTCATCTGGATCCGAATGCCCGTCGAACCCGCCACACTGCTCAAAGGCGGTCTCTCGAATTTGCCCCCCGAACTCCTCGCCATTCTCCCCAACGAATTCACGACCGAAGTCAATCTCGCCGCCATCGAGTGGTGGCAGCAGGCCGCCGCCGCGCTGCGTTCCGGCAAGTTGCTCACCATCGACTATGGCCTGACAGCAGACGAGTTCCTGTTGCCCGAACGCCACCATGGCACCCTGCGCGCCTACCACCGTCACCAGGTCAGTTCCAACCTCCTCGCCCGTCCCGGCGAACAGGACCTTACCGCCCACGTCAACTTCACCGCCATTCAAAACGCCGGCGAAGCCCAGGGCCTCAGCACCGAAACCTTCCAAGCCCAGGCTCAATTCCTGATTGCCATCCTCCGACGGATCGAGCAGGACCGGTCCGCCTTCGGTGAATGGACCGCCAAACACGCCCGCCAATTTCAAACCCTCACCCATCCCGCCCACCTCGGCCGCTCTTTCCGCGTTCTCATCCAATCCCGTTAGGCACATCCTTCTGGTAAATGAGCCTCTTCCGGGCGTATTCCACTTTGTTCTACTTTGTTTTGGTTTGTTTTACCTTGTTTCACCTGGTTTTGGCCTTTCGGATTTCATCTTTGGCGCTTGGTGTTTCCGGCACTCCGTGCCGGTCCTCTCCTTGGACCTATTCCGCCGCCATTCCGCCAGAAATTGGCGGGTTTTCATCCGCTTCGGAAGAAACTCATATCAAAGCGTCGGAATCATTCCAACAGTCTGCACCAGGACCGTTTAAAGAGTTCAGCCCCAGCGGATTGACGCTGGGGCTGTGACTGCCAGGAACTTTTCGCAAGCTTATGGCTTCGCCCTACGGCCCCGCCACCACGCTCAAGCCTTGCGGCGCGGCCGGTACTTTCAGAATCGCAATGCTCTGCAATTGAACGTTCGCTTCCCGGCCACAAATGACAAGCTGATGCGAGCCGGTGCCGAGATTGAATACCTCCGGCGTAAACTGATCGCTCGTGTCGGTGCCCAGGCCGCGCCAGCCCGCCAACCGTAGTTGGAAGCCGGTCGTGGTCGGGATGTCCCAGATCATGGTGGGATCCGTCGGCAGCGCGTCCATGTTCACGTATAAGGAGTTGGCCGCATCGTTCGGCGCATTCACCAATACCTGGACCACATAAGAGCCCGCGTTGGTGATCGTAAAATTATAAGTAGCCTTGCCCGCGCTGGCAACGGCGGTCGTCTGCACCGCTTGGGAAATGTAACCATTGCCGGCTGTGAATGGGGCGGTGATTGTCCCGTTGGTCGCCGAGAATGCAAGTCCCTGGCCGGCCGTGGGCGGTTGAAGGACCACCGTGCTCAACTGCGGCGAGGCCACATTGGTCTGGCCGTCGCTGACTTGCAACGACCACGCATAGGTGCCAGCCGTTCCCGTACCGTAGGTGAAGCTGATCGGCAGGACAGTCCCCGAACCGCTCTGAAAGATCACCGGCGAGCCGCCATTGAGGGAATACGTCCATTGCCAGGTCAGCGGTTTCCCAACGGGAGAAGAGGCCGTGGCTGAATAAGTGACGATGGTGCCTTCATAAACGTGAATTCCCGGCAGGTTCGGGGCCACATCCGTGGCGTTCTGGGTGATGGCCGAAACCACCGGCGGCTGATAATTGGAGTTGGTGCTGGTGGTCTGGGATACGACGACGATCGACGCGCTGGCGCTTCCGGAACTGGCGCCAGCCGTGGCGGAAAGCTGCCAGGTGTAAGTGTTGCCCGCGCTCCCGGCGGGAAAAGTATAGCTGGCGCTGGGAATGGTCGTTCCGGTGCCGCTCGCATAGTTCACTTGCGACCCGCCGTTTACGCTGTAGGACCACTGCCAATTGACAGCGTTGGTGCCCGTGTAGGTTACTGTGTCTGAAAATTGCACCGTGGTGCCCTCATAGACATGGATGCCAGGCTGGCTCGGCACCACATCGACGGCATTATCGGTGACGGGCGAAACCGACAGATACGGGCTGGCGACGCCGCCGTACTGGTATGGTCCGATGTCCCAGGCACCTGAGCCCGGACGTCCATTGCCGTCTATGTCCGTGTTGAAGTAAGCGGATTCGTTGGCTCCCTTTAAGATCAGGGCGCCCGCAGCCGCGGTGAGGTGGAAGTCATTTCCCGGGGTGTTTGGCACATACCTGACAAAATCGCCGTTGTTGGACGAAAGCTTGAGCGACACGTTGCCCGACGCGTTGATTCCTGCATCCACGTCAATGCCCCATGAATTGATGCTGATATTGTTGTAAACGCCGCATCCCGTGAACGACGCTGAATATCCAGACCCGTAAAAGTTGGCGGCCACCGAAACGGCCGGCTCCGCGCCCATGTCCGAGAAGAGGTTGTTCATGATCTGAACATCGTTGAAGGTCTTGGTGCTCGAGCTGCCATCCGGTCGCACGGTGATGCCCTCGGGGTACCATCCGTTGATCACCGGCATCGTCATGACGCCCACGTTATTGTAAATCCAGAGATGGTTGAAACCCGCATAGTAGCCATCGGCGAAAAAGCATGAATTGCCCAGGTTGACGCAATAATTGTTGTAAATCTTGATGTAGCTCGACCCGCCAGTGTCCTGCCAGCCGTCCTGATGCTGGCCCCCATAGCTTCCCGATTGGAAAGTTTGCGCCAGGTAATTGCTGTAAATGCTGTAACCGGAACTGCCGCCGAGTTCGAAGATGTCCGGGCCGATCGAGTAATTTCCCGGGACATGGATCTCGTTGTTGTGAATCCTCGTTCCATCCCAGGTTGGATCGACGGTAACCATGTATGCGAACGAGTTGACCGTCGTGCTGACCATGTTGACATAGTTGTGGTCGAATTCGAACCCGCTGACCGAGGTCGCAAATATAACGTCTTCCGGATTGTTGCCGTTGGCGGTTATCGACCCAAAGTTGATGTACGCCAGACGGACATTGGAAAGGCTGCCGGAAGTTGACCAGGTGATCAAGTTGACGCCGGTGGCCGCGAAGTGCATTTTCCCATCGCCGGCATCACCGACGATGGCCAGGTTTTTGGAAGGATTAAAAAACGTGCCGCTGGTGTTGAATATCGCCGTGCCATTGTGCGCGGAATCCTGGCCGATCTTGTAGGTGATGGGGTTGCCGGACGCTCCGCCTGCCGGCGACCAGGTTCCGGTGGAGTACGATTGCGAGGAGCCGGAAGGCCCGCCGCTGATGTAAACGGTGTCGCCGGCGCTGACGCCGGTCACTGCGGACAGGCTGGTCCAGGCATTGGCCCAGGAGGTGCCGTTTCTCGCGCCGGTGGCGGTACTGTCAACGTACCAGGTGGCGGCTGAGAGCGAGGTTGCGGCGGCAAAAGTCAGCGCCAGGAGTGAAAGAAGTTTTTTGTGCATAGTGGCTGCGGTAACTGCCTTGATCCGTGGCCAAGCCGGGATTTCGAGCAGATTTGCGGCTCCAGCCTGAAACTGCTTTCGACACGACTCGACATTGGCAAAACATGTTGCCAGCCCAGGTAGCAAGTTGGGTGCCGCAGACGCGCGCTACCCCACCTGTGGGGTCAACCCGTTCCGGAATAGTGCTCCAAATGGCGGCAAGCCGTCGGCAATCCTGAAGATCCTGTATCGAGGGCCTGTCCTAAATTATTCGCAGCCAAGCAGATAAGAAACCGCCCGCCCGGCTCGCTCCAGACGTGTCCAGCCAATGGGCTGGCGCAATCGCAACGCCCCGATCCTTGGCAGCGCGACCATTTTTCGTACACGTTTACCAGGCGCAATTCCGAGGCAACCACATCGGGCAATGTGCAATGCAAATTTCGTGCAAGATACCATTGCGTTTCGACCCTGCAGAACCGCGAAATAGAGGCGAGAACTCTGTTGAAAATTCTACTTTGTTTGGATGACATGCTTGCGATGCCAGCACGGTTGGCTGGCGTCAGGCGGTTCCGCCTGCGGCTCTCTTTGAAAGAATTTGCTCAAGAGCTTGCGCGAAGATGGTGTAAGCCTTGTCGTCCTCGCGAGTGTAGAGGACCATGCGAACCTCATCGAGGTTGTGCTGCTTACGCTCCAGGAATTCGATGATCGTCTTGAGCGCAATCGGGGCAGCCAGTCGAATTGGATAAACGAACGCTCCCGTGGAGATGGATGGAAACGAAACGCTTCGCAAACCATGCTCGGCTGCAACGTCCAAAGTGCGCCGATACGCGCTCGCCAGCAACTCCGGTTCATGCTCGTCGCCGCCTCGCCAGACCGGCCCGACTGCATGAATAACATGGCGGGCCTTCAGGTCGCCACCGGTGGTGATGACTGCATCGCCAATGGGACAGCCGCCAATGAGTCGGCATTCTTCGTAAATCTTCGGGCCGCCTTTCGTATGGATGGTGCCGTCTGTGCCATTCCCCTTGTTGAGACGCCAATGCGCGGCGGTCACGACCGCGTCCGTGTCCTGATCGGCAATGTCACCGGTGACAAGGCTCAGTGTTGTCTTTCCTATTTTGGTTTGCATGACACCAGACGCGGCGAGTCGGCACCTGCACGGAGTTAGGCGGTGGCGCGCACGCGCGTGACTCGTTCGATGCGATACACTGCGAGCCACGTCGTCCCTGCAACCAGGGATTCCACTACGGCAATCTCAAACGGGATTAAATTTAGCGTGGAAAGACGGACAAATGCGGCATCCCAGAAGAACCAAAAGCCGACACACACAGAGCCCAGCACGAGAAGCAGAACAACGGCCCGTGTCCCTACTCGACGTGCGGAAATGATGGCGAAGGGAAACAAAACGTACGGCAGGAACGCCAGCGGGTGCGGGTACAACCAGGCAGTCGTGACGGTACCCAGCACGACTAGCAACCAAGAACAGACGGTGAGGGTAATGGTCATACAAGGGAATTTGCTCTGTCAGGTATTCCCTTCACTTTTGTGCCTTTTGTGCTTCTTTGTGGCCATTTCTCTCCGTGATTTGGGGTCCAATCTGCTGGTTACGCCCCGCTCAGCTCGTAATTAAGCACTGACAGCGAATAAATCGCCGCCGTCTCACTCCGTAAAACGAGCCGTCCCAGTGTGATCGGCAATGCGCCGGAACCTTTGATGGCGTTCATCTCGGCCGGGGTAAAATCGCCCTCCGGCCCGATCCAGACGCAAACAGTCTTCGGCAAGCGGCCTTTTTCGTCCTGGAAGGACTTCACATATTCGCGCGGATGGCGACGGTCGCTTTGAAGCGAGCCGACCAATGGCAGTTCAAATTTTTCGCCGCGCGCCAGATACTCCTTCGGTGTAACGGGAGCTTCAATCTTCGGCAGCCACGCGGAGCCGCATTGCTTGATGGCTTCAATTGCCGTGAGTTGCCAGCGTTCAGCTTTGGCCGCCGCGCTCTCGTCATCGAGTTGCGTCGTTACCCGGTCTGAAAGCAATGGCACAATACAATGAGCGCCAAGTTCCGTGGCCTTCTGGATTATATTTTCGATGATCTTGCCCTTGGGAATGGCCTGCAACAGCGTGATCTGGCAGGGCAGGGGAGGAACGGAACTGCGCTGTTTCACGGCCAGGATGAAATGATCGTGACCCTTCTTGTGCGCTTCGCATAACAACTCCTGGCCCGCGCCGTCCAGCACCACCACCCGCTCACCGTCACGCAAACGCAGCACATGGGCCGCGTGGTGCGCGTCCCGTTCGCTCAACGACAGCATATCGCCCTGGCACTCCCCCGGCGGCAAATAAAAACGGTGCATCAGCTAAACAAGTTCTTCGCCTTCTCGAAGAAGCTTTGTGTGATCGGGTTGACGGTTTCATCGCACGATTCGGCGAATTCCTGGAGCTTCGCCTTTTGCGCCGCGTTTAAATGCGTGGGAACCTCCACATGCACGCGCACATGCAAATCGCCGGCCCCGAAGCCTTGCACGTTTTTAATGCCCTTGCCCTTGAGCCGGAACGTCGTGCCCGGCTGCGTGCCGGCCGGCATCTTGATACTTGTCTTCCCGCTCAACGTCGGCACTTCAATTTCGGCTCCCAGCGCCGCTTGCACGAAACTGACCGGCACATCGCAAATCAAATCGTCGCCGTCCCGCTGGAAAATCTCGTGCGGCTTGACGTGTAGCACCACATACAAATCGCCCTGCGGCCCGCCCCGCAGGCCCGCTTCGCCGTTGCCGCTGGAGCGCAGCCGCGACCCGGTATCCACGCCCGCCGGGATGCGCAGCTTGATCTTGGACGTCACTTCGCGCCGGCCGCTGCCGTGACAGGTCTTGCACGGTTTCTCCAGGACGCGCCCCGCGCCTTCGCAACGCGGGCAGGTCTGCGCAATGCTGAAAATTCCCCGCGAACTGATGACCTGGCCCCGTCCGCCGCAAGTCGGGCACGTCCGGCTCTTCGAGCCCGGCTCCGCTCCCGAACCGTGGCAGACATCGCACCGGTCGTTCTTGGTGACCGTGATTTCCTTTTCGCAACCGTTCGCGGCTTCCTCGAACGTGATCTCCATGTCGTAGCGCAAATCGGCGCCCCGCTGCGGCTGCGTCGGGTCGGAACGGCCGCCGCCGCCAAACAAATCCTCAAAAATGCTGCTGCCGCCAAACACCTCGCGAAAAATGTCCGCCGGATCATGAAAGCCGCCACTTCGCCCGCCGCCACCGCTGCGCATGCGGGGGTCGAACGCCGCATGTCCATAACGGTCATAGGCGGCGCGTTTCTGCGGGTCGCTCAAGGCCTCGTAAGCCTCGCCCAGTTCCTTGAACTTTTCCTCCGCGGTCTTGTCGCCCGGATTTTTGTCCGGATGGAACTTCACAGCCAGCTTGCGGTAGGATTTTTTAATTTCCTCCACGTCGGCCTCCCGCTCCACACCGAGAACCTCGTAATAATCGCGCTTGGCCATGGGATCAGGCGCCAGCCTTCTTGGCTACCACCACCGTCGCGGGCCGGACCAGCCGGTCACGCATTTTGTAACCCTTGCGAAGCTGTTGCAATACTTGCCCCTCGGGCACGTCGGCCGATTCCTGCTGCGAAACCGCCTCGTGCCAGTTCGGGTCGAACGTTTTCCCCGCCGCGTCCACTTCCTCCAGCCCCGCTTCCTGCAATGCCTTCCGAAGCTGTTGATGAATCATCGCGACGCCCGTCTGCAGCGATTGCACCGCGTCCGGCGACTGGTTCTGCGCCGCCGCTGCCATGGCCGCATCGAAATTGTCCAGCACGGGCACCAGCTTTTTGATCAACGATTCGTTGGCGTAACGCACCGCTTCCTCGCGATCCCGCGCGGCGCGCTTTTTAAAATTATCCAGGTCAGCCGTGGCCCGGAGCAACCGGTCCCAATTCTCGTCCGCTTTTGCCGCCCGCGCTTTTAGGTCCTCAAGTTGCGCGGAAGTCAACGCCTCCGGGACGAGCGCTTCGTTGTCGAGTTTGCCATCGTTCATTGCATTCCCTGCTGCTTCTTTCATTTCTGTTGCTGTATCATTCATCGTTCCTTGTCCCTAATATAACATCAATTCCTATCACCATATACAATTCCTCCGGCCGGGGCAACTGTGTACATGAGACGCGCCCTTGCCTGCCCCGGCCGGATTGAGTATGGTAGCAGGAACCGACGTGGAAACGGCCTGGACCAAAACGGCGACTGGGTATTTCCGCCGGCTGGAGGGCTGACACAGCCGGACCGAAGCTGAAACGATTGCCATGAGCTTGTTGGGTGCCATCCTGATTCTCGCCTGCCTGGTGTATGTTTCCTTCCACTATTGGGACCGGCTCTCGCCGAAAGCGGAAAAGCCCGGAATCAAAAAATGGTTCAAGAACTGGGCGATCAAGGGATTGGGCCTGCCGATTCTGGCCTGGATTATTTGCAACGCGGGCAGTTCTCCGATCATCCCCCCTCTGGTGGCGCCAGTGGCCGCGGGAAAAGTCTCAGGCTGGCTGTCGCGCATGGAGGCCCTGACCGCGCCCGCGGTGGCAATCATTGTATCGTACTGGACCACCGTAAATTTTCTGTGGTTTATCAGTGCAGCGTACTCGCGGACAACGACGCGGAGCCGTGAGGTCATCGTGGGAATCGTCGGCTGGTGTCTTTTGGCTTTTCCGCTGACGGCGGGACTCATCCGCTTCCTGGGGTGGGAATCTGCCGGGTACGTTGCGCTGTTGTGCCTGCTGCCGCTGGTCCATTTCGGTTCCCAAGTGCAGGAGGAAGAGGTGCCGGTCCAGGCCAGCTATGCCAAGGCCATCGCCAAGATAAAGTTCGGCAAATACGCCGAGGCGGAGTCGGAAGTCATTCAGGAACTGGAACGGTGCGAGAATGATTTCGACGGCTGGTTGATGCTGGCCGAGCTTTACGCCAATCATTTCCACGACCTGGCCGAGGCCGAGCGCACCGTGCGGGAACTCGCCACCGAACCCAAGACCACCCCGTCCCAAATCGGCGTCGCGTTCCATCGCCTGGCCGACTGGCACCTGAGGCTGGCGGATGATCCCGCGGCCGCGCGGCGCGCGTTGGAAGCGATCGTCACGCTGCTGCCGGGCTCGCATCTCGCGCATATGGCTCAATTGCGGATGAACCAATTGCCCGCGTCGCGTGAAGAGCTGGTCGAACAAAAGGAAAAAGGCCGGACGTTTCGCCTGCCGGCGCTGAATGAGGAATTGGACGAATCCGTCGCCTCCGCAGTCCCGGCGCTGGACCCGACAGAGGCTGCCACCCGCGTCAACGGCTGCGTGCAGAAACTCCGCCAAAACCCGGACGATGTGGCCGCCCGCGAGCAGTTGGCGCAGTTGTTCGCCGAACAGACGGGCAAAGCCGCCACGGGCATCGAGCAACTTCGATTGCTCCTGGGCATGCAGAACCAGCCCGACCAGAAGCGGGTGGCCTGGCTGGCGTTGATTGCTTCCTGGCAACTTAGATACCTTCAGGACCAGGAAGCCGCCCGCGCGACACTGGAGGAGCTGATCCATGAGTACCCGCAAACCGCGCAAGCCTTCGCCGCGCAACGCCGTTTAACTCAGATGGATTTCGAAGTCCGGGTGCAGAGGATTAAAGACGCCGCAACGCGGATCAGGCTGCCATCGAGATAGCGCGGCTGAGGGCGAACGGCTCGCCTCAGGGCGCGCAGAGGACTGCGCGCCCTGCTCAATTTCCGGTATGAACGATGTCGTTACGGATAGACCATCCGGTAGAAGACGGAAACGTTGCCCGGAGCAATCGGCACCGTGATTGAATTTACGCTGGTGGATCCGGGCACGTCCGCCCAGACACCGCCCGCCAGCGAGTTGGTCTTTGCCTGCAATCGCCAGCCGGTGTGATCCGCCGGCCAGGAGAGCGTCAGGCTGTTGCCGCTGGCTGCGACAGTGATGTTGGTCGGATTGGTATTGACCGTGGCGATGAAGCGCAACACCCCGTCGGTGGCGAGGGTGTTGGTGTTCCATCCCACGCCTCCACCGGGTGAAGCCGGAACAATCGCGCTGAACGCCCCGCTGTAATTCCCCGGGCTCGCGCTGAACAGCTTGAACGTGCTGTTTGAGGTCAACGTTCCCGACAGGTTGGTCAGATAGAGCGTCCCGCCGTAGGTGAGAATTCCGCCGGTTGCCAACACGTCATTCGTGGCCGCAGCTGCGTTGAGCTTCATGATGTTGGTGCCGCCGAGCGTAATGTTTCCGGTCGCGGTCAGCGCGCCGGTGGTGGCGGATGAGCCGGGTGCGACGGTGGAGCCGGCGACAGTCGTCACGACGCCGGTTACCGTTCCGGAACCGCTCAAGGTCTGATTGGCGTTTAACGTGAGCGTGCCATCGGAGCGTCCGCTTACGTCCAATGACGCCCCTGAATTCAAGCTGATCGTGCCGCTGTTGCCGATGGAGCCGTTGCCGGTCAAGGTCAACGTGCCGGCATTAACCAGCGTTGCGCCGCTGTAAGTATTCGCGGACGTAAGAATGAAGCCGCCCGCCCCCACCTTGGTCAGGCCGAACGCCCCTCCCGTTTGGCCAATGACGCCGTTCAAGGTAATGGCGTTCGTGGCCGAAGTGCTGCCACCCAGGACGGAATTGGCCTTGAGCGTGATGGGGGCATCATTGATCGAACCGGCTCCCGTGGTTGCCAGATTGGTGATCGCTCCGCCGTTGAGCACGAGCGGGAGCGTGAGTGCGCCGCCAGCCAGGCGGAAATGGCCCAAGCTGCCGCCATTGTTCACGGTAAGCGTACCCGTGCCGTTGATGGTGGAATTGGCTTCAAATGACAGCGTGCCCTGGTTGATGTCGATATCACCCGAGGTAACGGACACGGCCACCATGCTGATTTGGTTCGAGCCGGTTTTAGTCAGTTTGAAACCTTGCAGATCGAGCGCGGGAGTGCCGTTGCGCATGTCCCAGCGAGTTCGGCCGCCGATGGACGCATTGTCGGTGAGGGTGATGGTTTGGAACGCGCCCAACTGTTGATTGGTGCCGCTGTTAATGATCGCGCCGTTACCGCCCACGCCCGCGCCGGCAATCTTGAATTGTTTGGCGCCGAAATCCGCATTTGCCTGGGCGAAGGCCGCGCTGAAGCCGCCAATGTCCAGGGTGCCGCCATTCGTGATGGTCACCGCAGCGCCAGACCAGGAACCCAACGCATTCGTGTTGTTGATCTTAAGTGTGCCGCTGCTGATGAAGGTCGCTCCACTGTAGCTGTTGGTGCCCGAGAGCGTCACCACGTTGGTATTGATCTGGGACACCCCGCCAGCGCCCGAAATGAGATTGGGCACCGTCAGGTTGTCGGCGCGTGAGAAGGCCAGGGTTCCATCGGCGACAATGTTCCCCGCCGGCAAGACGCCGCCGGTATCGTTGTTGCCGATCTGCAACGCGCCGCCGGCGATGTTGACGCCGCCGGTGAAATCGTTGGACCCGCTGTTGTCCAGAGTCAAAGTGCCGGCGCCTTGTTTGAGCAGCGCGGTTGTCCCGCTGATTTTGCCGGGCCCGTTGAAAGTGTAATTGAGCGCGCTGTCGTTCACGACGATGCCACCGGGAGCAACCGTCGCCGCCAGCGTGACCACGTTATTACTGGCGGTGTCGTCAAACTGCACGAAATCCGGATCGGCGTAAGCTGAAGCGCTGAACCAGTTGTGCGTGTTTGTGTCCCAGGTGCTGTTGAGACTGGAACCCACCGCACCCCGCCAAACCAGGGGCGCTGGCGGGGTGATCTGGAGATCGATGGTTTGAGCGGCGGTATTGTCCATCAGCGTTGCGCCAGTGTATCCGGCCGGAACACTGCCGAGAGCAAAGTTGACGAACGGATCCGCGCCCGTATAGCTGATCAAGGGAATTTGGGTGGTCCCCGTGAGCCCGGCCAGAGAGTTGATCTTGAGGGTGTTTGTGCCAGTGGCGTTGACCGCGGTCGCCACAATATTGGTCACGCCCACCGTGACGTTTAGTTCCAATACGGTATCCATGCTGCCGTTGTCGGATAGATTCAACGCGTCAATCGGCAACGCAGGCGTGCCGATGGTGCCGGACATCTGATTCAGAGTGCCGTCAGTGATGGAGATGGTTGCGGTGTTGTTGGCTCCGAGTGTGCCGTTCTTGGTGATGCTGCAATTAATGTTGGCGATGCCGTTGGACAGAATGGTGAGCGTCCCGGCAGCTATTCCGTTGGAAATGCTTGCGTTGCCGAGCACGAGGCTGCCGCCACCCGCGGAACTCACGTTCAGAATGGCCGTGTGGCCGGGGTCGCCGCCAAGGGTGAAGGTTCCGGAGGAACCGTGGGCGCTCGTTGAACTGCCCATTAAAATGGAAGTGGCGTCGAATGTGCCATTGTCCAACGTGATCATGCCGATACTACCGCTGTTGGTGCTGCCACCCACGCCACCCAACGTCACCGTGCCCGCCAGGACGTTGGCCAGGTGTCCCGCCAGCAGCAACTGGCCATTGCACACGGCGGAGCCACTGGTGGCATTCCCCAAAAGCATCGCTGCCCGGGCTGACCCGCCGCCGGTGCCCCCGATCGTAACCGTGCCAGCGGGAGCATTTGTGCCGAACTGAATTTTTGTGGTTGCACCTTTACCCGTGGAAATGTTGATATTGCCGGCGTAGATTGTGTTCGTGCCCGCCCCCAGATTCAAAGTGCCGGTACGGCCATTGGCTCCGCCGGTCGCCTCGAGATTGAGAGTGGCTACGTTGATAAAATTGGTCGAAGCCAGGCTAAGCGTTACGAAGTTCTGCTGGGCGGTGCCCAGAGCCATGGTGGCAGTGGGAGCAATGTTCTTGAAAGTGCCCAGGCCGGACATGTCCAAAGTGATATGGCTGTCGCTGGTTCCACCCGGTCCGTTCAAGCTGAATGGGCCATTCGCATCCAACTCGCCGGGACCGGAGATCGTGACCAAAGTTGTCGAACCCGGCGCGGCGCCGATGCCCGTCGTGCCGGTGACCGCGAGAACATTGCCCGTGGGGATAAACGTGTTGTGCCATTGATTGTTCGCCGTTTGATTGTAGGTCAGGTTTGAGACCGTGGTGGTGGTATCCACGACGTTATTGATGGTCAGGTTGTCTGCCACCGTGGTGGTGCCGTCAAAGAAGACGCTGTCAATGGCCGTTGGAGCGCCGGGCAACTGCCAATTCACCCGGGCGGACCAGTTCGTGTTCGTGCTAACGTTGATGACTCCAGCCCAAGTGACCGAGGGGCGGATGCCAACCGGGCCATTCGTGAGGGTGAGCAGAACGGAGGTGTTGTCCGCGCTCTCCGAAAGACTCCCCGCATAGGCCGGAGAGGCGGCGGGCAGGCTGCCCAAGGCAAAGTTGAAGTTGCCGCCGGACAGATTGATGCCGGAGGATTTAATGATGGGAATCGTGGCCGGATAACTGGCGATGACCGGCAGCGCCAGGACATTGATGATGTTGCTGGTGCCAATGACGCCATCCACCTCGAAGCTGGTTGCTTTTAGCGAGGGCAGCGCGTTGGTCGGACCCACATTGATCGTGGCGTTGGCAATGTTGAGGTCATTGAGCACCGTGGTGGTTGGGAGGCTCGACACATCAAAGGCCGCATTGCTGATGATTAACGAAGAGCTGTTTGAAATCGACCCTGCTCCAGTGAGGGCCAGTTTGCCTTTGGCGATAAACGTGTTGCCGAAATAGCCATTCGTATTGTTCAAAGTGAGAGTGCTGTTCCCGTTTTGAGTCAGCCCGCCGTTGCCGGAAATCGAGGTGGATAGGGTAACATTATTCGATCGGCTGAAAATCAGCGTGCCATCGTCCGTCAGGCTGCCACTTGGCAAGGCCCCGTTGGCATCATTTTGGCCGATTTGCAACACCGCACCGCCCGAAATCGTCACTCCCCCGGAAATGGCGCAATTGGTGTCGTCCAAAATGAGCGTCCCGGCGCCAACCGTGAGGCCGCCGGTAAAATCGTCTCCGCCGGATTCAGCGAGCGTCAGATTGGCGCCGCCCTGTTTGATCAGCCCAAACACGCCGCTGATCTTGCCGCTGCCGTTGAACAAGTAGTTCAAGGTGCTGTTGTTGACCGTTACACCAAAGGGCGTGACGGTGGTGAGCAAAGTGACGGTGCTGCTGTGGGCTGTGTCGTCGAATGACACGGAATCCGGATTCGCGTAAGCCTGTGCGAAGTTCAGGGTGGCCGCATCCACCCAATCTTTCGTGGTGGTGTCCCAGTTGCTCACCGGCACGGAATTGGTTGCTCCAACCCAGACGAGAGAACTTGCCGAGGCCGGCGGGGTGATGGTTACGGTGACAAGCTTGTTGCCCGTATCCACAGTCACAGGCCCGGCAGTGTAGCCACTGGGCACGGTCACGATGAAACTCCCGGGATCAGGATCTGCGCCCGCATAGCTGATCAAGGAGAACGTGGTCGCCACCACCACATTCACCACCTGGTCGATTGCCAGGGCGGTGCCGGGACCGGCATTCAAGGCTGAGGTGACCACGATATTGGTGAAAGGTGTCGAGCCGTTAACGCCCAGGCGGAAGGTCGAATTGGAGGTCGAAAGGGTGCTAATGGCGATCGGCGAGCGGAAAAAAGTATTGGTAAGGAGCACCGTGGCGGCATTGGTTACGAGAAGATTTGTCGAAGTCAGAGAATTGGACACGCTCAAAGTGGCGTTGCTGACGACGATGACCGTGCTGTTGGGCAGGTTCGCGGAGCCAATCAAGCCCAGTGTGCCGCCGAGGACAAACGTGTTGCTGTGATAAGTGCTGTTTCCGGTGAGAAGCCAGGTGCCCGTGCCGGACTTGATCAGGCTGCCCCAGATCGTTGCCGGAGTTTGCTCGGTGAATGCGCCAATGATGTTGTTGCCGGTGTTCGCGCCGTTGAGAACGAGGGTGCCATTGTTGCCGGAATTGTTGACACTCGCGCCGCTGGTGATGTTTAACGTGGCCGAAGGAGTGGCGGAATCGCTGGTGAGAGTCAGAGTCCCACTGGTCGCCAGGCGGAGTGTGCCGGTAACGGTCTGGCGATTGACGACCGTGCTGGTGGTCTTGATGACCGCGCCATTGGCGTTGCCATTCAAACTCACACGCCAGGTGCCGCCGCTGGTATTGATGGTGTAGGCCGAGGCGTTTGCCGTGTCGAAGGTGATCCCGCCGATGACAAAGGCACTGGCACAATTGATCGTCGTTACGGTGCTGTTGGTGTTGAACGTCGCGATGTCCGCGCTGCTCGTGCCCGATTGCGAGCCAGGAAAGGTGCCGGCGCCTGTGCTCCAGTTGTTGGTTGTGGCCGCGGCAAGCCAGTTATTATTGAACGGCGTTGGGAGCCACGTTGCACTGGCGGCTGTGGCCGAGTGGGCAAATGTCAGCGCCAGCAGCAGGGCTGGCAAGATCGCCGCGACACCGGACAGGGGACGCCGAATTCGCATGATTTGGTTTTTCATAATAACTATTAGTATGTCGCGACACAAACCAGCCATTCCAGCAAGGTTGCTTCGCTTTAGTTGCTGATTTAGCATCTCCTTTTGACCACGGCTATCCAACAAACGTTCTAAGCGCGGAGCAACACACCTTGCGGCAATGGTCAATGCTAAAACGAAAAAACGCGTTTTCCGGCAGCGTGGAATCGTAGCAGCCGACGTGAGGAGGCTCCAATATTTTTGAAAGGGGATTAGAACCTCCTCACGTTGGCTGCCGCGGAGTGTGTAGGGGTCGGTGTTGAATTAGCACATCGTTTCCAACTGGTTCAGTTCATCCATTGCAGCCGGCGCCAGGAGGCAAGTATTAAACTACAACTGAAGTCTATAAGGGGAATGCCCCACATATAAACATACGGTTTACGGGTTGCTCGCTTCCTGCCACGCTCCATCCCTGAAGCCCGCGAAAAAAGCCGATAACACTCAACTACTGCATGCTGCGCAACGTTATGAGAAAATATTCCTCGACCCCGGCGCGCCTCCTTGGCGGCGCGATGATCATGGCAACCGCCGCGTTCGCCCTCTCGATGAAGGCGGGCGGACCCAATGGCACCCAGGACGGCTGGGCGATTAACAATAATGGCACTCCGATCCTGACTTCCGCCCGGGCCGCGCAACTCACGGCCGCGAAAACGGGTTGGATACGCCTGGGCTTTCGATTCGTCCCCGGCCAGACGAATTGGAACAGTACAATGTTGGGCTATTATGACACTGTGGTGAACAACGCGCGGGCGGCGGGTTTGCAAGTCTTCGGGCTGATCAACAGCGAGGGGTGGAATGGCAATCAGGCCACCTGGAACGCCAACAACCATGAGAACACCAGCGGGAACGGAGACAATCCGTACGTGGATAGTTTTGCGTCCAACGCCGTGGGCGTGATTGTCCAGCATTTCCATGATCGGATCAAAGTCTTCGAGATTTGGAACGAGCCCAGCACTTGGACCACGCATTCGGGCAGCACCTACAGCGGCGCCACGTATGTTTATCCGTCCGTCTATAGTTGGATGATGAACAAGTGCTGGATCGAGGTTCATATCAATCGGCAAATTGGCGACGTGCAGTTGATCACCGGCGGCATTTTCGGCACCAGCGACAATGGCGCCAGTGATCCGGGCGGGAATTCCGGTTCGAACTGGCTGTCGGCCGTTTACAGCGCCGGTATCACAGTGGGTTCGTTCGCTTCCTCGGTCACGAATCTGTATGGCGGCTTTCCTGTGGATGGCATCGGCCAGCATCTTTACATCGACTACAACGTCACGACCACCAGCGCCAACGTGCTGGAATATCTGAATCTGGTGCGCGGAGCCTACACCAAGTACGAAGGCAGCGGCACGCGCAAGAAAACCTGGCTGACCGAGTTCGGCTGGAGCACCGTGAACGTGAGCCAGAGCGTGCAGGCAGCGAACCTGACCACTGCGTTCAACACCATGAACGTGGGCGCGAGCGGCGCTTACGTGGCCAATGCCAACTGGTTTTCGTTCCAGGACAACGCCGCGGCGAACCTCTATTTTGGATTGTTGGATGTCAGTTCGAACCAAAAAACAGCTTACGGCAACTTCAAAACCAAGGCCTTGTATGAGGGGCAGTTTTCGAACGGGACGACGGACAACAACATTTTGAATTACTTCAACAGCGCCGGCGGCCAGGCGGCCATCGGTGACGCCTTCGACAACGGCGGCAGCGCGTACGTCCATTCCTGGTCCGGCAACGGAATCAACAGCGCCAATGTGCAGGATTTCGGCGGCGGATCGCACTCGAATCTGACGGTGTTCGACAGCTCGGCCGGGGAATTCGAGGTGAACAATTTGAACGGCCTCTGGAATTACTATCTTTCGAGCGGCGGCATCGGTTGGTTTGGCGTGCCCTTGAACAACGAATACACGAGCGGCGCCGGCACGCGGCAGGATTTCGCCAACGGCAACCTGACCCAATCAAGTTCGAACGGGATTACGTGGACCGCCGAGGCTCTGCTCGGGCAATATTACACCGGCACGAACTTCAATACTCTCGTGATGACGCGCCTGGACCCGGGCATCAATTACAATTGGAGCACCACTTCGCCCGGGCCGAACGTGCCGTTGACCGACTACTCGGTAAACTGGACTGGAACAGTCACGCCGCTGTACTCGGAAACCTACACGTTTTACACCCAAAGCGACGACGGGGTGCGTTTGTGGGTCAACGGCCAGCAATTGGTCAACGATTGGAATGTCCACGGTTCGAAGCAGGACAGCGGGATGATCGTTCTCACTGCCGGCCAGCCGTATAGCATCAACATGCAATATTTCCAGCATCAGGGAAATGCGGTGGCGCAGTTGTCCTGGTCGAGCGCGAGCCAGGCCATGCAGATCATTCCGGGGAGCGCGTTGACCAGTCCGACGACCGGGCTGTTTGCGGACTACTACAATGGCACCAACTTTGATTCGCACGTCATATCGCGGATCGATTCAACGGTGAACTTCACCTGGACCAGCCCGCCGGCGGCCAGCATGGGGCGGAATTGTTATTCGGTGCAATGGAGCGGGACCGTCACGCCTTTGTTTTCGGAAACGTACACCTTCTACACGCAAAGCGACGACGGCACGCGCCTATGGGTCAACGGCCAGCAATTGGTCAACGATTGGAACGTCCACGGTTCGAAGGAGGATAGTGGCACGATCACGCTGACGGCCGGGCAGCCCTACAGCATCGTGATGCAATACTTCCAATATCTTGGCGGCTCCGTGGCGCAATTATCATGGTCCAGTCCCAGTCAGGCCAAGCAGATCATTCCTCAAAGTCAGCTTAATCCTTGATTTCTCGGTTTCTGGGCGCACCTTGCCGGCACAATCGCGGCATGCCACTGCACGCAGATGGAAGCGCTCCCGCACGCCGGGATTTGAACCCACATGAATTATACGCCTCGGCTCTGCGGTAGCGGAGTTGCGGCTACAGCCACGCACGCCATCGCTCCACTGTGGCGTGGAGCGCATCGATTTCGTTCGGCCGCAAATCCACCAGCGGCGGGCGCACCGGGCCGCCCACCAGCCCGATCATGTCCATCATCGCTTTCATGGCGGAGACTTCGTAGCCCTTGCGCTGGGCGCGGAGGGCATACAGTGGAATGACCAGTTCATCCATTAATGCGGTCAACTCCTTCGCGTTTCCGGCAGCCGCCACCTCATGCAATTTCAGCGAAAGCCTCGGCGCGACGTTGGCAATGCTCGAGGTGTAAGTCCGGATGCCAATCGAATAGTACCCGGGAACCATGTCGTCGCCAGCGCCGCCGATCCAATGCAGCCGGTTGCCAATGCGCTGGCGAATCATCTGATAACGGCGTAAATCGGCCTGGCCGTCTTTCCAGGCGATCAGATTTGGAATTTGCGCCAGCCGTTCCACGAGTGCGGGTCCAGGATTGAACCAGTCACGGCTGTAGATCAGCATTCCCAAAGAAGTTGCTTCAGCGATGCCGCAATAATAGGCGATGAGCCCATCGTCATCCGGGCTCGGATAATACGGTGGAAAAGCAAGAATGCCGCTGGCCCCCGCTGCTGCCGCCTGCCGCGCCAATTCCGCGGCGATGGGCGGATTGAATCCGGTGCCCGCAATCACCGGAACACGACCATTGACCTCGGCCACGGTAGCTTTGACGACTGCCAGATGCTCGGACGGTGACAGTGAATACAGTTCGCCGGTGCCTGCGGCAGCCACGACCGCGCAAATCGGATGTTGCAGCAAGGAGCGCAGATTCTTTTTCAACCCGTCGAGGTCGAGCGAAAGATCCGCCTTAAATGGCGTGACAGGAAATGAAATAACGCCTTGCAGGCGGGCGCGAAGTTCGTTCGGTTGCATGCATTAGTGATTTCAGAAAACGAGCTCTGATTCAAGCGCGCTTTTGGCTCGGGCGCTACCAGCGCGGCAGCAGGCGCTTCCAACTTGGGTCAACGTGTTTGCGCATCTCCTGTTCGTCATCGCGCTTGCGATAGGGACACTTGGCATAGCGTTCCCGTCCGCGCGCGAGTTGGTCGTAATCCAATTCCACGCCCAGGCCGGGCTGGTTGGGAATGCGCACGCAGCCGTTTACAATCGGCACGCGTCCACCAAGCACAACTTCGTCCTGGGCTGACTGCCACGGATAATGCGTATCGCATGCGTAAGTCAAATGCGGCGTGGCTGCGGCGACGTGGGCCATGCCCATCAGGGACACACCCAGATGGGAGTTCGAGTGCATGGACAATCCAAGGCCAAAGGTTTTAGCTAATCGGGCGAGTTGCTGCACCTGCCGCATGCCACCCCAGTAGTGGTGGTCGCAAAGAATGATCTGCACGGCGTCGATCTGGACGGAGCGTGGAATATCCGCGAAGGACGTGACCGCCACATTGCTGGCCAGCGGCGTATGGATGCCCTCGGCAACAAGACGCGCGCGGACTGCGGCCATGTTCTCCAAGCCGGCGGTGGGATCTTCGAGATAGCCGCCGCGTCCGAGTTCCTCGGCCAGTTCGCGCCCCACGCGCACGGATGTTTCAACTGTCCAGGCGGAATTCGGGTCGATTCGCAAAGGCACTTCCGGACCCAGTGCGCGGTAAAGTTGTTTGATGGTCTCAATTTCAATGTCCGGCTCCAGCACTCCGCCTTTGAACTTGATGGAGCGGAAACCATATTTGGCAACCATTTGCTGAACCTGCCGCACCAAAGCCTCGGGTTTCAACGCCTCGCCATATTCGTCTTCGCGCGTATCAGCGCCCTCGCCGCCGCCGCCCGTGTGCTTGTAAAATGGATACGCCGAGAAGGGCACTTCATCCCGCACCCGTCCTCCAATTAAATCGCATACCGGCTGTCCCACTGTTTTGCCGATGAGATCGAGGCAGGCCACTTCGATCGCCGCGTAAGTGCGCGTCGTGGCATCGAGCGGGTTCTCGCCGGGGACAAGGTAGGTTTGCGAACGGGCGTCGCCTTTGCCTTGTCCCTCCACCATGGGCGACAGAAAGCCTGTCAAACGATAAGGACTGGCACCGATGAGCTGATGACGCAACGCCTCCAGTTGCTGCACTTGCGCCTCGCCTCCGTAAGTTTCCGTGATGCCGATGACACCATCGTCGCTTTCCAATTCGACAATCGTCCGCAAAGCATACGGCGCATGCAGGCCGTAGGAACTCCGCAGGGGCGGATCGGCAATAGCAATGGAATGGATCCGAAAATCGGCGATGCGCATAAGTGATGGAGTGGATAACAAACCTGTGGAGGAGTATCAAGCGCTGTCAGGTGTTGCGCTGATTGGACCTTTGGCGCTGGTTCGATTGATTTCAAGAATTGACCGCCTCACAACTTCAAGGACAGGATTGAGTCAGTCCACCACAGCGACGAGACGTTTTGCCAGCACCAGATCAAATCGTTAGCGAGAAGCCCACGAACACGGGGGCTCTGGATCGCGCTCGCCGCAAGGCCTACTGGCGGTTGTTGCCGCTGCTCTTCCTTTGTTACGTAATCGCCTATGTAGACCGGACCAACGTGGCGATTGCCAAATTGACGATGACCAAGGCTCTTCCGGGCTTTGACAGCGCGGTCATTGGCCTCGGCATGGGCTTTTTCTTTTGGGGCTATTTCCTGCTGGAGATTCCAGGCTCGTTGCTGGTGGAGCGTTGGAGTGCGCGCAAATGGATTTGCCGCATCCTGGTCACCTGGGGAATCGTGGCGGCTCTCACTGCCGCAGTGAAGACGCCGATCCAATTCTATCTTGCCCGGTTTCTGCTGGGGCTGGCGGAGGCGGGCTTCTTTCCGGGCGTGATCGTGTATTTGACCCATTGGTTCCCGTCGCGCGACCGGACACGGGCCCTCTCCTGGTTTTTGATCGGCACCCCCATCGCACAAATTGCCAGTCCCAAAATCTCCAACGCATTGTTGAAGATCGGGACCGATCAGACGAGTGGCGGTGTTACGGTGCATCATCCCGCCGTGCTCGGATTCCAGGGATGGCAGTGGGTTTACATTTGCTGGGGCATTCCCGCGATCGTGTTGGGGATTATCGTGTTGCTCGCGCTCACGGATCGTCCGCGGGACGCCAGGTGGCTCACAGCAGAGGAACGCGACGCCTTGGAGCAGGAGTTGGCGAATGAAAGGGCGAAGCGCGCCGGCAGGCGCAGAATGACGCTGCTCGAAGCATTCAGCCATCCCAAGGTCTTGCTGCTTACCGCCGCGTATTTTTGCAGCACCACCGCCAATTACGGCGTCGAATTTTGGCTCCCGAGCATTTTGGAAAAATGGTATTCGCTCAAGCTCGATGCCATTACCTGGCTGGTAATCCTGCCGCCTTCGCTGGCGTTGATGAGCCAGTTGTTTGTCGGCTGGAATTCCGACCGCACGCGGGAGCGGCGGCTTCACGCGGCTGTCCCGATGTTTCTTGGCATGATCGCCCTTGGACTTTCGCCGCTGACGCGCGGTCATCTGGCGCTTACCATCGTCTGCTTCATGGCAACGGCGGCTGGCATCAAGGCTTACCAGCCGGCTTTCTGGTCGTTGCCGAGCTTGTTCCTCACTGAAACAGCCGCAGCAGGCAGCATCGGGCTGATCAACTCGGTGGGGAACCTCGGGGGGTATCTTGGACCGAGCGTGCTCGGCAGCGTTGAGAAGCACACCGGTTCATTCGCGGGCGGCATTTACTTTCTCTGCCTGTCCATGATGGCCTGTGTGATGATTATTTTTTTCCTGGGCCTCGGACGGGCGGGGCAGGGAACCCGCAGTTCATGACAAGGTGACAGTTCGTCCTATCGAGTCGAATCGGTTTCGACCCACTTGACGCTGTGATCGCCGGTCACGGCCACGGTTTCTGCGGGCGAATCGATTCGGAAGAAAGACCACGGGCCAGGAATGAACGGGTACTTCTCAATTACCCGCTCGTCGATGTCCACGCCCCAGCCCGGCGTGTTCGGGACGATCAAATCGCCGCCTTCAATGCGGAGCGGTTCGCGGAGAATTTCGTCCGCGAGCGGAAACGGATACATGCCCGGCCGGCCGGAGTTGCTGTAGCAAGGATATTCGAGCCATTCGACCACTTCGGCCGGCCAGCAGATACCCAGGTGCGCGGCTGCCAGCACTTCCAGGGTTGTGCCCCAACTGTGGAATGCGAAGCGCAAACCTTTGCGCTCAATGGCCGCGAAAATTCGTCGTCCCATGGCGAACCCGCCCTGGCAGCAAGTGTCCATCTGCACAAAATCCGCGGCACCCGTTTCAATGAGGTCTTGAAATCCCGCTTCATCAGGCTCGTGTTCGCCCGTTGCAATCGGCACGGTGCGATCTGCGCGGAGTTGCCGGTAGCCCGCATGGTCGTCCGGCGGCAGCGGTTCTTCGAGCCACGTGGGTTGATACGCTGCCATTGCGCGCGCGAGATCGGTCACCATGTTTCGTGAGTAACTTCGATCACCCATGCGCCACCACGAATGCGCGTCGATCATCAAACCGACGTCCGGTCCCACCGCCTCCCGCATGCGCCGAACGGTTTCGAGATCCAGTTCAGGGCCAAGCGCGGGGCGCATTTTGTAAGCGGTGAAGCCAAGCCGGGCAATGGCCGCGGCTTCTTCCGCAAATCGGTCCGGGGACATATACATCCCGGCGCTGCCATAGAGTTTGATGCGGTCGCGCCGGCGCCCGCCAATCAATTCAGACACCGCGCAACCCTCGGATTTGGCGGCCAGATCAATCAGCGCGATTTCCACCGCGTGATAGGTCTTGGTCATTTCCAGATTACCCTTGAACATGAGGCTCGCCCATTTCCGCGGATCTCGCCCGAGCAGAAACGGACGAATCACCTCTCTGATTTCCAGCGCCGCGCGTTCATGGGCCGGGCCAGGAGCGTAACCAATCAATCCGGCGTCAGTGGTGACGCGAATGAGCATCGCATCGCGTTTGAGGATGGTGCGTTCTCCGCCCCAAAATGGCAGCCGCAACGGCTCCGGGAAAGGATGCGACATCAAGATGCCTTGGACGTCCGTTATTTTCATTGGTGTCGCATGACGCGTCAGAATTGTGCCGCGCCATTGGAGCGGATTAGAGGTGGAAAGGCAAGCAGCCGCGCAAAGTCCAAAGTACGCACTGCACTCAAGTATGGAGTCCCGCGACGCTCTGTTTTACTGCGCTCCGACCACCACCACGCGATAGAACTTGGTACTGCCCGGTGAAGTATTGACCCCGAGGACCTGCCCCGCGCCGCAGAATTGTTCAGCACCGGAGGACTGCTGGGTTGCGTGCATCGTGGTTTTATCGGTGAACCAAGCCAGGCCTGAAGCGTCGGCGACTGTCGTCACGCCCGGTTTCCAATGCACGAGGTCGCATGAAGTTTCAATGCGGTACATGGCCTGGGGTTGGCCGGCGATAGTCAGTTGGCATTCGCCTTCCGATAAAAACTTTGACGCCAATACCGGTCCGCCGGGTTGAACCACCGTGCCCACCCCGGGAGACGAGGGATGCGAGGCGAGCGCCAGCGCGCCGCCTCCGCCCGCGATCAGGTTCCAATTCATGACCGTGTCGCCCGTGGCCCCGTTGGCGCCATCGATGGCGATATGGTACATCGTCAGGCCGGTGGCGTTGAAGGTGACGCGACTCTGCAAATTGCTATTCGCTGAGTCGATGTTGTCGTTGCTGACGATGGAGGTCAGGGCGTTCACCGAGCTGCCGGTGTAAACCGCAAGCAGGGTATCGAACGTGCTGCCAGTCGTATCGAAGGTGACCTGGCCGCTGATCGGCGCAGTCCAGCAATACCAGATCGACGCGCCACCCGCATTGCCCGCGTGGTTCGGTTCGCCGGATTCCCTGGTTGCGCCCGCGTTGCTGCCATAGACCACGCCGCTGACGCCGCCAACGAACTCGCAAAAGGCGAAGTTGTCGTTCCCGATGGTCTGATTGAGCGTGAGGATGAGATTGCCGGTGGCGCCATTGGCCCCGTCCACCGCGATGCGGTAGACCGTCCCGGCGGTTGCGGAAAAATTAACGCGGCTCTGGAACGTCCCGGGCCCAAGGTCGTCGTTGCTTGCCACTAATGTCAGCGCCCCCACGCTGGTTCCCGTATAAACGGCGAGCAACGTGTTGAAACTGCTGCCGATGGTATCGATGGTAACCGATTTCGTGCTCAGGGCCGTCCATTGATACCAGACGGAATGTCCGCCCGCGTTGCCCGCGTGATTGGGCTCGCCGGCCTCCTTGGTGGCGTTGACGTTGTTGCCGGGCACGCTGGCGAAGCCACCCAACAATGTTTGGGCGTTCGCGAAATTATTGTTGAGCGGCGCGGCGTTCGGATTGCCGATGGCGATGGGCACGGTCGTGAGATTATTTCCGTAGTTCGATTCCTGGATGATGCCCTGTGGATTGGCCTCCAGTTCGATCGTATAATTGCCGGGAGGCAGGCCGGTGATGTCAATCCACTGCCCATCCAGGGTCGAATCATACAGGTCGCCCCAGCCTTGCTGAATTCCCTGGTTGGAGCAGGTGTACAGCGCGGTCGATGCGGAATTCGGATCCCAGCGGAACACGTCCAGAATACAGAAGCCGACCTTCAATCCGATGGCGGCGATTTTCCCATTTGCGTTACGCAGGCGGTAAGCCATGTAATTCTGGAAATGATAATGCGCGTGGCACGGCGCCCAAACGAACAGCGGGTTGTTCGCTGGATTGCCGAAGTAGAGATCAGCCGTGCCGGAATTTTCCGTCTGCGTGTCAAAACGGATCAACGTTCTTGTCCCCGCCTGGACGAGTCCCTCCTGCACCGCGCAGCTATTGGTGGCGAACGTATTGGTGACAATCTGTGGATTCACCGCCGAGGCAACGATGCTTAGATCAGGCAACGGGACTGAGGCCTGCACCCAACGGAGCGTCAAACTTCCATTTTGGTCGTTGGCCCCGTCAACTGCAATGTGGTAAATGGTCCCAGCCACCGGCGTGAACGTCAACCGGCTGTGAATGTTGTTGGTGCTGATGTTGTCATTTGCAGCCACCAGTGTGAGGCCGCTGACTGAAGTCCCCGTATAAACGGCCAGGAGCGTATCGAATGCGCTCAGTGCCGTGTCAAAGGTTACCGGACTGGTTGAGGGCGCAGTCCAATTGTACCAGACTGAAGCGCCGCCCGCGTTTCCCGCATGGTTTGGTTCGCCCGGTTGCTTGGTGGCGTTGAAGTTGTTGCCCGAGATCGAGCCGGAACTGCCGCTGATTGCCTGCGCGGAGGCGAAAGCGTCGTTTGGTGGCGGCGTGCCGGTTGTCAGCGAAGCCACTGCGCTGAGCGTGGAACCAGCCGAATTGGCGACCGTGACCTGGTAATTGCCCACATCGTTCAGTTGGGCGTGGGCCAGAGCCAGGTTGGGTGTGGTCGCGCCCGAAATATTGGTGCCGTTGAACAGCTTGAAGCCGTCCTTGTACCACTGGTAGTTCAGTGTCCCGGCACCCGAGGCGACTACAGTGAAACCAACCGGATTGCCGACCGTCACAACCCGGCTGACCGGCTGGGTAGTGATCGTCGGAGCGGTTGGAATGCCCACACCCCGGCATTTTCCACCAGAACCCGCCGCATAAATGGCGGCGATTTCACCGGCCGAAAGATCACGGTTGTAGAGTGAAACCTCATCCAGGCTGCCGCTCAATTTGTGGTCCCAATACGCCTGGCCGGAAGTGCCAAAGAAGAGCGGCAACGTCCCATAGTCCTGGGGAAAACCAACTGTCGCCTGCGCCTCAAGCTGGCCGTTGACATAGAGTTGCAAAGCGTTGGCTCCCCGCACCCCCGCGACATGATACCAAACGCTGGTGCTCACCCGGGTGACCGAATCCACTTCGACTGACTGCCCATCCGCCGAACTTACCAAAAATCGGAAGCCATCTCCGCCGTTCAATCGCGTCTTGCTCAGATCGAATCCTTCGAAGTTGCCCGATTGCGAATTTTGCTTGAAGACAATGTATTGATCACCGGCTGGCGATCCACCGGAACCGGTCGAATCGAGCGAGTTGAACATCACCCAGGCCTCGATCGTAAGAGTCGCTGGATGGAAGATCGCGGCGTCTGGAATCTGCACGAAGCTACTCACGCCATCGAAGCCGAAGGCCTGGCCGATTTCACCGACGGCGTTGACGGTTGCGCCCCCTTGCAGCGAGCCGTTGTTTCCACCGACAATATCAGCGGCCGTGCCATCGCCCGTCCACCAGCCGATCAAGTTGGCTGGCGGGGTCAGGCAGTTTGCCGCGTTCAGAGACAGGTTTGCGACGGCGCTCGTCACGGACCCAGCAACATTGCTAACCACAACCGAAAAACCTCCGACATTACCTGACTGAACATTGCCCACCGACAAAATTGGGCTGCCTGTGCCGCTGAACTGCCCGCCGTCGGTCAGGCTCGTTCCATTGAATTGCCAGCGATAGCCAAGCGGCGCGGTTCCGGTCGCAGCCACCGCGAACGATACATTTGTTCCGGGGACCGCAGTCTGACTGGCGGGTTGCAAGGTGATCACCGGCGGGCCGGTGATGGTCAGTGTCGCCACCGCGCTGGTGGCCGAGCCCACGGGATTGCTCACCAGCAGCCGGTAACCGCCGGCATCCGTGGCAAGCAGGCCGGAAATGGCCAACGCCGTGTTTGTGGCGCCCGAAATTCTCCCGCCGTTTGCGATATTCACTCCGTTAAACTGCCATTGATAAGTCAACGGAGCGCTGCCGGTAGCCGTGGCGCTGAAATTGGCGGTGGACCCGGCCAGGTTCGTTGTGCTCAGCGGCGGGACGGAGATTGCTGGAGGCGTCAGCACCGTTACGATGGCCACCGCGCTGGTTACCGAACCGCCCGCGTTGGCGACAATCACGGAATAATTGCCGGCATTGGTCGATTGCGCGTTGGTCACGGTTAAACCCGGGTTGGTCCCGCCCGCGACAGCGGCGCTGCCGAACTGCCATTGGTAACTCAGCGGACCCGCGCCCGAGGCGGTCACCGTGAGCAGAATGTTGCTCCCCACCGCCACGGTCTGGTTTTGAGGCTGGCCGATGATGGTGAGTCCGCTGATGGATTTGCATTTGCCCGCTGCTCCAGCCGTATGGATGGCGGCGATTTCGTTCGCCGCCAGCGCCCGGTTATACAATGAAACCTCGTCGAGGTTTCCGTTGAGCTTGTGCTCCCAATATGCCTGGCCGGAACTGCCGAAGAAAAGCGGCAGCGTGCCGTAGTCTTGCGGAAAGTTGACCGTGGCTTGCGCTTCAAGCTGGCCGTTGACATAAAGCTGAGTGAAATTGGCGCCGCGCACGCCGGCGACATGGTACCAAACCCCCGTGCTCACTCGCGTGACAGAATCCAATTCCACCGATGCGCCGCTTGGGGAAGAAACCAGGAATCGAAAACCATCGCCGCCGGTCAACCGCGTCTTGCTGAGGTCAAACCCTTCAAAGTTGCTCGATTGCGAGTTTTGCTTGAACACAATGTACTGGTCGCCTGCCGGTGAACCACCCGAACCGGTCGAGTCAAGGGAGTTAAATCGCACCCAGGCTTCAATCGTAAGATTCGCCGGATGCAGAACCGCCGAGTCGGGGATCTGCACAAAACTGCTCGCGCCATTAAAAGTGAACGCCTGGCCAACCAAACCGTTGGCGGTATCAGTCGCGCCGCCTTGCAGCGCGCCGTTGTCCGAACCGGCGCTGTCGTTGGCCGTGCCATCGCCCGTCCACCAGCCGATCAAGCCCGCCGGTGGCGGTACGCAGCCATTCGGGGAAATAACCGACAGCGTTGCTACCGCGCTCGTAACTGATCCGGCCGCATTCGTCACGATCACCGAATAGCCTCCGGAATTGTTTGTGAGCGCGTTGGTAATCGTCAGCATTGGGCTGGCGCTTCCAAGGAATTGTCCACCATCGCCAAGATTGGCCCCGTTAAACTGCCATTGATAACCCAGCGGGCTGGTGCCCGAAGCTGAGACGGTGAAGAACGCGCTCGTGCCGGCGGCAATTGTTTGGCTGATCGGTTGGACACTGATAACCGGCGGGATGAGATTCGGATTCACAGTCAATACCGCCACGGCGCTGGTGATGGAGCCGGCGATATTCGTCACCACCACCTGATAATTGGCTGAATCGTTGGTCTGGACGTTCGCAAGGGCGAGGGCGGATGAACTGCTTCCGGACACGTTGCCGCCGTCCGTGAGACTTGCTCCATTACGCAACCATTGGTAGGTCAGGGGAAGGGTCCCACCGGCGCTGACGCTGAAACCCACGTTCGTGCCGGCCAGAACCGTCTGGCTCAAGGGCGGGGTTGCGATGGTCGGCGGGCTGGCGGTTTTGCACTTTCCACTCGACCCGGCCGCAAAGATGGCGGCGACTTCATTCGAGGAAAGGGCGCGATTATACAAAGACACCTCATCCAGTTCGCCGCTAAACTTGTGGTCCCAATAAGACTGCCCGGTGGTGCCGAAGTAAAGCGGCAGCGTGCCGTAATCCTGGGGGAAGGTCACCGTTGCCTGCGCTTCAGGCTGGCCGTTGACATAAAGTTGGATGGAATTGGGACCGCGCACCCCGGCCACATGGTACCAAACCCCGGTGCTTATCCGGGTGATCGAGTTGATTCCCACCGTTATCCCGCCCGCAGACGTGACCAGGAACCTGAATGCGTCCCCGTTGCTCAACCGCGTCTTGCTCAGGGCAAACCCTTCAAAACCGCTGGAGCGCGTGTTCTGTTTGAACACGATGTACTGGTAACCCGCCGGGGATCCGCCCGAGGCGGTCGAGTCCAGCGAGTTGAACATCACCCAGGCTTCAATTGTAAGGTTCGCTGGATGTAGAACCGATGAGTCGGGGATTTGCGCAAAGCCGCTGTTCCCGTCGAAACTGAAGGCTTGCCCGACCAAGCCGACGGCATTGTCCGTAGCACCACCTGCGAGAGCGGCATTGTTGTTTCCAACAATATCGTTGGGAGCGCCGTCACCGGGCCACCAGCCAACCAGGCCGGCGGGCGGCGGAAAGCAACCAGCGGCAGGGGCCCGGAGGGCGAAGAGTGAACTGGCAAAAAGGAACAGCGCTATCAGCCATTGGCGTGAAGTGAGGAGGCGGACGCGATGTCCCGGAATCGTTTTAAGGGTCATATTCTGAACAAGCTTTTGCAACCCCGCACATCCGCTGGGTGGTTCAGCCATCGCCGCGTCAATATCCGTAAGCGGCTCATTTGTCTGAAGACACTCTCTTCTCGGTTGCCAAAAAGCATCGCAGCCTATATCGCAAAACCCTTCCAAAATCAAGTAAAATTGGCCATAAAAGCGCAATTTTGATGTTTGACCCGGTTTAACCCAATTTTTTACCGTACTGCACCGGACGAGCGCCTCCGTAGTCATCCGGAGAAGCTCTCGACCCTCCTCGGTGAAGCGATCAGCCCGGCATTCCAGCGTTTCATTCCCTGGCGCCGGCCTGCTTTGCTTTAGGGAACGATTACAGTTTTAATCTGCAGGCCAATGGCACGAATCCGGAGCGATGCGCCGGGCAAAAGCTTGCCCATCCGACGCTGGATCAGACATCAGCGGACTGAATTCCGAAACTTCCTTTCTTGCGGCGAGTGTGAGTTTGAACTATTTGTTTCGCAGCTTGAAAAAACCAGACCAGCCCGAGATTCCGCGCAAAACGATTTATCGTCTCTCGATTTATTTGCGATGCCTCGCCCGCTTGAAAGACAACGGCATTCGCACTGTGTCCAGCGAAGCGCTGGCCAAGGTGGCGGGGGTAAAATCAACCCAGCTTCGCAAGGACCTGACGTATTTCGGCCAGTTCGGCACGCGCGGCCTCGGCTATGACGTCGAGCAACTGTCCCAGATGATCTCCAGCGAACTGGGCACCAAGGGCCTCCAGCCGGTCGTCCTGGTTGGTGTCGGCAATCTCGGCCTTGCGCTTCTCTCTTATCGCGGATTTCAGAAGGAGGGATTTGAGATTGTTGCCGCCTTCGACATCGACCCCAAGCGTCCGCGCGACAAAAAAATCACCCAGCCAATCCTCGGCATGGACCGGCTGGCCGAGATCATTCGCGCGCGGGGAGTCAAGATGGCGATTTTGACCGTGGCTGCTGCCGCCGCTCAAGAAGTGGCCAATACCCTCATCGCCTGCGGCATTACGGGCATTCTCAATTTTGCGCCCATCGTTCTGCACGTGCCCGAGGAAGTCATGGTCAACAATGTCAACCTCGCCATCGAACTGGAAAATCTAAGCTACTTTATCCAGGAGTGATTCGAATCGGCAGGACGGTGCGAGGTAGGGCGCGCAGTCCCTTGCGCGCCGTCGCATAGAAAAAGATGGTTTCAGGCGTTTGCGGCGCGCAGAGGAATGCGCGTCCCACCCAGTTCCGGCATGAAATTTGGAACTCCCCCGGAGCCTTTAATTCGGTTTCACCTCAGCCGTCGCGTCCGCCTTCACTTCGTCCTTCTTATCGGTGGGAGTCGAAGCGTCCGCTTTGTCCGCCGGTTTTGGCTCTTCCTTCTTTTTCTCTTCGAGCAAATCTTTGTGCTCTTTCAGGAGGGGATCGACGTTGTAGCTGGGGACCAGGTAAGTCCATTTCTCGAAGGCCTGGGCGTCCTTGAGCTTCGTTTCGAGCTGTTTCTGGCGCTCCTTCCAGGCCTTGTCAGCCTTGTCTTTGTCTTCCGGCTTTTCGTCCTTCGCGGGAATGCGCTCTTTGGGGAAGTTCGCAGCTACAGCCACATTGACGGGATAATCATCCCCGGACTTTTTGCCGACCTTCACGGTGTAGGTGAAGTCATCAAAGGTATCGATGGTAACCAGCGTCGGCTTGTCGAGGCCGTTGTCCTCGGGCTTGGCGCTCAAGGAGAGGACGTCATTGAACGAGGGAGAGGAGAATGGGTTTGAGACGCCTGAAGCTTTGGTGCTGTCGAGCTTTTCGTCAGGCTTGGCATCCGCGAATTTCCAATCACCCGATTCCGTATCGCGCACAATTTTCCACGAATTGGTTGCGACCGGAAAGGTCACCGCGACGGCTTTCGGCCGCTCGACGTGGAAAAAGTCTTTCTTCAACCATTCGGACGGTTTCGGGTCCAGGTTGTTCAGGGGATCACTGATCAACAGAGCGTCCTGGCTATTGCCCGAGACCATGACGTAACGGCCATCGGGAAAACCATCGTCGCCATAAGGCGAGGGGGTGGCCGATTGAGGTTTGCGGACGTGTTTCTTGCCCAGCGTGAGTGATTTAAGGGACTTGCCATCCTTGTCCTTCAAGTCAAGCAGCGTGCCGGAATTCGCCTCTGATCCGGGCGGCGTCAGTTCCAGGCGGCCCAATTGAGAAGGGCCTACTTGCTCAACCTGGGCTGCCTTGAGGTCGGCCAGCTTGATGAGGGTTTCGCTAATCTGTGTAAAGTTGGCCGCGTAATCATCCCGCTCGCGGACGCGCCACGCATCGTCCTTTTTCACCAAATTCAAAGTATTGGTGCCGCCCTTGATGGTAATTTGGGCGACATCGTTGATGGGGAACTTGTCCCCGAGAATCTTCTGGCCGGCGCCTTGCTCGCCCGCGCCGGATTCCTGGTTTTGTTTCTTAAGAAGGAGCAAACCCGCTCCTCCGAGCACCACCAAAAGAACGACCAAGATTGCGAATTGTTTCCGATTCATTTTGCCGACGTGCGTTTCCGTTTAAATCCAGCCAGGCAGAGACCCGTGATGGCGACCACCGCAGGCATGCCGAGGATGTTGGTCCATTTGAGCGTGTTCTGCAAAGACTCCTTCTCCCTGGCCAAATTTTTCTTTTCCTCTTTCAACTTCATGTTCGTCTCCGCCGCTTTCTTCTTCAAATTCTCCAGTTCCTTTTGTTGGTCGGGCGAGAGGACGAACCGTTGCTGGTTCGGGTCCTTGGCGCGCTGCAGTTCGTTGATCTTCTCCTGCGTCTCGCGCTTGCTTTCCTCGAATTCCTTGATCTTGCTTTGGAAGGCTTCGTCGGCCCTGGCTTCCATCTTCTGGATGCGCGTGAAAGGATGGCTCACCGTCGCGCGGCTGCGCACGCTGATGAGGTTGCTGTCGCCGCCAAGCTGCTCAACCAGGTTTTGCGCCAGGGTGAGGTTTCCGTTCATCGGCTCCTGCATCATCATCCCCAGGAAATTCTGCTTCCGGATGGTGAACTGATCATAGAGCATGTCGGCATCGCCGAAGAGCACCACGGTATTGTCCGCTTTGGTCTCCTTGAGGCTGTCGCCGGGCTTCTGGTCGTCCGCCGGTTTCTTTTCATCCTTTTTGTCGTCCTTGGGCTTGCCGTCGGGGAAGGCCGTTTTAAACTTGCCCGTCAGCCGCACCGCCAGCGCGTACTCGGTGCCGGAAGGCTTGAAATCATTCATGACGCTCTCGCCGCCCATGCTCGCCATCATGCCATCCACTAATTGCGAATCTTTGGTGGTCTTGAGCAACACGGTTTCCTTCAAGCCGGATACTGGCGTGCCGGTGAACACGCCGCCAAAGGGAATCCAAACGTCCTTGATTTCGCTCGTCGCAATGTCGTCCTTGTTAATGCCGTCGCCGGAGATGGAAAGAAACGCCGGCGCGTCCGTCGGCTGATTGTTGCGGCCCATCAAGCGCATCTTGTAATTCAAGTCCGCCGCGACCTTGGTGTTCTCGAACTGGATGCCCCAGGCCTTAAGCAATTTGTCGAGCGTCGAACCGGCGCCGGGCATCTGGCCCATCATCGGGTTTTCGTTGCGGCTGTCCACGATGCTAGTGGCATCGAGAAAGGCAATGAGCTTGCCGCCGCGCATGATAAACTGGTCAAGGGCGTACTGCGCCGTTTCAGTAATCTCCTTGGGATGAATCACGATCAGCACCTTGATCGCGTCATCGATTTTGTCCGCCGTCATTTCGACCTGCTTGACGTCGTATTGCTGCTTCAATTCGCCGATAATCGACCAGGGTTCCTGGCCGCCGCCCTGGCCCATCCTCGCCATCATTGGATTCATTGGCGAACCGAATACCGGGAGCGGGCTCATGACGCCGACGACCGGTTTCTCGGGATTGGCCACGCTGGCAATGGCGCGGGACAAATCGTATTCGAGCAGACGCTCGCGATCCGGCGCGAAAAACGGAATCGCTTCCTTCGAATCCAACTGGCTGACCGACAGCCCGAGATAAAACTTTTCGCCGGACGGCAGCATCTGCCCTTCGACCCCGTCCAGTCGCGCGGAATCCTCCGCGTCGGAGTCCGGCTTGGGATCATATTGTTCCAGGATGATTTTGCCTTTGGCCGCTTGTTTGTACTCGTCGAGCAAATCCTTCACGTGCTGGGCGTAGGTTTTGAGACCGATGAACTCGCCCGGAATTTCCGCGCTGCTGGAGTAATAAAAGCGGACTTTCACCTTGGAATCCAGCTTGTTCAAAATGGCGCGGGTGCCGGCCGAAAGAGTGTACGCCTTTTCCTTCGTCAGGTCCACGCGCTGCTTGAACGTCCCGGTAAGCGCGTTAAACGCAATCAGGATGATCACCAGGATGGCCACGCCGGCCACCGAATAGACAAATGTTTCGTATGAATTCTTCTTCATCGCACTTTAAAGTTTAACCCGCCCGATGTCCGCGAATGATGACCCCGGTTGTGAAGAGGGCGAAGACCATGATCGACAAAAAGAAAATTAGGTCACGCGAATCCAGAATTCCCTTCTGAAAGCCCTCGAAGTGGGTCATCACGCTGAAGGAAGCCACGGTTTCCACGAACCACTGCCCGAAGCCCAGCGTATGATACAGGAACGTGGTGACCGGCGGGTAACCCACGAGAATCAGCAGGAAACAGATCACCACCGAGATGATAAAGCTGATCACCTGGTTGCGCGTCATCGCCGACGTCATGCTGCTCACCGCCAAATAACTTCCAGCCAGGAGCAAACTCCCGACGTAACTGCCAAATATCACACCGTTGTCCGGACTGCCCAGATAATTCACAGTGCAGGCAATCGGAAACGTCAAAGCCAGCGCAATGGCGAGAAACAGCCAGGAGGCCAAAAATTTTCCCACAATCGCCTGCCAGGGTGTGATTGGCATGGTGAGCAGCAATTCCATGGTCCCTTGACGTCGCTCTTCCGACCAGAGCCGCATGCCCACAGCCGGCACTAGAAACAAGTAAAGCCAGGGATGCCAGAGGAAGAATGAAACAAGGGAGGCTTCGCCCCGCTCGAAGAAGCCGCCCAGCATGAAAGTGAAGAAACCCGTCAGCAGCAAAAAGATCACGATCACCACGTATGCCACCGGCGAGGCGAAGTAGGCGGACAACTCGCGTTTGGCGATCGTCCGGATGTTGGCCCAGGCGTTCATTTCGTTTCCTCCTTTACCGTGTCGGGCATGGTGATGTTTCGGAACACGTCGTCCAATCTTCCTTCTTCAGTATGCAATTCTTCAATCCTCCAGCCTTGTGCCGCGTCGGCGATGCTTTGCGCGAGCGCTCCGCTGGGAGCGGCATTGGGCCCGCCCGTTTTCGGGAAGATCCGCGCCGTAACGCTCGTGGCCTCTTCTTTCAAGACGACCACTTTTTTTACCGTGGAAAGCTGCGAGAGTTTTTGGTTCAAGGCCGAACCGTTGATTCCATTCACGCGCAAAGTGACCGCGCCCGCCCAATCCGATTTTTGCCGCAACTGTTGGGGTGTCCCATTGGCGACAATTTTGCCGCGGTCGATGATGATCGCGCGCGAGCAGACGGCATCGACTTCTTCCAGGATGTGAGTTGAAAAGATAATGGCCTTTTTCTCGCCCATTTTTCGAATCAGCGTGCGGACCTCGTGTTTTTGGTTTGGGTCCAGGCCGTCCGTCGGTTCATCCAGGATCAGGACGTCCGGGTCATGGATGATCGATTGCGCAAAGCAGGTGCGGTGGCGGTAACCCTTGGAGAGAGTATCGACGCTCTGATGCAGCACGGCTTCCAGAAAACACATCTCGACTACGCGATTGACCGCCTTTTGTTTTGCCTCGCCCCGCAAGCCGCGGATTTCCGCCGCAAAGCTCAGGAAGCCATGGACCGTCATGTCCGTGTACGCAGGCGCATTTTCGGGCAGGTAGCCGATCAAGCGTTTGGCCGGGATTGGATTTTCCTCCATGTCAAAACCGCCCACGCTCACCGTCCCGCCCGAAGGCGGAATGAAGCCGGTGATCATGCGCATGGTCGTGGATTTTCCCGCGCCGTTCGGACCGAGAAAACCCAGCACTTCGCCGCGCTCGACGGAGAATGAAATTCCATCGACCGCCCGCTTCGTGCCGAACGTTTTTGCTAAATTCTGAACCGTAATCATTTTACTCTTCGATTAAAAGAAGCCAAGGTGACTGGTGGAAATACCGGTTCCGCCAAAAAAAGTAAACTGATTTTTCACAAGTCATTGTCATTCTCGCAGTTGTCTCGTACAGTGCCGGGAGAGACCGGCTTTTTTTTGACAGTTTGGAATGAAGATGTTCAAAAATATTTCAGCACATTGGCTCTCAATGGGTTCGAAAAACCCTGGCAGCTCCCTCGGGACGGAGCGCAGAGCTCCTGTTCTGCGTGGACGTGGGCAGGAGTTCTGCGCTCCGGAAATTGGACGCTGGAGCCTGTTATTTGCGCTGCTGTTCCTCACTGCCTGCCGGACGCCGCAGCCATTGCCGCCGGTGAATCTTTCCGGTCCCGGCTGGACGGTGCGCCAAGGCCAGGTGCTCTGGCGCGCCAGGACGGATGCTCCCGAGCTGGCGGGCGAACTCGTGGTGGCCACGCGCGCCGATCATTCGAGCTTTGTGCAATTTACCAAGTCGCCGCTTCCGTTTATGGTTGCGCAAACCACGAGCAACTCCTGGCAAATTCACAGTGTGCCGGATGATCGAACCTACAGCGGCCGCGGCAAACCTCCCGCACGTGTAGTCTGGCTGCAACTGCCGCGATGCCTCGCCGGTCTCCCGCCGGCGAAGCCCTGGCACTGGGAAACTTTGGACAACGACCGCTGGCATCTTTACAACCCGCGCACGGGTGAATCTCTCGAGGGCTATTTGTCTCCATGATCCGTAAATCCTGGTTCTGGGTCATCCTGGTGATGGCACTGCTCGTCATCGCCGGCATGATCCGCTTGCGCTTTGATGTAGAGGTCTTGAATCTTTTGCCCGACGATCTGCCGGTCGTCCAGGGGTTGAAACTCTACAAGCAACATTTCACCGATTCGCGCGAATTGATTGTTACTGTCAGCGCGCCGGAAGCCGCGTCCGCGGAAAACGCCGCCCATTCACTCGCGCTGACGTTGCGGGCCGAAACGAACCTGGTTTCATCCGTCCTCTGGGAGCCGGCGTGGATGGAACGCCCGGCCCAGGCGGTCGAGTTGATGGGGTATCTGTGGCTGAACCAGCCGCCGGCGGTGTTCGCGGAACTCACCAATCGCCTGACGGGCACGAACATCGACACGACGCTGGACCTGGCCCGCGAGCAACTCGCGGCCTCGCTCTCGCCGATGGACATCGCCCGCCGGGGCTATGACCCGTACGGCCTGACGAGCCTTCCGGAGAGCGTCACCAGCGCCGGCGCGTCCTTTGGCGAAGGGCAGAATCTTTTCGCCTCACCGGACGGGACGTTTCGCATTCTCTTCGTTCGCGCGAAATCAGAAATTGCCAATTATCGCGAGTGCATCCAATGGCTCAAGGAAGTGAAAGCCGTCATTGCCCGAGCGCGTCAACAAGGCGCAATTCCCGCGGATGCCGCCATTGGCTACACCGGAAGTCCCGCGTTCGAAGCAGAGATCTCCAGCGGCATGGAGCACGACATGACAGGATCGATCGCGATCACTTCGGGCATCATCGCGCTCTTGTTCTGGTTTTTTCACCGGCGCCTGGTGCCGATGCTCTGGCTGCTGTTTTTGCTGGCGGTGATTCTCACTTGCACGCTGGCGTTTGGCGGTTTGCTGTTCGGATCGATCAATGTCGTCAGCCTGGGCTTCGCCGCCATTCTGCTCGGGCTGGCGGTGGACTATGGCGTCGTGCATTACCAGGAAGCACTGGCGTCGCCCAACGCCATCATTCCCGAAATCCGGCGCGCCATTGGCCCCAGTATTTTTTGGGCGGCGGTGACCACGATCAGCGCGTTTCTTGTTCTTCATTTCGGTGGTTTGCCCGGTCTGGCGCAGTTGGGCTCGCTGGTTGCGCTGGGAGTGATGTTGTCGGCGCTGGTGATGCTCTTCGCGTTTCTGCCGCCGCTCTTTCGCGATCGCATCCGGAAGCGTCGGGAACAAATCTCCGCGGGTACGTATGTTCAGCCCGGCAGGGGTGAAGCGAAGCCGGACATTTCCTCAGACTCCCCGGCATCCTCGCAGGGATCGAACCCATCTGCGTTGAAGGTGAATTGGGTATTTGCCTGGACCGCATTGCTCCTTATCGCATCGGTCGGGGTGCTCGCCTTCCTTGGACGACCGCAGATGGACCATTCAGCGAATGCGCTCCGTCCGCGGAACAGTCCAGCTTACGCAGGTCTTGATGAAATCAAAGCCCGCCTGGCTCAAAATCGCGAGCCCCTCTGGCTGATCACCCGCGCGGGCACTGAATCCGAGGTTGCCCAACGCCTCGAAGCGGCTCAGCCGCTGCTGGAGCAAGCCGTCAGCAACCAGCTGATCAGCAGTTATACGCTGCCGACACCTTTGTGGCCGCGACCGGATTATCAGGCCGCCAATCGCGGAACGGCGGGCCTTTTGGTTGCGCAACGCGAAACTCTCCGCGCCGCCGCCCAAGCGCATGGCTTCAGCAGCAACTCGCTCGTGATGACCGATGCCATGCTCGACACCTGGCAAAGCGCCCTGTCGCAACCCGGTGTTTTTTGGCCCACGAACGAAATGAGCCGCTGGGTACTGGGAAAGGTCGCCGCCCATCCGCCGGGCGAATTCATCGCTGTGGGTTACATTTTTCCAACCACTAATTTCCCGGTCACCATCACGACCTTCGCCAGCCTGTCCAACGAACTGGCCAGCCACGATTTTATCCTGTCCGGATGGGAATTGCTCGGGTCCGCCATTTTTCAGCGAGTGCAACAAAATCTTTGGAAGGTTGTTTTGCCCATGGTGTTGCTGGTGCTGCTGTCTTTGCGGCTGGCGTTTCGACGGCCGTTGGAAATCCTGCTGAGTCTGGCAGTGCTCGGGCTGAGCGGGCTGTGCCTCCTGGCGGTAATGAGGCTGTCCGGCTGGTCTTGGAACTTGCTTAACTTGATGGCGCTGCCGCTCATGCTCGGTTCGGGCGTCGATTACAGCATCTTTATGCAACTGGCGTTGCGCCGGCAGGGCGGCGACATGGCGGCGGCGCATCGAGCCGTGGGCCGCGCCCTGTTGCTGTGCGGCGGCACTGCCATTGCTGGATTCGGGTCACTGGCTTTATCCACCAACGCCGGCATGGCGAGTCTCGGACAAGTTTGCGCCATCGGTATTGCCGGCAACATGCTCATCTCGGTTTATCTGCTGCCGCTTTGGTGGCGCGCCGGCGCCAGGCGCTTGGCCCGGCATTCCGCGCGGCCGGGTGACCAACCGCATAGCGCGGGCATCACCGCGCCTTCAACGCTCTATCGCTCCGGCTTGTGGCGTTTGGGACAAGGTTTGGCGCGCGGTTTGACTCCCAAAACCTGCGCCCGCATCTGCCGCGGCCTGGGCCGCGCTTATTGGAGGCTCGCGCCGCATCGACGTGAAATCGTGATTCAAAATCTCCTGCCGGCGGTGAACGGGGACCGGAGCGCGGCCGAAAAGAAGAGCCGCGAGCTCATTGAAAATTTTGCCATCAAGCTCGCCGACCTTTGGCGCTACGAAAGTGGTTTGCCCATTGAAGATCGTTTCGGTGAACTGACTGGCTGGGAACATTTTCTCGCCGCGCGGACAGAAAAGCGCGGCATCCTGTTGGTGACTCCGCATTTGGGGAATTGGGAATTCGGCGGTCCGCTGCTGACGCGGCGTGGGTTCAGTCTGCAAGTGATCACGCTGGCCGAGCCGGGTCAGGGTTTCACTGAGCTTCGCCAGGCGGCGCGCGCGCGGTGGGACATTGACACGCTGGTCATCGGCGAAGATCCGTTCGCTTTCGTCGAAGTCATCCGCCGCCTGGAAGCCGGCGCGACGGTTGCGCTGCTGGTGGATCGCCCGCCGGCCAGGAGCACGGTTACGGTCGAGTTGTTTGGGCGTCCGTTTACCGCCTCGATTGCCGCCGCGGAACTGGCGCGCGCGTCCGGCTGCATCTTGCTGCCGGTTTATCTCCCTTACGAGGGCGGCGGTTATGCCGCCCACATCCTGCCGCCAATCGCTTACGACCGTGCCACGCTGCGCAAGCGCGAAGCCCGCCAGCAACTGACCCAGGAAGTCATTCGCGCCTTCGAGGAACCGATTCGCAAGCATCTGGACCAGTGGTACCATTTCGTGCCGATCTGGCCCGACCACAGATAATGGAAGCGTTCGGTGTGAGACAGAGACAGAATCATGGCCGGACAGAATTGTGAGAAAGAGATCTTTCTGATCGTTAATACCAACAAGGCGCTGGAGCCAACGCGGAGAACGCGTTATTATTTGCCAATGAGCGATGGATTGTTTGACGCTGTCGGGCCGCGTGGCTCAGCTTATTAGGCCAAGCCCAAGTGCGAATATGAGTCAACTCTTTCGACTTCCCAATTCGGCCAGGCGAGATCCTTCAATTGATATATGGCTGCGACAGCACACGGGCGAATTGGGCGAAATTGCGAAGTATTGGTTTGAGGCCATGCGTCAGTGTGGGGACGACGTACGAGAGTGCTTGCACGATGGTCATCCGACGGCATGCGTCGCTGACGCGGCATTTGGATACGTCAATGCCTTTAAGGCTCACGTGAATGTCGGATTCTTTCGAGGCGCTGAGATTACCGACCCGAAAGGTATTTTGGAAGGTAGCGGCAAGTTTATGCGCCATGTGAAGCTTGGTCCCGGACGTAATTGCGATGCCGCGGCTCTCTCAAGGTTGGTCAGTGTTGCATACTCCGATATGAAGACCCGCGTGGAGGCGGAGTCGCGAAGCACAAGCTCCAGCCATTTGAACGGAAAAAAGGCCTGACACTTCGCTGCACGTATTCGGGCTTTTCAGCATTGCGGGCACAGACTCTTCCGGTTTAGTTTGCAGGAGAATGATTTGGTCCGCATCGCAGCATTTATCTGGGCTCGCTTTTCTGCTTAAAAAACCGCTCAAGTCATTTATACGGCCGGCGGTGGGAATTCAAGCCTTGGCGTTGCTCTTTTGCCTTTGTGCATCGGCGGGACTTTTTTCTCCGTGCGCTTCCGCCCAATCCACGGACGACGCCCTCCTCACCGGCTGGCTCAATGCGCAAACGAATATCCAGACCTGGGAAGCGGATTTCGTGCAGACGCGCACCCTGAAGTCATTAACCCAACCGCTCACGGCGACAGGGCACGTTTGGTTTGCCGCGCCGAACCGGTTCCGTTGGGAGATCACCAAGCCTTCCCATACCATCGCCGTGCGTCAGGCGACGCAGATGCTGGTCCTGTATCCGAAGTTGAAGTACGGCGAACGCTACGCGCTCGACAGTGACAAAGCCAAGGACTGGAAAGACACCCTGGCACTGCTCGACGCCGGCTTCCCCCGCAGCCGGGAACAGGTCGAATCGCGCTTCCGGATCTTGTCGCAATCCACCACTAACGGCCTGCACGAAATCACGCTCCAACCCAAAGCCGAAGCCGCCCGCCGCATCATGCCGCAAATCAAGATCGGGTTCGATGCCGCCAACTTCTCGCTTCGTTCCACCGAACTTCAGTTTGCCGACGGTTCGACGATGCAAAATGTCTTCACCAATGCGATATTGAATCCGAGGATTGAAGAATCGGTGTTCAACCCGGAGATCGGGCTGGATTGGAAGATGACCGAACCGTTTAAGGGCAAGTGATCCATTCATGACCATTCACGACATTGCAGCCCTCGCTCTGGCTTCGCTTCCGCATGGGCCGGAATTCCGGTTCCTGGACCGGTTGGTCAGCCTGGAACCCGGCCTCTCGGCCATCGGTGAATACACGGTGCGCGGTGACGAACCTTTTTTGCGCGGTCATTTCCCCGGCGAACCGCTCTTTCCGGGTGTGTTGCTGGTGGAAGCCGCCGCCCAACTCGCCGGCGTGATTGCCCAAAGCGATCCACAAATTCCGCCCATGCCCGGACTCAAACTGACGGCCTTGCGCTCAGTGAAGATTATGGGAACGGCCAGACCTGGCGAGGTCATCCGGCTTGAGGCGGTCATTGCCGGGCGCCTTGGCAATCTCATCCAGGCTCGCGCCTCGGCAACCGTTGCGACCCTTCCCGTCCTTCGCGCGGAACTAACGCTGAGTGGAACGACCGCCGCCGAGTGAGCCAAACGGACCTTCCGCCCGGGTTAAAGGCGCGGAAACACCAGAAAAGCTCCAAGCCTCAAGATGAAGATGGAAATCACTTGGTGTTTGGCTATTGGTGTTTTTCTGGAGCTTGGAGCTTGGAGCTTGGAGCTTGTTTTCCAAACGTTTCTTGTCGCTCCGCCAGGTATTTTTTTCTCCACTCCGCGCGGGAAATTTTCCCCCGTCCATTCGCTTCCAGAGAATTCACGAACAACCATTCGCGGGGGACCTGCCAGGCGGGGAGCTTTTCCAACAAAAAATGTTTCAGCGATTCGCTGCTGACCGTTGATCGGGTGGCGATGTAGGCGACGATGATTTCCGTTCGTTCCTTGTCCGTGCTCGGCGACCCAAAAACCAGGCATTCACGGACTCCGGGATGCAACGACAATACGCGCTCGATGGTTTCCGGCGCAATTTTGCGTCCGGCCACGTGAATTAAATCTCCCGCGCGTCCACGCAGGTAGACCGAGCCGTCGATCAGATCCGCCACATCGCTGGTGTGAAAGCAACCGCCGGCAAGGTTGGGCGTCGGTCTCGGCCAATAGGTTTGTCCGACCGCCCGGCTGCGCACTTGCAGGCAACCGTCCGGCCCGATCGACAATTTGACGTTGCGCATCGGCCTGCCGGCGCAGGCTGCATCGGTGCGGGGTGTTGCTGAAGAATCGTACGCAATGCCGCCGCATTCGCTGGACCCGTAAAAGTTGTGCAATTTAAGGCCGTGCGCCGCGAAGACGGGTTCTTCCAGCGCCAGGGACAAAGGAGCACCGGCAGAGATCGCCAGGCGCACGTTGTGGGGGATCGCGCGTGCCTCATGCCAAGTGCGCCAAAGCGCCGGCACTGCCGCCAGCGTCACTGCTTCGAAAGCCGCGGCCGCCAGACGGACGGCTTCCGGCAGCGGAGCGTCCACCAGCACGAGCGGAATCCCATGCAGCAACAACGGCAGAATCAAGTTGGAGAAACCGTACGAATGCGCGAATGAAATTACTCCCAGGTTCGGCCACTCCGGGCGGAGTCCCATTGTCTGGACGATGTTCTCCGCGTCCGCGGCCAGTTGGTCGCCGGTGAACGCGACGACGCGGGCGGCGGAAGTGGTGGCGGAAGTGATTTTAAGGTGCGCGCAACCGGAAGGCAGCCGTTCAAATTGGGGCGGAGTCTGACCCGGTTCCATCGGACAGGCAACTTGTCCACACCGCCACGCGCGCAGAAGCGTCAGGACGAAGTCCCGTCCCTGGGGAAAAGCAAACCGTCCCGTCGGCGTCCCTGCCTCTGCCCTGGCCGCCAGTTGGGCGAACGTGCAGCGGTCACCGTGAGCGGGATCATAAATGGCAATCTCGTCGCGATGTTCGTGTGCGATTTGACGCCAGCGTTCGTAAAGCGTTGTCACTTCTGTGATACCCGGTTACTTTAGCGCAAACGAATTGCATGGCGAATCCAAAATCGAATGCCGAGCCGGAACTCTGCGCTTCCTCCATCCCGTTGCCTGACTTTCTTTCACCGTGGTTCTTTTCAGCCTCATTCGGGTTCCTCATTTTTTTATTGTGCGGCTGCGCCTCGTCCCATGAAACCGCGGCTTCTAATCGCCGGCCATTCGATTTCCAGCACGACACCTTTGCTTTCGCCAACGACCTGGTCTGGGAATATCATTACGACGCGCACGGTAAATGGGTCAGCAATCCCCGGGAACCCAAGCCTGACTACACCCATCATTGCTTTGTTGTGGCCCGCTCCGCCAAGCAGTTCTTCGAGCACGCGCGGTTTGATCCGGCCCAACCCGTTGCTGACAGCACCACCTACCGACGCCTGATTCATCGCGTTTTGGCCAGCCGCGCCAGCACCGAACTCCCCGAGGATAAGAAAATAATTATTCCCGGCTACGCTGATTTGCGCGCGTTCAGCCAGGCGCAGGAAAAACTTCTCAAAGCCGAGTGCGGCAGCGCCTGGCAGAGTTATTTTCAGCGCGGCCATTGGCGAATCATCATGCCGTTCAGCCGCCATCACCAGGAGAAGATGGCCAACCGGCTCGCCGGAGAGATCCGCGCCAACCGCCCGCCGGTCGTCCACGTCATCTGTTTCCCCGGGCTTGCCATCAATCACGCGATCCTGCTCTTCGGGGTTGATGAGACCGCCGCCGAAATCAAATTCACGGTGTACGACCCAAACAATCCTGCCAAGCCGGTCTCTTTGATCTATCACCGCGATACCCGCGCGTTTGAATTCCCCGCCAACGATTATTTCTACGGCGGCCGGGTGAACATTTACGAAGTCTATCGCGGGCTGTTATATTGACTTCTTTCGATGGCACCCAGTCCGGAACTCCCGGGGTTTCCTGAAGAATGTCGTCCGTAGGTGGCATTGACAAATTTCCGCGCTAATCAACAAACACAAGCTCATTGGTGAGCAGCAGTACCTGTGCGTAGCGCTGCCAAGCGTCGAGGGATGGGCGCATCGCCCGGGCCGAATCCGCGAAATCATTCGAGGCGTTCCATTCCATCCGCTCGCCGGGGACGGTCGTGCCGTCGGCGAGAAATCGGATCACCGGCGACCAACTGAAGGAATCGTAGCCCTCGTTCTCGCGGCAGTCGGTGACGAAGTCGATTTGATCCCCTCGCTTGACTTGCACGCGATCGATGACGGTTTCTTCCTTGCTGTTGTGAACCAGCCATTGATGCAATTCGCCCAGTTGGCTTGAAACGATGCGACCGCGCACTCCATCGCCCTCGGGCGCGGGGTGGGCGAGGGTGCCGGTGATGGAAATGGTTCCGTCTCGCGGCGCAATCCAGCGGCGGATGGCGGCATGCTTTTGATCGTTGCCCGGATGTCCGCCAGCGCTATTGACGATGACCCAACCCAGTTTCGGATCCGGCAATTCTGGTCCGCCCTGAAAGTCGTTTCCCGCGGCATTGAAATACGGTAGCTTGTGAAAGGATTTTACGCGGTTCGCTTTTTCGTCGAATGAGCCATAGCCGAAAACCCAATTAGTGGCGGCGCCCAGTGCAGCCGGGGGCGGGGCGGCATGAGTAAATTCGCGCGCGAGGTTCATTTCCTCGGGCGTGGGCTCGCGTTGGAAGGCGAGTTGGTAAAGCAAACGGAGCCGTTGCTCATCGCTGGGAGCCGCCTTGAATTCCGGCCGGTCGATGAGGTTGCGCGCCTGCTCGATGACAAACGGGCTGTTCATGAGGAACAAGGCTTGTTGCGGGACCGTCGTGTAAAAGCGGCGCGGGCTGGTGTTGTCGGGGCTCGCCAAATCAAAAGCGCGAAACAACGCAGGCAGGTTCTGGCGATCGATGTAACCATAAACACTGCGGCGCGTGGAGAACGGCTCGGCGATGATATCGACGGCATGGCCGCCTTCGGTTAAATCCAGTTTACCGGCGACGGCGAGCAGCGTGTCGCGCATGGGTTCGAATTCGAGCCGCTGCCGGTTCATGCGCCAGAGCAACTGGTTGCCCGGATCGATCCGCGCGCCGGCGGCATTGTCGGCGCTGCCTTGCTGCCACGCGCTCGAAAGCAGCATCCAGCGATGCAGCTTCTTGATCGACCAGCCTTCGTCCATGAAACGCGCCGCCAAATAATCGAGCAGTTCCGGATGCGTGGGCGGATCGGAGCGCAGGCCGAAATCGCTGGGCGTGTTCACGAGCGGCGCGCCAAAATGATGAAGCCAAACGCGGTTGACGAGCACGCGCGCGGTCAGCGGATTGTCGCGGCTGGCGATGTCTTGCGCCAGTTCGAGGCGGCCACTGCCTTTCTGAAAGGGCTTGCGGCCGGGGCCGGCGAGAATTTCGAGAAACTGCCGCGGAACTTCAGGGCCGTGATTATCGGGGCTGCCGCGAACGAACACGTGGGCATTATTTGGCTGGGGCTTGTCCACCAGCGCCGTGGCGCGGGGCGGCGCCCCGGGGTGAGTCGCGTCGAGCTCATCAATCTTGCGTTTTAATTCGCGCAACTTCTGGCTCGTGGGCACGTCGAACAAACGATCGAATTCGTGGCGCGGCGGGTTGGCGGGTGAATCGCTGGCGTAAAGCACCTGCCGAATGGCTTCGGCATCGGACTCGGGGAGCGTTGAAGGCGCCGGGGAATTGGTGGCGGCGAGCAGGCTCTGCCAACGCTTGTCGATTTCGCCGAAAAGTTTGCCGTATCGTGCGGCGAGTTCCTTCAAGTCAACCGGAGGATCGTTGGTGAAAACTGTGGCGACCAATGAGTTGACCCGGAGGGGGCCATCTTTTTTGTCGCGGAACTTGAGCGCCAGTTCCCGGGCGCTGGCGCTGGCGGCAAAGTTGGTTTCGGGCAGGGCTGCGAAAGCAAACCAGGGAACGAAAATCGAATTCGAATTCTTGCTCCAGCCATCCAAACTGGACATCCACCGGCGGACGACGCCCGAATCAAGTTTCTGTTTGCGCGCGAAGGGATCGATCTTGGAATCGTCTTTGAGTTTCTGCGCTTCGCAGGCCGCCAATAAATAATCGCCCGCCCTTTGGCGCAATTCCTCGGCGGTTTCCTCCTCTTTCTTTGCCCGGAAAGCGCGGCGTTCCTCCACGCGCTTCGCGTGCTCCGCTTCATACTCCGCGAGGGCCTTGGCCTCCGGCTTGGTTCCGAGCAGCGGTTCTTCTTCAGGTTCCATCGAGCTGGCGAAGACGCCATACAGGGAATAGTAATCCTTCGTGGGGATGGGATCGTACTTGTGGTCGTGGCAGCGGGCGCAGGCGACGGTCAGGCCCATCATTCCGCGCGAGACGACGTCGATTCGGTCGTCGATGATGTCGTGGATGTTATTCACGAACCTGCGGCCGAGGGTCAGGTAGCCGAGCGCGGCCAATGGTCGCTTGTCCTCGCCGAGCGGCATGAGGTCCGCGGCGATCTGTTGCTCGACGAATTGATCGTACGGCAGATCCTCGTTAAAGGCGCGGATGACATAGTCGCGGTAGGTGTATGAATATGGATAATGCCGGTCCTCTTCGAAAACATATCCTTTGGTGTCCGCATAACGCGCCACATCGAGCCAATGCCGGCCCCAACGCTCGCCGTATTGCGGGGACGCCAGGAGCTGATCGACGACGTGCGCGAAAGCATCCGGGGATTTGTCGGCCAGAAAAGCACTGACGTCCTCCGGCTTTGGCGGCAACCCAATCAGGTCGAAATAGGCGCGCCGGATGAGCGTCCGTTTGTCCGCTTGCGGGGATGGCGTCAGCCCTTTGGCCTCCAGGCGCGCCAGGATGAAACTATCCACCGGCGTTTGCGTCCATCGCTTGTTCCGAACGGCAGGAATGGCCGGTTGCCGGACCGGTTGAAATGCCCAGTGAGCGCGGGCCTTTTCCCGAATGCTTTCCGCTCTCGTCATGCCCCCAGCCTGGCTGGTGCGCGGATCGGGAGCGCCCATCTTTACCCAGGCTTCAAGATCGGCGATTTGTTCGGGCGAAAGCTTCTTGCCCTTCGGCGGCATCTGCAAGTTGTCGTCCGTGTAACGGATGGCTTTGATCAAGAGGCTTTCATCCGGATGGCCGGGTTGGATCGCCGGGCCGGTGTCACCGCCCTTGAGCAAGCTGTCGCGGGTATCGAGCAACAAACCGCCTTTGACCTTCTCACTGGTCTGGCTGTGGCATTGATAGCACTTATCAGCAAGGACCGGCCGAATTTTTGTTTCAAAGAATTCAAGGCTGCCGGCATCCTCGGCTGCGCGCGCGTTTGCCGCCGCCAGGCTGATGGAAAGCGCCGCGCAAAAAAACTGCCCGTACTGGCGCAGTAGAATTGCCAATTTTGTTCTCAGGTCCGGGCGCACGATTCGGTGGATTTAGAATAGAATCCTCAGAAATGACGCGCAATGGGGATTATTTGTTCATTTGGTCAACCGGCGGGCCAGGCAATTCGTCTCGGCGCGGCATATTTTATTTTTCGAGGCCGGACTAACCCGGACCAAGCCGGACTAACCCGAATTTGGTTTAATTTTGGTTTAATTTGGTTGAATCGGTCCCTGGCACCCGTTCCCATCGGAAATTCGCAAGGCGCCGATGGCGGATGCGGTCCCAAGCGGAGTGCGCCCGGGAACAGGCGCACTCCGGTACAGGCAATTTCCACCCAGGAGTGAGGGTTTACCCCTGGCGCTCGCTCTCCTTGTTCTCTCTTCATAAATGCAGAAGGTATTTCGTACTTCCGCCACACCAGTCATCCTTACCGCGCGGACGTGGGATTGTCAACAGTTTTATTACGATATATTCAGCTTTGGGTGTGATTAAAAATGGGTGAGACGAGGGTGCAGAAATTAGTCCAGCGGGTCGGAAAATCAGGCTTGGGTGGTTCCCTGTTCGGTTGGATCTGCTCACGGACCATGAACGGTTCTATGATACACGCGTCATTAATGAATGCGCCTGAGGCTCGCGGCGGCGCGCACAGGAGTGCCCGCCCTACCACCGTGTCGGTAGGGCGGGCAGTCCTGTGCACGCCGTCCCCCGAAACGATTCAGGGCGTTCCGAATAGGTATAGTTGATCTTCAATGAACTACAAAACAGTTCATGGAAAGCACAGGCGACCGCCTGTCTCGCGCTGCGCTCTCGCACCTCCCATTTTTAGTCACACGCGCTACGGGTTGTCTCCTTTCCGGCCCGCTCGACTTTCGGGAACCTTGCGCTATGTTGATTTCTGACGCCTGCGGCGTTGCCGCCGGAGGAAGATGCAACGTTACAAACATACTTGCGATTTATGACTAAAACACATTTGAACGGCCCACCCACGCCGGAGGAGTTCCAGCGGCAGCTCGCGGAATTCATGCGGCAGCATTTGCAGAACTCGAATGCGGGCCCTGGCGCCTCAGCCAAACCGGATTTCGGCGTATCGGCGGAGTCGCCCGAAGCGGATTCCAAACCGGAATTCAAGTTCGATTACAAACCGCGCGATGTGAAAGCTTACCTCGACCGGTTCGTGATTCAGCAGGACGAGGCGAAGAAGGTGCTGAGCGTCGCCCTATGCGATCATTATCATCAGGTGCGCCTGGCGTTCGAAGGAAAGGAAACGCCGAATTATGCCAAGCAGAACATCATCCTGATTGGGCCGACCGGTGTGGGAAAGACCTATCTGATTCGCAGCATCGCCGAGTTGATCGGGGTGCCGTTTGTGAAGGGAGATGCCACCAAGTTTTCTGAGACGGGCTATGTCGGCGGCGACGTGGAGGATTTGGTGCGGGAATTGTACCGGCGGGCGGATGGAGACGTGGCGCGGGCGCAGTATGGGATCATCTACATTGACGAAATCGACAAGATTGCCGCGGCCAGCAACGCCAGTGGACGCGACGTGAGCGGGCGCGGGGTGCAGACGAATCTGTTGAAGCTGATGGAAGAGACGGAAGTGCCGGCGCGTTCGCCGCAGGACATCGCCGGCCAAATCCAGGCGATGATGGATTTGACCCAACGCGGGAAAAAGGGCGCGGGAACGATCAACACGCGGCACATTCTGTTCATTGTGAGCGGCGCTTTTGACGGCCTTGAGAAGCTGGTGCAACGCCGCTTGCACGAAGCGACCATCGGATTCGCTTCCCGCGATGCGGATGCCGGGCAAAAGCAGGCTTTGTTGCAGGCGGAGACGAAGGATTTCATTGATTTCGGGTTCGAACCGGAGTTCATCGGGCGGTTGCCGGTGCGCGTTGTTTGCCAGCCGCTGTCGGTGGACGATCTGTTCGCGATCTTGAAGACTTCGGAAGGCAGCATCATCCGGCAGTATGAGCAATCGTTCGCGGCGTACGGGATCGAGGTGCTGTTTCAGGACGATGGTTTGCGGCGCATCGCGGAACTGGCCGGCGAAGAACAGACCGGCGCGCGCGGGCTGATGACCATTTGCGAGCGGGTGTTCCGCGACCTCAAGTTCGAACTGCCTTCCACCCAGGTGAAACGGTTTGTGGTGACGCGCGAGTTGGTGGACAATCCGCCCGCCGAGTTGAAAAAGCTGCTGGTGGAACATCAGCAGGAGGAACGAAAGGTGGCGCGGCAAATCGTCCATGAATTTGCGCAACGCTTCCAGGAGAATCACGGCATGCGCATCCAGTTCACGGACCCGGCGGCGGATTTGCTGGTGACCCAGGCGCTGGAACACGGGCAATCCATCCGCGATTTCTGCGCGAGCCGTTTCAAGGATTATCAGTTCGGCTTGAAACTCATTTCACAAAACACCGGCCGCGAGGAATTTGTCATCAACGTGGATGCGGTGGACGCGCCGGACAAGGTGCTGAGTGATTGGGTGGTGGCGAGTTATCGGAAGGCGGAATAAAACACCAAATTCCAAACGCCAAGTTCCAGAAAAACACCAGTGGGAAAACTCCAATTACCGGGAGTGAGCCGTGACTCAACGCGGGGCGGGAATTTCCTCTGCTTTTCTAATTGCTAAAACAACGTTGGTTGCGGTTGCAATCCGGCGAGCGGCAGCGTAGGGCAGGGGACATCCTGAGCGGTCAATTCCACGGTGACGTGGTGGGCGCCGATTTTTTGGAGGCGCTGGCACATCACATCGCGCGCGAGTTGGGGCAGGTTGCATTCGCGGCTCAGGTGGCCGAGGTAGAGGTGGCGCAATTCGGCGGACATGATTTCCTGGGCGGCGTCGGCGGCGTCGGCATTCGATAAGTGGCCGTGTCGTCCGGCGATGCGCTGTTTGAGGCTCCAAGGGCGGCTGGATTCCTGGAGCATTTTCAGGTCGTGATTGCTTTCCAGGACCAGGACGTTGGCGGTGCGGACGCGTTGCAAAGCCAGCTTGGTAGCGTGGCCGAGATCCGTCAAAAATCCAATCTGGCCCTGGGGCGTCCTCAAGAGAAAACCCACCGGATCAGAGGCGTCATGCGGGATGCTGAAGGTATCGACGATGACGTCCCCGACTTCAAAGCTCGCGCCGGTGGCAAAGATGCGGCAATCAAACCGGGTTTCGAGTTGCCATTCGATTTGTTCCTTCGTATCCCGGTTGCAATAGATCGGCACGTTCAGCTTCGAGCAAAGCGTGGCAAGGCCGCTGATGTGGTCGGAGTGTTCGTGGGTGACCAGGACGCCGGAAAGCCCTTCCGGAGCGCGGCCAATGGTGGCGAGGCGCTGGCGGATTTGGCGCAGACTGAACCCGGCATCGATGAGGAGGCGCGCCTCATTGGTTTCGAGGTAAGCGCAGTTCCCGCTGGAGCCGCTGCCGAGGATGGTTAACTGGACCGGCACGCGTTTACCGTAGGGGCGGATTCACAGTGGGGCAATAGGAAAAAACCCGGGAACTCAATGACCAATCAATATTCCGTGGCCAAACCTCAACCCGAAAGCTTTCGGCCTTGAATATTGAATTTTAAGCATTCTTTGGTCATTGGGGCATTATTTCATCGGGTTCGCTTTTAAGGGATCGGAGGGCCTTGGCCAAGCCAGCGGGCTTGGAGGAACATCTGGATATGCCCGGGTTGTGAGCAAAAATCAGACCAATTCTTTGCTTGAGCTATTTAATCCATCATCTAAGATTAGGGGGCATGGCTCAAGGCTTACAATTAGCGCAGCGCCTGACGCAATCGTTGGTGCTGTCGCCTCAGATGCAGCAATCCCTGGCGTTGCTGCAAGCGCCGACTTTGGAACTCAAGGCGCTGGTGGAACAGGAAATGCAACAAAACCCGGTGTTGGAGGAAGCTGCGGCACCGGAGGCGGACCAGGAACAGTCCGAGCGGTCCAAGGGGGAGGACGACGAACCCACGGAAGCTCCGGACCCTGCCGAACCCCCGGCGGATGTGACCTTCGACCCCGCCACGGAAAAGCCCAACGGCGAGCCGGCGGACGATTTTCTGGCGGAATTCGAGCGGTTGGCCCAGCTTGACCAGGAATGGCGCGACCATTTCGCCCAGACCAACATCCCCATGCGGCAATCCGCCGAGGAGGAGGAAAAGCGCCAGTTCATGTTCGATTCGCTGGTCGCGCCGACTTCATTGCAGGAGATTTTGCTCGAACAAGTGCGCGAGTCCGCCCTCACGGAGGAACAGCGGCCCATCGCTGAGATGTTGATCGGCAACATCGACGACCACGGCTATCTCAAGGCGAACATCGACGAACTGGCCTTTTCGACGAACATCCCGGCGGAAAAAATCCAGGCGGTCCTCCAGGTAATCCAGTCTTTCGATCCGCCTGGCGTGGGTGCGCGTGACCTGCAGGAATGCCTGTTGCGGCAACTGGAACGCGCCGGTGAGCAGGAATCCATCGAATACCGCATTATCAAGGATTACATGGAAGCGCTGGGCAAACGGCGCATCCCGGAAATTGCCCGCGGATTGGACCTGAGCGTGGACGAGGTCCAGGACGCCATCGGCCGGATCAGCCGGTTGGAGCCGCGCCCGGGCCGGGCTTTCGTGGCGGACAACAACCAATACATCCTGCCCGAGGTCTTCGTGCAGAGGGTTGGCGATGATTTCGCGGTCACAACCAACAACGAGCAGATCCCCCACCTGCGCATCAGCAATACCTACAAGGACTTGATGGCGCAATCGGGCAATTCCGCCGAGGTGCTCAATTACATTCGTGAGAAGATCCGCGCCGGGAAGTTCCTGATCAAGAGTTTGCACCAGCGGCAGCAGACGATTTTGAGCATCGGCCAGGAGATTGTGAAGCGGCAGCGCGAGTTCATGGAAAAAGGCGTCGCGTTCCTGAAGCCGTTGACCATGGTGCAGGTGGCGGAAGTGGTGGGCGTGCATGAAACGACGGTCAGCCGGGCGGTTTCCGGCAAGTACATGCAAACGCCGCAGGGCATCTTTGAAATGAAGTATTTCTTCACGGCTGGCATACAAACTGCGACCGGTGAAGGCATGTCAAATACCAGTGTAAAAGACATGATCGCCGACATGTTCCGCAAGGAAGACCCCACCAAACCGCTGTCCGACCAGGAAATCGTCAAAATGCTCCAGGAAAAGGGCATCGTCATCGCGCGGCGAACAGTGGCCAAGTACCGCAGCGAACTGAACATTTTGCCGTCGAATTTGCGGAAGGTGTATTGAGCTGCGGGCAATGTTGGTGTGAGCCGCGGCACGCAGGCATTGAGCCCCGGCTTCATGTCGATGGGGCTGTCGCAACATCGAAAGCATTTTAAAGTTTAGGAAAACATCCTGTCTGCGTGCGCTCTTTCCGCCTAATGGCCGGACTCCATACCAAAAGAAACACTCGCGCTATAGGGCTGCTTGCAAACCCTGCATTTCAAATCGTCCGCGGATTTCCGAAAGTGGCTTGAGAAAAACCATGCCACGTCCGACGGAATCTGGCTGCGGATTTTCAAAAAGGGTTCGAACGAGAAATCCGTGACCTATGCCGAGGCGCTGGACCAGGCGCTTTGCTTCGGGTGGATTGACGGCCTGAGAAGACCCGGTGATGAATTGTCCTTTCTCCAGAGATTTACCCCGAGACGTCCCAAGAGCGGGTGGTCAAAGATTAATACCCAGCATGCCGAACGCCTCATCAAGGCCGGGTTGGTGGCTCCGTCCGGATTAAAAGCGATCGAGGCGGCCAAGGCGGATGGGCGATGGGAAGCAGCTTATAGTTCGCCGCGGGATGCCCAACCGCCGGAGGACTTTCTGAAGGAGTTGGATAAGAATAAGAAGGCGAAAGCGTTTTTCGAGTCGTTGAATCGGGGCAATGTGTATGCAATTGTCTATCGCTTGCAAACGGCCAAGAAACCGGAGACCCGCGACAGGCGAATGAAGCTGATTTTGGAGATGATGAAAGAAGGCAAGCGATTGCACCCCTAGCCCGCGCGGAAAACAAGAAGACTTTCCATGCCTGACGATCCACACAACCTGCTTTACCGGGCCCTTGAATCGGATGATATATCCTCTGTCGAGGCGGTAGTTCGCGAGCACCCGAAACTTCTGAATCCCGCCAATGCCCGCCCTCCAGTCACCGCCGCGCACAGTGTCGCGATGGCGGAGCGCCTGCTGTCACTTGGCGCGGAAGTGGAAGCCGTCGGCAAGTGGTGGGCCAGCGGTTTTGGCACGCGCAAAGTCGAACCCGCCGTCGCAGAATTTCTGGTGGGCAGTGGCGCCAGCCTCACCGTACATGCTGCCGCTGGCCTTGGGCTGGTGGACCGGTTGGTGGAAATGCTGGACGCTGATCTGTCTTTAATCGACGCGAAAGGCGGCGATGGTTGCACGCCGCTGCATTTCTCGCGCGATTCTGCCACGGCTGGCCTGCTTCTGGCGCGCGGCGCCCGAGTGGACGCCCGCGACGAAGACCACGAATCGACGCCTGCGCAATGGCTGATTGGTGACGCTCCCGAAGTGTCGCGATTGTTACTGGAGCACGGGGCCACTCCCGACATCTTCCTCGCCGCGGCGCTGGGCGACCGCGCGCTGGCGGAAAAACTCATCGCTGCGGACCGAGGCTGTCTTGCTCATCGCATCGGCAAAGGGCCGGAGTTCCCGCCAATCGGTTACAAACGTCGCGGCGGGACCATTTATCAATGGACGCTGGCGTTCAACAGCTACCCGCATCAGGTCGCGCTGCTGAAGGGACACCGGGCGCTGTTCGAATACCTGTTCGAGAACAGCGATACGACGACACGCTTTCTGGTGTCCTGCGTTCTGGCCCACCGCGGCGAAGCAGAAGCGATAGCCGCCCGGAACCCCGGTTTGGTTGCGTCTCTCTCCAGCGTGGATTTGGAACTGCTGGCGCGATATTGCTGGGAGACCAACCTGAACTATGATGCCGTGAAACTGATGCTCGACCTCGGTTTCCCCTTAACGCACCCGGAAACGAGCCACGGCTACACGCCGCTTCACAACGCGGCGTGGGCTGGGGCAGCGGATCTCGTGGAACTACTGCTGCAGCGCGGGCACCCGGTTGACATCGTCGATCCGGGTTACCAATCGACGCCTCTGGGGTACGCGATGCATGATTGCCTGGTTGAGAAACGGCATCCGGAAGGCGAGTTCGCGCGCGTTTTTCAATTACTCCTTGACGCCGGGAGTCCATGGAATGCGTTGTGTTATCCGACCGGAGACGCGGGCATCGACGAAGTTCTCCGGGCAAGGCTGCACCTGAAATTCGAAGGCGCGGCGTTGTTGGGCGATGAAGCCGCGGTGTTTCGCTTGTTGGGTGAGAATCTGAGTGCCGAAGATTTGACGAAGGCATTGGCCGGCGCAGCCAAGGGAGGGCACGCCGCACTATGCCGTCGTTTGATCGAAGCCGGCGCGCTGGTGAACAAAGCGGTCGGCGGCGACGAGAACACGCCGTTGGCATACGCGCTCAAGTCCGGCTCGTCGGAGACCATTGAAATACTGAAGCGGTACGGCGCGTGAGAGAGCGCAGCATGCGATTCAGTTGTCGGCCACCGGTTTTGCAATATCATCGACTTCGGTGGCCTAAAGACGATTTGCCATGGCTAAAATGCAGTATGAAATTTCCACCGAGCGCAGCCGATTGGACGTTGCGCTCATCCATGATTTCCTACGCTCGTCGTATTGGGCGAAGGACATTCCGCAAAAGGTCGTGAAAAAGTGCATCGAAAATTCGCTGTGTTTTGGCGCGTTTCAAGAGGCGCGGCAGGTGGGGTTTGCGAGGGTGATCACGGATTATGCAACGTTCGCTTATCTGGCGGATGTGTTCGTGGTGCCGGAGCATCGCGGGCGCGGTGTTTCGAAACTGCTGGTGAATGCGATCCTGAAGCATCCGGAGTTGCAGGGATTGCGGCGGATTCTGTTGGCGACGCAGGATGCCCATGGGCTGTATGCGCAGTTTGGGTTCAAGCCGGTGGCGCATCCGGAGTGGTTTATGACCATCCATGATCCGAAGGTTTATCAGAAAGGATGTTTGACCACGGATGAACCGGAGGGACACGGATAACGGGCCAAAGGCCCAATTCATACCAGTCTGGGCCATCGGTCCAGGTCGCGGGCACAACAGACCTGAGCGCCAAAGGCGCGATTCATCGGCACAAGGTTGCGTGGTATGCAATAGTCGAGGGCGTTCGGGAAATGCGCTATAGGCCGGGCATACAGCCCTTGGCGCGTGCGCGAACGGTACCTGGGCCGCTGGCCCAGGCTGGTATGAAGCCGCGCCGTTGGCGCTGTGATTTTGGAACTTAACCGAAGCGTCGCCGGTCCGGCCATTTTTCACTTGTGTTGTTTTGGTGCGAGCAGCACTTTGAACTACATGAATCGGCCAGGCATGAAGATGAGCCACGGGCTTCGGGTCGTTGGTGCCATTCTTGGCATCTGCATAGCTATTGGTGCAATTCGGATGTTTTATCCAGTTTGGAATCTTAGCCAGCCGCCAGTTTCACAGAGGAGGCTGGACAGGCTCACCTCACAGTTGGATACAAATGCTGTCCAACATCTGCTTGGCACCCCGCAGAACATTGAAAAATTTACGGATGCGCACGGATCTGAATGCTTCGAATGGACGTATTACCGTCCGAATGGCTGGCGCTTTGTCACATTGACCTTTAGCCCGGATGGGCATTTTGACAGATATATCACTGATTGATTGATGAGACACACCTGCCGATGAATTACTTCACAATCGTGCCATGAACAAAATTCCACTAACAGAAAATGCGCTGATAATCCGGACGGATTTCTCAGATCAACGGGCCTGGGAGAAACTCAAGGCGGTGGTGAGCGAGCCGGAAGAGCCGTTCCTTTTCAACATGGAGCTTCTGGATGAGCGCGAGTATGGCGGAGCGACGGTGGAGCAGTTGATGGGAGCGCTGCCGGAAGATTATCCGCACGTGTTCATGGTGGTCGCCGATAAGGCTGCGATGGCGGGGCCGGATTATCCGCTGCTGGTGGTTGATTTGGGGGAAGAACGTGGCCGCGAATTCCGCGCCGTGGCCGCACAGGCGCCCTCGATCGACAACAATCTTTCCATCGGAAACATGGGTTTTGAGGAGTTCGCGAATTTAGTCGATGAGAGCGGGGTGTTTCGAGGGATTCCGGGGATGTGACGTGGTATGCGAGGGCTTAATGATGGCGCGTCACAGCAATAAATTGCGAACAGTTTGTCGTTCCGCTTGATAACACGCGCAACATGGGGGCCGATTCAGTTTACTTTTATTATGGTGTAAGGCGGACGATTGTTCCGGACGACGAGGACCAGATCCGCCAGTTGGAGGATGATAGCCATCCGATTTACAATCTGGCGTTCGACCATAAGCTACACGTGGCTTGGGGCTGTCTCACAGATGGCGCTGACTACTTCATGCTGATTGGGCATGAGATTGGACGTTTTGGAGTGGAAGGCATCCACGAGCAAAGTATCAACGAGGCGCACTTCTCCGAAATCATTGAGAAAACCAAGGAGAGACTCAAAGCCGCTGGAATTGTTGAATCGCCCGCATTTTATGTGCAACTTCAGGCTCAGTACTGAGTGTAAGTTACCTGATATGACCTTGGAGATCCTCTTTCGCCCCTCCGGGGCTTTGAGCTTTATACCCGTCACCCAGCGATAAATCGCTGGGCTATTATCGGGTGTCCCTCCGGGACAAAGCCATGGTCAAAGGGAGTCGTTTTGATGGTAAATGCAATCTTCCGCCGGGCCGCCCATGCTTTCCATGAACTGTTTTGTAACTTATTGAACATCAACCATACCTACTCGGAACGCCCTAAATCGTTTCGGGGGGCGGCGTGCAGAGGACTGCCCGCCCTACCACCTTGTGCCGATAGGGCGCGCACTCCTGTGCGCGCCGCCGCGGGCCCCAGGCGCATTCATTAATGACGCGTGTATAATCGAACCGTTCAGGGTCCGTGAGCAGGTCCAACGGAACAGGGAATTACCCCTGGCTTTCCGCGCAACGCAGCGTGAGGTGGACGATCTCCGCGGGGGCGTTGATGCGGATGGGGAACCAGTTGCCGACGCCGTTAGAGACGATCATTTGGCTGCGGTTGCGCTGGTAAAGGCCGGACCAGTAGCGGAAGAAAGCGGGACCTACGCCGTGATGGCTGTCGAGCATCAATTGCCCGCCGTGGGTGTGGCCGGCGAGGGTCAGGGGCAGGTCGGCGTCTGCGGCGGCGTCGAAGGCGTGGGGATGGTGCGCGAGCAAAATGGGGAAAGCGTCGGGTTGGCGTTGCTTCAGCAGTTGGCGCAACTGAAGGGTGGTGACGCGGTCGCGTTCATGGGGATTGCCGATGAACCAACTCAGGCCGAAGAGTTGAACGGGATGGCCGCGAACGGTGGCCGTGGCCGAGTCGTCCAACAAAAAAGGCACGCCGGCGGCCTTGACGCGCCGCTGGAATTCTCCGGCGTCGTCGAGCAAATCATGGTTGCCTTCGATCATCCAGAGGCCGGAACGACCTTCCATGGCCTTGGCGAGGGCGAGTCCTTCGGAGAGATCGGCGAGTTCGTAGTTGATGAGGTCGCCGGTCATGAGGACGAGATCGGGGCGGAGGGAGTTGGTGAGGTTGACCATTTCGCGCAAGACCCGGCTGCTCGTCACCCGGCCCACATGGATATCGCTCACGTGCGCGATGGTCATGCCGTCAAGCGCCCGGGGCAGTGTCGGAATAGAAAGAGTGAAGCGACGCACGCGAAGGTTGTTGAGTTGCGCCAGCGCCACGGAAGTGGAACCGATGGTGAACAAAGGCGGAGCGAGCGCGGCGCAAGCGCCGAGGAATTCGCGGCGGGTGAGGGAGTTGGGGCGGGTGGGCGCGACAATGGGCAGCCCAGGGAGCGGCGGTCGGATGACGGAGCGTGGATCGTCCGCAGTGAGTTGCCTGTGATCTTCCGCCGGGCCGGTGGTCCGACGGGGACGGGCGGGTCGCCCGTGCCACCCATAGGCTTGAAATATCCGGGCCAATGATCGAACGAGCCATTTGCAAGCACGCACGCTCACAAGCAGCAGGATGATGCTCAAGCTAAAGCCAAACCCGAAAAAGTGCCACAGGATGACTCCGGTGAGGACGGCTTTGGGCGTGTAGGGGGTCCAGTCCAGTTCGCACATGAGCGAGAGCAGGGCGGCCATTTGCGCGGCCAGAAAAACGCCGGAGAGGACGCGCCAGAGCCGGCGTTTGGTGAGCCGTCGGACGGCCACAAACCATGCCGCATCCATGGCGAGCATGGAGAAGTTGAGCACCAAATGGAACCAAAACCAAAACACGGCCCTAACATATTCGGGACTCCGTTGTGCGCAATGGAAATAAGGACAGGGGGGAGCCCGGGGTCCAAGGTCCAAAGTCGGAAGGCGAGGCGCTAAATCCACCCGAATGGGCTCAAGAGAAGCATGAAGTGGGGACGAGGACACCACCTGTGTTTTCCCGGCTTGCATTGGGGCAGGGTGGTTTGATACGCTGCCAGCGACCCTTAAGAAGCGGTTGGCGCGAATTAATGACGCACAGCATCGGCCAACCCGGGTGAGACTTTGGACCGGTTTCCCCACATTGACGCAATACAACTATGAATCCATCCGAACAGATCAATCAACTCCGGGCCGGCGTGATCGGCACCGGCTTCATCGGCCCCGTACACATCGAAGCCCTTCGCCGGCTGGGCGTGCAGGTGGTGGCGCTCTGCGACGTGCCGAGCATCGTGCAATCGATGGCCGCCAAGCATGGCATCCCGCAAACGTTCACTGACTATAAGACGATGCTGCAGTCGCCGGACGTGGACGTGGTGCATATCGCCGCGCCGAACCGTTTTCACAGCGAGATGTCCGTCGCCGCGTTGAAGGCGGGCAAGCATTGCATTTGCGAGAAGCCGCTGGCGATGGACACGCGGGAGACGGCGCAGATCGTCAAGCTGGCGAAGTCGAGCGGGACGGTGTTCGCGGTGAATTATAACGTGCGGTTTTATCCGGCGGTGCTGGCGTTGCGGAAAATGGTGGCGCGCGGCGACCTGGGCCAGATCATTCACGTGAACGGAACGTATTTCCAAGACTGGCTGTTCAAGGAGACCGATTACAACTGGCGTCTGCTGCCCCAGGAAGGCGGCAAACTCCGCGCGGTGGCGGACATCGGGACGCACTGGATGGACACGGCGTCGTTCATTCTTGGCGCGAAGATCAAGTCCGTGTTCGCGGAACTTGATACGTTCCACAAAACGCGCAAGCGCCCGCTGGGCGAGGTGCAGACGTACGCGAAGGCGGATGCGTCGATGAAGTACGCGACCTACAAGGTGGAGACGGAGGATTTCGCGAGCCTGTTGCTGCGGTTCGACAACGGGACGTTCGGCAACCTGGCGGTGTCGCAGGTGGCGGCGGGGCGGAAGAATTGCATTCGGCTGGAAGTGTATGGCTCGAAGAAGTCGGCGGCGTGGTGCTCGGAGGAACCGGAGACGCTGCGGTTCGGCAATCGCGATGGCGCGAACGAAGTCGCCGTGCGGGGAACGCCGGCATTTGGCGATGGGCCGGCGGGTTACGTGGATTACCCGGCAGGACACGTCGAAGGTTTTCCGGATACCTTCAAGATGCACTTTCGCTCGGTGTATGGACGCATTGTCAGCGGCGGCAAAGGCGAGCGCTTGCACGCGACGGCTGAGGATGGGCACCAGGAAGTGGCAGTGTGCGAGGCTATTATGCGGAGCAATGCGAAGAAAGGGTGGGTCAAGGTGTAGTTCTGAGGCGGAAGCGCGGGCAGGTTTGACTGGCCAGAAACGCGTTGTTAGACCGGGGCATAACACTCGCGCCCCATTCACCACAATTCCGGCGTTGCTTTTCGCCGGGATTGAGACATCTTGATTTTGGAAGAAACGATTACGCTATTTATTACTTTATGAGCGCTATTGCCGAAACTGAAAAAACCGGGGCCGCTGCCAAGCTCAGCCAATTGGACCAACTCAAGCAGTTCACGAAAGTCGTTGCCGACACGGGCGATTTCGGAACCTTGAAGGAGTTTGCGCCACAGGACGCCACGACCAATCCGTCACTGATCCTCAAGGCGGCCCAGATGCCCGCCTACAAGAGCATTGTCGAGAAGGCGATCGCGGATAATTGCAAGGCGAACGCGAGCGGCAAGGCCCTCCTGAGCCTCATCATGGACGATTTGCTGGTGGATTTCGGCACGGAGATTTTGAAGATCGTGCCGGGGCGGGTTTCCACGGAGACGGATGCGAACCTGTCGTTCGATGTGGACGGGTTGGTGGCCAAAGGGCGGCGGTTTATTTCGCTTTACGAGCAGCGGGGCATCGGGCGCGAGAGGATTTTGGTCAAGATCGCGACGACCTGGGAAGGCACGCGCGCGGCGCAGGTGTTGCAGAAGGAAGGGATCAACTGCAACATGACGCTGCTGTTCTCGCTGGTGCAAGCAGTGGCTTGCGCGGAAGTCGGGGCGAAATTGATCTCGCCGTTCGTTGGGCGCATCCTGGATTGGTACAAGGCCAAGACGGGCAAGGATTTTGCGCCGGCGGAAGATCCCGGCGTGAAATCGGTGCGGGAGATTTACGCGTATTACAAGAAGTACGGCCACGCCACGGAAGTCATGGGCGCCAGCTTCCGGAACGCAGGTGAAATTTTGGAATTGGCCGGTTGCGACGCATTGACCATCAGTCCGAATTTGCTCGCTGAATTGAAGCAGAGCACGGCGCCGGTTCCGCGCAAGCTCAGTCCGGAAATGGCGAAGTCGATCGACATCCCGCGAATGGAAATCAACGAGAAGAAGTTCCGCTGGCTGCTGAACGAGGACGCGATGGCGACGGAAAAAACCGCCGAAGGCATCCGCACTTTTGCGGCGGACGCACTCAAGCTGGAGAAATATATCGCCGAGCGCTTGTAGCCCGGAGGGGCCAGATCCAAGGTCCAAAGCCCTGGAACGGAGCTGGGCGGTCTTGAGTGTTTGCACGGGCCGCCATGGTCAAAATGCCGCAATCCAAATGGAGCCGTAGAATCATGCGTGTGCTGACAATTCTGGCGGCGGTCTATTTCGGGCTGATGCTGCTGGTGTTTCTGGCGCAGCGCAGCATGTTGTATCATCCGGCAAAAGCGCCGCTGGAAACCTTGACGAAATTGGCGCAGAACTTCGGATTTCAACCCTGGCAAAATTCGGCTGGTGATTTTATCGGCTGGAAGCAACTGGTTCAGACCAATGGCCCGCGTAACCGCGTTCTGATCGTGCACGGCAACGCCGGTTCGGCGATCGATCGTGTGGATTATGCGGAAGGGGTGAAACGGGTCATGCCGTGCGACGTGTATATCCTGGAATATCCGGGATACGGGGCAAGGCCGGGAGCACCGAGCGAGAAAAGTTTGCTTGCCGCCGCGGACGAGGCCATGGCGCTCATTGAGAAGGACGGTCCGATTTATCTGATCGGTGAATCGCTGGGCACGGGCGTGGCGTCGTATTTGGCGGGAACGCATCCCAAATCGGTTGCCGCGCTGCTGCTGATGGCGCCCTATCACAACCTGACCGAGGTGGCCCAAAATCACATGCCGATTTTTCCGGTGCGCTGGCTGTTGCAGGATAAATTTCCTTCGGCGCAGTATCTTCGCGCGTATCACGGACCCGTGGCGGTGGTGCTGGCAGGCCAGGATGAAGTGATTCCCAAGCGGTTTGGGCGGCATCTCTATGACGATTACAATGGGCCGAAAAAACTCTGGGAAATCGACGGAGCCTACCACAACGATCTTCCTGAGCAATCGCCCGAGTGGTGGCAGGAATTAGTCGCGTTCTGGAAAGCGGGCGGAGTCGTGAACGGTTCGACCAATCGCGAAGAGGCAAGAAAGCCCTGAAGTTTTTCTGCGGCATGGGGCGCTTTTCCCCGGAGTGCGCCCGTCCCCAGGCGGAGCCGCATTCAGACGACCGGCAGCGTTGGCCTTGTTCCCTACACAGCGTAATCAATAAGTGCGCCCTGGGCACACGGGCGGCGCGCACAGGAGTGCGCGCCCTACCTTGGCCGGGTGGCGAGGCATTCATTCAATCCGTCCATTGCCCTCATCGAAATACTTCACGCCGTTGACTTCGGTGAACATGAGATACTGACGCCAAACTTTTCCATCCAGTTTCCGCGAGGCTTCCAAACGTTGCGGTTCGTAGGACTTGAGCTTGGGAGCTTTCATATCGAGAGCCTCGCTGAGAACGCGGCCGTCCATGGGCTTGGGCGGTTTGACTCCGAGAATCCAGAGCACAGTCGGCGCGACATCGGTGTTGCCGGTGGGCAGATGATCCACGATGCCTTTGCGAAAATCCGGACCGGCGGCGAGCAGCGTGTTGTGCATGTCATAATGCGAGAGACTGACGTGCATGCCCAGTTCGCCGTAATCGTAAACGCCGGAAGCGACCATGCCCGGAACTCCGTTCGTGTTCTTGTCAGGACTCCAAGCCATGGACAGGACAATGTCCGGCGCGTCCGGTGAATCAAGCTTGCCCTGGGACAGCGTGAAAGTGCCTTCCATCGGCTCGCGGGTGAAGACTACACCCGAGTAATCCTGGCGTTGCAGAAACTCCACCAGGCGGCGGGTTGTTTCAGCGTCGTGGTCGCCCACATAAAACAGGCATCCGCCGCCATTGCTGACCACAACGATGCGGCCCTTGCCGGGTTTCGGACCCAGAATGGCCACCACGCCGAACCCGGCTTTCCGCAATGATTCCGCCAAGTCCACTCGCCGCGAAATAGTGGAAAACCCATGGTCGGAAACCAGCAGGATGTCGGTGTCCTGCAAGATGTCTTTCGCCTGGAGCGCCGCCAAGACTCGCCCGAGGTTATCATCCGCGTTCTTGAGCGCTGTCAGAGCTTCCGGTGATCCCAATCCGAATTTGTGTTGTGCGGAATCGGGTTCGTTCATCCAAAGCAGCGTGAAAGCGGGCACATCGCCGCGCCAGAGCCGCTCAATCAAGGCCTGAGTCGTCCAATCGTTGCGCGTGGGGGTGGCGTGCTCCGCCGGAAATGCGCCCTGGCGGTTGGTGAGTTCCTGCGCGACGTCCTCCGGCAAACTGTTGCCGGCGAACAGAGTGATGTTTTGCGCGCCAACCGGACGGGCGGCACGGTCATGCAACAACCCGATGCCCTTCGCCCCGGCCACCACGGTACGCAATCCCGCGTGTTGCAAAATCTCGGCCGTGGTCGGCGCGGCGATATAATGGCCGCCACTGACTTCATCGCCTTTGCGGGCCCATTCCAGACCTTCCATGTGGAGAATCGTCTTCGGATCGATCTGCGGGCGATATTCCTTGTTGGCGATGATGGTGCTGTGCTCGGGATAGCAGCCGGTGGCAATCGCGGTGCCGTTGACTTCCGTGGCGCTCAAATACACCGGGTGATGATTGGCGAATGTTACACCCCCACTGGCCATGCGCCAGGCGTTTGGCGTCAGTTCGGGCGTGATGAAGTCCGGACGCATGCCGTCCCATACTACGACGATGACATGATGGGCTTTGCCCGCGGCCTCGGCCACACAAGCAACACAGGTGAACAGGAAGAGGCAGCCAGCCAGGACGAACATGTGCTTTCTCATAAAATGTGACGAAACTGTGGCGATAGGGAACATCCGAGGCAACGGTTTTTTCGGTGACGTTTGAGTGACGATGGGAAGAATTGTTCCTGCAAAGGGTGAATTCAGATCCACCCAACTGGTAGCAGCCGACGCAAGGAGGCTTTAACTCTTCCAGAAATCAGTCAGAGCCTCCTTGCGTCGGCCGCCACGCTTTTGAATGTGCATCGGCGTTTTTATCACGCTGGACGCGCGGCTTCCAAATCTTCCAGCTTCCGGGCGGCGGCTTCCCATTCGGGCGTGATTTCAGCCAGGCGATCCTGGGCGTAAATGAGTTCGCGGTTAATTTCCATGGCGCGGCCAGGTTGCTGGTAGGTGTCAGGTTTTTCGAGTTCGGCGGCCAGTTCCTTTTGCTTCAGTTCGAGCCCGGCGATTTCCGTTTCGAGGGACTTTACAAGCTGTTGCTGTTCCTTTCGCGCCCGGGACAACGCCTGGCGTTGCTCGGCTTCCAAACGCTTTTGCTCCTTGGATTTTACGCTCGCCCGTTCGGCCGGTTCCGGACGGGGCGCTTCGGCTTTTGCGCCCGCCGTCAGGGCGGCGCGCTCGGAGGTCGCGGCGGTTTTGTCCAGGTAATACTGGTAATCGCCCGCGTAATGGGTGAGTTGGCCGGCATTGACGTGCACCACATGGTTTGCCAGCGCCCGGATGAAATAGACGTCGTGGCTGATAAAGATGAGAGTGCCGGCGAATTGCTTGAGCGCGCCCACGAGGGCGTCGATGCTGGGGATGTCGAGGTGCGTGGTGGGCTCGTCCATGAGCAAAAGGTTGGGCGGATCCAGCAACAATTTCACCAGCGCAAGCCGGCTTTTCTCGCCGCCGCTCAGCACGCTCACGCGTTTGAAAACGTCGTCACCGCGGAACAGAAAGCAACCCAGCACCGTGCGGACAAATTGTTCGGTGACGCGTTGGGGCGTTTCCAACGCTTCTTCAAGGACGCTCCGCCCGGCTTGCAGCATTTCGACGCGATATTGGGAATAGTACCCGGCCTTGGCTTTGTGGCCGAGCTCGCGCTCGCCGCCCTGCACCGGCAGGACGCCCGCGAGCAGCTTGAGCAGCGTGGATTTCCCCGCGCCATTGGGGCCGACAAGCACGGTGCGCTGGCCGCGTTCCGCTTGAAAATCAAGGCTGCGATAGACCACATTTTCGCCGTAGGCGTGACGAACGCCCTTGAGCGTGATCACCTTCAAGCCACTGCGCTGCGGTTGGGGGAAACTGAAGTTGATCTTCTTCTCGTCATTGACGGGCGCCTCGATTTTTTCCATCCGCTCGATCTGCTTGAGCTTGCTCTGGGCCTGGGCGGCCTTCGTGTTCTTGGCGCGGAAACGGTCCACGAATTCCATCAAGTGCGCGATTTCGCGCTGCTGGTTCTTGTAGGCGGCCGCCAACTGTTCCTCGTGCGCGGCCCGCTGGGTGAGGTAGTCCTCGTAATTCCCGCGATATCGGATGAGTTGGGATTGGCGGATTTCCACGATGCTGCCGACAAGCTGGTTCAGAAACTCGCGATCATGGGAGATCATCAGGATCGCGCCGGGGTATTGCTTGAGGTAATCCTGGAACCAGAGCAACGCCTCAAGGTCGAGATGGTTCGTCGGCTCGTCGAGCATCAGCAAATCGGGTTCCTGCACGAGCAAACGCCCCAGATGGGCGCGCATCACCCAGCCGCCGCTCATCTCGCGCGCCGGGCGGTTGAAATCCTTCTCGCGAAATCCCAGCCCGGCCAGGATCTTCTTGGCTTTGGCTTCGAGTTGGTAGCCGCCCAGTTCGTCGAAGCGGGCGTGGAGGTTATCGTGATGATCGTGGTGATCGAGTTCCGTTGGATGATCCGCTTCCCAGGCTTTGAGCAGGCGTTGCAACTTCACGACTTCGGGGGTGATGGCGGTGGCCAATTCCAGCACGGTTTCCTCACCCGCCGGGGCGCTTTCCTGCGGCAGAAAACCGGTGGTAATGCCGCGCTGGAAAACAATGGTGCCGGTGTCGGGCGATTCCTTTTCCAGGATCAGGGCAAAGAGCGTGGATTTTCCCGCGCCGTTGGGCCCGACCAGCCCGACGCGGTCGCCGCGATTCACCTGGAGCGTGACGCCCTCGAACAAGGTGCGTCCACCAAAGACTTTGCTGACATCGGAAATCGTTAACATGCAAAAAGGAAAGCTTGGCGCAGGATGGCTTTGCGGGCAAGGGTGGAAACGCGTTGGGTGGCAATGCTTCAGCGCCAACCGGGTGCGCCGGTCTTCGGGCGCGGCCGTGAGCAAGGTTCAAGAGTTCCAGTTAAGTCGGGTCCTTCGCGCCGTTCGTGGCTGGCGGCGCGCGGGGACGGACGCTCTCCGGCCCAGGCCATTTCCATCCAGGACTGGGGTATTACAGAAATGTTCAGAATCCAGTTGCAAACAGGGGCGGCAAAGGCTCTATTACCGGTGTCAGCGCAGGATGGGAGGGCCGGTGCGAAGCGCCGGAATGTCCAATGACCCAAGCGAGTGCCGGGAGCTTGGCGTCGGTGATTTTGCCCGCGCTTTGTTGAAAGCGGGGGATGGTTCTTTGACAATCAAAACAAGCCCGTGGTGACTGAGTCATTTTGGCACACTTGCGGCGGCTCTTTCCAGCCGTTCTGGAGGTGTAAACGGGTCGCGGAAATTAAGGTCAATTAAAGTAAATTAAACCAAATTAAACCTCTTTTTTTGGGCGGGAACCCATGGCCAGAGCTAAAAAATACGCGTAAACACCTGATGCTTTGTGAGTTAGGAGAAAATAGCGGCTTCCTGGCGGGTTGGGGCCCATTTTGGCACCGCCTTTGAGTGCGGAATCAGGAAACCGAGAGGGCCAATCGAGGGACGAGGCGATTAATCGGGGCGGTTTTTCTCTACAGATGCGCCAAAATGTCTCAGTCTTTTCTCCTGGTACGCGACAGATTGGCGCAAATCACGTGAATATCTTGAATGCAAGATCGCGGAAGCAGTTGCCTGCGAGTGGGTTGTGTTATTGGCACGACCCGCGCTTCACATTTGAGCCGGGCTTGGAAGCAAGCGGCCATGGTGTATATTTTCAGCGACGGTAAACGAAAGAAACTGATATGATGTTGGGTTTGATTTTTGGGCCTTACTGGTGGTTTGCAATTCCGGGGTTGATCCTCGGTATCTATGCGCAAATCAAGCTGAGTTCGACGTACAATCGCTACCTCGAAGTGGGCACGCAATCCGGTGTCACCGGCGCCCAGGCGGCGCGGGAAATCCTGGATCGATCCGGCCTGAGCAATATTCCCGTTGAAGAGATTCCCGGGCAGCTTACCGATCATTTCGATCCGATGAAAAAGGCGCTGTTCCTGTCTTCGGAGAATTATCACGGTAATTCCATCTCGGCGGTCGGCGTGGCGGCGCACGAATCCGGGCACGCCCTGCAACAGCAAGCCGGGTACGCGATGTTCAATCTGCGCATGTGGCTTGTTCCGGCGACGCAGTTTGCCAGCATGGCCTGGATGGGGCTGATGATGTTGGGGTTCTTCTTTCGCGCGCTTGGTCCCACGTTCATCAACATCGCAATCGGAGTCTTCTCGGTCCTTACCCTTTTCCAGATTGTGACGCTTCCGGTCGAATTGGACGCCAGCCGCCGGGCGAAAGTCCAGCTTGATCGTTTGGGCTTGATCGGCCCTGCCGAAAGCGAACCCGTCCGCAAGGTGCTTAGCGCCGCCGCCATGACTTATGTGGCGGCCATGGTCACCGCCGTTCTGCAGTTGCTGCAATTGATAATGATTGCCCGCGACGACCGGCGCTGAATAATCAAAGGCAAAAGCGGCAAGCTGCGGCGAAGCCCGCGGTCCTGAGGTTTCCAAGGCAGGTGAATGGGCACAAGTACCCATTTCAAGACGGCTGTCCACGCGATTATACATCACATCCAACATTGCAGGCGTTGACTTGGAGTTGCGCTCCAGAACACGGCTGGGCTAGTGCGAATGGTTAATTTGCTTGCGAACACCGGATTGTTCCGTGATTTTTATCTTGCTGTTATGGCCGTGAAAACGAAAAGCCGGACAATGGGGAAGCGGAAGAAGTTGCGATTCCAGCCGTTTTCTTCCAAACGCACGCCCCATGAAAGTCCCCGCACGGTTTTGATGCCCACACCGGCGCCCGAACCGAATCATGAGCCGGTGGAGGTGGAGGCCACGCCCGCAGTGGACGCGACGCCCGCGGCAGACGTGCTGGCGCCAACCGTCGAGCGCGAGCGTTCCGCCTACGACGGCGACACGGCGATCAAACTTTACTTGCGCGAAATTGGGCAGGTGCAACTCCTGACTCCGCAGCAGGAAATTGAACTCGCCGCCCGCATCAAAAAGGGCGATAAAAAAGCCCGCGAGCAGATGATCAAGGCCAACTTGCGGCTGGTGGTGAAGATCGCGCGCGATTACGAAGGCATCGGCCTCCCGCTGCTTGACCTCATTAGCGAGGGCAACATCGGGTTGATGAAAGCCGTGGAGCGATTTGACCCCGCCAAGGGCGGCAAGCTTTCCACCTATGGTTCCTGGTGGATCAAACAATCGATCAAACGCGCGCTCGCAAACCAGTCCAAGACCATTCGTCTGCCGGTGCATTTGGTGGACAAAATCTCCAAGATGCGCCGCACCGCCTTGAAGCTCCAGGAGATCCTCGGGCGCGAGCCCACGGATGAAGAACTGGCCGAAGAGTTGGGCATTTCCGCCGTGCGCGTCAGCCAGATGCGCACGGCCGCCATCCGGCCCGCGTCGCTGGACGCGCCCATTGGCGATGAGGACTCCAATAATTTTGCCGAAGTCGTACAGGATGAGAATGCCGACACGCCCTACGAGCAACTCGAGGAAAAGACGGTTACCGGCATGCTCCAGGAAATGGTGAAGACGCTGGATCCGCGCGAAGCGACGATTCTGCGCGCCCGCTTCGGGCTGGACGGCGGGAGCCAAAGGACTTTGGAGGAAGTCGGCGAAAAATTTGGCGTGACGCGCGAACGCGTCCGGCAGATACAAAACATCGCGTTGAAGAAACTCCGCAAAATGATCGAACGATTCGAAAGCAAAAAATCCTAACCACTCAACCCCACCATACCACTCATGAGCTCATCCCGACCTGTGGCCGCGGACATCGAACGCGCCATCCGCAATATACCTGACTTCCCCAAACCCGGCATTCAATTCAAGGACATCACCCCGGTGCTGGCCGATCCGCAGTTGTTTGCCGGCAGCATCGACCTGCTGATTGGCAAGTTCAAACCCGGCACGGTGGATGCGGTGGTGGGCATCGATGCCCGCGGCTTCATCTTTGCGGCCGGCGCGGCCTTGCGTTTGCAGGCGGGGTTTGTGCCGGTGCGCAAAAAGGGCAAGCTGCCGTACCAAACCCACGAACAAAACTACGACCTGGAATACGGCGCGAATGCCATCGCCATCCATATTGACGCGGTGAAACCCGGCAGCCGCGTGCTGTTGATCGATGATTTGCTGGCGACGGGCGGGACGGCCGCCGCCGCCGCCGCGCTGCTGAAAAAAGTCGGCGCGCAAATCCTCGAGATTTCCTTCCTCATCGAATTGAGCTTTCTCAGTGGCCGCGACAAGTTGAAAGACTACCCGGTGCGATCGATTATTACCTACTGAGCGATCCAGCGGGCCGGTTTGAATTTAATTTGCAACCTTTGAGCCTGCGCTAGACTCTGTCTTGATGCATTGGTTGCAATCGCTTGACGTCACGCTGTTTCACTGGGTCAACCCGGCCTTGAGCAGCGCCTTGCTTGACGTGCTCATGCCGTTTTGCAGCGGCAACCGTTTTTTCGTGCCAGTTTTCGTGTTGATTTGCGTCAGCCTGGCCATCTGGGGCGGCGCGCGCGGGCGGCTTTGTATTCTGATGCTTTTGCTCGCGGTCGGCCTTGGCGATACGCTCGTCTGCAATACCATCAAACAACTGTTACACCGGCCGCGGCCGTTCTTGGCGCTTGCCGGTGTGCATGTCCCCGACGCCATCGGGCGCACTCCGAGCGGGAGCATGCCGTCGTCGCACGCTGCCAACTGGTTCGCGGCCGCCGTGGTCACGTTTATTTACTATCGACGAAGCGTATGGTTCATGCTGCCGCTGGCCATGCTGGTCGGCTTTTCGCGCATCTACAACGGCGTCCATTATCCGAGCGACGTTCTGGCGGGCGCGGTCCTCGGGGCAGGGTATGCCGCGGGCGGGGTTTGGACCCTGGACGCAATCTGGCAATGGGCCGGCCGGCGATGGTTTCCGCTTTGGTGGCAAAAACTTCCTTCGTTGATGAACCCAACACCGGTTCCGGCCGCTGCAACCGGAGAGGCCGCAGCGTCCACAGCCGACCTTCAGCGCACGCGCGACACGCAATGGATTGCGATGGGATATGCGTTGATCGGCCTTCATCTCATCGCCAAGCTTATTTACCTCGCGAGCGGGAAGATTGATTTGCAACAGGACGAGGCCTACCAGTGGATTTGGTCAAAGCACCTCGCGCTGTCCTACTACAGCAAACCGCCGATGATCGCCTACACGCAATTCCTGAGCACATCCTTGTGGGGAGACAATCCTTTCGGGATTCGATTTTTTTCGCCGGTCATCACCGCGGTGGTCAGCATTCTTACTTTGCGATTCATGGCCCGGGCGGTCAGCCCTCGCGCCGCGTTTTGGCTCTGCGCGGCTCTGCTCACGGTGCCGCTGTTCGCCATTGGCGCAACGTTGCTGACCATCGACCCGCTGTCGGTGATGTTCTGGTTTTTGGCGTTGATCGCGGGTTGGCGCGTGGTGCAGGCCGATTCCAATGCTCCAACCAGCGATTGGCTGTGGGTCGGGGTTTGGATGGGGCTGGGATTCTTGAGCAAGTACACGGCCTTGTTTCAGTTGTTGTGTTGGGCGGTGTTCTTTGCGCTATGGCCGCCGGCCCGCAAACACCTCCGAAGGCCGGGGCCATACCTGGCGCTGTTGATCAATGCCGTTTGCATGCTGCCGGTGTTGATTTGGAACCACCAGCACCATTGGATCACGGTCCAGCATGTGGCCGAAGATGGCGGGCTCGACAAATCATGGCTGCCCACTCCAGCCAATCTCTGGTTCGGTTTCAGCCGCTACACAACCGATTTCGTGGCGCTCGAAACCCTGCTCTTGAACCCGTTCCTCATCCTGCCGGCCGTTTGGGCCGCCGTGGCGTTCTGGCGGGCCAGGGACAAAGATCCGCTCCTGGTTTACCTTTTCAGCATGAGCGCGCCCTTGTTTGTGACTTTCTTCCTGTTGACGTTTCGTTCACGGGTGCTGCCGAACTGGATCGCTCCGGGGATTCTTCCGCTCTTTTGCCTGGCGGCGGTTTACTGGGATCGCCGATGGGAAGCCGGCCGCCGGGCGATCAAATACTGGTTGGTCCCGGGGTTCAGCATTTGCGGCGTTTGCGTTCTGCTCATGCACGACACTAATTTGATCGCCAGGATCGCCGGGCGGCCCCTGCCCGCCAAACTCGATCCGTTGCGCCGGGTCAAGGCCTGGCCGGACACGGTGGCAGTCGTGGAATCGGCACGGCAGAAGCTGCTCGCGGAAGGCAAGCCAGTGTTCATCATCGGTAGCCATTATGGCATCACCAGCGAGATTACGTTCTACCTGCCGGAGGCGAAGGCGGGCGTTCCGGACCATCCGCTCGCTTATTTTCAAACGGTCAAAGTGCCTGAAAATCAATTTTGCTTTTGGCCGGGTTACCAGGATCGCAAGGGACAGAATGCGATCTACGTGCAGGAACTGGACTTCTATCCCGACCCGCCCAGAAGCCTCGAAGCTCCGCCCATTCCCGAGGGGCTCGCGCAGGAATTCGAATCGGTTAAGGACTTGGGCGCCGTGATGGTGCAATACCGCGGGCGGCCCATACGGCGGATTCAGCTTGCGGAATGCCGCGGCTTGCGTTGACCCAGCATGAGCCCATTCATTAACAAATTCTCCACGCAGCATTATGATCTGGCGGCAACCTTGTCCTCCGGCCAGGCATTTCGCTGGCGGGCGCAAGGGGACGCCTGGATCGGAGTAATTGCTGGGCGCTGGGTTCGGCTGCGCTGCGAGGACGACGGTGTCCTGGCTGAAACCGCCGAACCAATCACCGATTGGAATTGGCTGACTCATTATTTGCAACTGCAACTCGATTTGCCGTCCGTGCTGGCGAGTTTTCCCGATGATGCGCCGATGCGTTCGGCCGTGGCGGTGTGCCGGGGGTTGCGGCTCTTGCGGCAGGATCCCTGGGAATGCCTGGCTTCGTTCATTCTATCGTCCACGAAGCAGATCGTTCAAATCCAGCAAATCATCGCGTTGCTTTGCGAACGTTATGGGGAGTTGGTCGCCATTCCCACTGGAGAGCCGCCCGCGCATGCTTTTCCCTCCGCCGCCCGGCTCGCGGCAATTACTGAAAAGGAACTGCGCGATTGCAAGATGGGCTTCCGCGCCCCGTATCTGCTCGCCACCGCCCGGATGGTCGCGGAAGGCCGAATTGATCTCGAACGGTTGCGCGGGTTGGGCGTCGCGGAAGCGCGGGAAGCTTTGATCGGTTTGCCTGGAGTTGGACGAAAAATCGCCGATTGTGTGCTGCTCTTTGCGTACGGTTTTCAAGCGGCGTTTCCGGTGGACGTTTGGGTGATGAAAGCTCTGCGTGAACTTTACTTTCCACGGCGGCGGCCCACACCCAAACGCCTGCAAAAGTTCACCGAAACCTACTTCGGCAGCCATGCCGGTTATGCGCAGCAGTATCTGTTTCATTACATGCGCAAACACGTTCCCTCCGCGACGCCAATCCCTGCTCAATTGAAGCGAAAAAATGCGCATCCCCGCCGCTCCAGCGGAAATCGACCAACTGAACCGTTTAGCTATGCAAACTGACGACTCGGCAATCGAAGTACTGTTCACGCCGGCGGAGTTTGCCACGCTTCGCCTGCGGCATCTTGGCAATACTACGTGCGTAGTATTCGATGTATTTCGGGCAACCAGCACAATCGTCACCGCGTTGGCGCAAGGCGCAACCGAAGTCATCCCGGTTGCCGAAATTACGGAAGCGCTGGCGATTCACGCACAGACACCCAATGTGCTCCTCGCAGGCGAACGCGATGGCTTGCGCATCCGGGCGAATCTTACCGGCAGCATTGATTTCGATTTGGGCAACTCGCCAAGGGAATTCACGCCCGCCGTTGTTGGCGGCAAGCGCATCGTTCTATCCACTACGAACGGGTCCCGCGCTTTGCGCGCGTGTGCTCACGCCCGGACGGTGCTGGCCGCATCATTCCTGAATTTGAAGGCCACCGCCGATTTTCTGCAAGCGCACCCGGCAAAGCAGGTGCTTCTGGTTTGCAGTGGCACAGGCGAGGAACCGGCGTACGAAGACGTTCTGGGAGCAGGCGCTTTGGCATCCGCGCTCTGGCCGGATTCAGATCGTCTGGTGGCTGATTCGGCGGCTGTGGCACGGCAGATCTACGAGCGGCATCAGGATGATCTATCGAGCGCGGTAAAATTATCGCGTAACGGGCGGCGACTCCTGGGCATGCCGGAATTGCGCGAAGATGTGGCCTGGTGTCTGCAACGGGACGTGTATTCCCTGGTCACCAGGATGGAGAATGGCAAAGTGGCCAGGGCATAATTTCCACCTGTGGTTGCCTGGGGCAAGGCTGGCCGTGTTTATTTGGACAGCGCGGCAATCTGCCGTTGGGCCTCGGCATAACTCGGACGCAGGCGCAATGCTTCCTGAAAATGTTTCAAGGCTTCGTCCCGTTTGCCTTGTTGCAGAAGAACCATTCCCAGGTTGTAGTTTGCCTCGGGATTGTCTGCTTTCAACTCCAGCGCGCGTGTGTATTGTTTGGCCGCGTCGTCCAAGCGCCCTTGCTCCGACAGCACGTTGCCGAGATTGTTGTGCGCTTGCGCGTCGTCCGGTTTGAGTGCGAGGGCGATCTGGTATTCCCGGGCCGCTTCGTCGAGTTTGTGCTGGACGGCGAACGCATTGCCCAGGTTGCTATGCGCGCTCGCGTAGGATGGACGCAGGCGAATCGCTTCCTTCAAATGCAGCACCGCTTCGTCGAACCTGCCGCGCATCGCCAGGGCGATTCCGATGTTATTGTGCGCATCCGCGTGATCGGGCTTGAGTTCCAGGGTGCGCTGGTATTCGGCAAGCGCTTCGTCGGATTTGCCAAGCTCCGCCAGCGCATTGCCCAAATTGTTGTGCGCTTCCGCGAGGCCAGGCTGGATGCGAAGCGCCGCGAGATAGTAATTCACGGCTTCGGCATGTCTCCCTTTTTCCGCCAGCACGTAGCCCATGTTGTTCTGCGCTTCTTCGTAATTTGGATTGATCGCAATGGACTTCTGGTAATTCGTCATCGCCTCGTCCATTTTCCCGTCGTGGTCGAGGAAGAAACCGAGATTGTTGTAGGCCAGATAATTGTTGCTCGTCACCTCAACCGCATGCCCGAACAGCGTCAGGCTGTTTTTCCAGTATTGTATTTGGAAGAAGGTCGCCAACATGCAAAGCACAAGGGCGGTTACGCAACCAGCCGAAACGATCCGTTGCGACCCCGGCGACCGCGACAACTCCGGCACCCCCCAGCAAATCATGATCAACAGCCCAATCCCTGGCACGTACGAATAACGGTCCGCCATCGATTGCACTCCCACCTGAACCAACCCAATGACGGGAACGAGGCAACCGACGAACCAGAACCATCCAACGGCCAGGTACGGTTTGCGTCGTGCCGCTAAAATTACCGCGACGCTGACTCCAGCCAGAAACACGCCCGCAGCAATGATCAACCACACCGGCCACGAGCGCGGATGCGGGTAGAGCACCGAAAGATTAACCGGCCACAACAACTTGCCGACGTAGCGAAAGTAGGAGACGAGCGCATTGGCCAATCGCTGCCCAATTGTCAGCACGTTCAGCGACGACACTGCTCCGCCTCGCTTCTGCACGAAGAAGGTTACGGCACTCGAAACCACAGCCAGGAGGAAGAACGGCACCTTTTCCAGCAGCAACCATCCACTTGCGCGGCGATTTGAGATTTCAAATCTGAAATTGGAAATCCGCCCGAGAGGCCAATAGTCCACCAGCAAAAGGACAAAAGGCAGCGTGACCAACATCGGCTTGGCCATGAGGCCGAGCGCAAAGCAAGCCAGCGAGAGCGTATAAAAGACTTTGGACCTTGGACCTTGGACCTTGGACTCGTTTGCGTAGCGAACGTACGCAATCATGGTCAGCAACCAAAAGAAGGCGCTGAGCACGTCCTTCCGCTCCGCCACCCAAGCCACCGATTCCACCCGCAACGGATGCCATGCGAACAAAGCTGCTGCCGCCGCGCTTCGCCAGGTTGCGCCAGTCATCTGGCGCAGCAGCGCGAACAGCAACAGTGTGTTCGCGACATGGAGCAGAACATTTGTCAGGTGATGCCCGCCCGCCCGCAGCCCGTAGATCTGGCAATCCGCCATGTGCGAAATCCAGGTCAGCGGATGCCAATTGCTCGCCTCTCCGGTCAGGAACGCCCAATGCGCGTTCTGCCAACTCAATCCCGATTGAACGTGCGCGTTGCTGGTAACGTAAGCTGGGTCGTCGTAGTTTACGAAATCATTCCAGAGCGCCGGCAAGTACAGCCCGCAGGTGACCAGGGCCAGGCTGAGCCAAATGAATGCGTTCCGTCGCTGCATCCCTTCAGAGACTGCCACGGCTTTGTTCGAATTCGCATTCTTGCTCACGGTCCTGATTTTAACCTTAAGCAATGGCTTTCGTCCAAGCCCGCGTTTGAACTCACACCGGCTGGCGTTTGTGCGAGCGCCAGCGTCTGTCTGTATCAAAGCAATGACGACTGCTTTCCCGGAGTGCACCCGAGGACGGGCGCACTCCGCCTGGGCGAGGTCGCGGGCGCGCTATTGCGCCTTGCACCAGCCGCCGACTTCTCTTATCAATTCCGCCATGAAAGCCCTGCAACTGGTCTTAATGTTCACACTCACCGGAACCATCCTGCCCGCGTTCGGCCAAACTGCCGATCCGCTTCCAGACACGGTTGCGCCAGGCGCGAAGCTGGAAAAGCTCGCCGGTGAGTTCGAATTCACCGAAGGACCCACCTGCGACGCCAACGGCAATATCTTTTTCACCGACCAACCGAACAACCGCATCATGAAGTGGACCGTGGACGGCAAGCTTTCCACGTTCCTGCAGCCGGCGGGACGCGCCAATGGAATGTATTTCGATCACAACGGCAATCTGCTCGCCTGCGCGGACGAAAAGACCGAGCTCTGGTCGATCACGCCCGACGGCAAGCATGTTGTCCTCGCCAAAGAGTTTGCGGGAAAACCGTTGAACGGTCCGAATGACGTTTGGGCGCGGCCCGATGGCGGGCTTTATCTTACCGATCCTTTCTACAAGCGCCCGTGGTGGGATTATAATGATCGTCCGCAAGACGGCGAACATGTTTATTTCCTCAGCGCGGATCGCAAGACTTTCAAGCGTGTCATCACGGATTTTGTCAGGCCAAATGGCATCATCGGCACGCCAGACGGCAAGACGCTCTACGTTTCCGACATTGACGCGCACAAGACCTACGCCTACGACGTCCAGCCGGACGGTTCGCTGACGAACAAGCGGCTCCATTGCAAACTGGGCTCGGACGGGATGACACTGGACAGCGAAGGGAACGTTTATCTCACTGGCAAAGGGGTTTCGGTATTTGATCGCACAGGAAAACCCGCTGGACACATCGACGTGCCCGAAAGCTGGTCGGCCAACATCTGCTTCGGCGGCAAGGACAAACAAACGCTATTCATCACCGCCAGCAAAAGCCTTTATAGCATCCGAATGAAGGTGAAAGGCGCGAACGCCGCGAAATGATGATTGTCTGCCGTGGCAAGGCGGGCGGTTCTCTGCCCGCCGCGCGTCCGGCAATCCGGGACGGCGCGCACGGAGTGACGCGCCCTGCCAAACCGCTGCTTGCTCCCACGCTGGACACATCCCCCGCATTTTGGAAAGCTTTCTTCGTGAAACAATCGATTGTTACGTTGGATTTGGAAGGCGTTCTGGTTCCGGAAATCTGGATCGCCGTCTCGGAAAAAACCGGCATCAAGGAACTGCGCCGCACCACACGCGACGAGCCGGATTACGACAAGCTGATGAAGGGACGGCTCAACATCCTCGACCAGCATGGCCTTGGGCTTTCCGATATTCAGGAGGTGATTGGAACCCTGCGCCCGCTCGAAGGCGGCAAAGAGTTCCTCGACGAACTGCGGGCTCTTACCCAGGTCATCATCCTTTCTGACACCTTCGAGGAATTTGCCAAACCGTTGATGAGGCAACTCGACTGGCCGACGCTCTTTTGCCACAAGCTGGAAGTGCAAAATGACCGCATCGTCAATTACCGCCTGCGCCAGCCCAATCAAAAACAAAAATCCGTCGCCGCCCTCAAAAACCTCAACTACCACGTCATTGCCGCCGGTGATTCCTTTAACGACACCGCCATGCTTGGCGAAGCGCACGCAGGTTTTCTTTTCCACGCTCCCGTCGCAATCCAAAAGCAATTTCCGCAGTTTCCGGCGCTTGAGACCTACGCGGATCTACTCAAGCTGATCCGGAAAGCGCTGGCATAGGATCGACGGCAATTAATCTTCGGCCTTGCTGTCGCGCGACATCAAATCCCGCACGCCTCGAGCCACGTCCTTGCCTTCGTAAAGCATTCGGTAAACCTCATTGATCACCGGGGTGCTGATCTGGTGCTTGCGCGCCAGTTCGTAGGCGGAGCGCGAGGTGGGATACCCTTCCGCCACCGAAGAGAGGCTGGCAAAAACATCGGATAGTTTTTCGCCGCGTCCCAGGCGTTCGCCAAAACCGCGGTTGCGGCTCAGTTTCGAAAAGCAGGTCACCGTCAAATCTCCCAAGCCGCTTAAACCTGTGAAGGTTTCCGCTTGCGCGCCGCAGGCCACGCCCAGACGCCGCACTTCGGCCATCGCGCGCGTGATGAGCGCCGCTTTGGAATTGTCCCCAAACCCGAGCCCATCGCACACACCCGCCGCGATGGCGATGACGTTTTTCAACGCGCCGCCCAACTCCACCCCGCGCAAATCCGCAGTGGTGTAGACTCGAAAACTCGGTCGATGAAAAAGTTCCTGAACCGCGGTAGCCGTTGAAGAGTCATTACTCGCGGCGACAATCGCCGTGGGAATCCCGCGCGCCACTTCCAGGGCAAACGTCGGGCCGGATAAGACGGCTGTTCTCGCGCGCGGCGTGGTCTCGGCCAGGATGCCACACATGGTCAGCCCGGTGGCATGCTCGATGCCCTTGGTCACGCTGATGACCACGCCGCCATAAGCCGACATCTGCGACGTCACTTCGCGAAACGCTTTTGAGGGAACGGCGGTAACTACGAAATCCGCGTTCTGAATCGCTCGCGGCAAATCACTTTCGGTCTGCAAGGTGGGCGGCAATTCGACGCCCGGGAGGTAAGCTTCGTTGCGTCTGGTCCGCTGCAACTTTTCCAGTCGGCCCCGATCATGTCCCCAGAGCGTGACAGTATGGCTGCCCTGAATGAGCAGCTTTGCCAGCGCAGTGCCCCAGGCTCCGGCGCCGAGCACGGTGACATTCATGCTTCCTCTCCTTTCATGGGCGGGTTTTTCTTTGCGCCGATCTTGCTCTCAGTGCCTTGCATGAGTCGTTGAATATTCCCCTTGTGTTTGTAAATGGCGAGCACCGCCATGATGGCGGTAATGATGGTCAATCGATAACTATAGCCGGTGAACCAGGTGGCAAAAGGAAGGACGGCCGCCGCGGCGATGGAAGCGGCGGAAACATAACGCGTCCACAGGCATACCACAATCCACGCGCCCAGGCTGGCGACCAGCGCCAGCGGAACCAGCGCCGCCAGCACGCCGGCGGAGGTCGCGATTCCTTTGCCGCCCTTGAACTTGAGCCAGCAGGTGTAATTGTGGCCCAGAATGGCACACAACGCCGCCACAATCCGCAGATACTCCACCACCTCAGCATCCGGTTTAATCCCTGGATGCAACCAGGTCGCAATCCAGCCGCTCAGTTCGACAGCTCCCCATCCTTTCAGCCCATCAACCACAAGCACCAGGATTCCGGGACCTTTTCCCAAAGTGCGAAAAGCGTTGGTCGCGCCGATGTTTCCACTGCCAACGGTTCGCACATCGATTCCCTTCGCGCGGCCCATCAGATAGCCCATGGGAATCGATCCTAACAGGTACGCAACCGCAGCAACGATGACAGAGGTCCAAATCACGCCACGAGATGTAGAGTTTAGCGTTCAAACTTGAAAGTCAAAACTCGGCGCTTCACTTTCCCCTTTAGTCCATTCCCTCCCGCCTCTATAAATTGCCCATGTCTCAGTCTGTCAAAGTGGCTGTCATCGGCACGGGTTCGCTCGGCAAGGAACACGTGCGCATTTACAGCGAACTCGCCAGGGCTGGCGGCGTGGCTTTGACCGGTGTGTTCGATGCCTCGGCCGAAACGGCGCACAAGGTGGCGGCGCGCCACGGAGTCCGCGTGTTCAGTTCCGTCAGCGAAGCGGTTGCCTCCAGCGATGCGTTGAGCCTGGTTACTCCCACCACGACTCATTTTGAATTGGCGCGGACGCTGCTTCAACAGGGCAAACACGTCCTTGTCGAAAAACCGATGACTGATGATGCCGCGCAGGCAGCCGAGTTGGTGCGTTTGGCCAAGGAGAAAAACTGCGTTTTGCAAGTTGGGCACGTGGAACGTTTTAACCCGGTATTCCACTACCTTCAGACCGTGGCTACGGACCCGCGGTTCATCGAAACTCACCGGCTTTCCCCTTATCCCGCCCGGAGCACGGACGTTGGCGTGGTGCTCGATCTGATGATCCACGATCTCGACGTGGTGCTCGCCTTCGTGAAATCGCCCGTCCAGAGTGTCGATGCCGTCGGTATTCCTGTGCTGAGCAAGTCCGAAGACATTGCCAACGCGCGGCTGCGCTTTGAAAACGGTTGCGTTGCGAACCTGACCGTCAGCCGCATCAGCCCGGAACGGATGCGAAAAATCCGCGTGTTCAGCGGCGGTCCGAGCACCAGTTACGTGTCGCTGGATTACCGGGCGCAGGAGGGCTATATTTACCGGATCGCGCGCGACGGCGAGGAGGAATCTTCGTTATTTAAGAAGCTGCTGGCGGCCAAGGGCTCCACCATCGTCAGCGAATTCGGCGGCAAGCGAATTGTGCGCGAGCCGGTGCCGATTGAAAAAGGCGAGCCTTTGAAACTGGAGTTGCAGAGTTTCGTCGATTGCGTGCAGGCGCGGCAGACCCCGGTAGTGAGCGGTGCGTCCGCCAAGCAGGCGCTTGATCTGGCGTTTGAGATTACGCGGCAAATTCAAGCCGGAAGATGAAGAAAGCACCAGGCACCAGGCACCAGGCACCAGAGAAACGCCAGACCCCAGGCTCCAAGCTCCGAAAAAGCAATTGTACCGTGTTGTTTGGTGCCTGCAGCTTGGCGTTTTTCTGGAGCTTGGCATTTGCAGCTTGGCGTTTGCCAAATTAATTCGAATGGGCCTGCTTATCATCCTGCCGCTTGCTGCGCTCGCCGCCTGGTCGATTCTCGCGATCTTTCGTTGGTTACGACGCGGCCAATTTGGGGGTAGATGGTGGCGGGCTTTTATTCTGCTCGCGTGCGCCGGCCTCGGGCTGGGTGTGTGGTTCGCATTTTTTCTTGAATACACCGTAGCGAACAAACGGTTGGACGGGTTTCCCATACCGGTGGCCATCGCTAATCGCGAGAAGCCGGCTGATCCCTGGGTGAAGTCCGTTCTGCCGGGACCAATTCGCTTTGGCGGAACGGTTACCAACCTGCTTTGCGGTGTCGCGCTGGCCCTGGCGCCACTCGCTGCCGCCGCCTTCTTCAAGGAGAACCGCGGCCAGCGCGACGCGCAGGGTCGTCCCCGCGTTTAAAGCTCATGACACCAAAACGCATCATGGTTATTGCGGGCGAAACCAGCGGGGACATGCTGGCGGCTGAACTCGTCAGGGAACTGCGAGCGCGTCTCCAGGAACGCCCCACTTACTCGAATGATTTGCAGCCGCTGCAGGCTGATTTGGCGCCGCGATTTTTCGGGGCGGGCGGCCCGCGAATGGCCGAGGCCGGGGTGGAATTGGCATTCGACATGACTTCGCACGCCGTGGTGGGGTTGCCGGGGCTGAAACATCTTTTCCGGTTGCGATCTTTGTCGAAGCAACTTCTTCAGATTGCGACTGATCACGAACCTCACGCGATCATCTTCGTGGATTATTCGGAGTTCAACCACCGTTTAGCCTGTGCCATCAAACAATTTGTGCGCGCCCGCCAGGGGGCATTTTTTGATTGGCAGCCCAGGCTGATCAAGTATGTCTCGCCGCAAGTTTGGGCCTCTCGCGAAGGCCGGGCCTGGCAAACGGCGGAGGATTTTGATTTGTTGTTGAGCATCTTCCCTTTCGAGAAGGATTGGTACGCCGCCCGCGTGCCGAAACTTCGCGTCGAATTCGTCGGGCATCCGATGTTGGACCGGTATCCGAGTGCGGAGTTGGCAGGAACAACCAGTGTCGGCGGCTCGCCTTCGGTTGTGTTGCTGCCGGGCAGCCGCCAGGCTGAATTGGAGCGACACCTCCCGGTGATGCTCGAAGCGCTCAAGATTATTCAGTCCACGCTGCCCGCGATTGTGGCCACCATCGTCCTCCCGACAGAAGATTTGGCCCACACCGCCCGAGGTCTTTCGCCGGCTGGCGTGACCATCAAGGTCGGTGGTTTGGCCGAGACCCTGCGGACCGCCACCATCGCCATTGCTTCCACCGGCACGGTGACCATGGAATGTGCCTTGTTTGGCATACCGACCGTCACTCTCTACAAAACATCCTGGATCACGTATCAAATCGGCCGGCGGCTGATCAAAGTAAAATGGCTGACCATGCCTAATCTGCTCGCCAACGAGGCAATCTTTCCTGAGTTTATCCAAAACGACGCCACGCCCGCGAACCTTTCCCGCGCGGCCTTGGAACTCTTGCGCGATGAACCGCGCCGCCAGCATGTCCGAGTCAAGCTCGCCAAAATCATTGCTACTTTGGGCGGTCCCGGTGCGTCCCAAAGGGCAGCCCGGGCGATCGTGGGCGTCCTTTGAGGTCTTCACCATGTCCACGGAGTTTCGCGGTTTGAAATCAGCGCCGGGAGTTCCGTCGTTGGCCCGGTGATTAAGTGATCTCCACCTCCGCCCGCGTCTTTACATGATTCCACAAATTTGCTACACGTAGCTTCACATGCCACTTCGATTGACCGTTGCAGGCGTTTCCACCCTGGCATGTGGTTTCGTCCTTTGCTGCATCAGTTCCGGCTACTGCGAGGCGGGCAAGCGCCCAGGGCCAGCCAGTTACTATGTGCAGCCCTGGCAGGTCGAGGACGGCCTTCCCGACAGCTCGGTCAGTCACGTTCTTCAGGATCGCGATGGTTACATCTGGCTGGCAACGATTGCGGGACTGGTGCGTTTTGATGGAGTGGAGTTCAAATCGTTCACTTCGCCGCTCGTGGCGGGCGTGGCCGCGCGCAACATCCGCTCCCTCGTCCAGGAGGACGATTCGACCCTGCTCATGTTGCCCGCCATAGGCGGTGTTGTTCGTTTTCACAATGGCGTTTTCAGCTTGCACCCCATGAGCGCCGACGTCGCCGGCAAACCGCTTGAAACGCTGTTCGTCGAACCCGGCGGCGCGATTTGGGCCGGCCTGTCCGATGCCAGCGTCCTGCGCTGGCAGAATGGCCACGCTGTTCAATTTGGCCGCGCCGAGGGCCTCAATCGCACCGGCTCGCGGGTTTCTTTCGCCGCCGACCAGCAGGGTGTTGTCTGGGTGGCCAGCGGCGATTTTCTGGGTTGTTACCACGATGGTAAACTGGAACGCTTCGCCCAAAAGACCGGCACGCCGGAATTCGTCGCGTCCAGTCGTTCCGGCGGCATCTGGATTTGGAGCGGGGATGAGTTGCAAAAAATGGACCACGGCCAAATCTCCACGCTCAGCACCAACGTCCCCTGGAGTTCGCTCGGCGGCGTGGTTCGGGACATGTTCGAGGACAGCCAGGGTAATTTGTGGATCGGCACCAGCGCGCATGGCTTGTATCGCTTCGCGAACGGTGAATTCACCCGCGTTGCCACTTCGCACAACGGCATCAGTTCCATCATTGAGGACCGCGAAGGCAGCCTCTGGGTGGGCATGACCGGCGGCGGCCTCAATCGTTTGTGCGAAAAGGTGTTCACCATCTACAATACTCGTTCCGGTTTGCTGGAGGACGTCACGGACGCGCTCTGTGTGGATGATCGTGGCGACGTTTGGTTCGCCAACCGCAGTGGCGGCGTCGCGCGGCTCGGCAATGGCCGCATCCACCTCGTCCGCCTCCAAGGTGGCAAAATAAAACTGGCCGCCAACGCCGTTTGCGCGGATGACGCCGGCTATATCTGGGTCGGCACCGGCTCCGGCATCGCGCGCTTTCAACGCGACACGCCCGAGCAGGTCACCTACATGGGCAGCAATATTTCCGGCGTCCACGTCCTGTTCAAAAGCCGCAATGGCGATGTTTGGGTCGGCGCGGAACCGCAAACTCTCGGCTATTTCCACGAGGGCGAATTCCATGCGTTCTCTCCCGAAGCGGGCTTCACGGGTCGAAGTGTTCGCGCCATTGCCGAAGATTCGTCCGGCACAATTTGGGTGGGAACCGAAGGCGGCCAGCTCTTCCGGCTGGCCAATGGCAAATTCACGAAATTCGGCCCGGAGGATGGCTTGCCCGAGGTCCCGATTCGCGCGCTTTACGCCGATCACAACGAGGTGGTTTGGATTGGCACCCTCGGCGGCGGGTTGGTGGTGCGGCGCAATGACCGGTTCACTCGCATTACTCCCGCCGACGGTCTGACTGACGATCTCGTGGCCGGGATTCTGGAAGACGATGCCGGACGGCTGTGGTTTGGCTCGCGGCGGGGCCTCTTCCATGCCGCCAAGCGCGACCTGCTTGCCTTCGCGGATGGAGCGGCGCGGCATGTGAACTTTGTGACCTTCGGCCGTAGCGAAGGGCTTTCCGGTGTTTATTGCCTCGGCACCTGCCAGCCCATGGCCTGGAAAGCCGATGGTGGCCGCCTGTGGTTCGCAACGCAACAAGGGGTCCTCGCGCTTGAATCCGCCGCGCTGAAATCCAATCTCCAGCCTCCACCCGTGTTCATCGATGAATTCGTGGTCAACGATCAACCGTTTTCCATGGCTGATCCGATCAAGGTTCCGCCCATCCGAAAAAAACTTGAATTCCGATTCTCCGTGCTCAGCTATTCCGCGCCCGAGAAGGTCCGCATCCGTCATCAGCTTGAAAACGTCGATTCCGATTGGATCGAAACCAGCCAGCGCGTGGCCTCGTACGGCGGCTTGTTGCCCGGCGACTACCGCTTGCGCGTGACGGCCTGCAACGGCGACGGCATTTGGAATGACACCGGCGCGACGCTCGCCTTCACGGTCCTGCCCGCCTGGTGGCAAAGCTGGTGGTTCCGGGGCGCCGCGGGCCTTGTGTTCACGGGCGCAGTCGTATCAAGCGTGCGCGTCTGGTCGCATCGCCGGCTGAAGTTGCGCCTCGAACGGCTCGAACACCAGCGCGCCCTCGAAAAGGAGCGCGCCCGCATCGCTCGGGATCTTCACGACGATCTCGGCGCGAGCCTCACGCAAATCGGCTTGCAAGCCGATTTGACTCGCGGCCAGGATGTCCCGCCCGAGGAACTCAAGCGTCAAGCCGCCCAACTCGCCACCCAGGTACGGACGCTCGCCCACGAACTCGACGCCATCGTTTGGAGCGTGAATCCCAAGAACGATTCGCTGGACAAACTTGTCACCTATCTCTGCCAGTTCTCCCAGGAATTCTTCCGCCTCACTCCCATTCGCTGCCGGCTCGATGTGGGTGAAGACATCCCGGCCTGTCCGTTGACGCCCGAGGTGCGCCACGATCTTTTCCTCGTCACCAAGGAAGCCATGAACAACGTCGTCAAACATTCCGCGGCCACGGAAGTCTGGCTCCGTTTGGCGGTCAGGAATGGCGTCTTTCATATGCTGCTCGAGGATAATGGCTGCGGCTTCTCCCTGGCTGAGCTCGAGCACTCCGACCGCAACGGCCTGCGGAACATGCGCGCCCGGGTCGAGGAGTTCGGAGGGACGTTCGAACTTCGCAGCCAGCCAGGGCAGGGGACCACCCTTGGTGTCAGCATTCCTCTCGCGTCGCCCGCATTCGCCGGCCGACAGAATTCCACGCCAATCGCTGCTTGGCCTCAGCCGTCCGCTCCGCTCTCGCCAGAACACGCACAGCGTTAAGCGTAAACCAGAATCACCCATCATGACCATCGGCATCATTTTGGCAGCGCGCGTCACTCCGAGCGCGCCACGTTGCGCGTGCCAACGAGCGGCAGACCAGAGGACCGCCCGCCCGCGCGCATCACTCAGTTGGGTGATTGAGTATTTCGCGCATCCGTAATATCTATAATCCGCAAGCCAGTTGCCATGTCCATCCGGATTGCCATAGTCGAAGACAACGCGAGAATACGCGGCACCCTTGCCCAGCTGCTCGCCAGTGCACGCGGCTTCAATTGCGTGTGCGCCTGCGACACCGCCCAAAAAGCCCTGCACCTGATCCCCAAGCACACCCCGGACATCGTCATCATGGACATCGAGTTGCCCGACTTCTCCGGCATCGAATGCACCGCCCGCCTCAAGCGCCTCCTGCCGGAAACGCAGATCATGATCTTCACGGTCTATGAGGACAACGACCAGATTTTCCAGGCCCTCGAAGCCGGTGCCAGCGGTTATCTCCTCAAGCGCACCACGCCCGTGGAAATCCTCGAAGCCCTCACCGATATCAAGGACGGCGGCGCGCCCATGTCCAGCGAGGTCGCCCGCAAAGTCGTGCAATCCTTCCGCAAAACCGAACCCGCCCGCACTTCCGAAGTCCAGCAACTCAGCCGCCGCGAGGAGGAAATTCTCGGCCTGCTCACCCAGGGCTACGTCACCAAGGAAATCGCCGAAAAGCTTTCCATCAGCTACGACACCGTCCGCAGCCACCTCAAGCACATCTACGAAAAACTCCACGTCCGTTCCCGCACCGAGGCCGTGATCAAATACATGCACTGAAGCCCGAAGCGCGTCCGGCCTATTTATGACATAACGCTGGCGAACTGTAAAAGTAAAACACAGTAAAATTAAGCCATGACGTTTTGAGCCTTGCCACGACCACCCCCTGTGCTAGATTTGTAATGAAAGGTCATCCTATGCATCCAAGAATAGATCACACCAAAGTTCCGCCCGGTGCGATGAAAGCGATGTTCGGTTTGGAAACCTATCTGCGCGGTTGCGGGTTGCCGGTGAACCTGCTTCACCTCTTGAAGCTTCGCGTCTCGCAAATCAACGGCTGCGCGTACTGCATTGACATGCACTCCAAGGACTTGCGGGCTGTCGGCGAAACCGAGCAACGCCTTTATCTCCTCGACGCCTGGCGTGAGGCGCCGTTTTACAGCGACCGTGAACGCGCCGCCCTCGCGTGGGCCGAGGCGGTTACGCTCGTCACTCAAGGACACGTCCCCGACGAAGTGTACGAGCAGGCCCGCACTCAATTCAGCGAGGAGGAACTGGCCAACCTGACCCTGGCGGTGGTTGCCATCAACGGTTGGAACCGCCTCAGCATCGCCTTCCGCACCGTTCCCGGCGCGTATCAACCGCCGCAACACGCGACGCCTCCGGCGGTCGTGACCGCCTGAAACTCCAAAACCTCACGGTGCTTTCCATGGGCGTTTTGAGAACTAATATCCTCGGTGGACGCAATACCAAAAGAGCAGCAAAGACTTCCATCAATGGGCATTCCTATTGGATGCGAGAATGTCCGCTCGCCGCTGTCAATTTTTTAGACACACCCGCGATCAAATTCCCTTTGACAACTTCGCGTCGCCGCACAACTTAGACTCATGAAAATAACATCCGTTTGCGCGAGTAATTCTGACGCGAAAAAATTGGTGCTGCGCACTGAGCCCCCACTGACGGCGGAAGTGTTGAACCACTTCAGGACCGTTCAGCAACGACAGGCTCTCGCCGGGTTGGCCTTCTCCGCCGACGCGGGATGTTTGGTGGTGCACAACGTCATTCCGACTTCGATGAACATCGATTCCCAGGTTGCCGACGACATCAGGCAACTGTTAAACGCGGCGGAGGAAGCGGCGAACAACACCGAGAGAATCGCCCGGGAAGCCGTGGAGCGCGAGCAAGCCGAACGAAGGGCGAGCGTGGAGTCGGCAGCCAGAGCCTTTGGAGTTCCCGCTCAGTAATCCTTTTAAATGCGCGTTCATCCGCGCTCGCGGAACACGGAGCTAAGGCTTCTTTGTGAACGTCACCGTCTGTTCCAAAGGCTCCAGGGCTTTCACCATGTTTTCCCGGTACGGTCCGTATTGCGCCGCGGCGAATGTCCCGGCTCGGCGCTGAAGGCGATAATCGATCTTCAGGCCCCGTCCTTCTTTTTGGGCCTCGCTGTGGCTGGTGGCGAAGGCCATGCGGAGATCCTGGTGAAAACTCTCCAGCCCGGGTTCCTGATAGCCCGCTGGGGTCGCCAGGTTTACTGTGGTCTCCACCTCTACCGGAAAGGTTAGTTCAAACGGCGTTGCCCGATCCTCCACTGGTTCCGCCGCGGCATATGACTGCTCCCACACGTCCGGCAATTTCCCCACCAACTGATTTCCCGCCAGACGAAACTGCCGCTTCAACACATAGTCCAACTCAAGGACCAGCGGGGCCTGCGTGTCCTCCAGGTTCTGCAATTTGAAGCTGGTTATCTCGCCAGACTGCCGGTTTACCTGAAGGTCAGCGAAATAGCGCCGTGATGCCGGCTGGAGTCCCTTGAAGTAGGACCGTAATGCACTGCCGTTGCAGCCGCTGAGGTTCAGCGTCTCGTGCACCACCATATCGGTGTCATTCGTGATCCTTAGCTCGCGGCGTGAATTGATCCTGCTGCTTCCGTCAGGGTAGTCCGGGATTCTCACAAACTGCGGGTTGGCCGCGTCTAGAATAAGCGCTTCCTTCCCGGCCAAACCGAGCGGTACCGTTTGTGCGAGATCCGATCCCTTGTCTGTGCAGTCGATAAAGGAGCCGCTACGAAATCCGGGCAGATAAACCACCATGTGGTCAAACTGGTCCAGCGAGGGCAGATCCTTCTGCACCTTCCCACGCGTCCCAACTAGTGCGAGCCGGGCTTGAATGCCGGCTGCCTCCAGTAATTGTTGCAACAGCAGGGAATGATCTTTGCAATCCCCGTACTGATTCCGGACGATCTCGGCTGTCCGATGTGGGATCCGGGCCCGTCGGCCAAATTCCAGCGCCTTGTAGATGTAATTGGTCTGCACATAACGCGCCAAAGAAATAACCTTGTCGGACTCATTGGTGGAATCTTTGGCGAGGCGGCTGGCCAGCTCCCGCCCTGCGGCATCCAGTTGCAAATAATCCCCAAGTTTTTCGAGATACTTTTTGACCTCACCCTCCCACGTCGCGGCGCCGTCTCCCACATATAGCGTCGACATAAAATCCATCGGGGACTGCTCCATGGGTTCCCACTTGTAAACTTCCGGCCGCTCCCGCACCCAATAGAGGCCGCTCTCGCATTTGAAGCCGTTGCCGGCTCCTGCGCCGGTGTATTTGAGCGTGTTCGTTTCGCCTCTGATTACCAGAATATCCTGGAGAATGGGAAAAGCCGTGATGCAGGCGTGCGCGGTAAAGGGAAATTCCTCCGGCGGAGCCAGGTCCTGGCGCGTTACGGTCAATTCAATCAAGTAACCGGGTTTCAAGCCACTGATGGGAATGTTCAGTACCTTTTTCTGGCTGGCCTGTGTCGCCGCCGCCGCATCCACGACATAGTAATCGGCCACGTTGCCGGTTGACACCACCTTGCCTTCCTCATCTTTCACTTTCAGGTCGTTGACAAAAATGCCTTCGCCCAACGGATCGAATCCAAATTGTATCGTGCTGAATGCTGCGATGCCGCTCGGATCAAGCACTTTGATCACAAGATATTCACTCCGCTTGAATTCCTTTTTTCTGGTGAAGGAAATTACAGTGATATCCTTCAGGTATCGCGCTCCGTAATCCTTTGTATAGGATGCCGGGGCCTCAGCAGGCGTAATGTCCAGCAGCTTTTCCGGGATTGGCACTGGTGCGATCGGGTCTTTTATGCCGCTGTTGTTTCCCTCGCCGAGCATTCCGGAAACCAGGTCAAGGTAGCTCTTGACATCGGTGCTCGCCGGAGCTCGTTTCAGCGCCACCTCAAACGATGCTTTGGCTTCCCGGTACCGTTTTAATCCGAACTCGCCTCGGCCTTTCACGTAATAGACGCTGGCCGAGTCGCTTTGCGTGTCGATGAGCTGCTGGCAAGCCGCCACCGCTTCAGAATAAAGGCCCGCCTGGCAATATGCGTCCGCCAGTGACAGCGCCAATTCTGCATTATACGGGTATTTGTGTGTCTGCGTCTTGAGCAGTTCAATCGCTTTGTTGAAATTCTTCTTCTGCAGGTACAAACGCGCTTCGAGCAGACGAACCGCAGCCGAGTCGTGATCCTTCAGATGATCTTCCACCGCGGCGAGCGCAACGTCTTGTTGTCGGGTCTGGCTCAGGAGGGTGATGTAATCGACAAAATAATCGTCGTTCCGGTAACCCTCCGTGAATAACGCGCGGAAGTTGGTCAACGCCTTGTCCGTTTGTCCAAGCTGCATCTGCAAATAGGCCTGTGTGGCCCGCACGGAATTGTTCGTGGCCAGCAGCGACGGATTGCGCTCCAGGTATTCCAGCGCTTCCTGCCGCTTGCCGATGTTTAGATAGGCGTTGGCGGCATTTGCCAGGAAGACGGGTGAGTTCCGCTCGAACTCAAACGCAGTTTGAAAATAGGCGGCGCTCTTCTCAAATTGGCGCGCTTTGTAATGGAACAACCCGAGCTGATTGAATACCAGCCCATGCCGGTTCTTGTCCCGCTCGTTGAACTCCGCGACGGGGTCCTGGATGGGAAAGGTATTGGGAACAAACTCCACTCGCGCCAGCGCATCCTCCAGTATCTTCCGGTCGTCCTGCTGCTTCACTTGGTAATATGACCCGAGCAAATAAGCCCACTGCCGCCGCCGCAATATCTTGATGCGATAGACAAACTTTCCTCCCAAGTCCGCCCGTTCGTAACCAAATTCGACACCCGACAGATCGCCTTCGTTGATCGGCTTTTCATCCATGATCTCCGTTCCGGGATACGCTATTCCTGCAAGCTCTGCCATTGCTTGTGTCAGCGCTTCTAATGGCGGATTCTGGTCCAACAAACAGACGGGGATGACAAACAAGGCCACCTTCTTGTTTTCATCCCAGCCGGTAAACTCGGCCGCCGGCAGGTTCTTGGCAATCAACGGGGATGGCCGCCATCCCAAACCTCCCAACTTCACGGTGTAGCCGAAAAGCTGGGAATGAAAATCATCGACCACCTTCGTGGCTCTGCTTGCTTGCCGTTGAGAATCGATCAAGGTGAATGAGGAAAATAATCGCTCGGTTCTGGCGCGCACCGCGTCCGCATCCTCAAAAGAACCCCAAGCCGTGATTTGATAAGCGTAGCCATTGGTGACGCACAACCAATGGCGGTAAAAAATATGATAGGCTTGAACTCGGGCCTCGCTTTCAATCTCCACCCCGTCCAACCCCTGGCGGCGCAGCGGACTTTCCTTCAAAAACTTCACGGAATCCGCTCCGCTGCGCAGATGCATCTTGGCGACCTCAATCAGGCTTTCCGTCGTCGCGGTGGGACCCATTCCGACCTGCTCACCGACAATCGCCAGGAAAACCTGTGGCCGTGCCTGTCCAAAAGCGACCGTGGCGCTCTTGTTGAGTCGTTTAGCATCCAGTTGCACCCAGGGTTTCTCCGGCATCGGGATTTTGAAATTTAAATCGTCAAAGGTGAGCCATTTGCCCGACACCGGTTGATCCGTCTTGATCGCCTGGCGGTCGAGCCCGATTTTCTGAAATCCCCGGTATATGAAAAATGTCGTCAGACAGAGAAAGAGAAAAGCCAGGCCGAGCGTCCATATCGCTTGCGCTCTTCCCTGGGTATATTTCTCTTTATCGTTTGCATACTCCAGCAAGCCGATAATCGCCAGCACCACGGCGCCTGCGATTGCGCCCAGAGCAATGAGCCCGGCAAACCCCGTGACGATGCGAGACGCCACGGACCGTGATGCCGCCATGCTGACCAAACCGGTGACCAGCCAGGCCGATAACAGTATTCCGAGCGATAGGGCGCACTTTGCGTTGGCATTTGGCCGCCGCGCGATCGAAAAGCATTTTACGGCTGCGAAAACCAACAGCAGCAAAGCGATGGTCTGCCCGACAAACCGGCCGACTTGATCAGGAGTGACTTCCAGGAGAATTATTTGGTTCGTTTGTACCATATTAGCGCATTCGGCCGGTTTGATTCGGGCGCAGGAGTCATGCCAAGATCCTCCGAACCACCGCCGCACCCCTGATTGGCCATTCAAACGCAAAGCCGAAGGCACTACAAGGATAAATCAGGCATGAGCACCTATTTGCGAAGATTAATGATTCGATCAGGCATGTTCTGCCTTGCCTCGCATAAGGCTGGTTTGTGCGGCTGTCTGACGGTTGGGTTGATTTCCCGCTGACCTAAAAAGCTTTGGAAGTGATCTTCGGTAAAACCACGCGGCGGCTTCTTTTGAATTGGATTTTCCAGTCGCCAATGTCAAGCTGCTGCGAATGACTCCAATGACACGCAACATTGCTTTCATTTTGCTCGCCTCCTCACTGACGTTTTCGCGACCAGTCGCCGCGGCTGACGAAGACTACTTCCCGCCGCCAGACGCCGCGGGCGGCTGGCGGACGTGCGATGACCCGGCGCAGGTCCTGCGCGTGGCGGGCCTGAATGTGCAGAAGCTCGACCGCGCCTTCAAATACGCCTCGCGCTCCAGCCAGCACGGCGGCTTGCTGGTAGCGCGGCACGGCTGGCTGGCGTACGAGAAATACTATGGCCGCGGCAACCGTGAGGCCATTCCCGCGATGGCTTCGTGCGGCAAGGCGCTTGTGAGCATCGCCTGCGGCATCATGCTCGCCGAGAAGCACGATCTATTTCCTGACGGGCTCGACCAAAAAGTCTTCACCGAAAAATACCTGCCGGAGGCGTTCCCGTTGGATGACCCGCGCAAGGCCGGCATTACCCTGGGCCAGTTGCTGACCATGGCCGCTGGTTTGCACGGCGAAGGCAGCAATCCGGGCTTTGTGAACTTTGAACCTTCCGTGCCGTTGGAGCCAGTCAAGAGCGCCGGGTTGGGGCAGGACATGGACGCGCTGCGCACGCCGTTGTGGACGAACCCCGGCGAAGGCTACTCCTATGCTTCGGCCTCCCCGCACGTTGCCTCCATCGTCCTGCGCCATGTGGTGGGCAAGGAACTGGAAGCTTACGTGGACGAACGCCTGGCCAAGCCCATGGGCTGGGGACAATGGGGCTACGCGCACCACGGTCCGCACACACCCGGAGGAGGGGATTGCGCCATCCGCTCCACGGACGCGCTGCGCTTTTGTTACATGCTGCTGCACCACGGCAAATGGGGCAAACAACAACTGGCCCCCGCCGCCTACGTCGAAGCCTGCGGCAAGCCGTCACCCTTCCAAAAGCACGCGCCGTTCAGCCTGATGTTCGAAGTCAACGCGGACGGACACGTGGCCGGCGCGCCGCGCGATGCCTTCTTTAAATCCGGCGGCGGCGGATTCGGAATTTGCGTCGTCCCTTCGCTTGATCTCGTCATTTACAAAATGGCGGGCAGCGATCGCCAGTACGATCCCGCCTTCAACGGCCAGCCGCAGAACTACAAATACGACGGCTCGCGCGACCAATGGAAACCCGCCGCCCGCAGCCAATTCAGCGACGGCCCCATCGGTACCGATGATGGCGTGAGAAGGGTGTTGGAAATGGTAGTGGCGGCGGCGGAGTGACGCGCTGCAAGCTCCAAACGTCAAGCACCAAGCTTCAGAAAAGCTCCAAGATCCAAATCGCAAACAGGTAGGGCGCGTCACTCCGTGCGCGCCGCCGATTGGCATGCGAGCCACGGCGCGCAGAGGACTGCACGCGCTACCATCGTGTATGCACGCGTTTTGCCGCGTGAAGGCGGGACTCCATGCCCCGGAGCGCTCTGCTTGGTTTATTTGAGGTTTGGAGCTTCTTTGGAGCTTGACGGTTGGCGCTTGGAGCTTGCCCCCAATTATGCTATAGCTTGCATGATGGTTACGAACGCGAATCCCGAAAGAGGCGGCTCAAACCGCCTCTCCCCGTGTTTGCTCGCGCACCCGATTCGGCTCCCATGGCTGACCTTCTGCGCCTTCCTGTTCCTCCTCGTTTCCTTTTCATCTCCCGCCTTCCCGGTCTCGACAAACAAGGATCTGAAAACCCTTTGGGTCCTAAAGCCGGTCGTTCGTCCCGAGGTTCCGGCAGGGGTGACGCAATCTACAAACCCCATCGATGCGTTCATCGCCACTCAGTACCGTGCGAAGTCGCTCCTCCCAGCCCAACCGGCGGACAAGCGCACCTTGCTGCGGCGCGTGTGTTTGGATCTCACCGGATTGCCACCCACGCCTGCGGAGCAGGAGGCATTTTTGCAGGACACTTCACCAGACGCCTACGAGAAGGTCGTGGATCGGTTGCTGAACAGCGAGCAACACGCCGTCCGTTATGCGCGGCACTGGCTGGATGTCTTGCGCTATGCCGACGTGGACGACCGGATGCTGGCCGCGCCGGGTATCTATCTGTGGCGCGATTGGGTGATCAAGGCGTTGAACGAAGACATGCCGTACGATCAATTCGTTCGCGCGCAATTAACCGGCTACCGCACGGACGCGCGGACCCAGATCACCGCCACCGGTTATCGCGTGCCCGCTGAACCGCGCCCCGAGGACCTTTTCGCGCTGGGCTTTCTGGCGCGCGGCGGCAGCCCAAGCAACGTCAAAGACGACCAGGAACTCGCCATCAGCGCGGTCGAAACCGTCTCCACCGCGTTCATGGGCATGACCGTCGGTTGCGCCAAGTGCCACGACCACATGTACGATCCGATCTCACAGCGCGATTTCTACGCGATGAAGGCGCTTTTCGATCCGCTGGTCTTGCGAAAGGTCACGCTGGCTACGGCGGGTGAATTGTTCGCTCAAGGCAAGGCACAGGAGGAAGCGGACAGGAAGCGCGCCGCCATCGAAGGCCCGATGAATGAGTTGATCGCGCCCTACAAGAAAAAACTTTACGAAGATCGCGTCGCGATGCTGCCGCCGGACGTGCAAGCGGTCATTCGCAAGCCGGAGAAGCAGCGCACCGCCCGGGAGCAGAAAATCGCCGACGATTACTATCCGATTCTGCGCATCGACCCCGAGAAAATCGAAGAAGTCATGCCCGAGGACGAAAAGAAAAAGTACATCGAAATGCGAAAGCAAATCGAGCCCAAGGCGGGCGGGCGTCGGCGGGGAGGCGGGCTGGCTGCGTTTTGGACCGTGGAGGTGGATCACGCGCGGGAACTGGAAAAGTCCTACATCCTGACCAGCGGCAATCCGGAGCGGCCCGAGAAGAACCACGAGGTCGAACCCGGCTGGCCGTTTGCGCCGTCCAAGCCCGATTTTCACGAAGGCCGGGTTGAGGCGTTCTCCGATTGGCTGACCGCGCCGGAGAATCCGCTGTTCGCGCGCGTCGCAGTGAATCGCCTTTGGCAATGGCATTTCGGCCAGGGCCTGCAAAAAATACCGAGCGATTTCGGCCTGTTGGGCGGCACGCCTTCGAATCCCCGCTTGCTCGACTGGCTCGCGGCCGAATTCGCAAGCCGCCACTTCAGCATGAAAGAAATGCACCGGCTGATGGTGACGTCGGACACTTACAAGCTGGCTTCAACGGCAAGCAGCGAGATGGCCGCGGGCAACGCCAAAATCGATCCCGATGATACTTTCCTCTGGTGCTTCCGTCTTCAACGGCTCGAAGCCGAGCCGATCTGGGATTCAATCTTTACCGCCGCTGGCAGTTTGGACCTTGCGGTGGGCGGCCCCTCCTTCGATATCCGTTCGCGCGGAGAAAAGCGCGCGGATAAGGAAGAGCCGGACGAACTCGCCGTTGACGCGCATCCCAGCCGGCGGGCCGCTTACATGACGCGCGGGTTTTCCTCGAACCGGGACGCCATGCCCAGTTTTCTCCAGGCGTTTGATGTGGATGACGGGCGCGTCCCATGCCCGCTCCGGACCCAAACCGTCACTGCGCCCCAGGCGTTGTTCCTGATGAACGGCGAAGAAGTTGACAAGGCATCGGCGCAATTTGCTGAACGGCTCCGGAAAGAATCCGGCGGCGATCTTAAAGCCGCTGTCGATCTCGCCTATCAATTCGCGATCAGCCGCCCTCCATCATCCTCGGAGCGGGAGCACGCCCTGGCGTACCTCGAAAATGATCCGGCCCGGCTGAAAAACTTCGCCTGGCTGCTTTTTAACCTCGATGAGTTTGTGTATGTGCGTTAGGTGGAAAATTACAGAAACAATCCGTTTCGAGAGGGCGAATCTTCGCCCCGTTGCTCTCCTTATTCCCAGTAGTTCGCCATGAACAACCGCGATTTATATCCTTGCGGGCGGATTTCCCGGCGGAGATTTCTCCATCAAGCCGGAGGCGGATTTCTCGGGCTCGCCATGGGAGCGCTTTGGGCGGAGGCCGGGGAAATTGAGAACGCCATTCTCGGACCGCATTTTCCGCCCAAGGCCAAATCGGTGATCTTCCTCTTCATGTGCGGGGGCGTCAGCCATATCGACACGTTCGATCCCAAAGACAACAAATGGGCCGGCAAAATCATGGATGCCGTGGGATTCGGCGACAACCTCGCGGAGATGAAACGGCCCGTGATTCCGTGTCACCGCACCTTCACGCGTTACGGTGAATCCGGCATCCCTGTATCCGATTGGTTTCCGCACGTCGGCAGTGTGATCGACGACATCGCGGTCGTTCGCTCGATGTGGTGCAACGAGAGCAATCATTTTCCGGCGGTAATTGAAACTTGCACCGGACACCGCGGACGGCAATTCGATCATCCCACGTTCGGGAGCTGGATTTCTTACGCGCTGGGCACTGCGAATCGGAATCTGCCCGCATTCGTGAACATCGGCCGGCCTTCCTCGCCGGTGCAATTGACCGGCGGTTATCTCGGGGCGACGGTGGCCGCAACGCCCTTCAATGCGGGCGAGACGCCCATTCCGAACTTGTTGCCGCCGAAAGGATGCAGCGCCTCCGAGCGGGAACGGCAAATGCAAGCGCTCGATGAACTGAATCGGGAGTTTCGCGACACGTATGCAATTAACTCGGACATTGCCGCGCGGGCTCGCGCCTACGAATTGGCCGCGCGAATGCAGCTCGCCGCTCCGCAAGTCGTCGATTTCTCGGATGAACCGCAGCATGTCCTGGACCTGTACGGCATCGGCGAAAAGGAAACGGACGACTTTGGCCGGCAACTGCTCCTGGCGCGGCGCCTGGCGGAGCAGGACGTCCGGTTCATCCAAATTTGCCACGCCGGCGGCGGCAATGGCCGTTGGGACGCGCACGACAACATCGAGAGCCACGCCCCGCTGTGCCGGGCGACGGACAAGCCGATTGCCGGTCTGATTCGTGACTTGAAACAGCGCGGCATGCTCGACCAAACGCTGGTGGTCTGGAGCAGCGAGTTTGGCCGGACCCCCTGGTCTCAAAACACGACGGGCCGCGATCATAATCCCAAGGGCTACACCGTCTGGCTCGCAGGCGGCGGCGTGAAGGGCGGGACCGTCCACGGCGCCACCGACGAAGTCGGCTACAAGGCCATCGAGCATCCGCACTATTACAGCGACCTGCACGCCACGATCCTTCGCCAGCTCGGACTCGATTACAACCGAATGCAAATCCGCGTCATCGGTCGCACGATGCGCCTGGTGGAAGACGGCGACGGGCCCATTCGGGAGATTTTGAGTTAAGGGACTATTTTGCCAGAGTGCGTCATTCCGTGCGCGCCGACGGAGGGCAGGGGACTGCCCGCTGTGAAAAAGGCGAATGATTTATCGCTGGGAACATCGTGACCTGGGACCTCGGCAGCGGTGTTACACACATCGGGATCGTTTCCGACCGCGCCAGCTCGAAAGGCGTCCCGCTGGTCATTTACAATATCGGCCAGAGAACCCAGGAAGAAGACGCTCGCTTCAATTTCACGTCATCGGGCATTACTGGGTCAGATGATTGCCCAAAACCCCCCAGCACGCGCGAAGCATAATAAACTTGTTACTGGGGTGAATACCCCATGTGCCCCCCCCCCGAGCGCGTATACTTTGATAATCTTTGCAACTCATTGTATGCGAGCAGCATGGCGAGCGCAGCAAAATCGATAATGATTGCCGACGATTCAGAGGACGATGTCACACTTCTCGAACACGTGTTGCATAAAGCCGGCGTCGTCAATCGAGTGATAATCACTGGCAATGGCGAAGAAACGATCGATTATCTCAAGGGCGTGGGGCGGTTTGCGGACCGCCAGGACCATCCGCTGCCAGACATATTGCTGCTCGATCTCAAGCTTCCGCGCCTGAGCGGCTACGAGGTCCTGGAGTGGTGCCAGACCCAGCCGCAAGTGAAGAATTTGGTCATAGTTGTCCTCACGGGTTCCACGGATTTGAAAATGGCCAAGCGCGCGTATGAATTGGGCGCTCGCTCTTTCCTGTTGAAACCCTGCACACCGCAACAGATTGCGGAGTTAATACGAGCCTTTCCCGGCTCCTGGTCGATTCAAGCTTCGGCGTGAATGGAAGATTTAAAGGCGGTATGTGCGCCAAAACCAAACCTGCGATTGTCCTTCTGATTGAGGACGATGAGAACGATTTTCTGCTCATCCAACTCGCCCTTAGAAAGGCTGCGTTTACCGCGAAGTTGTTCCGGGTGCCTGACGCTGGCGAGGCGATGGCTTATCTTCAAGGCTGGGCTCCTTTCGAGGACCGCGTTCTGAATCCGGCCCCTACCTTGATCTGCACCGACCTGCGCTTGCCGGGCATGAGCGGTTTTGAACTGATTGACTGGGTGCGACAGCGTCCCGAATATGCGGCCACTCCAATCGTGGTTTTCAGCGGCTTGCTCGATCCAGGCTTGGGCAGCCAGTTGCCAGGCACTCATTTATGCGCCGGCAAAACCACGGACTTCGACAGTTATGCCCAACTCCTTTGCACCCTGCTTGAGCCTGAAGCAGCCGCTTGAATCGAACCATGGCGCCATGTGAACGGAGTGAAGAGCAAAACAAACCAAACAAAGTAGTTTCCTGATTCCCATTTTGGCGCTAAGTTGCTGTAAGTGATTGATAGTGAGTCGAAACTGGGTGAGTTTCTGACCCGACTGCGGGTCGCCCCTTGGATTGCCCTCGATACGGAAGCAGACAGTCTTCATGCCTACCCCGAGAAGGTTTGCTTGCTGCAAGTAAGCACGCCGGCTGGGGATGAGTTGATTGATCCGCTGGCCGGCATCAATCTCAATCCCTTGTTGGATACCTTCGGCGGCCACGAATTGATCATGCACGGCGCGGATTACGACTTGCGGCTGCTGCGGAAGCATCATGATTTCGTCCCGCGGGCCATTTTTGACACCATGCTCGCAAGCCGATTGCTGGGGGATTTGCAGTTTGGTTTGACCAACCTGGTCACTCAATATCTTGGCGTGAAGCTGGATAAGGGGGCACAAAAGGCCGACTGGGCGCGGCGGCCGTTGACGGAGCGGATGGAAATTTATGCGCGCAATGACACCCGCCATCTCAAGCCGCTGGCGGATCGGTTGCGGGCCGAGTTGGAGGCGAAGGGCCGATTAAGCTGGCACCACGAGTCCTGCGCGCGGCTCATCGTCGATTGCTCGCAAAACCGGCAACCGGACCCGGACCAGGTTTGGCGCATCAAGGGCAGCCATAAGCTCAGCCGGCCCGCACTGGCCGTTTTGCGCGAAGTGTGGCGCTGGCGCGAAACCGAAGCGCTGGCGGCGAACCGCCCGCCTTATTTCATTCTCGCGCACGAAACGCTGGTCGAGCTGGCCGGCGTGGCCGTCACGGATCGCGCGATTGAACCATTGCTGCCCCGCCGCATTTCCGATCGCCGCCGTGAAACCCTGCTGGGCGCGATCAAGAAAGGACTGGCCGTGCCGCCCCGTGAGCAACCGGATTTTCTGCGCCCCAAAGGACGTCGAATCACTGATGCGCACAAACGCCGGATGCTCGAGTTGCAACAGCGCCGTGACACGATTGCCGGGAAATTGGGCATCGATCCAACGCTGATCGCGAGCCGGTCGATGATGCTGGATTTGGCGGACGATTGGGAGCGTCACGAGGCGGGATTGATGAACTGGCAAAGGGAGTTGTTGAAACAGACGCACGGGCAGACCCCAGCGCCGCAACAAATCCCAAATGCCAAGCTCCAAACACCAGAAAAGCAGCAAACCTCAAGCTCCAATGTCCGGGAATCTTAACGGTACTCGTGGGTTGTTCCTTATACTGTCAGTTTGGACACTGCGAAGCATTGGTGTTTGAAACTGGAGTTTTTCTGGCGCTTGGAGATTGCCGCTTGAAGCTTGCTTTATCTCACCGCCTCAAGCGCAAAGCCTTTTAGATATTCGGTCTCGGGGATGGCCGGGATGATCGGATGATCCGGCGATTGACTGTAGGTGGCAGTGCGGCGGAGAAGGCGGCGGGAATCGTAAGCGGCGTCCAGAATCACCCCTTGGAACATGACGGCATCGACATGATGCGAGCAGCAGAAGGTCGCCAGAGTGCCGCCGGGTTTCAGCAGCTTAAGTGCGCGCAAATGGATTTCCTTGTAACCGCGCAGGGCATCGGGTATCGCCGAACGGCTGCGCGTGAAGGAAGGCGGATCAAGCACAATTAAATCAAACCGCGGCACCACTTTCTCATGCGGAGGCACGACGGTTTGCGCTTTGAGCCAATCAAAGACGTTCACCGTTTCAAAAGAGCACTGGGCTGCGAGGCCGTTTGCCACGGCGTTGCGATTGGACGCGGCGATGGCATCGGCGCTTTGATCCAGGAGATGGACGTGCGCCGCGCCCGCGCGCGCCGCATGCAGGCCGAACCCGCCGAGGAAGCTGAAACAATCCAATACTTGCGCTCCTTTCGCCAGTTCCGCGACCCGTTGATAGTTCACTTGCTGATCCAGATACAAACCGGTCTTGTGTCCGCCAGGAATATCGACCTCGAAACGCAAGCCATTCAATCGCACGTCAACCCCTTCCGACGCAGCCCGGGGAGCGCCGGCAACTCCCGGGCCGGATTTTTCCAGCGTGCCCATGAGAATGCCATTCGCGTCCGCCAGGCCCTCGAACTTTCGAAAGGCCGTGTCGTTGCGTTCCAGGATGCACCGCGGCGAAAAGATGCGTTGCAACGCCGCCACGATCATCGGCTTGCGCTGGTCCATCCCAAGCGCGGAAGTTTGGACGACGAGGACGTCCTCGTATTTGTCAACGATCAGGCCGCTCAGAAAGTCGCTTTCGGCATTGACCACGCGGAACGACGACGCCCCAGGCAGGTGCTTTTGCCGCACAGCCAGCGCGGTGCGGATGCGCTCCTCGAAAAATGCCTCGTCCACGGCAACGCGCTCGGGCGCGAGCATGCGGACGTGAATCTTGCTTTTCGAGTTGTAGAAACCGACGCCGAGGAATCGCTGGCGATGATCTTTTACCTGCACCAGTTGTCCGTCGGTGGCCGGTTGAGTGAGGCGGAGCACGGAACCCTGGTAAATCCAGGGATGTCCGGCGACGATGCGGTCGGCTTCTCCGGGCCGAAGTAGAACAGTGGGCAATGAAGGCGCTTCCATAGGTTTGTAAACAGTTGGCACTGGCGCAACGATCCCGCTCAGCGGCATCAAGCGCCAATGCGCACTCAATATAACCTTGAGCGCCCACAATGAAAGCTAAATGAGGGAAAAGCTGGAGCTCGCGCTGCGTCCGCGACGCAAAATTGATCATTCGTATCGAAGCGCTTCGATCGGGTCGAGGCGCGACGCTTTCCAGGCGGGATAATATCCGAAGACAATGCCCACGGTAACTGACACGGCAACGGCGGCGATGATCGCTGGCAAGGAGGGCAATGTCGGCCAATGCAGCAAGGCGGTCACGGCCATTGAGGCGCCGCGGCCGAACAAAATTCCCGCGATGCCGCCGGCAAGGCAGAGCACGACCGCTTCAACCAGGAACTGGCGAAGAATGTCGCGCGCTCTTGCGCCGACAGCCATTCGGATGCCGATCTCCCGCGTCCGCTCCGTCACCGAAACCAGCATGATATTCATGATGCCAACGCCGCCGACCACCAGGGAAATCAGCGCCACGACCAGCAGCAAATTAGTCATCACCATGCTTGTCGAAGCGAGCGCCTTGGAAAGCTCAGTCAGGTCGCGAATTCGGAAATCGTCGGGCAGTCCAGGCCGAATGTGGTGACGTTCGCGCAGCAAACTGGTGATCTGCCGCATCACTTCCGGAATGTCCTGCGCGGACGCGGCGGAGATGAACACATCGTCAAGATCCGCAAACCGCGTCATCTGAGGCATGTCCACTGCCTGAACCGCGGACAGTTGTGGATAGAGCTGCACCTGCTGGTTGGGATAGAGCTGGTTCAAGGTATTGACCTGGCTGGAGGAACTGGAGGCGGCACTTGACTGAGTGGCCGAGCGGACACCAGAAACTCGGAATTTAATCGTGGTCCACGGCGCGATGATCAAATCGTCCTGGTCGCGGCCCATCATGTTGGCTCCCTTTTGCGCGAGCACGCCGACCACCTTCATGGCAACATTCTTGATGCGGATTTCTTTTCCGAGCGGCGATTCATCGGGGAACAACTGTCGCACGATGGTTTGGCCAATAAGGCAAACCGCGGCCATGCTGTGCACGTCTTCAAAGGTGAACGGCTCGCCTTCGGCAAGTTCCCAACGGCGAACGGTGAGGAAATCCGGTGTGGTCCCCAGTAGATTATTTGGCCGCCAGTTATGGCTGCCATACACGGCTTGTCCTCCGCTATCCACGCTGGGAGCGACATACGCCACTCCGCTGCACTCCTGGCGAATCGCATCCGCATCCGCCGCCGTCAAGGTCACCCGCCCGCCACCACCGGAACTCACCCCGCCGACCCACGTCGAACTGGGATCCACTTGAATGACATTAGCTCCCAGGCTGGCAATGGTTTGCTCAATGGAATGCGACGATCCCCGCCCAATCTCCATCATGGCAATCACCGCGGCAATGCCGATGATAATGCCCAGACAGGTCAACACCGAACGCATGACGTTCCGGCGCAAGGCGTGAAGGGCAGTTCGCAAAATTCGATAAACAGTTCGCAGGGACACACTTCGTCCATCCGTAGCTTCCTCCATCCGGCGCGGCGCGCGTCCGGCGAATTCGGACCGGTTCGCATTGGCTGGATTTTCGGGCGGTCCCTCTTCGACGATTACGCCATCCACGATTCGGATGATGCGTTTGGCGTGGCGGGCAACGTTGTTGTCATGCGTGACGAGGATGATGGTAAGCCCTTCCTCTTCATTCAGTTTTTGAAGCATTCTGAGGACCTCCTCAGTTGTGCGCGAGTCGAGATTCCCGGTCGGTTCGTCCGCAAAAAGCACTGGCGGACGATTGATTAGCGAGCGCGCAATGGCCACACGTTGTTGTTGCCCGCCGGAGAGTTGGGAAGGCTGATGGTCGAGCCGTTCGCCCAGGCCGACGAGCCGCAGAATTTCCTCGGCCCGGCGGTGGCATTCGGCTTCCGACAAATGCGCGGCGGCATAATTCAGCGGCATCAGGACGTTTTCCAAGGCGCTGGTTCTGGCGAGCAGGTTGAAATTCTGGAAGACAAAGCCGATTTTGGAATTTCGCACCACCGCGCGTTCGTCCGCTGACATGGAGGAAATCTCCTGTCCGTCCAGCCAGTATTTGCCCGAGGTGGGATGATCGAGACAGCCCAGAATGTTCATCAGCGTGCTTTTGCCCGAGCCGCTGGCGCCTACGAGCGCGACCAACTCGCCGCGATTGATTTGCAACGACACGCCCTGGAGTACGGGAATGTCCAACTCGCCGCGCTGGTAGGCCTTGCAGACGTTTTCCAGCTTGATGAGTTCCTGGCTCATTGCGCTGGCAGCGCCTGGAGCGCGTTTGGGTTAAAGGTCTGATTCACGAGATGCAAAATCTGAGTTTGTCCTGGCACGGTGCTTAGCGGCGCGGCATTTGCGGAATGAATGGATTTTTGGTGCTGGCTTGGGCCGTGGCAACGGTTTCACCGACGATCACTTCCTGCCCCTCTTGCAAGGCATCGGCGATCACCGCGGTATTCGAGCCATCCGAAGCGCCGAGTTTCACCTCCATTGGCCTGACAAATTCGCCATCCTTCAACCAAATGGTGCCGCGCCGGTCTTTGGGGGTCTTGTCTTTCTTTGACAGCTTGGCTTCGCCGGGAGGATCGTTCTGTGCGAGTTCGGCTTTTGGCTTCTCTGACCGGGCGTCGGGAGCTACCTGCATCGGAGAGGACGGGGACCACCGCAAAGCGGCATTGGGTACGAGCAGGGTATTCGCTTCCTTCTTCACGATGAAGTGAACATTGGCGGTCAAATAAGGCAGCAAGATGTTGTCGGGATTTTCCGTGTTTACCTCCACCGTGTACATCACCACGTTTTGTGTCATCGTGGCGTTTAGGCGAACTTTACCGACAGTGCCTTGAAATTCCCGGCCTGGGAACGCGTCACAGGTGAACGTCACCGGTCCGCCAGGAATAATCCGGCCAACGTCTGCTTCGTTGACGGCCACCCAAATCTGCATTTTGGTAAGGTCCTCGGCGATCAGGAACAAGCTGGGTGTGTTGAGGCTGGCTACGACAGTTTGGCCGACGTTGACGCGGCGGTCGATGATGACGCCTTTAACCGGGGACTTGATCGTGCAGAAGGCCAGGTTCCGCTGGGCCTTTTCGAGCATGGCCTGAGCTTGAACGGTGCTGGCTTTGGCTTGGGCAATGGCGGCTTCCGCGACAGAGGCGTTGGCTTTTGCGACTTCGTAATCCGCCCGGTTGGAATCGAACAATGAAAGCGCAAGCAGCCCTGAACGGTTCAGTTCCTGCGCGCGTTTCCATTCGGCCTCGGTCTGGGCGAGTTTGGCCTTCATTTGTTCGAGATTGGCGGCCGCGCTGAGTTCGCCCGCTTTATCCTGTTCAACCTGCGCCCGGGCCACGGAAAGGTCGGCGGCATAGACCGAATCGTCAATTTGCGCGAGGATGCCGCCTTCTTCCACCATCGAGCCGTAATCGATGGTCTTCCCGTTTACATCTTTTCCGAACGAGCTGATCAACCCTGCGACCTGCGCGCCGACGTCCACGACTTCAACCGGTTCGATGGTGCCGGTGGCACTGATGGTAGCGGCAAGATCGCCGCGTTTGACTGCGGCGGTGCGAAACGAGACTTGCGTCTCGCCGCGCACGCGCCACCACCAGAACCCGCCTCCACCGGCAATGGCAATAACGACGGCGGCGAAAACGGGACCTTTCAGGAGGCGTTGCATAAAGTAAGGTGCGGCATTTGAACCGAAGTACCTATTACAATACCGTGCGTCGCCGCAAATGAAATTGTTGTCATTATGTGGGCAATTCGTCCCGCCAAATGGATGGTTTTATCCTGATGCGTCGGGGTGGGCGCTTTGCTTTGCTTCGAAGAAGATTTGACAAAGCCCGGCACGAACCGGGACACTGGCGGCCGGCATGACGACGGCGAACAAGATCACGATCCTTCGGATCTTGCTCATCCCGTTTTTTATCGTTCAAACTCTCTACTACTTCCGCAGTGGAGATGAATTGCATCGATTTCTGGGGGTGGTGTCCTTTGCGGTCGCATCGATTTTGGACGGAGTGGATGGGTACATCGCGCGCCGTTACAATCAGAAAAGCGAGCTGGGAGCAATCCTGGATCCGCTGGCTGACAAACTGCTGCTCGTGTCGGGCATCGTGCTGCTGAGCTTCCGAAACCAGACCTATCTGAAGGTGATTCCGCTCTGGCTGACCGCCACCATCATCAGCCGGGATGTGTTGTTATTGATCGGCTTGGGAGTGATTCACATGGTCTGCGGCAAGGTAACGGTGCGCCCGCGGATCATCGGCAAGGTCGCCACCGTGCTCCAAATGGTAACGGTGATCTGGATACTGTTGAAATGGAGTCCGGGATGGCTGCCGTATTGGACGGTCGGAGCCGCAGTGTGCACCGGAGTGTCGGGTTTGTTGTACATCTGGGATGGAATGAGGCAGTTGAGCGCGAGTCCGCGAAGTTCGGCCACGCCGGGACAATGAAGAAACTGGTTTGGGTCCCCGGCTCTGCGTGATGATACGTTGGAGCTCTGTGCTCCGCGCCTTGCTGAAACGTTACTTGCAATTTTTCTTTGGATTTGAAAACGCGACGCTTTTGCGGCAGGCTGCGTCGCAATTATGAGCAAAGATTTGGAACTGGCTTTGAAGGAAGGGGATATGGCACCGGGATTTACCGTCCTAACGAATGGCGGCGGCAAAATCTCGCTGGCGGACTACAAAGGAAAAAATGTCATTCTATATTTTTATCCCAAGGACGACACCCCGGGTTGCACCAAGGAAGCCTGCGCATTCCGGGACCACTTCGCTGATTTCAAGAAGAAGGGCGCCGTGGTGCTTGGGGTAAGCACGGATGCCGTGAAACTGCATGACAAGTTCGTCGAGAAGTTCAAACTTCCGTTCACGCTGTTGGCGGATGAGAACAAAAAGATCGTTGAAGCTTATGGAGTTTGGGGCGAGAAAACTTTCATGGGACGGAAGTATCTGGGGACGCATCGCGTGACATTTTTGATCGGACCTGACGGGCGAATCAGGAAAATCTGGCCAAAGGTCAAACCGGACGAACACGCGGAGGAGGTTCTGAAAGAGCTTTGATGTCAAAGCCAGAAGCGGCCGGGTTGCAGAATGCCGAGAATCGCAGTTTGACAGCCGGCGGAACGGCAACTATAAACGCACACGCTAAATCTGATTAAACTTTAACCAAATTAATATTATGGCACTAGCGGTTGGCACCAAAGCACCTGATTTCACCCTCAAATCCAAACAGGCTTCCGGCCTGGTGGATGTGAAGCTGAGCAACAATTTCGGCAAAAAAAATACAGTCCTGCTTTTTTTCCCGGCGGCATTCACCAGTGTTTGCACGACGGAGATGTGCGACATCACCTCCGGCATTTCGCAGTATTCCGGGCTTGGGGCGGACGTGATCGCGATCAGCGTGGACACCCCCTTCGCGCAGGAGGCCTGGGCTCAGAAGGAAAAGATCGGCGTCACACTGGCGAGCGATTTGAATAAGGAAGTGACCAGGCAATACGACGTCGTGTTCCCGATGCTGGCCGGCGTGGGCGATACGGCCGCTCGCGCGGCGTTTGTAATCGACAAGAACGGCGTGATCCAATACAGCGAGCGGACCCCGACGCCCAAAGACCTGCCGAACTTCAGCGCGGTGAAGGATGCGCTGGCGAAATTGAAGTAAAAAAGACGGAACCCGAAGGCAAGAGACAAGCAGTCGAGGGCTGCGCGCAACCGTGATGAGTCGCCCGAACTCTGATGCCGGGACCGACTCACACAAACTGCCCATGTTTGGAAACAGAAGCCCTCGCGACACGATGAATTCCAGCCTCGCGTCCATTGCCATGTTTGCCTGTCTGCCTGCGCAATGCGAACTAATGCCCGTTCTTAATCGCAAGCTTCAAGCCCTTTAAGATTGCGTCCACATTTTCCTCTGTGCAGTTCTCTCCCATAAGGCCAATGCGCCAGATCTTCCCCTTCAAGGGCCCCAAACCGGCGCCGATCTCCATGCCAAAGTCTCGCAGCAGCCTCTTGCGCACAAAAGCTTCATCCACGGAATCCGGCACACCCACCGCGTTCAAAGGCCAGAGTTGATGGCCCGCCTGCGAGGTGATTTCCAAGCCCAGTTCCGCCAGCCCCGCTTTAAGCGCCAGATGATTTTGCTCGTGTCGCCGCCAGCGCACTTCCAGGCCTTCTTCCAGGATCAACCGCAATCCTTCGTGCAACGCATAATTCATCGTGATCGGAGCAGTGTGATGATAAACCCGCTCCTGCCCCCAATAAGAAGCGAGCAGGTTCACGTCGAGATACCAGCTTTGGACCTTGGTTTTGCGCTTTCCGGCGGCCTCGAGCGCGCGCGGGCTCAGCGAGACCGGCGCGAGCCCTGGCGGACAATTGAGACATTTTTGCGTCCCGCTATACACGGCGTCCACCTCCCATTCGTCCACTTTGACCGGACAACCTCCAAGCGATGTCACCGCATCCAGCACGAAAAGCGCGCCGTTCTCGTGTGCCAGGCGTGATATTTCGTCCACCGGGGTCAGGACTCCGGTGGAGGTTTCGGCATGCACCACGGCGACCAGCTTCGCCCGCCTCCCCCGCAATGCCTTTGCGATCTGATCCGCTTCGATGATCCGGCCCCAAGGCGCCTCCACCGCCACCACTCTGGCCCCACAACGCTCGGCCACATCCTTAAGCCGGGAGCCGAACACACCGTTCATGCCGACCACCACCTCATCCCCCGGCTCAATCAGGTTGGCCAGGCAAAACTCCATCCCGGCGCTTCCGGTGCCGCTTACTGGAAAAGTCATTTCATTTTTGGTCATGAATACCTGCCGCAGCATCACCTTGGTCTCCTCCATTATCTGAACAAAAGCCGGATCCAAGTGCCCGACCAGAGGTTGGGACATGGCGCGTAAAACGGAAGGCGCCACCCCGCTTGGTCCGGGCCCCAGGAGGAGACGCGCCGGGGGATTGAACGAATTGAATACTCGCATGCCTCACCATGGTTGCGCCCCTTCCCGCTCGAAATAGGGTCTTCACTGTGAAATCAACGGATTACTTAACCACGTGGAAACTGTTCAAAAAAAGGTGGAGAATTCCACAGGAGCGCGGTGGCCAGCCAGATTCCGGTGCCGCTCTCGCCACAAAATGAACGAATTGGAAATGTGCCGGCCCGAGGTTCCTGACCTGGGCGGAACCGAGCCGCCCGGCTTTCCCGCCTCCTATTCACAGGAGCGCCTTTGGTTTGTGCAACAGATGTCTCCTGATTCTGCGGCCTACAATCTGTCCGCTATTTCTCACTTGCACGGCCCTTTGAACGTCGCAGCTTTGGAATGCAGTCTCGGGGAAATTCTCAAACGTCACCATGTGCTGCGGTCCAGCTTCAAACTCGTGGATGGCCGATTACGGCAATCGGTGGGGTCGCCCGTGGCCTTCAAAATTTGCCTGATCGATCTGCGCTCGCATCCTCCGGCTGGAGACGGCTCTTTTCCCCAAGCCCTGCTCAATCAGGAAGCCCATCGTCCTTTTGACCTCAGCCAGCCTCCGCTATTGCGCGCGACGCTTTTCCGAATTCATGAAGCGCACCACATTCTGATGCTGGTCATCCATCACATAGCCATGGACGGCTGGTCCCTGGGCGTTTTCTCCTGGGAACTGGCCACCCTGTATGCGGCCTTTACCGCGGGCGAACGCCCGGCACTTGAACCGTTGTCCTTGCAGTTTGGCGATTACGCCGCGTGGGAGCGCAGCCCGGATTGCGAAAATCTCTGGCGGGACCAGTTGGACTTTTGGCGCGCCCAACTGGCCGGCGTAAAACCTTCGCTTCAGATTGTTCCTGACCGCCCTCCTCCGGCTCGAATCACTTTCCACGGCGCGACTCATCGCCTGGAACTGCCAGCCGGCCTGGTTGCCGCCCTCAAGGCCCTCTGCCGCCGCGAACACGCCACCCCGTTCATGTTGCTCCTCGCCGCGTTCAAGGTCTTGATTCATGGTTGTTCCCGACAGAACGAGGTGCTGGTCGGCACGCCCGTCATCAATCGCAATCGTGAGGAACTCGAACGCCTGATTGGCTGCCTGGTCAATTTGCTCGTTCTGCGCACCAGCACAGCCGGCAATCCGGCATTTCGCGAATTTCTGGCCCGGGTAAAGGACACCGTGCTGTCCGCGGCGACCCATCAGGAAGTGCCCTTTGAACGTGTTTTGGAGGAGTTGCGTCTGGAGCGCAGCCTGGAACGCAACCCGCTCATCCAGGTGCTCTTTACCTTTCAGCGTGGCCCCATTCACGTGCGCCTGCCGGGCCTGGATTCCCAACCCATTTACATCGACACAGCCACCGCGAAGTTCGATCTTTTCATGGAATGGTGGGAGGCTGGACAAAATTTCCACGGCCGGATCGAATACAACACCGACCTGTTTTCCGGCGGGCGGATTTCTCAACTGGCGGTGCATTACCAAGCCATCCTCGAAGCCCTCGCCGCAAACCCCGAACAGCGATTGTCTGAGTTGATTGCGGCGATTCCTTTTCAACCACAACCTTTGCCCGCTCCGGAGCCGCGCCTCAAAAACGCCCTCGGTGGAACCCTCGCCAACGGCAGTCCAGCACAAGCGGAAAAAGAAGAGGAAATCAGCAGCCTGATCGCCACCATCGAAAAAGTGGTGGGCCGGATCTGGACCCAAATCCTGCGCGTGCCTCAGATCGGCCGGCATGAGAATTTTTTCGAACTTGGCGGCCATTCCCTGCTCGGGATGCAGGCGCTCGCCCGCGTTCAAGCCGCCTTGAAGATTACCCTCCCGTTCGAAGCTCTCTTTGAAGCGCCTACCATCGCGGAGCTTGCGCTGATAATCGAGCGAACGTTGCAGCAGGACCTGGATGCCCTTGCGACGGGAGAAAACAAATCGACATAACCACGACTCACATATGCACTCCTGCCGGCTCTCTTTCTCCCGCGAATGCCCGAAAGCGCTGCCTCATTTGTACGAGCTTTATCGGGCTTCACTGCCGCCGTGCAAACAGGCATTTGTTGCCCCGCACATGCCCGCGGACCTGCTGGCGAAAGACGGCCTGGTTTGTTTCCAGGACGATGAACCCATCGCCGCCCTGCTTTGGCGGCTGGATCGGGAAATGCCATTCAGTCTTTCAAGCGTCGATTTCTACGCGGAATCGCCCGTCGCTTCATTCGAATCCATCCAATTGCTCTTCGATGCTTTTCTCGCGAGAAACTGCGCCAATCAAGTCATCCATTTTGAGCTTTGGACACCACCTCAGGCCCGGATCCATCAGGTGCTGCTCCAGCGCGGCTTTGAGCGGATTGAACGCAAGCTCCTCTCGCTTTCCCAGCCGGCCTTAGATGCCTCCGAGTTCGACGATATTCATCTCGTCTCTCTAAGTGAGTTTCACTTGATCCCGACCCGGCTCGCAAAACTTGGCGAGGTGCTTTGCCAGGCCTATGCTGAAACCGTGGATGGCCGGTTTTACGAGCACTACCGCACCCCGGCGTCCTGTCGGGCCTATCTCTCCCAGGTCGTCAACTCGCCTTGGTGCAATACCCGCCATTCGTGGCTGGCATGTTCCGCGCATGCGAACACGATCATTGGCGCCGCTCTCTGCCATTCCTGGCCAAGAGCCCGGACCCTCTTCCTGGAACAACTGTTCATCGATCCGCAGCATCGAGGTCGCGGCGTCGGAAAGCGGCTCTTCTCCCAGGTCACCCGCGCGCTCGCCCAGGGCGGGGTTCGCAACCTGGTCTGGACCGTTTCCGAAGCCAACCATCCTGCGCTTGCGCTCTACCAGTCCTTCGGGGCTGCCGAACTCGACGCCGAGATTGCTTACATTAAAACAGTGGCCAAGGCCATTGTTCCGGCTCCTCTGGGTGTCTCTCCCTAAAAAATACGGTTGTTTCCCCGCGTGCAACCCGCGTCCGCCTAAACGAGTCTGAAGAACTCGGGAGGTAGTTCTGATGGAAGCTGTTAAGAAAATGGTTTTGGCCTATGCGGCTTCGCCGATTTTTGACTCAGGGCGGGTGGATTATTTTATCTGAGGTTCGTTTCCTCTTATTAGCGCTCCACTTTGCAAGCGTGTCACGCTCGCTGCTCATGCCCGCGGAAGCCACTCGAAACTCGCCTGGTAAATTATTTCAAGGTAATTATGACCACCGCTTCCGGCTTGGATGAACAACTGCCCCCGACAACAACGCAAACGACCACACCGGCGCTCTCGCCCGCTCAGGAGCGCCTCTGGTTCCTGGAGCAATTGCATCCCGGACAACTGACCAGCAACGTGGCCATTGCACTCCGGCTTCGCGGACTCCTTGTCCCGAAGGCTTTGTCTCAGAGTTTGACCGAAATCGTCCGCCGGCACGAAGCGTTGAGGACAAACATCCACAACAGGCTGGGCAGACCTGTTTCCGTCATCGTTCCGGTCCAGCCTTTGCCTGTCACGACCGAGCACCTTGGCCACCTGCCCGCCGATCAATGCCAGGTCCAGGCGCGTCAAATCATGGAAGCCGAGGTGCGACACCCATTCACTCTGGACCAGGGACCCCTTTTGCGGGCCAAGCTTTTGAAGTTCGCCCCGGATGATCACTTGCTGATTCTTGTCGCCCATCGGCTCGCCGCCGACCCGGTGTCGCTTGGCCTCCTTTACCGCGAATTCATTAATTTGTATCGAGCTTGCATTGAGGGGCAGCTTGATTCTCCGCCTGATTTGCCGGTGAGCTATCCTGAATTTGCGTTTTGGCAGCGTGGGGCTTTGGAGAATGGCGCGTTTGAGGACCAGCTCACTTACTGGAGGCAAAAGCTCCAGGGCAAGCTTCCGGGCCTCGACTTGCCAACGGACCATGCGCGTCCCTCCATCCAAACGTACCATCAAGCCTCTGAGCATTTTGTCCTCCGCCCGGATATTTATCCTGCCTTGCAAGCGCTGGCCCAATGCCAGGGCACCCCTCTGTCCACCGTTCTGCTGACCGCGTTGCAGGCTTTGCTGCACCGCACCACCAACCAGGAAGACATCCTGCTTGGTCTGCTGGTCCCGGGTCGCACCCGCCCGGAAACGGAAAGTATGATTGGCCCCTTGATGAACTCTCTTCCACTCCGCACCAGCATCACCGGAGAAACCACCTTCCAGGCTCTGTTGGCAGAGGTGCATCGAACCGAAACCGAAGCGCGGGACAACCAGGAACTTCCCTTTGAAAGCCTGCTCCAATTGATGCCGCTGGAACGAGACCTTGGCCGCTCTCCACTTTTCCAGGCGGCCTGTTACTTCGATGACCATCCGGTGTCGCCGGCGAATCTGCCCGGCCTCAGCATACGTCCCGTAAGGTTGCGCGCCGCTGCCGCGTTATGCGATTTGATTTTCACCTTCAGCAAGCAGTTGCACGGAGTTGCCGGCGTGGTGGATTTTAATCCCGACCTGTTCGAACCGGCGACCATTCTTAGGCTGATCGGCAACTTTCAAACTTTGCTGGCTGGCGTTATTGCGAACCCTGAAAGGCCCATCGGTCAACTGCCGTTGCTGACCAAAGCCGAGCGGCATCAAATCCTGGTGGACTGGAACCGGACGTCGGTTGAATATCCCCAATCAGCGTGCATCCATCAACTTTTTGAACAACAAGCCGGTCGCACACCCGAGGCTGTCGCCTTGGTGTATGAAGACCGCCAGTTGACCTATCGGCAGTTGAATGAACAGGCCGATCAGCTTGCGGGCGAGTTGCGCCGGTCGGGAGTCGGCCCCGATGTGCGGGTGGGAATCTGCCTGAACCGCTGCCTCGAAATGGTGGTGGGGCTTTATGCCGTTCACAAGGCCGGCGGCGCTTATGTGCCTTTGGATCCGAGTTATCCAGCCGAACGCCTGGCGTTCATGCTCGAAGATGCACAGGTTCCGGTCTTGCTCACGCAATCCAGGTTGCGCGAAACCCTGCCTTCAACCGCGGCAAAAATCATTTGCATCGATGCGCTTTCCGCCAATCCCGCCCCAAACGGCAACGACGGGCATGTCACTCACCACGACCGGGCCGGGAATAAAGTTTCAACAGCTTCCGTGGGTCCGGACAATCTGGCGTATGTCATTTACACGTCTGGCTCAACTGGCAAGCCCAAAGGAGTCATGGTGCGTCACCGCAACGTTGTTAATTTTTTCACCGGCATGGACCGGGCCATTGGCAGCGAGCCCGGGGTCTGGCTTGCGCTCACCAGCATTTGCTTTGATATTTCGGTGCTCGAACTTTTTTGGACACTCACTCGCGGGTTCAAGGTGATTCTTCACGCGGATGAAGCCGGCGCGGGTCGCAGCCAGGCGGCGCAAAAGCTAAGGCCACCGCCAACCAGCCAGAGTCACAGCATCTCCGACCAGATTTCCCGGCACGCGGTGACGCATATTCAATGCACACCCTCGCTCGCGTCCATGATGGTTCAAGACCCCAGGACCAAACAGGCCCTCCGCCATATACGAAAATTCTTTGTGGGCGGCGAACCTCTGCCTCCCGCGCTGGTGAAGCAATTGGAGGGCAGCGGGGAACTGTTCAACATGTATGGTCCCACTGAAACCACCATCTGGTCCACCGTCCATCCTGTAACTCGTAATTCCGGCTCCATCCTGATCGGCCGCCCTATTGCCAATACACGCATTTATATCCTGGATCGTCATCTTCAACCGGTGTCCGTCGGGGTTCCCGGTGAACTGGTCATCGGTGGCGACGGTGTTGTGCGCGGTTATCTGAACCGCCCGGAACTTACCGCCGAACGGTTCGTTCCGGATCATTTCAGCCACGGGCCAGAGGCGCGCCTCTATCGCACCGGCGACCTGGCGCGCTACAAACCGGATGGAACCATTCAATTCCTTGGACGATTGGATCACCAGGTCAAATTGCGCGGCTTCCGCATTGAGTTGGGAGAGATTGCCGCCGCGCTGTGCCGGCATGCGGACGTAAAGGAAAGCACCGTCTCGGTGTGGGAAGCCGGTCCCGACGACAAACGCCTCGTCGGTTACCTCGTGCCCAAACCAGGCGCGCAGCCTCAACCGCAGGAATTGCGCCGCTTTCTAAAAAACAAGCTGCCCGATTACATGGTGCCTTCCATTTTCATGAGCTTGGAATCCCTGCCGCTCACACTTAACGGCAAGATAAACTCGAAAGCGCTGCCTGTGCCTCAAGCCGCAGGTTCCACGCCTGGGCCCGTTCACCAGCCAATCCAATCGGCTCCGGAACAGGCGATGGCCGACGTGTGGGAAGATCTGCTCTATGTCGAGCAAATCGGGCTGGAAGACAATTTCTTTGATCTTGGCGGTGATTCCCATCTTGCTGCCGAGGCCCACGCCCGCATTTGCGAGCGCCTTGGCATTCACTTTCCACTGCTGCGATTCTTCGAGTTTCCGACTCTCGGCGCTTTGGCAAAACATTTGCGGGAAGAACATCCCGCTCGCTTCCTGCCCCGGAAAACGCGGCTGCGCGCTGAACGCCAGCGGCACGCATTGGCCATGGAAAAAAAGAATGAGGAAAGCGGCCCAGTATCACGTTATGGCCCAGTCTGCTCAATCTGTTGAGGAACCGCGCCCGAATTTCAGCCCGGGAGTGCCGTCGCCGGAGTTCCAGGCTGCGGCCACGCCGACCCTGGCCTTGGCTGCCACCTTTACGGCGGAGCCCGTCGAAGAAACGCTTCAGTTTTGGATGCAGGAATTGGCAACGCCTTGGAGTGTCCGTTTTGCTCCTTACAACCAGGCCTTTCAAGAGCTACTGGATCCATCGAGTCTGCTTTCAACCAACACCCACGGACTCAATGTGGTCCTGTTACGTTTCGAAGATCTCGTGCCGTCAGCCAATCGCAATACGGCTCCATCCGGAGCGATTCTCCAGCGAAACGCGCGCGATTTGCTGACCGCGCTAAAGTCTGCAACCAGGCACGGCACTGTTCCCTGGCTGGTTTGCATTTGTCCGCCTTCAAAAGCGGCGCTGGCCGATCTGCCTTTGGCGGAGTTGCTAAAGCGACTGGAAGACCTCTGGAATGTCAAACTGTCCAACCCGGACAGTTCCATCCAACTTACGCTTCCCCAAGACTTGTTCAATCTTTACCCGGCTATCGATTATGATGATCCGCAGGCCAACCAACTTGGCCACGTTCCCTATACGCCCGTCTTCTACGCAGCTCTGGGAACTCTCATCGCACGAAAATTTTACGCCCTTGAGCAGCCGGCAAAAAAAGTCGTTGCCCTGGATTGCGACCAGACCTTATGGGACGGCATTTGCGGGGAAGATGGCCCGGCTGGAATCCGATTTGATGCGCCCCGGCTCGCTTTGCAAGACTTCATGCGCCACCAGTACGACGCGGGAACCCTCCTTTGCCTTTGCAGCAAAAACCATGATGCCGATGTGGCCGAAGTCTTTCGTTGCCGGACGGAAATGCGGCTCCAGCCCGGACATTTCGCCGGCACACGTCTCAACTGGCAGCCCAAATCCGAGAATCTTCGCGCGCTTGCCGGGGAACTGAACCTTGGGCTCGACAGCTTCATCCTCGTGGACGACAACCCGCTGGAATGCGCGGAAGTCGAGGCAAATTGCCCGGAGGTGCTGGCCATTCCCTTGCCGGGCGATCCGGCGGAGTGGACGCAATTTCTACAACACATCTGGGCCTTTGATCGTTGGAAGGCAACCCGGGAAGATCATCGGCGCAACGCCATGTATCACGAGAACCGGCAGCGTGAACAATTCCGCGCCGCTGCCCCAAGCCTGGCGGAATTTCTCGCGGGCCTGGATCTCCAGGTTCACATTGGCCCCGTCAGAACCGAACAACTGGCGCGGGTTTCCCAGTTGACCCAACGAACCAACCAGTTTAATTGCGCCCCCAAACATTATTCGGAAACTGAGATCGCGGAACTTGCCCGCCAGAAAAAGTGCCACATTCTTGGGGCGACCATCAGCGACCGGTTTGGAGATTACGGCCTGACCGGCGTCATGATTTTTAACTCCATTAACGGCCTCCTCGCCGTGGACATCTTTTTATTAAGTTGCCGCGCTTTGGGCAAGGGAGTGGAGCATCGTATGCTGGCTCATCTGGGTCAGATTGCCCGGCAGCTTGGGGCGCGCGCAGTCGAAATTCCATTTCATCCCACGCCCAGGAACCAGCCGGCGTGGAATTTTCTAAACAGCATTGGAGCCGCCTTCCGGCAGGACAGGAACGGCGCCTCTGCCTTTCAGTTCCCGGTGGAAGTTGCCGCCAGCATCAGCTTCGACCCGTCGAATGCCGTCATGCCGGAGCCGGTCAGCCCGACAAATAAGTTGCCGCCTCCCGAGCCATTGGAGCGTGGACGCGAATCGGCCGCTTCCGGGAATGCGCGTTACGTCTGGATAGCCCGGAACGCGCGCGACCCGGAGCAGATTCTGAAACTGGTCGAAGCACGAAGGGCCGCACAAAGCACCCCGGCTGCCGCGGCATACACGCCACCTGAAACCGAACGGCAACGGCAGCTCTGCGAATTATGGCGGCAGGTGCTCCAGATCGATCGCGTGGGAATCAGGGATAATTTTTTTGAACTGGGAGGCACTTCGCAACTGGTGGTGAGGATGCTTGCAAAGTGGGAAAGGCAGTCCGGCAGGAGGCTGTCAGTGGCGACCCTGTTCAAAGCACCAACCATTGAACAATTGGCTGAGTTGCCGGAATAGGGTCTTTTGACGCGTTGAATGGGGGCGCGGCGGTGGAAAGAGGAGGTTTCCTCCTCTCCTGCGTCAGAAAGTCGGAAGGCTAGCATAAAACAAGGTGGGTTCAATCTTGAGGGTGTTTCATCCATTGCAAGGTGATGCCACCGACAAGGACAAACGATTCGGTTATGAATAACTCAGAGCGATCAATCGAGGGCGTCGCCGTCGTTGGAGTGGCAGGGCAGTTTCCTTTCAGGAACAACGACCCGCTCGGGGACCACTTCGGCGCGGGCGTCATGCCTGAGGGTGCGCCAATAGGCTCGCCGCACCATGATTTTTTTCTGGAATGCGCCCGGCAAGTTTTGGAGGAGGCTGGACACGTTGGAGAACGCGAAGAGGAATTAGCAGGAGTATTCACGGCCGCCGCGTTTGCAGGCGAATCGTTCCGGACCGCGAGCGGCACGGACAGCCTGTCCTTGCTGGTTTCCTCGAAACTTAACCTGCGCGGCCCGAGCCTGGGCATCCAATCCGGCGCGGCATCGCTCGCCGCCGCCATCGTGGCCTGCCAGCATTTGCTTGCTTACCAATGCGACCTCGCCCTCACCGGCGGTATTTCTTTCTCCTCACGAAACGAGACGGCCATTGAGAGTGCGGGGGTCCTGGCGTTAAAACGACTGGCAGACGCCATTGCGGACCGCGACCAAATTTACGCGGTAATCAAAGGGTTCGCAATCAACCACGATGGCGCCCTGGATACGAACGAGGCGGGGCACGACAAAAATTGTGAGGCGGAGTGCATCGCCCTTGCCGAGGCCTTGGCCGGGATCAGCCCTGAATCGCCCTTTTTCGAGCAGGCGGACGGTGGCGGCATCGAGAACCTGATCGCCGGTGCACTCACCCTGCACCGCAAGCAACATCGGGGAGAGCCCGATCAATTCGCAGGCCGGCAACCGTCGAGGGTGAAAATTGGCTCATTCGGGGCCGGAGGCACGAATGCCTGTTTGATATTGGAGGAGGCCACAGGGTTGCCTCCGTCCAGTCCATCGCGCCCGGTCCAATTGCTTTTGCTTTCTGCCCAAAATGAAACCGCCTTGGAAAATGCGACTGCTGACCTGGCCGCGCACCTTGCCCAACATCCAGAAGAATCTCCGGGCGACGTCGCTTATACGCTCCAAACGCGTCGCCAGGCGTTTGCTTGCCGCCGCACCCTCATCTGCCGCAATCATCGTGAAGCGCTGGAAGCTCTGCATACTTTGACTCCTGACCGGGTTGCCAGCCGCAGGCTTCCTGAAGCAGCTCCGTCCCTGATTTTCGCGTTTCCAAGTCAGCCGGGCTTGCGTTCTCATGCCGGACGCGAACTTTATGAACAGGAGCCGGCCTTCCGGGAGCAGGTTGATCTTTGTGCTGGACTGCTCCAACCATCGCTCAAAGTTGATTTGCGCGCGGTCCTTTGCTCATCCGAGGCGCCTCCTTCGCGCGACCTCGTGCAACCGGCGCTCTTCGTGCTTGAATACGCCCTTGCGAAATTGTGGATGAGTTGGGGAATCAAGCCCGAGGCTATGATCGGCCATGGCCCCGGTGAATATGTGGCCGCCTGCCTCGCTGGCGTGATCTCGGTAAAGGACGCTCTCCACTTGATGGTTTGCCGGGGAAGCCTTTGCGACCAGCCGCCTTTCAGAAGTCTCTTGCTCGCGCAGCTTGCCGAAGCCGAAGCAAAAATGCTCCTCGACGGAAATATCGCACTGGCATCGGTGGATTCACCCCATCTTTGCACCTTGTCGGGTCCGGCTGACTGCCTTCATCAACTCGAGAACCGGCTGTCGGAAAAAGGAGTCGCCGGCTGGATGCTCGACGGTTGCGCCGCGATGCATTCAGCGCCCGATGAATCGAGCGCAAAGCCATTCCTGGACCTTGTACAAAAGCTCAAACTACGCGCGCCGCGAATTCCATACATCTCAAGCCTGACGGGTGACTGGATCACTCCCCAGCAGGCAACCGATCCGAAGTATTGGCACGATCAGCTTGGCCGCCCGGTTCTGTTCTCCACAGGTCTCCAAACGCTGCTCCGGAAACCAGGGAGAATTTTTCTTGAGATAGGATTCAGTCAAACATTGAGCGCCCTATTGGAACAGCAACCGTTGTCCAACCGCAACCTGCTGGCTTTGCCGTTCAGGGATGAACTGACAATCCAGCCCACTGACTCCGCTGCGCTGCTGCATACACTCGGCCAGCTCTGGACGATGGGCGTATCGGTTGATTGGAACGGGTTCTACGCCCACGAACAACGCCGGAGTGTCCGGCTGCCGGCTCGTTCGCTTCAATCGGCAGTTGCCGGCGACGGGATCGTTCAAAGTTCGATGGGGGTTTCTCCAAACACAAGCTCCAGCAATGGCGAACGGAAGCAGACAGCAACTCCGTACATACGGGATCAATCTCAGGAACCGCCACAGAATGGAGTTGTGTCCGAATTCCGCGAATCACTTGATGCGAAACCGGAGCCCACCAGAAACGGAGCCGCGCATCCTGCGCCGCGGATATCGTTCGACGCGGGCAAAACGAACTCGTCAGAGTTCGAACCAGCGGATTCAGTTCGCGTGAGCGCCTCCGATGTGGTGAGCATCAACATGCCGGACGTCGCTGCTTCCAGTGAAATCATCAAGTCCCTGCCACTGACAGAAGCCCAGCGTGAAATCTGGTATGCCGTTCAAATGGCTGACGCCTTGTCCTGCAGCTTCAACCAGTCTGACACGATGCATCTCCGAGGACCGCTCGACCTGCCGCGGTTGACGCGGACACTCCGCTGGCTGGTTGACCGGCACGAAGCGCTGCGAACAACGTTTTCGTCTGAAAGCGAGATCCAGCATATTCACGCCACCTTGCCGATAGAGGTGCCCAATATCGACCTGTCCCAGCTTCCGGTTTCGTACCGGAAGGAGCAGCTTGACGCCGAGCTTGCAGAGATGGTGAAAGAGCCTTTTAACCTGGTTCAAGGCCCCTTGTTCCGTCTGCGCCTGGTGCGACTGGGGCCGGAAGAGCACGTCCTGATTTTGACACTGCACCATCTGATTTGTGATGGCGGCTCATTTGGCGTGCTGCTCCATGAGTTGGGGGAAGGCTATTCCGCCGACGCAAAAGACGAGCCGGGTTCCACCGAGATTCCTCAATCCTTCAGCGAATTCGCGGCGAAAGAGCAAGCGGCCATGCAAAGCCCCGCGCGTTCCGCGGCCGAATCGTTTTGGCTGGAACAATACTCCCGCCCCGTCCCAAACCTGGAGCTTCCCACGGACCGGCCCAGGCCCATGAAACGAAGTTTTGCCGGCGGGAGCGCGTCAATGCTGTTGAACCGGGCACTCGGCCATGAACTCAAGCGCTTCAGCGCGCGACAACGCTCCACACTCGTTACGGTGCTCCTGGCCGGTTACTATCTGTTGCTTCACCGGTTGACGGGCTGTTTGGAGGTCGTTGTGGGGCTTCCCATGACCAACCGGGCAGGGGAAGGCGGAGAACGCCTCGTGGGTCATTGCGTGAATTTCCTGCCGTTGCGGCTGAGTTTGGAAGGCAATCCCTCCCTCGCGGATTACTTCACCCGCGTGCGCGCGCTTCTGTTGGATGCCCACGAACACCAGAATTTCACGCTGGGCAGCCTGCTGCAAAAGCTCGACCTTCCGCGCGACCCTGGTCGGCTGCCGTTGGTCTCGGTCATGTTCAACCTGGCCTGGATGCGTGAAGCGGTGAAACTGGAGGGGCTGGAAACCAAAATCATCCCGAATCCCCATTGCTTCAGCCGCTTCGACTTGAGCGTCAGCCTGACGGAATGCGAAGGCGAATTGGAGTTGCACTGTCATTACAGCGCCGAGTTGTTCAATCCCGAAACCGTGCAACGCTGGCTCAAACATTACGAAACCCTCCTGGCCAATATTGTTGCCAATCCAGACCAACCCATCGGCAAATACTCGTTGTTGACCCCTGCCGAGCGGCTCCAATTGCTGGTCGAGTGGGCGCGATTGCAACCGGGGAGCACGTTGTTTGGTGGCCTGCCTCGCGGAACCGGTGCAAACAATACTGATCACCGATTCTATGTGCTGGATGCTTATCTGGAACCGGCTCCCATCGGTGTCATCGGCGAGTTGTTTGTCAGTGGGCCCAAGGACGCTTTTTTCGATCCAAGCCAATATACTCCTTCGCCTGACCCTTATCGCTCCGACCCTGCCATCCAGCTTTATCGAACCGGCTTGCGAGCCCGCTACTCACCTCTGGGCCATATCGAAATGTTGAGTCCGGAGGCGAGCCTGAATCAAAACGAGACCAATACAGTGGCGAACGCGGCATCCGCGCCCGCCCAAACCAGGACTGCGGTCGGAACGGCATTAAGCGAGACGGAAAAAAAGCTGGCGGCAATCTGGCGCGAAGTCATCGGACTGCAGGAAGTCGGGCGTGAAGACAACTTTTTTGACCTGGGTGGCCACTCGGTTCTGCTAATCCAGGTCATTACGCGCGTCCGCAAAACGTTCCGCGTGGAACTGACCCTGCGGCATCTCTTCGAGGCCCCGACCATCGACGAACTGGCCCGGATAATTGACGAGAAGTTTTCCCAGCCGGCGCGCGGCCTTCCCGCAAACGAAAACCGTCCGCTGGCGACGACATAGGCCCAGCAACCAGAGCGCATGAGTCTTAAAGAAATTTCCCCTCCCTCGGCATCAGCGGGCTCCGCAGCCAGGGAGCAACTTTTGTTACAGCGCCTCGGCCAGGCGTTGCAGGCGGCGGACGCAATTGAACCGACGATTGCCCGACATTGCCAGGACGGCTCCGTTCCGCTCTCGTTTGCGCAACAGCGGCTTTGGTTTTTGGACCAACTGCACCCGGGCTCTCCGCTCTACAACATGACGATGGCGGTGCGGTTGGATGGAACGCTGCATCCCTCCGCGTTGCGGGAAGCCATCGGCAAAGTCGTGGAGCGCCATCAAATTCTGCGAACACGGTTTTTTAGCGAGCGCGGCGAACCGCACCAGGAGGTTTTTGCCGTGCCTCGGTTCTCCATGCCGGAGATCGACTTGAGCGGCCTGCCTATTGAGAAACGCCAGACTGAACTGCAACAACGCCTGGAAGCAGAAGCCCGGCAGCCGTTCAACCTTTCCGGCGATCTCCTGTTGAGAGCCACGCTCTACAGGCTGGCGGCGGATAAACATGTGTTGTTCCTGAACATGCATCACATTGCGTCCGATGCGGCATCGTTCGGAGTATTCTTTGATGAAATCAGCCGGTTTTATGAATCGTCACTCGCCGGCGAACCGGTGGTGCTTCCCGATCTTCCGATTCAATATGCCGATTATGTGCTCTGGCAGCGCCAGGAACTGGACAAGAGCCTGCAGACACATCTTGAATACTGGAAGCAGCATTTGGCGGGTGCTCCGGATCTCCTTGAATTGCCCACCACTCATCCCCGACCGGCAAGGCCGTCTTCGCGCGGAGGGCGGGAGGGGCGGCAACTCGATCCCGGCCTGGCGGATCAACTGCAAAAGCTCAGCCGGTGCGAAGGCGTTACGCCGTTTGTGCTTTTGTTGGCTGCATTCACAGTCCTCCTGCATCGTTTCACCCGGCAGGATGATATCCTGGTCGGCATTCCCGTCGCGGGCCGCCATCATGTGGAAACCGAACCACTGATCGGGTTCTTCATCAACACCCTCGCACTGCGGAGCCGGCTGGAGGGGAACCCATCGTTCCGCGAACTGCTCAAGCGCGCGCGCGCGACGATATTGAAGGCCCACGCGCACCAGGAACTGCCTTTTGAAAAGCTGGTCGAAGAATTGCGGCCACAACGCGCAAGCAGCCATGAACCGCTGATCCAGACGATGTTCGTGTACCAGGCGGCATCCAAGGCCGGCATGACCCTCCCCGGATTAAAGGCCGCATTCCACGAAATCGGCACCGGGACGGCAAAGTTCGACCTGATGTTGACCGTGACCGACACAGCCCCTGGTCTGCTGGCCGAAATCGAATACAAATCAGACCTGTTTGACCGGGACACCATCGCTCGATGGCTCAGCCACTTTGAAGTCCTGCTCGCGGGCATTGCAGCCAACCCGGACCATCCGGTTCGCCAAATTCCGCTGCTTACCGATTCGGAGCGGCATCGCCTCCTGGTCGAGTGGAATGACACACGAACTGATTTTCCGCGGGACCGGTGCGTGCACGAGTTGTTCGAAGAGCAGGCCCGGATAAGTCCGGCCGCGACCGCCGTCATTTTTAAGGAAAGCCGATTGACCTATGGCGAACTTAACGCCTGCGCGAATCGACTTGCCCGCGATCTGCAGGAAACAGGCGTGAAACCCGGGATGATCGTGGGGATTTTCGTGAACCGCTCGTTGGAGATGATTATTGGTCTGCTCGCGATTCTGAAGGCAGGCGGAGCATACGCGCCCCTGGATCCATCGTCACCTCCGGAACGACTGGCGGGGATGCTGGAAGATTTGGAAGCCAGAATACTGCTGACTCAAAGCAGCTTGAAGCAGGTACTGCTTCGTTCCACCAGCCGCAACGGAAGTGTGCCGCCGCTCATCTTTTGTTTGGACACGGATTGCACAGCGCTGGCCTGCCAGAAAGCGGACGACTTTCCGTGCCCGGTGTCCGCCGAGAGCCTGGCCTATGTCAGTTTCACGTCCGGTTCGACCGGCCGGCCCAAAGGTGTCTGCCTGCCGCATCGCGGGATTGTGCGGTTGGTCAGGAATGCCAATTACGCCAGCTTCTCTCCCAGCGAAGTGTTTCTGCAATTGGCGCCGGTTCCTTTCGACGCTTCGCTGTTCGAAATCTGGGGCGCTTTGCTCAACGGCGCGCGGCTCGTCGTGCTTCCGCCTCACGCTCCATCGTTCTCGGAACTGGCCGAGGCAATCCAAACAAATGGGGTGACCACCCTTTGGCTCACGAGCGGCCTGTTCAGCCAGTTGGTGGAAGCAAAGCCTGAATGCTTGTGCGATTTGCGGCAGGTGCTTGCGGGTGGGGATGTGATTTCGCCGCCGCATGTCAGGAAGGCGCTGGCTTATTTGCGCGCTGGACGGCTCATCAATGGTTACGGTCCCAGCGAAAACGCCACCTTTACCACTTGTTATGAAGTGCCGCGCGATTTTGATGGCCAGCGCGCCGTGCCGGTGGGGCGGCCGATTTCAAACACGGAGTGTTATCTGCTGGATGACCAGATGCAGCCGGTTCCCATTGGAATTCCGGGCGAACTTTACGCGGGCGGCGACGGTTTGGCGAAGGGCTATCTCAAGCAACCCGGCCTCACGGCTGAAAGGTTTATTCCCAACCCTTTTCGATCCGGCACGTATTTATATAAAACTGGCGACCTGGCCCGCTATCTTTCGGACGGCAACATTGAGTTTCTGGGACGCATCGACACGCAGGTGAAAATCCGTGGCTACCGGGTCGAACTGGGGGAAATTGAATCGGCCATTCTTCAACACCCCGAAGCACGCGAGTGCGCCGTAACCGCACGCGCAGATACTGACGGCCAGAAACGATTGACGGCTTATGTGGTTCCGGAACGATCCTTGGCACCCGCCACCTCAGAATGGCAGGAGTTCCTTCGACAACGGCTGCCGGAATACATGGTGCCCTCCGCGTTTGTTGTTCTGCCCGGACTGCCGCTGTCGCCAAATGGCAAAGTTGACCGCAAGGCCCTGCCCATTCCAGAAACCGAGGTTCGCACCGGCGCCAATTCAGGTGATCCCAAAGATAATGTTGAGCGGCAGTTGTGCCAGTTATGGGAGGAGAGCTTGAAGAAGCGCCTGATCGGCGTACGCGACAATTTCTTTGGGCTGGGCGGGCACTCCTTGCTGGCGATGCGCCTGCTGGCTCGCATTGAAGAGCAGTTCAATGCAAAGATTTCGGTGTCCCAATTGTTTCAACATCCAACGATTGAACAACTGGCTGCCATCCTGCGCGATGGTCCCGGAGTCAATTCAAATTCGCTGATCGTGCCGATCCAGCCGCATGGCTCCAATCCACCGCTGGTGTTTATTCACGGGGTGGGGGGTGGAATGTTCTGGGGCTACGGCAATCTCGCGCGCTTTCTCGGCCCGGACCAGCCCGTTTTTGCGATTAAGTCACGCGGCCTTGATGGAGAGGAGGAATTCAGCACCATCGAAGGCGCGGCTGAGCAATATATTGCCCAGCTTCGGGCGTTCCAACCACACGGTCCCTATTATCTGGGCGGTTATTGTTTTGGCGGAGTCGTGGCTTACGAAATGGCCTGCCGCCTTCACGCTCAGGGAGAAAAAATTGCCCTGCTCGCGCTCATCAATTCCAGCCCGCCGAATTCCAGCTACACAAGTTTTCGTTGGACCCCGGCCACCTTTTTCAAATTCACAAAAAATCTTTGTGTGCGGGCGGCCTGTTCCCTGCGGGCCGCTCCAGAAAAGCGGCGCGCCTTTCTTCGATGGAAATTCAAAGTGATCGCCAGGCGGCTGAAGGAACGGTTTTCGCCGGCTCCTTCAACTCCGCCGATGCTGGACGCCGATGAGTTGCTCGATCTTTCACAACATTCCGAACCGGAGCGCAACCTTTGGCAAACGCACGTTCGCGCGCTCATGAATTATCACGCGGGAGTTTATCCCGGGCACGTCACTCTCTTTCGCAGTCCTGTCCACTTGATGTATTGCTCATTCGACCCAACCTATGGCTGGGGCCAACTGGCTTCCGGAGGCGTGACGGTGAAGGTCATCCCCGGCGCACACGAAACCATCATGGAAATGCCGCAAGTCCAAAAGCTCGCGGCGGAATTGAGTGCGGCTTGCGCCGGCCACCCAACTGCCGTGAGGGGAGAAGGGCGCGAATTCCAACAGCAGAGCGAACCACAGAATACAAAGGCGGATGAGGCTGCAGTTCTTTAGTCTCGTGGAAAGCTTTGAACAGGCCCGAACGGCTTCAGCAAGCCGGGCAGCAACTCACATGCGTGACCGGGATTGCATTCGCTTGGCGGTTACGAGGCCGCCGCAGCGGATGAGCTGGCAGCGGCCTCGTTATTCCTGCCGGCTGCCTCCTCGCTCAGCCGCGTAAGCCAGGAAGGCGCCAGGAAGGACTGGCTTTCAGAACCGGTGTAAGTTTCAGGACCAGACGTTGCTGCCGGCCCGGGAAGCACCCGGTTGGTGATGGAAAGCAGGCGAGTCATTGCACCGGGAAAAAGTTCGTTGAACAGCACGGCCCCTTTGGTGTGGGCGCCGAGCACGAGACGGGCGGCCCCACGCCGGCAAGCATTTAGAATTCTTTCAGCGGCGCGCTCCGCGCTCATGGAGAGCAAGGGCAGCGAATCGGCAATCGCAAACCAGGCATATTCGCGATGGTGCCGGCCCTTGAACAGAGCATTGGGCGGCGAACCGGTTCGCATCAAACCCGGACAAACGGTCGTTACCAGGATTTTATGACGCCGCAACTCTGCTCGAAGGCCATCGGACAGGCCGACCAGCGCGAACTTGCTGGCGCAGTAGGGAAGAAGGTGCGGCACGGCAATCTTTCCGCCCACGGACGCGATGTTGACAATCCGCCCCCCGCCGGCGCGGCGCATTTGCGGGAGAACGGCCAGAACACAGTGGAGCGGCCCCAGCACGTGAACGGCCAGGGCGTTTTCGAAATCCTTCACGGTCATGTGCTCCAACGGGCCCACCTGGATGATGCCGGCATTGTTAATCAGCACGTCCACGTTCCCAAACCGAGCCAGAACTTGCTGCATGGCGTCCTGTACCTCGATCTGTTTCCTGACATCACAAGCCACGGTCATCACCTCTGTCCCGAAAGAGCTCAATTGGCCGGCTGCCCTCTCCAGTTCCGCCGCATCACGCGCGAGCAGCGCCAGGCGGGCGCCCTCGCGGGCGAGTTGACGTGCCAGGACCAGGCCCAATCCCCGCGAGCCACCGGTAATCACGACGCACCGGCCTTTGAACTGTAGGTAGTCGCGCCGCTTTGCCAGCGCCAGGCCGACTCCCACGCCGGTCCCGATCATGAGTGAGAACATGGTCCCAGCTTTCATGGTAACGCTGTCAGCCTCCTCCCCATGATTGCTGGATGTCGCACGCATTGGCTGGAAAATGGCGAAAGCGATGCTGAACCGTCATTCAGCGGTTTCAGTGTTGGGTTGCTCATAAACTCATTTGCCGCTCGATTACGGGACCGATGCCAAAGGCTGCTTTTGCTAATATTGATCCAGCGACAAACCGGTTCATGTGGGGAGTTGACCTGATCGATTCGGTCTTTTTCGGCGCAGTTGCGTTTTCAGTTCCGCCAGTTATGGAGGTAGTCCAGCATCGGGCAGCCAGTCGTGGAATTTTGAACGCACCTCACTCAGCCGGGAGCCCCTTCTCAAGGACTCCAACGATCAGCACGGTTGCGGAAACGGAATATTGCGAGTCCGGCCCCGTGACTTATCTTGAAAAGCCAGGAAAGGAGAAACCCGCATGGACAAAACCGGCTTATTGACCGCCCGCCCCGCCGGAGCCCGCTCCGCAAGAGCCTGGGTGGCCGTGGTGCTGGCCTGGGTGGCCGGATTTGTGGATGTCACCGGATACCTCACTTTGATCCGCGTGTTCACCTCGCACATGAGCGGCAATAGCGTGGCCATGGTCGCCTATCTGGCCCAGCATCAATGGGCGGAGGCCGCGCGCCGCGCTTTTCCGATTCCTCTCTTTATGCTGGGTATTTTCATGGGCGCGATCCTCGGAATTGCTCTCGCTCGCAAAGGCTACCACGCCCGGCTTTCGCTTACCTTGCTGATTGAAGCCGGGCTCCTGCTGGCGTTCATGGTCTATGGCAGCCGAGTGTCCCATGCCGGGGCGGTTCACGAAATCCCGGTCTGGAAGACTTATCTGCTCACCGCACTTTTGGCCATGGCCATGGGGGTGCAGAGTTCCGCCTTGAGACACGTCTGGGGCCGTTCGGTGCACACCGCTTATGTGACGGGCATGTTGACCCACTTTACGGAAGATGCCGCCGTTCTGGCATTCCGCGGCTTCGACCGGCTAAAGGGAGGCCATGCTGACAGCAAAAGCACTTCCAAACATCCAAAGCGGCTGCGAACGATGCTGCTTTATGGCGGCATCTGGGTGGCCTTCGTTCTGGGCGCCCTCTGCGGCGGGTTCGGCAAACAACTGTGGGGATGGTTGGCGCTGGTGGCGCCGCTGAGTGTCCTGGCGGTCGTCATCCTTTATGATCTGCTCAGGCCAATCCACGCTTCGGCTCCTCTTGACAGCCAGGGACCGACCTAAACAGCATGGAGCCAGTTGCCGGGCTCGAACCGGCGACCGACGGTTTACAAAACCGTTGCTCTACCACTGAGCTAAACTGGCCTTCTCCTGCTCGCCCTTTGTTTATAAACGCGGGCTGCGCTCCGGTCAAGTTCGAGTGCCGGGCGCAACGGTCGCTCAGAGTTGGCAATTTCGCGGCGCCTGGAGTTTAATTCAATGTCTGCAGCGGGCGGGTTGGCCCGACGCGAGTTGCGTGTTTCGAGTCATTTTCCATCTGGATATGGATGCTTTTTACGCATCCGTCGAGCAGCGGGATAATCCGGCGCTCAAGGGGAAGCCGCTCATTGTGGGCGCGCCACCCACGCAGCGGGGCGTCGTGGCGGCGGCGAGTTATGAGGCGCGAAAGTTTGGGGTGCGGTCCGCAATGCCGAGTTCGGTGGCGAAACGGCTTTGCCCGGACGGAGTTTTTATCTGGCCGCGCATGGAGCGGTACCGCGAGGAGTCGGGGGAGATTATGCGAATCGTGGCGGGAACCGGGGGCATGGTGGAGCAGGTCTCGATTGATGAAGCTTATCTCGATGTGTCCGCTGCCTGCCAGGATGCGGATGCAGACGCCAGTCTCGCGCGTGGCCTGCCCCTGGCGTCGGCGTTGAAGGAAAGAATCCAGGCGGAGCGGCGGCTTACGACGAGCATTGGCATCGCTGCCAACAAGTTGCTGGCCAAGCTGGCGAGCGATTATAAAAAGCCGGACGGGCTCATGCTCATTCCCGAGCGGGACAAGGCAAATTTTCTGCGACCACTTTCGATTCGGTCCATCCATGGAGTCGGCAAGGTCACGGAGCAAATCCTAAATCGCGCGGGCATCGAGAGCATTGGAGATTTGCAGGATTATCCGGGCGACCTGCGGGCGCTAGTGGGGTCGTTTGGGCCGGCGCTGAAGCGGTTTGCCTTCGGGGAGGACGACCGGCCGTTGGACGTGGGTGAGGAAAGCAAGAGCATCAGCAGCGAAACCACGTTTGCGCATGACACAGATGATCGCAAGGTCCTGCGCGCGAGCTTGCGGGAGCAGGCGGAGGAGATTTCCGCCAAGCTCAAGCGCAAACGAATTGGCGCGCTAACCGTCCAGGTGAAAATTCGCTACGGGGATTTTACCACGCTGACGCGCCAATTCAGCGTGGAGGAGCCGGTCACGGAAGCGGGCGATATTTACCGGCTCGCCTGTCACTTGCTGGCTCGCGAACGGCTCGTTTCGCGGCCTTTGCGGCTGTTGGGGGTTGGGGTGAGCGGGTTGGGGGAAACGGTGCACCAGCAGTTGGTGTTGGGTTTTGATTCGCAGGCTGGGAGAGGCTTGCACGATCGCATTGTTTGACGCGGGTGTACGAGTCTTGATGTCACCGGCTTCAACCCTGCTCGTCGCGGTGCACGGTCGTGGGCGAGAAGGCGGGCAGGCAGATGGCGATGTAATCGGCGCCGTCGCGGTGCGGGGTGCTGTATTGAACCCACTCGCCGGCGCGGGTGATCACGGCTTGGCCGGCGAGGACGTCGATGATGCCGGATTTGGAGGCGACGCGCAGGGTTCCGGCTAAAACCAGGGTGTATTCGTCAAAGTCCGGCGTCTGGCCGGGTTCGACCCAGCCGCCCGGGCTGTGCATGTGGGCCACACTCAGCTTTTCGTCACCTGAATTCACGCGGCCGATGAATTCGTCGATGAGCTTGGGTTTGTTCCCGGCGGCCTGGATGCGAGTTGGCGAAAGAATGTGTTTGGGCATGGCTCCAGCATGCCGCCGGGAGCGGTTTCGGGCAAAGAAAAATCGAGGCGATAGAGGCAAGAGGAGTCCAAAGCCCAAGGTTCAAAATCGGGGAATGGAACGCGGGTATTGGCTTTATAGTTCTAAACAAAACTGTTGACGATTTCAAGACCATGGGCGAGGATGCGGGATGCAAAATGCCGCAGCTAATGCGCAGTGGTCGAAGAGCAATCCCGGTCGCGGGGCTTTGACGGGTGGCCCTTTGGGCATTTGGATGGATTGCGCTCGATTTGTGATGAAAACAGGCGGCAAGTTTTCGCTTATTTCCGCGTATTTCCACTTACGGGGGAAATTCAGGGCAGTGGACGCGTCGCGTTGCCAGAACAGGTAACAAGGTAAAACAAGGCAAGACAAAGTGAAACAAAGTGAAACAAACCTGTTATGCCAGTGGCTCCGAGCGCTTGCCTTTTTGTTTCTGCTGGCCGCCGCCCTCAACGCGGCGGCGGAAGGGCCTTTTTCCCTGGAATCCACGCCCGGCAAGCTGCCGAAGACGGTTGTGCCGCGGCATTACGAGATTCGGATCCGGCCCGACCTCGACAAGTTCGTTACCCAGGGATCGGTGATGGTCGATCTGGAGGTGCTTAAGCCGACCCGGGAGATCATTCTCAACGCGCTGGAGTTGGAAGTCACCAGGGCAACGCTTATTTCCGACCGGGAGATTCCGCTCAATCCGGTGATAAATGCAACGAACCAAACCCTGGAATTGAATCTGCCCATGGAATTGGCTCCCGGCAGTTATCGGCTGGCGCTGGAGTTCAACGGGCAGATCGGCGAGCAGGAGCAAGGTCTGTTTTATGTCCGGTACGTCGCGCCTTCGGGAGGGAAGGTGATGCTGGGCACGCAGATGGAGCCGACGGATGCGCGACGGATGTTCCCGTGTTGGGATGAGCCGGTGTTTCGCGCGACGTTCGATTTGACGGTGGTGGTGCCGGAGAAGCATCGGGCGATTTCCAACATGCCGGTCGAACGCGAGAATCATCTGAGCGGCGGCGTGAAAGAGGTCAAATTCGCCCGCACGCCCGCCATGGCCAGTTACCTCGTGGCGTTCGTCTCGGGGGAACTTGAGGAATTGAAGGGCGAGTCCGAAGGCGTGCAAATCCGCATCATCACCACCGAGGGAAAGCGAAACCAGGGCCGTTATGCGCTGGAAGCGACCAAAAAGTTGCTCGCGTATTATAACGACTATTTCGGCATCAAATACCCGCTGCCGAAGCTCGATCAAATCGCGATTCCAGGCAGTTTCGATGGCGCGATGGAGAATTGGGGCGCCATTACCTACAACGAGAGCTTCCTGTTGTTCGATTCCAAGGCGAGTTCGCAGGAAACGAAGCAAGGCATCTTCGTGACGGTGGCGCACGAGATGGCGCATCAATGGTTTGGCGACCTGGTGACGATGGCATGGTGGGACAATCTTTGGCTAAACGAAGGTTTTGCCACCTGGATGGAAAACAAGGCCACCGACCATTTCAATCCGGACTGGCAGATGTGGCTCGCGGCTGCCGCTGAGAAGACGGCGGTCATGAGCGGCGACGCCCGCAGCACCACGCATCCCATTCAGACTCCGATTCGCAGCGAGAGCCAGGCCAATGATGCGTTCGACAGCATCACTTATCAGAAGGGCGGGGCGTTTCTGCGGATGCTCGAAAGCTATCTGGGCGAAAAGCAGTTTCGTCATGGCATTCACGAGTATCTGGCCCGGCATCTTTATGCCAATACGACCACGGCGGATCTATGGGCGGCTTTGGAAGACGTCTCGGGCAAACCGATTCGGACCATCTCCGCCGGTTGGACCGAGCAACCGGGCTTGCCCGTGGTCAACGTGAAGGCGGAGTGCATCAACGGACGCGAGGTCGTCTCGCTTGCCCAGGAACGATTCACGGTGCAGAACCCGTCCGCCGCGCCGCTGCAATGGGAAATCCCGGTCACGCTCATGGACGCTGCGCATTCGGACAGGGTGAACGTGACGTTGCTGGAGAGCAAATCCGGCTCCGTGGCGCTCGGCGATTGCACGAGCGCGGTGAAGGCTAACGCCGGAGACGCGGGCTACTATCGCGTGGCGTACGATCCGGCAGCTTTTCAGCGATTGCAGGCGGTTTTCAACCAATTGCCCGACGCTGATCGCCTCAATTTATTGAATGACACTTGGGCCATGGTCGAAGCGGAGCGCGCGCGGGCAACCACTTACCTCGATTTGTTGGATTCGATTCACGGCGAAAAATCTCCGGCTGTCTGGCAGCAAATCCTGGCCACGCTGGGCGTCATCGACGAACTGGAACAGCACCAGCCCCGGCGCGAACAGTTTCGGGAATACGGGCGCGCGCTCCTGCGGCCGCAATTGCAACGACTGGGCTGGTCCGGCAAATCCCGCGCGCGCAGCGCTGATGCGCTGTTGCGCAACCGGGTCATGACCAGCCTGGGGGATTTCGGCGATGAACAGGTGATTGCGCAGGCGCGCGAATTGTTTAAAAAGTTTCTGGCAAATCCCGGGAGCCTTGAGGCCGACTTGCGTCCGCCGGTGCTGAAGGTCGTGGGTCGGTACAGCGACCGGCAGACCTACGAGCAACTGCATGCGCTTGCCCGCAAAGCGAGGGGGACTGAGGAGCGGGAACTTTATTATCAGGCGATGAGCCGGGCCCTGGAGCCGAAGTTGGCGGAAATGACGCTGGCGCTTTCGCTGACGGATGAAACCGTGCCGCAGGAAGCCACGCGCCTGGTGATCGATGTGGCCGATTCGAGCGAACAACCGGAGCTGGCGTGGCAATTCGCGCGCGAGCACATGAACGAATTGCTGCCGCGCGTGGATGCCTTCGAGCGCAACCATTACGTGCCGTCCATTCTGAGTTCCTTTTGCGACGCCGCGCGAGCGGATGAGTTGGAAACATTCATGAAAACGAACGCCCCGGCGGACGCACAGGAGAAAGTCAAGGAAACCGCCGAAAGCATCCGCCTCAAGGCCGCGCTTAAACAGCGCGAGCTGCCGGGCATCGACCGCTGGATCGCCGCGCATCGGGCTGTGAAATCAAAATCGTAGCCACGGAGGCACGGAGATGGAGCTGTGGGTGCAGTGCCAAGCGGCTTGCCGCTATATGTGCGACAAATGTCAGAAATGACGCCCGCCCTCCCCATGAACCTGGAACGAAGGGCGGCCCTTCACCCCGCGAGGCTTGCGCCGAATGTCATAGGGATTACCGACATGACAATGCCACGGCCAGGGATTAGTTTGAAGGCGATACCAATTTATGACAATCAAGCAGAAATCTCGCAACTTCGCCCCTCTTGTCCGGTCCGGTTTCACCCTCATTGAATTGCTGGTCGTCATCGCCATCATCGCCATCCTCGCCGCCATGTTGTTGCCGGCGCTCTCCAAGGCCAAGGCCAAGGCCCAGGCGATCACCTGCCTCAACAA